>ENA-ORTL01000002-ORTL01000002.1-human-gut-metagenome-genome-assembly--contig:-NODE-2-length-606149-cov-15.4743_pt1 | contig 606149 bp, 475 predicted proteins | sample MGYA00241916_ERZ509196 | MGnify/ENA primary metagenome ERZ509196 (study PRJEB26280, sample SAMEA2338844) | human gut metagenome | biome: human gut; feature: human-associated habitat; material: faeces... | reverse complement strand
TTGTGATCGGGTACAGCCGACTGCCGCTGCCGCCCGCCAAAATGATGCCTTTCATATTATTATATTAAGATTAATTAGCCACAATTCGATGTAAATAAGATGCATATTGTTCAGCAACAGTCCTCCAAATAAAACGCTCCTTGATCCGTTTAAGATTATAATATTCCTGCCAAGCTATTTTATCGTAATTAGTAGCCACGAAAATAATTTTACTTGCCAAATCGTCAACATCTTCATACTTGCACCACACGCCACTATCACCCAAAGCTTCTTTATTAGCAGGAATATCAGAAGCGATACAAATACGGCCATGACTCATTGCTTCAAGCAATGTAATTGAGAGTCCCTCGATCGTTGACGGAATACAAAACGCAAGACATGCCTCAAGCAATTTATCTTTATCCCGATCATATACAGCACCCGTAAAAATGATTGACTTGCTCTCTTTAGCCAACTCTCGCAAATATTGAACGTACTCAGGCATTACATCGTTACTACCTGCAATAACCAACTTTTTATCCGCAAGATTTGCTTGCATAAACGCTTTTATCAAATAATCGGGATTTTTATCCTGTACGAGCCGTCCCATATAAAGGTAATACGATTTTGGGAGAAGTCCATATTTTTCAAGAATCCCACTTTTAATCGGTTTCTTCGGCAGATTAGTTGCAGTCGAAATTGTTGTACAATGTTTTCCATAGTGCGCGGAGAAATAATCACTTTGTTCCTGACTGACCATTGTAAGATGATTATTCATTTTAGCAGTAACCCACTCCATAAACTTCATGATTCGCTGTTGTATAGGCGAATATTTTGTCCGCTTCCACTCTAACCCATGGCCCTGAAGTATTGCAATTTTACCACACAACCGAGGGATCCAAGATGCTAGCGACGGAGGCCAAGCATTATAATGATACACGTCGAAATGTTGGCGAGAGAATATCGACCCGATCGTTGCTTTATATGAAAGCAGAATTTTACACAAGAACCGACCTCCAATGGATTTCTGATGTATGACACAAAATCCATTTACTAGCTCTTTTTCATTACGGTCACTTTCACAATAAACGACAGGTTCATGTCCAAGTTTCACAAGTTCTGTCGCCAAATTGTACATATAGTTTTCTATTCCGCCTAATTTATGGATATCCCGCCCCCCGATAAACGCGATTTTCATGTTAATAATTTTAAATAATTGGCCATAAAAATTTGACGAGAATAATATTTTTCAAGCCGTTTATTGCTCTCCATGCCATATTCTATTCTTAGATCGACATCGTCAAGTAAAGCAGACAATGAGGCAGCCATAGCACCAATATCACCGATTTTGTGCAAAGTCCCATTCTCATGATTGCTAACAAGACAATAATTATCGCCGACATCGGTAGCAACAATCGGCAAACTCCAGTTCATCGCTTCCATAATCGAATTACTGGTGCCTTCAAAAAGACTGGTAGATAAATATATATCTGCATTTTTAAGTAATTCGGGAATATTCCCCGGGTTGATCAAAATGCGTGTTATATCTATTATCCCATAATTTTTTATCCATTGCCGAATCTGCGTCTCAAGTTTACCATACCCTACAATACAAAATTCGAAATCAGATCTGACATCCCTCAACTTCGCCACGGTTCTGATCGCAGACAAATAATCCTTCTGTTCAACGAAACGTCCAATCACAATGATTGTTTTTACCTCTCGATCAACTCGCCGTATAGGTGTAGCTATTTTGTAGAAACAATTTGGGATCACCAAACCTTTGTCTCGGCGAAATCCATGGTTTACAAAATATTCATAACCAGAATAGCTATTAAATATCGTTTTCGAAGCTAAAAAATTACTACAATATTTTTCAACGATGTATTTAGGAATAGGAAGACGTGAATTTCGGATTCCATTATAGATATTTCGAACCCCGGAGATTTTTTCGACGATACAACCGATAACATCACAATATGTTAGATAATTAAATACCGTGTCAATCGAATTATTTATAAGTATGCGTCTCAGTTCTTTGATTTTAGTCCAAAAACTCCCATGCAACATATATATGGAAACGGTCGAATTTTCCAGCATCTCCATATTGCTGTGCGAAGCATTACTCGTTCCATAAAACGAAATAAAATGGACATTATGCTCCCCGGCTAATACCTCGGCAAGAAGCACGGCCTGTTTTTCAGCCCCACCCGATTTAATACTCGGAATAAATATGGCTATATTTCCCATATGCGATTTAATGCACCCGATCCTTGATGTGGCGAGCCGGATTCCCAGCCCAAATTTGATATGGCGGAATATCTTTTGTAACGACAGCTCCTGCTCCAACGACAGCCCCCCGCCCAATTGTAACCGAATTGCATATAATTGCATTCATTCCGATAAAGACATCGTCTTCGATAGTAACATATCCTATGCGAAAATGTACGCAGGGCTGATTAGTATCCAAATAATGGGTAAGAATTTTCACACCGGAGGTGATTCTGACATTGTTTCCTATCGTAATATTCTCAGGAGCGATAGTATCTATTTTGACATTACTATAGATAAAAACCCGGGGGGGGGATTGCGTAAATTTCACCCCGGCCCATTTCAGAAAAACCCACCTGTGGTGCCCTCGCATCGGCAGACCAGAAAGTGCCAGACAGATATACCGGAGCAATCGTTTAAAAGAAAAATATCTGAACATCGAATGAATCTATTTCATATAAGGTTTCCGAATGAGTTTTGAGGCATCAACTGAAAGCAAGAATCGCATCTTCTCTTTTCGCCCCATACGCTTACAATGCAGATTGTATTTTGTATTTCTAGTCATATATTCTTGCGTTGAACCGATTATTCTAGCCGGATTTCCTCCGACTACTGAATATGGAGGCACCGATTGGGTCACGATTGCTCCAGCTGCGACAATACTGCCCTTTCCGATGGTTACTCCGGGCATGATCTGGCTATTACACCCTATATAACACCAATCCTGAACCTCAATTCTTCCAAAAACATCGAAGTCCGGAACAAACAAGCGAATAGCATTCCCCCCCCCATGGGTATGAAAGTGAACATCTTTAGTTATCTGACAATTACTACCGATAGTTATAAGATAAGGCTCCCAACTCCAATTTTTCGTTGCAATAAAAGTATTCGGTCCAATCTTTACACCCAAAAGATGAGCATATAACTTACTCGGTAGAAAGCTGATAATAATTCTATATATTTTGTATAACATCTGTTCTACTATTACCTCATGAATATAAAAACCTATATTGAATCTATCGGAAATAAAACTTGATCTCTCGTACTATAATGGAAGTTTACAATTGAGATATGATAAACTCTGTAACATCATCAAGAGCCTGCCTCTGTTCCGCTGCAATAAATTTATAGCGCTCAATTCCTTTTTTTACATAAAATTCACGGATTTTCGGATTTTCCATCATCAGAATACGATTTTTTATTTCATCAATGCTATAAGGATTGAAATACAACACAGAGTCGCCACAAATCTCTGTCGTAGATGTGATTGCCGAACAAATAACAGGTGTTGCAAATTGCATTGCTTCTATCGGAGGATATCCAAAACCTTCGTTAAGCGTGGGATAAACAAATAGATAGGCATTTTGGTAGAGAGACGCAAGTTTCTCATATGACACATAATCAAGCAAAATAAAACGAGTCCTGTTTTTGATATATTTATAGAACAATTTCGGACAATCTATTCCCGTAATAACAACTTTTCCCTCTAGAGTAGGACGTTCTGAAAAAAGCGTATCAAAAGCAATAATGGCCCGAATTGTATTCTTTGTCCATCTATTTCCACTCGTCATCAAATAATATTTACCAAACCTCTCCATTGAAGAAGATACAGGCAACGCCATAGCCGGACTATAGAACATTCGAATTGAATCCGGCACCAAAGAGGGAAAAAACGAGAGAAGAGAATATTTGGAATGGTTGGAAACAGTGATGTATTTAATATTTTCCCGATTAAATAACTGCTCATATGTACGTTTATATTTAGCCCGCCCAATAGCAGTCAAATATCTATCATATAAATATTTTATCCTCTCTTTTATCGCATACGGAGAACAATATGCAAACATATACCGATCATAAGGGGTCTCTAAAAAGCGTAATCCATGAACTGTTACAATACATTTGCAATGAGAAGGAAAGTTGATTATATCAAAAGGTACAAGAGGGCTATATAGAAGATAATCGCCCTGTTTCATAACCTCCGCTATAGAGTACGAATTAGAATCATACAATTTAAAGTTGCGTGACTTACAAATATCTATAATGTCAGGGTTTATATAAATGTTTGCATCATAATAACATGCTATAAAATCCATTTTTTCAGCCAGCGTCATGAAAATAACTTCACCATATCTACCGCCACCATGAAATTTGGTATGTTTAATAGGTTGACAACCTCGTAAATTATACAGAAGGACCATGATTGATCTCTTATAGATTATTTAATATTAATGGAAGCCGTACTAGGACGAGTATAAAGTTTTCAAACGAATTTTTAATCGTGTTATCTGATAAAATAATTTCATGCATGACAAATACAACCAACCGGCGTTTGTATAATTACGCAGATAATAATCCAAACTTTGAATTGAACATTCCGATATGAATTTATTGGGCTTTTGCGTCCGGGTTGTCGCCGCTCCAAGATGAATACACGAAACAGTAGTATCAATATAATTACTCAGCCCTAATCGTTGTACTTTTGCCCATAATATATTTTCCTCATAATATAAAAAAGTATGGGGATCAAAAGATCCTATTTGCTGAAATAGCATTTTATCGACCAGCATACAACTACCAGACGGTAATTCGATTTTTATTATTCCGGACTGAAACGGTTGTGTACCTAAAACATATTGTTTCCGGAGATAGCGATTCCGTATTCCTAATATATTCCTCCCACAAAACAAATTCGCAAAAAATAATTGAGCCAACGATGCTGCGTTTCTTGCACAATTGTAATCTACCGAAGTATTATCTTTTTTATACAATAATGGAGAAATAATAGCTGCATCCGGTAAGATCTCTAAATTTTTCTGCAAAACAGGAATAATATCGGATGTAAATAAAATGTCATTATTCAGAATCAGGATTTGATTTATTTCCGGATCACTATATAATAAATCGGCGCCCGCATTATTCCCCCGTGCATACCCCAGATTTTCTGACAAACATAAATAAGTCATCTGAGGCAGAGTCTTCATTCCGGGAACTTCACCGCCCTCTGTATAGGACAAGAACCTTTTTTTTAAATAATTTCTTACAGCTTCGACAACATGAATGCTCGAACCATTATCTACGACAACGAATTTTAAACCGTCCGTATCGGAGTTTTCAACGACCGATTCGATACAATTTATCGTATCGTCGATATTATTATAATTCAGAATAATTACGCCGACTTTAAACCGCATAAATAAAGACGCTTATAATTATATGTATCAATCAGATACAAAACGATTACCGTAACAATAATTTGGGAAGGATATAACAAAGCGCCGCTTGCAAAACTTGAAACGAAGAGCCATATAAAGTAATATCTACCAACAACATATTTTTGTGACCGGACAACAATAGCTTTATAGAATACCACCAGTAAGCAAACAATGGAAAAAATACCAAAACTCCAATTAAACCCGAATATTCCCACATCTACGGCGTATACCCGTTCTGATTCCGTTACTGCCTGCATTTGACGCCCCCAAGCAGATTTGAAAGTAAACACGCCATTCCCGAACAGACGGTTCGTCAAAGAGGGAAATTGCTCATATCCATAAAACTTTGCAGCCTGAATCCGGATATCTTCAGTTTCGTTCCCTCTATTTCGCTCATTCTGTTCTTGAGTTAATTCGATCATATTTTGCACTGCAGGAATTTTCGGGAAAATGGACATAACAAGTATACAGCCTAATCCCAAAATAATTACTTTTTTATACCAATGCACATGGTTAAACAACATCAGGAAACCTAAAAATGTACAAATTAGAATGTGCTGCCGCGTGTATGAAAGGAAAATGGCTATATAACAAGCCATTGCAAATATCCCCCATTTCGGGGCCTTCGTCCGTAACCACTTATCTATTGTAATGAAAAAACTCAATACGACAAAACTAAATCCGATCATTACCAACCGTATGCCACCTCGGGATAAATCATATTCGTCCTGCGGTGTCCCGAAAATAATAACCGGAAATGTTATAAGATTTATAATATGCGTGATAATCGTACAGATCGCCAAGGCAAAAATTATTTTATGAATAAAATCTTCATTAAAAGAAAACCGATGCATTGTAAAGTAGAGAGCGTAAGAAAAAAATGGAAGCGTTACGGAAAAACTTTGCAATACCGATTGATCGAAATTACATAGTGTGGGAATAAAGCAAGCGACTCCAAATAAGATCATTAACCAGACCATCGGTGTTCGGAATCGTTCATTACTTTTTCTTTTCGACACCGATGATAAACAAGTTGCCACCAAAAGCCCCATCAATAAAGAGTAGGATATGGCCTTTGCTGCTTGTGCCGACACCAAATCGAATGGCTGAAAGAATGAGACCGTCGCCAAACAATAAAATAGAAACAATATTTTTATTAAGCGAATCATGCTTTTTCGGCCAGATTATCTATATTTTCTGTCATTACATTATTTCCCCGAACGTCCAAGACGAGCAAAATAAAATGAAAGTGCATTCAGGAAATGACGTATTTTCATTCGAAAAAATGATTGCCGATTCTCCGCGTTATCATTAAACCAGATAATTGGACAACTATTGACCGGAATCTTATGCGCACGGACATAAACATTGAGAAGCCGTTCTGCCATATATCCATAAACTCTTTTTTGAACTGTATCGTAATGACTTATATCAATTCGTTTTTCAACCTCGTTTAGGAGTGGAAACAGCCAATTACAATATTTGTCAAACTCTGTCCACGACATAATAAACATATTAAAATGCTTTAGCACATGACTACTACGCATTATATAATTAAAAGCCTCTCTATATATAGGAGGCTGCGTCTCATGGATCACGGCTTCCAATGTCCTGAGATCATCACTCACATGGGCATAACAATAATTCATGAACAACGAACAATCATAATTGATCCCCTTAGGCATTATAATAATACCTGTCTGAAGTTGTTTTAAAATACGAGCCGGGACTCCCAAATCCATTTTATAGAAATCTTTTGTCGGAAAAACCGTTATTGGAAATCCACGTTTGCACTGCCCGTGAAAATCAAAATATCGTCTATAGTGACATAGACCGACATAATCGACGTTTTTCAGGTTTTTCCAAGCCCAATACATTCCAGTCAGTTCACAATAGCTCTGATTTTTGCAACTTATATTGTCCCCCGTATTATCCCCTTGTATATTTAAATCTATTTTAGAGATATCCTTACCAACTTGCAATGGCATATACGGTTCGGCAGTCGCCATAATATCTTCTTTATGACAACATACTAACATGGTCAATTTCATAATCCACGATTTGCTATATTTATCACTTGCTCTACTATCGGAGCCATATCGTAATATTTATATTCGGCTAGCCGCCCTCCAAAAATCACATTCAGTTCTTTGTCCGCCAGTGCCTTATACTGCAAATAGAGAGACATATTTTTGTTATCGTTTACCGGATAATAAGATTCCATACCCGGTCGCCATTCGGTTGAATATTCTTTCGAAATAACTGTTCTAGGAATCCGGTCAATCTCTTGGCCGAACATTTCGAAGTGTTTATGTTCAATGATGCGGGTATAGGGAATATTTGCTTCTGTGTAATTGACGACAGCATTTCCCTGATAGTTAGCAGTGTCGTAAATTTCCTCTTCAAAACGAACAGTACGATACTCCAACTTTCCGAAACGGGATTCGTAATATTCGTCTATCTTTCCTGTAAAAATAATTTTATCGGCAATATTTTCCCAATAGGTCCGATTGTCAAAAAAATCCGTGGCGACTTTTGTTTCAATTCCAACAAGTAAGCCCTCGATCAACTTATTGTAGCCCCCGATAGGAATCCCTTGATATTTGTCATTGAAATAATTATTATCGAATACAAAACGAACCGGTAATCGTTTAATAATAAATGCAGGCAACTCAAGACAATTCCGTCCCCATTGCTTTTCAGTATAACCTTTTATCAGCTTTTCATAGATATCTTTTCCGATCAATAATATTGCCTGTTCTTCCAAATTCCGAGGCTCTGTAACTCCGGCTTCTTTCATAGCAACCAGCGCTACACGGCGTTGCTCCTCAATTTTCAAACGAGCCTCTTCAGGAGTCGTCACACCCCACATCTGGTAAAACGTATTCATATTAAACGGTAAATTATATAATTTACCCTTATAATTTGCAACAGGAGAATTAGTATAACGATTAAATTCAACAATGGAATTCACCAAATCCCACACTTCCTTATTTGAGGTATGGAAAATATGCGCTCCATACTTATGTACATTTATACCTTCAATATTTTCACAATAGATATTACCTCCAAGATGGGGACGCTTGTCAATGACAAGGCACCGCTTACCAGCTTGTTTGGCCTTATAGGCAAACGTTGCGCCGAATAAACCGGCGCCAACAACCAAATAATCGTACCGTCTGGACATTCAGCAATATTTATTTCGACAGTTTAGCACGTATAACAGCTGCAAACTCCATTGCAAAAGGATCTTTGCCAAGGTACAGCATACCGGCATATACAACAACTCCGACAATTGACGAAATAATAATCGTAGCGAAGTCGGTAAGGTCACTCATGCGTATTCCCCAACATACGGCAAACATCAGCATCGCAGCCAGTAAATAGAAAATATATTTTCTGTTCAGCAACTTGAACGGCAAATATTTCACCCCCAGAATTATCATGGTTATAGTTACGCATGATTCGGCTATGACAGTAGCAATTGCAGCTCCGTTTTGCGCATATTGGGGAATTAACACAAGATTGAGTGTAAAATTGACAATAGCCCCCACGAGAGTGGACATAATGACTATATTCTCCTTCCCTTGCGGATATAACACTTGAATACCCACAACATTCGAGAGTGCTATAATCAAGACAATAGGTGATATAACTTGTAATGTTATGATCGCGGGCTCATAAGAATCACCACATAATACGCGTATTAACGACGGAGCCAATACAAATAACCCAAGAAACAGCGGAAGGCTAAAAGCGACAACAAAATCCATTGCCCGCTGCGATAATCTGTCAAATTCTGCCTTTTGCCCTGTCGTAATAAGATTGGACAAACGCGGCAACATGACAGTTCCTAACGCCAGAGTCAATCCAAGTAGCATCTTTGTCAATTTCGTCGCTCCAACATAATAACCAACATTTGTCGGATCTTTCATAAAGCCCAACATCACAGTATCGAGATTGACATATATACTGATAATCAGATTTAATACAAAAATATGCAACGCCGGTTTAAGATGACGTAACGGACGTAGTTCACTAAATTGCAAAAGGCGTATCCGTATATATTTTCGTAATCTTATAAAGTTAAATACATTTCCGCCAACAACCCCGATAACACTATATGCAGCATAGTACATCAGATCATCCTTAGTCCGAACTAAAACAAATAATAGGATTACAGATACTACTTTTACAATTAATCCTCGGATCGTAATGTATTTAAAATCTTCAACCCCCTGATAAAACCATTCGCATCCAATGGCTACAAAAAATATATTTGTACTCAATAGTAAAAAAAGAGGAATATCGGCCTTGACTTTCGTAATAGTCATACAAAGAACAACCACGGCAAAATAGCCCAAAATCGTAAGCCCTGTATGCAATAAAAGTATCTCTGTAGTGATTGTACTTAACTTTTTTTTATCATCCCGGACTCTTGCAATTTCCCGAATCGCATACATGGGTATCCCCAAACAGGTAAATAACGATATGTAAGAAATGATGGAACTGAAAAAATTTACCTGTCCTATACCATCAGCCATTACGACACGGGCAGCATAGGGAAAAGTGATTAACGGAAATAGCAACCCGAGAACCGTATTCAATAGATTAAATATATAATTAGCCTTTAATGATCCGGGCATATATGAAGCTAAAAAATATAAAACTATATAGAAATCAGATAATTAATAAAAGCAAATCACGCAGTTATACAAAAAGCAGAGTCAACAAACCAAAATAGTTATTAGCAGCAGACTATTTTCACTAACTCAATTTATTCATAATATAGGGAACAGATATTAAATCCGACCATTATTATCAGTTATCTGATTACTCAGATACCATCCAACAAACTTTTTGATCCCCTCTTCGAGAGATATCTGAGGTTTATAACCGAAATCATGCTCCAGTCTCGTTGTATTAGCATAAGTCGTATAAACATCACCTTTTTGCATAGGTAGCATATACATTTGCGCTTTCATCCCAAGATGTTCTTCAAGCGTATGAATAAAATCCATTAAAGACATAGGATGTCCACAACCGATATTATACACCTTAGGAGAAATAATTTCCCCATCGTTTATTTGTGGGATACCATCAATTACACGGACAACCCCTTCGATAATATCGTCGATGTAGGTAAAATCACGAGAGAGATTACCATTGTTAAAAACCTTAATAGGCTTCCCTGCTAGGATCGCCTTCGAAAACAACATCGGAGCCATATCCGGACGGCCCCACGGGCCATAAACCGTAAAAAACCGCAACCCCGTTGTCGGGATTGTATAAAGTCTCGAATAGACATACGCCATTTGCTCATTCGACTTCTTCGTTACAGCATACAGGGACACCGGGTTATCCACTCGATCTTCTTCTGAAAACGGGGTCTTCGTATTACCACCGTAAACCGAACTAGATGAAGCATAAATAAAATGCTTTACCGGATTATGGCGCACACACTCCAGCAGATTCAGAAAGCCTACGATATTGCTTTCAATATAGGCATACGGATTTTCCAATGAGTATCTTACGCCGGCCTGAGCTGCAAGATTAACGACTATATCGAATTTTTCTGTTACAAACAGTTTTTGCAGAGCATCCCGTTCTTCAAGTTTCATCCGGAAAAAACGATAATTAGCGTATTTTGTACTTTGAACCACGCGTCCAAATTTTTCAGCTTCGGCTCCAATACCGCTTTCCGCCAGACGTGCATACTTCAATTTAGGATCATAGTAGTCGTTGATTGAGTCGATGCCGACCACGTTATCACCGCGTTTCAGCAGTTTTTCAGCTAAATGAAACCCAATAAAACCCGCTGCCCCTGTTATAAGAACCGTCATCGTATCTTATCCGATTTTATAATATACAAAGCCATGTTCAGCGACCTCTTCCTTGTCATAGATATTGCGACCATCTACGATTACCTTACCTGCCATTGTCTTTTCCAGCACTGCGAAACTCGGCATTCGGAATTCTTTCCATTCGGTCACCAACAATAGAGCATCGGCATCTACCACAGCATCATACATATCCTTACAGTATATAACTTTATCTCCGATCCGACGTTTACACTCTCCCATAGCGATTGGATCATAGACTTTTACCATACATCCGGAACCTGTCAGTTTGTCGATTAGCACCAAAGCCGGAGCCTCACGCATATCATCGGTTTCCGGCTTAAAAGCCAACCCCCACAAAGCGATCGTCCGACCTTTCAGACTTCCCGCATAATGTCTCTGCAGTTTTTCGAAAAGAATTGACTTTTGTTTTTCATTAACCTCCTCCACCGCTTTCAGTACTTTCATCTCACAGCCATTTTGCTCGGCTGTTTTAATCAGCGCCTTTACATCTTTCGGAAAACACGATCCCCCGTATCCACAGCCTGCGTAAAGAAATTTTTTACCGATACGTGTATCCGAACCGACACCCTTGCGGACCATATTTACATCTGCCCCAACCCGCTCACACAAATTGGCGATGTCGTTCATAAACGAGATACGAGTCGCCAGCATTGAATTGGCCGCATACTTGATCATTTCTGCCGAAGGTATATCCGTAAAAATCATCCGTTCTCCGCTCAGCATAAATGGTTTATATAAACGTGACATAATTTTACAAGCACGGATACTCTCCGTACCTACGACAACTCGGTCCGGGGTCATAAAATCTTTGACAGCGGCTCCCTCTTTCAAAAACTCCGGATTTGAAGCGACCTCGAAAGCGACTTTTTCTCCTCGTTTATCTAATTCCTCTTGAATAACCGCTTTAACTTTTTGAGCGGTCCCCACGGGAACAGTCGATTTCGTTACGAGAATCGTATATTTTTTAATATATCGGCCGAAAGTCCTTGCGACAGCCAAAACATACTTCAAGTCTGCAGAGCCATCCTCATCCGGCGGAGTCCCGACAGCCGAAAAAACGACTTCTACATCATCAAGACAAGATGTTAGATCAGTCGTGAAATGCAAACGTCCCGCCTCTACATTACGTTTGACCATATCTTCCAAACCCGGCTCATAAATCGGAATTTCGCCGAGAAGCAGACGGTCAATTTTATTCTGGTCGATATCGACACACGTGACATCGACACCCATTTCTGCAAAACAAGCCCCGGATACCAGTCCGACATATCCCGTACCTACAATTGCGATATTCATAAATTTATTACTATGTTTATACTCTATCCATTACCTGCTGCAACCAGAAGAAAATTCCCGTACGGCTGATATGGGTTTTGTAGCCCAGCCGCCGCATCGCCCTCATGAATCGCGTATCGCGGCAGATATGCCACTGCATGAAATGGTAAAGACCGGAAGTGACCAGCAGGCTTACGGCAATAACCGCATACAGCTGGACGGCGATCGAAAAGCCCGAAGCTTCCAGCGCCCACCAGCACAACACGACAAACATATTCACCCCCAGAATAGCCAGTGTCGTCGCCACATGGGAGCATCCGAGGTCGATAAACATATGATGCAGGTGTGTCTTATCGGGACGGAACGGGGAGGTCCCTTTCAATATGCGCGTCGACATCACCCGCAGCGTATCGAATACGGGAACCGACAATACCGCCAACGTGAAAGGCACCAGTCCTACGTTCGGATTCACATAGGCAGCGACCCGCGACCCGTTCTGCAGGATCGCGATTACAAAAACCGACATGACGACGCCCATGACAAGCGTTCCGCCGTCACCGATGAACATTTTCGACGTTTTGCCGAAAACATTATGCAGAAAAAAGGGAATCAGGGCGCCGACCGAGACTGCGGCCAAGATAGTCATCGGCGCTTCGCCGGCAAGAAAGAAGAGCGTGCCGAAGATCAGACATGCCATAATGCAATAGCCGGACGAGAGACCGTTGACGCCATCTACCAAGTTGATGGCATTGATAATACCCACTGCCGCAACGACCGTCAAAGGCACTGCATACCAATAAGAAAACCGGCCGATGTTCCACAATCCATGAAAATCGTCTATACAGTAACCGCCGACGAAAATCAGCAATAAAACGACGACGATCTCGATCACGAATCGCAAACCCGGTGAAAGACTCAGAATGTCGTCCATCGTGCCGGTATAGAGCATCGCCATCATGGCCATAATTACGACCGGCAGACCGGAGCAATCAACGACGGAGCTCATACATCCGATCGCAATCACGACTCCGAAAAAGACAGCGACCCCGCCGAGGACAGGAACCGGCGTACGCTGCAATTTACGGGCATCCGGATTATCGACGATGTTTTTCAGCAGAGCGATCTTCACCAGACGGGGATGTATCCAACCGACCAACAGAAGAGCCGTGAAGAAAGGAATAATGATTGTGTAGCAAAGAGGCGTTGCCATACCAATTATTTATTTTCCGTGACAGCAGTGTAGAATATGTAGAATATGCAGAGAGTATAAACAAGATAAAGATTCAAGACTGTCATTATGCAATATATCGCTCTGTAGCAGCAGATTGCCAAATGTCGATTCGTTCGGCGACATAACGAACCACACAGCAGACGCAGCAGAACCGATCGTCGTCGGAGCAGAACGGAGTCCGACTGTAATCGTACATGAAGCGGGCGATTCGCCGTGCAAGGCGGCGGTCCGGATCATACGCATTGCCCAGAACCGCCGTATCGTACAACCGGGCTAAAGTATAGAGGTAATTTTCGTCGAAGTTGCCGGCGTCTTCGGGAACCGGCAAAGAGTTCCGGAAATATTCGAACGACCGTTTTACCGCACTGTCATTCGTTTTGTCGAGGAACGCATACGAGTAACGGTTCATCACGCCGATACGCTCCAGCGCAACATCCGGCGACACGCCGCTCCAGCTGCCGTCCCGGTTCATTTCGGCGATCCAGCCGGAAATCTGCCGTTTCAGGAGCAGCAGATATTCGTCGCCGGCATCCGGACCGGGGTAAAGCAGGTCGATCAGACAATGACAAACACCTGTCCGGATCAACAATTCCGATTCGTCCGGCCGGAGAGAAGAGCGCTTTTCGTTACCGCCGAGACAATCCCGGACGAGTTCGTCGGCCATTGCGAAACAGCCCCCTTTCCTTTTCGAGACGTCGCCGGACACGGTCCCGCAAACGAGCGTATACATGGCATGGACCATCCGGCAGCGCAGCGCAGCATCCGACTCGCGGCGGCAGCGCTCCCGCAGCACACCGAACAGCGTATCGATCCTTTGCAGCCAGATTTTCCGGGTTCCGTACTCACCGGAGGGGAAGTCGAACGTCGCCAGATCGCACAATGCGGCGTACGTCCGCGCCAACGAAAGCAGGCGGACATTCGTCGCCCCCGCAAAATCGGCATTCAGCAGGGAAGGCAGCAGTTCTTTCAAATATTCCGGCGTCATAACGACCAAAAAATCAATCTCTGTAATTCAGGAAAAACCGAACCCGGCCATCAAATCTTTTCGACCAGCGCCGAGGGAATGGAGGCGGTAGCCACCGCCGTGATGCCGTCGATCTTGACCACGACCCGTTTCCCGCGGGAATTCTTCACCCGCATGAGCTGGCCCTCGACCCCTTCGAATACGCCGCCCGTGATCCGCACCTTGTCCCCTTTCGACAAGGCGACCTCTTCGGGCGACATGAAAAGCACCTGTTCGTCTTCATTGCCCGCAACGGCGATAAAGTTCCGCATCTGCTCTTCGGGCACGACCATGATCTGATTCTCACCGTTTTGCGGGTGCATCACATAACGAAGCATCGGCAGCTTATAGGTTTTCAGCTCGTCGATGACCCCGCGCGTCGAACGGATGAAAATATAGTTGTGCACGGCGGCTTCGCAAGCCCGGAAGAACTGACCTTTGGAGTTCCGGCGGCGCACCACCCGTATCGGTACGAAATTCTCGATGTTCAGTTTGTCAAGATACTCCTTCGTCGAAAGTTCCCGCTGATAGGTAACCCGCAGCACATACCATTCGGCAGTTGTATCCGTACTGTTCGTCATGCTGTTCTTCAGACTAAAAAAGGTCGGAAAGAGAGGTATGGTTGTAAAAAAAGCGTTCCACGGGGACATTGAAAACCATTTATCATGATGATTTTCAATCAATTACGCGCCTCCCATAAGAACACTTTCACATTTTACAGTACAGTCTCTTGGTAAGAGATGTGCGTGAATTATAATCGAATGATATTCAACTTCATAATGCGTAGTTTGCGCCTTGTTTTTATAAATCGGCGAAAGATCTGCATTGGAAATCTTCGGCGATTCACGGCCAGTCGTGTCATACCGGCATGCGCAGGACTAATTGTATCAGTATTCGGACTAAAAATAAAAAGGCGTTGATAATCAACCCTTTTTTAACGCAGAAAAACTCGCCGCATATGAAAATAAAGAACAAAAGATTTGTGCATATATTTTATTTTTAATACTTTTGCCCCTGACATTGAGGTCTCTTACCAAGAGATATTACACATACAATGACGCTATTATGCTCCGGTTCGCCTGATCGATGACGGAGCTTTCGAGCGAAGCCAGATAGATCTGGGTCGTTTTCTCCGAAGCATGTCCCATTCCCGCACTGATGACCGACAACGGAACATTGTGATTCCGGGCCGTGGTCGCCCAAGTATGCCGCGAAGTATAGGACGACAGCGGCATCTCCAGCTCCAGCAGGTCGGCCAGCCGTTTCAGCCGGCGGTTGTAGTAGCCCAGAGCGGTCTGATACTGGGAAAACACCCGGACCGGGTCCTTCGCGTTCAGCAGCGGAAAGACATAGTCCGACGTGCGGGTAACCTGCGAATAACGTTCGATAATATCGCCCATGCAGGGTTCGATACGGATTGTCAGGTGCTGTCCCGTTTTGCGGCGGACATAGCGGATCGTCCCTCCGGCGATGTCCTGCTTGCGCAGGAAGGCGATATCGACGAACGCCATACCCCGCGCGCAATAGCTGAAAATAAAGATATCCCGTGCCAGCGCCAAGGAGGGGGAGTGTTCCAGATTCAAACGCCGGAGCCGTATGACGGTCTCTTCGCCGACGGCGCGCTTGCGGGTGCGGTCCACGCCGGTGTAGACATTCCGGAAAGGAGAGCTTTGCGGCACGATGCCCTCACGGACCGCCTTGTTGAAAACGGCACGCAGCACCCGCATATAAAAAGAGACGGTATTGCGTACAATCCGTCTCCGCTGCAGCCAGTCGTTATACCGGCCTACGAGTCGTTCGTCCAGCAGTGAGAACGGAATGTCGGCGCCGTTCAGAAAACCGGAGAAGCTGTTGAGCGTACGGCGGTAATTCCGCGCCGTTCCCAACTTCCCGTCCGCACGCAGGCAAGCGATCTGCTTTTCGACAAAGGCGAAAACGGTGAACCTTTCGGACGAACGAAACCGTCCGACGACATCCGGAAGGCCGTATTCCTCCCGGCGGGCCTCGAAATCCCCGACAATCGCACGAAGCAGGCACAAATCGCCGTCGATCTGCCGCTGGACGACCGCCGTCGCGGCGTCACGCCCCGCAAGGGAAACCATCACCCGCTCCCGCCGGGCGTCCCACTGGTCGGGGAAAAGCCGGATGCCGGTGGTTATCTGCCGGGATTGACGTTTATGGCAGAGTTGGTAATAGATTACACCCGCTTTCCCTTCGACCGTCGATTTCCGAAGTTTGACTTTTACTTTTACCATACATTCAGTTTTTTAGTTGTTCATATTTTAGGCTCCGGAACCTTCTTCCGGCGCCGGGAAACTTCAGGAGTCATCTCTATTCGCAGGATCGTCCGACAAAACTAATTATCAGATCGGATAAAAAGGCTGAAAAATATGCCATACGGACAACAAAAGACGTTTCGCCCGAATGTGCACAATGCCGCAGTTCAGCTGCAAAGTCTCCGTTCGGTCTTCATCCGTTTCAACGAACTGCTCTGCAAAGCCGGATCGGAGCATAACCGCAGCCGTTTTATCGTCAAAAGAAGCTTCTGCGAGGAATTCACAGCCCCAACCGCGATCCTTCGAAGACACAGTTCGTCGGGCGACGAAACGACTTTTATTTCCAATTTCAGCAACTCGCCAACAACTACAGTCAGGTCGTGAAGATCGTCAATCCGCACTTTTCCAACGTCGCAATCCCGCATTGGAACAGCACACGAGGGAGTTGGAAACCCCTCAGTATCGAGATTCAGAACCTTGCAAAACGTGCTGTGGAACGGTTGCGAATACAAGGTCAGGTCCCTCGCATGGAGGGGCGTTACGTTACAACAAGGAAAAGGTCGATAAAGATGAAGCCGAGGTGCTCTTCCGGCAGAAGATGCTCGAACCGTTCAACAAACACGGACGATTGGATGTAGACACTTCAATAGGAGAGCTTTTATCTCGGTCGGAGAAAAATATAAAAAATACAGTTCCGACCTAGCGGGATTTACCTGCCGTTTGTCCTTGAATAAAACCTTTAAACTTTTTACTGACCCATGAACAAACGTATCCCTCTTAGTGCTGCGTCTATAGTTCCCTTGCTTGCAGGGAGTTGTGCAGGAGATCCGGCGGTCTCCGTCCCGGAAAATGCCCGTCCGAATATCATCTTCATCTTCTCCGACGACCTCGGTATCGGCGACCTGAGCTGTTACGGAGCGACGCGGGTCGCTACGCCCCATATCGACCGTCTTGCGGCTCAGGGGCAGCGTTTCACCAATGCCTATGCCACCTCCGCCACCAGTACGCCATCGCGTTTCGGCCTGCTGACGGGCATGTATCCATGGCGTCTCCCCAATACGCAGATCGCTCCGGGAAATTCCGAACTCATCATCGACCCGGAGTGCCATACGCTCGCCGACGCCATGCACGATGCCGGTTATGTCACGGGCGCCGTTGGCAAATGGCATCTGGGGCTGGGTCCCGTCGGCGGCACGGATTTCAACGTCGAGATCCGTCCCGATGCCCGCGATATAGGTTTCGATTACGAATACCTCATCCCGGCCACGGTCGACCGCGTGCCGTGCGTCTTCGTGGAAAACGGCCGTGTCGTGGGGCTGGACCCCTCCGATCCGATCACGGTGAATTATGACCACAAGGTCGGCGACTGGCCGACGGGGTCCGAGAATCCCGAACTGCTGAAGCTGCGTCCGAGCCACGGCCATGACAACACGATCGTCAACGGCATTTCGCGCATCGGATGGATGACCGGAGGCCGTTCGGCGCTGTGGGTTGACGAAGGCATCGCCGACACGATCGCCCTGAAAGCCACGCAGTTCATCGCCCGGCACAAGGACGAGCCGTTTTTCCTCTATATGGGAACCAACGACGTGCATGTGCCGCGTGTTCCTCATCCCCGCTTTGCGGGCAAGAGCGGCCTTGGGACCCGCGGCGACGTGATCCTGCAGCTCGACTGGACGATCGGCGAGGTGATGCGCACGTTGGACAGCCTCGGCATCGCCGACAATACGCTGTTGGTTTTCACCTCCGACAACGGTCCCGCAATCGACGACGGCTATCAGGACGAGGCGGCCATGCGGCTTGGCGGGCATACGCCCTCAGGCATCTACCGCGGCGGCAAGTACAGCCTTTACGAAGCCGGAACGCGCGTTCCTTTCATCGTGCGGTGGCCCTCTTGTGTGAAACCGGGCGAGCAGTCCGCCGTCTTCTCGCAGATCGACGTTTACCGCTCGCTCGCAGCGCTGACCGGCGTCGCCCTTCCCGAAGGAGCTGCCCCCGACAGCCGCAACCACCTGCCTGAGTTGCTCGGAATGGGGCACTCAGACCGCGAATATGTCATCGAGCAGAACCGCCAGAATACGCTGGCAATCCGCTGCGGCGAATGGAAATACCTCGAACCGAGCGACAGGCAGAGCTACGAATACCGCAAGTCGGTCGAACTGGGCAATTCGCCCCGTCCGCAGCTTTTCTGCATCTCGAAAGATCCGTGCGAGCGGCACGACGTGGCGGAACAGTATCCCGGAATCGTCGAAGAACTCGCAACAAAACTTAATGCCGTGAAAAGCGGACGAAAATAAGGGCCATTCCCGTTTTGCGAGGCGTTTCGCAGTGAGAGGGCGACTGACGAGGTTACCCTCTTCCCGGACATCTCCGATCATTGATCCGGTTGCCGATAAATTTCATTTTTGACTGTTGTGACTACATCACACATACCTCAGGGCATCCTGTTTGTCGGTGCGGCGGCATTCGGGGATTTGGCGGGTGCCGAAGCGCAGGACGGCGTTTCGCGCCGTCCGAATATTCTGTTCTGCATCGCCGACGATGCCGCATGGCTTCATTTCGGGGCCTATGGCTGCAAATGGGTCTCGACACCGGTTTTCGACAGTGTGGCCGCACGGGGTGTACTGTTCGAGAATTGCTACACTCCGAATGCCAAATCGGCCCCTTCGCGGGCGTCGCTGCTCACGGGACGCTACTCGTGGCAGCTGGGCGAGGCCGGAAATCACATCTGCCGTTTTCCGGAAAATATCAAGGTTTTCACCGAGGCGCTCGAAGAGGCCGGTTACGACGTGGCCTTTACCGGAAAGGGCTGGGCGCCGGGCGACCCCGGAATGAAGGACGGCCGCAGACGGCAGTTGACAGGTAAAGCGTGGCAGAATCGGAAACTGACGCCTCCGACACCTGAGATACTCGCTACGGATTATGCGGCGAATTTTTCCGACTTCCTCTCCTCGCGTGAGGATGCGTCGCGGCCGTGGTTCTTCTGGTTCGGCTGCCGCGAGCCGCACCGCCGTTATGAATACGGCAGCGGAGTGGCAAAAGGCGGCCGGACGACCGGAGAGATCGACCGTGTTCCGGCCTTCTGGCCCGACAACGAAACGGTGCGTAACGATATGCTGGACTACGGGTTCGAAATCGAACACTATGACCGCCAACTGGGACTGATGCTGGCCCGGTTGGAGGAACTGGGGGAACTGGATAACACGGTTGTCATCGTTACGTCGGACAACGGGATGCCTTTTCCGCGCGCCAAAGGAACCCAGTACGAGTATGCGCATCACATGCCGTTGGCCGTGATGTGGCTGCGGGGAGTGAGTGCGCCGGGACGCCGGGAAGCGGCCTGTGTTTCATTTGTCGACATCGCACCGACCGTTTTGGAGATTGCCGGAACATCCCCTTCGGCGGCCGGCATGTCGCCGCTGCCGGGCGGGAGTCTCGTGCCGCTGTTGCGGAATGAGCCGGACCCCTGTGCCGCGTTGCACGAACGGGCGTTGCTGGGGCGCGAGCGGCATGACAACGGACGGCCCGGCGATCAGGGGTATCCGATCCGGGGTATTGTACGGAACGGCTGGCTCTACCTGTGCAACATCAAACCGTGGCTGCTGCCCGGCGGCAACCCGGAAACGGGCTACCGCGACATTGACAGTTCGCCGACCAAAACCGCGATTCTGCAACTGAAACGCAGCGGACAGGACGATCGTTACTACGCATTGTCGATGGGACAGCGTCCGGCAGAAGAACTGTATCATGTCGAAACGGACCGTGAATGCCTCACAAACCGCATCGGGGAGATTTCATGCCGGGTTCTGGCAGATTCCCTGCGGGCCGAACTTTTCCGGACACTGCGTGAGCAGGGGGATCCGCGGATGACGGGCGACGGCGACGTATTCGACCGCTATCCCTACGACAAGCCGGGAAAGGAGCGAATTTACGAACGGACTGTCACCGGAGAGATCATTCCGTGGGAACACTCGAACTGGGTGCTTCCGACCGATTACGAACAACAAATTAAAAACCGAATATTATGAAACGATTTTTTTGGATCATTGGAGTGTTGATATGTATGCCGTTGGCAGCTTGCGACGACAACAATCCCGAAACCACTGACAGCGCCGTCGTCTACACGGCCGAAGGAAGCGTCAATGCGGGCGACGTCGAGAAGTCGATCACGCTCTACACGACCTGCGACTGGACTGCAGCGGGCGATGAGTGGATCACGGTCGAGCCGGCCGGCGGATCGCGGGGTATTTTCGCCGTCCGCCTGAGCTTCGGGGCCAACGGCACGGGCAGTCCAAGGACCGGCACGGTGACCTTTACCGCCGGCTCCTGCAAAGAAACCTATACATTCACCCAGAAAGCCGAATAACGGCGACTGTTATGGACGAAAGAGAACGACAACGCCGAATCCTGAATTTCATCTATGCACAGCCCGATATTCCGACCTCCGTCAGGCATGCTTTCAGGCAATGGATGGCGGATCAGGAGCGGAATCCGGAGGTTGACAGGCTGATGGAAGAGCTGTGGGAGACCAACGATGCGGAAGCTTCGCCGGAAAAGATCCGGAAGGGATTGGATCGACTGCATGCGAAGATTCGCAGGAGCCGCTTGCGGCGTGTGCTCCGGTATGCCGGTGCGGCGGCCGCCGCTGTCCTGATGTTTGCGGGGGGCTATTTTTCCGCCACCCGTTCCGAAAAGCCTGTCGAGCGGATTACGCTGGTGACGGCGAAAGGACACATGGGGGAATTCACCCTGCCCGACGGCTCGCGCGTATGGCTCAACGAAGAGAGCCGGCTCGCATACGATGCCGATTTTTCCGGCAGGGTCCGCGAGGTGACGCTCTCAGGAGAAGCCTTTTTCGAAGTCGAAAAGGATTCGCTGCGGCCGTTCCGCGTCGACATGGGAGGGCTGGAGATCGAGGTGCTGGGCACTTCGTTCGACGCGATCGGATATGCGGCCGACCCTGCCCGGCAGGTCATCCTCAAAAGCGGCTCCGTCAGCATCTCCGGCAAAGGGCTTTCGCGTCCTGTCCGGCTTTGTCCCGACCAGAAATTCACACAGAATGTACTTCAGGGCGAATTCTCCATTGAGCAGGTCGATGCACGGAATTACTGCCAGTGGTTCGAGGAGCGTCTGGTATTCTACAATATGCCGCTGACGGACATCATGGTCAACCTTGAACGCAAATACCATGTCGAGATCGTGCTTTCGTCCTCGCTTCCCGCCAACAAGCGTCTGTCGCTGGTCGTTCAGCACGAACCGTTGGAAGACATCATGGAGGTTATTTCGAGACTGATGCCGGTCCGCTGCCAGATCGACGGCGACCGGGTGTTCGTCACGAACCGGGGCAAATCCAGATAAACTTACAGCGAAAAACCTAATAACAAACCAAGTAATTATGAATGAACCGAATTTTTACCTGAAAACGATGTGGCAGGGAGTGCTGGCCGTCGTCCTGTGTGCCTGCTTCGCCATTCCGGCGCAGGCCCAGACGCCGGTCGTCACGCTCGACGCCCGGAACGTCACCATCAAGGAACTCCTGCAGCGGATCGAGGCGGCGAGTCCTTACACGTTCGCTTATGTGAATGCCGAGATCGATACGCCTCCTCATCGGAAGGTTACGGTGAACGCCGAAAACCGGAGTATCGAATCCATTCTTGCGGAAGTCCTTCCCAATGTGAGCGTCGAGATCAAAGGCCGCAAGATCATCCTCACCGCCAAGCCGAAAGAGACACCGAAGGCCGCAGCCGACGCCGCCCGCACGGTGAAGGGCCGCGTGACCGATGAAAACGGCGCGCCCGTGATCGGCGCCACCGTCATCCTGAAAGGCACCACGACGGGTACGGCGACGGGGCTAGACGGCGAATATGTGCTGCCGATCCGCCAGAAAAACGCGGTGCTCGAAATATCGCTGATCGGTTATAACAAGGTATCCGTCGCACTTTCGGACACCCAGACGCAAGCCGACGTCACGCTGAAAAGCGAGGCGATCGCCATGGACAACGTGGTGGTCGTAGGCTACGGCGTGCAGAACAAGCGCGACGTGACGACGTCGATCGCGTCGATCAAGGCCGAGGATTTCAAAGGGCTTGCGACAACCGATTTCCGCGACGCCATGGCCGCCAAGATGCCGGGCGTGCAGGTGCTCCAGCTGGGCGGCCAGCCCAACGGCAACGTCTCGATCCGCATCCGCGGCATCCAGTCCGCCACGTCGGGCAACGACCCGCTCTACGTCATCGACGGCGTTCCGTGCGACGCCCGTGCCTTCTCGAACCTCGACAGCAACGACATCGAGAGCCTCGAAGTGCTCAAGGACGCTTCGGCGGCGGCGATCTACGGTTCGCGCGGTTCGTGCGGCGTTATCCTCATCACGACCAAGCGCGGCCAGAACGAACATCCCGTGATCCGTTACGACGGCCAGTTCAGCGTATCGGGCGTGTCGAAAACCTATGATATGCTCAATGCCTACGAGTTCGCGCAGCTCTACAAGGAGTCGCGCGACAACGCCTATCTGACGGAGGTGCCGTCGGGGTCGATCGACGATCCCTACAATGAACGCGGGGCAACGGGCTATTACAAGGTTCCGCCCATCATCACCGCCTATCTCGAAGACAAGAGCGGTACGCTGACCGACACCGATTGGCAGGACGCCATCTTCCGCACGGCTCTGGCGCACAAGCACAGTCTTTCGGTTTCGGGCCGCACCAAGACGCTGAGCTATTACGTAGGCGCCAACTACCTCTACCGCGAGGGAACGATCATCGGATCGGATTTCGAGCGTTATGGAATGCGGGCCAATATCGACGGCAAGCGCAAGCGGCTGAAATACGGCGCCAGCTTCTCGCCCTCCTACTCGAAATACAATTTCGTGGATGCGGACGCCCAGTACGGAAACGACGGTGTGATCGCCTCGGCGCTGATGGCGGCTCCGATCTTCCCGGTCTACAACGCCGACGGCTCCTACAACTGGGACAACAACGGCTATCTGCGCCTCGAAGAGAACGGCGTGGGCGACACGCAGTTCAACGAGACGCTGAACCCCGTGGCGCTGGCGCTCGAAATCGACGACGTGCGCGAACGGCTCAATATGCAGGGCAGCGTCTACGCCTCCTACGAATTCATCGACGGGCTGGAATACAAGATCACCGCCGGCGGAGACTACTACAACTATTCGCGCAACTACTACCGGCCGTCGTATATTCCGCTGAAGAACAAGGCCAATTACAAGGACCCGTCGAATCCCACGGCGAAGAGCATCACCAACTCCTATTTCCATTGGACGCTCTCGAACCAGCTCTCTTTTTCGCGCCGTTTCGGCGACCATTCGCTCAACGCCGTGGCTGTCTGGGAGGCGGAAAAGGAGCATGTCAAAACGTCGCAGATCGTCGGCACGGGAGTCAAGGGCGACGACAAGATCCGCACCACGAAGGGCAAGACCATCGACCCGGCGGAGACCTACAACAACGAGTATGCCTACACGTTCGCCTCGTGGCTCGTGCGTGCGCAGTACTCCTACAAGGGCCGTTACATGGTTTCGGCGTCGATCCGCGGCGACGGTTCATCGCGCTTCGCCCCCAACACCCGGTGGGGTTATTTCCCGGCGGCTTCCGTCGGCTGGCGCGTGAGCGACGAGAGCTTCCTGCGCGACGTGAAATGGATCGACGACCTCAAGCTGCGTCTCAGCGTCGGCGTGACGGGCAATGCCCAGATCGGCAACTCGGAATATCTGCAGCTCTACGGTTCGACGAACATAGACCTCGGCAACGGACTCAGGCCGCAGGTCTATCCCTCGCAGATCGCCAATCCCGACTTAGGCTGGGAGCGTAATACGCAATATGACGTGGGTCTGGACCTCAGCTTTTGGAAAGGGACGCTGGGCCTGACCGCCGACTACTACTATTCGAAGACTACCGATATGTTGTTCGACGTTCCGGTTTCGTCCGTGTCGGGACTCACGTCATCCAACATGAACATCGGTTCGATGGAGAATCAGGGCGTAGAGCTGGCGCTAACCTCGCGGCGACGCTTCGGAGATTTTTCCTATTCGTTTTCGGCCAACTGGTCGCTCAACCGCAACAAGGTGCTGAGCCTCGGCGAAGGGAATGCCGACATCATCAAAGAGGCGTCGTTCAACGGGGCCTATTACATCACGCGCGTGGGCCAGCCCGTGGGCTGCTACTACCTGCTCGTACAGGACGGCATTTTCCACAACAAGGAGGAGTTGAACTCCTACCCCCATTTCAGCACCACGCAGGTGGGCGATTTCCGCTTCGTCGACGCCAACGGCAACGGTATTCTCGAAGAGGATGCCGACCGTGTGATCGTGGGCAACTACATGCCCGACTTTTACTACGGCTTCTCGGTCAATCTCTCATGGAAGGGCTTCGACATGGCGGCCAATTTTCAGGGCGTCTATGGCAACGAGATCCTGAACCTCGAACGCCGCTACCTGATGAGCAATTCCATGAGCCAGAACATGACACGGGACGCGTTGCAGCGCTTCCCCTACGGCGAGATGAACCGTCCGAACCGCAAGCTGACGGGCAATACCGCCGCCTGCACCTCGACTTTCCACGTCGAGGACGGCTCCTACCTGCGCCTGCAGAACCTCTCGCTGGGCTACACCTTCCCCGACAAGTGGACCCGCAAGGCCGGCATCTCGAAGCTGCGCATCTACGTGCAGGGGTCGAACCTCTTCACGTGGACCGACTATTCGGGTTACAATCCCGAAGTCAGCAACCACGCGAGCGACGCCCTGCGTCCGGGCGAGGACTACTGTTCTTATCCGCTGGCACGCACGTTCAGCGTCGGCATCAATTTCAACCTCTAATCGACCGGAATCATGAAATCAACATATTATCTTTTACTGGGCGTCGCGGCCCTTGGGACGGTTTCCTGCAGTGACAGCTTCTTCGAACAGTACCCAAGCAACAGCGTCACGGAAAACAATTACTACATTACCGACGACGACTTCGACCAAGGTGTGGCGGCCTGCTACCACAAGCTCAAGACCCAGATGGGCTACCACCTCAACGAACTGGCCTATCGCAGCGACGAGTGCTGCAAACAGGCCATGACCGTTTCCGATGCGTCGACCTACTATTTCGACCATTTCGAGGAGAACTCCAGCAACGCCATCATGAGCGACATCTGGAACGCATGGTACAACGGCATCTACCGCTGCAACGATGTGCTCGATCACCTCGAAGGCCGTGAGGAACTGCCCAATTACGACAAATACCGCGGCGAAGTCCTGTTCATGCGGTCGTGGTGGTATTTCAACCTTTACAGGGCTTTCGGCGGCGTACCCATTGCACACAAAGTCGTGTCCCCGGCCGATGCCAAGACCATCCGTCGCTGCACGGACGACGAGATGTACGCCCTGCTGACGGGCGATCTGGCTGAGGCGGCCCGGCTGCTGCCGGCGTCGAAGGGCGCAGAGAAAGCCCGTGTCACCGATATTGCGGCGTGGACGCTCCTCGCGAAAGTCTACCTTACGTTCGGCAAGCCCGGCGAGGCCAAGACGGCCCTCGAAGAGGCGATGAAGAATCCCAACTACGGACTGGTGAACACCACGGCGGACGCCTTCAATGTGAAAAACAAGTTCAACAAGGAGATCATTTTCGCGCTCTACTACAACAAGGCAAACGATACGGGCCACGGTTACTGGTATTCGACCACCAAGCCCGAAGAAGCGCAGCTGACGCAGCCCGCTCCGGTATTCCGGGCGCTTTACGACGCGCGGGACAACCGTCTGCCGCTGATCTCCGAGTACACGGAGGACAAAAAGGGAACCTATCTGCTGAACAAATGGTTCGACAACCGGAACGACGCCCTGAAAGGCAACGTGGTGGAGAACGACTTCCCGCACCTGCGCTATGCCGACGTGGTGCTGATGTACGCCGAGGCGCTGGCCGAATCGGGCAGCAGTCTGGGCGATGCGCTGGTGTGGCTCAACAAGACCCGCACGCGGGCCGGGCTGGACGCGCTCAGGACTGAAGACATTCCCTCGAAGGGTGCTTTCATCGAAGCGCTCGCCGATGAACGCGGCCGTGAGTTCGCACTCGAAGGCCACCGTTGGTTCGACCTCGTGCGACTGGGGCTGGCGTTAGACCGCTTCCACGAAATGGGTTACAAGCTCGATGCGCACAATCTGCTGTTTCCCATTCCGCAAAACCAGATCGAGATCGTGAACGACAAGACGATACTCTGGCAGAATCCCGGTTACTGATCGTAAAAATTCAAAGCTGTTTCAATCATGAAAAATCTGATTCATATATGCATCCTGTCGGGCCTCGCGGCGCTTGCCGCGTCGTGCTGGACAGAAGATATCCCCGAAGCCGGCGCCGCACGACATCAGGTCGAGGCGCTCACGGCCACGCCCGGCGACGAAGAGGTGACCCTCGCATGGGAGATTCCCGACGGGTGGAACCCGACCGATTACATCGTCTTCTATACCGACGAGGAGTCGCAGACCGTGACGCTGCGCACCGGTGGCGCAAGCCGGTATGTCGTAGACAAACTGACCAACGGCATCTCCTATAATTTCAATGTGCAGGCCGTTTACGGCAAACTGATCTCCAACGCCGTAACCGTGGCGGGCCGGCCTTCCACGTCGCGTCTTCCGGTCACGGACCTCACGGTTACGGATACGGGCGACGGCTATGTGGCACTCGCGTGGTCCGCACCCTCGACCCTCGTGGAGAAATATACGCTCTCCTATTACATCGAGGATATGCCGGGCGATATCCGGACGCAGGAGATCGGCAAGGAGCAGACGGCCTACCGGTGCGAAGGGCTCACCAACGACAAGACATGGTTTTTCTTGCTGGCGGCCGAATATGCAAAGGGACCGGCCGAAGCGGACATGGTCCGTGCCATGCCGACCAAGGCCATCCCCTATTTCATCTCCTCGGAAACGGCGGCTGTCGACCAGCCCGTCACGTTCGAATTCAACCGGACGGCCTATGCCGACGCGAGTGACGTGACGTGGACTTTCCCCGACGGTGCGGTCCTCACGGGCGACAAGGTCCTTTCGGGATTCAAGACCACGGGCAACCAGACCGTCATGCTGTCGGCAAAGATCGACGGATCCTCGCGCGAGTGGAAAATCACGGTCGAAATCCGTCCTTACGTCGTCAATTTCATGGATTGGGAGCAGGCCGACGGCGCCAAATACGAAAGTCCCACCTACACTTGTCCGGTGCTTTCGCCCGATGCCGGAACGGTCTATGTCAATACGGGCAACAAGGTCAGCAATCTCTATGCTTTCGATGTGCGTACCGGTAAAAACAAATGGACGTTCAGGCCGACCGATAACGGCGATATGCAGGCCGAATCGAAATCGATGGTGGCCGTCAATCCGGTATCGGGCGACATCTACTACGGAACCAGCGCCGGCGGGCAGTTCTATGCCGTGAAGCCGGACGGTACGCTGCACTGGAAATTCAGCAAATGCGGATCGATGAACTCGGCGCCTCCCGCTGTCAGCGCCGACGGCACGGTGGTCTACATCGCCGATGCAAAAGGCGCTCTCTATGCGCTCGACGCCGAAACCGGCACGGAGCGGTGGAGTGCACCCTACGCGGCCGGCAGCTGCGGTTACGGTTTGCTGGTCAACGGCGGCGAGGTGGTCCTAGCAGCCAAAACGGCGATTCATTTCGTAAACGCCGCCGACGGCACGAAGATCGAAGCAGTCTCGGTTTCGATCGTCAACTCCATCGGTTTTGCCGTGAGTCCCGACCGGAAGAAGGCTTATTTCGCTTACGCCACGACTCTGGCGGCCGTCGATCTGGACTCGCACACGCTGTATGCCCGGAGTGCAGCCGGAGGGGACAACTATTACCAGCCCATCGTAGCCGGCGACGGAACGGTCTTCGCCGGAACGAAAGACGGATATGTGCGGTTCTTCTCGCCCGATTTACAGACGATGATTCATGAAGAGCAGCCGAGCAGCGTAAAGAAAAACACCTTCAACTTCACGCGCCCGCTGGTCGATGCGAACAACCGTTTCTATATTATGGCGTCCGGCAACAGTACGGAGGACAGCCTCGTGCTCGAATACGATACGTCCGGAAACAAGATCTCCGACTGGAGCTACACACAGAACAACTGCCAGAACGGTTGCAATCTCGCGGACGGTGTATTATATACCGTAAACCAAGGTTCCGGAGACGGCGGAAACGGTCTTTTTATCGGTAAATACATCGGGGCGGCACGCGGCAGGGGCTGGTCGTCGCACGGAGGCGACCACTGCGGTTCGGGTTGCATCCAGTCGCCGCTGATCGAATGGTAATTCGGATGAGAAAGATGAAAGGGCTATTTTTAGGTTTGTTCCTGATGCTGGGCGGCGTGCTGTACGCCGCCCGGCCGATGGGAACCTCGCTCGGCATTCTCGGAGGGCCGACAACGGAGAAACTGGCCGAGGTCCGCGACGCCGGGATCGGATATGTCGAGGTGACGTTCCACGCATTCACCCATAAAACCCCGGATGCCGAGTGTTACGCGGCGGCTTTCGCGCTGCGAGACAGGCTCGATAAAGCCGGACTGAAGGTCTGGTCGTGCCACCTGCCTTTCGGCCGGAATTGCGACATTTCGGTCGTCGATCCCGAACAGCGTGAGCGGAATGTGGCCTATATCGAGCGGATGATCCGGCTGTCCGCCATCTTCCGTCCCCAACGGCTGGTGCTGCATCCCGGATCACGGCCCGTTCCGGAGGAGGAGCGCAGCGAACGCGAACGCTGTGCCGCCAACTCCATCTGCCGGCTGTCGCTCGCGGCGAAAGAGATCGGCGCGGTGCTGTGTGTGGAGAATATGCCCCACAGCATCGGCCGCACCTCGGCCGAGATGCTCCGCCTGATCGGAGGATGCACCGAGGCCATGGTCTGCTTCGACACGAATCACCTGCTTCTGGAGAGCCACGCCGATTTTATCGGGGCGCTCGGCGACCGGATCGCCACGATCCATCTGTCCGATTACGACGGCCGCGACGAACGCCACTGGCTGCCCGGCAGGGGTGTGATCGACTGGCCGGACCTCTGCCGCAGGCTGCGGCGGACGGGTTACCGGGGAGTCTATATCTTCGAGGTGCACCACGGCGAAGCCACGTGCCGCGACCTCGTGAAGGCCTACGGACAGGTGCTGCGTAAAAAATAACAATCAATCATTCAACAGACTTACGACATGAAAAACAGACTATACGGACTTTTGGCCCTGCTGGCCGGGATATTGCTTCTCGGCACAGGGTGCAGCGACGACGAATCCGGACGCACGCTGCTCGCCGCAAAAACAAATCTGACGCTTGCGAAATACTGCAATGCCGAAGACGGCCTCACTTCGGTCGTCTGGAAAAAGGGCGAACAGGCGGCTCTGGTCGTCGAAGGACCCGGACGGACGGAACCGGTCTTTGCCGAACCCATTCTTCCCGGCACGGAGCGTTCGCTTTTCCTTTTCAACGTCACGGCGCCGCGGGACCCCGTGGCCGTAGCCGCATGGTGGCCTGCCGATGCGCAGGTGACCTGTGAGGACGGGGTGCTGAAAACCTCGATCCCCGCCGCGCAGGACGGGACGGTCTCCCCGATTCTGCTCGTAGGCCATACGACCGGGGTCGTGAACTCCTATGAAGGGGTCGACATGGAACTTTCCCAGCTCGGATGCACGATGTACATCCGGCTCATCCAGAACAGTTACAAGGTCACACGCGCCGTGATCGAAGCCAACGGCGGCGAAATGATCGGCGGCGAAGTGTCGGTCCGCATGACGGACTGGAATGTCACGGCTTCAGCGCCGCAGGTGACCGTGACGCCCGCCGTTCCGGTCGACTGCGCGGCAGGAGGTCAGACGCTCGTCGCGCTGCTGGCGCCTGTGGATCTTTCGTCGGGCTACACGGTGACCTTGTACGATGGCGATACGGAGGTTGATAAACTGGTCGACAATACGCCGGTGCGACTGGCGCAGGGAGGCAAGGTCGATACCGCCGAGGCGGAAAAACTCCCGACGCAGCTGCTGTTCTGCGGCAACAACACCGCCTGCGTGATCGAAGTCGGCAGCGAGCCGCCCGCCGATTATCGCAACGCCGTCGTATGGCGCTGGGATTCCCGCTCGGTCGCTCCGGTTCTGGGGATTTCCGAGTCGCAGTGCCGTGTCGGCGAGGGCAAGCCCGTGGACAACAACCGCAAACTGCTGTTGTCGGGAGCTACGGGCTGGTGTGTGCTTTACGACCGGCAAACCGACGGCATTCTCTGGTGGTCGACCTCCTGCCCGCAGGTGCACTCGTCCGATCTGCTGCCCAATGACCGGGTGGTGCTGGCCTGCTCGTCGGGAGCGGACGCCAACTGCAACAAGGTGCAGGTCTACGACCTCGGCCAAAACAACAAGGTGCTGTGCCAGTACGATCTGGAATCGGCGCACGGTGTGGTCTGGAACGAGTCTACGCAGCGTCTTTATGCCATCGGAGGCAAGAGCCTGAAAATATACAAATTGAAAAACTGGGAATCAGACACCCCCGAACTCGAAGAGGAGCGGACGGTCGAAACTCCCAAAAACTCGGTGCACGACCTGACTGCGGTCAATTCCCACAGTCTTTGCATCGCAGGCAAAAGCGCTTATGTTTATAATACGGCATCGGGAACCTTTTCCGAGCTGACCCACTTTTCGGCCTGCACGGCGCTTAAATCGGTGAACTATAACGAGGATACCGGCGAAGCATGGTATACCGACGCTACCGTACCCGAAGGGGATCAGGACTGGACCACGCAGACGCTGCGCCACACGTCGAATGTAAAAAACGGGGAGGCGGACCTTTTAATCCGCATCCCCGATCTGAGCGTGTATAAGGTTCGGGTGTTGAGGTGGTAGGTGACGGCTCTGTGACTGCAGACGCTCTATTCGGAGCGTCTGCGGTTCAACAGCGGCAGTATGAACGAAATTACTGACGCGGCAATCCAGAAGAATGCGACGGGTCCGAAATCATAATGCTTGACGCCGTCCGCGGCGACGGTAATGTGCTTGTCTATAAGCCATCCGGACGCCACGTCCTGAATTCCCGCTGCGCAGTAGGAGGCTATTCCCACGACCCCCAGCGCAGCGCCAGTAGCCTTCCGGGGCACGATGTCCACGGCCATCAACCCTCCGAGGAAGCAGATCAGTACGCCGATGGCTATTCCGAACAGCACCATCGAGAGGACGTTCACCCACATGGCATTACCGCCGTAAAGGAACAGCGCCAGCGCCACGGAGTTCAATACGCCGAATATCAGTGCGGGAATCTTGCGGTCGCCCCTGAAAAGCTTGTCCGAAAACCATCCCGAAAGCACCGTTCCGAGAATTCCCAAGAGGGCGTTTATCGAGACGATGGAGATTGCCTCGACGTCCGAGAATCCCTTGGCCTCCTGCAGGAACAGTACGCCCCATCCGTTGATTGCATAACGGGATATGTACATGAATGCGCTTGCCGCGGCAAGCACCCAGACGGCCGGGGTCCGGAGGACCTGCTTCTGAATCTCCCGGACGGACTTTTCGGCGCCGGGCACGGGTTTCTCGTGGGCAAGAGCCTCTACGGGCGGCAGACCCTTGGATTCGGGGGTGTCGTGGAGCCAGCAGAGGACAACGAGAACGCCGATGGCTCCTGCGAGCGCCGAGCCGAAGAACCCGGCCTGCCAGCCGGCGAATGTCACGATCGAGCCAACGAAGAGGAACGAGAAGAACTCCCCAAGGTTGTGGCTTGCGGAGAAGAACCCGTAATAGGTTCCGCGCTCGTTGAGGGGATACCAGCGCGAGAGGGATATGATGGCCGGGGGAGCGCCCATGGACTGCGCCCATCCGTTGAGTCCCCACATGACGGCGAATGCTACGAATATCACGGTCGTGGGAACTACGGAATGGGCCAACCCCAACAGTCCCATCAGGGCGTTCGCCGCGGCCGAGACGATGAGTCCCGTCGCCATGAAGCGCTTGATGTTGCAGTAGTCGGCGATGAATCCGTTTACGAACTTGCCGACGGCGTAGGCGAAGAGCAGCGCCGAGCCGATAACGCCCAACTGGGAAGCGTCGAGCGATCCGCTGTCGAGAACAGGCTTCTTCATGACGTTGAGACTGGTGCGGCAGACGTAGTAGAGGCTGTAACCGAGCGTCGCGGAGACGAATGCCTGCAAACGCAGACGCCGGTAGTATTTCGAGCGGGAGGCGTCGTCCATTTCGCGTCCGAGGGCGGGGGCGCTGATGCGGTAGAATTCGGTGATACGGCTCATGGCGTCAGTCGTGCAGTCCGCGCGAGCGGAGGTAGGAGATCAGCAGTTCGGGGCGGTCGGTCTGGATCATGGTCGCTCCCATGTCGACGAGTTTGCCGTAGACGGCGGAGGGATCGCCTTCGAGTGCGGCATCGTCGCAGAGACCTCCGCAGAGCGAAGGCCAAAGGGAGTTCACCCAGAGCTTCGAACCGCTGGCGAGAACCTCACGCATGCAAGCCTCGACTTCGGGGGTGTATTCCGACCAGCAGACCTCGTAGGCAAGGGGAGGTGCAGGCAGCTCCCCGTAGCTTCGGAGAATTTCGTCGTGATGCTTTTTGCTGAAATTGACGATGGGCATGAAAAGGCAGTTCTCGGAATACGCCGAGAATACGGGTTCGACCTCGGAGGCTGTCAGGCGGCCTTTGATAAGCGTTTGGCCCAGCATTCCCGTACGTTCGAGCAGCGGATGGATGCGATCGTAGAACTGGAAGCCCTGATCGATGTTCACGACGGCGCGGCCCTTGCAAATCAGGAGCGCCTCTTCGAGCGTCGGGACCTTCCAGTGCGTGGCGACACCCTGTCCGGCCCGCAGGCTGACTTTGCAGATCGAGTCGAACGTGATGTCGCAGACGCGGCCGCGACCGGTCGTCGTGCGGTCGATGCGTGCGTCGTGCATCAGGACGAGCACGCTGTCGGAGGTCATTTTCAGGTCGATCTCCACGATATCGACGCCCCGGTCGATGGCGCTGCGAAGCGCAGGAAGCGAATTTTCGGGGTAGTTGCGCCAGTCGCCGCGGTGCGAGGCGACGAGGACCTTTTTCGAGGCGGGATCGTGAATCTCGGCGACGATGCCCGACGCCCGGTTTTCATGGACGGGATGGTCGGAGTTGCAGGACAGGGTTCCGAACAGCAGCAACCCTGCGATCAGTAGTTTCGAATGCATAATGGATTTTGTTTGGTGTAATTCACTGATAGGACAATCCTGCGGCGCAGACGGCTAGGTGCGGCATGAATTTATTTCGGATGACGCGGGATCATACAATTTAACGGTAACTTTGCAGATAAATGGACGAAGAGCAACTATTGTTGGACAAACTTGGCCGGGGCGATGTCGACGCCCTCGACACGCTCTATGTACGCTACGCCCCGAAGGTTTACGACTTTTCGCTGCGGTTTCTGAAAAATGAAGCCGAGGCGGAGGACGTTACACAGGATATCTTCCTGCAAGTATGGGACAACCGCTCCCTGATGGGGCAGGTGGTGTCGATTCGTGCATATCTGTTCCGGATGACGCGCAATACGATCTTCAACCGGTTCAAGCGCTCCAAAATGCACCTGCAATACATTCGGCAGTCCGAAACCCGTGAAGCGGAGCTGTCGGTCGATCCCGGCAGGCGCATAACGACGGAAGACCTGCTGGAAATGATCGAACTGGCGATCGAGAACCTCCCGGAACAATGCCGACGGGTGTTCAAAATGAGCCGTTACGAACATCTCTCCTACAACGAGATCGCCGAACGGCTCGGCATCAGTCCCCATACCGTGCAATTCCATATTTCGGAGGCGTTGTCGCGGCTCCGAAAACTCATGCCCGCCCTGCTGTTTTTTATCTGACAGCAATCGCGTTTTTTACCTAAACCCAAACCAACAAATAGTGAAATCATGAACACTTCCACACTTCGTCTTACCGGTCTTTCGGCATTGTCGCTTGCGGCCGGTGCCTGTACGGACGGATCGGTACAGAACGATCCGCGTCCCAACATCGTGCTGTTTCTGGCGGACGACATCGGCGCCGAATGTTTCGGCTGCATGGGCGGCGTCTCCTACGACACGCACACGATCGATTCGCTGGCCCGCAACGGCCTGTTCTTCCCCAATATGCACGCCCAACCGCTGAGTTCGCCCTCGCGCGTGCAGCTGATGACCGGTCAGTACAACGACCGCAACTACGTCTGCTTCGGCTATATGAATGACGACGAACCCAACTTCGCCCAACTGGCCCGGCAGGCCGGCTATACGACCGGGATGTTCGGCAAGTGGCAGCTCGGACGCGACCGCGGGATGCCCACGCGCTTGGGATGGGACGAGTGGTGCCTTTTCCAGCTCGATGTGTACAAGGAGTTCAACGGTCCGACCGGCACCGACCGCTACGCCAACTGCATGATGGACAACCACGGTCATTACGAATATTCGACCTACGGTCCCGACGGGTTCGAAGGCGCGGCATTCGAATTCCTCGACCGGCAGAAGGAGTCCGGAAAGCCCTTCCTGCTCTACTGCTCCACGCCGCTCGTGCATACGCCCCATACGCCGACTCCCGATTCCGAGAGCTGGGATATGGATTTCCTTGGGCGGTTCGGGAAGGACACCTCCAATTTCCGCGACATGGTGGCCTATCTGGACAAGAAAGTCGGACGCATGGTGCGGCGGCTCAAAGAGAACGGGCAGTGGGACAATACGATCTTCATCTTCACGTCGGATAACGGCACCTCGACGCGTATCGTCTCGCAGATGGCCGACGGCACGCTGCGCCGCGGCGGTAAAGGCGATCCGCGGGGCGTGGGGACTTCGGTTCCGCTGATCGTGTGCTGGGGCGACCGCATCGCGCCGCGGGTCAGCGAACGGCTGGCCGACTTTACGGATTTCTTCCCCACGTTCGCCGACGCCATGCGGATCGGGATTCCCGCAGAATGGAAACTCGACGGCGTAAGCCTCTACCCGGAAATCGCAGGGCAGAAACCGTTGGAGAAGGAGATTTCACTGATGCACTATAATCCGCTCTGGCCGACAGCGCCGGCACCGTACGCTTCGCGGGCTGCCCGTACCGCCGAGTACAAATACTATTGGGACGGCCGCTTCTACAATACCAAGGAGGACTTCATGGAAGAGCACCCGATCGACGTCGCCTCGTGCAGCGACGAGGTGAAGGCAATCTACCACAAGCTGAAAGACCGGGTCGACGAATGCCCCGATTTCCGTCCCGACATGCCCGGAGCTCCGCGGCGGGGCGATTACGGAACGTTCTACGACTTTGCAGAACCCAACAACCCGTTCTGATGAAACGAATATTGTTCCCGAATTCGACGTTTTTTAGAATCCGTCGGCCCGGCAGCTCGAAGAGCGGCTGAAAAGGCTTGTCCGGCGCATCCGCGAAAACCATCCCCAGACGCCGCTGACCTTCTTCCAAACGGAGGTGCGCGAAAGCGGAAACTTCGACCTGAAAGAACGGACTTTCGAAGCCGCCAAGCGAGAAGCCGCCCGGAAAGGAATGGGAAAACTCATCGAAAGGGACAAAAATATTTGACAAACCGAATCGTTACATCTTTTTCCCACACGGCAGGAAGCCGGGGCGTTGACGGTATCATGAAGACTGCGCTATGCCAGCATCGGTTTCAGGACGCCGAACAGCACGAGCGCGATGACCAGCGTAACGACGATATTGAAGGTCTGCGCCGCAAGGAACGCCCATAGAGCGTTGCGGTTTTCCTTCGAAACGATCTCTTTCAGGCGGGTGTCAAGCCCCACGCAGACGAAGGCCAGCGAGAAAAAGACCGTCGAGAACATCTTGGCGACGCCCGGTTCGGCGAGTTTGCCCTTCGCATCGGCCGTAAACAGGCCGTTGCTCTGCAGGATGCTGAAAACCAGCGAGGCCGCGACGAAGCCGATGATGAATTTCGGGAACTTCTCCCACACGATGCCCAGCGACGGAGCCTGAGCGCCCTTTTCGCCGCGGCGGGTCGAGAGGTAAAGCGCAATAAAGAAAGCCACGACGCCGATCAGCACGTTCTGCGCCGCCTTGATGATGACAGCGTGCTGGTTGGCGACCTCGCCGACGATCGTACTCGACGCCGCCACGCCCGACGTGGTGTCAATCGTGCCGCCGATCCATGCGCCGGCGACCTCCTGCACGACATGGGGATCGTCGAAAATCAGGGGCAGAATCGTATTTGCAAGCCACGGCATCAGGTAGATCATCGGCACCACGACGATCAGCACCAGCGAAACGATGTAGGAGAGTTTCCGGTCGTCGCCGCCCGCCACGCGGGCTGCCGTGATACACGCCGAGACGCCGCAGATCGAGACGCCGCTCGAAAGGATCATCGCCGTACGCTCGTCGACCTTCATGCGGCGCGACACCCAATAGGCGAAGAACCACACGACGGCGACCACCAGACAGGCCTGCACCAGACCGAAGACGCCCGACTTCATCACGTCGCTGAAAAGGATCGTGGCACCGAGACATACGACGCCGATCTTGATGTAGAATTCGCCCTGAATCGCCGGTTTCATCCACTCCGGGACCCGCCACACGTTGCGGATCAGCAGACCGAAGAGCACCGAGAAGAAAACCGACTCGAAGCCGTAATAGGAGACGGCGGGAATCTTGGCCACGATCTGCGCCAGCAGGGAGACGGCGAAAACCACCGCGAGCGACGGCAGCAGGCCCCTGAGCGGGCGGCGCAGCAGAAGACACCCGACGTAAAGCACCGCCAGCACGACGGCGAAGAGGTAGGCGATATTGCTCCATGCGGCACCGCCGAGCAGCGTCGCGGGAACCTTGGGAAGTCCGGCGGGCACGATCGCCGCAAGCGCCAGCAGGGGTATGCTCACCCAGACTACCACCCAGTCCTCGACCCGGAATTGTTCCATCCATTTTTTCATAAGGCGTTCGGTTTTTCAGTATTAGAATATGCCGGAAAGCATCAGCGCAACCACATTGCGGCCGGAGACGTCGCGGGCAGCGTAATCTTCGTAGGTATAGTTCAACTGGCAGCGCAGGTACTTCACCGGCTGCCACGTAAGGGCCGCCGTATAGTTGGTCTGGCGGCTCGAACTGCGGGCGCTGTTTTCGAGGAAGGTATCGTAGCGCACGGCAGGCAGCAGCGTCTTCGTCACGCGCCACCCGGCCACGGCGTACCAACCCTCGCTGTCAAGGTCTCCCGTCGTGCCGCAGATATATTCGCCGCGCACGACGACCGGACCGCGGTCGTAGCAGGCTCCGGCCCCGTAGCGGACGCGCTTGAGGTAATCCACGCCGTATTCGCCCCAATAATACGACCCGGCCAGCTGCAATCCGGCGGCGGGTTTCAGCGTCAGGCGTGCCACGACGTCCTTGCTCTTGTTCTTGTCCCTGACGTTCAGCCCCTCGCCGTTGAAGACGCCGATGTTGTAATTCAGAATGCTGTATCCGTCGCGGCGGAAAAATCCGCCGAAAAGCTGCGCTCCCATGTCGCGCCCCGTGGCCGAAAGTCCGCAAAGATCGTTGAAGCCCATCAGCTTGCACAACGACAGCGGATACTCGATAAACTCGTACCTGAGCGGCACGTATTCGGTATTCTCGATCGAGAAGGGCAGTTTGTATTCGCCCAGCTGGAGATTCAGCTCGTCGAACGGTCGGTAACACAAATATGCGTCCACGATCTTCGGCGACGCGAATTCGATCTGAACGCGGTAGTCGAGTTTGGGAGCGATGTTGCCCGACAGGCTCAGGCGCACGCGCTTGATAAAGAAGGAGGACGAGTTATCGCTCCATTCGTAGCCGGTCTGGAGGTATCCCGAAATCGCAGGCAGGGCGGCCAGCACCTTGTCCCATGCGGACGTTTTGGCCTTGAGCGCCGCGACCTCTGCGGAAAGCTCCCCGACCGTAACCGTGCAGAGCGTATCGGGCTGTTGGGCATAGGAAGCGCAAAACAGCCCGAACGACAGCAAAACTGGTAAAATCAATCTCATAAACAGAATCGTTTGGGTCTGCAAAAGTCGCAAATTCGGCGCAACCGATCAATACGCGAAAATACCTAAAAAGAACAAAACCGGGTCCGAAAGGCATCCGAGCGCAGCAGCGACCGGACTGAAAACGGACAAGAAGGGCCGTTTGCGAGGCAAATAGGGGGGGGGTAGAAGGTCTGCGGCAAACACCCGAAAAAAGAGGAGCGGACGCTCGCGGGGCAGTCGGTCGTGAACCTGCACGAAAATGCGCGCGAGGCGGTGCGCCAGATACTGCGCGGGCATCGAGGTCGTTTCGCGCATCAAAGTTGATGCGGGCATCACGGGTATCGAGGTCGGTGCGGGCATCGAAATTATCTCGCGCATCGACGCCGAAGAGAAGCCGCGACCGCAACAAACAACAACGGCGGGGCAATCCCCGCCGAAGTACGAAAATATCTTCAGGCCGTTCTTCACGACACGCCGTCCTTCACCGCCAAGCCCGACGGTTCGGGCATCGGTCCGAACGTTGTGCACCCACATCATGCGCCCCTATGACGGATCGCGGCGTCCGACGGCAACACCGGCAGCCGCGCGGCTTCACGCCCGTATTCGGAGAGATACCCCTGCAAAACCGCCGGAAAGGCGGTCAAGAAGGCGTCCGAAGCGCATCCGCATACCCCACTTATCGGGGCATCGGGAAGGAGAGCGTCCGTGCGTCGAGGAACGCATCGGGGAACGGACTCCAGTTCCACGCCTGACCGTTCGAAAGGTTGAAGTGCGACCCAAGACGCAGCGAGTTATTGTCGATCACGGTCACGCGCGAAGGCAGGTTCTCCTTCTGAATCACCACCACCGAAGTCATCGAGACGGCCGGCTTGACCTTCATCGGCGCAGCGGTCCGGAAGTCGGTTTTCCACGGCGACATATGGGCCAGCGAGTCGGGAACGGACATCTCGACCCGAAGCGAATCGGGAAGCCTGAAACTGCCGGTACGGGTCGAATCGGGCCGCACGAGCCGGAACTTGCCCGGCTCCTGCGCCGAAAGCGAAAACGCCGCGAACAAGGCGACGGCGATCATAAACATCCTTTTCATAACTTTCCTTCTATTTTCTGTTGCACTTTTCCTAAAAAACCTCCCGCAGAATCCGGACCGACTGCACGGCGCTGATGGCGTCGAGGTGGTACCCGAAATAGACCAGCACGGCGTTGAGAAACTCGACCCGCTGGCCGCGGTTGAGACCGATCTCCGAGAGACAGCGCACGTCGCACTCCAGAAAATCGCGCAACATGCAGGCGCACTCCCTGTTCATATAGCTAACGTGCGCGGGCCGGGTTTTCGTATAAAGTCCCTCGCGGATATCGAACCAGTCGCCGGAGGCGTATTCGTTGCCGGGACAAAACCCCAGAAACCGGCTCAGGTTGGCGAGAAACCACAAATGGAAATTGGCCACCCCCTCGTCCATCGAGTCGAGCGCCCCGACGCAGTTCCACACGAAGTCGAAAAGCGCTTCGTTGGGTTCGTCGTACTCCCTGACGAGGCGGTACAAAACCTCTGCCATGAAGAGCGCCATGGTCGATTTGCGCACGTCGAAAGGCAGACTCTGCAAGACGAATCCGCCCCGCACCTCCTTGAAGCGGTGCATCTGCTGCCGCGGCGATTCCAGCCCCTCGAATTCGACGGGAAACATCGGTTGGAACAGCGCCAGCTTCGAACCGCGTCCATTGCGGCTGCGCACGCCCTGCACCATGTAACTGCGGCGGCCGCCGGCATCGGTCAGGAGGTAGACGACCATCGACGAATCGCCGTATTTGAGCGTATGGAGAACTACCCCGCGCCCCTTGTACGTCTTCAATTTACTCCTTGCGTACGTGTACCGTCACCCAGCCCTCCTTCACCGCCGTAGCAACGGGCCTGAGTCCCAGTTTTTCGGCGCAGGCCGTGATCGCCGGAACATCGGGTTCCAGAAATCCGCTCATCACCAGATCGCCTCCGGCGTCGAGCGCAGCGGCATAGGCCGGCATGTCGGCCAAGAGGATGTTGCGGTTGATATTGGCCAGAATGAAACCGTAATGCCGTCCGGCGATGCGGCGCACGTCGCCCAGCATCGGCGTAATGCGGTCCGCGACACCGTTGGCGGCGATATTCTCGCGGCAGTTGGCGTCGGCCCAGTCGTCGATATCGACCGCATCGACATGCTCCGCGCCGCATTTGGCGGCGACGATCGACAGCACGCCCGTGCCGCTGCCCATGTCAAGCCCCCGGCGGCCCGCGACGCCCAGATCGAGCACGGCGCGCGAAACGAGCCACGTGGTGGCGTGGTGTCCGGTCCCGAACGACATCTTGGGCATGACGACCACCTCCATGACCCCTTCGGGGGCGGGATCGTGGAACGGCGCGCGGATCAGCAGGCGGCCTTCGACATCGACGGCCGGGAAATTGCTCTCCCATACGGCGTTCCAATTCTGGGTCTCGATGGCGATATAGCGTCCCTGCACGCCGTAGCGGGCCAGCAGGGCATCGACCCCGGCTTTGCAGTCGGCCAGCCGCTCCTGCGGAATGTAGGCTTTGAGCGTCCCGTCTTCGGTTTCGAAACTCTCGAAGGGATAGTCGGCCAGCTCGGCGGTCAGTATTTCGGCCTGCTCATCCTCCGAAAAGGTAATATTCAACGCTATATAGTTCATATTATGTAAAATTTATCTATCTTAGCCCGGACAAAGTTAGCGATAATCTCGGAATATAGCAGGCAAAGGATGGCAGAAAATACGAAAAAGTGGGAAGAGACGGGACGTCGTTACCGGACCTATATCAAACTCGAAAAACGTCTCTCGCAAAATACCGTGGAATCGTACATGCGCGACCTGCGCCAGTTCGCGCACTTCATCCTCCGCCAGTACGACGTCGCCCCCCGCAAGGTCGAGGGAACGATGATCGAGCGCTACATGGCATGGCTCTTCGACCGCGGGCGCGAAAAGACCTCGCAGGCCCGCTGCCTGTGCGGCATCCGCAGTTTCTTCAACTTCCTGCTGGTAAACGACCAGATCGAAAGTTCGCCCGCCGAGTTCGTCGACACGCCCAAATTCGGACGCCCGCTGCCCGACATCCTCACCACCGACGAGATCGACAGCATCATCGCCACGGTCGACATGCGCTCGACCAAGGGGCTGCGCGACAGCGCCATGCTCGAAGTGCTCTACTCGTGCGGCCTGCGCGTCTCGGAGCTGACCTCGCTGCGGCTTTCGGACCTCTTTTTCGGCGAAGGATACATCCGCGTCATCGGCAAAGGCGACAAACAGCGGCTGGTGCCGATCAGCAACACGGCGCGGGACAAGATACAGCGGTATCTCGAAGAGCGGCGCAGCGCACGTTCGGGCGAGGAGACGGTGTTCCTCAACAACCGCGGCGGACAGCTCACGCGCGTGATGGTCTTCACGATCCTCAAGCGGGCCGTCGAGCGCGCGGGCATCGACAAGCACATCAGTCCCCATACCTTCCGCCACTCGTTCGCCACACACCTGCTCGAAGGAGGCGCCAGCATACGTCAGGTGCAGGAGATGCTGGGACACGAGAGCATCCTCACCACCGAAATCTACACCCACCTCGACAGCGACCACCTGCGCCGCACGCTCGAAGAGCACCTGCCGATATAAGCCGGCGGGAATCCGGAGGAAAAGGCGGATGCGGCCGCCCGGACAGAGTGAGACCGCATACGTACACGCAGACGGAACCGCCGTTCGCACGGACAAAACCACACTCGCAAAAAACAGCGAAGCCGGGGATCGAACCCCGGCTTCGTCGTTTTGCGGCGCAGAAGCGTCATTCGCCCTGCACGCAGTCATAGACAAGAATATTGGCCCGGCGGTTGCTCGACGATCCGTCGCGGCACGCCACGCCCAGATAGAGTTTGCCGCCACGCACCTTCAGACTCTCGCCCTCGGCATAGCCCGTGGTCGTAAGTCCCGCGGCGGCAAGTCCCGCCTTGTCGGCGACGGCCGCCACTTCGGTACGCGGCACGACGATCTTGCCGCTGTAGTTGAAGACCGTGACATAGGCTTTCGATTCGAACGAATCGGCGCCCGTCTCGACGGCGTTGCCTTCGTAGAAGTAGACGTAGTTGCCCGCCACTTCGTGTCCCTGATGCGAATAGGAGTAGACGTCATTCTCCTTGTCCGACCCGGCGGGCACCGAAAAACCGCCCAGCACGCGGCAGTCGTTCAGGTCGCGGGCCTCGATCTCGCGGGTCACGGGGTCGCTGCCCGCCGAACCGACCGTCACCGTGGCCGTCATCTTCTTGAGCGGCAGGGCCAGCGCTTCGTCGAGGTCGAAAATCCAGAAATAGCGCACGCCCGACCTGCGCGAACCGATGAGCAGGCGGCGCGCCCCAAAGTCGATCGAGACCTGCTGGTCGTACTGTCCGTCCTTGTTGAGAAAGAAGGTCTCTCCCGCATAGCCGGCGTCGGAGGTCGCGCCCGGAACGAATTCGACCCGCGACACGGACCAGTTGTCGCCGTATTCGCCGCTTTTGTCCACCGAGGCGTTGCTATTGAGCCAGATGTAGGTCTTGCCGTCGGAAGCCTCCTCGGCGACGATCTGCGTGCCGTGGCCGAAGTACTTGAGGATCATGCAGTCGGACTGCGCGTTCAGCCCCGGACCCGCGGCACGGCAGATGTTGAGCGTCGCGCCGTCGGAGCCGACCTGCGAGTAGTAGATGCTGCCGCTTTCGGTCAGGTCGAAGCCCTGCATGATGCGCCGGGGAGCGTACAGCAGTACGTTCTTGCTGTAGATAATCCCGTCGGAGAGCGGGGCCGCGAGCGCAGCCGAGGGGTCGAGCGGCGGCTCCTGCAGCGTGGCGACCGTACAGCGGGCCGAATAGCTGCGGTAGCGGGCCGTAATGACGGCCGTGCCGAAGGCGCGGAGCGTCACCAGTCCGGTCTGATCGACCGTGGCGACCGTCTGGTCGGAAGAGCTCCACTTGAGCGTGACTCCGGCATCGGCGGGACGGGTCGCGGCGACCAGTTGGAACGACTGCCCGACGGTAAGTTCCAAATCCTTCTCGTTGAGTTTGAGCGACGTGATCTGCACCGGCCTGTCATCCGAGGAGCATCCGGCGCCCGCTGCGGCCGAAACGACGGCCAGCAACAGCAGAGTGAGGTATTTTTTCATACTGTTCGTTGTTTTCATCAGTTCATGTTCTCATCGACGACCGACACCGAGAAAGTGCCCTTCAGGCGCGTCGAACCGCCTCCGCCCGTAGTGATCGTATTGTTCGCCGTAATGCGCACGTTGGCCGAGACCCGGTAGCGTATCCAGAGCGTACCCGAATTGATCGTGACCTCGACGGGGAAATCGTACGAGAAATAGCCCGTATTCCCGCCTTCGAAAAGCGGACTGTCGTAGGCGCGGACATGGTAGGTCACCTCGGTATTGTTGAAGGTTCCGCTCTTCGCACCGCCGGCCTGCCGCCAAGTCTGCCCGTCGGCCGAATACTCGATCAGGAAGAACCCCGCCGAAGAGCCCGAACCGCCGATGCTGCCCGTACAGTTGATCTTCGTGCCGGAGACGAGGTATTTCACCGGAATCTTCTGCAGCCAGTAATCGCCGGTATAAAGCCCCTTGAGATAGGCGTGCCCGTCGTTGTAGCCCCAACTGTTGACCGCCGAAGCCGTCTTGGCATCGGCTTCGACGACCGTGATGTAGGCGCGGCCGTCCTCCGAAACCAGACTGTGCGACGCGGTTACCCAGTCTGGCTGCCGGGCTTTCAGGGCATTGACGTCCTCGGTACTGCCCTTGACGGGACAAAACTCCCACGTCACGGGAAGCCCCTCGATCGGCATTTCGCTCATGGCGTACACCTTGGCGCGGGCCGTACCGATCTGCACGCCGTCCACCGACACGGCGAAGGCCGCATAGCCCGGCACGGTCGGCGTTCCCGCAATGTCGAGCGCCACCGTAGCTCCGCCGTTGACGAGTTGCACCGAAGCGCCGGCCACTGAAAGGCCCTGCGAATCGCCGCTCAGGGTGCAGCTCACGTCGATCGTCTCATCGCCGTAGGCATTGGCGTAGGTGAAGCAGAGCCGCGATTTCGAAGGCTCCTGCTCGATGAGGTTGCCTTCGACATAGGGCGCGCCGTAAACGACGGCGCCGTCGGCCTGCGTGACCGTGATCGGATATTGCCTGCCGCCGCTTTCGAGGTAGATGGTCGCCGTGCGCTCGGCGGAGCGGTTGTGCGTGGCCGAAACGGCGATCCACTCGAACGCGCCGCTGCCGACGCCTTCGGAGGGAGAGGTCGAAAGCCATCCGGCGTCTTCGGGAATCACGGTTCGCCAGCTGCCGTTGCAGCGGAGCGTGATCTGCTTGGACGAGGCCAGACAGCTGGCGAAGCGGATCGAATCCGTCTCGCGGACCAGATAGCTGTCATCGTCGTCGCTGCACGCCGTCGTCAGCGCCGCGCACCCGGCGGCCAGCAGCAAAAACTGATATATTCGTTTCATGATTTTCATTTTTCAGGTTCGCAATCGTTTATTTCTTCCAGCCCGGATTCTGGCCCAGCGCGGGATTGTCGTTGAGGGCCGTGGTCGGGATCGGCCGCACGTACTTCTTGTCGTCCCACTTGCGGTTCATGCGGATGTAGCACTCGATATAGCCGCTGTCGCCGTCGGTAAGCGCATAGTCGCCGCCCAGCACCCGGTAGGTCACACCCGGCTCCGTCACCGGGGGATTTTCGCGCACGAAGCAGACGTCGCCCGAACCGTCGCCGTCCATGTCGTAGACCTTGCCCAGCTCGCCCACATAGACGCCGTACCACGGGCGTTCCAGCAGCCGCCCCATGCCCCAGCGCATGTCGTCGTCCCAGCGGCAGTTTTCGAGCAGCAGTTCGATGCCGCGTTCGCGGCGGATCTCCAAGATGGCCATGTCGGTCGTGGTGTTGAGGAAGTATTCGGCCATGTAGGGATCGTAGGCCGAAGGCATCGCGCCGTCCACCCCGGCGCGTTCGCGCAGGAGTTTGATCGTGGCGTTCCAGACCGTCTCGCTGAATTCGCCCAGTTCGGCCTTGGCCTCGGCGTAGTTGAGCAGCACCTCGGCATAGCGCAGGATCGGGATGCTGGTGGCGCAGGGAGCCGTATTGCTGTCCATCGAGGTGTCGTCGATAACCCACTTGATGGGCTGGTAGCCCGTCACGCAGTAGCCGAAATCGGGGGCGTAGGGCATATTGACGTTGTTGTTCCTGCGCGTATAGCCCGGATAGCGGATGCTCTGCATCAGGCGGTAGTCGCGGTTTTCGAACTCGTCGGCAAAGAGGGTTTTCTCATACCCCGCCTTGTCGGTGAAACGGCTGCCGTCCCGGTTGAGGTAGGTATTGACGAACTGGCGCGTGAGCGAGTAGCTGCCGTACTGCATATTCACGAAATAGGTATTGAGAATATGCGTGGCGTTGAGCGAAGCGTCGTAGGCACGCGCCCAGATGACCTCGCCGGAGGCGACGCTCTCACTGGTGAACAGACTCCGGTACTGCGTGGCGACCTTGGCCGGATCGGAAACCAGCGCATATTTGCCCTCGCCCATCAGCGTTTCGCAGGCGTCGGCGCAGGCCCGGAGGTACATCTCCGACTCGTCGGCCGTCCACGGCTTGCCGGTCGAGGGATCGTTCGCATGGTATTTGCGGAAAGTGCCCTCGTAGAGACAGCAGCGGGCCTTGAAGGCCAGCGCCACGTTGCGGGTGATGCGCACCGAATTGACTTCGAGCTTGGCGTTGGTGATGCAGTGCGTCGAGGCGAAATCGAGGTCTTCGAGCACCTTGCGCATGACGTATTCCCGCGAATCGCGCGGCTTGTAGAGCGCCTCGCGGTCGTTGGAGTCGATCTCCTTGTCGTACCAAGGCACGGCCCCGAAGGTCTTGACCTTGTTCATGTAGAAATAGGCCCGCCAGAAGCGTGCGACGCCCTCGTAATGGTCGAGAATCGCCTCGCCGGCCGAAGCCCGGCGGAAGTTGCCGAGGAAGTAGTTGATGTTGCGCAGGTCCTCCCAGCTGCCCGTGGACCAGCCCGACTGGTCGTCGGCGTCGAAATTGTCGGTGAGGTACTGCCACTCGCCGCGCCAAGCCATGTAGTCGGCGCGGGCGTCGCCCGTGGCCACGGAAATGGCGGTCGGGATCATGGTTTGCAGAAATCCGTTGGCATAGGCCTCCAGATCGCTCTCGTTGCGGAAATAGGAGGGAGCGTCGATCTTATTGGGGTCTCCGGCGGTCAGGAAATCCTCGCAGGAGACAAGCCCCGCGGCGACCGACAGAATCAGAAACAGCTTTTTCATCGTTTGCATGGTTTGAGAATTAGAACGTGAGGTTGAGACCCAGCGTCACGGTGCGCAGCATCGGATAGCTGTAACCGTCGCCCTCGGCCGTACGGAAGTCGGAGTCGCCCGCGTTGATGACTTCGGGGTCGTAGTTGTCGCAGTATTTGAACATCGGCGAGGAGGTCCAGAGGTTCTCGCCCGAAACATAGACCTTCAGCCCCTTGATCCGCATCTTGCGGCAGATATGGGCCGGGAAGGTGTAATCAACGGTCAGGTTCTTCAGGCGGATGTACGACACGTCCTGCATGTAGCGGTCGTTGGGCGTGGTCAGCACGCGGTTCACCGAGCTTTCGTTGGTCTGGTAAGCCGAATAGCGGGGCCAGTAGGCCGTGTCCCAGTTGTCCAGCTCCTCGCTGTAGACGTTGCTGCCCGTATGGGCCTTGAGCATGTAGCCGAACGGACGGTTGTACTGCCCCCAGAAGTAACCCGAATCGTAGCGCGGATACCAGTTCTTCTTGGCGACGCCCTGCCAGAAGGTCGAAATGCCGATGCCGTTCCAGTTCAGATTGACGTTGATGCCGTAATGGTAGCGGGCCGAGGTGTTGCCGATGACGGTCAGGTCGCCGTGGTCGGAGAGCGTCTTGGCGCCCTGATCGATCTTGCCGTCCTCGTTCAGGTCGGCGAACTTGACCTGACCGGGGCGCGTCACCTTGTCGGAGGATTGCAGGAAGGACTGCGTGGCGTGGGAGTCGATGTCGTCCTGATCGCGGAAAAGACCCTCGACGCGGTAACCCCAGATTTCACCCAGCTCCATGCCTTCGTAATAGTCGTCGAGGTTGCCCGTGGGGTTGATGTATTTGGTCACCCACGTACGCGAATCCCAGACCATCGCCTTGACGCCGTAGCGGAACTCCTTGCCGGCCAGTTTGAAGCTGTCGCGCCAGCCTACGGAGAGTTCCCAGCCGTTGGTCTTCAGCGAAGCGTTGTTGCCCTTGGGGGCCGCCGTGCCGTACACGGCGGGCAGGCTCACGCCGACGGTATACATATCGGTCGTATAGCGGCGGTACCAGTCGAAGCCCATCGTCAGACGGTTCTTGAAGAGGTCCAGATCGGCGCCGACGTCGTACGTGGTCGAGGTCTCCCACGTCAGCGAGAGCGGAATGGCACCCGGAGCGACGGTGTAGGTCCCCAGCGCATTGCCGATGACCACGGTCGAGGACTTGAGGGTCATGTAGTCGATATACTTGTAGGGGTCGATGTTGCCGTTGCCCATCGAACCGGCGGAAAGGCGGATCTTGAAGTTGTCGAGCCAGCCCTCGGACCACCCCATGAACTTCTCTTCGGAGAGCCGCCAGCCCACCGAAGCCGAGGGGAAGAAGCCCCACTTCGAATTCTGGGGGAATTTCGACGAGCCGTCGTAGCGGCAGCTGAACTCGGCGAGGTAGCGTCCCTTGTAGCCGTAATTGGCGCGGAAGAAGGCTCCGACGTAGCTCCAGTCGTAACCGCCGACCGTGGGGTCGCTCGTCACGCCGTCCATCAGCCCGAAACTGGGCTTCGAAGGAACGGTCAGCCCCTCGCGCTTGACGGTCAGGGTGCGGTATTTCTTCTTTTCGAGGTTCCAGCCGCCCAAAAGTTTGAGCGAGTGGTCGTCGCCCAGTTTGGGGGTGTATTCCGCATAGATGTTGCTCGAAACATAGTTCATGTCGTAACGGACGTTCTGGAGTGTGCTGCCCTGACTTTCATTGACCGTGATGGTCGATTCGGGTCCGGTATAGCCGGTGTACATGTTGGTCACGCGTTCGCGCGTGTTGCGCGAAAAGAGGTAAGACAGGTCGCCGGAGACCTTGAGCACGTCTTTCACGAGGTCGATCTCGACGCCGAGCTTGTCCTTGAGCGTGAATTTATCCTCCTGCTGGTAGCTCGTCCCTTCGGCGAACCCGGCGTAACCGTTCAGCACGGCGGCATAGGTCCACGTGCCGTCGGGATTGGTAATCAGGCTGACGGGCTGGCCGGAGTGTTCGACCATGCGCGGCACGAGCTGGTTGCTGTAGTAGAGCATCGGCTGGTGGTAGTCCACGACCGTGAAGTCCATGTTGTTGTTCAGACGCAGCCACGGGCGGATGCGCACGCTGCCTTTGGCCCGCACGTTATACTGCTTGTAGCGTTCGTCGCCGACGCGGTAGATGCCGTCCTGATCGTAAAAGCGGCCCGAAACGTAATAATCGGCGTTTTTGCCACCGCCCGAAATGCTCAGGTTGTGCTCGTGCGAATAGTTCACGTCCTTGTAGAAGGCTTTGGTCCAGTCGGTATTGCCGAAATATTCGTATTTGCCGTTGTCGTTGACGCGCACGCGTTCGAGCGAGGGGTCCGTACTGCGGCGGGCGAGTTCCCTGTACCACGAATCGGAATAGGGCACGATGTTGTTGATCGTCGAATTAAGCTCCTTCGAACCGTTGTAGTAGCCGTTCCATGCGTTGATATAACCCGTCGTCCACTCGTAACCGTCGGTCACGAGGTTGGGCTTGACGGTGCGCGAGTGGATCGAGAAGCTGCCGCTGTAGGTGACGTTCACCTCGCCTTCGGAAGCCGACTTGGTAGTCACGAGAATCACGCCGAAAGCGCCGCGGGCGCCGTAAATGGCGGCCGACGATGCGTCCTTGAGCACCGATACGCTGGCGATGTCCTGCGGATTGACCGTTTCGAGGTCGCCCTCGACGCCGTCGATCAGCACCAGCGCTCCGCCGCCCGAACCGATCGAGCCGGTACCGCGGATGTCGATGGTCGCCGCGCGCGAAGGCTTGCCGTCGCGCATCGAGATATTGAGGTTGGGGATCGCGCCCTGCAGCGAACGCGAGACGCTCGGATTGGAGCGTTCGGCGAACTGCCTGCTGTCCACCTGATCCACGGCACCGATCAGGTCGCGGCGCTTGACCGAACCGTAACCCACGACGACGACCTCTTCGAGGATCTGCTTGTTCTCGCGCAGCGTCACGTCGAGCGCACTCCGGGCGCCGACCTGCTCTTCGAGGGTCTGGAATCCCAAGTACATGAAGACCAGCACGGCGCTGCTTCCGGAAACGGAGAGCGAGTAGCGGCCGTCGGCATCGGTGGAGGTGCCCGTAAGGGTATTTTTCACCAGCACGCTCACGCCGGCCAGCGGTTCGCCCTGCTCGTCGGTCACACGGCCGGCGACGGTCTGCTTCCGCTGCTGCGCGGCGCTGCGCGCGGCCGGCGCATCGGACTGCGGAGGCGCGGACAGAGCAACCACCTTGTCCTTGATCTTATAGGAAATGCCGGTGCCGGCGAATACCGAAGCCAGCATCTCGTCGAGCGTCGAGCCGTTCAGCGCGACGTCCACATGGGGAAGGGTCCGTTCGCCGAGCGAAGTTTCATAGGAAAAGACCACGCCCGTCTGTTGGGTGAAAGCCGTCACCACCTCGCGCAGGGGAGCGTTGCGCAGCGACAGTTTCAGATCGTGGCGCTGCGCGGCGAAAGCCGCGTCGGCATCGGCCGCCGCGAACGACGGGAGCGTCAGGCCGGCGCATAACAGAGCCGCACACCACCCTTTCAGGAGTGAAGTAATCGATTTTTTCATTATGTTTCAGATTAGAATAAAGGAAGAAGTTTGTTTTAAGGCCGGTCCGAACGGCGGGTTCGGACTAAAGGATAGCAAAAGACTCTTGTTCCATAGGCTGAGCGGATTTGGGGTTGGGTTACTATTTATCGATTCAGCTGAATTATTTCGAAACGACAGCCCGACACGAACTGCAGCAGCTCCACGACGTCCTCGACCGAAGCGTCCTTCTGGAAACTGAAATTGTAGCGTTCGCCGGGTATCTGCTGCGCCCCGATGCGCAGGCTTACGCCGTAGGTCCGTTCGATGCGCGCGACGATTTCGGGCAGCGTGACGTCATCGAGGGTGACGACCCCGTAACGGATCAGCAGCAGGTCGCCCACGGGCACTTCGTTGACTTCGAGCAACTCGGCGTCGGCGTCATAGACGGCCTGCTGGCCGGGATGCAGGCAGATCAGGTTGCGGCCGCCGGCGTGCTGCAGGGCCACGGAGCCTTCGGCCAGCGTGGCTTCGGCGACCGGATCGCCGCTGAAGGAGCGGACGTTGAAGACCGTGCCCAATACGCGGACCCGGAATGCGGGCGCGGTGACGACGAAGGGTTGTCCGGCATCGTGCGTGACGTCGAAATAGGCCTCGCCGTCGAGTGCGACATTGCGGCCGTCGATGCGGAACGTATCGTCGTAGGAGAGCGTCGTACCGGGGCTGAGCCAGACGTCGGTGCCGTCGGGCATGGCCACGTGCATGGCCACGGTATCGGCGTTGTGGAAACGATGGACGAAAGGTGCGGTGGCGACCCGGTAGGTCATGAAAGCCGCGGCGAGCGCCACGACGATGACTGCCGCCGCAGCGAAGCGGCGCAGCGGAATACGGCGGCCCCTGCGGAGCGGGGCGTCGGCGCCGAGGGCGTCGATCCGCCGGTTGAGGCTGTTGAGCGAACGCACGAAACGGGCCTGCAGCTGCGTATCGGGACGCTGCATGCGGCCGCGCTGCCAGACGGCGCGCAGCTCGGCAAAGGTACGGCGGTTATCGTCGCTGCTGCGAATCCACGCCAGCAGGGCCTGCTCCTCTTCGGGAGTCGCGGTGCCGGAGAAGTAGGCAGCGAGCTGTTTCTCGTCGAAACGGGCGGTCGTGTCGTCTTGTTTCACGGTTCGGAATATTGGGTTTCTACCCTAAATACACCTCGCCGGGGCAAATCACCTATGCAAAAATGAAAAATTATCTGCCGAGAATATACATTGTCAAGAGAATCAGCATCTTATAATGACTCAATTTTTGTCGGAGCTGCTTCAGGGCATTGTAGATATGGTTTTCGACGGTCGAAAGCGTGATGCCCAGCCGTTCGCTGATCTCACGGTTCGAAAGTCCTTCGATATGGCTCATGCGGAACACCTCGCGGCACTTGGGCGACAACGACTCGACCGCCGCGTCGATTTGGCCGGCGATCTCCTGCGAGTAGAGTTTGCGGATCACCTCGCTGTCATCGGGATCGTAATGGGCGTAACAGCTCTGTTCGATCTGCTGCGCCACCCACGACCGGTAGGCCGTGGCGTTGGCGCCCTTCTTGAGGGCGTTGAGCGAAGCGTGGTAGACCGAGCGGAGCAGGTAGCCCTGCAGCGTGCCGTCGTCGCGCAGGTTGTCGCGGTGGAGCCACACGCGCACGAAGACGTCCTGCACGACATCCTCCGCGCCGTCGTCCCCGACGAACAGGCCGGCATAATTGACGAGCGACGCCCAGTAGATGCCGTAAAGTTCGTTGAAAGCACCGCGGTCGCCGGCTTTCACCCTTGCTATCAATGTCGAATCTTCCACTTCGGTTCCGGTTAGACGTTTACAAAGATAGGGCTTTTTATCGTTTGTCCAAAAATGCCGCATCCCCGGCCGGCACATCCGGCCGCGGGGGCTGAAAGTACGAAAAAATACGTTTTCGCAGGCGTCAGGGCGTGTCAAACATACTTTTTGTGCATGGATGCGGACTGTTTTCCCGGCAAGATGACTTAAATTTGTACTGTTTGAAACGATATATTAACCTGATAATAACCGAAACATGAAGAAAAACATTCTCCTGACCGCCGCGGCCCTGCTGACAACTCTGGCAGGCGCGGCCCAGTGGCAGCCCGCAGGCGACCGCATCGGCACCGAGTGGGGCGAAAAACTCGACCCACAGAACGTATTGCCCGAATACCCGCGTCCGCAGATGACGCGCACGCAGGTGCAGGACGGCTGGCAGAACCTCAACGGACTTTGGAATTACGCGATTCTCCCGATGGGAGAGACGCCCGAAAAATACGACGGGCAGATTCTGGTGCCGTTCGCCGTGGAGTCGAGCCTCTCAGGGGTCGGCAAGCGTCTGGGCGACCGGAACGAACTCTGGTACAACCGCACCTTCACGATCTCCCCGAAATGGAACGGCAAACGCGTGCTGCTGCACTTCGGCGCAGTGGACTGGAAAGCCGACGTTTGGATGAACGGCGTCTGCGTGGGAACGCACACGGGCGGCTTCACGCCCTTCGAATTCGACATCACGGCGGCGCTCAAGAAGGGCGACAACGAGCTGAAGGTCCGCGTGTGGGACCCCACCGACGCGGGCTGCCAGCCCCGCGGCAAGCAGGTGAACCGTCCCGAAGGCATCTGGTACACCCCCGTGAGCGGCATCTGGCAGACGGTATGGCTCGAAGCCGTGCCGCAGCAGTACATCAGGAACATCCGAACCACGCCCGACCTCGACCGCAAACTGTTTCGCGTGGAGACGGCCGCCTGCGGCGCGCAGCCGGGCGACGTGATCGAAGTGCGTCTTTACGACAACGGCACGAAGGTAGCCGAGGGCCGTGCGCTCAGCGGTGCGCCCGTGGAGCTGAACGTGGCGGAGCCTAAGTTGTGGAGTCCCGCATCGCCGTTTCTCTACGATATGGAAGTGGCGCTGGTGCGCAACGGCAGGAAGGTGGACGAGGTGCAGAGCTACACGGCGATGCGCAAATTCTCGATCGGCCGCGACGAAAACGACATCGTACGTCTGGAGCTGAACAACGAACCGCTGTTCCAGTTCGGTCCGCTGGATCAGGGCTGGTGGCCCGACGGACTCTATACCGCTCCGTCGGACGAGGCGCTGGCGTTCGACGTCGTAAAGACCAAGGAGCTGGGTTACAATATGATCCGCAAGCACGTGAAGGTCGAACCGGCGCGCTGGTACTACCATTGCGACAAGCTGGGCATGATCGTATGGCAGGATATGCCCAACGGCGACCAAGGTCCCCAGTGGCAGATGCACAACTACTTCAACGGCGCGGAGAAACACCGCTCGGCAGAATCCGAAGCCAACTTCCGCAAGGAGTGGAAAGAGATCATCGACTGCCTCTACTCGGTTCCCTCGATCGGCGTATGGGTGCCCTTCAACGAGGCGTGGGGACAGTTCAAGGCTCCCGAAATCGCCGAGTGGACCAAGGCTTACGACCCTTCGCGTCTGGTCAATCCCGCCAGCGGCGGCAACCACTACCTGACGGGCGACATCCTCGACACGCACCACTATCCGCACCCGCGCATGACGCTGCTCGACACCAACCGCGCGACGGTGCTGGGCGAATACGGCGGCATCGGGCTGGTGATGAAAGAGCACCTTTGGGAACCCGACCGCAACTGGGGCTATGTCCGCCTGAACTCGCCCAAGGAGGTGACGGACGAATACGAGAAATACGCCGACATGCTCTACAAGCTGATCGGGCGCGGATTCGCAGCGGCGGTCTACACGCAGACGACCGACGTCGAAGTGGAGGTGAACGGCCTGATGACCTACGACCGCAAGGTGATGAAGGTCGAGCCGGAGCGCATCCGCAGGATCAACGAACGCATCTGCAATGCGTTGAACAAATAGGACGGAAAACATCCGAAACGAAAGGAGGAGGTCTTTGCGGGCCTCCTCCTTATTTTATATTACAGGATTCTCCGTATCCGGGACGCCGGAGTCAGGCGCATCGTATCGTAGTCGAGTCCCGAAATGACCGTCAGTCCGCAGCGGCGGCCGGGCGCTACTTCGCCCAGCCCGGCATCCATATCCAATGCCCGCGCACCGCCTTCGGCGGCCCACGAAAGCAGTTCGGGCAGCGGCACCTCCGGAAACATGCGCATCTCCTCGAATACCGACAGCCGGTCGTTCGAAGCCAACGAGTCAGTGCCCAGACAGATGTCGAGCCGGTTGCGGCGCAGCAGTTCGACGGGCGGTTCGAGACGCGAAATATAGCGGTTGGAGCGGGGGCAGAGACACCACCGGACGGAGGCCGTGAAATGGTTCATGACGACGTCGATGTCGCGCTGCGTGACGCAGCAGTTATGCACCAGTATCACGCGGCGGTCGCGGGGTACGCATGCGACGAGCCGTTCGGCAGGAGAGCCGTAATGCAGGAAATCGCAGGTGAAGCCGACCTTCCGGTACCACTCCCAAAGCGGGCCGCGGCGGGCGAAAAGCTCGGATTCGGCGGGCGACTCCATGAAATGGACCGACAACGGTGCGTCGCCCTCGGCGGCGATCGCCCGCAGGGGCGCATCCTGTACCGAATAGAGCGAATGGGGCGTCAGCGAGGTATGCGGATGGCGGAGCAGGGGCCGCACGGAATCGGCCGACGCGAGACGCAGGCCGAAAAATTCGATGAATGTATGATAGGCGACGCGGCTGCGCTCCTTGACGGAGAAGGTGGTATCGCCGTTGGAGATGTCGCCGACGGCCTGCACTCCGTCCTGCCACATGGCGGCGTCGGCAGCCGCTACGGCCCGCAGCCGCTCTTCGGGACCGAACCGCTCCCGGACCTGCCCCATGGCTCCGGCGAAACCCGCAAAACCGCATCCTTCGGGAATCGCGCCGCGCAAGTAGGAGAGTTCGAGGTGGCAGTGGGCATTGACCAGTCCCGGCGCCAAAACACCGGAGTAGAACTCGGTGCCCGGCATACGGTCGGGTTCTGAGCAGGTCCCCACCGAGAGGACACGACCATCCGCCGCAACTTCGACGAGCGGGTTGCGGACGAGTCCCTGCGGCGTCCAGAGCAGGTTAGAGGCTATCCGCCGGGATGGCTGCGCGGAAGAATTCATCGGCGAAAATACGGATGTCGAGCTGCTGCATGTAGAGACTGTCCACGGCAGCGGAGGTTTCGGGCGTATAGTCGATCTTCAGGTCGCTGACCGTCAGCGAAGGACGCTGGGGCTTCCCGCGGAACTCGATGAAATCGACCCATAGCCGCCGGTGGGTGGTATCGACCGTAAAGCGGCGGGTGAAATTCTCCTGCCGGTCGCGGCGCAGGGTCGTCGTATAGACGTTGGTGCGGGTGCTGTCGCGGCGTTCGAGCCACACCACGCCCCGCAGGCCCTTTTCGTTGCGGTCGAGCGAATCGACGAGGTATTTGAGACTCAGGTTGTACTCGCCGGGCCGCACGTCGACGGAGAACCGCAGGCGGGCCGTATCGCGCAGCGAGCCGACGCGGATCAGCGAGTCGGCATAGACCGTGCGGGTGAAGCTCCGGCGGGCGACGTTGTCGATCGTGTCGAGGACGGCGACTTCGCGGTTGTAATATTTGCCCTCGGCTTCGAGCATTTCGATCGCCAGCTCGACCACGTCGCCCAGACGGGCGCTCTTGCGTTTCGAGAAGTTGCCGATGGTGTAGTAGACGTCCTCGGTGGTATAGCCGTAACCGGCGAAGATCGGTTCGTAGATATTCAGCGAATCGATGTCCACCTGTTCGCTGCCGATATAGGCGTTGGCGAGGAAAGCGTCATGAAAAATCTGCGCCAGTTTTCTGTCGGGAATGATCTTGTGGCGGGCGCAGGCTCCGGCCAGAACGAGCAGGAACATGCAGAGGAATATGCGGACAATACGTCTCATAGCTTAACGTTGGTTTTTATCATGCTGCGCACGGTAATATTCGAAATAACACAGGCCACCGCGCCGAAAGCGGCAAGCACCGCCGCGAGGTCGCCCGGACGGAATTCGACGGGATAGCTCTTCGTGAGGAACGTTTCGGCCGGAATCTCGATCAGCCCGAAGTGCTGCTGCAAAAGCGTCGCACCGACGCCCAGCACCACGCCCAGCGCCGCGCCGAGAGCGCAGATAAGCAGCCCTTCGCTGCGGAATATCGACCGCACGAGCGTCGTATCGGCGCCCAGCGCGCGCAGCGTCCCGATGTCGCGCCGTTTCTCGACGATCAGCATCGCCAGCGACCCGACGACCGAAAACGAAGCGACAACCAGAACCAGCAGCGAGATGAAGAAGATGCCCCACTTCTCGTAAGTCATGATCCGGTAGAACGAAGCCCGCAATTCGTAGCGGGTGCGGACCCGGTAATCGCCGCCCAGCTGCTGCGCCACGGCGTCGCGGACCTGCACGGCATCGGCGCCGTCGCGCAGGCGCACCACCAGCCCCGAAACCCGGCCGGGACGGCTGAAAAGCTCCTGCGCCATGCGCAGCGAAGCGAGGACATAAGTCCGTTCGGTTTCGAGGTCGAGCGTATAGACCCCGCCGAGGGGGATCGTCCGCCGCGTATAGTTGTCGAACGGCAGCAGCGACGAAAAGCTTCCCCGCCGCACGGCGTAAACGCCGACGTCGGCGTCAGCCAGCGTCCGCACGCCGAGCATGTAGGCCATCGACTGACCGATGACGAGCCGTTCGAGCTCGCCCACCCGCACCCGGTACTCTCCGGCAGCAACGGCGTCGGACAACGGGAAAACCGCTTCGTAGGCATCATCGACGCCGCGGACCGTCGCGGTGGCCTGACGGTCACCGTGTTCCAGCAGGGCGCTCTCCTCCAGCACGAACGACATGGCGGCCACACCCGGAATGCGTCTCAGCGCCGCGGTATCGACCGCGTCGGCCGCAAAGGTCTGCCCCTGCCGGGCCGAGACGGTCAGATCGGCGTCGAAAGCCGAACACATCGACTTGACGAGGCTCTCGAAGCCGTTGAAGACCGAGAGCAGGACGATCATCGCCGCAACGGGCATCGCAACGGCCGCAACGCTCAGCCCCGAAATCAGATTGACGACCGATCGGGATTTGGGCGAGAAGAGGTAGCGGCGGGCGAAGAATTGCGGCAGCATGGCGTGAGGCCGGAAGAGTTAGTCGTTTTTGAGCGCCTGCTCGATATGGTCGATATACTCCAGCGAATCGTCGAGGAAGAACTGGATTTCGGGCACATTCTTGACCTGATTGCGGATGCGCTGGCCCAAAGCGTGGCGGATGAACTTGTTGTTGCGGTCAAGCTCCTGCATCAATGCGGCGCTGCGCCCGAAGGGGAAGACGCTGACGTAAATCTTAGCGTAGCCGAAATCGGGCGACACGCGCACGGCCGTGACCGTGACGAGCGAACCCCGGACGATGCCCTCGCCCTCCTTCTGAAAGATTTCGGCGACGTCCTTCTGTATCTGTTTGGCGATTTTCTGCTGTCTTGTCGTTTCCATGATGGTGAAATTTTATAATCCGTATTTGAAGACTTCGCGGTTCTTTTCGCGCTTGGGACGCGGTTTCCACGTCGAGAAGCCCTCCTTGTTGAATCGGTAGCTCAACCCGACCGAAACGGTGAGGTTGTCGAGCGGCGAACGCATCGGCGTCGCCCAGAACGGGTTTTCGGAACCGTCGATACCGTTGTCGGCGTATTTGTTGCGGTTGCGCACGATGTCCGAAAGTCCGAAGTAGTAGCGGGCGCGGACATTGATCTCGAAACGCCGGATCAGCAGCGCGATACCGCCGCCGCCCGCAAGTCCGTAGCCCCAGCGGTTGTCGCGCGGCAGTTTGAAGGAGTAGTCGCCCTTCCAGTCGGCCGCTCCCGAAGCTTTCGCCTCCTCGTTCTCATAGGTCGAAGAGAGGTGGTAGGAGAAAGTCGCCGCCGCTTCGAGGTAGACGCGGACATGGTTGCGGAAGAGGTAGAAGTGGGGCTGCCACACGATCGGCAGCACGATCGAATTGACGTTGCGCGTGTAGTAGCAGTAATCCTTCTTCTCCTCGACCATCGAGGCGTTGGTGGCCAGCGAGAATCCCTGCTGCAGGAATTCGAGGTCGATGCCGAAGCCGCCCACGAAACGCTGCTGTCCGTAATAGCGCCACGTAAGCCCGGCGGTGTAGGAACCCCATATAGCCTTCATCTCCTGCTTGGGGTCGAGCCGCGAGCTGGCCATGCCGTAACCCGCCGTGAAGCCGAGCGTATGCTGCGCCGACGCGCCCTGCCACGCAACGGCGGCAAAGGCGAGAAACAGCAGGGTTTTAAGTTGTCTCTTTATCATAACGCTATCGGTTAAACATGCCTCCGGTAGAGTTCATGCTGTTGTTCATGCCGCCGCCGAAACCGCCGAAGCTTCCGAAACCGTTGGCGTTGTTCTGGTTGTTCTGGTCGTGGCTGTTGCGGTTGGTTTTCGGTTCCTTGGCGCGTTTCTCCGCCTCGCGGCGCAGACGCTGCGCCTCACGCTCGTCGAGCAGGCGCGAAAGCGACTCCATCGTCACCGGAGCGAAGACCCGGTTCATGTCGATCGAAAATTCGACCTCCCAGTTGGTCTTGGTCGCAAAGGTGTCTTCGCCCTCGTCGTTGGCATAGATTTCGGCCCGTTCGGGCTGGAGCCGCTCGACCACGTTGCCCGTATCCCACTTGCCGTTGCCGTTCATGTCCTCGATGATGCGGAATTTGATCTCCCCCGCAGGAACGTAATTGAACTGCCAGTCGCCGGTGGTGACGTCGCGTTTCTCCTGTTTGAGCGCATTGCTGCCATCGAGCAGCTGGAGGATGTATTTGGCCTTGTCGTCCTTGCCCTTGACATGGATTTTCACGGTGGCGAACTTTTCGGGATCGAGCACCGTGTATTTCCCGACGATCGAGTCGTTGGAGAAGCCCGCGACATCGGTAATGGCGCCCTTGGGAATGGTCAGCGTATATTGTCCGCCGCTCGTCCACGGCGCCTCGATATGCCAGCGGCGCAGCAGGCCCGTGTCGCGCACGAAGCGCACCGGAACGTCCTCGATGCTGTTGTCGGGCCGGGTGAGCGTCAGCAGCATCGCCGCCGAGTCGAGCCGGGTAAGCGGATAGTCGAAATCGACGGTCAGGTTGTTCTCAGGATTGATTTCGCCCGTGAGCGGAAGCTTATAGGCGAAGGGATTCTCCTTCTTGGGTTCGACCCACTCCTCGCCGGCCGCCTCGGCCTTGCGGCGGTCGCGTTCGAGTTTCTCGCGCTCCTTCTCCTGCTCCTTGGTCTCGATCAGCCGCCAAGAGAGTTTCAACGGTTCGGTAACCTCCTGCAAGACATTGACCGTATCGTGCTTGAAGTAGGTGATTTCACCCTTGATCGTATCGGGCAACGCCGAAGAGGGCATGTTGAACCACAAGGCGATGGTGTCGCGCCCGACGGTCTGCGGATCGACGATGACGCGGTCTTCGGGAATGCTGTCGAAGCGGATGCGTTCGATGCGCGGATGCGCAGCTCCGAAGTAGAGCATCGCCTTGTGCTGCAGAGGCCGTTCGGTCTGCGAAAGCAGCTGGCGGCGGAACGCCTTGTCGGTGAACATGCGCAGATAGAGCTGCGGCTCGGCCGTGACATACTGGCGGATCGAATCGTACCACATGGCGAAGTCGGGCATCTCGGCCGGATTGTAGCTCTTTTCGAGGAAGCCGACCTGATCGGAACCGGGTTCGTACATCTGGTTGTCGTTCTTGTCCTGAACGGCGTAAACCCGGTAGGGGATCGGCTTGAGGTTCTGGGCGATGAAGATGCCGTTGTTTTCGGCGCGGGCGATTACGGCGGGCTTGTACTTGAAGATCGTCGAGTCGTATTCGGCCACGTTTTCGACCGAATCCGCCGGGAAGAACCAGATGAACGACTTCGACACCGAGTCGGCCTTGTAGCTGTCGGCCGTATAGCCCGAAAAGATCATCGAGTCGATCGTGGGTCCGGTCGAAAAGACATAGCGCATCGAATAGAGGGGGTTGCCCTCGTTGTTGTCGCGCACGGCGCTGCCGAAGTTGAGCGCATAGGTCGTATTGGCTTCGAGCGTATCGCGCAGCTGGACGACGATGCCTTTGCCGCGCATCGAAACCAGCGGCTTCTTCTTCATCTGGGGCGAGGTGAAGAACTCCTTCTGCTGATCCTTGAGCTGCACGAACTCGTCGAATTCGATGTAGATCTTCTCGTGGTGCACGGTGGGCCGGTTGACCGAGAAGTTGTCGGGCGTCATGTTCAGAATGACCGGCGGCAGGGTGTCGCGGGGACCGCCCGTGGGGGTCATCATGCTCGCGCAACGGCTCAGGAACGCCGTGGCGAAGAGCAGCAGGACTGCGGCGCGCAGCAGGCGCAGGATATTTCGTTTACGGGTCTGCATCGTTATCTCTTGCTTGCTTTTTCAGGCTCCTTGGGAGCCAGTTTGTCATTGACCACGCGCCAGCCGCCCTCCTCGACATAGAGGTATTCCTGCTTCCACGGGCGGAAAACGACCGGAAGGAAGTTTACGGGCTGGCCGCCCTCGACGATCTCGACCTCCTGCTGCGAGTAGGCGTAGAGCTGGTTGACGGGATCGGTCACGACCACCATCAGCGTCGGACTGCTGACCTTCATGCCGTAGGTTCCCGACTCCTTGGAGTAATAGGCTTCGAAGTCGGGGCTGGTCCGCGTCTGCTTGGGATCGCTCTTCGAGGTAATGATCCGCTGCGCCGCATCGTTGTAAGAGTTGATCTTCCATGCGGTCGTATCGACGGCATAGGCGTAAACCCTGAGGTTGGACGGCACGGTGGGTTCGGCGCCCTCCTCGGCCTGAAGCTGCGCGGTGACTTGGCTGTCGATATAGATCGGGGGTGTATAGGAATCGTTGAACATGAGCCACTTGCCGTCTTTGTAGGAGTAACCCTGTTTCCACCGCTTGAAAATCAGCGTGACATAGATTTTAGGGGTGTTTTCCGGCACTTCCTGCTGCGTATAGCCGTAAAGTTCATTCTTCGTGTCCACGGCAACCACCATCACCGAGGATCTGTCGAACGACATCTGGAGCAACCCTTCGACGCCCTCCTGCTCATAGGGTTCGCCCGCAGCGAGCGGCGTGGAGATCTTTTCGTTGCGGTTGCCCCGCTGCGAAATTACGCCCGCGAGCGCATCTTTGTAGGAAGCGACCTCCCACGAAGAGGTGTCTGCCGCAAAGGCATAGAGCTTCGCGTCGGCAAGAATCTGCGTGGGATCGCCCGATTTCTCCTGCTCCAGCGGCTTGAACACATAGGTCGTCTTGTACGAGACGTCTTTGAAACACCCCGTAAACAGCGCGGCCGCGGCAAGAAACAGTATGATTCGTTTTGTCTTCATCTCCGGAATTTACTTGTTACGAAGCTCTTCGAGCATCTCCCCCACGGTCCGCCCCGTAACCGGATGGCGGCGCTGGCGCATGATCTCGCAGAGCGGCACGAGTGCGAACTCCCGTTCGCCCATGAGCGGATGCGGCACGGTAAGGCGTTCGCTGTCGATCACCTCGTCGTCGTAGAAGAGGATGTCGATATCGATCGGCCGCGAGGTATAGTTCACGCCCGTGCGGGCTTTCTCGACGGCTTCGGCGGCGCGGTTGCGGCCCAGCTCCCGTTCGATGGCCTGCACGGCGTCGAGCACTTCCAAAGGCAGCAGGTCGGTCGAGACCTCCAGCGCCTGATTGGAGAAAACCCCGTCGGCGTCGAAGCCCCAAGGCTTGGTTTCGTAGCGGTGCGAACAGCGCAGCACGGCGCCGACCTTCGCGTTGACGAGCTGCTGGGCCGCCTGAAGCGTCCGTTTCACATCACCGGAATTGCCGCCGGTCAAAAGTACTACACGTGCCATAACTCAAAGTCGTTTTATCATTTTGCTCACCGAAAGCGCAAAATGGGTGAATACGATCGTCGGATTTCCGTTCTGCGAAATCTGCGCCAAAGCGCATTCGATCTCGGCAATGAGCGGTTCGATGTTCTGCGATCCGACGAATGGGGCGAATTTGGAACAGAAAGCCAGCTCCTCGCCCCAGAGGTAGCTGATTTCATTTATGCCCGCATGGAGCATGTAACTCTCGCGCAGCAGGCGCGAAGCGTCGCGCAGGAAGGCCCGCTGCTGCTCGCGCGAAAGCTGTGCGGCCTCCTCGGCCCACGTCACCAGCTCCAGATGCCTGTCATTGTAGCTCAAACGCATCAGCCCGCAGAAGAGTTCGAAGTTCTCTTTGCGCAGGGCGTCGCTTTCACCGGCCACGAGGTGCTGCAGCTCCACCAGATCGCCGCCGGCCAGACGGGCGATGTTCCGGGCCTTGACCGGGTCCGTAACGCCCCGCTCCTGCGCCGCGCGCTCCAGCACATCGGGCGCGATACGCGGTACGGCGACCTCCTGCGTGCGGGAAATGATGGTCGGCAGCAGCCGTTCAGGCTGTTCGGAGATCAGCAGGAAAAGCGTCTTTTCCCACGGCTCTTCGAGAATCTTGAGAATCTTGTTGGCCGCCTCCTCGTTCATCGCTTCGGGCAGCCAGATCAGCATGGTCTTATAGTCGGCTTCGAAGCTCTTGAACGAAAGTTTGCGGATGATGTCGTCGGCTTCGCGCGCAGCGATCATGCCCTTGAGGGTCTTGCCCAGATCGAGCCGGTCGTACCAGTCCTGCGCCGAGAAATAGCCGCCGCGCTCGGCGAAAAGCCCGCGGAACAGCGGCAGGAACTCGTCGCTACGCATCACCTCGCCCGACTTCTTGCCCTGTTTGTTGACCGGGAAGACCAGATGCAGGTCGGGATGGGCCAGCGCAGCGATCTGCTTGCAGTCGGGACACTCGCCGCACGAATCCCCGCCGCGGCGGTGGCGGCAGCAGAGGTACTGCACATAGGCGACCGCCAGCGCAAGGGCGCCCGCCCCGGCCTGCCCCGTGAAGAGCTGGGCGTGGCTGATGCGTCCGGCGTCCACGCTCTGCACCAGATGCCGTTTCAAATCCTCCTGTCCCGTTATATCCGCAAACCGCATGTCTCGTTACTTCTTTTTTCCGTTTTTCAAAACCGTCTGCCGCACGGCGACGGCCAGCAAAGCCAGCACGACGCACGTAAGGACGACCGTACGCCCCGCGCCCCGGTCCATCGAGAGGGCCAGCACCCCGCCGACGAAGAGCGCGAAACTCACCGCCAGCACTACGATCTTCTCTTTTGCACTTTGTCTCATCGCATTGCCAGCCCTTCTATTTTCTTTTCAAGGCCGCCTTCACCAATGCCGAAACGTCGATCCGCTCCCGGCGGACGAGGTAGAGGGCATAGGCCGCAAACAGCACTATATTAAACGCATAGGCGATCAATTTATTGCCGCCGCAGGCCGTCACGGCTTCGCACACGGCGAAAACCGCGAGCGCCGCGGCGACATACTCGCCGATACGCCGCCAGTCATAGGGCGTCGGATAGAAACGGCGGTTGAGCCACCAGCTCACGGCGACCATCGTCGATTCGCTCGCCAGCCGCGCCCATGCGGCTCCGTAGTAACCCCAGACGGGGATGCACCAGAAGCCGAAAACCAGCATCGAAACCAGACCCGCGCCCGTAACCACAATAGCCAGCGAGGTCTTCTCCTCGCGTTTGTACCAGAACGACAGGTTCAGCCAGACGCCCGTCAGCACATTGGCACCGAGGACCACCGGGAGAATGAAAATCCCCTCGCGGAAGTCGCGGCCCACGATCAGCGCGAAAACGTCGCGGAACAAGGCGATGCCGAGAAAAATCAGCATCGAAGCCATGACGTAGTATTTCAGCGCCGCGGCGTTCATCTGCACGAAATCCGACTTCTTGAAATTCGACAGGAAGAACGGCTCGGCGGCAAGCCGGTACATCTGGTAAAAGAGCATCATCACCACGGCGATTTTCGTAATGGCGCCGTAGATACCTACCTGCGCCATGGCTCCTTCGGGCACGAGGTATTTGATCAGCTGCCGGTCGATGAACTCGTTGGCCGTGCCCGCCAGTCCGCCGACCAGCAGCGGCAGCGAATAGGCGAAGACCGCGGCCAGCAGCGCCCAGTTGATCTTGGGCACGGTGCGGTCCACGGTGGCGAGGATGACCAGCCACGTCACGACGCTGGCGATCAGGTTGGCGACGAAGACCCAACCGACGCCGAATTCCGTAGCAAAAAGCCCGGCGACGCCGAAAGCGACGGCCAGCGCTACGTTCATCACCACGTTCAGCGCCTTAATGCCGACGAACAGCAGCGCCCGTCCCTGCTCGCGCAGCCGCGAGAAGGGGATGCAGGCCCAGACGTCGAAGAGGATGATAAGCCCCACCCAGACCACGTATTCGGGATGTGCGGCATAAGCCTCGCCCATCAGTCCTGCGACGCCGTTGCGGAACGAAGCGACAAGCACGAAGAACACCACGGCGGCGAGCGATGTAACGCCCCACGTCGTGGCGAAAAGCCTGCGTTTGGCGGCCCGAACGTCGCCCCCGGCCTCCTCGGCCTTGGCCGAAAAACGGAAGTAGCTCGACTCCATGCCCATCGTCAGCAGCGTAAGCGCCAGCGGAATGAGGGCATAGATGTCCGTGACGATGCCATAGGTCTCCTGCCCGAAAATACGGGTATAGTAAGGCGTGAGCAGATAGCTCAGAAACCTCACCACAATGGTGCTGATGCCGTAGACGGCGGTTTGTTTGGCCAATTTTTCGAGCATGGCAGACGATTTGCAGTCGACAAAGATATTGCACGCCGGGCTTTGCGCCCGACAAAGATACAAATTTTAACCGGAAACCCCGCATAATGCCGTTTCTTTCGGCAAGGCAAGATAAAAACGCCCCGGAAGCCGGACAAAGCCCCTGACAACCGGGCCGAAACCGTTTCCGGCAGCAATCGGACCGAACAGCGTATTTTCCGCCCAAAATGATATAAACAAAATTGTGAATCAATATCTTTTATTCTTGCAGAAAAAATACTTTTTTATGAAATTTGCATGAAATTTCCATAATGAGTGTTGTTCAATCCGAAAATTATTTTCTAATTTTGTCCTGTCGCAAACCGACAGACATACGGAAAGTGTTTTTCACTCTGTCCTTACAAAGAAATCTGACAGTTTCAACGTGAATCGGGGCAATGAACAGCACTCATTTTCTTGTTTAGATAGATTCGGCCAAAACAATTTTGCGCCGCAATTTTCGTATCTATTCAAGTGTGGGGTAAAGCATTCGTTTATTCGATTCTAGGTTTTGTCAGAACCTCTTTGTAGATGAACGAAAACAGCTCCACACTTTCTTTTTGTACAACCCACTACATGTAACACCCGCCTTGTGGAGCTGCGAGGGGGGGGGAATTTGCCGAATATCAGCCGGATACTCATCTCGAATGAAACGGCATATCGAAGAATTGCCCTATGGAACAACCTTGTATACGCAGTTGTCCGAGTTCCGAAACCCGGCACGTATCCGAAAGAATACGGTCCGGGAGCGTCCGTTTGAGGATGATCCGTATACATGCATGCAGACGAACCTGATCGAAGATACGGCCATGAAATTCAGAATCTTTCTTTTGTTATGCGCATCGCTCTGGGGATGGAACGTCCGGGGGCAGAGCGTAGCTTTGAAAACAAACGTACTGTCCGATGCTTTCATGAACATAAACCTCGGTGTGGAAACCGGACTGGCGCCGAAATGGACACTGGACATCACGGGCGATTTCAACGCATGGACACTGTCGCACGGACGCCGCTGGAAGCACTGGCTCGTGCGCCCCGAAGCGCGGTTATGGTTCTGCGACCGTTTCGCAGGACATTTCATAGGTTTCCACGCACACGGAGGGCAGTACAACATCGGAGGCGTGAAAAACGGGATTTCATTCCTCGGTTCCGACCTCTCGAAACTCTCCGACTACCGCTATCAGGGCTGGTTCATAGGCGCCGGCGTCGCCTACGGATACGCTTGGATACTCGGCCGGCACTGGAATCTCGAAGCCGAAATAGGCGTGGGATACGCCTACACGCAATATGACAGCTTCCGATGCGTAGGCTGCGGAAAGAGAGTCGAGAAGGACAAACCGCATCATTACGTGGGGCCGACCAAAGCGGCCGTCAATCTGGTTTACGTATTCTAAATGCTCGCTGCAATGAAACGAACGATTTTTTTCCTGTCGCTGCTGCTGGGAACGAGTCCGCTGCTGCACGCTCAAGAGGTAGACGGGGTCTCGGTCGGGAGCCTGAAGATGGATCGGAACGGCGAATATCTGGTCGTGGAGATGGATGTCGAACTCTCCCGGCTGGAGGTAGAGGCGAACCGCGCCGTACTTCTGACACCCCGGCTCGTGAACGGAGCCGATTCGGCCGACCTGTCCGCCATAGGCATCTACGGCCGGCGACGCTACTATTATTATATGAGAAACGGGGCTGGCATGTTGTCGGGCGACGGCGAAACAAGTTTCAAGGCCGCCGAAAAACCCGAACGGGTAGCCTATCACGTCATCGTGCCATACGCCGAATGGATGAACGGCGCGGCGCTCCGGCTCTCCCGCCGCGACTACGGCTGCTGCAACACGATGCTCGCCGCACAGCAGGGCCTGCTGGGGCACTTCGAGGAACCCGTCCCCTACACTCCCCGGCCGGTCTATGTCCGTCCGGCGGCCGAAACCGTCAAAAGCCGCTCGCTGAGCGGGTCCGCGTTCATCGACTTCCCGGTGAACAAGACCGTCATCTACCCCGACTACCGCCGCAATACGGCCGAACTGGGCAGGATAGAGGCCACCATCGATTCGGTACGCAACGACCGGGACGTGACCATCACGTCGGTATGGCTCAAAGGCTACGCATCGCCCGAAAGTCCGTGGACGCACAACCGCATGCTGGCCATAGGCCGCACCGAAGCGCTGAAAAAGCATATCGGACAGCTCTACCGCTTCGAAGAGGGGATCATCCAAACCGATTACGAACCGGAGGACTGGGCCGGACTGCGCAGCTATGTCGAACGCTCGAACCTGACGCACCGCGCGGAGATACTCGCCCTGATCGACAGTTCGCTCGAACCCGACGCCAAGGAGGCGAAAATCAAACGCTCCTATCCCGATGAGTACGATTTCCTGCTGAAAAACTGCTACCCCGCGCTGCGCCACACGGACTACCGGATCACGTACACCGTCCGCACGTTCAGCGACACGCAGGAGATCCGGCGCATCATGCTCACGCAGCCGCAGAAACTGAGTCTCAACGAATTCTACTTGGCCGCACAAGCCTGCAGCCCCGGTTCGGACGAATTCAACGAAATATTCGAAACGGCCGTACGCATGTATCCCGAAGATACGGCGGCGAACCTCAACGCGGCGAACACGGCCATGCAGAAAGGCGACCTGAAAAACGCGGAACACTACCTGCGAAAAGCCGGGGAGTCGCCCGAAGCCCTCTATGCGCGGGGCGCATACGCCATGCTCACGGAGGAGTACGAAACGGCCGCCGGCTATCTGCGGGAAGCCGAGAAGGCCGGCATACGCGAGGCCGGAGAGGCTTTGGAACAGTTGCAAAAACAGAACAAAAAATAAAACTTCAATCACATCTCCTATGAAACTGAAAAACATCCTTTGCGGGATACTCGTTTGCGGAGCATTCTGCGCTTGTTCGGACCAAGAGTCCGAAAACAGCAACAAACCCGGATCATTCGACGGGAAAGCCTATCTGAGAGTCAACATCACCGACGCGAACTCCACGCGCGCGACCGGAGGCGACTTGGAATACGGCGACGCGACCGAGCACGAAGTGGTCAACGCCGACTTCTTCTTCTACGATACGAACGGCATATTCATCGCCCGTGCAAACGTCTGGGACAGCGGCACGGAGAATGAGGACAACCCCGCGGGCAACATCGAATTCTTCGGAAAATCGGTCATCGTGCTGAAGGGCCTGACCGAAACCAACCACCCGAAACACTTGGTCACGGTGCTCAACACGCCGGAGGATTTCGAGCCGGCAAACACGCTGGACGAGATGAAGACACTGCTTGCAGGCAGCATCTACAACGGGTCGCACTTCACCATGAGCACCACCAGCTACGGCCGCACGTCGGCGGCGGTTCCCTACTTCGTGACGGAGGTGAGCGAATCGGACTTCAAGAAGGAGCTGGACGAGGCGCAGAACGCAACGCCCGTAGACATCTACGTGGAGCGTCTGGCGGCGAAAGTAACCCTGCGCGTGGACAACGACCAGCTCGTTCCGGTCGAAGGGAAACCCGGAATCTACAAGATCAAGGTGACCGTCGCCGGAGACCCCAACAAACAGGAGCAGGGAACGCAGACCGGAGCGGCCGACATCTACGTCCGATTCCTCGGATGGGGGCTGAACGCCACCGCCAAGGACTCCTACATCGTCAAGAACATCGAAACCACGTGGTCGGATACGGACCTCGGATTCGCTTGGAACGATGCGGTCAGGTTCCGCAGCTACTGGGGAAAATCCTACAACTACGGCAAACAGGACGGCAAGTATCCCGACGTTTCGGCAGAAGCCGCAGTCGCCGAATACCTGAATTACATCAACGCCGACAAGCTTACCAAACAATTCGGGCAGTCAGCCTACTGCGCCGAGAACTCCAACACGTCGGAAATCGTATCGGAGTACCTCCACTCGGCCGTGACGAGCATCCTGCTCAAAGCGCAGATCCTCGACGAGAACGAACAGCCGCTGGAGATGATACGCTACAACGGAACGCTCTACAAACGCAACGACTACCTGAACTACGTGCTCAACACGCTTCAGAAAGGAAACAAGCTGAACCTGTACTGTCTGGAAGACGAGGCGGCCGGGAAGTATGTGCAGATAGATCACAACTGCGTCGATCTGGCCAACGACCGCGACGGAAAGGTCTACCTGAAACTGAAACCGCTCGCCGCAGGCACCTCGCTGTATAGAAAGTCGGGCGAAACGTATGCCCCGGCCAGTGATACCGAACTCGGCGAGGTCGAGAAGAACATGAAGGATTTCAACGCCTACAACGAGGCGATCGGCTACAAGGACGGCCTGATGTACTACAACATCCCGATCGAGCACCTGAACAATGCCGCGACGACCACCGACGCCGAAAACAAACGGGTGATCCCCGTCGCCAAGTACGGCATCGTCCGCAACCATCACTATATGGTGACCGTCAACAGTCTCACGAAGATCGGCAAAGGCATCTTCGACCCCGAAGAGGAGATCGTACCGGGCAAGAACGACGAAAAGGATACCTATTACGTAGGCGCCCGGATCAATATCCTCTCATGGAAAATCGTCAACCAGAACGTAAATCTGTAGTTTCCGGCAGCCCCTTCGCGGAAGGGGCTGCCCCGGTCCGGACCCGATGAACTAAACAGAGTGACAGAGATGGGCACATCGTCTTACATATACGCAATAGGCAAAAGGACGCTCGCGGCGATCGTCTGCGCCCTGACGCTGCTGGGCTGCGACAGCGTGATCTACGACGGCGAGGGCGACTGTTCGGTAAATTACCGGGTGAAGTTCCGCTACGACATGAACCTGAAATTCGCCGACGCATTCGCCCACGAGGTCGAGTCGGTAACGCTCTATCTGCTCGACGGCGGCGGCAGGGTGGTCTGGCAGCGCACGGAAAGCGGCGAAGCCCTCGGCAAAGAGGGATACGCCATGGAGGTGGACGTCGCTCCGGGAACCTACGACCTGCTGGCATGGTGCGGATCGACGGACAAAGATTCGTTCAGAATCCCGGAATCGTCATCCGGGAAGGAGCTGACCTGCACGCTGAAGCGCGAATCCGGATCCGACGGGACGGGGCACGTCCGCGAAGACCTCGACAGGCTCTACCACGGCTATCTGCCGAATCAGATCTTCGGCGACACAGAGGGCACCTACACCTACGTCGTACCGCTCGTGAAGAACACCAACAACGTTCGCGTCGTATTGCAGCAGACGTCGGGAGAGCGGCTCGACGAGAAGCGTTTCTCGTTCCGGATCACCGCCGAAAACGGCCGGATGGACTGGGACAACCAGCTGCTGCCGGACGAACCGGTGACCTATCATGCATGGCACAAACAGTCCGCGACAGCCGGGACGGCGCTTCCCGACCTCCCCGACGCCGTGACGTCGGTCAATGCCGTTGTCGCGGAGCTGACCACCGCACGGCTGACGGTGCGCGACAAGAGCGCGACGTTCCGGTCGGAAACCGGAGCGAATACGCCGGCGCTGCTGCCGGAAGAACTGCCGGAGGAGCGCAAGATGAGACTGACGGTGCGCGACAACGACACAGGAAAGACCGTGCTCAGCATTCCGCTGGTGGACTACGCCCTGCTGGTCAAAGGCGAATACCGCCGGGACATGGACGATCAGGAATTCCTCGACCGCATGGACGAATACAACATCGTATGCGTGCTGGGAGAGGGAATGCGCTGGATCAGCATGAGCATCAACATCCATTCGTGGAAAATGGTTTGGCAGAATACGGGAATCTGACAATTTACGCACATGTCACCGAACGGAATCATACGCATTTTCATCTGTCTCGCGACGCTCGCCGGCGCGACGCTCGTGTCGTGCCGCCGGACCGGACATGAAGAGCCGGTCCCCGGAACCGGCACGGAGCGGCCGGACGACGTGCGGGTAAGCTTCCGCATCGCGCTCGGCAGCACGAACGGCACGCGGGCGGGCGGAACGCCGGAAGGCTCGTACGACGACGGCACGCAGAGCGAATTCGAGAACGAGATCGACCTCGAAAACGGGAATTACAGATTCTTCTTTTTCGATGCGCAGAACCGATACCTCTCCGCGTTCCAGACCGTGGAGCTTATCCCCGACGGAGACGATTCCGACCGGTCGAAAACGTATGAAGTGGTCGGGAAAACGGACAAGATGCCGCCCGCAAATTTCAAGGTCGTCGCATTGGCGAACTGGCCCTCCTACCCCGGAAAAATGACGGCGGGAGAGACGACGATCGAGGAGCTTTGCACGGCGGAAAGCAGCCGTTACACGTTCTCCGCACCGTTCGCACTGTCCCGCGAACGGCTGATTCCGATGTACGGCGTAAAAAGCTGCGAGGAGATGACGTTCACACCGGGGATGCTCACCCATCTGGGAACCGTCCACCTGCTGCGCGCCATGGCCAAGGTGGAGGTGAGCTGCAAGACATCGGGCTGGACGCTCGAAAAGGTCGAACTGCTCCGCTACAACGCAACGGGATATTGCGCACCGAGCGGGGTCTACTCGCAGGACGACTACGTCAAGGGAAACTACGCCGGCGACTACACGGACACCGTGCATCTGCCGGACGGCAGGAACGACGAGGCCCCGAAAATACGCGCATTCGACCGGACGGCGGACGGGCGTTTCGTCGCCTACGTCCCCGAATACCGGAACGTCGCGGCAGGGACCGCGAACCGCAAAGCGGCCGACGCAGCCGAAATGCGGGTCCGATTCAAGGAGGCGCCCGGCAAGGAGTATACCGTAGAATTCAAATACTACAACGCACCGCCGGAAGGAAGCGCCGTCGGAGATCCGTTCGACATCCGGCGCAACTATTACTACAAATTCTCGATTTCGAAGACATCCGAACCGGATCTCGTCGTAGAGGTGTTTCCCTACGAGCTGGTCGAACTCGATCCCGGATTCGGACTGTTACCCTAAACAGACGACTGAAACGGATGAAAAGCAAAGCGATATACTACCTGCTGCTGGGCGGCATGCTGTTCGGATTCGGTTCCTGTATGCGCGACGACTTGGACGCGGAGGCGGAACCGATCGGCAAAGGCGAAAGCCGCGTATCGTTCGCCGTGACCTTTCAGGCCCTTTCGAACCTCTCCCTCGGAAAAACCCGCAGCCTCAAAGGCGACCAGATCGCCGAAATCGAAGATATCTTCATCGCATGGTACAATGAAGACGGCTCGCTCGCAGGAAGCGGTTACCGGACACGGGAGCAGATGAAGATTTCGAACCCCGAACGGGAAGGAAGCCCGACCGAGCAGACCACGCAGCGGGCCGAATTCACGTACAACATACCCTACGGACGTTACCGGATCTACGCCGTGGCCAACATGGGCGACCTCGCGGCAAACACCCGATATGCCGAAAAAATCGCTCTGGAGGAGGATTTCAGACGGATCGCCCCGGCATGGGAGACCGATCCCGAACTGACGCGGAACAACGATCAGATGTCCGGCTACTTCACGGCCAACAAACCGGAATCCGGAGCGGTCCGGGGCAAAGCGCCGCTGCTGACGATCAATTCGGCCAAGCCGACGATCCACGCATGGCTGCGCCGGCTGGCATCGAAGGTCACGATATCGTTCGACACGAAGAATCTCTACGACAACGTCTACATTTACATCAAGTCCGCGCGCATACACAACATACCCCGGTCCTGCACGCTGCTGGACGCAAACGACGAACAGCGCATCAAGGACCCCGACAACGACGTATGGTTCGCCGGCGACACGATCGAATACGGTCAGGGAACCGATTTCAACCAGTGGCCGCGTCTGACAAAAGGCTCCAACCCCTTGGGAGGGACCGCCCAATCCAAGGAGCAACTGCACGCCAACGACGCCCGGTCGCTCTTCTTCTACGAAAACATGCAGGGAAAAGGCAAGCTCAAATGGCAGGACGTGTCGGGCGACAACCAGCACATATCCTTTCCGGACGGCAACGACTCCGACGATCCGGGATACCGCGACGGCAAGCCCTGCGGCACCTATATCGAAGTGGAGGGATTCTATATCTCGAACACCGCGGAAAACCCCGGAAAAGGTACGATCTTCTACCGGTTCATGCTCGGCAAGAATGCCGACGACGACTACAATGCGGAACGCAATTTCCACTACAAGCTCACGATGCGCTTCCAAGGCAGCGCGAACGACGTGGACTGGCATATCGACTATCAGGAGGACCCCGGCATTTACGTCCCCAATCCCTATTACATCTCCTATCTGTACGATCACTCGATGATGCTTCCGGTGAAGATCAAAGGCAAACCCGTCGGAAATCTGAAAGCCGAAATCGTGGAGAACAACTGGGGGCCTTACCAAGCCGGCGACGAGTTCGAATACTACCGCGACGAGGTCTACACCCTGAGCGGAAACCCCACTGCGGGCAATGTCGGCAATGCGGATCCCGACCACCCGAAGATCAAAGACGGCCCGTGGAACGGATTTCTGTCGCTGGCAGCGACCCACATCAACTGGATCGGACGCGACAAATCTTTCTGGAGCGGCTACAACTACTTTTACTGGCTTCAGAAAGACTTCGGAACGGCCCTGTCGGGAGAAAGTCTGGAGGCATACGGCCAAGAGCTGCTGCTTCCCCAAGAGAAAGGGCAGGCGCCCCGCGGATACCGGGAGTACGAGCTTTCGAAAAGCGGCACGATCGACGGCGGGAACAACGGCGACTACATCGTCACGATCGACGAGACGAAAGAGAGGACCGTCTTGCAGATTCCGTGTTACACCAGAGCATTGCAGCTGGTAAGTACGACCGGATTTTCGGGCAACAACCCCTATTTTTCATACAGACGCTCGGCAAAGGTGAAACTGACCGTCCAGCTGGAGGGGCACTCCGAACCTACGGTGGACACCGTAACGATATTCCAAGTCCGCCGCGTCATCAACCCCAAGGGCATTTACCGCCGTCACAACAACGACAAGCCGTTCAACGTGGTGCTCACACACCGTAAGAACGAGGCCGCCGCACAATACCTTCCGTTCGAATCGGAGGGGCCGTGGGAGGCTGAAATCGAGACCGGCGGCGACTGGATCAGGATCAACGGCGTACTCGGAGGGCGGGCCAAAGGAGCCACCGGGTCCGAGATCCGTTTCTCCTACCAGCCGGACGGCACGATCGACGCGGATCAATGCAGGTACGGGATCATTCTGGTGCGTTATCACAACTACTCCTGCTACCACCGGATCTTCGTCCGTCAGGGCTACGCTCCCGACCAAATCGCGGGCGATGCCAAATGGCACTGTTTCAATCTTTGCTACAACGACACGGAAGCGAAGTCGCCGTGCGAGGAGGGGTCGCTGTTCCGCTTCGGCAATTTCGACCAGCCCATCGACGCGACCAACAACGTATTCGACAATTTCAAGGACCATGCGACGACCGAGTTCGATCTGGCTCCCTTGGAATCGAAAAAGAAGGGGACATGGACCGAGGTCGCGGGAAAAACGCAGATCACGAACAGGCCCCGCGCTTCGGAAGGATTCAGCGACCGCAAACAGACCATTAACGGCAATTCCAACTGCCATGTAGCCGAATACGAGGATTTCCACACCCTGCAACTCAACTGCCAGTTCGCATACGGCGTGCTTTACGACGACGAATCCACCGAAACCTCTTTCGACGTGAAAGACATTTACAGCTACGCCTATTACAACGCCAGCAACAAGAACAAAGGCATGCGCGGATGTTTCGTCTACAACCCCAAAGGGAGTACGAATTCAGGCGGAGAGGGTGCGAACCTCTTCTTCCCGGTCGGGGCTTCCGGGTACGGACGGCGCAAGAACTGCGCGCAGGAGGGCGGCAAACGCGGCGTGCTGCGCTATGCCAACCGAGGCGCGCTCTACACCTCGTCGGACATTCATTACCGCCCGATGCTCTATACCGTATACACCAATTTCGGAGCGGTATACTGGGTCAACAAACGGTCCGATTCGGGAACTTCGGCATGGGATATAAACGTCTCCACGTTCGACTTCAACAGTTTCAACGACAACGCATTTCTGGTATCGGACTGGAACGCCGGCGACGTAAGCGACGCCTGTTTCGTGCGGCTGGTGGAGTAACGGGAAAGGCAGGAGCGCGCCCGCAGAGCGGGCGTGTCTTCAGAGCCACTTCTTGTACTTGAAGTACCAGATGGTCAGCGCAGAACAGAAGATCATCAGGCCGATGGCGAAGATATAGCCCAGCGGAATGTTCCAGCCGTTGGAGAGCGTCAGGGTCCAGTCCAGTTCGGGCATGAATTTGAAGTTCATGCCGTAGATCGACGCGATAAGCGTCGCGGGCATGAAGATCACCGCCGCCACGGAGAAGATCTTGACGATCTCGTTCTGCTCGATGTTGATCAGACCCAGCGCGGCGTCCTGAATATAGTCCAGACGCTGGAAGCTGAAGTCGGCATGGTTGATCAGCGAGTTCACGTCCTTGATCATCAGCTGCAAGCGCGGATAGATGTCGTTCGGGAAGCGTTCGGAGCGCAGGATGCCCGACAGCACGCGCTGGCGGTCGAAGATATTCTCGCGCAGCGACATGGTGCTCTCCTGCAGGGCGCTGATGCGGTGCAGCACGGCCTTGTCGATCGAATCTTCGGAGTTGATGTCCTTCGAGAGCGCCGCAACCTGCTTGGCGATCAGCTCCACGAGGTCGGCGTCGAAGTCGATGCGCACCTCCAAGAGCGAAATGAAGAGGTGATAACCCGTCGAATAGTTGCGGTAGTTCATCTGCAGGCGCTTCTCCGTCTCGCGGAAAGTCCGGAATTCGGCACTGCGCACCGAAACCAGCACACCCTCGTTCGAAATGATGAACGACACGGGTTCGACGATGAACGTGTCGCCCGTCGGCACGAAGAAGTTGGAGTTGGAGATGATGGCATTCTCGTCTTCGGAGTATTTCGAAGTCGATTCGATCTCCTCGACCTGCTGTTTGGTCTGAAGGCTGATCTCCATGAAATTCTCGACGGCCTTCTGCTCCTTGATCGTGGGCAGAAGCATGTCGATCCACAAAATGTCGTCGTAACCCAGCTCGTCGAAGAGCTTCGTGTCGGCATTGCGGATAATCTTGTTGTATTGCTTGAGGTAAATCGTAATCATAAAACGCTCTCCTTCTTAAAGTTCATAATCCCGTTCGGCAGAGAGGCGGACAGCCGTCCGCTAAGCTCTTCAGCCGGGATTGGCCCTCGGAGACACCTTGATGCCGGAGTTCCAGAACTTTTGCAGCGCTTTATGCTTCTGATTGTCGAAAATATAGTCGATATTCTGCGTGAGGTAGCCGTACGCATCGTACGGTTTGCGGTCGAAGCCGTGTTCGAGGACGGCCTCGTACGTGTGTTCGATGCCGAAAGTCAGCGCATGCTGCAACCCTTCGGTCAGATCGGGATCGACACCCTTGCGGGCGATCCAGACGGCGAAGGCGAAGGGCAGACGCGTGGCCTTTTTCCACTCGGCAGCCAGATCGTACGAATAGGCGAAGCGGCCCTCGTAGTCGAAAACCTTGTCGCCGATCAGCAGGAAGGCGTCGCCCGGCAGGGCGCGGTCCAGCTGCGCGTAATCCTCCAACGTATAGTATTCGGGAGAGACCTTCCAGTGTTTGGCCAACAGATAGCCGGCCAGCTGCACCGAGGTCAGCGAATGGGCGTCGAGGAAGACCCGGCGCACCGTTTCGATCGGCCCGCCGCTCAGCAGGACGACCGTCCGCACGGGACCGGCGGCGCCGATGCAGTATTCGGTGACGATATCGGCGTCGGCGAGCGACGGCACGGCGGCGGCAGGCACCAAGGCGATGTCGGCCTTGTGTTCGGCGAAATTCTTTGCGCAGACGGCGGGGGGAGACAACAGCAGTTCGGCACGCAGGTTACCTTCGTGCTCGATACCATAGATGAACGGTATCGTATTGAGATACGACACAGCCGCTATACGTGGAACTATGACCATCATCCATAAGGTATAAAACTGTTGGTTTCGATAAGGCAAAGGTAATCAAAAATCGGGAGTTTTTCCATAAAATTTAGAAAAAGTGCCCCGACCTCTTGACAAGGGGGTATCCGCCGATGTATATTTGCATCACAATTCACACCGCACGGTGCACCGTGCACGGGTTATCAACAACGGGACAAAATTCTTTATCAGCCCCTTACGAATTGTTATTACCGTTTTTCAACAATCTTTCAAACACTTGTCAACAATGAATCGCACCCATCTCGAAGGTGCGGCGGAAGCGCTCGCGGCGCAGCAGGGTTACGCTTTCCACACGGGACCCGAAGACGGCATGGCCCACACCGTGCGGAGCTACCCGGCGGCATGGCTCGCGCCCCTCGAACTGCACGCCGTCGAAGGACGCGGCCACGGCCGGGCGACGTACGACATGACGCTCCACCTGTTAAGCTCCGGAGCACGGCTCTCCCCCACGGAGCGGCGCGCTGCGCTGGCCCGGATGGAGGAGCAGCTGCTCGAAATCTTCGCGGCGCTTTCGCTCGACGAACGGGTTCTCGCCGTCGAAGGGCTTTCGGTCCGCCCCCGCGCCTTCGCACTCACGCCGCACGGCGAAATCTCGCAGACCGCCGCCGCGCGCATCGTAACCTTCTTCTGATTCGGAGCGCCCCGCCTCTTGCGGCGACACCGCCCCGGCCCGGCTCAGGGCACGGCACTGTCCGCACACGAGAAAGCCGCAAAAGGCGGCGGGGCGCGTCTCCGCCGTAACGACATCTCTCAAAACACGATCCAATGACATTCACACAAATTCCACAACAGTACGCCCCGCTCGGCGGAGAGCTTCGCTACACGGTCACAGCCGCGGCGGCGGGGACGATCGACCTGCGCATCACCGACACCGGAAGTGCAGACCTGATCGGCGCAAGACGTTTCGCAGGAAGCGCGTCGGTCTCGTTCGACGCCGCGCCCTGCCTGCGCCGCGCCATCCGCTTCTCGCCCGTGACCGGGAGCACCGGATTCCACGTCGCCGAGGGCCGCTGCATCGCGGCGATCGTCGAGGCCGGCATGACCCCGGCCGGAGAAACGGCCCCGGCAAATGGCGAAAAAGCCGTCTCCCCGGAACGCACGTTCCTGCCCCGCCGCAACATCGTCGCGGCCCCCGCCCTGCTGACGGCCATGTCCTCCGTCCGCACGATCTCGCCGGGCGAAAGCGACGAGCTGACGCTGCTCTGCGACGAAGCCTGCACGATAACGGTCACGGCGCAGGCCGGGGACTCCGCAACCGCCGAGAGCTACCGCACGAAAAGCGGTGGAGTGCTCGTCTTCCGGCTCGACACCCGCGACTTTCCGGACGCCGAAACGCTGACCGTGGACGCCGGGAAATGCGGCTCGGTCTCCTACACGGTGGTCCCGGCCGTTTCCGGCGGCCGCAGGCTCGCATGGCGCAGCAGTGCAGGCAGCATCGAGCATTACACCTTTCCGATCGAAAAATCGGTGACGGCTGAGACCGTAAAGGACAGGGCGTACGGGACCGACGGCCACTTGACCGCCGCGGCCCGCACCGAACGGCGGACGACGCTCGTATCAGCTTACGAGACGCGGGCCGTACTCGAAGCCCTCAGCGAGATCACGGCTTCGCCCGAAGTATGGCTGGCGGAGGACGGGGGATATACGCCGGTCGACGTAACAACCCCGGCGGCTGTCGTACACCGCCACGCGGCGGTGAGCTGTCTCGAAATCGAAATCCGCTCCAAGCACAAAACCCGCATGCCATGGAACTGAATATCGACGGAAAGCCGTGCGACCTCGGATCGGAGCGGATCGCCGTGCCGGGATACGACGCCGCGACCCTCGCCGACGTCGAGGCCGCCCGCGAAGGCCGTTCGCTGACGCTGACCATCCCCGCAACGATGCGCAACGATGCGCTCGCCGGATTCGCCCGCGATCCGCATACCGCCGAACGGTTCAACGCGACGCTGCACACGGCGGAACTTACGGCCGAAGGTTCCGTGATGCTGAGCGGAACAGTGCGGATGCTGAGCGCATCGGACGAAGGATACCGGATAGAAATCCGCGACGGCGGAGCGGGCTGGGCGAAAAACGCCGCACGGCGGATGTTCAACGCCCTCGGCGTCGATTTCCGGGCGGCCCTGACTCCGGAGACGATCCTCGCAGGCTGGACGGACGATTCACCCGTGAAGTTCTTTCCGATCCACCGCGACGAATACCCGCAGCGCAACAGCCCGACGGACCTGCTCCCCGCCCAGCGGCTCCTGACGGTGGACGATTACCACCCGTTCCTGCATGTGGCGACGCTCGTCGAAACGATCTTCGGCGAAGCGGGGTACCGCATCGAAAGCAGATTCATGGAGTCGGAGCTGTTCCGGTCGCTCTACATGAGCGGCGCATACGCCTCGCGCGACACCGCGGCCCTTGCCGCCCGCATGGGCTTTTTCGCCCGGCGGCTGTCGCCCGCAACGGCGAAGGCCGATTATTCGGGCCGCGTGGCCGCCAACCCGAACACCGCGCTCAACTCCGTGGGGAACATCGTCGAGACGGCCACGCCCCAGACCCCCGACACCGACGGGGAACCGGTTCCCGGCCTGAGCAACAACGGCGGCTGTTTCGGTTTCGACCGGGGCAATATCGTATTCACGCCCACGACCGAGGTGAGCGCGGGATTCGAGTATTACCTGAAGTACACCACCGACCACGTGATCCAGAGCCGCCAGCAGCTCAAAGGGTTCGATTCGGTCTACCTCGGCACGGGCGCCGACATGCGTTTCACGCTGGCCAATCGTTACGAAGACCGCCGCGGCGGGATCGCGCCGAACCGCAGCTACACGGCGATCGTCTTCAACCACGCCGAAGGACGGCAATACCGTCTGAGCTATACGAGGAACGGAACGGCGGACACGCTTTGGAGCGAATTCTCCGCCCGCACGGCGCAGGTCGTCACGCCGGCGGCGGGCAGCGTGGCGAATCCCGTGCTGCAGGTCCGCAGCGGCACCCGTTGGGAGCCGTACGCCGGGGATTGGGCGCTGTACGACGGGTATATCGCCGAGCGGGGAGAGACCACCGTCGAACTGCGGGTGCGCACCGCCGCCGAGCGGCTCTCGCCCTCGTCGCCCAAGTACTTCAACCGGATTTACTTCCACGGGGCCGAGGAGGGCATGTCGCTCACCCTGCACAAGGAATGTTCGCTCCAGCCGCGTTTCTCGTCGGCACCCGGATACGGGTCGGTGATCACGTTCGCCGACGTGGCCCGGCACCGGATCCGGCAGTCGGAGCTGCTCGAAGCGCTGCAGCACCTTTTCAACCTGCGCTTCCACACCGAACAGGCGACAAGAACCGTCCGGATCGAACCGGCGGACGATTTCTTCGCCGCAGGCCCCGCGGCCGACTGGCGGGCGAAAACCGACTTCTCGCAGCCCGTGGTGCTGGCGGACATCGCCCCCGAAGTCCACGAACGCCGCACATGGCGCTATCTGGCGGGCGACGGAGCCGTGGCCCGTTTCGACGCCGAGGCTGAAAGTCCTTTCGGCCAATGGAGCGTCACGACGGACTCCCGTGCGGCCAAGGAGGGCGAAAAGACGCTGGCCAATCCGCTGTTCAGCCCCACGATCAGCACTGCGGGAAGTTACTCCGACGCCCCTTCGGCCGTAATCATGCAGGTCGGAGACCGCGACGACGCACAGGAGGACGGCACCAACTTCACGCCGCGCATCGTACGCTTCGCGGGCATGCACTCCCTGCCCGACGGCGAGCGGTGGGGATTTCCGTCGGGGCAGACGCAATATCCGCTCGCGGCGTTCCACTTCGCGGGGGACGGCGCGGCGGAGGGATTCACGCTCTGCTTCGAGGACCGCGACGGCATGCGGGGGCTGCACCGTTATTATGACCTGCAAACGGGCCGAGAGTCCGCAGGCCGGCGCATCACACTCTCGCTGCGGCTCGCACCCCACGAATTCGAAAGCCTTTTCACGCCCGGAACGGGAGCGCCCGACCTGCGTTCGACGTTCCTGCTCGACACGGGCGAAGGAACGGTACGCGCAGCGCTCCGTGCCGTCGAAGATTACGACCCGCAGGCGGCCTCCGTCCGCTGCACTTTCACCCAACTCCCCGACGCATGACGACCCGCCACAAAAAACGACTGGCCGCGATCCTGCTGCGGGAAATCGACGGACTGGAGGGCGAACAGGCCGTCGAACGGCTGTTCGAACTGGGGCTGGTCAACCTGCGGGTCTGCGAACAGCGGGCCGTACGCGGCGAAATCGAACGGCTGGGCGCAGAGGGCGTGCCGCGGTGCGAAGCCATGCACGCCACGGCCGAGCTGTTCTGCTGCTCCTACGAAAAAATCCGCAGCTACTATTACAACTCGTACAAATCCTGAAACATGAAATCGGAAATTCAAATCGACAACAACGCCGGCGTCTGCCAAATCGACATCGAGGGCACGATCGGCGTGCCCGAAGAGTGGCAGTTCGACCGGCCCGAAGCGCGCGTGGCGACCTACGAAAAGTTCCGCGACGCCGTGCGCCGCATCGCCGAAATCGACGCGTCCGAAGTGGTGGTCAACATCCGCTCGACGGGCGGCGACGTGAACGACGCGCTGCTGATCCACGATGCGCTCACGGCGCTCGGCGCACACATCACGACCCGCTGTTACGGGTACACCGCCTCGGCGGCGACGATCATCGCGCAGGCCGCGTCGCCCGGCTGCCGCGAAATATCGGCCAACGCCCTCTACCTGATACACACGGCCGTCTGCGCCACCGAAGGCAACGCCGCCGAACTGAACGGCAAACTCGACCTGCTGCGCCAGACCGACGCGCGCATCGCCGCAGTCTATGCCGCCCGTTCGGGACGCCCGGCGGCCGAATTCGAAACCCTGATGGCCGAAAACAACGGCAACGGCCGCTGGCTGTCGCCCGAAGAGGCCGTCGCGGCCGGTCTGGCCGACGTCGTGACCGATGCGGCGGGGCATCCCGCCCCCTCGCTGACGCGAAACATCGCCCGCGGCTGGGAACGCCTGCTCGTCCGCATCGGTCTCAGCGCCGGAGAGCAGCTGCCCGCGGACCGCAACATCCTCCACACCGAAGGAGAAGAGCGGGAGCTGCTCCGCCGCTCCGCCGCCGCGGTGCGTCAGGCGCAGCAGCGGGTCGTCCCCACGCAAACCCGGCCCCGCGAGGATCCCTCCTACGGCGACCTCGTGCGGACGGCCAACCAACGCGCCTACTCCGAAGACGCGAAACGTCTGCGCAACATGTAAAACCGGGAGAGTCCCGCAGAAAAAGGCTCCCCGACCATTCGAACAACCACCAAAATCATTTCAACCATGAGTTTCTTAGAAAACGCCAAGCAGTACACCGGTTCCGACCTCGAAAACATCTTCTTCCGTCCCATCCTGAGCGGCCCTTCGGCCGGCGAACTGGGCGTGAGGGTCCTCTACAACATGCCCGTCCCGACGACCATCCAGCTCTGGGAAGGGCAGCGCAACGTCCTCCAGAAATACACCGCCGCAGGGTGGTCCGGGGGCAGCGCCGCCAACAAACTGCAGAAAACCATCGCTCTGAGCCGCGTAAAGGCCGAGCTGGGATTCTCGGCCGCCGACTACTTCTCGCTGGTATACGAGAAAATCGCGGCGCGCGCCGACGTCAATATGGACGACCTGACGGGCAGCGAGCTGGAGCAGGCCGAAACTTCGCTCTTCAAGCAGGCCATCGCCGAGGGAATCCGCGCCACGATGTGGGTCGGCGACACGACGGCCGCTTCGGGCTTCAACACCTTCGACGGCTTCCTCAAAAGCGTCAAGGCCGGCGCCGAGCAGGAGCGGTTCCACAATTCGGTCTACGAAGCCGCCGACTTCGCCAATCCCGAAAAGATCGTCGCGATCCTCGACGACCTCTGGCAGAACGCCGACGAACGCATCAAGGACCGCAAAGCCGAAGGCCAGCTCGCCTTCTTCGTCACCTCGGATCTCTACTACGCCTACGAAAAGTACCTCGACAGCAAGGGCGCCGACGCGGCCTACGCCGAAAGCACCAACGGCCGTCAGGGACTGGCCTACCACGGCATCCCGCTCGTCGACGTCCGTCTGGGGGCCTATCTGGCCGACACCTCGCTCCACAAGTCGTTCTGCCTGCTGACCGACCGCCGCAATCTCGTACTGGCCGTCAACACGTCCGACTTTCCGGGCAACGAAGTGCGCATGTGGTACAACCCCGACCTGATGGAGAACCGCCAGCGCGCCGTCTTCATGGCCGGATGCGATGTGATCGACGAGACGATGCTCTCTTACGCATTCCGGGTATAGCGATGACAGCGTCCACACCCCGCAAACCCGCCGGCGGCATCACGGCCGCCGCGATCACCCCCGCAGGAAATCTCCTGCAGGCAGCGCTGGGGGCCGACGGGCGCGCCGAAGCGGTATTCCGCGACGGGACGCTGCTCACGCGGCTGCCGCTCGCCGAACAACGCTCCTCCTATACCGAGCTGAGCGACACCCAAGCCGGACCGCAGCGCGTGCGTCATACGCTGAAGCTCGTCGTCAGCCGCGAAGCGGCCCGCACGCTTTTCGGCCCGGCATTCCGCCGCACGGCCGCGACCGAGGGGCTGATCGCAACCATCACGGCCGCATCGGGCGAACGGCTGCTGATCGGCTGGTCGGCCCGGCTGGGGAGGGAACAACCCCTGCGGCTCGGCTCGGTGAGCAACGAATCGGGCGTAAAACCCCTCGACGGCACGCCGGTCGTCGTGACCCTCACCTGCGAGGACACCGACCCGGCCCCGGAACTCAAACAACAGGAACCATGAGCAAAAAGCACAAAATCAAACCGGCCGTCGCGGTGAACAACCGCACGGCCGATCCCTACATCACGCTCGGCGCGGGACGTGTCGAAAACGACGCGTTCTGGCGCTGGGGCGACGACAACCTCTTTCCCAACGCGCTGGCGCTGATGGCACGCCGTTCGGTGACCCACCGCCGCATCATCAACGACAAGGCCGACTACATTTCGGGCAAGGGCTTCACGTGCGACGAGGTGCAGCAGCCCCGGCTCGCGGCCTTCCTGCGCCACGTAAACGGCGACGGGGAGAGCCTGCGGCAGGTGCTCAACAAGCTGGCGTTCGACAAGGCGCTCTTCGGCAACGCATTTCTCGAAGCGGTGACCGACGCCGGGCATACGTTCCTCTCGCTGCACCATCAGGACGCCTCGCGCTGCCGGCTGGCCCGCGACTCGGCCCACGTCCTGCTCCACCACGACTGGACGGCGTTCAAAGCCGCCGAAGCGCGGACCCTGCCCCTCTACCCGGCATTCGAGGAGCAGTCCGACGGCACGCTGCGCGCCGTGATCCACTACAAGGACTACGAACCGACGTTCGAACATTACGGCGTGCCGCCCTACATCGCGGGGTTCAACGTCTCGGCCATCGCCTACAAGACCGACAAGTGGAATATCTCGCGGCTCGACAACTCGTTCCAGCTCTCCGGCGTGATGATGCTCGACAGTACGGTGGACAGCGAAGCCGAAGCCGAACGCATCGTACGGCTGGCCGAGCAGAAATTCGCGGGCAACCCCGGACAGGTGATGTTCGTCATCCGCGACGGCGGCGAGCAGAACGACAATTCGCGTTTTATTCCGATCGCGTCGCAGAACGAGGGCGACTGGCAGGCGCTGCACGAGCAGGCCGTGTCGGACATCGTCGTGGCCCACTCGTGGTTCCGGACCCTGAGCGGACTGGACTATGCTTCGGGATTCAGCGCCGAACGCATCCTGCACGAGTACGAAGTGGCGCTCAACACGGTCATCCTCGGCGAGCAGGCCGAACTGACCGAACCGATCCGCCAGCTCCTGACCTCCGTATCGGGATTCGACACGTCGTCGCTGCAAATCGTAAACCGCCCGCCGACACGCTCCAAGCCGATCTACATGAAGGTCTGGGAGGCCCGCAAGGCCGACGGACTGGAGTATGATCCCGAAGACGAGCGCCAGCAGGCGTTTCTGTCCGAGATCACGAAGTATAATATCAGGAGTATAGAATAAGACCTGATTCTCCGGGTGCTTCCGAAACTTTCTGTTCGCCGCCTTCGGCGTCGTTTACAAGTCCGACCCGCCCTGAATCCCCGCCCCGGCGGGGAGTTGTCGCACGCAGCCAAGATGATGCAAAGGTTGTCTTGCTCTTTTCGCTCCGGCACGCTGTTGCCGCGTTTGTGGCTATGACGCCCCGCGGGAACTTCTGCGCCGCTTTCAGCGCTATTCGAAAATCATTTCAATTACAACAACCATGAACACACTTATCACCCCCGCGCAGGCCGTCGCGCTGGCCTTCGCCGACGGGGAGTATCTCGCACCGGAGAGCGTCACGCAGAGCGACATCGCCGCGGCCGAACAGCGCTACATCGTCCCGGTCATCGGGCGGCGGCTGTACGAGAAGCTTCTCGCCGGCTCGCATGCCGGCTTCACGACCGACTATCTGGCGGCTCCGGCGGCGTTTTTCACGCGCATCGCCCTCCAGCCGCGGCTCGACGTCCGCACCGGGCAGTGCGGCACCGTCGCGCCCAAATCCGCCGCCTACCAGCCCGCAGGCACGCAGGCCCTGCGCGAGCTGCAACGGAGCCTGCGCCGTCAGGCCCGGACGCTGTTGCGCCGCGCTGCCGGACACCTCGAAACGCACGCCGCCGAATTTCCGGAATACGACCCGCACGAGAACATCCTCAACCGCTGCACGACCGATGGAAACTTTGTACAGACTCGTTAGCGGCGCGGCGGCGGGGATCGCCGCCCTGTTCGCCCCGATCGGGCCGCTCGTGGCCTGCGCCGTGGTCTTCATCGGCATCGACTTCCTGTCAGGCGTCGCCGCCAGCCGCGCGGCGGCCCGCCGCGAAGGCCGCGCATGGTACTTCGAGAGCCGCGAAGCATGGCGCACGGTCCTCAAGCTGGCCCTTGCCATTACGGCGATCGCCATGGCGTGGCTGATCGACAGCTGCATCCTCGACTTCATGGAGCTGAACGTCGCACGGCTCTTTACGGGTTTCACGTGCGGCGTGGAGCTGTGGTCGTTCCTCGAAAACGCGTCGCAGTTATCCGACGCCCCGCTGTTCCGCTGGCTGCGCCGCTACGTCCGCCGCCGCATCCGGAGGGAGGCGGGCGATGAGTAGGGGGCTGAGCAACCGGAACCCCGGCAATATCCGGCAGTCGGCGGTCCGCTACAAAGGCGAGGTGCGGCCCTCGCGCGATCCGGCGTTCAAACAGTTCGAATCCATGCCGTGGGGGTATCGGGCGATCTTCGTTCTCTTGGACACCTACCGCATCCGCCACGGTCTGGAGACCATCCGCGGCATGATCTCGCGCTGGGCCCCGCCTTCGGAGAACCATACGGAAATCTACATCCGCGCAGTCGCCGACGCCGTGGGCATTGCCGACGACCGTCCGGTCGACACCCGCGACCGGACAACGATGCTCCGCATGGCGGCGGCCATTTCACGGGTGGAAAACGGCACGGCGGCCGATATGGATGATGTGGAGCGGGGTTGGGAGCTATTTCGCCAATAGCGGCGGAGAGTCCCGCCCGATCCGGCGGCGGCACGAAATCCTTTTGCCTGAACAGCACACAAAACAGCCCTATTTTGCTATATTTGCAGGTATGAAACCCGAATTCCTGCTTGCCAAACTCGACCGCATGCCGATGCTGAAAGCCGTCGTGCCGTTTGCGGCCGGGATTCTCGCCGCCGACCGTTTCGCACTGCCCCTGTGGTTTCTCGCAGGGGCCTTTTTGCTCTCCGGCGTCTTGGCGCTGCTTCTCCGGTCGCCGCTCTGCACCCTCGCCATGCTCTTCACGGCGGGATTCGGCGCGGCACAGCTCCGCGATACCGGACGCACGGTACCTTACGGGGTATACACAGCCTATGAACTCTCCGTCGAGGGCATCCCCGCCGACCGGGGCCGCTATGCTTCCGCCGAAGCGACCGTCACGGCGTGGCGCGACCCGGCCGACGGCACATGGCGCCCCGCAGGCGACCGGGTGACGCTCCATGCCGACACTCTGACGCCCCTGCATCCGGGCGAGCGTCTCCGCTGCCGGGGCACGGTCCGGCCGCTGCGCGGCGGCGCGGAGAGTTACCGCCGCCTGATGACGCGGCGGGGATTCGCGGGAACGATATGGCTGTCAGAGCGAACCATCCTCGAACGATTGCCCGCCCGCAATACGGCCCTGCATCTGCACGCCGCCGAACGAATGGGCCGTCTGAGAATCCCCGGCGACGCGGGTGCCGTCTGCCGCGCCATGACGGCGGGCGACCGGAGCGGCATCACGCCCGAACTACGCGCGGCCTACTCGCGCAGCGGACTCTCGCACCTGCTGGCCGTATCGGGACTGCACACGGGCATCGTCTTCGCGCTGGTCAATCTGCTGTTGTGGTGGCTGCCGCTGCTGCGCAGGGGCCATCTGCTGCGCAACCTGCTGGCGGCGGCCTGCATCTGGATTTACGTCGCCGCGGCGGGATTTCCGCCCAGCGCCGTGAGGGCGGCGGTGATGTTCACGATGCTCCAGTCGGCCCTCGCCTCCGCGTCGGAATACAACGGCCTGAACGCCCTCGCCGCGGCCGCCTTCGGCATGCTGTTGTGGAATCCCGCATGGCTCGGAGACATCAGCTTCCAGCTCTCGTTCGCGGCCGTCGCGGCGATCCTCGCATGGGGCGTACCCCTCTGCCGCCGGCTCCGCACCCGGCGGCGGGCGCTGAATCCGATCACCGACGCGCTGGCGGTCAGCCTTGCGGCGACGCTGGCCACGGCGCCCCTCGTATCGCATACGTTCGGCATCGTGCCGCTGGCGGGAGTCGTCGTCAATCCGGCAGCGATCCTGCTCGGAAGCGTCTTGGTGCTGGCCGGCGCGCTCTGGATGCTGCTGCCGGTCGGATGGGCGGCCCCGGCATTCGAATGCGTGTTGTCGCACACGGCCGAAGGACTCAACGCGCTGGCGCGCGTCACGGCGGATCTGCCCTGCGCTGCGGCGGAATACGCCCTCGGCGGAGGGGCGACGGCGGCCGTTTACCTCTTTTTCGCGCTCGCAACGGTTGCGGCGTGGTCCGCCGAACCGAAAAAAAGCGTACATTTGCCGGCATGATGACCTCCGAAGAATACGAACTGCTGCTTACGGACGAAGTGCAGCGGGCCATTGCCACCTCCCGCGGCCGCGATCCGCTGGACGTGGCCCTCGACCGCACCATGCCCCACGCGCGGCTGGTCGCCACGCAGGTCAAATACCTCGCGCGGGCGGCATCGAAACTGCCGTCGTACGCCGCGGCGCAGTGCATACTCCCGCCGCTGGCCTTCGAGCAGGCGTCGAGCGAGGCGTGCGCGGCGCATAAACGCATCGACGGCGACACGGCGCTGGACCTCACCTGCGGACTGGGCGTCGATGCGCTCTTCCTGAGCCGCCGTTTCCGGCGCGTGGTGACGCTCGAACGCAGCGAAACGCTGTCCCGTATCGCCGCCGAAAACTTCCGGCGGCTCCAAGCCGCCAACATAGAGGTCGTCCACACCTCGGCCGAGGAGTATCTGCAACGGCCCGGACTGCGCTTCGACTGGATTTTCGCCGACCCCGACCGCCGCTCGGCCGACGGCCGCAAGCTGGTGCGGCTCGAAGCGTGCTCGCCCGACGTCACCGCCCTGATGCCGCTTATCATGCGCGCGTCGGGGTGTCTGTGCATCAAGAACTCGCCGCTGTTCGACGTGGACGAAGCCCTGCGGCTCTTTCCCGACAGCCGTGTGGAGGTCGTTTCGCTCGGCGACGAGTGCAAGGAGGTACTCGTCTATGCCGACGGCACGGGTCCCGCCCTCACGGCGACGGCGCTCGGCCGCGGCAGTTTCACGGCCGCCCCCGGCCAGACGCCGCCGCCCGCACCCGACACCTTCGACCCGTCGCGCTACCGCTGGCTGGTCGTGCCCGACGTCGCGCTGCAGAAGGCGCGGCTGGCGCGGCTCCACCTGCGCGGCAAGGCCGACATCTGGAGCGAAAACGGCTACGGATTCGCCGCCGAAGAGCCGCAGGAGGTAATCGGCAAGGTATTCGCAGTCGAAAGCATCGAACCGTACGACCCGCGGCGGCTGAAACGCAGCCTGAAAGGAGCCGGAGCCGAGCTGATGAAACGCGACTTCCCGTTCGGAGCCGAGGAGCTGGCCCGGCGGCTGGGCATGCACGCGGGAGCCGACGTGCGGCTGGCCTTCACCAAAATCGGAAACGGATTTTGGGCGGTCCGGTTGAAATAGCTATATTTGCAGCATATCGGAATGCGCCCGGCGGCGTTCGGCGCGCAATCCGTTTGCAGGAATCGTAACAGCCTATGAAAATCAGCGAGATATTCACCTACTTCACCGACACGATCTTCCGGCGCGACATCAACGAATGGCGCAACCCGGTCATCCGGTGGCTCGTACAGCAGTACCGCCTGCTGTTCTACACGGCGCGGGGCCTGCTGGAACACGGCACGATCGTCCGCAGCGCGGCCCTCACGTTCTATACGCTGATGTCGCTGGTGCCGATCGTAGCGGTGGTTTTCGCCGTGGTCAAGGGCTTCGGACTGGCCGACGGACTGATCGACAACCTCTACGCCCTCTTCCCGCAGAACCCCGAAATCATCGACTACGTCGTCGGTTTCGCCGAAAAGGCACTGGCCCGCACGCAGGGCGGCGTGGTGGCGGCCGTAGCGCTGGTGATGCTCTTCTGGGCCATAATCCGGGTCTTCGGCTCGATCGAAAGCGCCTTCAACAACATCTGGGAGGTCAAGGTCGAACGCAGCGTGACGCGCCAGTACACCGACTATATCGCCGTGGTGATGATCGTCCCGGTGCTGTGGGTCGTGGCCAATGCCGTAGGCAACTACACCCAGCAGCTGCTGGGATTCGACGGCAGCTGGTATTTCGACCTGCTCTCGCGCTTCGCGTCGATGTTCATCATCTGGGTGATGTTCACCATCCTGTATATCATCATCCCCAACACCAAAGTCAAATTCAAGAGCGCGCTGATGGCGGGCATCGTCGCCGGCACGCTCTTCCTGCTCTTTCAGTGGGGCTATATCTACATTCAGCGGTGGATGACCTCCTACAACGCCATCTACGGCAGTTTCGCGGCCCTTCCGCTGCTGCTGATCTGGCTCCAGACCTCGTGGCAGATCCTGCTGTTCGGCGGCGAGCTGTCGTTCGCCTACCAGAACATCGCCCGCTTCGGCGAGGAGCGCGAATCGCTGCTGATAAGCTACGACCAGCGGCGTAAGATCCTGCTGGCCGTGATGCTCTCCGTGGTGCGGCACTTCCGCGAAAAGGGCGGTGCAACGCCCGCCGACGTGATCCGCGCACGGCTCGGACTGCCCACCCGCATCGTCAACGACGTACTCTACCAGCTCGTGCAGGCCGGACAGCTCATCGCCGTGCCTTCGGGCGACGGCGAGCGCGAAGTGGCCTTCGCCCCGGCGCACGACACCGGGACGCTGACCGTATACGGGGTGCTCGAAGCGGTCGAAGCGTCGGGACAGACGACCGTCGATCTGGCCCGCAACGCCGAACTGACCCGCATCGACCGGGAGTTGGAGAACCTGAAGGAAACGGCCCGCAAGTCGCAGGACAACGTACGGCTGGTGGACCTGCTTTAACGAAACGACTAAGAAACTTATGGAACGCGCAGTAATCATCGGCAGCGGCAACCTCGCGGAAGCGCTGGCACGGGCCGTGGCCAAAAGCGGTCTGAAGCTGGTGCAGATTTTCGCCCGCAACGCCGCACGCGGGCAGCAGGTCGCCGCACTCGCCGGCACCCAATGGACCTCGGACCCGGCCGGGCTGGCCGAAGCCGACATCTACCTGATCGCCGTAAGCGACCGGGCCGTAGCGGAAGCGGCCGCTTCGCTGCCCATTCCCGCGGGGGCCGTCGTGGCCCACACCGCCGGAAGCGTGCCGCTCGAAGCCCTGCCCGGCCAACCCGTGCGCCGGGCCGTCTTCTATCCCCTCCAGACCTTCACCAAGGGCCGCGAAGTGGATTTTTCGCAGATTCCCGTCTTCCTCGAAACCGACGACGAAGCCCTGCGCCCGGAGCTGGAAGCCTTCGCCCGCCGTCTCTCGCGCACGGTAATCTGGGCCGACTCGGCCTGCCGGGCGAAAGCGCATCTCGCGGCGGTTTTCGCCTGCAATTTCGTCAATCACATGTACGCCGTCGCCGAACGCATCGCCGGCAGTGCGGGGCTTCCGTTCGACGTGCTCAAACCACTGATCGCCCAGACCGCCGCCAAAGCGCTCGACGCGGCCTCCCCGGCCGACGTGCAGACAGGTCCCGCCGTGCGCAACGACACCGGGACCCGCGCCCGCCACTGCGCCCTGCTCGACGACGATCTGCAACTCAAGAACATCTATTCAATCATAAGCAACAGCATATGGGAAACTTCAAAGAAGATATAGTCCGCACCGAAGCCTTCGTCTTCGACGTGGACGGCGTGATGACCGACGGCGGGATCATCCCCACACTCGACGGCGACTTCATCCGCCGCTACAACGCCAAGGACGGCTATGCGCTGGCCTACGCGATCAAAATGGGCTACAAGGTCTGCATCATCACCGGAGGACGCGGCAAGACCCTCGAAAACCGGCTGAAGATGCTGGGCGTCACCCGTGCCTACATCGACTGCATGGACAAGATCAGCGCCCTGCACGAATACTTCGCCGAGGAGGGCATCGACCCCCGGAACGCAATCTACATGGGCGACGACATCCCCGATCTGGAGTGCATGCGCGAAGTGGGCATCCCGGTCTGCCCGGCCGACGCCGCCGCCGAAGTGATCGAAGCGTCGCGTTACGTCTCCGAATTCAAGGGCGGCGAAGGGGCCGTGCGCGACATCGTCGAGCAGGTGCTCCGCGCCCGCGGCGACTGGGCCAAAAACTCCGAAGGCGTGACTCCCTCGTCGTTGGCCGCCTCGCGGTAAGCTGCCGCCGGGAACGGACGGAACGGACAACCAAGAAACGGGACAAGACCCGAAAAAGGCAGGCAGCACACCTGCAAACAAAAAAACAGCCGGTCGCATGACCGGCTGTTTCCATATCCGCAGGAACCACATCCGCAGAAGACCCTTTACTGCATCCACTCGACGTTCGCCGCATCGCGGAACAGCAGGTTGAGCGGCCGCACCAAACTCTCGGCATCCGGAGCGAAGATGAACCGCACCTTATCGACGGGCACCGTCAGGAAAACCGTCGAGGGATAACCGCCGATCATATCGACGTGATCCATCAGCGACCAGACGAAAATCTCGAACGGCATCTGACCGGGAAGCAGCGTCAGCCCCGGAAAGTCGGTTTCGTACGACGCCGAAGAGGTGTCGGCGGGATGAGGCTTGAAGAAAATGTCGTACGCTGCGCCATACTGTCCGACGATCCGCGCCACGTAATCGCGTTGCTGCTGTTCGCTCGCGGGGTTCTGATGGCTCGTTCCGATGATGATCAGGTTGCCTTTTGGAGAAGCGTCGAACAGCGCCGCGAACTTGTCGTAATCGAAGCCCGCCATGTCGTAGAACTGCCTGCGGGCCGATTCGGGCAGTGCCGATAGCATCTCGTAGGGCTGAATATCTTCGATCTGCATTTCACGAAGTTTGTCGGTAATGAACGGGCAGGAGCTTTCGAGCAGCGCCCCGTTCTGCATCACCAAGCGATAGCCGGGACGGGTCGCGAGGTAGTAAGGCCACGTCCACGATTCGAGTTCGAACTCGGCACGGGTTTCGGGATAACGTCCCCCGTGATTCCAGTCGAGCGCCTCTACCTCCGCGGCATAGGTCTCCCAGTTCTGCTGAGCCGTGGCCGGATCGCCGAAATAGTTGTAAAAGTTGTTGTATGTCGCCGTTCCGTCCGAAAGCAGGCTCACCTTCACCCGCGCGGAGTCGATTCCCTGCGCCACGAACCAGTCGTAACCCAGACGGCAGCGCAGGTCGTCCACATAGAGACCGAAGACGGCCGTCGGATCGGCCTTGTTGATCTCCAGAACTCGCCGTTTCATTTCGCGGCACATCGCGTCCTTTTCGGCTTCGGTGGCATCCGAAGTCCGGTCGGCCGCCGTCGTGACTTTGACATGCGGCGGGAACTTATCCGGGTCGAACGTTCTCGAACGCGTATAATAGAAATAACTCGGTTTGTCGTGGGACAGCACATGCAATCCGGCATAGAGGGCCGGCATCGTGCCGAATCCGGCATAAAAATAGTAATCCGGCGCGTCGTAACCGTCCTTCGGCGCGCTCTGCGACACGACGAACGGCACGATCAGATCCTCGCTGGCAAAAGCCAGCTGCGCACTGCGGGCGGGGCCTTCGTTCCGGTCGAAGGTCACCTCGATCTCGGAATATCCCGCCGGGCCTTCCGTGGCGGAGAGCGTAAACCACTTGTCCCCGGCGGCTGCCGTCACGCGCCACGGCAGCGACGAAGTTACGGAGATCTTGCCGGCGCGGGCCAGTGCGTCGAGCGACAGAAAACTCTCGCCGGCGTTGACTACCAGCACGGGACGGGTCGTTTCGTCGTCGCTGCACGCCGCCGATCCCGCGATCAGGGCCAGACAAAGGAGGGCCGAAAACAATCTTTTCATAGCGAATCAAATTAGCGTTACTGCCCTTATAAACGCTGCAAAAGCCCTTTTACTGCATCCCGCGACCGATTTCCGTCTGAAAAATTAAGCCGCACGGCATTCCGTGCGGCTTTTATCCGATGCAGCAGACGTCATTCGCCTTTGCGTTTCTTGATCCGGTCCAGATGCTCGCGCACCCGTTTGCGGAAAAGCTCGCGGCGGTACTGCAGATTGGCCTGCCACCCCAGCCAGCGGGTGTAACGCTCCCGTTTTTCGGGATAGATGTCGCGTATCGTGACCAGAATGCCCGTCTCCTCGACACCGCCGAAATCGGGATTCGACACCGTATCGAAAACCCGCATCGTGGGCGAAAGGTTCATGTATGCGTTGATCAGCGGCGGAATGTTCTCGTTGAACTCGCGGATTTTCTGAATCAGAATGCGGTAATTCTCCTGATAGGTCTGCCCCGTGAAGAGCTGCTCGTAATAGGGGTCGTCCAGATCGAGCCGGAGCGGATGGATGCCCTCGACGAGGTTGTCCCGGTCGGGGAAGTAACGGCGCAGGAACCAGATCAGGGCGTTGCGGGCCACGGCCTTGTAGGTCGTATACATCGTCACCTTGCCGAAAAGGTATTTGGCGCGGGGGTCCAGCACGATCAGCGCACCGAGACCGTCCCAGAGGTTGTCCAGCGCATAGATGCTCTTGGCGTTGCCGCGCGCCTGATAGGAGGGCTGCACAAACGAACGGCCCAGTTCGATGGTGCGGGGCAGGTATTTGCGGCGGAACTTGTCGCTGAAGCGGAAATAGTGTTCGGTCGAGAGATGGCGCGGATATTCGTCCGTGCAGATGATGAAACGGTAGCCGCCGACGATCTCTTCGGCGGCGGGGTCCCACACGATCAGCTGGTAGTAGCCGTCCTCGGCCAGATCTTCGGCGTCGATGTCCAGCTCCTTGCCCGTGCCGCCACCCGCGCCGCGGAACGCGATTTCGCGCAGGCGGCCGATCTCGCGCATCAGCGACGGACACTCGGCGGCCGAGAAGATATAAATCTCGTTCCCGGCCTTCTTCGTATCGCGGGCCTTGCGCTCCGGCGTCAGTTCGGCGCGGAGCAGTTCCCTTTCGACGGGAGGTATGATGGCTTCCATTTGTCTCTGTTGCATATAACTGGGGGCAAAAATACCGATTTTAGCGTTTTTCCGGTTCCGGCGCGAGCATATTTTCCAAAAAATACGCCTTTTTGCGTACGAATTCGGCCTGCTCGCGGAGTCCGCCGTAACGCTGCAGCTCGGAGACGGGAATCGGGTCGCCCACGAAAATGCGGAAGTGCCGGCCCTTTTGGGAAAACATTTCGTCGGGCAGCCAGAGCATCTCGATATTGAGCTTCAGCCCCAGCATCACGCGCAGCCGGGCCACGCGGTAGAAGAAGTTCGACAGCCGTCCTTCGACGAACACCGGCACGATCTCGCGCTGCGAAGCGTAGGCCTTTTTCAGGAAGTTGGTTTTCCACGGCAGGTCGGTCACCTCGCCCCCGATACAGCGCGAGCAAAGCCCCGCCGGGAAGGTCAGGATCGGCACTTCGCCGACGAACTCCTCGTCGAATTTGCGGGCGTAGGCGCTGTTCTGCGAACCGTGCTTGTTCACCGGAATCCATAGCGGACGCAGCGGTTCGAGGTGCATCAGCAGGTCGTTGACCACCACGCGGGCGTCGCCGAAGCGGTCTATCAGCTTGTCGGCGAGCATCATGCCGTCCATTCCCCCGAAGGGATGGTTCGCGGCGAACAGATAGCGGCCCTTGGGATCGAGCTTTTCGAGCCCCTCGACCGTATAGGTCACCTGCCACTCCCTGAAGCAGGCGCGGATAAACTCCTGCGGGGGCAGGTTCCAGTAGTGTTCGAGAATGTAATTGATCTCCGACTCGTGAATCGTGCGGCGGAGCCAGCCGATGACGAAGCCGGGAATCCAGCGGGCCAGCCGCGGGGCTTTGTCGGCAAGTACCGCTCCGATATCTATTCTGGGCATAAAGACGTACAAAAAATTATATCCACAAATATAGGTATTCTTTTTCGAAAAATCCCTAACTTTACACCCAAATCGACCTTGTCAGCAACGAATATGTCTCAGTATCATACACCTGTCCTTCTGGAGGAGTCCGTCGACCTGCTCACCGTAGACCCTGCGGGCACTTACGTGGACCTCACTTTCGGCGGGGGCGGCCATTCGCGCCGCATCCTCGAAAAGCTGGGCCCCGGCGGGAGACTCTACGCCTTCGATCAGGACCGCGACACACGCGCGAACTGTCCCGACGACGGGCGGTTCCACTACGTCGAGAGCAACTTCCGCTTTCTGCGCGGGGCGCTGCGGCTGCGGGAGGTGGAGCAGGTGGACGGCATTCTGGCCGATCTGGGCGTCTCGTCGCACCATTTCGACGCCGTGGAGCGGGGTTTCTCGTTCCGGGGCGAAGCGCCGCTGGACATGCGCATGAACCAGCGGGGCGCGCTGACAGCGGCCCGCATCGTGAACGGCTATCCGGCCGACGCGCTGACGCGCCTGCTGGGAGACTGGGGCGAGCTGGAGACCCCGTGGAAAATCGCCAACTGCATCGTCCGGGCACGGGAAGCCGCACCGATCGAGACCACGGCGCAGCTGGTCGAGGCCGTGAAGCCCTGCACCCCGAAAAAAGACGAGTCGAAGTTCCTGACCAAGCTTTTTCAGGCGCTGCGCATCGAGGTCAACGGCGAAATGGAGGCGCTCAAAATGGCGCTGGAGCAGAGTCTCAAGGTACTGCGTCCCGGCGGGCGGCTGGTCGTCATCTCGTACCACTCGCTCGAAGACCGGCTGGTCAAGAACTTCCTGCGCAGCGGGAATTTCTCAGGCTCGGTGGAGAAAGACTTTTTCGGACGCGCCCTCACGCCGTTCGAGATCATAACGCGCAAGGCCGTGGTCCCCACGGCCGAAGAGTTGGAACGCAACCCCCGGTCGCGCTCGGCCAAGCTGCGCGCGGCCGCAAAACGGGAGAACGAATAACAGAGGGCGGAGGCCGCCGCGAATCATTCAACGACAAAAGCAGCAGAGAAGGATGTTCAAGGACCACGAATTCGACCCGGTAACCCCCGAAGAGGAGGCCCGCCGCAGGCAGGAGGAGGAATTCGCCCGCCGCGTGCGGCGCGAGGTGCTGCGCATCGAGCGGGGCGAAGCCGACGAGGACATCCGCGCCGACATGGAACGCGAAGAGGAGGAGAAGGCCGAAGAGGAGGAGCGCCAGCGCCGGGAGCGCCGCCGCAAGGCCAGCACCTTCTGGCAGCTCTTCTCAGGTACGATCCTCGTCCACGAGGGAGTCTCGAAATACTATCCCTACATGCTCTCGATCGCGGGCATGTTCTTTTTGAGCATCGCCGTGATGTTCACCACCCTGCATCTGGACATGAAATACTCGCGCCTCGAACGCGAAGTGCAGATCCTGCGCGAACGCTCGATCCGCCTGCAGGAACAGCGTTACCGCCGCACCACCCACTCGGCCATCGTCGAACGGCTGCGTGAACGCGGCATCGAGCTTACCGACCCGCCGGCGCCGGGCGAAATCATCGAAAACTGACGGACGATGAAAGAGGAACGTTCGAAGATCAAAAGCGACATTCTGCTGCGGGTACGACTGCTTTACGTGCTGTTCATACTCGCCGGGGCCGTCGTGCTCGGACGATTGGTCTGGGTGCAGCTCTTCAGTTCCGAAGTGGCCTACAACGCCGAACGGCTGGCCAGCCGCATCTTCACCGAGGAGACCATTCCGGCGCAGCGCGGCAGCATCCTCTCGCGCGGCGGCGCGCCGCTGGCGACCTCGATCTTCCGCTATCAGGCCGCCTTCGACTTCGCTTCGCCGGGTCTCGATTCGCTGAAAACCTTCCGCGAACAGAGCGACTCGCTGGCCAAACTGCTCGCGGCGTTCTTCCGGGACAAGTCCGCCGCCGAATACAGCCGTAAATTCCGCGAGGAGCACACCCGCCGCTACCGGCTCGTCAACGGACGCGACACGACCTACCTGCGCTCCGAGGGGTGGTTCTCGCGCCTGATGGACCGTCTGCGCGGCGAAGAGTTCGCCACGCGCCGCATCTACGACACCATCCGCGACCACACGCCCGTCAATATCTTCCCCCGTGAAGTGGACTACGCCGAATGGCAGACCCTGCGGCGTTATCCGCTGCTGAACTGGAACATGGGCATGGTCTACCGGCTCGTCGAACGCGACCAGCGGGTCTACCCGCAGGGCGAACTGGCGCGCCGCACGATCGGACTGACGGGCGACAAGGGCAATTACGGCATCGAGGAGGCCTACCGCGAAGAGCTTGCGGGCCGCGACGGCAAAGCCCTGCGGCAGCGCATCGCCAGAGGCTTCTACGGCCGCGTCGCGGGCGGCGGCCACGAGGACCCCGAAGACGGCTACGACGTGGTGACCACGCTCGATCTGGACCTGCAGGACGTCGCCGACAAGGCGCTGCGGCGCCAGCTCGAAGCCCAGAACGCCATCTGGGGCACGACGATCGTCATGGAGGTCCATACGGGCGAAATCCTCGCCATGGCCAATCTGGGCCGTGCTGGAACCGAAGGGGCGTTTTACGAACGCGAGAATTACGCGCTGGGGCGCAGCATGGAGCCGGGTTCGACCTTCAAGCTGGCGACGATGCTCACGCTGCTCGACGACGCCGACATGTCTCCCCAGACCGCCTACGACACCCACAACGGCGACCCGGTGACCGTAGGCCCGGCCAAGAATATCCGCGACTCGCACCGCGGCGACCACGTCATCGACTTCCGCCGCGCCGTGGCTTCGTCGTCGAACGTCTACTTTGCCAAGGCGATCTGGGAGCGCTACGGCATCACGGGCAAGAAGCAGGATTACAGCGACTTCCTCCACGAAAAACTACGTCTCGGACAGACCGTCGGACTGGAACGGCTGGGCGAGCGCGCCCCGTCGATCACCACCGACTGGAAAGTTCCCGATCCGGGCGTCATGCTGGTCAAGATGAGCTACGGCTACCGCGTGCGGCTGGCTCCGATCCAGATGATCACCTTCTACAACGCCATCGCCAACGGCGGCAAAATGATCTCGCCCGTGCTGGTGCGCGAACTGCGGCGCGGCGACCGCGTCGAGGAGCGGTTCGAAAGCCGCACCCTCGCCTCGTCGATCTGCTCGCGCTCGGCGCTGCGCGAGGTGCAGCGGTGTCTCGAACTGGTCTGCACAGAGGGTACCGCCAGCCTCTATTTCAGGGACACCGCCCGGCTGCGCGTGGCCGCCAAGACCGGCACGGCGCAGATCACCGACGCCCGCAGCCGCGAAGGCCGCTACTACCTCGGCTCGATGATCGCCTACTTCCCGGCCGACAACCCCCGCTACACGGTGCTGACGACCATCGAAACCCGTGCGCAGGCCGGCAAGGCCTATTACGGAGGTCCGCTGGCGGGTCCGGTCGTCAAACGCATGGTCGATTACATCTACAACCGCAACCGCGACTGGTACGGCCGCGTCGAGCGGCACGGCCCGCGCCGCCACCCCGACCGGATCAAGGGCGGCGACATCGCCCAGATCCGCCGCGTGGCGGACAAGCTTTCGCCCCGCGCTTCGTTCGACCACCGCACGGGCTGGGGCCGCGTGCAGGTGGACAGCCTTTCGAACGTGGTCATCACGAGCCTTCCGGCCGAAACGGGCACGATGCCCGACGTGCGGGGCATGGGACTCAAGGACGCGCTGTTCGTACTCGAAAGCCGCGGCCTGAAGGTCCGCTTTTCGGGCCGGGGAGCCGTCGTCCGGCAAAGCCTCGCTCCCGGAGCGCGCATCACGCCGGGCGCGACGGTCGCCATAACGCTGAACTAAGATGAAAGAACTGACGATATTCACTCCGGCGCCGCGCCGCAGGGAGACTTTCCCGGCTTCCGGACGTGTTCGCGGAAGCGCCTGCGCTCCGAATCCCGCGGACCGCGGCGGCAAAGACGCCCAAGGGGCGAATACGACAAAAGACAACGGTTTATGAAAACACTGAAAGAACTTCTCCGAAATACCCCCGTCACGGCGCTGCACGGCGACGATTCGGCCGCCGTCGCCGGGTTGGTTTACGACTCGCGTGCCGTCGGGCCGGGCGACTGCTTCTTCGCCGTGCGCGGTACGCAGAACGACGGGCACGACTTCATTCCCGCCGCCGTCGCAAAAGGCGCCGCCGCAGTCGTCTGCGAATGCCTGCCCGAACAGACCGCCGCAGACGTCGCCTACGTCGCGGTGCCCGACGCCGCAGGCGCGCTGGCCGACATGGCCGCAGCGTTCTACGACCACCCCAGCCGCGCGCTGAAACTCGTGGGCATCACCGGCACCAACGGCAAGACCACGACCGTAACGCTGCTGTACGACCTCGTACGGGCCTTGGGACACAAGGCGGGACTGATTTCGACCGTGGTCTACAAGGTCGGCGAACGCACCGTCGAGGCGACGCACACCACGCCCGACCCCGTGCGGCTCAACGCCATGATGCGCGAAATGGCCGACGAAGGGTGCGAGTACTGCTTCATGGAGTGTTCGTCGCACGCCATCGTGCAGGAGCGCACGCGCGGGCTGCACTTCGCGGGCGGCATCTTCTCGAACATCACCCACGACCACCTCGACTACCACAAGACCTTCGCCGAATACATCCGCGCCAAGAAACTCTTCTTCGACTCACTCTCAAAAGAGGCCTTCGCGCTGACCAACGCCGACGACAAAAACGGCCGCGTGATGGTGCAGAACACCGCCGCGGCCATACACACCTACTCGCTGCGCTCGATGGCCGACTTCCGCTGCAAGATCGTCGAGATGCACCCGGACGGCATGCTGCTGCGCATCGACGGACAGGAGGTGTGGGTCGGGCTGGTGGGCCGCTTCAACGCCTACAACCTGCTGGCCGTATACGGCGCGGCCGTCCTGCTGGGCTTCGACCGCGGCGAAACGCTGCGCACGGCGAGCATGCTGCACCCGGTCAGCGGCCGCTTCGAACTGGTCCGGAGCGCAAACGGCGTCACGGCCGTCGTCGATTACGCCCACACGCCCGACGCACTCGAAAACGTGATCCGCACCATCGAGGAGATCCGCACCCCGGCGCAGAAACTGATCGTCGTCTGCGGCTGCGGCGGCGACCGCGACCGCACCAAGCGGCCCGAAATGGCGCAGATCGCCGTGCGGTACGCCGACACGGCCGTCTTCACGTCGGACAATCCGCGCCACGAGTCGCCCGAAGCGATTCTCGACCAGATGGCGGCGGGACTCGAACCCGGCGCGCGCTTCCTGCGCATCGCCGACCGCGCCGAAGCCATCCGCACGGCGGTGATGCTCTCGCAGCCGGGCGACATCCTGCTCGTGGCGGGCAAGGGCCACGAAACCTATCAGATCGTCGGCGACGTGAAACACCCCTTCGACGACCGGGAGGAGGTCCGCAAAGCCTTCGATTCATTCGGAAAATAAAACCCAACGAACAATATGCTTTATTACATCTTCAAGTATCTGGACGAAGCCTACAACCTGCCCGGTTCGGGCATGTTCCAGTACATTTCGTTCCGCGCCGCGGCGTCGATCATCCTCGCGCTGCTGATCGTCATCATTTTCGGCCGCAAGATCATCGACTTCCTGCGCCGCAAGCAGATCGGCGAGGAGGTCCGCGACCTCGGTCTGGAGGGACAGCTCCAGAAGCGCGGCACCCCCACCATGGGCGGCGTGATCATCCTGCTGGCGATCCTGGTCCCGATCCTTCTGCTCGGACGGCTCGACAACATCTACATCCAGCTGATGATCGTCTCGACCGTATGGCTGGGGCTGATCGGCGGACTGGACGACTACATCAAGGTTTTCCGCCACAACAAGGAGGGCCTCAAGGGCCGTTTCAAGATCGTGGGACAGGTCGGGCTGGGCATCATCGTCGGCACGACGATGTGCCTGTCGCAGGAGATCGTCGTCCGCGACAAAGTCGTACAGCCCGTACAGACGGTCTACATGAACGAGGACGGCTCCGTGCTCGAAACCGTACACCGCAACGTGGTTATCAGCTCCGAAAGCCTCAAGACCACCCAGACGACCATCCCCTTCATCAAAAACAACGAATTTGATTACGGCTGGCTCACGGGCGGCAACACCACGATGACGTGGCTGCTCTACGTGCTGGTCGCCATCTTCGTGGTGACGGCCGTCTCCAACGGCGCCAACCTCACCGACGGACTCGACGGTCTGGCCACGGGGGTCTCGGTGCCGATCGTGGCGGTGCTGGGCGTACTGGCTTATCTCTCAGGACATATCGTATACGCCGACTACCTCAATATCATGTACATCCCTGACAGCGGCGAACTGGTCGTCTTCGCCGCGGCGTTGGTCGGCGCGCTGGTCGGCTTCCTTTGGTACAACTCCTTCCCTGCGCAGATCTTCATGGGCGACACCGGCTCGCTGTCGATCGGCGGCATCATCGCCGTCTTCGCCCTCTGCATCCGCAAGGAGCTGCTGCTGCCGCTGCTGTGCGGCGTCTTTCTGGTCGAAAGCTTCTCGGTGATGATGCAGGTTGGCTACTTCAAATACACCAAGCGCAAATACGGCGAAGGCCACCGCCTGCTGCTGATGGCCCCCGTACACCACCATTTCCAGAAGAAGGGACAGTTCGAGACCAAGATCGTCCTGCGTTTCTGGATCATCTCGCTGCTGCTGGCGGCCATCACCCTCGTAACGTTAAAGATCCGGTAATCATGAAAAAGATAGCAGTGCTGGGCGGCGGCATCAGCGGATACGGCTCCGCGATCCTCGCCAAGAAGAAAGGGTTCGACGTCTTCCTCTCCGATGCGGGGCGGATCGCCGACCGCTACAAGGCCAAGCTCGACGAGTGGCAGGTGCCCTACGAAGAGGGCGGCCATACCGAAGAGCGCATCCTCGACGCCGCGGAGGTCGTCAAGTCGCCCGGCATCCCCGAAACGGCGCCGCTGGTGCGAAAACTCCGCGCCGCAGGCATTCCCGTGATCTCCGAAATAGAGTTCGCGGGCCGCTACACGGGCCGGGCGAAGTGCATCTGCATCACCGGCTCGAACGGCAAAACCACCACCACGTCGCTCATATACAAGATCATGCGCGACGCCGGGATGCGGGTCGCTCTGGGCGGCAACATCGGCGAGAGTTTCGCCTACTCGGTCGCCACGGGCGACTACGACTGGTACGTGCTGGAGCTAAGCTCGTTCCAGCTCGACGGCATGCACAAGTTCCGGGCGCATATCGGCGTGCTGATGAACATCACGCCCGACCACCTCGACCGCTACGACCACTGCTTCCAGAACTACGCCGATTCGAAGATGCGCATCACGCAGAACCAGACTTCGCGCGACTATTTCGTCTATTCGGGCGACGACGAAGTGATCTGGCAGCAGCTTCCGAAATACGACCTGCGCATGAAGCAGCTCCCCTTCGCGGCGAAAAACGCCGTGGCCAGCGGCGCGGGGGACGCTTTCCTCTGCGACGGCAAATTCACGGCGGCCGTCGGAAAGGCCTCGGTCGAGATCGACACCGCGAAACTGCAGATCAAGGGCCTGCACAACGCCTACAACGCCATGGCGGCAGCGCTCGCAACCCTCGCGGCGGGAATCGCCCCGGCGGCGATCCGCCGTTCGCTTTACGGCTTCGCGCCCGTCGAGCACCGGCTCGAACCGGTCAGGGAGAGCGGCGGCGTGCTGTGGATCAACGACTCGAAGGCCACCAACGTCGATTCGGTCTACTATGCGCTCGAAAGCATGAAGCGCCCCGTTGTGTGGATCGCCGGCGGCACGGACAAGGGCAACGATTACGGGCCGCTCAAGGATTTCGCCCGCGAGAAGGTGCACACGCTCGTCTGCATGGGCGTGGACAACGCCAAACTGCTCCGGGAGTTCACGGGCGTCGTGCCCGAAGTGATCTCCACCGATTCGCTCGACGCCGCGATGACGGCGGCCAAAGCCGCCGCCCGGCCCGGCGACGCGGTGCTGTTGTCCCCGGCCTGCGCAAGCTTCGACCTCTTCAAAAATTACGAGAACCGCGGCGAGCTGTTCAAGGCGTGGGTAAACGAAAAGGCATAAAGCGATGAAGTTCGGCGAACGGAAACAGACGCAGGGCGCGCAGCAGGCGCAGGAACCTTGGTCGGAAACGGCCGGGAACGCTCCGCGCACGGCCGGAAACGCCGCGTCGAACGGCAGCGAAATCCGGGGCGGTCGGGGCGGCAGCCGAAGCTCCGGAAGCGAATACGGGAGCGCTGCGGACGGGGAAAACCCGCAGGCGGCGAACGCGTGCGGCGAAACGGCCGAAAAGCCCAAATTCAGGCTTTTCACGGGCGACCGCGTGTTGTGGATCATCATCGCGGTGCTGGCGGTGGTTTCGGTGCTGGTGGTCTACTCCTCGACGGCCAAAATGGCTTACGACGCACACACGGCCCGCACCACGGCGCATTTCCTGCGCCAGCAGCTGATGATCCTGATCGTCAGTCTCGTCGTGATGGTCGCCGTGCAGAAGATCAACTGCCGCATCTACAACCTCTTTTCGCGCCCCGTCTACATCCTTTCGGTCCTGCTGACCGTCGCCGTCTACTTCATCGGCGCCACGACCAACGGCGCCGCCCGCTGGATTCCGCTGGGCCCCTTCCAGTTCCAGCCCTCCGAAGCGCTGAAGGTCGCCACGGTGCTCTTCCTCGCCAGCCAGCTGGCGGGACGCCAGTCGAAGATCGACAAAATACGCATCGTGCCGTCGCTCAGGTTCTGGACATGGCGTTCGTCGCGCGAACAGCGCCGCATCTGGCGCGAAGGGACATGGCCGATCCTGATGCCCGTGGTCGTCTCGTGCGCCGTGATCTTCCCGGCCCACACCTCGTCGGCCGTGCTGGTGTTCCTCGCCTCGTGGGTGATGATGCTCATCGGTCGCGTCCGCTTCGGCGAACTGATGAAGCTCGTCGGGCTGGCCTGCGTGGGCATCGTCCTCATCATGACGCTCAACCTCGGCCGCAGCGAAACCGCCGAAGGGCGCGTCTCGACATGGATACACCTCTGGACCCGTTCGCAGACCGACAAGCCGATCGAACACCTCACCGACACCGAGCGTTCGATGATCGCCATCTACAACGGCGGCATCTTCGGCGAGGGAGCCGGACAGAGCGCCATGCGCGTCGAGATGATCCACCCCGAAAGCGACTACGCCTACGCCTTCTTCGTCGAGGAATACGGCATCGTGCTGGCCATCGCGCTGCTGATGCTCTACCTGTGGATCTTCTTCCGCGGAATCGAAATCTTCCGCCGGTGCGGCACGGCCTTTCCGGGACTGCTGGTGCTGGGACTGGCGCTGCTGATAACCTGTCAGGCGCTGCTGCATATCATGGTGACGGTGAACCTGATCCCCGAAACGGGGCAAACGCTGCCCCTGATTTCGCGCGGCGGCTCCTCGACGCTCTTCACCACCATCGCTCTGGGGATGATTCTCAGCGTCAGCCGTCAGAACGACGAACAGTCGCACGACACGCCCCGCAGCGAATCCATTTATGAAAAGTAACGACCTATGGACGACATCAGACTGGACAAATACCTCTGGGCCGTGCGGGTGTTCAAGACCCGCAGCGACGCCGCGGACGCCGTCCGCAACAACAAGGTGACCGTGAACGGCGCCTACGCCAAACCTTCGCGCGAAGTCAAGATCGGCGACGTGATCGCCGTACGCCGGATGCAGGTGACCTATTCCTACAAGGTCCTCGACCTCGTGTCGAGCCGCCAGCCGGCCAAGAACGTTCCCCTGTACTGCCTCAACGTCACGCCACAGGAGGAGCTGGACAAACTCAACGTTCCGCGCGAGACCGTCTTCGTATTCCGCGACCGCGGCACGGGCCGCCCCACCAAGAAGGAGCGCCGCGAGCTGGACGGCCTGATGGACGAACTCTATTACGACGAGGAGTAGGCGCACACCCCGCTGCAAGGCCGCAACATGCCGGCAACGGCTATCCGCCGCCGCTCAAGACGGCACCCGAAGGCGGCAGGCCGGCCATTCCGCCAACCGCCCGACGCTCCGCCCCCGAAATCACGCCGCATTCGCTGCGTCCATACCGCACGGCGCGATTTCCACGGCGAAACTGCCGAAAACGGCAGATTCCTGCGGAATACACAAAAACGAAAAACCGGGCCTTTCCGTGCAAGCACGAAAGCCCGGTTTCCCGTTTCATATGCCGGCAGGCATCTATTCTTGTTTTCGGCTACTTCTTGTTGAAGAAGTTCATCGTCCGCTCCACGCCGATCGTGGCGAACGACAGAATCGCGTCGCAGAAGACCTTGAGCCGTTCGGGCATCGCCTTCCGGTCCTCTTCGCTCCACTCGCCCAGCACGTAATCGACCTGATGCCCCTTCGGGAAGTCACCGCCCACGCCGAAGCGCATCCGGGCAAAATTCTCCGTTCCCAAAAGTTCGGCGATATTCTTCAGACCGTTATGCCCTCCGGCGCTCCCCTTCGGGCGCAGCCGCAGCGTACCGAACGGCAGTGCGATATCGTCCGAAACGACCAGCAGATTCTCCGGGGCGATCTTTTCGGCCTCCATCCAGTAGCGGACGGCCTTGCCCGAAAGATTCATATAGGTCGAGGGTTTGAGCAGAATCAGCGTGCGGCCCTTGTGTTTCACTTGGGCCACATCGCCGTAACGCGCCGTGGTAAAAACAGCGTTGGACGCCTCTGCGAGGGCGTCCAACACATTGAATCCGATGTTGTGTCGGGTCCCGGCATATTCGGCGCCGATATTTCCCAGCCCAACAATAAGATATTTCATACGCTACCGACTAATCCTGAGCCGCAGCGCCGCGCGAAGCACGGGTTACGCGAACGGCGCAGACAGCGGTGGTTGCGGGAGTAACGAATTTCAGGTTCTCGAACTTGAGGTCGCCCACGAAGATCGTCTTGCCGACGCCCAGCGTGGTCACGTCTACGACCAGTTCGTCGGGCAGATTCTCGACCAGCGCGCTGACGACCAGTTTGCGGGCCGACAGAGCCAGCTTACCGCCGACCTTCACACCCTCGGCGTTACCCGTCAGGCGTACCGGAATCGCGATCGAAACGGGCTTGCCGTCGGCGATGCGGTAGAAGTCGAGGTGCAGGATCTGCTCGCGGACGGGGTGGAACTGAGCCTCACGCAGCACGGCCTGCTCCTTCTTGCCGTCGAAATCGAACTCGACGATGTAGGAGTTGGGGGTGTAGATCAGGGATTTGATCTCGCGGGGGTCCACCGAGAAGGCGACCGACTCGCCGTGGCCCGACAGTACGCAGGGAACCATGCCCTCGCGGCGTACGGCCTTGGCTGCTTTCTTGCCGTACTCTTCACGCTTTACGGCCTTTACAGAAATGGTTTTCATTGCAATTTGTTTTTAATGTGTTACCTTGGGCGGTTCTCAGCGAGACCTCGCGGGCCGCGCCCCAATTCCGCCTGTTTCGGAGCGCAAAGATAAGCCAAATTATCAAGAATCAAAAACCGGACGCGGAAAATTCGGCATCGAAGCAGAAAAATTTCGCATTCGGATTTAACTTTCGCACCTTTGACGCGTCTTATTGACAAACCCTCATGGAGACGACCCGCGACATATCGGCAGAAGAACTTGCGGCGCTGCGCGACCCCGGCGCCCGGCGCGGGGCCTTCGACCGGCTGGTCGGGGCGTACCTCCGCCCGCTCTACTGGCATGCGCGGCGGCTGGTGGTGGTCCACGAAGACGCCGAGGATGTGGTGCAGGAGACCTTCGTCCGGGCATACGACAGGATCGGCACCTTCCGGGGCGGGAGCGACGAGATGGGGGCATGGCTCTACCGCATCGCCACGAACACGGCCCTGACGCTGCTCCGGCGGCGCAAAACGGGACTGTTCGCCTCGCTCGACGAAGTGAGCCGGACACTGGCGGGCCGCGTGGCGGAAGAGTGCGGCGAGGACGCCGATCAAATGCAGGTGCGTTTCCAGCAGGCCGTGCTGGAACTGCCGCTCAAGCAGCGTCTGGTCTTCAACCTCCGCTATTACGACGGGATGTCCTACAGACAGATAGCCCGCGTGCTGGGACAGCGCGAACAGACGCTCAAGGTCAATTACCACTATGCAGTACAGAAACTGAAAGAAAAACTAACGCAGGAAATATGAACCGTGAATTTGAAAACAGCGGCCGGGAAATGCCTTACCGCATCCCGCCGCAGAGTCTCGAAGCGCTGCACGAGCGCATCCTCAGCCGGACGTCCCGCCGCCCGGCATCATCTCCCCGGACCGTCCGCAGATACTGCCTGACGGCCGCCGCCGCGGCTGCCGTGCTCGTCATGGGCCTGCTCGTTACCGAATACCGCACCCGCAGGGCCGACACGCCGGCCCCGGACCTCGAACAGATGCTCGCCACGACCCCGGCCGAGACGCTGCGTCAGGCCGCCGCGGAGAATTACGACGACATCCTTTACAACCAGCAACTCTAAAAACATTTCAGCTATGAAACATATCCTGCTTTTCCTCTGCGCCCTGCTGTTCGCCCTGACGGGAAATACCGCACCGGCCTGCAACGAACCGGAACAACTGCTGGCCGAGGCCCGCACAGCGACGAACGCCGCGGGGAGCGTCTCCTCCGGCGAGCTGGAACGCGCCATGGCAGAAGCCCGGCGGACCATGGAGGCGACCGGCCGGGAGATCGAACGCGCCGTGGCTGAAGCGCGCCGTGCGACGGACCTCTCCGACCGCGAAATCGCGCGCGCCGTGGCCGAAGCCCGGCAGGCCATCGATGCGGCGGAACGCATCGACATGGCCAACCAGTCGCTCGAAGAGCTGAACAAGGCGGCCCGCGAACAGATCGTCCGCGAGCTGGGGCTGAGCGCCCGCCAGCGCAGGGAATTCGAACCGATCTACAAGGCCTACCGCGAAGCGCTCGACAAAGCCGTCGACGCCCGTGCCGGCGCTTCCGGCGCCGACGAAGCCACGCAGAAAAACAGCCTGAAGGCCAAACTCTCGAACATCGCCGCCACGGCGCAGGTCAAGCGCGACTATGTGGACAAATTCGCCGCCGTGCTCACCGCCGAACAGATCCGCCGGCTCTACAACACCGAAGGCGAGATCGGCACCAACATCAAGCGGGCCGCCTTCGACCGGAGCAGCCGCACCCGCAGCGGACGGCTCAAAGGCAGCGGGCGCATGGTGACGCAGGACTGGGGCAAGGCGGGCGACTACACGGGCATCTCGGCCGCGGCGTTCTTCGATATCACCGTCAGCCCCGCGGCCAAAACCATCAGCGTGACGGCCGACGACAACGTCATCGACTATCTGGTGCTGGAGCGCGACGGCGGGAAGCTGAAATTCCGCGTCAACGCCAACAGCACGGAAAACATCTCGGTCTCGGTCACCGTTCCGGCATCGGCCTCGCTGCGCGAAATATCGGCAGGCTCCTACGGCAAGGTGAACTGCAAAATGCCGCTGAAAGGTCCGTCGGTTTCGGTCTCCGTATCGAGCTACGGATCGGTGAGCGCCGACATCGACACGCCCGGCGCCGCGAAACTCGACGTGTCGAGCTACGGCAAATTCGCAGGCTCGGTGCGCTGCGGCGACGGCGAGCTGCGGATTTCGAGCTACGGATCGGCGCAGGCTCCCGTGGAGTGCCGCAACAGCTGCAAACTGACAGTGGGCAGTTACGCCAAATTCTCGAACGACATCAAAGCCTCCGACCTCACGGTCGAGATCAGCAGCGGCGCCAGCGTCGGCAGCACGCTGACCGCCGACGCGCTGACGATGCGCATCGACAGCTACGCCAAATTCTCCGGCACGGTAACGGTAAAGACCCGGCCGGCGAAGCTGACCGTCAGCAGCGGCGGCTCGTTCAACGGGACATTCAGCGGCAGTTCGCTCGAAGCGAGCGTCGGAAGCTACGGCAAAATCTACCTGAAAGGCGCGGCGCAGGTCGCCGACGCCACGGTCCGGGTTTCGTCGGGCGCGAATTTCTCGGCCCCCGAACTGCGGGTCTCGGATTACGACCTGACGGTGTCGAACTACGCCAAAGCCGACGTCTGGTGTTCGGGCCGCCTGAAAATCAACGCCTCGACGGCCGCCAAAGTGACGTACGGCGGTCCCTGCACGGTCGAAACCGTCTCCGACAACATCCAGCGCAGAAAGTAAATGCCAACGACCATAAGCGTATTTACGGAAACGGGCCGCTCTTCGGGGAGCGGCCCGTCGTTTTTCCCCGTTTCCGGCTCGAATCCGGTCTTCGGAAGAGATTTCCCGCAACAAATCGGCGGCCGTGCGACAAATTCCGAAAGGTTATAATCCGTAAGCGCTCCCGGCCCAAAGCCGCCGGACTTTCGCCGGATACTCTTCCACAACGCCGAATCTGTAATGAAAACCCCGCCCGAACGCACTCCGGCACGGGCGGCGCGGCAAACGAAACTTGCGCAGAATGAAGGGATTCGGAAATATTTTTAATATATTTGTTGCCAAGGTTAGTTAGATCAAGTCCTATTTATGTGCGAAAAACTTTTTATTTTCGACACCACGCTCCGCGACGGCGAGCAGGTGCCGGGCTGTCAGTTGAACACCACCGAGAAGATCGAAGTCGCCAAACTCCTCGAAAGTCTCGGCGTGGACATCATCGAAGCGGGATTCCCGATTTCCAGCCCCGGAGACTTCAACTCCGTACTTGAAATTTCGAAGGCCGTTTCGGCCCCGACGATCTGCGCGCTCACCCGCGCCGTGAAAAAAGACATCGACGTCGCCGCCGACGCCCTGCGGCTGGCCAAGCACAAACGCATCCACACCGGAATCGGCGTATCGCCCCAGCATATCTACGACAAACTGCGCTCGACGCCCGAAAAGATCATCGAATCGGCCGTCGGGGCGGTGAAATACACCAAGCGCTACGTCGAGGACGTCGAGTTCTACGCCGAAGACGCCGGGCGCGCCGATCCGGAATACCTCGCCCGCGTGATCGAAGCGGTCATCGCGGCCGGCGCCACGGTGGTCAACATTCCCGACACCACGGGCTACTGCCTGCCCGGCGAGTACGGCGCGAAGATCAAATACCTCGTCGATCACGTCTCCAACATCGACCGGGCGATCATCTCGACCCACTGCCACAACGATCTGGGCATGGCTACGGCCAACACCCTGAGCGGCATCCTCAACGGCGCGCGGCAGGCCGAGGTGACGATCAACGGCATCGGCGAACGCGCGGGCAACACCTCGCTCGAAGAGGTGGTGATGACCCTGCGCTGCCACAAGGAGCTGAACGTCGATACGAACATCGACGCACAGCTCATCACCAAGGCTTCGCACCTCGTGTCGAGCCTGATGAACATGCCCGTCCAACCCAACAAGGCGATCGTCGGCCGCAACGCCTTCGCCCACTCGTCGGGCATCCATCAGGACGGCGTGCTGAAAGACCGCCAGACCTACGAGATCATCGACCCGCAGGACGTCGGGCTCAACCAGTCGGTCATCGCCCTGACGGCCCGCAGCGGCCGCGCCGCACTCGTGCACCGGCTCGAACTGCTCGGCTACAACCTCACGCAGGAGGAGACGGACGACACCTACGCCAAGTTCCTCGAACTTGCCGACAGGAAGAAGGAGATCCACGATTACGACCTGCTGTATCTGGTGGGCGACATCGACCGCATGAAACAACAGTCCGTATCGCTCAAATTCCTGCAGGTGACCACCGGAACGCTCGTTCCGACGGCGACCGTGGTGCTGAAGTTCGGCGACCACGAACGCATGGCCATCGCCACGGGCAACGGCCCGGTGGATGCGGCCGTTTCGGCCATCAAGACCCTCATCAACGAGAAGGTCGTGCTCACGGAATTCCTCATGCAGGCCATCACCAAGGGGTCGAACGACGTGGGCCGCGTACACGTGCAGGTGCAGTGCGGCAGCCGCACGGTCCACGGATTCGCCGCCCACACGGACACCACGCGGGCGTCGATCGAGGCGTTCCTCGACGCGCTGCGCATACTGAACGTAACCGAACGCAAGGAAAAGGAGGCGTAAGATGGGAAAGACTCTTCTGGACAAAATATGGGATGCGCACACCGTGCGCACCGAAGACGGGGGACGCTGCGTGCTCTACATCGACCGACAGTACATCCACGAGGTGACGTCGCCCGTGGCTTTCGCCGGACTCGAACGACGCGGCATCGGCGTGGCGCGCCCGGCGCAGATCACGGCGACGGCCGACCACAACATCCCCACCGTCGACCAGCACCTGCCGATCGCCGAGCCGGAATCGCGGCGGCAGGTCGAAGCGCTGGCGGCCAACTGCGCCCGGTTCGGCATCGAGCATTTCAGCGTGGGCGACCCCCGGCAGGGCATCGTGCACATCATCGGTCCCGAACTGGGCTTCACCCAGCCGGGCATGACCATCGTCTGCGGCGACAGCCACACCTCGACGCACGGGGCGCTGGGCGCCGTGGCGTTCGGCGTGGGGACGTCGGAGGTCGAAATGGTCTTCGCCAGCCAGTGCATCATCCAGTCCAAGCCGCGGAGCATGCGCATCACCGTGGACGGAACGCTTCGGCCGGGCGTCGAAGCCAAGGACATCATCCTCTACATCATCTCCCGGCTGACCGCTTCGGGCGGCACGGGCTATTTCATCGAATTCGCCGGCGAAGCGATCCGCTCCCTCTCGATGGAGGGGCGCATGACCGTCTGCAACATGAGCATCGAATGCGGGGCGCGGGGCGGCATGATCGCCCCCGACCAGACCACGTTCGACTACCTCCGCGGCCGCGAACGCGCGCCGCAGGGCGCCGCTTTCGACCGGGCCGCGGCCCGCTGGCGCGAACTTTACAGCGACGCCGACGCGGTTTTCGACAAGGAATACCGCTTCGACGCCGCCGACATCGCCCCGATGATCACCTACGGCACCAACCCCGGCATGGGCATGGCCGTCGATGCGGAGATTCCCGCCGACGCCGATCCCAAGGCGTTGAAGTACATGGGATTCGAACCCGGCGAAACGCTGCAGGGCAAACCCGTCGATTACGTCTTCGTCGGCAGCTGCACCAACGGCCGCATCGAGGACCTGCGCCTCTTCGCACGGCTGGTCGAAGGCCGCCGCAAGGCCGACAACATAACGGCGTGGATCGTCCCCGGCTCGAAAGGCGTCGAAGCCGCCGCAAGGGCCGAGGGGCTGGACCGGATTCTGGCCGACGCGGGATTCGAACTCCGCCAGCCGGGCTGTTCGGCCTGTCTGGCGATGAACGCCGACAAGATTCCGGCGGGCAAATACTGCGTTTCGACCTCGAACCGCAATTTCGAAGGGCGTCAGGGGCCGGGCGCACGGACGATGCTTTCGGGCATCGCGGTGGCCGCCGCCGCTGCCGTCTGCGGGCGCATCGAAGACCCGCGCAAGGTGTTTGAAATGTAAAAGCCAAGAAAAATGTCCATACCCAAATTCGAAACCTTCACGTCGGGGGCGGTGCCCGTCCGCACGGAAAACATAGATACCGACCAGATCATCCCGGCGCGCTTTCTCAAAGCCACCGAGCGCAAGGGCTTCGGCGACAACCTCTTCCGCGACTGGCGTTACGACGCCGAGGGCCGGAAAGTCGCTTCGTTCCCGCTCAACGACAGCCGCTACGGGGGCCGCATACTGGTCGCAGGCCGCAACTTCGGGTGCGGCAGTTCGCGCGAACACGCCGCATGGGCCATCGCCGACTACGGCTTCCGCGTCGTGGTGTCGAGTTTCTTCGCCGACATCTTCCGCAACAACGCCCTCAACAACGGTCTGCTGCCGATCACGGTGAGCGACGACTTCCTCGCGGCGATCTTCGCCGCCATAGACGACGATCCCGCGGCCCGTTTTACGGTCGATCTGGACCGGCAGACGCTGACCGCCGAAGCCACGGGCCGCAGCGAGCGGTTCGAGATCGACGCCTACAAGAAACGCTGCCTGCAGAACGGCTACGACGACGTGGATTACCTGTGCAGCATCTCCGACCAGATCCGACGGTTCGAAGAGGCCCGAAAATAGCCCGCGACGATGCTTCCCCCGGTCGAAATAATGGATACCACGCTGCGCGACGGCGAGCAGACGTCGGGCGTTTCGTTCAACGCCCGCGAAAAGCTCTCCATCGCCCGGCTGCTGCTGGAAGAGGTGCGCGTCAGCCGCATCGAGATCGCTTCGGCGCGGGTCTCACAGGGCGAACAGGAGGCCGTGCGGCGCATCGCCGAGTGGGCCGCCTCCAAAGGCTATTCGGACCGCATCGAGGCGCTGGGGTTCATCGACGGCGGCATATCCCTCGACTGGCTCGGCGACGCCGGATGCCGCGTTGTGAACCTGCTGACCAAAGGGTCGCTCAAGCACTGCCGCGAACAGCTCCGCCGCACGCCCGAAGAGCACCTCGGCGACATCCGCGCCGCGATCGACCGGGCCGTCGCGCGGGGCATGCGGGTAAACGTCTATCTGGAAGACTGGTCCAACGGCATGCAGCATTCGCCGGAGTACGTCTACGCCATGCTCGATGCACTGGCCGACGCCCCCGTGCAGCGTTTCATGTGCCCCGACACGCTGGGCGTGCTCGATCCCTACGCCACCGAACGGTTCTGCGGCGATCTGGTGCGGCGCTATCCCCGCCTGCGCTTCGACTTCCACGCCCACAACGACTACGATCTGGCCGTCGCCAATACCGCCGCGGCCGTGAAAGCCGGATTCCACGGGGTCCACGTCACGGTAAACGGGCTGGGCGAGCGGGCCGGGAACGCACCGCTGTCGAGTACGGTCGCCGTCCTGCACGACCGCCTGCACCGCGCCACCGGCATCGACGAGACGAAGATCAACCACGTCAGCCGCATGGTCGAGACCTACACCGGCATCCGCATTCCCGCCAACCGCCCGATCGTCGGCGAAAGCGTCTTCACGCAGTGCGCCGGCATCCACGCCGACGGCGACAACAAGAACAACCTCTACTTCAACGAACTGCTCCCCGAACGGTTCGGCCGCGTCCGCGAATACGCCCTCGGCAAGACTTCGGGCAAGGCCAACATCATGAAGAACCTCGAAACGCTGGGCATCGACCTCGACGAAGCCTCGATGCGCAAGGTGACCGAACGGGTCGTGGAGCTGAGCGACAAGAAGGAGCTGGTGACCGCCGAGGACCTGCCCTACATCATCGCCGACGTACTGCGTTACGATCTGGCCGAAAATCCGGTCCGCATCCTCAACTACAGCCTTTCGCTGGCGCAGGGGCTGCATCCCGCGGCTTCGCTCAAGATCGAAATCAACGGACGGGAGTACGAGCAGACCTCGGCCGGCGACGGCCAGTACGACGCCTTCATGCGGGCGCTGCGGCAAATCTACGAGCACCAGCTCCGGCGCGAGTTCCCGATGCTGCGCAACTACACCGTCTCGATCCCGCCCGGCGGCCGCACCGACGCCTTCGTGCAGACCATCATCACGTGGGAAATGGGCGGCAAGGTATTCAAAACGCGCGGTCTGGATGCCGACCAGACCGAAGCCGCCATCAAGGCGACGATCAAAATGCTGAACATAATCGAAACAAACTATAACGACCATGAATGTTAACATAGCCCTTTTAGCCGGCGACGGCATCGGTCCTGAGATCATCGCGCAAGCCGTCAAGGCGCTGGACCGCGTCTCCCGGAAGTATGCGCACAACTTCACCTACCGCGAAGCACTGGTGGGCGCCTGCGCCATCGACGCCACGGGGGATCCCTACCCGGAGGAGACGCACAAAATCTGCCGCGAAGCCGACGCCGTGCTGTTCGGCGCCATCGGCGACCCCAAATACGACAACGACCCCAAAGCGCCGGTACGCCCCGAACAAGGGCTGCTGCGCATGCGCAAGTCGCTGGGACTGTTCGCCAACCTACGCCCCATCGCGCTCTTCGACACGCTGGCCGACCGCTCGCCGCTCAAGGCCGAGGTGGTGCGGGGCACCGACTTCGTCTGCGTCCGCGAACTGACGGGCGGCATCTATTTCGGACGGCCGCAGGGCCGCGACGAAGGGGGCGACCGGGCCGTGGACACCTGCACCTACTCGCGGCAGGAGATCGAGCGCGTGCTGCACGTGGCGTTCCGGCTGGCCATGAGCCGCCGCCGTCACCTGACGGTAGTCGACAAGGCCAACGTCCTCGAAACCTCGCGCTTCTGGCGCGAGATCGCCCAGCAGCTCGCACCCCAATACCCCGAAGTGGAGCTGGACTTCATGTTCGTGGACAACGCCGCGATGCAGATCATCCGCCAGCCGACCCATTTCGACGTGATCGTCACCGAAAACATGTTCGGCGACATCCTCACCGACGAAGCCAGCGTCATCAGCGGGTCGCTGGGCATGCTTCCGTCGGCCAGCGTGGGGTCCGAAGTCGCGCTTTTCGAACCGATCCACGGCTCCTATCCGCAGGCCGCAGGCAAAAACATCGCCAACCCGATGGCTGCGATCCTCTCGGCCGCCATGCTGCTCGAACATCTGGGGCTGACCGCCGAAGGGAGCGCCGTCCGCGACGCCGTAAACCGGGCGCTCACCGAAGGGATCGTCACCGAAGACCTCGCCGCACAGGGCGAACGGCGCTATTCGACCTCCGAGGTCGGGGATTTCATCGCCGCGCATATTTAGCCGGAAACCCCGCACGCAAAAGGAGAGTCACGCACACAAAAAGGGAATTCCGCACGCAACCCGGAAATCCCGCAAAAAAAAGGGCTGCAACCGCCGCGTTGCAACCCTTTTTCAATTCCATTCTTCCCGCCGTTTCGGGGCCGGGAGTCGGCTCGGCTCCAAACCGGCCCGGCCGTAACCAGACATCGCCAGTCCCTGCCGCGCAGTTCCGGAAAGGGACGGATTCCGCCATCGCCCCGCCCGCTATCCGCCTGCCGTAGAACCGACATCGGCAATCACCGGCATGTCATTCGTCCGTCATCGGCACCGAAACACCAGCGGGGACCGCCGCGAATCTCACACTCCGGCAACGTACTCCTCCAGCGCCCCAAGATCCACCGCCATCGGCTCCGAAACCCGCTGACGCTTCACCAGCTCCGCAAGGCGCGGGGGCAGCGGCACCTTCGCCCCGGTCACGGGCGAAATGACCTCGCCGAACTTGGCCGGATGGGCCGTCGAAAGGTAAAACCCCGGCCTGCCGCAGGCCACGGAAGCCGCATAGCCCACGGCGCTGTGCGGATCGGATAGATAACCATAATTCCGGTACAGCCCGTCGATCGTACGGCGGATCATGGCGTCGTCGCACCGGAACCCCTGCAATTCGCCGCGCAGGGCGTCCGCATCGCCGCCGCACAGCCACATCATCCGCTCGAAGTTGCTCGGCGCTCCGACGTCCATCGCATTGGCCGGCGTCCGCACCGACGGCCGCGGACGGTAATCGCCCGTCCGCAGAAATTCGGGCACCACGTCGTTGGCGTTCGACGCCGCGACGAATCCGCCGAGGGGCAGCCCCATGCGGCGAGCCAGCATGCCGGCCGAGAGGTTGCCGTAGTTGCCGCTCGGCACCACGACCACCGGATTTTCCCCGCCCGACGCCTGCCGCCACCGGAAATACCCGTAGAAGTAATAGAACGCCTGCGGAATCCACCGCAGCAGGTTGATCGAATTGGCCGACGATACGCGGCGCGCGGCCCTGAAAGAGCTGTCCGCAAAGAGTTCCTTGACCAGCCGCTGGCAGTCGTCGAAGGTTCCGGCCACGCGCAGCGGATGGATATTGCCTCCGAGCGCGGTCATCTGACACTCCTGCAGGCGGCTGATCTTCCCTTCGGGATAGAGCAGCACCACCTCGACGCCCGGCACGTCATAAAAACCGTGCGCCACGGCGCTGCCCGTATCGCCCGACGTCGCCGTCAGAATCACCAGCTTTTCGTCCGCGCCGCCCAGCAGGCCGACCATGCGGCCCATGAATCCGGCGCCGAAGTCCTTGAACGCGAACGTCGGGCCGTGGAACAGCTCCAGCGTATAGCGGCTGCCGACCGGACGCAGGGGAACCTGAAAATCGTAGATGTGGCCGATCTCCCGCTGCAGAATCCCGGCGTCGATATCCTCGCCGAAGAACAGTGCGGCCAGATACCCCGCCAATGCGGCATAGGACTCCCCGGCCAGCCGCTCCGCGACCGCCATATCAGCCTGCGGAATACGTTCGGGGACGAACAGTCCCCCGTCGGGCGCCAGCCCCGCCTCGACGGCTTCGCGCAGCGAACAGGGCCGTGCATGTGCTTTGTCTCTCGTACTGTAGTATTTCATGGTTTTCCTTTTTTCTTATTCTTCGATTCGCGCACCGCGGTTCGACACGCGGCCCGCATAGATGTTGCAGCCGATTCCCAGCCCGGCGAAATGGCTCTTCATCCGTTCGGCGACCCGTTCCGACACCGACCCTTCGGCGGCCAGCGCAAAGACCGAAGGTCCCGATCCGGCGATGTTCATGGCCAGAGCGCCTTCGGAGAGCACCTCCTCCTTCAAACGGTCGTAACCGGGAATGAATCCCTTGCGGTAAGGCTCCGCGACGACGTCGTGCATCGAGCGGCCGATCAGCGCCACGTCGCCCAGCGCCAATCCGGCGACAAGTCCGCCGACGTTGCCCCACTGCGTGACGGCATGCGCCATCGGAATCTCGCGGGGCAGCACCTCGCGCGCCTCCTTGGTGCCGACCACGATGTCGGGATGCGCCACGGCGTAGAAAAAGTCATCGGGCACCGGCAGGCGGATGATGTCCAGCGGCCCGTATCCGCGGATCAGCACCACGCCGCCCAGCAAGGCCGGCCCGACGTTGTCGGCATGGGGCGTGCCGCCGATCAGCGCTTCGCCCATCATGGCGAACTCCACCAGCCGTTCCGCCGAAAAGGGGCGGCCCAGCAGTTCGTTCAGCCCGTAGACGGCTGCGGCCGACGAGGCGGCGCTCGATCCGATGCCGCTTCCGGGCGCTATCTTTTCGAGAATCGTGATTTCGACCCGCACGGGCTTTCCGTACGCTTCGAGCAGGGCCGCGACGGCCGGGGTTATGACATTGTCTTCGGGCTTTTCGGGGAGTCTCTTCCCGCTCTCGTTGCGGATCGCAAGCCCGCTCGCACCCGCTTCGGCGGCGACCTCGATCCGGTCGCCCACGCCGTCGAGCGTCAGGCCCATGATGTCGAAGCCGCAGCCCAGATTCGCCACCGTTCCGGGGGCGAAAACCTTGATATGTTTCATGGTAAAATCTTCTTTGAATTAAACTGCCTTTGACTGAAAATCCGGGTTTCCGCCCCGGCAGCCTCGGCCGGGTGTGCATACGGAGATGCTTCTGACGGAAAAAACAAACTAAACCCCCACAGGGGTTGTAGTAGCGGCAGTCGTGAAGATAACGGAGAGGGCGGCATACGTCGTCGGAGCGCAGGTGTTCCCGCACTCTCCGAACATCGTATGATTCCGTTTCATATCCATCAGGGACAAATATAAAACAAAAAAATTTAATATCCAAATCAGGTAACGATTCGTAAGATGCCCGCCGAATAATCAGGAAGGGTTTTCACTCGGAACAAATAGCACAAAAAGGCCGGACACACCTATAATAATATAAAAACAGTAAGACATTTCAGAGCTTCCGGAGCATGAAACTCTTGCAAATCGGCCTAAAACCGGTTTTAAAGCCAAAAATAGCGGTTTCAAATTGTAAGCAAACAGCATGCAAGACCTGAAAATAAAAACCTGAGAGCGCGATCTGCTTCCGGAATATCACATTATTAAATTTCTTTAGGAATTTATTTGTACGTCTGATTTTATATCCCTATCTTTGAAACGGAACAAATACAGAAATCCGGCTATGACCGCTCTGAATCATTCGAACAATAACGTCATTAATCTGCTGCTCGTCGTCACTACAGGATAACGGGAGAAAGGTGATGCGTATACTCGAAAGATTATAGAAAAGCCTTTCTCCGACGGAGAAGGGCTTTTTTGCTGTCCGGGCCGTCCGCCTGAAGCGGATACGCCGAAAAAAGAGAGAAGATGAAACACACACTCAGAAGCACCGTCACGACGACGGGCCGCCGCATGGCCGGCGCCAGAAGCCTCTGGCGCGCCAACGGCATGCGCGAAGAACAGTTCGGCCGGCCGGTCGTCGGCATCGCCAATTCGTTCACCCAGCTGGTGCCGGGACACGTCCACCTGCACGAAATCGGGCAGTATGTCAAACAGCGCATCGAAGCCTGCGGATGTTTCGCCGCGGAATTCAACACCATCGCCATAGACGACGGCATCGCCATGGGCCACGACGGCATGCTCTACTCGCTGCCCTCGCGCGAGATCATCGCCGACAGCGTCGAATACATGGCCAACGCCCACAAGGTCGATGCGCTTGTCTGCATCTCGAACTGCGACAAAATCACCCCCGGAATGCTGATGGCCGCCATGCGGCTCAACATCCCGACGGTCTTCGTGTCGGGAGGGCCGATGGAGGCGGGCAAATTCGACGGGAGGGACATCGACCTGATCGACGCGATGGTCATGGCGGCCGACGAAGCCTGCAGCGACGAGCAGATCGCGCGCATCGAACGCTGCGCCTGCCCCGGCTGCGGCTCGTGTTCGGGCATGTTCACGGCCAATTCGATGAACTGCCTGACCGAAGCGCTGGGACTCTCGCTGCCGGGCAACGGCACGATCGTCGCCACGCACGCCAACCGACGCCGGCTGTTCGAAGACGCCGCGGCGCTGATCGTCCGCAACGCCGAACGCTACTATTTTCTGGGCGACGAATCGGTGCTCCCGCGTTCGGTCGCGACCAAAGCCTCCTTCGAGAACGCCATGTCGCTCGACATCGCCATGGGCGGCTCGACCAACACGGTGCTCCACCTGCTGGCCGTGGCCCGCGAAGCCGGCGTGGATTTCACGATGCAGGACATCGACCGCCTTTCGCGCCGGGTTCCGGTGCTCTGCAAGGTGGCTCCCAACTCGCAGTATCACATACAGGACGTCAACCGCGCCGGCGGCATCCTCTCCATTCTGGGCGAACTGGCGCGCGCCGGCCTGCTCGACACCTCAGTCCCGCGCATCGACGGGCGGACGCTCCGCGAAGCAATCGACGCCTGCGACCTGCGCAGCGAGACGCTGACCGACGCGGCCCTGCGCCGCTGGCTGAGCGCCCCTGCGGGGCTTTACAGCCGCGAACTGGGGGCGCAGCACTCCTATTACGACGCCCCCGACGCAGACCGCACGACGGGCTGTATCCGCGACGTCGAACACGCCTACTCCCGCGACGGAGGACTGGCCGTGCTGACGGGCAACATCGCCCGCAACGGCTGCATCGTCAAGACGGCGGGCGTCGATGAGTCGCTGCACGTTTTCCGCGGCCGCGCACGGGTCTACGAATCGCAGGAACAGGCTATCGAGGGCATTCTCGGCGACGAAGTGCAGGCGGGCGAGGCGGTCGTCATCCGCTACGAAGGACCCAAGGGAGGTCCCGGCATGCAGGAGATGCTCTACCCCACGTCGTACCTCAAATCCAAGCACCTCGACAAAGCCTGCGCGCTGATTACCGACGGCCGCTTTTCGGGCGGCACGTCGGGGCTGTCGATCGGCCACGTCTCGCCCGAAGCCGCGTCCGGGGGCGAAATCGCCGTCGTCCGGACGGGCGATGAGATCGAGATCGACATCCCGCGTCGCTCGATACGCCTTCTGGCAGACGACGCCGAAATAGCCGCGCGAATGGCCGCTCAGGAGCATTTCCGCCCCGCCGCGCGCGACCGCAAAATCCCCGCGTCGCTGCGCGCCTACGCCAAGCTGGTCAGCTCGGCCGACAAGGGCGCCGTACGCATCGTCGATGAAGAATAAGTAAAACAGCAGCAATCATGGATACGACGCAAACAAACATGTCCGAACCGCAGCCCGGTCCCTCCGTCACGGGAGCGCAGGCCCTGATCGAATCGTTCCTGCGCGAGGGCGTCGATACGATTTTCGGCTACCCCGGCGGGGCGATCATCCCCGTCTACGACGCACTCTACGACTACCGCGACCGCCTGCGCCACATCCTCGTGCGGCACGAACAGGGCGCCGTACACGCCGCGCAGGGCTACGCCCGCGTCAGCGGCCGCGTGGGGGTCTGTCTGGTCACCTCCGGACCCGGCGCCACCAATACCGTGACGGGACTCGCCGACGCGCTGATGGACTCCACGCCGCTGGTGCTCGTGACCGGGCAGGTCGGTTCTTCGCTGCTGGGCACCGACGCCTTTCAGGAGACCAATTTCGTGGGCATCACGCAGGCCGTCACCAAATGGAACTGTCAGGTCAAGCGTACCGAAGAGATTCCGGGCGCCATCGCCAAGGCGTTCTACATCGCCCGTTCGGGCCGCCCCGGCCCCGTGGTCGTGGACATCACCAAGGACGCCCAATGCGGAACGGCCCCGTTCAGCTACGAGAAAGTGGCTTCGATCCGCAGTTACGTCCCCGCATCGGTACCCTCCGAAGAGCGCATCGACGAAGCGGCAAGGCTGATCGATGCCGCACAACGGCCTCTGGCGATGATCGGACAGGGCGTGATCCTGAGCGGCGGCGAAGCGGAGCTGCGCGCCTTCCTCGACAAGAGCGGCATGCCCGCCGCATCGACCCTGCTGGGGCTTTCGGCCCTGCCGACCGACTCGCCGCAGTACGTCGGCATGCTGGGCATGCACGGCAACTACGGTCCCAACATCAAAAACCGGGACTGTGACCTGCTCCTCGCCGTGGGCATGCGCTTCGACGACCGCGTGACGGGCAATCCGGGCTGTTTCGGGGCGAACGCCAAGATCATCCACCTCGAAATCGACCCTGCGGAGATCGGCAAGATCGTCCCGGCCGACGTTGCGCTGGTCGGCGACGCGAAACAGACCCTTCCGCTGCTCACCCGGCGCATACAGGCCCGCAACCACCGGGCGTGGATCGACGAATTCCGCGCCTGCGACAAGATCGAATACGAAAAGGTGATCCGCCGGGCGGTCCATCCCGCCGAAGGCCGTATCCGCATGGGCGAAGCGGTCGCCGCCGTAGCCCGCGCCTACGACAACGACGCGGTGCTGGTGACCGACGTGGGTCAGCAGCAGATGTTCGCGGCCCGCTATTTCGGGTTCCGCCGCAGCCGGAGCATGGTGACTTCGGGCGGGCTGGGAACGATGGGCTTCGGGCTTCCCGCGGCCATCGGGGCCAAGCTGGGCGCCCCCGACCGCGAAGTGTGTCTTTTCGCGGGCGACGGCGGCCTGCAGATGACCATTCAGGAGCTGGGCACGATCTTCCAGTCGCAGGTGGCCGTGAAGATCATCCTGCTGAACAACTCGTTTCTGGGCATGGTCCGCCAGTGGCAGGAGCTTTTCTACGACCGCCGCTATTCGTTCACCGAGCTGGCAAACCCCGATTTCGGGCTGATCGCCCGCGGCAACGGCATCGCCTACCGCTGCGTCGAGCGGCGCGGGGAACTCGCCGAGGCGATCGCCGAGATGCAGGCCTGCCAAGGCGCATACCTGCTCGAAGTGCGCGTCGAAAGCGAAGACAACGTATTTCCCATGGTGCCGGCCGGCGCGCCCGTCGCAGCGATCCGGCTGGAGTAAAATCCGAACGAGCAATGGAAGAACAGGAATATATCATCACCGTATTTTCGGAAAACAAGGTGGGTCTGCTGAACCAGATCACCACGGTTTTCACCAGCCGCGACGTCAATATCGAGAGCCTCACGACCTCCGAGTCGGCGCTGGCGGGCATCCATAAATTCACGATCGTCGTCCGCACCGGGCCGGAACGGGTCGACAAGCTGGTGCGGCAGATCGAAAAGAAGATCGACGTGCTGAAGACCTTCGTCTACACCTCCGACGAAGTGGTGCAGCAGGAGATCGCCCTCTACAAGGTGACGCGCAGCCGCAGCGTCGAGCGCCTCGTGCGCCAGCACAACGTCCGTATCCTCGAAATCGACGACGACTACATCGTGGTCGAGAAGACGGGCCACAAGGCCGAGACCAAGGAGCTGTTCCGCCTGCTGCAGCCCTACGGCGTGCAGCAGTTCGTGCGCAGCGGCATCGTGGCCATCATCAAATCGCGGCGCGAACTGCTCAACGAGTACCTCGAAGAGCTGGAACGCAGCCGACGGCAGACGAATTCAAATCACTTTTAATCATACTAATTATGGCAAAGATCAATTTCGGCGGAGTCGAAGAAAATGTTGTTACGCGCGAGGAGTTCCCCTTGGAGAAAGCCCGCGAAGTCCTGAAAAACGAAACCATCGCCGTCATCGGCTACGGCGTGCAGGGTCCGGGGCAGTCGCTCAACCTCAGGGACAACGGCCTGAACGTCATCGTCGGCCAGCGCGAGGGCAGCAAGAGCTGGGAGAAGGCCGTCGCCGACGGCTGGGAGCCGGGCAAGACGCTCTTCGGCATCGAAGAGGCCGCCGAGCGTGCGACGATCATCCAGTACCTGCTGTCCGACGCGGGTCAGATCGCCGTATGGCCCACCATCGAAAAACACCTCACGCCGGGCAAGGCGCTCTACTTCTCGCACGGCTTCGGCATCACCTACAAGGAGCGCACGGGTATCGTGCCCCCGGCCGGCGTGGACGTGATCCTGATCGCCCCCAAAGGTTCGGGCACCTCGCTGCGGCGCATGTTCCTGCAGGGCCGGGGACTGAATTCGAGCTATGCGGTCTTCCAAGACGCCACGGGCCGCGCCTTCGAGCGCGTGGTGGCGCTGGGCATCGGCGTAGGTTCGGGCTACCTGTTCGAAACCGACTTCAAACGCGAGGTCTACTCCGACCTGACGGGCGAGCGCGGCACGCTGATGGGCGCCATTCAGGGCATTTTCGCCGCCCAGTACGAGACGCTCCGCGCCAACGGCCACACCCCCTCGGAAGCCTTCAACGAGACGGTCGAGGAGCTGACGCAGTCGCTCATGCCGCTGGTCGCCGAGAACGGCATGGACTGGATGTACGCCAACTGCTCGACCACGGCCCAGCGCGGCGCGCTGGATTGGTGGAAACGTTTCCGCGACGCCACGAAACCCGTCTTCGAGGAGCTTTACCGCGAAGTCGCCGCCGGCAACGAGGCCCAGCGTTCGATCGACCTCAACAGCAAGCCCGACTACCGCGAGAAGCTCGACGAAGAGCTGCGTCAGATGCGCGAGAGCGAGATGTGGCAGACCGGCGCCGTGGTGCGCAAGCTGCGCCCCGAAAACAACTGACGCAATGCGGGCGACGCCGGGGAGGTGCGGCACAAAGTACGTCCCCGGCATCGGCCGAACCGCCGGCGGCGCACGCCCGGCTTATCCTATTGACAAACCCCGGAACCGCCTATTCCAAGGGAGGGTTCCATGACAACAAACGAACAGAAAATGTGTGGATTCGTAGGACTGTTTGACATCCGGCAGAAATCGGATGCGCTGCGCACGCAGGTGCTGAAAATGTCGAAAAACATCCGCCACCGGGGACCCGACTGGTCGGGCGTCTACTGCGGCGAGCGGGCGATTCTCTCCCACGAGCGGCTTTCGATCGTCGATCCCCAGTCGGGCGGACAGCCCCTCTTCAGCCGCGACGGGAAACTGGTGCTGGCCGTCAACGGCGAGATATACAACCATCGGGAAATCCGCGACGAGCTGGCCGGGGAGTACGATTTCCGGACAGGCTCGGACTGCGAGGTAATCCTGCCCCTTTACCGGAAAATGGGCGTCGGACTGCTCGAAAAGATCAGCGGCATCTTCGCTTTCGCGCTGTACGACATCGAAAACGACGAATACCTGATCGCCCGCGATCCGATCGGCGTCATCCCGCTCTACATCGGCTGGGACCGCGACGAGCAGTTCTACGTGGCCTCGGAGCTGAAAGCCCTCGAAGGGGTCTGCACCACGATCCAACCCTTCCTGCCGGGCCACTACTGGTCGAGCAAAGAGGGGAAAATGGTCCGCTGGTACGACCGCGACTGGTTCGAATACGACGCCGTGAAAGAGACCGGCGCCGACATTCCGGCCCTGCGCGCCGCCCTCGAAGCGGCCGTCAAGCGGCAGCTGATGTCCGACGTGCCCTACGGCGTACTGCTGTCGGGAGGTCTCGACTCGTCGATCATCTCGGCCGTGGCGCGGAAATTCGCCGACCGGCGCGTCGAGTCGCACGACCGCGACCGGGCGTGGTGGCCCCGTCTCCACTCCTTCGCCATCGGACTCGAAGGCTCCCCCGACCTCGCGGCAGCCCGCAAGGTGGCCGACCGGATCGGCACCGTGCACCACGAAATCCACTATACCATTCAGGAGGGTCTGGACGCCTTGCGCGACGTGATCTACTTCATCGAGACATACGACGTGACCACCGTACGGGCGTCTACGCCGATGTACCTGCTGGCGCGCGTCATCAAATCCATGGGCATCAAGATGGTGCTTTCGGGCGAGGGCGCCGACGAGGTCTTCGGCGGCTACCTCTATTTCCACAAGGCCCCGAACGCCCGCGCATTCCACGAGGAGACCGTGCGCAAGGTCGGCAAGCTCCACCTCTACGACTGCCTGCGGGCCAACAAATCGCTCTCCGCATGGGGTGTCGAGGGACGCGTGCCGTTCCTCGACAAGGAGTTTCTGGACGTGGCCATGCGCATCAATCCCGAAGCGAAAATGGCTAAGAACGGGCGTATCGAAAAGTGGATTCTGCGCAAGGCTTTCGAGGAGCTGCTTCCCGAAGAGATCGTCTGGCGGCAGAAGGAGCAGTTCTCCGACGGCGTGGGCTACGGCTGGATCGACACCCTGAAACGAATCACCTCCGAAGCGGTCTCCGACCGCGAAATGGAACACGCCGCCGAGCGGTTCCCGATCAATCCGCCCCGCAACAAGGAGGAGTACTATTACCGCACGATCTTCGAAGAGCACTTCCCGTCGCAGACCGCGGCCCAGTGCGTTCCTTCGGTGCCCTCCGTAGCGTGCAGCACCGCCGAGGCGCTGGCTTGGGACGCGGCCTTCCGCGACAGGAACGACCCGTCGGGCCGCGCCGTGCTGGGCGTCCACAACACCGACCTGACGCACGGTTAGCACCGCATACGCTTAAAACACTTCACCGACCGAACCTTCCGAAAACTTCAGCATGTTTTAAGCAGAGGGAGGCCCCGGAATCCGGGGCCTCCCTAAATTTATCCGAAAGCACGCTTGCGAAGCACTCCCCGGCAGCTTTCGCCGCCGAAACGCAGCACCGCGGTCCGGCATGCCGGAGGCGGTTATTCGATGCCGCGGATATGCTTCTCCCACTTCCACGCCGCAGCCAGCGTCTGGTCGAGCGAACGTTCGGCCTTCCAGCCCAGTTCGTCGTTGGCATACGACGGATCGGCCCAGATCGCCACGATGTCGCCCGCACGGCGGCCCACGATCTTGTAGTTGAGTTTCAGGTTGTTCACCTCTTCGAACTTACGCACCAGTTCGAGCACCGAAACGCCGCGTCCCGTGCCGATGTTGAAGATTTCGTACTTCTCCCTGTTCTTGCCCTCGATCATGCGCGCGATCGCCGTCACATGGGCTTTGGCGAGGTCCACCACGTCGATATAGTCGCGGATGTTCGAGCCGTCGGGCGTCGGATAGTCGTCGCCGAAGACCGAAAGGCATTCGCGGAGTCCGGCGGCCGTCTGCGTGATGTAGGGGACCAGATTCTGCGGCACGCCGCGCGGCAGTTCGCCGATCAGGGCCGAAGGATGCGCGCCGATGGGGTTGAAATAGCGCAGGGCGATGCCCTTCATGCCGTCGTAGGCCGCCAGCGAATCGCGCAGGATATCCTCGCACATCTGCTTGGTGTTGCCGTAGGGCGAGGTCGCGGGCTTGCGGGGCGTCTGCTCCGTCACGGGCAGCTTGTCGGCCTCGCCGTAAACCGTACACGACGACGAGAAGACGATGTTGTGACGTCCGAACTCACGCATGAGGTCGATGACGTTCATAAACGACGTAAGGTTGTTGCGGTAGTATTCCAGCGGCTTGCCGACCGACTCGCCCACGGCCTTCGACGCCGCGAAATGGATCACCGAATCGAAGTCGTACTTTTCGAACACTTTGCGGAAAGCGTCGCGGTCGCAGCAGTCCGCCTTTTCGAACGGCACCTCGACGCCCGTGATCCTGCGGACTCCCTCGACGGCGTCCATGTCGCTATTCGAGAGATTATCGACGATCACCACGTCGTAACCGGCGCCTATCAGTTCCACGGCGGTATGCGAACCGATATAACCGGCGCCGCCGCTGACCAAAACACACGATTTTTTCATAAGTTGAGGTTTTTATTTGAGTCACAAATATAACAAGAAAAAGCGGTTATCCCTCAAAACCGCCCGAAATCCTGAACCTCCGGCCCGAAAAAACCCGCTCCGGGACTTCTCGCCGAAGTCCGGAGCGGGCCGTATAAATCCGGAAGGGGTCCCGAAAGCCGCCGGAAAAATTTGCCGGACACCGCCCAAATGTGTGCCGGACACCGCCCAAATGCGCGCCGACCGCCGGAAAAATTTGCCGGGTCAGAATTTTTCGCCCAGCTCGCGCGGCAGGTAGAACGTGTCGTTGCGGTCGATATAGACCACTGCCGAGCGCAGTTTCAGGGGCTTGCCGTCGAGGTAGGCGACCGAACCGTAGGCCGGTACGCGCAGCGTACGGCGCCCCTTGCGGACCGTCAGGCAGGGCGTCTGCCCTTCGGCCGCCGAAATCGAGCACTTCGCGCCGCGGAACACCTCGGTATGCGGTGCGAACAGTTCGCCGGTCAATTCAGCCAACGGACGCTCCAAACCGAGCAGGTCGGCCATGTAGGCATGGACCTCCGTATTGGTATTGCGCCCCACGGGCAGGTCGCCCTCCGGGTGGTAAGCCGCCAAAAAGACGTCTTCGGCGGTATGGCTGCCGCTGAGGAACCCGAAATGGGTGCGGGAGGTCACGATGCGGGCAATGCTCGACACCATGTTCACGCTGTTGGCGACCTTCATGTAGTCGGCCTCGATATAGTTGCGCGAACTCCGGAGCAGGGCCACTTCATCGTCCGTAAGCTCGATGCCCGTGTATTCGCGGAACAGGGGCCGGATCTGTTCCGGCCGCGCCTTGAGCAGTATTTTTTCGAGTCCCGAAGCCGTGCGGCGCACCTTCGAGATATTCATATAGGCCGAATCGAGTCCCTTGGAGGCGTAATCCTTATAGGCCCCGTCGCCGAAACTCAGCCCCGAAGTGCCGTGGTCGGGCATGATGACAACGGCCGTCCGCCCGTCGCGGCGGGCGAAATCGAGCGCCACGCCCACGGCCTTGTCGAAGGCCAGCATCTCGGTAATCACCCCCACGGGGTCCTTGGCGTGCGCCGCCATATCGACGCGGCTGCCCTCAACCATCAGGAAAAAGCCGTTTTCATGTCTGTCCAGCACCTCCAGCGCCTTGGCCGTCATCTCGGCCAGCGACGGCTGTTCGGCATCGTTCCGGTCGAGGTCGTAACTCATGTTCCCCTGCGCGAAGAGCGACCACACGGGACCTTTGCCGTCGTAAGCGCGGAACGCCGCGGCATCCTGCTCGATAAGCGTCGCGCCGCTGCCGCGCAGATACGCCCGCATGGCGTCCGAGACCTGCTTCCGGCCGCCGCCGAACATCACGTCCAAGTCGTTGCCCGCCATCTGGGCCGCCAGCGCGGGATAGGCGTGGCGGGAGTAGTGGTGCGAAGCGCAGGCGGCGGGCGTCGCATGGCAGAAATCGACCGTCACGACGAGTCCCGCAGCCTTTCCCCGGTCGTGCTTGGCCGCTTCGAGCAGCGTCGCCAGCGGCTGACAGGCCCGTCCGGATTCGACCTCGACGATATCCTGCGCGGGATTGGCCGCCGGATAGACCGAAACGTTGCCCGCCTGCTGGGGCATGCCCGTCATGTAGGCCGACATGGCCGGGGCCGAGCAGGGGATCGGCGAATCGGACGAGAAGCTCCCGACCAGCCCGCAAAGGCAGGAATCGAGGTTGAGCGTCCGCTGCGAAGGGTCGTTGTAGAATTTATACCAGCGCGCCGCGGCGAGGACGCTCGTGGAGGTCCCGTCGGGAATCATCACGATGACGTTGCGCACCGGGGCGACGGGTTTGCGGTAGAAGGGCTGCGCCCCGGCCGCCAGCGCGGCGAAGAGCAGAAGCAGCAGAATTGCACTTTTTTTCATCATAATTCATTGCGGTTTTACGGGCGTTGCACCGGACGGCGAACGACGGCGAAGGTGTCTCGCATCATTGGAATCGGCCTGTCGGGCAAAAACGGTAGTAAAGGTACGAAAAAACAAGAAAATGGGAAAGGATACGAAGAAATAAGCAAATCCGGACCCGAAAATCGCCGGGGAACGGTCCGCCCGCAAAAGGGAGTCCGCACCCCGGCGACCGGGCGGAAGGCGCTCCGCAAAAGAGCGCCGCCGAATATCGGGCGGAGGAGCGGCCTACAGAAATCCGGCCGCCCTCCGTCCGTCTCGTTACTTCACGCAGGCTCCCATCGCCGAGGTTCCCTCGCGCGAAAGCCCCGTCTGGTCGAAGCCCGTGATTTCGGGGCCGATCTGCGGATCGAAATCCTGCCCAAGCGCCGACAAATCGACATAGGGCATGCCCAGCGTCCGGGCGGGATTGTCCGCCCCCAGCAGCAGGCAGGTCTGCGTCGGGCCTCCGTTGCCGGCCAGCGGGCCGAGCATCGTCGCCGGATCGAAACTGCTGCCCGCCACCACGGCCTTGCCGACCCCGTACACCACGCTTCCGTTCACGGCGTACGAGAGCACCGCAGGCAGGTTGGCCGTAGCCGCCAAAGCGGTATTGGTTCCCATCAGATCGTCGCCGCCGTTGGCTGCGGTATTGCCCGAAACGACCGTATTGTAGACGTTCATCGTCGTATAGGGCGTGAATTCCACGCCGCCGCCTACGAACAGCGACGTATTTCCGGTCACCGTACAGCTTACGAGCGTCATCTTGGACTCCTTGCCCGAAGCCCCGTACAGGGCGATGCCGCCGCCGTTGCCGCCCGTATTGCCGTGCACGGTGCAGTTCACCAGCACGGTCTCCGAATACTCGCGGCTGTAAACGGCCCCTCCGCGGCGGGAGTTCTTGCTCCCATCCGTACGGTTGTCGCAAAGCGTACTGTTGTAGATGTACGTATAGGACGGGGCGCTGCTGCTGAAAGTATAAACGCCGCCGCAGACACCCGACGCGGAGTTGCCCCGCACGGTGCAGCGATCCATACGGACGACCGAAGCTTCGTTGTGCAGGCCGGCGCCGTTGCCGTTGCTGCATTCGTTTTCCGAGATTTCGGTGTCCGTCAGCGACACGTCGGCCCCGGCCACGATGCAGATGCCGGCGCAGTCCTTGGCGGATTTGTTCTGCGTGATCTTGCAGTCCGCGATATCGACCGCCGCATTGCCGACCGTGACGCCTCCGCCGCGCGAGATGTAGAAACGCGCCCCGTTGAGCGTATAATACGAAGCCGTCCCCGAACAAAGGCCCTCGGTAATGGTCAGCCCCTTCATCAGCACCCGCCGTCCGTCGGCCTTGGCCGCCGTGACGCAGACCACATGGTAGGCATGTCTGCCGCCGGAGAGACGGCCGCTCAGAACGGTCGGATTGGCGTCCGGATCGGCGACGGCGCCCGTCACGGCATCGGCCGGATAACCGCCGATCAGCGAGACGTTGGCCGAGATCTCGAACGTGGCGTCCTCCGCCGCGCCCTTGCTTCCCGCCAGACTCTGTTCAGGGACGTAGGTGCCGGCCGCCACGTGGATGAAGTTGCCGTTGATGCTCTTCGACAGCGCATTGTGCAGCGTGGTCGCCGTCTCCCACGTCATGCCGTCGTTGTCGGCACTGCCGTCGGTCTTGACGTACCAGTGCACTTCGAGGTCTTCGGGGGAGCTGGGCGCCTGCACGACACGGATCGACTGCGCATATTCGTCGGTGATCCACGCCGTAACCCGCCCTTCGCGCTCGAAAAGCGTCTTGTTCGGGCTTACGGTAAAGGTGAATTCGCCGTCTCCCATGCCGTTCTCCACCTCGCCGAGCAGAATCCAGTCCGCTTCGGACCTGACCCGCCACGGCAGGTTCGACTCGATGGGGACGGTATAGCTTCCGCCCGCCTTTCCGACCTCGACATCGCCGCCCAGCTTGATGACGGGATCCTTCGGCGTGAATTTCCGGTCGGTCTTGTCCTCCTCGCAGGACCACGCCGCACACGCGCAAAGCCCCGCAAACAGGATTATTCCGTATTTTCTGATCTTCTTCATAATTGATTGCATGTGTTAAATCGGTTATTTGTTGGAAACGATCAGCAGTCCGTTGCACACGGCGCGCTCGACGCCTCCGCCGTCGGTCGGCCAGTTGCGGATTTCGAAACGGTCGTCGGCCGAGAAGCCGGGCGCGCTGCGCACGAAGAAGGTCGAGGAACCTCCGCCGTCGAGATTGATGGCGTCGTACGAACCGACGGCTTTCATGAACTGTCCCAGCTCGACGAACGACATGCCGTTCGAGTAGTAGAAGTTGCGGCCGTCCACGACCATGATCCAGACCTTCGTCCCGTCCTCGGAGACCCCGATGCAGGTACGCGGCTCGACCGACAGGTCGTTGGGATCGGGCGGGATGGGAACCACCCCGTCGTCGACCAGCACCGGACCGCCGCCCACGGCTTCGTAGATGACCTTCGACGCGGCGATTTCGTCGTAATCGGCCGCGGCCGCGGCAACGGCCCTTTTATCGGTCCGGATCGCGAAGAAGCTGCGCGGCCGCGCAGGCGTCGTGTTGAACACGGTCTTTTGCGCGACGCCGTCCTTCCAGAAGATTCCCTGCGGGCCTTTTTGCGTCTCGCTGCCGAAATCGGCGTTCGTACCGCCCAGCACCCGGTGTCCCTCGGCGTCGACGTGCATCGCCTGCTGCGTCACCGGTTCGAAACCGACGCCGATCGGCTTGTTCTGAGGGGTGCAGACTTCGAGCGCAATGTCGGGCGAAGTGAGGTCTATTTCGAAAAAGAACGCCGCCATGGCGAGTCCCGACGCCGACAGGTAGCGCAGTTCCGTCACGGAGGCGCCGTTGGCCAGCACATAGGTCGAATCGACCGAGATGTGGGCGATCAGATTCGTCCCTTCGACCAGTTTGCGGCCGATCTCGCTTCGGGGAACGGCTTCGTATCGGGTATATTCGGGATCGTCGTTGCAGCCGCAGAACGCGAAGCCCGCCAGCACGAAAAGCCCGGAAAAAAGCAGTTTGATATAACAGTTGTTTTTCATGGTTCGGTCATTTTAGGATTTAATAGCCGGGATTGGGTTCCAGCAGCGGATTCAGCTGCAGTTCCTTGCCGGGGATGGGCAGCAGCAGCTGGAATTTCTGAATTCCGAGACGCTCGACGGCCCTGCCCGTACGCACCATATCGTGATAGATGAAGTTCTCGCCCAGCAGTTCGCGGCGGCGTTCGTCGAGGACGGCGTCGACATAGGCGGCGTCGGAAGCCGGATAAATGTCGTCGAGTCCGCGTTCGCGGCGCAGTTCGTTCAGGCGTCCGACGCCCTTGGCGCGGCCCTGCGCTTCGGCGCTGATCAGATAAAGTTCGGCGATGCGCGACACGATCACGGGGTCCTTGCCGGTCTGGCCGCTGGGGTACTTGTTCAGGCAGTCCGTACCGGCGATATTGATGACGCTCATCTCCTTGCGCGTATCGTTGGCGCCGAACAGCTCCACGGTAGAGGCGGGCAGCCGGTATACGCCCTGCCCCTTGTTGGGATGGCCGTAGGTGTAGAACAGGTCGCTGATATTGATCGACGACTCTTCGGAGATATTCTCGAAGGCGAAAATAATTTCGGTGTTGGCCTTCTTCCGGAAAATCTTGTCGAACGAATCGAGCTTGTAAGGCCCCGACGTAATGAGATCCTCGGCCAGACGCGCCGCCTCGGTCATTTTGCCCTGCGAAAGCATCACGCGGGCCTTGAGCGCCAGTGCGGCGTTGCGCGACACGTAGTAGTAGCTTTCGCTGGTGTCGAGCAGCGAAGCCGCCGTGTCGAGGTCCTCCTCGATCAGCGCCCAGACATCGGCGGCCGGGCTGCGGGGCAGCTTGTCGAGCGTGTTTTCGCGCAGCAGCGGCACGCCGCCCCAGCGCGACACGAGACAGAAATAGATATAGGCCCGGAAATAGTGCGCTTCGCCTCTGGCGCGGACGCTGATTTCCGAATCGGGGAACTTCGCCGTCACGGCCAGCAGGTTGTTGACCTGATAGAGCGCGCTGTAATAGCCGTTCCAGCCGTTGACGATCGCCGAATTCAGCGGGCTGAGCGTCGAATTGATGACGTCGATCGGATTGTAGTTGGATTGGGTGATGTCGCCGCCCAGAATGTCGCACATGATGAACGAGCGGGTCTGCGGCTCGTTCTGCACACGGTTATACATGCCCAGACGCAGCGCCGGCAGATCCTTTTCGGTTACGGCCTCAGGCGGAATGGCCGAATGCGAATACTGGTCGAGCATATTCGAGCAGGAGCTTGCGAAGCCGAGGGCGCAAAACAGTAATACGGTTATATATTTCATGGTTGTCAGCTTTTTAGAATGTCACATTAAGGCCGAAGCAGAACATGCGCGGCTGGGGTACGGAGAAGTTGTCGACGCCCATAAAGCGCGGATCGAGGTTGTTGCTCACCTCAGGGTCCCAGCCCGAATAGCGGGTCGCCAGCCAGAGGTTGTCTCCCTGAAAATAGACGCGCAGCGACTTCATGGCCAGCCTGCGGCTGATCTTTTCGGGGAAGGTGTAGGAAAGCGTCAGCGAACGCAGCCGCAGGAACGAACCGTCTTCGAGCCAGCGGTCGGAGTTGCGGGTGTTGTTCGTGTCGCCGCTCACCGAGCGCGGATGGAGATCGGTCGAACCGGGTCCCGTCCAGCGGTTGCGGGCCTCCTCGGCCAGCACGCCGTTCTTGTGTCCCAGTTTGGAGGTGTTGATCTTCCACGCCGCATAGACGTCGTTGCCGTACATGTAGGTAAAGAAGACGTCGAGCGAAACACCCTTGTAACGGAAGGTGTTGTTCCAGCCGCCCGAAAAGTAGGGATTCGAGGAGCCGATCACCTGACGGTCGTTGTCGTTGATCAGGTTGTTGTCGTCCACGTCGCGCCACTTCACGTCGCCGGCACGGATTCCCTGCGCATACTGCTCGGCGGGCACTTCGCCGTCGTATTGGTAGATGCCGTCCATGATGAAGAGGTAGAACGCACCGACCTCCTTGCCGACCTGCAGCGCACGGTTGGCGCCGATCGAGATCGGCTTGTCGTCGCCCAGCAGTTCGGTGAGCTTGTTGCGGTTGGTGGCGATGTTGAACTGCGACAGCCATGACAGGGGACCGAAATTGAAATGGGTGTTGATCGTCAGCTCGGCGCCGATGTTGCGCATCGACCCGATGTTGCTGATGATGCTCGTCACGCCCGTCGTACTGTGGATCGGCGTGCTGTAGAGCAGGTCCTTGGTCTTCTTGTAATAGGCGTCCGCCATGATGTTCACGCGCCCCTTGAACAGCGTGATGTCGAATCCGGCGTCGAACTGGTCGGCCTTCTCCCACGTCAGGTCGCTGTTGCCGAAGGTCGAAACGGCGATGCCGCTGCCGTTGCCGTAGTTGTAGCCGCCCGACATGAGCGCCTGATAGGCGTAGGAGCCGATACCCTCCTGATTGCCGGTCTTGCCGTAGCTGACGCGGAACTTAAGCTCCGTATCGCTGTCCTTCATGAAATTCTCCTTGGAGATGTTCCAGCCCAGCGACACCGACGGGAACCAGCCCCAGCGGTTGTCGCGCGCGAATTTCGACGAACCGTCGGTGCGCAGCGTGGCCGTCAGCACATAACGGTCCTTGTAGGAAAACGTCGCACGGCCGAAATAGGACTCCATGGCGTAATTGGAGAGCGATCCCGAATAGGCGTCGAGCGAAGAGGCCACGCCCACCACGTCGAACGAAGGCGAGGGAAATCCGCTGCCGTCGAGTTTGGCCGACCGGGTGGTCACCTTCTGGAACGAATGACCCAGCATGGCGCTGAGCGAGAAGTCGCCGAACTTGTCGTTGTAAGTCGCGAAATTCTCCACGAGGATATTCTTGATCGTCCGGTTGTAATCGACGATACGGCCCACGCCCTTGCCGTAAGGGTGGTTTTCGTTGTAGTAGGTGTAGTCGTAAATCTGCGTGATGTCGGTATTGACCGAAGATTTGAAGGCGAACTTGTCCTTGTACTTGAACGTAGCGTAAAAATTCCCCAGATAACGCATGTTCTCGATATAGGCCGTCTCCTCGTCGAGAATCTGCATCGGGTTGTGAAACACCAGCTCGTCGGTGCCGCCCACGTAATAGTCGCCGTTGGGTTTGTAGGGACGGTCGAAGGGCCGCTGCTGGATGCTGCGCCCGATGATGGTCGTGCCGGAGTTGGCTCCCGGAATCTGGTGGTTCTTGATATAGTTGCCCGAAACGTTGGCGCCGACTTCGAGCCACGGCGTGAATTCATGGCTGATCTTCACCTTGAAGTTCATCTTCTCCATCTTGTTGGTGCGGATCACGCCCGTCTGGTGGTTGTAATTGGCGCCGACATAATATCTGGTCTTGACGTTGCCGCCCGAAAACGACACGTCGCCGTTATAGAACGTTCCGGTCTGGAGAATCAGATCCATCCAGTCCGTGTCGGGCAGCGTGCCGAACGGATTCTGAATATGCTTCTTGAAACCCGAATCCCCCGGTTTGTAGCCGTACTGGCGGTTGTAGTTGTCGACGCCTTCGTTGAAATCGCGGACATAAAGCCCCGAATCGGCCATTTTGATCTTCCCCACGTTGGCGAAGCGGGTGACTCCGGTGTTGAAGTTGAGATGCACCTCCGATTTGCCCTCCTTGCCCGACTTGGTGGTGATGACGATCACGCCGTTGTTGGCGCGCGAACCGTAAATGGCCGCCGAAGCGGCGTCTTTCAGCACCTCGATCGACTCGATGTCGCTGATGTTGAGCGTCGCCAGCGAAGACATGTCCTCGCCGAAATCGACCAGATTGGCGTTCGTGTTGGTGATCGGAATGCCGTCGATCACATAGAGGGGTTCGTTGCCCGCGCTCAGCGACGACGATCCGCGGATCACCATCCGCTCGCCGCTGCCCAAGTTACCCGAACCGGTCGAAGTCGTCACACCGGCCACACGGCCGCTGAGCAGCTGCGTCGGGCTGGCGACCTGCCGCATGTTCGACTCGTTCATCTGCACCTTGCTGATGGCACTGGTCACCAGCGAACGGCGCTGGGTGCCGTAGCCGACCACCACGACCTCTTCCAGCTCGGATGTGTCCTCGCGGAGCGTCAGGGTCAGCATCGTCTTGGCTCCGAGCGTGATGGTCTGGGGCGTATAGCCGACGAACGACACGCTCAGCACCTCTCCTTCGCGGGCCTCGATGGCAAAACGGCCGTCGATATCGGAGCTGACGCCCGTAGTCGATCCCCGTATGACGACGCTCGCGCCGACCACCGGATTCCCCGCAGCATCGACGATGCGTCCGGCATACCGCTGTCTGGCCGCCGATAAGGCCGGGGGGGGGTTGACGCCGCCCTTCCGGTCGGCCAGATAGACCTTTCCGTCCTTGATCTCGTACACGATGCCGTCCGCATCGAACAGCTGACGGAGCACGCTCTCCAGTTCGGCCTGTTTCACGCTGACCGAAACCCGCTTGTCGGGATTGATCGTCGGCCGGGTGTAATTGAACACCAGACCGGTCTGCTGCGTGATCTGTCCGAGCACTTTCTCCAACTTGGCGTTCTGCATGTCGAGCGTCACGCGCTGGGCCGAAGCCGTCGCGCAGACCGCCGACAGAACGACTGTCAGAAACAGTAGTCTAAAATGTTTCATGAATGGTAGTTTAAGGTTGTTGTTAATAGTTTTTCGGGAGGAATCGGAAAACCCGTTCCCGTGTCCTCTGAATAATTGACACGCGAACGGGCGAAAAGAATGAGTCCGGAGGTGAAAAAAATCGTCTACATGCCGATAACGATCGTATCGCCCTCCCGTGTAAAGCGCATGGGAGCGATGCGCTGCAGCTCGGAAAGAATCTCCCGAAGCGACGAATCGTGGGTCGTCAGCGTAAAATAATAGTCGTACGCCCGCGGATCGGTCACCCTGAACGTCACGTCGTACCAGCGGCCGAGCGTGCGCAGCACCTCTTCGAGCGGCGTGTCCCTAAAGGAGATGATCGACTTGCGCCACAGCGAAGCTCCCGACGTATCGACATGGTCCAGACGGCCCTGACGGGTCGTCCGGTCGTAAAGCAGACGGTCGGAGGGCGCCAGCAGGAACGAATTCCGGCCGTCGGACATCGACACGCTGCCCGCATCGAGCGATACGGCGATCAGCGGGCTGTCATCGTAGGCCTGCACGTTGAACTCCGTTCCGAGCACTTCGATCTGCGCGCCGCCGAGTCCGACGACGAAGGGCCGCGCCGGATTGTGGCTGACGCTGAAATAGGCTTCGCCGTCCAGCTCGACCCGCCGCATCGAAAAACCGAATTTTTCGGGATACCGCAGCCGCGTGTCGGCATTCAGCCAGACGCGCGTGCCGTCCTGAAAGACCATCTGCATCCGCTCGCCCTTCGGAACGTAGATTTCGGCATACTCCGGCGCCGAAAAAATGCCGCCGACCTGCCGGTCGAGACGGATGCCGACGCCGAGCACCAGCAGGCAGGGAATCAGCACCGCAGCGACACGCAGCGCAATGCGCCGGCGGCGGCGCCGGACCAGCGCCGCACGGATACGGCGGTAAATCGCTTCGGAGGGAATCCCCGAAGCAGGCATCCGCTCTCCGGTTTCGAGCATGCGGGCCTCCTCGTCGATAAGCCGCGACAATTCGGCGGCGCCTTCGGCCGAGGAGAACCAGCGGGCCACCTCGCGCGCCTCCTGCGGCGTAGCCCGTTCGTCGAGGACTCTGCGGATCGTATCTCTGTCAGGTCGTTTCATAGGCTGCGAATCATTACAAGCAGGGTTATCATCTTTATTATCGGGCCGATCGAAAGCCGGAGCGACCGGAGTCCGTCGGCGTAATGGGTCTTCACGGTGTTTATCGAAACATGCAGTTTTTCGGCGATCTCCCGGTTCGAACAGCCGTCGCGCTTCATCATTATCACGGCCCGCTGCTGGCGGGGCAGACGGTCGATGGCTTCGCCCAGACGCCGGTCGATATCGCGGCTTTCGATATACTGGGCCAGCGTGTCGTCCTGCTGCTGGCGGAGCTGGGCGATGACGTAGCTCTGCTCCAGCACCCGGCCGTTGTGGCGGATATAGTTCAGGAGGTAGTTTTTGGTCATCGTATAGAGGTAATTGCGCAGGCTGACCGTCACGGACAATCCGCCGCGCAGCTCCCAAAGCCTGACGAAGACGTACTGCACGGCGTCTTCGGCCGCCCCGGTCTGCTTGATCATCCGCAGCGCCAGCGAATAGAGCATGCCGTGGTAACGCTCGTAAACCAGCGTGAAAGCCTGCTCGTCGCCGCCTCGGATCCGTTCGAAGAGTTCGCACTCGTCCACGGCGGTCCCGGAAATATGAAAATCCTCGTTCACCCTTACAATGGAGTATGGTTATATACAAATATACTGCATTGCTCTTATCCGGACAAGCCGGGCGGCTGTTTTTTCACCATCGTCCCATCGTTTGATTCCCCCTTCGTTCATATAGACACCCCGATTGGGGAAACGGGTGACCCGCCGCATAAAAAATCTCCGCCCCGCCGCACGGAGGGAGCGAACCGAGGGGCTGTGCAGGTCCGGCGGAGGCCGCAAGACGAGGCGGACTAACAATTCGTAACCCCAATCGTGAAAAAGAGCGCGGAAGAATGTCTGTTTTCAGAAATTAATCGTATATTTGCTAACAGATTGACACCTCCCGCACCGGAAATTCATCAAACCATAAACGGATATGTACGGAAAAATCAAAGAACATCTGCAGCAGGAACTTGCCGAAATCAAGGCTGCAGGGCTATACAAGAGCGAACGGGTCATCGAATCGCCGCAGCGTGCGGAGATCGAAGTTGCAGGTCGTAAGGTACTTAATTTCTGCGCCAACAACTACCTCGGACTTTCGGACAACCCGCGGCTGATCGAAGCCGCGAAACGGGCCATGGACAACCGCGGCTACGGCATGTCGTCGGTGCGTTTCATCTGCGGCTGTCAGGACATCCACAAACAGCTCGAAAAAGCCATAGCCGACTACTTCGGCACCGAGGACACGATCCTCTACGCCGCCTGCTTCGACGCCAACGGAGGCGTCTTCGAACCGATTTTCGGTCAGGAGGACGCCATTATCTCCGACTCGCTGAACCATGCGTCGATCATCGACGGCGTGCGTTTGTGCAAGGCCGTGCGCTACCGCTACGCCAACGCCGACATGGCCGAACTGGAGGAGTGTCTCAAGCAAGCGCAGGCGCAGCGTTTCCGCATCATCTGCACCGACGGGGTCTTCTCGATGGACGGCAATGCCGCACCGCTGGACAAGATCTGCGCACTGGCCGAGAAATACGACGCGCTGGTGATGGTGGACGAGTGCCACTCGGCGGGCGTGCTGGGCAAAACCGGCCGCGGCATCACCGAACTCTACGACCTGCGCGGTCAGGTGGACATCCTCACCGGCACGCTCGGCAAAGCCTTCGGCGGCGCCGTAGGCGGCTTCACGACGGGCCGCAGGGAGATTATCGAGATGCTCCGCCAGCGTTCGCGCCCCTACCTCTTCTCCAACTCGCTGCCCCCCGCCGTCGTCGGCGCCGGAATCGAGATGTTCCGCATGCTGGGCGAAAGCAACGAACTGCACGACCGTCTGGTAGCCAACGTGGAGCACTTCCGCGAAGGCATGATGGCCGCAGGTTTCGACATCAAACCCACGCAGTCGGCCATCTGCGCCGTGATGCTCTACGACGCCAAGCTGTCGCAGGACTTCGCCGCCCGGCTGCAGGACGAAGGGGTTTTCGTGACGGGCTTCTACTATCCGGTCGTGCCGAAGGGTCAGGCCCGCATCCGCGTGCAGGTCTCCGCAGGGCACACGACCGAACAGCTCGACCGCTGCATCGCCGCCTTCATCAAGGTCGGCAAAGAATTGAATGTCATCAAATAAAACCCTCAAGCCTATGCCGAAAACATCCTTAGACGCGATTGACCGCAAAATCCTCAAATACCTGATCAAGAACGCCCGCATGCCCTTTCTTGAGATCGCCCGCGAATGCGGCATCTCAGGCGCCGCGATCCATCAGCGCATCCGCAAGCTCGACGATTCGGGCGTGATTCTGGGCAGCCGGCTGATCGTCGATCCCAAAATGATGGGCTTCGACGTCTGCGCCCACATCAGCATCACGCTCAAGGACCCGCAGCTGCTCAAGCAAACCGTGGAACAGCTCAAGGAGATTCCCGAAATCGTGGAGGCGCACTTCATCACCGGTTCGGGCAATATCCTCGTGAAGCTCTACTGCGTGGACAACGAGCACCTTATGCGCACGATTTTCGACGGCATCCTGCGCATTCAGGGCGTCTCCTCGACCGAGACCCAGATCTCGCTGCAGGAAGCGTTCCAGCGGCAGGTGAACATCGATTTTATCGAGGAATAGCATCCGGCGGAGAATCATCCGCTCTCCCCGCACGACGGAGACCCGATGGGGTCTCCGTTTTTTCGTGCCTGCGAGGGAAAGGGTGCAACCCGATTCGTTATCATATCCCGGAAAAACCCGCCGGTCCCTGATTTTCCGGACCTGCCGGGCACCGGAACCATGAAAAGCCGACATCCTGCAATATACCCCGAAAACCGCCCCCGGCCAAACGCCGAACCTGCCGGCACAAAAGGAAAGCGCCCCGCCTGAAAACAGGCGGGGCACCCCGGCAAACAATTGTTTAACTGATGATTATCCCGGAAGCCTATTCGGCGGACGAAGCCGGTGCTTCCGATGCGGAGGAGGAGTTACCCTCACTTGACCCTTCACTCTCAACCTTACTCTCCTCCTTTGCGGATTCTCCGGCAGTCGAATCCGTCTTTCCCGCATCGTCAGCCGCCGATTTCTCCTGCGTGTCGGCAGTCGGAGCCGCAGCTTCGGTCGCTTCTTTCTTTTCGGGCTGCTGGGCGCAAGCCATCGCTCCGCCAGCCATCAGCAGCAAAGCTGCCATCGTTACAATTGTCTTTTTCATCGCTTTTAAAATTAAAAGGTTCCTTTTCACTTCTTCGGTTCGGATATGTCTCATCAACCGTTCTGACAAAATGGAGTTCAAGCGGCGTGCCATCCGGATAAAAAACGGCAAACCGCTGATAAACAGCGTCCTGCAAGGCACGCCGGAATCGTCCGGAGTGTGGAAAGGTGTGGAATCGCGCTACAAGGTGTGGAAATAATCCACACCCGGCGGCTATTCGATGCCGTAAAGATGCAACTTGTTGTAGAGGGTCTTGCGGTCGATGCCAAGCAGTTTGGCCGCCTGCGACTTGTTGCCCCCGGCCATCGCCAGCGCGCGGCGGATCTGCTCCTCCTCGCCGGCCGGATTGCGCAGCGGCACTGCAGGAGTTTCGGGAGCCTCGGACAACTCGGCGGGCAGTTCGCGGCAGGTGATATAATCCCCCGTGCAGAGCAGCGTCGCGGACATCACCGCGTTCTTCATCTGCCGCAGATTTCCGGGCCAGTCGTAGCGGGTCATGGCCGCGGCGGCCTGCGGGTCGAAGCCCACGATCCGCTTGTCCAGCTCCCGGTTCGCCGCGTCGAGAAAGAAGTCGGCGAAAAGCATGATGTCCCCGCGCATCTGCCGCAGTTCGGGCATACGGAGCGTGAATTCGTTGATGCGGTGATAGAGATCGGCGCGGAACGCACCGCGCGCGATGGCGGCTTCGAGGTCCTCGTTCGTCGCAGCGATCAGCCGGATATCGACCGGAATTTCGCGGCTGCCGCCCACGGGACGGATGCGCCGCTCCTGCAGGGCGCGGAGCAGCTGCACCTGCGTTTCATAGGTCAGGTTGCCGACCTCGTCCAGAAAGAGCGTGCCGCCGTTCGCGGCTTCGAAGGCGCCCGTCTTGTCGCCCACGGCTCCCGTAAACGAACCCTTGACGTGGCCGAAAAACTCCGAAGCGGCCAGTTCGCGCCCAATCGCGCCGCAGTCCACGGCCACGAAAGGCTTCCCGGCACGCCTGCTTTCGCGGTGAATCAGCTGGGCCACATGCTCCTTGCCCGTGCCGCTGGCGCCGGTCACCAGCACCGACATGTTGGTCGGCGCTACGAGCCGGACATATTCGTAAAGCCGCTGCGCGGCATCGCTGCGTCCTTCGATGTAATTGGGACGCTCCTCCCGCGGTTTCTTCGCCGAAGCGGCGGGAACGGGAGGCTTCTCACTGCCGGCAGCCGGGACGTCAACCGCTTCACGGATCTTTTTCAGCAGTTCGTCGGGATTGACCGGCTTGGCCACGTAATCCCGCGCGCCGAGCTTCATGCAGCGCACGGCGTTCTGTATCTCGGCGTAGCTCGTCATCACGATCACCGGAATCTCCATATGCTGCCCGGACATCCACTGCAGCAGGGCGATGCCGTCCTCGTCGGGCAGGCGCATATCGCTCAGCACGAGCGAGAATCCGCCCTCCGCGAGCGCCGTACGGGCCGCCGCGACGCTCGCCGCCGTCTCGGTCCGGAAGCCCTTTTTCGAGAGCCACGTCTTGAGCATCAGGGCGAAGGTAATATCGTCGTCTATGATTAAAATCCGTTCCATACTCAGGGCAAAGATACCTTTTTTTGCGCTTCCGCGACAATCGCGCGGATATTTTCCGCCGCCGCGCCGATCTCGCCGCACAGGGCGTCGGTCAGCGGACCTTCCCAGCTTTCGGCCGTGCGCAGCGTCGCGGCGACTCCGGCCGCCCCCAGCATCGTGAAGATCGGCAGCATCTTGTGCGCCACGGCTCTCAGCACCGCGACGTCGCCGCTTTCGAGCGCCCGTTCGAGCAGCCGGCAATTCGCGGTGCTCTGTTCGGCGAAGGATTCCAGAATCCCGCGCGCCGCCTCCGCATCGTCGCCCGCATAGGCCGTCAGGGGGCCGAAATTCACACCGTCCTCCGAAACCACCGCCGCATTGTCCGCCGCACCGTCCGCTCCCCTCTTGCCGACATGCCTCCCCGCACTGACGGGTTCTCCCGCGCCGACGACAGTTCCCGCAGCGCCGCTTTTCTCCGCGCCTTCCGCATCCCCTGCGCTTCGGGCCTTTCCCGCGCCGCAAACGGCGTCCAGCACGGCAATCAGCTCGTTGGCCGTAAAGGGCTTGCGCAGGCACCCCGCAAAGCCGCGCTCCGAGAAATCCCCGGCTTCCAACTCCCCGCGTGCCGAAACCGCCACCACGGGAAGCGCGGGATTCACGCCGCGCACCGCCGCAAGGACGCTGAAACCGTCGGCCGACGGCATCTGTATGTCGGTCAGCACCACGTCGAAGCCGCCTTCCGCGACCAGTTTCGCGGCGTATTCGGGGTACTGACAGCACTCGGCTCCGACACCCGCCTGACGACACATCGCGGCGGTCATTTCGAGCTGCAGAGGATCGTCGTCGATCAGCAGCGCCTTCACGCCGCCACACGCCGCCGGCAGGGCCGCTTCTGCAGGCCGCAGTTTGCGGCCGCCTCCGCCCGAAACGGTTCCCACCGGGATCGAAACGATGAATTTGCTCCCTTCTCCCAAGCGGCTTTCGAGCGATATGGTCCCCTCCAGCAGTTTCACGAGCCGATCGACGATCGACAGCCCCAGTCCGAATCCATCGACGCCCTGCGCCGAGCGCAGACGCACGAATTCCTGAAAAATCCGCTCCTTCTCTTCGCGTCCGATGCCGCGTCCCGTATCGCGGACCGAGAAGACGAGCCGGCCCTGCACCACATCGACACGGATCGTCACCGAGCCTTCGTCGGTAAATTTCAGCGCGTTGGAGATCAGGTTGTCGGCGATCTGCCGGATACGGAACGGATCGCCCGCCACCTCGCGCCCGGCCGCCGGTTCGACGTCGAGCGTCAGCCCGATGCCCTTCGCCGCGGCCTGCGCCGCAAATCCGGTGCGGATCGTTTCGAACAGCTGCGCCGGGCAGAACGCGACCTTATCGACGTCCACCTTGTTGATATCGAGGCGGTAGAAGTCCAGCAGGCTGTTCACCAGCGCCAGCAGATGTTCCGACGACTCCTTCATGTTGTGCAGGTACAGCTCCTCGCGCTTGTCGCCTGTCAGGCGCGAAAGCAGGTCGATATAGCCCATCACCGAACCCAGCGGCGCCTTGATGTCGTGCGTGATGGCCAGCATCAGCTTCTCGCGCGCCGCCAGCAGCGCTTCGTTGTCGCGGTTGGCCCGCTCCAGCGCCCGCCGGTAGCGGTTGCTGCGGTTGATGTCGCGCCACAGGATGCCGACGAACAGCAGCATGAGCACCACGGCTGCGACGGCGATCACGCCCAGCGTCAGCGACGAACGGCGGCGGATGGCCTCCGTCTGCTCGAAGCGGTTCATCAGGAAAGCCGTATCCTCGGCTTCGAAATCCATGATAAGGCGGTATATCTTCGTGTTAACCAGCTCGTTGCTGTACCGCAGGCGCATTCCTTCGTTCCACGCCCGGTCGTAGATGCCGATGCGGTCGCTGGTCACCCGGTCCTGCAGCGTCCGCAGCACCACCGCGATCGTATCCTTCACCTCCGGCGCAGGCAGCGAATCCACGACCCGTTCGTGGCGGGAAATGATCATCCCGGCCTCCTCTTTCGGCGGGCTGAACAGGTCGGCGAAGCGGCGGAAGAACTTGCGCTTGCGCCGCGGGACGGTCACCGTATCCTGCACGACCACGCGCGAAGCGACGGTGTCCGCCGCCCGTACGACGACGCTGTCCCCGCGCGCCGCGCTGTCCGCCGGACCGATCAGCTCGCGGATATTCTTGTCCAGCAGGCTGGACGTGGCGGCCGAACGGATCGTCCGCCGCAGGCTCATCGTCCGCCGCTCCTTGTCGGCCAGAAGACGCACGATGCTGTCCAGACGCATCGTCTGCAGCGAATCCTCCGCAGCGGTCAGCCCCCGCAGCGAGTCGATCAGGCCGCGCACGGTGCGCAGCTCGCGTTTGTAACGGGACTCGTAGGACTGGTATCCGGCGATCATCAGCTGACCGTAACTCTCGGCCTGATAAAGGTGATAGAGCGTCTGTCCCGCGACGCTGCGTTTGGTATGAAGCAGGGAATAGCTGCCGTCGGGAGTCGAAAAACGCACCACCGTCCGGTAGACATAGCCTACCGAAAGGACGCAGACCGCGATCAGGATCGCATATCCCGCGAAAATCTTGGTTTTGACGAATTTCGACTCTTTCATGCCTTCAAAGACAAGGGATGCGGAGCGACATTCGGCGGAAATCTACGTTTGCACACTCCCCGATCGCCGGACCTTTCCGGACAAAGATACGAAAAACCCGCGAATCCGGAATCTCTTTCGTTCCCGAAGCGCAAATCCGTCCCGCCCCGAAAACAGACCGGGCCGTACGACATCGTACGGCCCGGTATTTTCAGCGATCGCGGTGCGGACTAATACTTGTACCGAATCCACTTGTAAAGTTCCTTGAACGTCGGCTTTTTGCCGTACATGAAGATTCCCACGCGGTAGATCTTGGCCGCCAGCCACACCATCGCGGTAAACGAGGCGTAAAGGATCGCCAGCGAAAGGATCACCTCCCAGAGGGGAATGCCGTACGGAATACGCGCCATCATCACCACGGGCGACGTGAAAGGGATCATCGAGAACCAGAAGGCCATCTGCGAATTGGGGTCGTTGATGACGGTTATCATCACCAGCAGGGCGAGGATGATCGGAATGGTGATCGGCGTCTGCAGCTGCTGGGCGTCCTGAATGCTGTCCACGGCCGAACCTACGGCGGCGAACATCGCCGAGTAGAAGAGGTATCCGCCGAAGACGAACAGCAGCAGGTAGGCGAAGATGCGGAGGATATAGCCGAAGTCGGTCACGGCGGCCATCACCTGCAGCATCTCCGGATTCATGTCTATCGACGCCGCGGCGTCGGGAACCCCGTGCTGCATGGCCTGCACCCCGGCCAGCACGTCGGCCGGCATCATGTGCACCGCCACGGCCGCGCCGACGGCGCAGAGCACGCCCCAGATCAGCACCTGCACCACGGCCACCGAAGCCACGCCGAGTATCTTGCCCAGCATCAGGTCGAAGGGCCGCACCGACGACACCATCACCTCCAGCACGCGGCTGTTCTTCTCCTCGATGACCGACTGCATGACCATCGAACCGTAAATGAGCAGGAACATGTAGAGGATCATGCCCAGCACGAACCCGACGCCGGTGGCGATGACCGACGACTTGGCCTGCGACTCCTCCTCCTGCGACTCGTCGTTGCGGAAGGTCTGCATGCCGACCGAGGTCTTCACCTCCTGCAGGATCTGCGAGAGGTTCTCGATGTTGTACGACTTGAGTTTTTCGGCCTCGATGATCTCTTCGAGCTGCCCCGTGATATTGCTCTCGACCGTCAGCGACGACGACGAGTTGACGTAAAGCTTCACGTTGTTGGGGTTGGTGAGGATATCCGAGCCGATATAGAGCACGCCGAACTTGTCGGTCAGCTCCTTGCGGGCCGCTTCGGTCGAGAGGTCCGTAGTCTGGAAGACCAGCTCTTCGCCGCTCTGCAGCTTCGGAGCGACCAGCCCGCTTTCGTCGATGACGGCGATCTGCTTCTCGTCGCCGCGCGAATACTTCATGATGAGCATCGGGGCGAACATCAGGCCGATCATCAGCAGGGGCATGAGCAGCGTGGTGATGATGAAGGATTTTTTGCGGACGCGCTCGTTGAATTCGCGCCCTATGATAATGCTGACTTGTGACATGATCGTATCGTTTTAAAGGTTTCCGTTTACGGCGCGGATGAAAATATCGTTCATCGAGGGAATGATCTCCTGAAACGAGCGCAGTTCGACGGCGTCGTTCACCGCGGCGATCACTCCGCGCACCTCTTCGTCGCGCTCGACGTGCAGTTTGAGCGAGGTGTAGACCGCCTGCGCCTGCGAGCCTTCCAGAATCTCGCAACGGCCGTCGACGGCATTGCGCAGCGCCTGTTCGTCGCCGCGGTAGAACACTTCGAAGATGTTGCTTCCATGACGGCGGCGAATGTCGTCCACACGGCCCGAAAGGATATTGCGAGACTTGTTTATCAGCGTGATATGGTCGCAGATCTCCTCGACGGACGACATGTTGTGCGTCGAGAAGATGATCGTCGCCCCCTTGTCGCGCAGCGCCAGTATCTCGTCCTTCAGCAGGTTGGCGTTGATCGGGTCGAAACCCGAAAAAGGCTCGTCGAAGATCAGCAGTTCGGGTTCGTGCAGCACCGTGACGATGAACTGCACCTTCTGGGCCATGCCCTTCGACAACTCCTCGATCTTTTTGTCCCACCAGTCCTGAATGCCGAACTTCACGAACCACTGCTTGAGCCGTACGACGGCCTCGCGGCGCGAAAGGCCCTTCAGCCGGGCGAAAAAGACGGCCTGTTCGCCGACCTTCATCTTCTTGTAAAGTCCGCGCTCCTCAGGCAGGTAGCCGATGCGATAAACGTCCTCAGGCGAAATTTCGCGGCCGCCGAACATCACACGACCGCAGTCGGGCGCCGTAATGCGGTTGATGATGCGGATCAGGGTCGTCTTTCCGGCGCCGTTGGGACCGAGCAGGCCGTATACCGAACCCTTGGGGATGGCAAGCGATACGTCGTCGAGGGCCTTGTGCCCGGCGTACTGCTTGGTGACATGTTCTACTGTAAGTAAATCCATAGTCGCTGCGAGTTATTTTTGGGGTTTGTTCGGCGACAAATATAACAACAAATTTTGAATATCAAAAAATATTTATCGTTTTTCGATAATTCACATCCGCCGCATATCCGACCGCCACAAGGCGGCGGACCGGAGAGACCGGCCGTCCCCTCTGTAAAAGAAATCCCTATAAAAAAAGGCGGCCGGGAGTCCCGGCCGCCTTCGATCGCAGGATGTTTCATCCTGCCGGACGATACCCTACCAGACGATCACGCGCTCCTGTTCGGGCATGAACATGGCCCCGTCGGTAATGTCGAACGCATCGTAGAACGTCTGCAAGTTGCGCAGCGTGGCGTTCACGCGCCACTTGCCCAGCGAGTGCACGTCGATCTTGGTGAGACGGGCGATCTCCTCGTCGCGGATGTTCTGCGCCCACAAGGCCGCATAGGCCAGATAGAAACGCTGGTCGGCCGTGAAGTTGTCGATCGGCGCAGGCTCCGTGCCGTTCAGCGAGTTGTGGAACGCCGTGTACGCCACGCGCAGGCCGCCCTGATCGGCGATGTTCTCGCCCAGACTGAGCGAACCGTTGGCCATGACGGCGGGCTGGCCCTCCTTGGCGGGCAGCACCTCGATCGCGTCGAACTGTTTCACGAGAATATCGGTCTTGGCCTTGAACGCCTCGGCATCCGCCTCGGTCCACCAGTTGTTCATGTTGCCGTCCTTGTCGAAGTTGCGGCCCTGATCGTCGAATCCGTGGGTCATCTCGTGGCCGATCACCACGCCGATGGCACCGTAATTCACCGCGTCGTCGGCGTCGGGGTTGTAGAACGGCGGCTGGAGAATGGCGGCCGGGAAGCAGATTTCGTTGGTCGTGGGGTTGTAGTAGGCGTTCACCGTCTGGGGCGACATGTGCCATTTCTCCTTATCCACGGGCTTGCCGAGTTCCGAGATATTGTCGGCCGTATACCAGCGGTTGGCATTGACGATGTTCTCCCAATAGCTCTTCGAGGGGTCGATCTCCAGCGTCGAATAGTCCTTCCACTTGTCGGGATAGCCGATCTTCACCGTAAAGGCGGCCAGCTTCTCCTGCGCCTTGGCCTTGGTGGCTTCCGACATCCAGTCGAGCGCCGCGATGTGCTGGCCGAGCGCCGTCTGCAGGTTCTTCACCAGCGTCAGCATGCGCTCCTTGTCTTTGGCGGGGAAGTATTTGGCGACGTACATTTCGCCGACAGCCTCCGACAGCGTGCCGTTGGGCACCGACATCGCACGCTTCCAGCGGGGTTTCATCTCCTGCTGGCCCGACATCACCTTGCCGTAGAAGTCGAACGACGCCTGCTGGAAGTCGTCGCTCAGGTAGGGTGCCGCAGCGTCGATATACTGCGCCGCGAGGTAGTAGCGGATATCCTCCAGCGGGGCGTTTTTCAGCAGGTCGTTGGCGTTGGCGACGGCCGACGGCGTGGTGACGATGATCGTCTCGAAGTCGCCGATGCCCATGGCCTTATAGTAGGCCTCCCAGTCTATGGCGTCGTAAGTCTTCTCGAAATCGGCCTTCGCCGTGGGGTTGTACTGCGCGGGAATGTTGCGCAGCTCGACGTTCGACCACGACTTCTCGGCCAGCTTCGTCTCGACGTTCATCACGCCGGCGACCGCCTTTTCGACGTCGGCTTCGGGAATGCCCGCAAAACGGAATATCCTGCCCAGATACTCCTTGTAGCCCTTGCGGATATGCTCGTTCTCAGGATCGAGGTAGTAGTCGCGGTTGCCCATCGTCAGCCCCGACTGCGAGATATAGAGGGCGTTGATGTCGCTGTTCATCAGATCGGCCTGCACGCCCACGCCGAAGAACGGATTGGCTACCGTCGTGTGGAGTTTGGCCACGATGCCGGTCAGTTGCCCGCGGTCCCCGACGGAGAGAATCTCCCCGACGGCGCTCTTCAGCGGCGCGGCGCCCTCGGCGTTCAGACGCGTCGAATCGAGACCCATCTTGTAAAGGTCCGAAATCTTCTGCTCGACGCTTCCCGGCGCGGCGCTGATCTTGGTCATCTCCGAGAAAAGCTCGTTGATGCGCTTCTCGTTGTTGTCGCGCAGCACGTCGAACGAGCCGTAACGCGAATATTCGGGCTTCAGCGGGTTGTTCTTCTGCCAGCCGCCCGTGGCGTACTGGTAAAAATCGGCGTCGGGAGCGACCGAAAGGTCGAAATTGGCCATGTCGATAGCCGGCGTCTTGGATGTATTCTGACAACTTGCCATACAAGCTACTGTTGCTGCAAAAATGAAAATCTTTTTCATAGGTTCGGGTTTTTAGTGACGACAGGGGTGTCCGTACTTGCCGGAGCACCCCTGTCTGTTCGTATCTTGTTCGGAAGCCCGGCTTATTTGCGGATGGCCGCAACGCCCGGAAGCTCTTTGCCCTCCATGTACTCCAGCAGGGCGCCGCCGCCCGTCGAGACATAGGAAACCTTGTCGGCCAGCCCGAACTTGTTAATGCAGGCTACCGAGTCGCCGCCGCCGATGAGCGAGTAGGCGCCCTTCGAAGTGGCTTCGGCGATCGCTTCGGCCACGGCGCGCGAACCGGTCGCGAATTTGTCGATCTCGAACACGCCCACGGGACCGTTCCAGAGGATCGTCTTGCACTTGAGAATCTCCTCGCGGAAGACCTTCTTGCCCTCATCGGCGATGTCCACGCCTTCCCAGCCGTCGGGAATGTTGTTGGCCGGAGCGACGTTCGTATTGGCGTCGGCCGAGAATGCGTCGGCGATCAGCGCGTCGGGCGACATCACGACCTTCACGCCCTTCTCCTTGGCCTTGGCCAGAATGTCGAGCGCCGTCTGGAACTGATCCGGCTCGCAGATCGAGTTGCCGACCTTGCCGCCCTCCGCAGCCGCGAAGGTATAGGTCATGCCGCCGCCCAGCACCAGCACGTCGACCTTTTCGAGCAGATTCTCGATGATGGTGATCTTGGTCGAAACCTTCGAACCGCCCAGAATGGCGCAGAACGGACGCTCCGGATTGAGCATGATGCCGTCGATGGCCTTCAGCTCGTTCTCCATCACGTAGCCGAACATCTTGTCGTTGGGGAAATAGTCGGCGATCAGGGCCGTCGAAGCGTGTGCGCGGTGCGCCGTACCGAACGCGTCGTTGATGTAGCAGTCGGCATACGATGCGAGCTTCTTGACGAACTCCTTCTGCGGACCCTCCTTCAGCGCCTTCTTGGCGGCCTTCTTCTCCTCGTCGGTGGCGTCTTCGGCCAGACCGCGGGGCTTGCCCTCCTCCTCGGCGTAGAAACGCAGGTTCTCCAGCAGCATCACCTCGCCGGGCTTGAGGTTCTTGGCCATCTCGGCGGCCTTCTCGCCCATGCAGTCGCCGGCGAACATCACCTTCACGCCCAGACGCTTCTCGATGGCGGGAACGATCTGCTCCAGCGAGAACTTGGGATCGGGATTCTTCTTGGGACGTCCCAGATGCGACATCAGGATCACCGAACCGCCCTTTTCGAGCACTTTCTTGATCGTGGGGATCGCCGCACGGATACGGGTGTCGTCCGTCACCTCGCCCTTTTCGTTGAGGGGCACATTGAAATCCACGCGGATGATTGCGCGCTTGCCTTTGAAATCGTAATTGTCGATTGCGAACATAGCTCTTTGATTTTGAATTATTTTGATGAATTGATCTTTCAGCTCCTTATTCCGGGGCAAATTTATGAAAATATTTTAGAAATCTGTTATTCCGATAACAGAAAAAATGATGCGGAACCGGGTCCGGAAGGCCGGAAATCCCTCCGCCGGCGCTTCGCCGGCAGGAGCCGCTCCACCCCGCGCGCCGTCAATAGAAGGTTCCCTTCGGGGCGAAGATCGCATAGCCGAAGTTGAACGTCAGGTACATGTTCTTCCAGTTGCGCAGGTCGTATTTGGTGAGCGCGAGACTCACCGGACCGATCGGGGTGTGATAGACCAGCGACGCCTCGGCGATATAGTGCCAGCGTTCGTCCGCGGTCGTGCTCAGCGATCCGGGCACATAGTCGCGTTTGGCGCGGAACATCGTATAGAAACCCGTGCGGAAGAAGAAGTTGGGCATCAGGTCGAAGGTCGGCATCACGCCGCCCGCGACGAAACGCTTGCCCCGGAAGTCGGGCATGTAGATCATCTGCGCATGCGAAACCGGCGTATAGGCAGGCATCGACATCAGCGTCGCGCCTCCCGTGGTGAATTCGGGATGGTTGGTAATCACGCCGTCGACGTTCACGCCCAGCGAGAACCACCCCGTGCCGGGCATGTCGAAATACTTGTCCCACGTGAAACGCGCCCCGACCCACTGGCGGGTGGTCCGCGACAGGAACCGGTCGGCATTGAAAGGCTCGTACTTGTCGCGCCCCGTCACGAAGATGCCCGAAAGCCGCAGGTCGGAGCCTTTGCGCGGATAGAGGAACTTGTCGAGGGTGTTGCGGGCCAGCTCGGCCTTGAGACCGAAGAACGAATAGCGCGAATGGTCGGTGTCGTCGGCGAAAAGCACGTCCGAATCGTATCTGTAATTGATGTGTCCGCCGTTGGCGCGGAGCAGGAAGACCCCGCGGTGGGCGAGGGGCATGCCGGCGGCCACCGAGAAGAAGCTCTCGCTGTTCTTGACCTGCTGGGTGTTGTCGATCTTGGTGAGGTTGCCGAAAGCGCCGTGCCGGAAGTTGCGCACCGCGAAATTGTAGGAGTAGTCGAGGAACACCGGCTTCCACATGTAGAAATCCGTACGTCCGCCGATCGCGCCCCACGTATAGATCGGCCCCAGATAGAGATCGGCGCCCAGCTGCTGGCCCACGCGGCCGATCGTCTCGTAGTTGACGCCGATATAGGCTTGGTTGAAGGCCGTGGAGGAGATGTTGCCGCCGATGGTCAGTTTGAAGTTGGGCTTGGTGTGGAACTGCGCGGCGAACGAATAGCTTCCCCGGAGCGAGTCGTAGCGCACATGCGGGAAATCCATCGTGAAATCGCCGCCGGCGAGCACCGCATACAAGTTGTCGCGCAGCTCTTCGAATCCCATCGGGCGCTGGCGTCCGGGCGTGCGGCGGTCCACCTTCACGAAGTCGCGGATGTAAGACTCCGGCGCTTCGGCCAGCCCCTCCAGCTTATAGTCGCTGAACCACAGCGGCGGCCATTTGGCACGGAACTCCTCGCGTCGCTCGGCGTAACGTTCGGGCGACCAGCGTTCGGAAACGCGTTCCAGTATCTGCGGCATGGCCTCCTTCGCATCGGCATAGCCGGCGTCCATGATCGCCACGGCGCTGTCGAAATCGAGCATGTTGACATCCACGGCGCGGCGCACCGTCACGCTGCGCCCTTTGGGCAGGTCGTAGTCGGTGTCGTGCATCGCCAGCATGAAAGCCTGATCGAGGATGCTGCTGTTTTCGCTCGGCGGGGCGTTTCCCGCGGTGCAGATACTGCCCACGATCAGATCGGGGCGGAATCCCACGTCGAGGGGCCGCCACGGAAAGTTATCGTAGATACCGCCGTCGTAGAGCAGCATCGAATCCTTCTTCATCGGTTTGAAAACCAGCGGAATGGACATCGACGAACGCACCGCTTCGCTCAGATCGCCGTTGCGCATCACCACGGGTTCGCGGGCGTTCATGTCGCTCGAAACGCACAGGAAAGGCACCATCAGGCGGTCGAAATCGCCCTCGGCGGCTGCCGTCGCCGGCGCGAAAAGCTCCGTCAGCGCCATGTCGATCGGCGTCGAGGAGAGCAGGTTCGTCACCCGGAACCGCTTGCCGGCGCCTCCCACGTTCATACGCACGCTCAGAAACGCCGGATTGTGACCGATCTGCCGGTAATAGGGAGTATAGCGGGGGTCGATGCGCCCCGAAACCCAGTCCTTGACCACGCCCGACGCGACGATCTCGCGCATCTCGGCGGGCGAATAGCCCGCGGCATACATCGCGGCGATGATCGAACCCATCGAGGTTCCGGCCACGTAGTCGATCGGCACGCCGTTCTCTTCGAGCGCTTCCAAAACGCCGATATGGTAAAGCCCCTTTGCGCCGCCGCCGCTCATCACGACGCCCACCGTACGGGGCCGCGCAGCCGGAGTCTCCGGATTCTGCGCCCCGGCAGCCCCTGCGACCAGCAGCAGCACCGAGATAAATGAGAGGGTTTTACGCAACATATCTCAATTTTTTTATAACTTTGCACGTTATACGAGTGGTAAAAGTAGGGAAAAAGCGTAAACAAACAAAATATGACCGACAAAATCAATGAACTCCTCCGACGTGTCGAAGAGTTTAAACCCAAGGCAGCGGCCGAGATCGAGGAATTCCGCATCAAAATCCTCGGCAAGAAAGGCGAACTGAACGCCCTGATGGAAGATTTCAAAACGGTGGCTCCGGAACTCAAACGCGAGCTAGGCCAGCAGCTCAACAAACTCAAAACCACGGCGCTCGACCGCATCAACAGCCTGCGCGAACAGCTGCAGGACGCAGCCTCCGACGACGGCGCCGCAACCGAAGACATGACCCGCCCCGGCTCGGCCGAACAACTCGGTTCGCGCCATCCGATTTCGCTGGTCAAGAACCAGATCGTCGAGGTCTTCTCGCGGCTGGGCTACACCGTCGCCGACGGTCCCGAAATCGAGGACGACTGGCACGTCTTCTCGGCGCTCAACTTCCCGCCCGAACACCCGGCGCGCGACATGCAGGACACCTTCTTCATCGAGAAGAATCCCGACATCCTGCTGCGCACGCACACCTCGTCGATTCAGGTGCGCACCATGGAGCACCAGAAGCCGCCCATCCGCGTCATCTGCCCCGGCCGCGTCTTCCGCAACGAAGCCATCTCCTACCGCGCGCACTGCATCTTCCACCAGATCGAAGGACTCTACATCGACGAAGGAGTCTCGTTCGCCGACATGAAGCAGTCGCTGCTCTACTTCGCCAAGGAGGTCTTCGGCGAACAGACCGTCATCCGCATGCGTCCCTCGTACTTCCCCTTCACCGAGCCTTCGGCCGAGGTGGACGTGTCGTGCAACCTCTGCGGCGGCAAGGGCTGTCCGGTCTGCAAGGGCACGGGCTGGCTCGAAATCATGGGCTGCGGCATGGTCGATCCCAACGTGCTGAAAGCAAACAATATAGACCCCGAAAAATATTCGGGATTCGCCTTCGGCATGGGTATTGAGCGCATCGCAATGCTCAAATACGGCGTGAAGGACCTGCGTCTCTATTTCGAAAACGACGTGCGGTTCCTCCACCAGTTCGACACGGCACTCTAAAACCGCGATCCATGAAACGTCTGACAGCGACAACGGCACTCTGCGTACTCTTCTGCACGGCTTTCGCCGCGGGGAAGGGTCCCGCCGCGACCGTACCCGGCGGTTACCCCGATTCGCTGCGCAGCGTCTGGCTCTATACCGAGGGCATCAAACAGAATACCATTTTTCACGATACGGTCCGGGCGCGGGAATATCTCACCGAGGCGATCCGCGCCGATTCGACCTACGCGCCGGCCTATTACGAAATGGCGACCAACGGCATGTACTCCACGCCCGACGAGGCGGTGGAGCTGGCCCGCCGCGCCTACCGGCTCGACACGACGAACAAATGGTATCACCAGTTCCTCGGACAGGCCCTGATCTTCGCCCAGCGTTACCCCGAAGCGCTCGGCGTCTACAAGCGCCTGCGCACCGCAGATCCGCAGAACCCCGACAACTACCGGCTTCTGGCGGCGCTCTACGAGCAGGTCCAGCAGCCCTATTCGGCCATCGCCACGCTCGACTCGGCGGAACTCCGCTTCGGGCGCATTCCGATGCTGAGCGCGATGAAACGCCAGCTGCTGATCTCCACGCGGCAGCTGGACAAAGCCGTCGACGAGGCCAAGGCCATGGTCGAAGCCGCTCCCTACGAAGCGCAGCACCATGTGGTGCTGGCCGACCTCTATGCGATTCTGAACAAGGACTCGCTGGCCATGGCGGAGTACGACCGCGCCATGCAGATCGACTCGACCGACGTCGCCACGCTGATGTCGCTGGCCGACTACTACAACGGCCGCCGCGATTACCGGTCGGTACTCAACGTCACCCAGCGGCTCTTCGACTCGGACCAGATGCCGCTCGACGCCAAGATCAAACGCTTCGAGCAGCTCACCTCCGACATGCGGTTCTACCGCGAATATTACATCCAGCTCAACGCGCTGGCCTCGACGCTGGCCGTACGCTATCCGCAGGACCGGCGGGTGGTGGAACTCTATGCCAAGCACCTGATCGCCTCAGGAGAACTGGAGCAGGCACTGGCGCTCTACAAACTCCACCTCGACGACCAGCCGCCCGTCGAAAGCTACTACCGGTCGGTGATCGACATCGAGAGCTATCTCCAGCATCCCGACTCGGCGGCCCTCTACATCAACCGGGCGCTGGAGCTTTTCCCCGGAGAGATCGACTTCCAGCTCTCGAAAGGCCACGTGCTGAACTACACCAAAGAGTACGACAAAGCGATAAAAGCCTATCAGCAGTCGCTCCGTTACGCCCGCACCGATTCGCTGCGGGGCGCGATCTGGGGGCTGATCGGCGACACATGGCACCAGAAAGCCGCGGCAGGGGAGTCCGGCGACGAAGAGGATTTCGTGCTCATCAGCCGCAAGGGTTCGTTCCGTTCGGCCATGAAGCAGTGCTACAAAGCCTATGACAGGAGCCTGCGCTACGATCCCGACAACGCCATGGTGCTGAACAATTACGCCTATTTCCTCTCGCTTGAGGAGCGCGATCTGGAAAAGGCGCTCGCCATGGCCAGCCGCGCCACGGCCCTCACGGACAACAACCCCACCTACCTCGACACCCACGCTTGGGTGCTCTTCAAACTGGGACGTGTGGACGAAGCCCGGAAAATCATGCAGCAGGCCGTCGCCCTCGACGCGCAGGAAAGCGCCGCGCTGCTGGTCCACTACGGCGACATACTGAAGGCGCTGGGCGAGAATTTCATGGCCGAGATATACTGGCGCAAAGCCCTCGAAAAGGGCTACGACGCCGGGCGCATCGAACGCCGGATAACGGAAAGCAAAGCGAAAAAAGAGTAACCCTGCAAATGCGATGAAGCCGACGAAAAGCTGCATACTGACCCTTTTCCTGCTGTTCGCCGCCCTTGCGGCCTCCGCTCAGGCCGACCGCAAGATCGAACAGCAGAAGCGGGTTATCGCGGCGCTGGAGCAGAAAATCGCCGCCGAGGAGCGGGAGATTTCGAAGCTCAAGGAGGGCCGCGCCGCCACCGAGGAGCGCGTACGGCGTCTGGCCCGTCAGATAGATTCGCGGAACCAGCTGCTCGAAGAGACCGAGAAGCAGGCCCGCCTGCTGCGCGGGGAGATCGACCGCACGGACAGCGTCGCCGGAGACCTCGGCAGATCGCTGGACCGCAACCGTACCCAATACGCCGAAATGGTGCGCGAAGCCTATCGCAACTACCGGCACAACAATTATCTGACCTATATTTTCTCGTCGCGCGACTTCGCCGACATGGCCCGCAAGATCACCAACCTGCGGGAAGTGGCGTCGATGCGCGAACGCAAACTGCAGGACATCACGGCGCTCTCGAAGCAGGTCGCCGAGGAGAAGGAGCTGCTCGACCGCCGCAAACGGTCACTCGACTCGGTAACGCTCAAACTGAAAGCCCAGAAACAGAAGCTCGAACGCGACGCCCGCAACGCCCGCACCAGCATCCGGCAGCTCTCCCAGAAGGAGAAAACGGCCCTCCAGCGCAAAATATCGCAGGAGCAGCAGCTCGACGTGGCCATCGGCGAACTGCGCAAACTGACCAAGGGCAACAAGGAGGGCGATTCGTTCTCGACCAAGACCACGGGCCTGCGGCTTCCCGTCACGGCGGGCCGCGTGAAGCGCTACAAGGAGAACATGGCCGAAATCACGGGTCCCAAGGGGGCGCACGTCATTTCGATCTACGACGGCAAGGTCGTGGACGTCAAGCGCAATCGCATAACCAACAAATACGACGTTTACGTGGCTCACGGCGAATATATAACCTCCTATGCCAACATGGGGTCGATCTGCGTCGAGAAGGGCCAGAAAGTGGCCAGAAACGCACAGTTGGGCACCATCGGTTCGGCGGTGAACATCATGACCATGGAAACGGAGTACAAACTCGTCTTCGGCATCTATCCGCCGAATCCGGGCCAGAAGCTCCGTGCCGAGAACTGTTTCAAGAAATAACATGAGGACGACATGCGACGGTGCGGTTTCCCGAAACCTGCTGCCGGCATCCGCAGGCAGATACCCGATTCCGGCAGTGGCCGGATCTCCGTCCAGCACCGGAAATCCGTGTCCCCAACGCCGAAAATCTCCGTCCAGCGCCGGAAATCCGCGTCCTCAGCAGCGAAACACCCCGGACGAAGGAGGAAGGACGTAAAATCTGAAAAATACGAAAAAATGGCTGTCAAATATTATACGGACGATTGCAGCTACCGGCTGCCCCAAAAACGGCTGACCGCGGAGTGGCTCCGCCGGGTCGCCGAAGCGGAAGGGTATGAGCTGGGCGAGGTGAGTTATATCTTCTGTTCGGCGCAGCGGTTGCTGGAGATGAACCGCCAGTACTTGGGCCACGACTATTTCACCGACGTCATCACGTTCGACTACAGCGACCGCAAAGGCGCCCGCGTAATTTCGGGCGACATCTTCATCGACGTCGAAACCGTCGCCGACAACGCCCGGCAGTACGGGTCCCCGACGCTTCAGGAGATGCGCAGGGTAGTGGTCCACGGCGTACTGCACCTCTGCGGGCAGGGCGACAAAACCCCCCGCACCAACGCGCAGATGCACCGCAAAGAGGACAAATACCTGAAGTTCTGGGAGGAGCAATAACAGCCTTCTTTTGCGTGCGATCCGGCAGGACCGGGCCGAAAAAAACGCCCCCTGCCGGAGAATCAACCAAGAATTGAGAACAGAGCAATGATTTTAGAATACGATATTATCGTCATCGGCGGCGGACACGCCGGATGCGAAGCAGCCTCGGCCGCCGCGCGTCTCGGCTCGCGCACGCTGCTGCTTACGATGGATATGACCAAAATGGCCTCGATGTCCTGCAACCCGGCAGTCGGCGGAGTAGCCAAAGGTCAGATTGTCAGAGAGATAGATGCTTTAGGCGGACAAATGGGCCGCATCACGGACCTCACGACCATCCAGTTCCGGATGCTCAACCGGTCGAAGGGCGCCGCCATGTGGAGTCCGCGCGCCCAATGCGACAAATCGCGCTTCTCGGCCCAATGGCGGCACACGCTCGAAAACACCGTGAACCTCTACATCTGGCAGGATGCGGCGACGGAGCTTCTCTTCGACACCTCCGGGGCCAAACCCCGCATAAAGGGCGTAAGGACCCAAATGGGCATCGAGTTCGCCTGCCGCGCTGTCGTGCTGACTTCGGGAACCTTTCTCGAAGGAATGATGCACTGCGGCACTTCGCACGCCGAAGGAGGCAGGGCGGGGGATGCCGCTTCGCACGGAATCACGGAATCCCTGCGCGCCGTAGGATTTGAAACGGGACGCATGAAAACAGGCACTCCGGCACGTCTCGACGCACGCACGATCGACTTCGAAGCGCTCGAACCGCAATACGGCGACGAAAATCCGGCCAAGTTCTCTTTTTCACCTGATACACAACCTGTTAAGCATCAACTGCCTTGTTTTCTGGTCTACACTTCGGCCGAGGTGCACGACCTGCTGCGCACCGGTTTCGACCGTTCGCCTCTGTTCAACGGAACGATCAAAGGAATAGGTCCCCGCTACTGTCCCAGCATCGAAGACAAGCTCCGGACCTTTGCCGACAAGGATCAGCACCAGCTCTTTCTGGAGCCCGAAGGCGAGTCGACCAACGAATATTATCTCAACGGATTTTCATCGTCGCTGCCTTGGGACATACAGTGGGAAGCGCTGCACAAAATCCGGGGATTCGAAGATTTGCACATATTCCGCCCCGGTTACGCCATCGAATACGACTATTTTCCGCCTACGCAACTGCACCATTCGCTCGAAACGAAACTCGTTTCCGGCTTGTATTTCGCAGGTCAGGTCAACGGAACGACCGGATACGAAGAGGCCGCGGCGCAGGGACTCATAGCCGGAATCAACGCACACCGGGCGCTGAAAGGGGAAGAAGCCGTGGTATTGCAGCGCGACGAAGCCTACATCGGAGTACTGATCGACGATCTCGTTACCAAAGGCGTGGACGAACCCTACCGCATGTTTACCTCGCGTGCCGAATACCGTATTTTGCTCCGGCAGGACAATGCGGATCTCAGACTTACTCCGATCGGATATAAAATAGGGCTGATTTCACAAAAAAGATACGCCCATTTCACCGAAAAAAAAGCATCCGTAGAATCGCTTATTTCCTTCGCCCGCCGGCAGAGCATCAAAGCAGCCGAAATTAACGACTATTTAAAATCGGTAAATTCGGAACCTTTGACTCAGGGAAGGAAGCTTTACGACATTCTGATGCGCAATAATGTTACGTTCGAATCGCTCTCGGAAACACTTCCAAAACTCCGAAAATTCATCTCGGACAACAACATTTCAGCCGAAGCAATCGAAGAAGCCGAAATTCAAATCAAATACAAAGGCTATATAGAACGTGAAAAATTCATCGCAGAAAAACTCCACAGACTCGAAAACATTCGCATTCCCGAAGATTTCGATTTCCACTCGATGAACTCGCTGACGATAGAAGCCCGTCAGAAACTGACCCGGATACGCCCGGCAACAATAGGGCAGGCGTCCCGGATTCCGGGAGTTTCCCCGGCCGACGTCAATGTATTGCTGGTAAAATTCGGAAGATAAAACCAAAAGTGCTCAACACAGTTCCACGTGGAGCAATTTGGTGAACACAAACCCCTATATGATCACAAACCACAACACATAGTTCCACGTGGAACAAATTAAAAAGACCGCTTAAATAAGCGGTCTTTTTAATTCAAATAACGAGAATATTACTCTACAATCGTACACCAATTATACTTATCTTCGGCACGGCCGTATTGAATATCCTGAAGACGTGTATAAAGTTCCATACAAACCTTACCCACTTCTGTCCCATATTCATAAATATCATTTGTCTGCATATCGAAAATCTTCCCGATAGGGGAGATAACAGCCGCCGTTCCGCAGCCGCCGCACTCCTCGAAGGTACGAAGCTCCTCTACAGGAATCAGACGGTCTTCGACCTCAAGCCCCATATCTCGCGCCAACTGCCGCAGACTCTTGTTGGTGATGGAAGGCAATACAGAAGAGGATTTCGGTGTAATATATTTACCCTCCTTGATACCGAAGAAATTGCAGGCTCCGCACTCTTCGATGTACTTATGCTCTGCGGCATCGAGATACATGATATTCGAATAGCCCAATTTATGACCGTTTTCACCCGACAGCAGGCTGGAAGCATAGTTGCCGCCGACCTTCACGTCGCCTGTTCCACGTGGAGCAGCGCGGTCCTGTTCACGGTCTATGGCAACGGAGATAGGCTTGATGCCGTCTTTGAAATAAGCACCCACGGGAGAGCAATAAACAATCAGCAAAGCATCCTTGGCAGGCTTGACCCCCAATCCGGCAGTCGTACCGAACATGACGGGACGCAGATAAAGCGATGCGCCGGTACCATAGGGAGGAATATATTTTTCGTTGCGTTTTACCACTTCGACACAGGCCTTGACGATCATTTCGATCGTCGGGACGGGAAGGCAAAGACGTTCCGCAGAAGACTGCAACCGCTTGGCGTTCTCCTCTACACGGAAAAGACGGACTTTCCCATCGACACCCCGAAAGGCTTTCAGCCCTTCGAACAGCTCGATACCGTAATGCAGACACGACGCCGACATGTGTATCTTGATATACTCGTCGCCCGTGACCTCCATCTCACTCCATTTGCCGTCCGTATAATAATAGCGAACGTTTGCGTCGGTCTTGCGATAATCGAATCCCAAGGCACCCCAATCCATATTTTCCATTATAATAAGTTTTAAAGGTTTTACAACATTATCCCACGACGGCGCCGCTGTTCGTCGCCTCATTCGGACTCAGCAGACGCAGTTTTCCGGAGGCATCCTCGGCCATCAGAATCATACCGCGCGACAAAATCCCCTTCAATTCGCGGGGTTGCAGATTGACCAGCACGAGCACCTGACGTCCGACCAACTCCTCAGGCGTGAAGTATTCGGCGATTCCTGATACTATTTCACGCTGATCTATACCCGTATCGACCGTCAATTTCAACAGTTTCTTCGTTTTCGCCACCTTTTCGGCCGCAAGAATCGTCGAAACCCGGATATCCATTTTCTGAAAATCGTCGAAACTTATCGCATCTTTCTGAGGTTCAACCTGTTGCGCCGCCTCAGCCGCTGCGTTGGCCTCTTTGGTCGCCGCAAGTTTGTCCAGCTGGCGCTGAATCACGTCGTCTTCGATTTTCTCGAACAGCAAAACCGGTTCCCCGATCTTATGCCCGGCGGCAATCAGATCCATCGTCCCCAACTGTTCCCATCCGAATTTCTCGACAGAAAGCATCTTCAGTATCTTCGCGGCGGAGAAGGGCATGAAAGGTTCGATCGCAATGGCCGTATTGGCCGTGATCTGCAACGCGATGTTGAGAATTGTCCCGACACGTTGGGGATCGGTCTTGACGACTTTCCACGGCTCGGTATCCGCAAGGTACTTGTTACCGATGCGGGCGATATTCATGGCGTCTTTCAGCGCTTCGCGGAAATGGTAATGTTCGATATTGGACTCCAGCGACGCCTTCACCGCAGCCACCTCGCCGACAGTCTGGCGGTCATAGTCATTCAGTTCGCCGCAGGCCGGAACTTCCCCGTCGTAATATTTCCGGGTCAGCACCAGCGCGCGATTCACGAAATTGCCCAGAACAGCAACCAGCTCGTTGTTGTTGCGGGCCTGAAAATCCTTCCACGTAAAGTCGTTGTCCTTGGTTTCGGGCGCATTGGCGCAGAGTACGTAACGAAGCACATCCTCCTTGCCCGGAAACTCTTCGAGGTATTCGTGCAGCCACACGGCCCAGTTGCGCGAGGTCGAAATCTTGTCGCCTTCGAGATTCAGGAACTCATTCGCCGGCACGTTTTCGGGCAGGATATAGCCGCCGTGCGCCTTGAGCATCGACGGGAAGACGATGCAGTGGAAAACGATATTGTCTTTGCCGATAAAATGAACCATCTTGGTGTCCTCCGACTTCCAATAGGTCTCCCAATCGGGTGTAAGGTCCTTTGTAGCAGATATATAACCGATCGGAGCGTCGAACCAGACATAAAGCACCTTCCCTTCGGCGCCCTCCACCGGCACGGGAATGCCCCAATCGAGGTCGCGGCTTACGGCACGGGGCTGCAAACCTCCGTCCAGCCAGCTCTTGCACTGTCCGTAAACATTGCTTTTCCACTCTTTGTGCCCTTCGAGAATCCACTCGCGCAGGAATCCTTCATACTGATCCAGCGGCAGATACCAGTGTTTCGTCTCACGCTTCACAGGCACGGAACCCGACACGGCGCTGTGCGGATCGATCAACTCGTCGGGCGAGAGGGTAGAGCCGCACTTCTCGCACTGGTCGCCGTAAGCGCGGTCGTTGCCGCATTTGGGACAGGTGCCGACGATATAACGGTCTGCGAGGAACGTCTGCGTCTCCTCGTCGTAATACTGCATCGAAGTCTGCTCGATGAACTTCCCCTCGTCGTACAACTTGCGGAAAAATTCCGAAGCAGTCTTGGCATGCGTCGCCGACGAAGTCCGCGAATAGATGTCGAATGACATTCCCAGCCCCTCGAACGACTTTTTGATCATATTGTGGTAACGGTCCACGATCTGCTGCGGCGTCACCCCCTCCTTGCGGGCCTTGATGGTGATGGGCACGCCGTGTTCGTCGCTTCCGCAGACCGAAATCACGTCGCGGCCCCTGAGCCGCAGGTAACGGGTATAAATGTCCGAAGGTATGTAAACTCCCGCCAGATGGCCGATATGCACCGGACCGTTGGCATAGGGAAGAGCCGAGGTAACGAGATAACGCTTGAATTCTTTTGCCATAAAAACAGATACAGTATTACTAATTTCTGTCAAAATTAGTAATTTTTAGGCTAAAAAAAAGCAAAGCGCCATTATTTGTTTACAGATGGTAATAAACAAAAACCGGAACCTGAAATCAGGCCCCGGTTCAACGATCGATTCCGCTTCGGTCAGTCGATCTCCAACTCGTCGATCAGCCATTTCGCGCCGGCGAACTTGTCGATGACGAAGAGCACGTAGCGGACATCCACGGCGATCGTGCGCTGCAGCTGCGGCTCGAAAGCCACGTCGCCCGACATCGCTTCCCAGTTGCCGTCGAACGCCAGACCGATCAGCTCGCCCTTGGCGTTCATCACCGGCGAACCCGAATTGCCGCCCGTAATATCGCAGTCGGCCAAAAAGGCCACCGGAAGTTCGCCCTCGGCGTTGGCATAACGTCCGAAATCCTTCGCGGCGTACAGCTCCTTGAGCTTGTCTGGAACCGTAAACTCCGTAGGATTCTTGGGATCTTCCTTCTCCATCACGCCCTTAAGCGTCGTATAATAGTTGTAGCGAATACCGTCCGCCGGATCGTAGGGCAGAACGCGGCCGTAAGTCAGGCGGATCGTAAAGTTCGCATCCGAAGCCCACGCCTTGTCGGGCTGCATGCGCATCAGACCGGCGATGTAGAGACGGTGCCCGTCCTTGAACCTGCGGTTATTCTCCCGCTGGGCATCCGCCAGTTCGAGCAGTTTCGCATCGAGCGAACGCACGAATACGACCGCCGGATCGGCATCGCGTTTTCCCACCGAAAAATCATCCACGAAGGCCAGCGTGCCTTCCTCGGTGGCGAAGACCGAATTATCGTACAGATAATCGACATAAGCATCCGTATCGCCGCCGAACCGCTTGTCGATCACTTCGGCGAACACCGTCGGAAGGTCTCCGCATTTCTCCTTGACGATCTGCATCATGCGCTTGGCTACACGTCGGTCCGTCGCCGGGTTGTAATCCTTGTAGAAAGCCCTCATGGCCTCCTTCGAACGCGCCTGATCGGTGATCTTCTCCACGGCGAGGAACGAACGCGCCGGCGTCAGGATCTCCACGGCCCGGTAAAGCGCCTCCCTGAGCACCTGCTCGGCCGCAAAAGCGGAAGCGTTGCCTTCCACCGCTTCGCGGATACGGTCCAGCGCATCCATATAGCCTTCGGTCGGCAGCGTATTGGCTTCGGCCCACTTCCGGAAAGCCGCCTCCTGCGCCTCTTTCTGCGCCTTGACGTTCAGTTTGCGGATACCGCGCGACATGCCGATCGAATTCTTCCAGTAGTTCGACGACTGGGCGTATTTCGAAGCGTACTGAATCCGCACCTTGTCACTTGCGGCCATATCCTCCTTGAGAATGGCCTGACGCTCGCCGCGGATGAAGATGCGTTGCGGATTCTCGATATCCAGCATGCGGTCGATCTCGAACGAAGTCATGTAACGCGACGTCGAACCGGGGAAACCCATGATCATCGCGAAGTCTCCCTCCTTGTATCCGTCCACCGAAACCTTCAGAAACTTGTCGGCCTTGTAAGGGCGGTTTTCGGGCGCGTAATCGGCCGGCTTGTTGTCGGGTCCGGCATAGACGCGAAAGACCGAGAAATCGCCCGTATGACGCGGCCACATCCAGTTGTCGGTGTCTCCGCCGAACTTGCCGATCGAAGTGGGGGGAGTTCCCACCAGACGCACGTCGCTGAAAACCTCGATCACGAAGGCGAAAAACTGGTTCCCGCCGAAGAAATCCTTCACCAGCACCTCCATGCCGGGATTGTCCTGCGCAATGCGGCTGCGCACGGCCGCAGCATGTTCGGCCACGATGCGCGCCCGCTCTTCGCCCGAAGCCACGTCGGGCACATATCCCAGAATGTCGGAAGTGACGTCCGAAATCTTGCGGATAAAACGCACCTTGAGCCCCGGAGCCGGGATCTCCTCTTCGCGCGACATGGCCCAGAAACCGTTTTTCAGGTAGTCGTGTTCGACGGACGACAGCGCCTGAATCGAACCGTAGCCGCAGTGGTGGTTGGTAAACAGCAGGCCGTCGGCCGAAACGATCTCGCCCGTACATCCGGGACCGAAGATCACGATGGCGTCCTTGAGCGAGGATTTGTTGACGCTGTAAATCTCCTCGGCCGAAAGTTTGCACCCGCGGGCCTTCATCTCCTTGATATTCATTTTCTGAAGGTAGGGCAGCAGCCACATTCCCTCGTCGGCCGCAGCGGTCAAAGAGGCGCACGCCGCGGCGATCAGTAAAAAGAGTTTCTTCATACAGGATTGTTATTTGATATTTATCATGTTCAGGATCGAACGCTCGGCCCTGCGCCGCACCTCTTCGTCGAGCACGATTTCGGGCGATTCGTTTTCGAGACACGCGCAGATGTTTTCGAGCGTCACCATCTTCATGTACTTGCAGTTGTTGCATCCGCAGGTCTCGTCGTCGGGGGGTGCCGGAATAAACGTCTTGCCGGGGTAACGCTTCTTCATCTCGGCGAGGATGCCCGATTCGGTCACCACGATGAACTCGTCGGCGCCGCTACGGCCGCAGTAGTCGAGGATCGCCGCCGTGGACCCTACGAAGTCGGCCACTTCGACGATATAAGCCCGGCATTCGGGATGCACGACGACCTTGGCGGCCGGATGCTCCTTTTTGAGCTGCAGCAGCTTCTCCAGCGAAAATTCCTCGTGCACATGACATGCGCCGTCCCACAACACGATATTCTCGCGTCCCGTCAGCTTTTTGATATAACCTCCCAGATTGCGGTCGGGCGCGAAGATGATCGGTCGGTCGGCCGGAATCGACTGCACGACCTTCAGCGCATTGGACGAAGTGCAGCAGATATCGGTCAGGGCCTTGACGCCGACCGTGGTATTGACGTACGAAACGACCGTATGGCCGGGATATTTCGCCTTGAAGGCCGCAAAATCCTTCTCATCGCACGACTCGGCCAGCGAACATCCCGCTTCGGGGCAGGGAATCAGCACCTTCTTGTCGGGGCAGAGCACCTTGGCGGTCTCGGCCATGAAGTGCACGCCGGCGAACAGGATGATGTCGGCGTCTACCGACTGCGCCTTGACCGAGAGGGCCAGCGAGTCGCCCAGAAAGTCGGCCGCCTCCTGCACTTCGGGCGTGGTGTAATAATGGGCCAGTATGACGGCGCGCTTGCGGCGCTTGAGTTCATCGATCCGGCGGCGGATCTCCGCGGAGTTATTGACCTTCATTTTTTATTTTTACTATTTATTAATTTTAAATAAAGATATAAGAATAGAAATAATAGCTGTTGATACTGTTCACAAGTTTCCCCGCGATTTTTCTCTCAACATTTTCTCCTCTTCTTTTTCTTCTGTTTTTATTCTAATTATTTGATAGTCAATCTATAAAAATAATAATCGACAATTGTTCACAACTGTTTTCAACATTTCGACAGCCCTTTTTTGTGAACATTCTGTTGCTCTTTTGGGAGTCGGCCGCTGACTATAATTCGGCAAAACTTTTTTTGGTTTCGGCGAAAACTTGTATATACCCTCCCTGTTTCGGGATTTGCAACTCTTCGGGGCCGGAAGTTTTCATTATTTATCGTCGGTTATCAACAGGGTTTCTAACACGATTTCATGACCTTTTCGACAGTCTTTTCGGCGATTTCGCGGTACCATTTTTCGACCCTCGGATCGATGCCCGCCGCAGGGCGTCCCTCGTCGGAACCCTCCATGATGGACTGTACGATGGGTATTTCGCCCAGAAAATCCACGCCGTTTTCTTCGGCGTAACGGCGCGCGCCGCCTTTCCCGAAGATATAGTACCGGTTTTCGGGCAGTTCTTCGGGCGTGAACCACGCCATGTTTTCTATCACGCCCGCTACCGGGATGTTTACGTTTTCGTTGCGGAACATCTCCACACCGCGCACCACGTCGGCGACCGCCACCTGCTGGGGCGTCGAGACGATCACCGCGGCGTCGATTTTCAGTTCGCCTATAATAGAGAGGTGTACGTCGCCCGTTCCGGGGGGCAGGTCCGCGAGCAGGAAATCGAGCGTTCCCCACTTGGTCTGGTGGATCATCTGCTTGAGGGCGCTGACCGCCATGGCGCCGCGCCACAAAAGGGCGTCGGTCGGTTTGATGAAGAATCCGATCGACATGAGGCGTATGTCCATCGACTCGGCTGGAACGATGCGGTCCGTTCCCTCCTCCTGCACCGCATCGGGCAGGTACCCCTCCACGCCGAACATCTTGGGCTGCGAGGGACCGTAAATATCGGCGTCGAGAATTCCGACGCGGTAACCCATGTTGCGCAGTGCGACGGCGAGGTTGGCCGTCACGGTGGACTTTCCTACCCCGCCTTTGCCCGATGCCACGGCGATCACTTTGGCGATGCCGCCGGTGGTCGTCTTGAGCTTGGGTTCGGGCCGCGGCGCGGCGCCGCCCTCCTTGATGACGACCATGACGTTTTGCTGCGGGAATTCACGCCGGAGAATCTCCTCGGCTTGGTTTTTGATTTTCACCGCGAACGGGTCGCGGGCCTTGGCGAAACGGAGTACGACGGTGATCTTGCCGGCTCCGGAGGCGATATGCTCGATAAAGCCGCTGCCGACGATGTCCTGTCCCGTTTCGGGATGGACGACGGACGTCAGCAGATGTCTGATTTTTTCTTCCATGATTCGTGTTGTGACTACAATCGCAAAGATAACGTATATTTTGCAGAATAAATATAGCAGGGCCTATTATTTTATCGAAAAACGATAAATTTTATTTGTTTTTCGTAAAATTTCCTTATATTTGCAAAGGAAATCCGGACTCGGAACGAAACAGGACAAACAATAAACGATACGTTATGAATTTTATCAAGACTTTTCTGGCTGCGATCCTCGCCTTCGTCGTGGGGTCGTTTCTGGTGTTTTTTCTCTGGATATTCATTCTGCTGGGCATAGCCGGCTCGATGGAGAAGACGGTGGCCGTGCATGCGGAATCGATCCTCAAGATCGACTTTTCGGATGTGCTGACCGACGCTCCGTCGAGCGATCCCTTCGCCGGGATCGACTTCGCCACGCTGCGCTCCACGCGCCAGCTTCCGCTGATGAAGGCTCTGCGCGCGCTCGAAGCCGCCAAGGACGACAGCCGCATCAAGGGCATTTACCTGCGGATGAACGGCAACGGCGGCGTGATGGGCGCGGCCCTGCTGGAAGAGCTGCGTGAAGCGGTCGTCGATTTCAAGCAGAGCGGCAAATTCGTCGTCGCTTACGACGAGACCTATTCGCAGGGAAAATATTACCTCGCTTCGGCGGCCGACAAGATCTACATGCAGCCCGAAGGCGCCATGGACTGGTCGGGTCTCGCGTTCAACCTGATGTTCTACAAGGGCCTGCTCGACAAACTCGACATCAAGGCCGAAGTGTTCCGCCCTACGGCCTGCAAATACAAGAGCGCCGTCGAGCCGTATATCCTTCCCAAAATGTCGGACGCCAACCGCGAGCAGATGCAGGCGCTCGTGAATTCGATGTGGAACACCATCGCCGGCTCGGTCGCCGAGGCCCGCGGCATCGACCTGAAGGAGCTGAACCGTATCACCGACAAACTGGAGGTTTCGCTGCCTGAGGATGCCCTTGAACACGGCTTCGTGGACAGCCTGATCTACGAGGACCAGATGAAGGACATATTCGCCGAACTGGGCGTAGCGTCCGATTCCGACGGAGAGTATAATTTCATCACGCTGGGCGAATACGCTTCGCAGGTAGGCGCCGACCTCAAAAACATCTCGGCCGATCAGGTGGCCGTCGTCTATGCCGACGGCGCGATCGTCGACGGCGAAGGCTTCGGAAAGGAGATTTACGGCAATACGCTGGCTGCGACGCTGGCCGGCGTGCGTGACGACGAGAAGGTCAAGGCCGTGGTGCTGCGCGTGAACTCTCCCGGCGGCAGTGCACTGGCTTCGGACGTCATCTGGCGCGAAATGGAACTGCTGAAAGCCGAGAAACCGGTGGTCGTTTCGATGGGCTCCTATGCCGCCAGCGGAGGTTATTACATTTCGTGTCCCGCCGACGTCATCGTGGCCGACAAACTGACCCTTACGGGTTCGATCGGCGTCTTCGGCATGTACCTCAACACCATCGACGCCTTTAAAAACAAGCTGGGAATCACGTTCGACGCCGTGAAGAGCAACACCTCGGCCGGAATGGGGGCGACCTCGCCGCTGACCGCCGCCGAGCGGGCTTCGATCATGCGCGGCGTGGACAAGGTCTACACGACCTTCACGACCCATGTGGCCGAAGGGCGCAACCTGCCGGTCGAAAAGGTGCTCGACATCGCCGGGGGCCGTGTCTGGTCGGGCGAAGATGCGCTGGGCATCGGTCTGATCGATACGTACGGCGGCCTGAAGACGGCTATCGCCATCGCCGTGGACAAGGCCGGTCTGGGCGACAGCTACCGGGTGACCGAGGTGATCGAGGAACCGACGGGATTCGCCGCCTTCATCGCGTCGCTCAACGTCAGCGTCCGCGAGGCCATGACCCGTTCGGAACTGGGACTGCTGATGAAGGAGTACAAGCAGGTGCAGGAGGCGACCAAACAGCAGGGAGTCGTCATGTACTACCCCTATAAGCTGGAACTGCGTTGAGACCGCACCGCAAACCGGTGAACTGAACCTGCGCGGACGCTGTTCCGCAATCCGATACGAAAATCGGCCCCGGATTCGGGGCCGATTTCTATTTTTTCCGGGGAAGCGGGTTCAAACTACCTCTCTCCGCTTTCCGAAGAGGTTCCGGAGGACGGATTTCCCCCCCCCTCGGACAAACTGGCTCCGTTGCGTAAATCGTCGAGTTTGCGGCCGATCTCCTCGACCTGCTGCCGGTCGGGCGAAATCACTGTCGAGCCGAATTTGCGTCGGTATTCGCCCGGCGCCGAGCCGATGCGCTCGCGGAAGGCGTGGTTGAAATTCGAGATGTTGTGGAATCCGCACCGGGTGCTGATTTCCGAAATCGGAGCGTCGGTCTCCACGATCATCTGCGCGGCGCGCACGATGCGGAACCCGTTGATATAGGTCCAGAGATTCTGGCAGGTGTTCTTCTTGAAATAGCGGCATACCGACGAGGGGGACATGCCCACTTCGGCGCCGATGTCTTCGAGCGTGATTTTGTTGTGGTAGTTGTTTTCCACGAACTGCAGGATTTTCTTGATGCGTTCGTTGCCGTCGGCCTGCGTCTTGTAATCCGTCGTTCCGATAATGTGCATTTCGTCCGGTCCCGCCGTGGCGAGGTCGTTGAGGATGTCCAGAAAGAGCACCACCGACTCGAATCCCCGCAGTCCGGGCAGCTGCAGCAGCCGGTCGCGGACGCGGTCCACCACCTTTTCGGAGAAATGGAGACCTGCGACGGGCAGGCTCAGCATCTTCTGAATGGGCTGCAGGTACTCGGTTTCCAAAAGCTGCCAGTTGGGCATGTCGCGGCTGAACTGCACCGCCACGGCTTCGCAGTCGATGTCGGCATAGGCTTCGTCGCGTGTGTAGCAGTGCGGAACGCCCGGAAAAATGATGATCAGGTCCTTTTCGGTGAAGTCGTCGGCCGTACGGCCCGTGATGCGCGTACCCTTGACGTTCAGGGTCAGGCTCAGCATGTAGTCCTCGTGGAAATGCAAGGGCGGATCCGACTGTTTGTCGGACCAGTACTGCGTGATGAACAAGTCTTTTTCAGGCCGTGGCGCAAGGTCTTTTAAAACATATTTCATATGTCGGGACTTTTAACAAATATACGAATTAATCGGATATAAAACGCAAACCCCGTGTGATTTAATCTTCCGGAAGGCGAAAATAAAATACGACGAACCCGTCTCCATGTTCGGAGACGGGTTCGTTGCGGATCATCTGGAAATCGTTCGTCGGTACGCGCGGCGGCTGTTTTCTAAGACATGGGAACAGCGGTCCGGCGTGCTGACGCCGCCCCTGCTCAGGGAACGTAGGAGGCGATGGATTTCCAAGTGAGGTTTTTCCATTGCTGCCCGGCGGCGGTCGGGTATTCCACGCCCGCCGCGTTGAGGAACAGGTTGCAGGCGGCGGGAACGTCGGCCGAGGTGAATGTGTCGGCAGCCAGCGTGATGGCCGTCGTCGCACCCAGCTTCAGGGTCGTCAGGGCGGTGCATTTGTCGAAAGCCTTGGTTCCGAGCGAAGTGGCTTTGGAAAGATCGACCTCCTTGAGCTTCGGGTTTTCGGCGAAACAGAAGTTGCCTACCTTCTCGACATTGGGCAGCGAGATGCTCTCCAGAGCGTCGCACCCGCGAATGGCGTTCATACCCAGATCTTTTGCGGCGGGCAGGTCGATTGCCGTCAGGCTCTTGCAGTTCTGGAACAGCGACGAGGGGACCGTTTCGAGCGTGGCCAAAAGAGGAACGTCATAACTCGTCAGGCCGGTCATTCCGCTGAATGCTCCGCCGTTATTGATAAAGGTCTCCAATGCGGGGAGTGAAATGGTGGTAACGAGGGCGCAGCCGTTGAAGACGGTTCCGCCGATACTTTTGACGTTCGGAAGGTTTATGGTTTTGATATTTACACAACCGCTGAATCCTCCGGCAATTATGGTCTCGACCGTGGGCATATCCACTTTCGTCAAACCTTCGCATTTGTTGAAAGAGAAGTTTTCCACCTTCTTGAGTACGGGCATATCTATGTCCGCAAGAGCGGTGCACTCGGCAAACATATACAGGGAGGTGCTTTCCAGCAGCGGAGCGCTCACCTTGGTGATATTCTTGCATTCGCGGAAGAGGTATTTGCCGGGGGCGGTCAGCTTCGGCATGTTCAGCTCGCCCGTGAAACCCCAGCACCTGAAGAAGGCGTAATCGCCCGTGGCCGTGACGTTGGAGAGATCCACGTTCCTGAGCGTGATGCATTCGTAGAAGGCACGTGCGCCGACAGTCGTGACTTTGGAAAAGTCCACCACGTCTTCGAGCGCCTTGCACCCTTCGAATGCGCTCGTACCGATGGTCGTGATATTGGACAGGTCGATCGTCTTGAGCGTCGAGGTGCAGACGGAGGCCTGCGCGATGAAGAACATCTTGTCGCTGATGGCGGTGCACAGGGGGAAATTGACCTTTGTCAGCGATTCGCAGTCGATGAAGCAACCGCTTCCGAAAGCCGTGGCCGCGGGGAACGAAACCTCCTTGAGGGCATAGCATCTTTCGAAGCACTGGGCGCCTACGGACTCGACTTTTTCGCCGCTGAAGCTCAGCAGGCCGTTGCAGGCGTACATGGCCATCTTCTCCAGCTTTTCCACGTTGGGGATGTCGATTTGCGTCAGTTTGGTCGAATAGGCGAAGCACGACTCTCCGGCCGTCTTGAGTTTGGGCAGCGAGATGCTCGTCAGACCTCCGCAGTAGAAGAAGGCGCTGCCGGCCTCTTCGAGATTCGGCATCGAGATCTCCGTGAGGGCGGTGCAGCTGTAGAATAACGAGTTGGGAGCATAGGTGAGTTTGGGCATCTCTGCCTTGGCCAGCGCTTTGTTCTGCGAGAAGGCCGATTCGCCCACTTCGGTCAGTTCGGGGAAGATTGCCTCTTCGAGCGTCCACAGGTCACTGAACGCCCGTTCGCCGATGGTCTGCACCTTGGGAAGATGGACGGTGCGGAGCGATGAATTGTTGACGGCAGTGAGGACGCTGTTGCGAAACGCATTCACGCCGACCGACGTTGCCTCCGGCGCATTCAGCTCTTCGAGTTTGGTCTGTTTCGGTGCGCGTGAGCCGGCATCGTACATGAAATTGTCGGGAATGGCTTTGGCGTCGGTGAGTTCGAGGAAGAGAAGATTCTGGAATTTGTCGAAGATCGCGGCGGTTACCTCGTCCGTCAGGTCGCCGCCGACGGACAGTCTGGTCACCGTGACCGCTTTCTCTGCGTCATACGCGATGATTTCGGAGGCTGCAAGCGAAAGCAGGTCGGTGAATTCGGCTCTTATTTCGACATTTCCCCCCCCCTCCGGCATGGTGAATGTCGTCGGGTTTTCCGTCGGATTTTCCAGCTCTATACCGCCGCTGAGGACCGTCCATTTCAGGAAGAAGAAGTTCTCGGCGGGCGTTGCCGTCAGGGTTACCGTTTCGCCCGGAATCGCCGATGCGGGATCGGCTTCGGCCGTGCCGTTGCCGTCGTCGGTTACGGTAATCTGGTTCGGGACGGCGGCGAATTCGGCTTTGATTTCGACGTTTGCGGCCGGCATGGTGAATGTCGTCGGATTGGCCGTCGCGCTTTTCAGTTCGGCGTCGCCGCTGAGGACCGTCCATTTCGCGAACGAGAAGTTTTCCTTGGGCGTCGCCGTCAGGGTTATCGTTTCACCCGCGGCAGCCGACGCGGGTGCGGCTTTGGCCGTACCGTTGCCGTCGTCGGTTACGGCTGTCGTGTACAGATTCGGCTCTTTCGTCTCGTCGGAGCAAGAGACGGCTGTCAGCGTGCATACCGTCGCTGCGTAGAGGAGCGCGGATTTCCAAAATTTCATAGCAGAAGGGGTTTTAGTTAAAAAAAATAGGAATAAAATATTGTTGATGGTGTTTGCGGTGCCGTAGTGCCCGAAGGACGATATACTTACGATTTGTTATTCAAAATCCGGATTTGGTAAAAATATTGTACTTTTACCGGATAAATAGTGTGTAATCGTTTGTATAGGCTGTAATGTATCTTTCTCGTTATTAGTATTTTATTGCTGCAATGTAATAATAATATCTGAAAGTGCAAATTTGTTACCGCATGTTTCGGCCTGAATCGGACCGGACCGGCGCACCCCTATGCGGCGGGTCCGGCGGACGCCGGAAATACCCTTCTGCCGCTGCAATTTCGCCCGTCCGGGGCGGAGAAGCGGACGCGGGACGCTGAAAAATCAGAAATCCTTTCCGCCTTTCGCATTTAATGAATATCTTTGCGCATATGACAGTGATCAGATTGACAAAAGAGTTCTCCTTCGAGGCGGCGCACGCTCTGGACGGATACGACGGGCCATGCCGTGAGATTCACGGCCACTCCTACCGGCTTTTCGTGACCGTCAAGGGATGCCCGGCGGCCGGCGAAGGAGACCCTAAATGCGGGATGGTGATGGATTTCGGGGTGTTGAAGCGCATCGTCAACGAAGAGATCGTGTCGCACTTCGACCACTCCCTCGTCCTGCGTCAGACGCCGTGCAACGCGTCGCTGCGGGCTATGCTCGCCGAACGTTTCGGCAACATCGTCACGGTGGACTACCAGCCGACCTGCGAGAATATGCTCGGCGATTTCGCCCGCCGCATTTCGCGCCGACTGCCGGAGGGCGTGGAGCTGCATTCGCTCCGCCTGCATGAAACCGCGACTTCGTTCGCCGAGTGGTTTGCCGAAGATAACCGGTAAGGTGCGTCATTCGGAACACATGCCGTATGCGCTTCGCCCCGTTCCGGAGGGCGGAGGATGCGGCGTCATCCATGCGAAATTATTATTGACGCGACTTCTTATATATGAAAAAACTTTTTCTCGTCGACGCCTATGCGTTGATCTTCAAGTATTACTATGCTTTTCTGGGCCGTCCGATGCGCAACCGCGCGGGCATGAACACCTCGGTGGTGTTCGGCTTCGTCAAGTTCCTGCGCGACATTCAGAAGCGCGAACGGCCCGACCTGCTGGGCGTGGCGTTCGACCCCAAGGGCGGCAGTTTCCGCCGCGAGGTTTTTCCGGAGTACAAGGCCAACCGTGCCGAGACTCCCGAAGACATCCTGCTTTCGGTTCCCTATGTGAAAAGGGTGCTGGAGGCGATGTGCATTCCGATTCTGGAGGTCGAAGGCTACGAGGCCGACGACGTGATCGGCACCCTGTCGCAAAAGGGCGTCGAAGCCGGCTACGAGGTCTTCATGGTGACGCCCGACAAGGACTACGGCCAGCTGGTGCGCGACAACTGTAAGATTTACAAGCAGAAAGGCGCGGACGGAAGCATCGAGATCGTGGACCGCGATTCGATCCGCGAGAAGTACGGCATCGACGATCCCGTCCTTGTGCGCGACATCCTCGCGTTGTGGGGCGACGCTTCGGACAACATTCCCGGCGTGCCGGGCATCGGCGAGAAGAGCGCCTGCAAACTGGTGCAGGAGTGGGGAACGGTGGAGAACATCCTCGACAACGTGTCGAAGATCAAGGGCAAGCAGGGCGAGAAAATCGCCGCGTGGGGCGATAAACTGCGTCTCGCCAAGCACCTGACCACGATCTGTCTCGACGTGCCGATTCCCTTTCGGCCAGAGGACCTTACGGTCTGCGATCCCCATATCGACGAACTCAAGGCCGTTTTCGCAGAATTGGATTTCAAGGCGTTTATGAACGACCTGACGAACCTCGCCCCTCCCGAAACCCTGCCCGAAGGTCCCCGGCAGGAGGCGCAGACGCAGCTGGCCGAGATGGCCCGCGCCAAGTCGGCGGCCGCGAAACGGGCCGCGCTGGTCGGTCAGGGCAACCTCTTCGGCGACCCGGTCGTGGAGATGCCTGCGGCGTCGGACGTTCCCGCTGCCGAATTGCAGGCCGAAGCCGAAGCGATGCAGTTCAAGACGGCGCAGACCACGCTTCACGACTACAGACTCGTGGAGGACGCCGCGCAGCTGCGCGAAGTGGTGGACGAAGTCGGGAAATACGAAGAGTTCTGCTTCGACACCGAGACGACGGGATTCGACATCTTCAACGACCGCATCGTCGGCATGTCGCTGGCCGTGAAGCCTTTCGAAGCGTGGTACATTCCTTTCAAGGAGGAGAATACGGCGGAATACGCCGAAATCGTGCGGCCGCTTTTCGAAAACGACCGGATCGCCAAGATCGGCCAGAATATCAAGTTCGACCTGATGGTCCTGCGGCAGCTGGGACTCGAAATCCGGGGCCGCAAGTACGATACGATGATCCTGCACTACCTGCTCGATCCCGAATCGCGCCACAACATGAACGCCCTTGCGGAGAAATACCTCAACTACAAGCCGATCGAGATCGAAACCCTGATCGGCAAAGGCTCCAAGCAGCTGACGATGGATCTGGTGAACGTCGAGCGGGTCAAGGAGTACGCCGCCGAGGATGCCGACGTCACGCTGCGGCTCAAGCATGCGCTCTATCCGCAGATCGAAGAGCTTGGCCTGCAGCACCTCTATTTCGAAATCGAGGAGCCGATGATCGCCGTGCTGGCCGATATCGAGATGGCGGGCGTGCGGATCGACTCCGAGGCGCTGGCCGTCTATTCCGTGGAGCTGAGCCGCAGGCTGGCCGAGCTGGAGGCCGCGATCCGCGAGGAGGCCGGCGAATCGCAGCTCAACATCAACTCGGCGCGTCAGCTGGGCGAGGTGCTGTTCGGCAAAATGCGCATCGCCGAGAAGCCCAAGATGACCAAAACCAAGCAGTTCTGCACCGATGAGGATTACCTGCAGTCTTTTGCGCACAAACACCACATCGTCGATCTGATCCTCGAATACCGGGGTGTCAAGAAACTCCTCTCGACCTATGTCGAGGCGCTGCCCCAGCTGGTCAACCGCCGCACGGGACGCATACACACCTCTTTCAATCAGGCTGTTACCGCTACGGGACGCCTTTCGTCCACGAATCCCAACCTGCAGAATATCCCCGTGCGCGAAGAGATGGGCCGCCGTATCCGCAGGGCGTTCATCCCCTCCGACGAGGAGCATCTGCTGCTCTCGGCCGACTACAGTCAGGTCGAACTGCGGCTGATGGCGCACCTTTCGGGCGACGAATCGTTGATCGCGGCTTTTGCCCACGGCGAGGACATCCACGCCGCGACGGCCGCCAAACTGTTCAACAAAACCCTCGGCGAAGTGACTTCCGAGGAGCGCCGCCGCGCCAAGACCGCCAATTTCGGCATCATCTACGGCATTTCGGCCTTCGGCCTGAGCCAGCGGCTGGAGATTCCCCGCAAGGAGGCCAAAGAGATTATCGACGGCTATTTCGCATCCTACCCCAAGGTGCAGGAGTATATGGACAACGTGGTTGCCAAGGCCAAGGAAGAGGGCTTCGTCTCGACGATTTTCGGCCGGCGCCGCTACCTCAACGACATCGCTTCGCACAACGCCATCGCCCGCGGCCTTGCCGAGCGAAACGCCGTGAACGCTCCGATTCAGGGTTCTGCGGCCGACATCATGAAGATCGCCATGATCAACGTACACCGCCGTTTCGCCGCCGAAGGCATTCGCTCGAAGGTGATCCTGCAGGTGCATGACGAACTGGTCGTCGATATGCTCCGTTCCGAGCAGGAGCGCGTCGTGGCCATCGTCACTGAAGCCATGGAGTCCGCCGCCGCGCTCAAAGTCCGTCTGGTGGTGGATTACGGCGTGGGCGGCAACTGGCTCGAAGCGCATTGATCGGAATATCTGACGATGCGTTTTGCGCGCTTATAAAGGAAAGGTGTTCATCGGCCGATGAACACCTTTCCTTTTATCGTTTATTTATCTCCTTCAACCATTTTTGCCGCTCTGCTTTTAGCTCGGCAACGATGTCCGGATGACTTGCCGCGATATCCTGCGTTTCAGCCATATCGTTGTCAAGACAATAAAGTTCGATATTTTCCTTTTTGTTTGCAAGCTCCCCTATGAGTTTATAACCCTCTCTGTAGACAGCCCAGCGCTTGTTGACCTGCCAGTTGATGACTTTATGGGGAGAGGGGTTGCCCGCCAACACGGGTAGCAGACTTTTTCCGTCGACCGCCTTTTCCGAGGTGTTTTTGATGTCGCACAATTCCAGAATTGTCGGGAACCAGTCGATGCCCAACCCGATTTCCGGACAGACTTTTCCCGAAGCGATATGTCCCGGATAACTTAGAATGGCAGGAACCCGGATTCCGCCTTCGTATACACTGAACTTCTCGCCTCTCAATCCGCCTGCACTTCCGCCGCCGGAAAATGTCCGTTCTTCCCGTGAGAAACCATTGTCCGACATGAAAATGACGATTGTATTGTCACTCAAACCTTCCTGTTCGAGTTTATTCAACACAATTCCGATCTTTTTGTCGATCGTCGAAACCATCGCTGCATATTTGTTGCGGGGACTTGGCGTATTTTTATAGAAATCACGCCATTCGGCATCTCCCTGCAGCGGATAATGGGGATAATTGGACGAAAAATAGAGAAAGAAAGGCTCGTTTTTATGGGTTTCGATAAAAGATGAAGCCTCCTTTACCATCAGGTCGGAGAAATTCTCGCCTGCATACCAAACTTCTTCCCGATTTCTATACAGGTCGTGTTTGTTAGGCCCCTGCCAATAAAAGAAATGCGAATAGTTGTCGATGCAACCTCCCAAATGCCCGAAGAAATAATCGAAACCATGGGCATTCGGATGTGACTCCGGATTGCAGCCCAAATGCCATTTGCCGATAATTGCCGTGGCATATCCGTTTTGGTGCAATACGTCGGCAAGTGTTGTCTCTTCCGGAGGAAGGCCTTGTTTCGCCGGATCGGGAGGAACAATGAGCGGGACGCCGGCCCGTTGCGGATAGCGTCCGGTCAACAAAGCCGCCCGCGACGGGGAGCTAATCGACGAATTGGCATAAAACCGGGTGAATTTCACCCCTTTTTTTGCCAGTGCGTCAATATTGGGGGTATGCAGGTCTTTGGCCCCGAAACAGTTCAGATCGATCGCTCCCTGATCGTCTGTGAAGAAAATGACCACATTGGGTTTCCGACAGGGAGATTTTTCCCCGGCATGGGGCGTTAACGCCCAAACTCCCTGAAATGCTGAAATTCCGATCAGTCCGGCAATAATTGGCTTGGAGTTCATCGTCGTATGGTATCTATGATAGTCTTACGCGGTATGTTGTATCCTTCAACAGTTACGGCACCCGATTCATTCGCATCGAGCGTAACAGTTCGCTTTTCTCCCGGCAGCAAAGTAAAATAACCGTCCGAAAAGAAAGCGGGCAGGATGCGTTTCCCGTTTTTAGGATTGCGCAAATTGAGTTTCAGGGCAATGGCCGGAAAATCGGATCTGTTTTGAAGCTCGATTGCAGCGGAATGTTCCGATCCCGATTTTACGATCCGACCCGTAACGACGGCTTCCGGAAGGAGATTGAACGGCCGGAAACTATCTTTCAGCCTGTTGCTTTTCCAATATTCGTTAAGTGACAATATCCGGCCTTTTCCATCGTAAATGCAAACCCGCTCCAAATATACGTCAGGCAGTTCTGCGGGATATTCGGCCGTAAAACATTCCGTAACCGCATTTGCAGATAACATCATCCGATTCTTGCGTTCCGCAAGCAATTTTCCGTCGATGGTGTACAGCCGGTGAGTGATTCGGGCGTCGGGAATCGCCTGCCGTCCGGAATTTACGGCGATGACCTTTGCATCGTGCGGATTCACCTGAATATGTATGGGTTCGCAAGCTTTGCGAACGCCGAAATAAGCGCCGTGCGTTTCATAATCCCATGAATATATCTGCCATACGGTGCTGGGCCATGCGGGATGAGTCATCCATAACAAGACTCCGCTCGTTCCGGTCCACATCCGGCTGTTCCATGCCTCGAAGATCGCCCGGTGGCTGTCGTAATTGACCAACTGGGCTTTTTTGCAGAAATCATCCAGCCCGGACGGTTCTCCGTATTTTTCGGCAATGGCTTTGCAATACTCTTTTTGGCCGTTGTGCAAGTCATGATATGCCCACACGTCGCCGATAGGCCAAAGATCCTCCGGGGCCATCATAGACTGCATGGATTCGGAGGTCGGGACCGAAGGCGTGCCTATTTCAGTGGTAAAACCGTTGGCATTGCGCGTGAAATAGGCTTTCGGATCTTTCATATAATTCCACGGTCCGCTGGGGCGCAGATTCAGGCTGCGCGAATTCGGCTGATAATGGCGGGTTCCGTCTTCGGCGGCGATCATGGCGTTGAGCCGTTCTTCAAGCCGGTCGGGAGCAAATCCTTCATTGCGGGGATTCCAGAATGCGATGGACGGATGATTGCGGAACCGGCGCACGACATCCGTGGCATTTGCCAATAGCAGCTCATCGTCCGCGACATTGAGGTTGAAGCCTTCAGTGCTGATCCAAAAGTCGTTGAAAACGATCATGCCGTACTCGTCGCATAGACTGTAGAAAATCTCCTCGGTACTCTCTCCCGTCCAATTCCGGACCATATTGACATGGGCGTCCTTGTGCAGCCGGAAATAGGGTTCGAGGCGTTCTCTGGAAATATTTTTCATCGCGTCGTCCATGCCCCAGTTACCGCCGCGGCAAAAAACCTTCACGCCGTTGACTTTCAGCACGAGATACGGGGCGAGCGCGTTGTCGTCCAATTCCCGGTACGCATTTTCCGGTACATTGTCCCGTACTTTGGGAACGAAAATCTTATCTCTCCGCTGCCGGCGCGCCGTATTGTCGAATATCGGGTCGCATTTTCCGAGATCCGTCGGTGAGTATTCGAGCCGTATGTCCTGCCTGCCGCCGGCATCGGCGGTCAATTCGTAGCTGTATTCGCGCACTCCGAAGCGAGTGGTCTGGGTGTGCGACAATTTTTCATCTATAAAAACCTCCAAAGTCAGGTCGTAGAGTTCCTGCCGTCCCAAATCATTGGGCCACCAGAGTCTTGGGTCGCGTAATTTGAGCTGTTCATATCGGTCCGGAGAAAAACAAACGGTTGTCCGGGAATGAGGAGCTATTTCTGCAGATTGTTCGAAATGAGTTTCTTCGATCCTGCCCCGCACCAGTACCCGTTGTTTTTTCTCCGTTGTATTTTCAATTCCGGCCGCAACCGTGATGCGCACGCTCGTCGTATCGGGCAGGGGCAGATCGGTGATTACCTGCGGATCGACAATCCGCACGCCGTCGGAGAAGATAAGATTGACATCCTGCCATATTCCGATGTTGCGGTCTCGAATGCCCGGCATCCAGTCCCATCCTTCCGAGCAGATGAAGGTCGGACCGTCGAGACACATAATGCCTCCATTGGCTCCGGCTCCGGCAGCAAGGGTCTGTTCGTGGGGAATACCGGGATTGGCCGGCGGAAAGATCCGCACCGCGAGTATATTCTCTCCCGCAGTGTCGATTTGCCGGGTCACGTCGAATGTACCTCGTCGGAATGCGCCGTCGATGCGGCCGAGCCGCGAATTGTTGAGCCAGACTTCAGCCCGGTAATTGATTCCGTTGAAAAGCAGCTGAGCCTGCTTTCCCCGCTTTTCCTTGGGTATATGAAAGGAGGTTCTGTACCACCAGTCCGTACGGCATAGCGTATCGGGAATAGCCAAGTTGTTGAGTCCGTAATAAGGGTCCGGAAAAACTCCCCTGCGGACAAGCGTTGTCAGAACCGTACCGGGGACAACGGCATCGTACCAACCGTCATCGGAAGAATCGAACGGTCCCTTCGCTGTTACGACGGCAGCCGGAGCCAATTTCCATCCGCCTTCAAGGATGTATTCACAATTGCCGGTTTTCCGGAGCTTCTCTCCGGAGGAGAGTTCTGTATCGGCATTCGGCTTGCCGAAAGGCGCTAGGGACACCGGAAATCCGGCTTTGTCTTGAGGATGAGTGAGCCCCCAATTCAACTTGGGCTGTGCTGCGGCTCCCCCAAAAACGCAAAGGCTGGAAAGTAAGATCAAATATCGCTTCATATGCACTCTATTGCGGGTTGTTCCAATACTCTACACCTCCCCAATATTTCTTGTTCCAGATCATAGGTGTGGCCATTTCTGAATACCATTGGCGGAATACGCGGCACATTTTCTCTACTTGAGCCGGATATTTTGCGGCGACGTCCTGTTTTTCACCGATATCCTTGCGGAGATTGTAGAGGGAGAATGTTTGTGTCTCCGCATCATAGCGCATGCTCCATTCTTTACTGCAGACCATAAATGAACCCAATGCCGTCTTTTGGTCTTTAGTCTTGAACATACCCCAGCATCCGGCGTTCTGTCCAACCCAGATCATGTAATCCCGGACTTTGTGGCTGCGGCCTTTAAGCTGGGGGAGCAGGCTGCGGCCGTCGATTTTTTCAGGAAGTGCGATGCCAGCATAATCCATGAATGTCGGGAATACGTCCATCGTGCTGACGATCTCTTCCGATACAAAGTCGTTTTTCATTCCCGGCGCATAGATAAACATCGGGATACGCACTCCGCCTTGCCACGTTTGGCCTTTGAAACCCCGCAGGGGACCGTTTTTCGGCAGTACGTCAATCTTGGTGCCCGGAGCTCCGTTATCGCTGACAAAAGCGATCATCGTATTGTCATCCAGACCGGTACGCTGCAACTCCTCCAGAATGCGCTTGACACCGGTATCGACGGCGAACAGGTAGGCGTAATAATTATTGAGCCGTTCCGAGCCGTAATCGAATCGGTCGAGATATTCCTCTGGAGCGGGGAATTGCAAGGGGCCGTGCATGGCATTGTACGCAAGGTAGATCATAAACGGTTTTTCCTTGGTACGGTCGATAAATCCGATCGCTTCCCGCGTCAGTTCATCGGTTAGGTAGCCGGTCGCTTCAACGTGTTCACGCCCTTTATGCAACAGAGGTGAATTATAATATTTCGAAGTACTGTTGTTGAATCCCCAGTAATAATCGAATCCCCGGTCCAAAGGATGATAGCCTTCCAGACAATCACCCTTCGCACGGGCGCTTTCCGGTCCTACATGCCACTTGCCGATACAGGCCGTAGCGTACCCGTTGTCATGCAGCACTTGAGGCATGAGTTTTACATCCTGAGGGATTCCTGCCGCTTGCTCTTCATTGATGTAATAGCCGAAACGTTCTTGATAACGGGAGGTCAGAATGCCGGCGCGCGATGCGCTGCTTACATTGGCGGATGCGTAGGCATTGGTAAAGCGTGTTCCGTGGTTGCATAATTGAGAAAGCGTGGGAATGGCTTTGTCGGCGGCTTCAAGAGCCTCCTGCGGGGTGTAGTCATCTACGAAAAGATCGATAAATTCCCGATTGAGGCAGGTGTAGTCATATCCTCGGTTATTGAGACCGAATCCTCCCCATCCCAAATCATCGACGACGATAAAGATCAAATTCGGTTTGCGTGACTGCTGCCGTGCAGCGGGAGACGCCATTCCGGCGTTTCCCGCCGCAGACAGGAGCGCTAACGGCAGCAAGGCTTTTTTTGTCTGCATGGAATTAAAAATTCTTTTTATTGCGGTGATCGGTATGCGGCGCTTCCGTACGCTTAAGAGGAATGGTCATGCCGGCGGTTCCTTCAAGCCAGTTGTATAATTCGTGGTTCAGTTGCTTGATGATCTGGCGGTATTTCGGATCGCCTATCAGGTTGTTCATCTCATGCGGATCATTCTCCAAATCATAGAATTCATTGGTGTCCCAAATGCCGTGGTAGCGGATGTATTTGTATTTGTCCGTGCGGACACCGTGCATGGTCGGGGTTTGAGGGAATTCGAACTCCCAATAATATTCGTAGAAGATACGGTCTCTCCACGGCACTTCTTTGCCCTGAAGCAGAGGAATAAACGAGTCTCCTACCATTTGGTCGGCCTTCTGCAAGCCTGCGCACGAGAGAATCGTGGGAGCGATATCCACATTCTGAACCATCTTGTCAAGGACGACTCCGCCCTCGAATAATTCGGGACAGCGGGCAAGCATGGGCACTCGTACCGATGCTTCATAGAACTGACGTTTGTCGATCAAACCGTGCTCGCCCCAGCAGAATCCATTGTCACCCATATAAATAACCAAGGTGTTTTCGTCGATTCCCAATTCACCGAGGGCTGTCAGAACCTGTCCGATACTCTCATCTACAGAACGGATGGTCTCGCAATATTTGCGGACCTCTTCGATCCACGAGCGGCGGCCGTGATAAGAATAATCTACGCCATGCCAGCTTTCCCGCTGCTCTTTTACCCAGTCGGGCTTCATTTCCTCGCCGTAATACTCTTTGCCGACCAAGGGCTGTCCCGTTTCGGGATCTTTGTTGGGAACCTGCGTTTTTCCGTAGTACGGATTTTCGTAGGACAGGGGCAGCGGAAATTCTTTGTCTTTGTAACATCCCCGGTAACGGGCGGGCGCCTCGAAAGGATCGTGAACTCCCTTATGCGACAGGTAAACAAAGAAGGGCTGGTCTTTCGAGTGCTGTTCCTTGATAAAATCGATGGCGTGGTCGGTAATCAGATCGGTCAGGTATGTGCTGTCCGAATATTGTATCCACTCTCCATTGACATTCACGCGGGGATTCCAATACTGTCCTTGACCTTTGACTCCTTCCCAATGGTCAAATCCCGGCTGCGGATCTCCGGTGTCATTTCCCATATGCCATTTACCGTAGTATGCGGTTTTATACCCGGCACGCTGCAAATATTCGGGGAAGAACGTCAGTCCCTCAGGCAGGGGAGCCTGATTGTCTACAACCTTGTGCGTATGGGAATAAAGCCCGGTCAAAATCGAAGCGCGGCTGGGAGAAGAGAGCGATGTCGTGACGAAAGCATTCTTCATGTGGGCGCCTTCCGCCGCCATTCGGTCCATATTGGGAGTCTCAAGCCATGGTATCGTATTCATGAACCCCATATAATCGAATCGGTGGTCGTCGGAGAGTATGAATACTATGTTACGCGGTTTTTCGCCGTTTTTGGGGAGTTTCAGATTCGGTTTTCCCGCAGCGGTGACGGAACCGCAGCCGGCTGCTAACAACAGGGGGAATACTATTCTATGATTATTCATGGGTTAAATTGTTTAATATGTTATTTTGAGTTTTGTCGTTTCGGCATCTCTTGAGTGAATGGAATCTCGCCGCGCAACATGCGTCCGGCCTGACTGGACAGCCAAAGATAATGATCCGGCGCCACTCCTTCGTTGTTTAAAAAGGGACTCGCGCCGACCGGAGGATCGGTCGTACACTTAAACAGGGCCGTGCCTTCATCCATCTCGTCGAACATGGCCAGATAGAGGCAGCGGGCGCCAAGACCGACCGCTCCGGCGACCTGATCCCAGAAAAAGCGGCCGCTTTCGCGAGGGATGCCATTCTGCGGAACTTCACCGCGCTTCATATTGTGCCAGCTGAAACCCGGAAAAACGACCGGTGCGTAATCCTTATTGTGCATACGGCACCATTCGATATCTTTGGCGATTCGCTGACGGAACTGGGGATAACGGTTGCGGTCGAAGCGGCCTACGAACCACGGATGCACGATATCGGCCCGCAGGATTGTTTCATGCAGGCGCTTGTCGGCAACGGCATCCCCGTCCAGCGTCCGCCATGAGGTCGGGACTCCGACCAAAATGCTGCATCCTTCTTTGATCAGAAAATCAATGATTCGGTTTACATTCCCCATATCGTATCTACGGTTGCCGTTCCGGAATCCGATGCCCCATACTGCTACGAGCGGTTTGCCGTTGTGATACAGGTAATGATTGTTTTCGCGTGAAGCGATCTTGTATTTGCGCGAAAGTTTTTTCCAGTCGCGGATGAGAATCTGCTCGTCGCCGGGACTCATTCCGGAGAGGTCATACATCACGCAAATGGCCCGGCCGTTCCGTTCGGCGGATTCGACCGCACAGTTGAGGATATGGTCCGAGTTGGCCACGGACTTTTCTCCTTTTAATGTTTGGATGAAACGCTGCATGAAAACACCGTCTATGCCGTATTCACGCATCCATCGGAAATGGAGTTCGATTGTCGAGGCATCATGGGAACTGAACAGCCGGGCCTGAGTGCCGTCGGCAAATCGGAACGGGGTCGCGTAACTCTGCTCGTACTCGGAGATATCCGGCCACAGATCGATGTTGCAGTGTCCGGGTTCAAACCGGTCACCTTTCTTGTAATGTTTCCAGCCGAGTCCGGCTCCATCTTCCGGCGTGTTGAACCACCCTTGGTAGCCTGCCATGACGAGTCCGTTGTAAGACGTGTAGCGAATTTTCGCTGCGGCGTCTTCCAATCCTGCGGCATTGACCGGTAAGAAGCACAAGATTGCACCGATCGTCGTAAGCAATGGTTTCATGGCAGAGGAGATTCTGTTTGCGGACCGGGGAATCAAATTGGCGAACGAAGTCATAAATTACGCAGTGCTACACCCTGAGCATGCTCCGGATTATGTTTTTCAAGCCACTCAACCAATGCGGACCGGAGTTCTTCGGCTTTGGCCCGGCTGGCGGCGTCCGGCTCTCCGGCCAGCAAATTGGTCATTTCATACGGATCGGTGTTCAGATCATGCAAAGCGTTGATAACTTTGGAGTCCGGTGTATAAGGGATGTAAAGTTTCCAGCCGTCTTTGATAATCATGTAATTGGGCTGCGTAGGTCCCCGGTAAAGCCATTCGGTCACGACGCATTCCCCTTTTTCATTGTCGCGGCCCTCGATCATTCCACGCAAGGACTCACTGTCGTTCTTCTGGTTGTCCTTTACGCCGAGATAGTCCAGCAAAGTGGCGTAAACATCGATTGTCGAAACATATCCGTCGATCTGGACCGGAGCGATCTTCTTCGGGAAATTGAATATCAGCGGCACGCGGGCAGACTCCTCGAAGAAGACATTCTTTTCACGTAATCCGTGGCTTCCGAGCATTTCACCGTGATCGGAAAGAAAAACAACCAGCGTGTTGTCTGCCACACCGAGTTCTTCGAGCGCGGCCAGCAGTTCGCCTACCCAATGATCCACCTCGGTGACCAATCCGAAATAGGCAGACATCATATAGCGGATTTTATCGGGATCGGAATATTGCGGCAGTAATTTCCGCCCGTTGGCTTCGATATAGGGCGAATCCTTCATATTGTCGAGAATGCTTGCCGGAACAGGCATTTTCTCGACAGGGTACATGCCGTAATACGGATCGGTGACGAGCATCGGCGCATGAGGAAAATGATAGGAACATGTCACGCTGAACGGCTGTCCGCTTTTCACACCTCGTTTTATGGCTTCAATGGCCCGACGACTTTGAAAAGCAGTATAACTGTCGTCTGCAGGAATGGAGAGCCGGCCGTGTTCGTCAGGCTGGGAGAATTTTCGTTTCCCCGGAGCGTCTTTGGGCAAGGTGCCGGTCGGCATGCCATAGCGACGGTCGATCGGGTCCGGAGTGTAGGGCATGCCGTAGGACGAATCCATCTGGTCCCCCTCTTTCAGAGGCAATTGACCGTATTTATGCCGGATATAGCTGCGGTATTCGTTCATAGGAGTATCGACATCGAGTTTCGATACGCCGTCTTTTGTAACGTATTTGGTATAATTGACATACCCTTCGGCCAACTTTGTCGGTGTATGGAGTTTGCCGTGATGTTCGATATAGTAGCCGTTCTGCGCCAACACCTGATCGAACGTGAGATTATGTGTGAATCCGTAGCTTTCGGGGTCCTGTTTCACCCGTTCGTTGGTGAAGAGTTTGTGGTTCCAGACGGTTTGGCCTGTCAGCAGAGTCGTTCGGGCCGGAGCCGATACGGCGCACTGCGTATAGGCGTGGGTGAAATAAGCTCCCGTGTTGGCCAGTCGATCGAGGTTGGGAGTTTGCAGAAAAGGGAACCGGCCTGCAACGCCCAGCGCGTCGAAGCGCTGCTGGTCCGTCATAATAAACAGCAGGTTGGGCTGTTGTTTGTCCGGCTGCGTTTTTTTCTTGGCCGGAGCTGCGATGAGTACAGGAGCAGCTCCGAAAACTGCGGCCGATAAAAGAATCAAGTTGGTTTTCATGCGTGATCTATTTTTTTTGCTTTTTATTCCCGTTCTTTTGTTTCTTCAAATCGTTTTTCGTCGGTGCGCCGGGTGTCCAGCGTTTTTGGTTCCGTTCATTGGCAGGTTCCTTCATCGAAGCCAGCCATGTGTCGTGCAGGTTTTTGAGTTCGGCATAGATTGTAGGTTCGGATTCTGCGAGATTATTTGTCTCTCCGATATCGTCATTGAGGTTGTATAATTCCGTTTTCCCTTTATTGCCGACAAGTTTCCACGGGCCTTTGCGAACGGCCCACCAAGGATCGAGACTTCCGCCGCACCAATACATAGGCCGTTCGGGCAGTTTTTGTTCTCCTCTGAGCGCCGGGAGGATATTGATGCCATCGAAGGGTGCCGCTCCGCAGTCCAAACCGGCGGATTCAAGGCAGGTCGGTAAGATGTCGAGCGAGATTACGGGATCATCGCATACCGCATGCTTGAGTTTTGCCGGCCAGCTTACATAAAATGGGACGCGGATTCCTCCCTCGTAATCCATGTGTTTCCCTCCGCGCAGCGGTTTGTTTTCCGAGCCGAATGCCAAAGCGCCGCCGTTGTCGCTGATGAAGAATATTATCGTATTGTCCCGCAGCTTTTTTTTGTCAAGAGTTTCGAGCACCTGCCCTATGGCATCATCCATACACTTGACCATGGCCAGCATGGTATTGCGCGTGGTATCCGCGGTATTGAAACGTGCGATTTCCTCTTCGGGAGCCTGCAACGGCGTATGTACCGCATTGAAAGCGAGGTATGCGAAAAACGGTTTTTTCGCATTGCGCTCGATGAACTCGGAAACTTCATCGGCCAGCCGGAATGTAAGATATCCTTTTTCCTCTATCTCCTGATCGTTCCGATAGATGGGGTCTTTGGGATCATTGAGCTTGAAGTAATCGTGTGCGCCGCGGCCGAGGAATCCGAACTGATAGTCAAAACCTCGTTTGTAAGGACTCCACTCAGGGGTGGGACCTAAATGCCATTTCCCGAATTGACCGCATACATAGCCGGCTTCTTTGAGATATTGAGGGAAAATGCGGGCTTGCATATCGAGTCCCGATCCCGCTTCGCCTGCCGTATAAAGGCCGAACCGTTGCTGGTACATGCCGGTCATCAGTCCTGCCCGTGTCGCAGAGCTTATATGTCCCGAAACATATCCGTTGGAGCAGATCACACCCGAAGCTGCAATGCGATCGATATTCGGGGTCGAAACCTCTTTCGAACAATAGGGATTCGTGCTCGTATCGCTGTATCCGTAATCGTCGGCAACGATAATCAGAATGTTGGGTTTTTCTATGCCTTTGGCTGATGTTGTCGTAGCGCCCATCAGAGACAAGGCGGCCAACGACCAAGGTTGAATGGTTTTCATATGTTCTTATTTTATTGTATTTCTTCAATTCTGACACACCGTACGGGAGCGCCTTGTGCGGCGTTAGTGATAAAATTCAGGTTGTCGTTGTACAAGTCGTAAATTCCCGTCGTAAGATAGAAACAAATACGGTAGCGGTTGTCTCCGGCGGCTATACCGCCGTTGCCTGCGGCGCGAATGCCCGTAACACAAGCGTTTAGCAAATTTCTGGCTGTCGGAATGTCATTATCCGATGCCGCCATGAAATTGTCGAACTCCTCTTTGGTCGGGAGCCGATATCCTTTCGGGCAGGGATCGGCCGAATTGTCCCACGAGGTATTCGTATTGGTTCCGTTCCAACCGTAATTTTTCGTAAGGGCGGCCAGACCTCCCGATGCCGCGTATTTACCGGCATCCGAGGACGCACTTGGCATTTCACGTCCCAGCTGGAAGAAATAGCCGACGTATTCGGAAATGGCAACGGAGAATTCAGTGAGACTCAACTGTGCCGGTGTCGGGGCTTTCGAGGCTCCGAGGTTGCGGTCAAGGAAGTAATAATTGTAATTCCGCCCCTCATTCTCCACTTTTACCGGCGGCAACTCGTAGTAGAATAACGGTACATTCTGATCGGGACCGAGCGTGGCGGCCTGTCCTGTACCGCCGGGCGTATTCAGCAGAAGCAGATATAAACGGGTCTTGCCGTCTTTTGCATAAATTGCCGCGGTGGAGACGCTGGCCGTGAAGTCGCTTTCGAACCGCTCTTGGGTGCTGGTTTCGACAAAACTTTTGTAATAATAGCGCTTGCCGCTTTCCAGTCCGGTTTTTTTCACCCAAAACGAATCTGCCCCGACCGAAGTCGCCTCGACCTCGATCGCATCCTCAAACGTTGCGTTCGTTGCCAGCATGAATCCGCATTTCACAAACTCGTAGCCGCCGTTCTGGAGAATCGCAGCCTGCAGGTAAATGTAGTCGGCTCCGACATTATATTCCGTCGTTTGCCCGAACAGAGCGTCAAATTCGGTCGGCTGGTACATGCGAGCCTTTGTTTCGGGAGATGCAAGTTGCTGGGTTTGTACTTCGAGCACGCTTCCGTAAGCGGCGCCGGCATCATTGACGGCATAAGCGGCAACCCCGTATTTGCTTGATACGGTGAGTCCGGTAACATGGACGCGGTAAGAGATGCCGTCGTCGTTCAGTTTTGCAGCGTCGGCTTTCGTCCATGTATCGTCGGGAGTATCGCCGGCCTTCGCGTCGAGTTTGTATGCAACGCCGAATGTCACGGCAGGATCGTTGCCATCCGATAATAGACGGGCCGTAAGGACAAGATCCGTTTTTCCCGCCTCTTCGTCCAGCTGTTTGGGCGATTCCACCTGCGGCAGAGCTATTTCAAGCATCTGAAACGGGAATTCGGCCGTATAGATTTCCTGCGTGTTGCTTCGGGCATACATCCTCGCCCGGTAGTGCGTTCCCGGACGCAATCCTTCGCAGATCGGAATCGAGACGGAAAACTCCTCCCCGCTGCGAACCATGTAGTTGGGCGCTCCGGGGATCGTATAAAGCCGAGTCTCGGACGTTTCGTCGTCTACATATTCGACGCCGAACAGATCGGCCGGAATGCCGCCGTCTTCGACTATCCGGGCGCTTAATACAGCCGTTTTGGCCGTCGTCGCCTTAACGGCAGGGGATGAGATTTTCGCCGTGGAAATCTTTCCTGTCGAAAAATTCACTGGAGTACCGAAGATTTCGCGCTTCTCGGCATCGCAAACGTATGCCGACAACCGATAATCGGTCTGAGGTTCGAGGTCGGGAATCGTCGCCTCAAACCGGGTCGCGCTTTCATCCGCTTCGGCAATGACCCGTTTGCCCGCGTAAAGATCTGCGTCTCCGACTTTCGCATAAACGAAGCCCCGTTCTGCAACATCTACACCTTCGATTGCAGCCACCTGCCCCACGGCAGTGGCCTGAACAGCCCACACCTCCGTAATTCCGACCGTAGTAACCCGAACCGGGACTGACTCGGAAGTGTCGTCGCTGCTGCATGCTCCGCATACAAGCAGAGCCGCAAGTGCCCAATATGCAAATCCTATTGTTTTCATATTTTCAAATTGACTGTTTATTGGTATTCGATTCTTACGCACCGTACCGGTACGCCCGCCCCCTGTTTGCGGGCGGAACTTCCGTAATATTGCCACGGATCATAATACTTGCTTTGGCTGAACGCTGTCTGCGAAGGCGGAAATGTCAAATACTCGGTATCCATCATCCAGCTGCGGCCGACCTCTCCGAAATTGAAAGTCGGCTCACTGATGCCGAAATGATAGGCATCGCTGCTACCCGTATTGTCGATGTTGAACGGCGCTTCTGCCGGTACGGGCAGTTCGGGCATGATATTCTCGGAGACCTCGATACGGCGGGATCCCGCTGCTTTGCAAGCCGTCGACGACCACAGGAACGATACGATGTCGATGGCGGCGGTATTCTGAGGAGTTCCGTCGATTGTTACGATGGATGCCTTGCCTTGCGTACCGTTGTTCTGCCGGTAGCCGCCTTTGCCAAGTCTCAGCGCTGCATAAACATCGTTGAAATTGCCATTGCCGCTTCCCTGAGCCGCAATAGCCCGTGCCGTGGCCTGCCATTCGGAATTGTCGGGAATGCGGTATCCTTCCGGACAAGGATTGGCTGTTTCGGGCCAGACCTCATCCGACGGAATGGCCGGAGACGAATTCCATCCGACGGTCAGCATTTTGGCGGCATTACCTCCCCAAACGTCTTTGGTTATCAGTGAAGCGTCGTTGGGATTCGGACCTGCTCCGATACGGTAGACGAGCGCCGGCGTTTGCAGTCCCCATTGATAGAAGTAGCCTACGTGTTTTTCCGACCATACGATTTCATCCTCAGCATCCCTGCTGATCCGCGGGAAGGCCTCCAAAGCTCCCAAGTTGCGGTCCAGATAGTAGGCCGTCGCTTTGCGGGAATTGCCTGTCCGAAGATCGACGACCGTCAGTTCGAGCGGTTCCAACTCGAAATAGAACAATTCGCTTCCGCCTTGATAGAAACGTTTGGATGAGGTGTCGTAAAACCACTGTAAACCGCCGCTGAGTCCGGTGCGGAATGTGAGTAATTCGCCACTGTTTTCACCCAGTTCGTTTACCGCATAGGCTCTGTAATAATAGGTCGTATTGACAGTCAGATCGGATAGTTTTACCGTATAGCTGCCGCTCAATTCGTCATATGGGTTCCGAGCAGGCAATTTGGTCAAAGCTTCCGGAGACGCGCCCCATTCGATCCCGAATTCGGAAAGCGCGCTTCCGCCGTCGGATTCGACCGTGCCTTTCAGTTCTGCTGTTACGGAACCGATGCCTTGGTTTTGCATTACCGCCGCCGTTGTGATAATTGGCTTGCTCGGCGGCAGGGTCTTGTAAGCTTCCGAAACGGCGCTGCGGACCTCTGAATGATCGTTTTTTGCGTAGGCCTGAAAATAGTAAGACGTATTGGCCTTGAGACCGCGGACAAGTCCTATGAAACGGTATCCTCCATTCTCATCCTCTTCTTTCGAGTCCAGTTCGATCTGCGAATCGGGCGCTGTGCCGTTCTGTCCGAAATAAACGCCGAATGCGGTTTCAGGATCATTTCCCAAGGAGATAATACGACCTTCAACGACTGCTGAAGTCGTCGTAACGTTTTTCACCTCCGTAAGCTCTACCGACGGCGCCGTCACCGCCATTGTTTTCGCTTGAATTATCTCGGCATACTGTTCACGGCGGAGGTTTCGGGCATAAACCTCGATTTCATATTCCGTTTCGGCCTGCAATCCCGAAAGGTATACCGTAAAAGGCTTGTTGGCCCCGATACTCTCGTCATCCGGGATCAGGACGCTCTGCTTCATTCGGGTTTCGGGACTCCCTTTGATCCAATAATATGCACCGTACTCGATCAGGCGCGGAGCTCCGCCGAGACTGGTCACATGCCCCGTCACGGCAAGAGTCTTTGCGGAATGATTCTCCTCGGAAAAACTTGCAGGTCCCATCATAACATAATCGACAATGACATTGGCCGTCTGGAAGATTATTTCCATACCGTAACGGACATTCCCTTGTTTGTCGCAGAGATAGGGCCGCAGATAATAGCGGGTATTCTTTTCGAGGCCGTTGATATAAGCCGTAAACCGCTTTTGTTCAGGCAGCTCTGCTTTGTAAACGTTCCCGGTTTCAATTTCGGGCATGGACGATTCGCCGACTACGAATCCGACTTCCGCTACGCCGCGGGGATCGTTCAGGTCGGCTTGCGCAAGGACTTCGTCGTAAAAGATATCCCTGACATACTGGGTTGTCAGAACACCCTCCGCACCGCTATCGGTGTCATCATTATGGCAGGCGGAAAATTGCAGTGCTGCCATAAACAGAAACAGGTATCTTAATGTTCTTTTCTTCATGACGATAAAGATTTAATATCCGGGATTTTTATAAAATGCTTCGTTGTCACGCGCAGCCTGTAATTCCCGCAACGGGATCGGGAAGAGATAGTTATTGACGGAAACAGTCCCGTTGGGAGCCGAGCTGATGCGCGAAGCATAGGCTGTTTCAAGGATTCCCCAGCGTACGAGGTCGTTCCATCGGTGGAACTCGAAACATAACTCGCGCGCCCGTTCGCGGATAAGGGCGCCGAAAGTAAGCGGATTGGTTTCATCATTGAAATCCAGCAGGTACTTTGACCGGTCGTTTTCGGACACGGGAAGATACTCTCCGTCGGGTCCGATCAGATAGCGGTCGCCCCACGTGTCCGTCGAACGCTCAAGCATCTGCTTCTCGGTGAGACATCCTCGTGCACGATAAAGTATCTGCTCATTCATGATGCGCAGCGCCGTTGCAGAAGCGCCTTGACTATTGAGATCATGCGGTCCGGCGCCATTGAGCAGCATGTCGGCCTCTACAAACATCAGCAACACGTCGGCGTAACGCAGAACGACCACATTATTGGGACAATTATCGGCAGAAAAGGACATCAACTGCGACCACATGGTCTCAGGATCTCCCGTCCCCCAACGGTATTTCCCGCAGCCGATGCCCGTATTGATATCAAATTCAGATATGTTTCCTTTGTATACCTCTTCCAGAGCGACGCCGAGTGTTTCATCCGGTATATTATGGGATTCAAGCGATACCGGGTTCTGCGGGTCGTTGGCCACATATTTTACCTTTTGATCTGTAAGATTCCAGCGGCGACGCACGTCCCCTTTGGTATAATAGCTCCAGAAACTGGGTACGGGCTGATAGTTCTGTATGCCGCCCATCGCATTGAACGAATAGGTCGAACCGCCGATGATGGACGCCCCGAACTGTTTGGACCACTGGCTTCCATAACCTCTTTGCGATGAATAGGGTATCTCCCAGAGAGACTCTCCGTTTGTAAATTTTTTCGACGTTTCGATACTGAACAGGTCGCCGTAGTTGTCCACCAGCTTGAACCCGCCCTTGTCGATTACCTCCAATAAGACGTTATAGGCCAGCCGGTAATATTCGTTCGGAGATTTCGGCAATTTTTCGTATTGCGCCAGCACTTCGTTCTCTTTCAATGCCGGATTGTGTTCCAAGCGCGCTTTGGATGTGCCCATCGTGAGGTATACTTTACCCAACAATGCTTTGGCCGCAAACCGCGTAACGGCAGCATCGACGGGTTTATCGGCCAAAATGCCTTCTGTTCCGGCATACAGCAGATCCGAAATAATCAAGTCATAAACGTCGCTCACGTCGGCACGGGGCGCGGAAAGAATCAACTGGTCGTATGCGGCTGTTTCATCCGTTACCAGCGGCAGCGCTCCGAACCATTGGACCATTTTGAAGTAGCTGAAAGCCCGCATGAACCGGGCCTGCGCTACGATATTGTTGCGTGTTATTTCGTCGAGCGTTCTGTCGAGCCGAGCCCGGTTGATAACAATATTGCAGCTCTGGATGGCTGAATAGGAGTTTATCCATGCCTTTTCCACGACAGCCAACGATGAATTGAGCGTATAAAGATCCAAGTTCACGGTATTGACGTTGACTTTGCCTGCACGGCAAATGTCGGTTCCGACAATGCCGATCGTTCTGTCTAGATTGTAAGTCCCGCGCATGGAGGCGTAGGCGCCTACCAATAGCGACCTGATTGCGGCTTCGCCCTCGATATCATCGATATCATAACTGGTTTCGGGATTTTCGTCGAGCCATTCGCTGCACGAGTTGAACGAGACGGTCCCGAAAAGCAAAAAGATATAAAGCAGTTTTTTCATAATTTACGACGATTTGCGTTAAAAGGATATATTGGCTCCAATACTGTAAATGCGGGAGCGGGGATACGAACCGTTGTCAACTCCCTGCAACAAATCTCCGGTCGTTCCTCCGATCGAGTTTACATCGGGATCATAACCCGTATAGCCCGTGAAAACCCAGAGATTGCGGATTCCTGCATAGATCCTGAGATTCGAGAATCCTATTTTGGCGACCCAGCGTTTGGGCAAATCGTAAGAAAGCGTAAGATCGCTGATACGCAGGTATGAACCGTCTTCAATATACGTGTCTTTACAGTACGTTTCACGCGGACCGCTGTAGCTGATTCCCGGCAGCCATGAATTGTCTTCATTGCCCTGCCATACCATTTCGCCGGTCTGCATGTCGTAAAGTGTCGGCGTCCAGCGATTATTGAAGAACCGCAGCGTTTCGTTATCGCTGGCAGCGCATTTCTCCAGCTGCAAGGCCGTAGCGTTGAAAAGCTTCCGTCCATAGCTGAACTCCATCGCAACCATCAGCGTAAGTCCTTTGTAGGAAAACTCATTTTGCCAGCCTCCCGTAAATTTAGGTTGGGAATTACCCAGCGGAACCCGATCCTGTTCGTCAATGACGTTGTCGTTGTTTTGATCGACATAACGCTGTCTGCCGGGTTCGATTTTTGATTTCTCAAGCCCCAGACTCACATATTCGTTCGGTAAAGCGTCTATTTCTGCCTGCGTCCTGAACAGCCCGTCTGTTTCGTAACCGTACCATGTGCCGATGGGAAGTCCGACGCGCAACAGTCCGAAGTCCGAAGCGGAAGGGCCTGTCGCCGAAAGAATCATTTCATTGCGTTCTCCGAGGTTCTTGACTTCCGAACGGTTGAATGACATGTTGTAGGAGCTGTTCCATTTGAAATCCTTGTAATCGACAACTGCTGCGGCAAGCGATATCTCAAGACCTTTGTTGTCGACGGCTCCGACGTTGCTCCAGCGGGTGGTGTATCCGGTGTAGGCCGGAATCGATTCGACTAACAGCAGGTCGCGTGTCTGCTTGTAGTAGAGATCGACGGTTGCCGTCAGGCGGTTCCCGAATAATCCGAGGTCCAGTCCCGCATCGTATTGCGTAGAGGTTTCCCATTTGAGGTTCGGATTGGCAATGCGCGAGAGTTTGGTGCCGAAATTGAGTTTGTCGGCAGAGCCGCTCATCGGCAGATTGACTATGCTCAGAATCGGAAGCGTTTGGTAGGCCGGAATTGCCGTGTTGCCCGAAACACCGGCCGAAAGGCGCAATTTGGCGTTCGAAATCCACGATACTTTTTTGAGGAACCGCTCTTCGCTGATTCTCCACGCAAAAGCGCCGGAGGGGAATGCCGCCCATTTATTGTTCCGGCCGAAACGCGACGATCCGTCGGTTCGGAAACTTGCGGTGAAAAGATAACGGTTGTCGAACGTGTAATTGGCACGCAGCAGGACCGACATGAGCCGGGTCCGGGAGTAATTGTAGGAAGGGTTGATCGGAGTCAGCGCGTTGTTCATTCCGTTCTCTTTCTGCCCTTCGTATTCGAAATTCTGCCCTTCGGTCACGATGCGCTTCGAATATTTTTCTTCGAACGTAATGCCCGCCATTGCATCGAATTTATGACGGCCCCATGCTTTGGGAGTATAATAGAGCAGATTTTCATTGAGCCAATTGTTATTGCGGGTTCCCGTATTGCGGGCGATTCCGTTGGCGTTACGTCCGGCATTCACCGATTTGGGTATGAACTGGTCAAGCGACGTCTGCCCCAATTCGTAATTGCCGGAAATGTTGAGTCTGAAATTCCGGGCGAATTTGATATTGAGATAGAGCTTGCCGAGAATATTGTCTTTGCGAGTCGTACGTACGACATTATGAGCCTGATACCACGGGTTGTTATTGACAGTGGTCGATTCGCCTTCTTCAGAGAGCCATTCGTCGGTAAAGTTGAGTTTCTTGGTAGGCATCTGCGAAAGCATGTTCATGATCGTTCCGCTGTTGTCGTTGGTCAAAGCCCCCTTTTGCCGGGATTTCGATCCTACTACGTTGAAACCGAAATTGAAATGCCTGTTCACCGTCTGTTCAAAATTGGCACGTACCGTATATTTGTCGAAACCGCTGTTAAGCACCATGCCGTTGTTCTTCAATGCGCTGGCCATTACCGAGTAGGTGTTCTTCTCGCCGCCTCCCGAAATGTTGAGACGGATGTCGTGCACCCATGAATCCTGCAGCATTGCACGCTGCCAATCCGTATTGGTGGCATCCGGATCATCGCGGACTTCACGCCAGTTCCAAAAGTTTTTGTTGGTCGGGTAAGCCCATATGTTGCCGAATCTGTCATAATATCCGACATACTGATTCGGAATCGCCTTTTTGCTTCCTGCCTGAATATACATGCGCGAAGAGCGGGCGCGGTGTTCGTAATATTGCCAGTTGTTCATCATCTCAAGCAATCGCACGGGGGTCTGAAGGCCCGAATTGACCGATAGATTGATGCGGGGCTTGCCTTTCGTTCCTTTGTGCGTGGTGATAAGCACGACGCCGTTGGCTCCTCTGGAACCATAGATAGCCGTCGAGGAGGCATCCTTGAGCACCTCGATCGATGCTACGTCTCCGGGATTTATGTCCGCTTCATCCATTAATACACCGTCGATAACATAAAGCGGCGAGTTGGAAGCATTGATCGAACCGGTACCGCGGATCCGAATATTGAGGGATTCTCCCGGCTGGCCGTCGTTGGTGGAAACGGTAACGCCTGCAAGACGTCCGCGCAGTGCGTCTTCAAGGGAGAGGGTCATACGATTCTGTATGTCTTTGTCTTTAAGCGTGGAGACGGAGCCCGTAAGATCCGATTTGCGCGTTACCCCGTAGCCGATGATCACGACATCGTCGAGGATGTGGGGTTTGAGCGTGATTTGCAGCTCCGAACCGTTGCCGGCCCCGATTTCAATCGTTTTCATGCCGACGAAAGAAATCGCAAGCACTGAGTTTTCCGAGGCCACATTTATCGAAAAACGACCGTCCGTGCCGGTTGTCGTCCCGTTTTGGGTCTTCTTTTCCAAAACGGTGACTCCCGGCATCGGCATGCCATCCTGATCGAAAACAATTCCTGTTACTTGGTGCGCCCGCGGTTGGGCTGTGACAAGACAAAGCCCGGCCAGTAGAATTGCCGCCGCAGTCATGAGGGATCGCAGGACATTCCGGAGGTTTTTGGTTAGTAAGGTTTTATTCATGATCGGTTAATTTGTTTTGATTACGGTATCAGGGGTTGGCTATTGGATGATCAGCTTGTCCAGATTCTCGGAGTATCCGGCACCGCGTTCGGCAAACCATTTGCTCATGGCGGACTTCAGTTCATTGGCCTTGGGGAGATAACGCATCCTGTCTGACGCACTTTCCCCGATGAGGTTTTTCATTTCATGCGGGTCGGTATTGAGGTCGTAAAGTACGGCGGGAACGTTCGACTCGGGATAGTGGTTGAGGTAGAGTTTCCATCCGTCTTTTACGATCATGAGCGTCGGCTGTTTGGGATTGGCCCACTCCGTGACCACTATATTTTCGTCTGGAACGTTTCCTTCGATCAGTTTGCGCAGACTGTGCCCGTCGCGGTCTTCGGCTTTCGTATCCGTATAGTCCATGATCGTCGGGAACAGATCTATCAACGAGACGTATCGGTCAATTACGACGGGGTTGATTTTTCCGGGGAAATTGATGATGAGCGGTATGCGTGCGGATTCCTCATAGAAGGCCGCCTTGCCCTGCATGCCATGGCTGCCCAGCATTTCGCCATGATCGGAAGTGAAGATGATGATCGTGTTGTCCCGCAGTCCCGTTTCATCGAGCGTGCGAAGAATTTCTCCCACCCAATTGTCGATTTGTGTCACCAAGCCGAAATAGTTCGACATCATATAGGGGATCAGTTGCGGATCGCTGTATTCGCGCTTGGCCGTCATACGGCTCTTGTAGGGCGAATCTATATGTGGATCTTTGATACTGAAAGGGGGTTGTATCTCATTGACGGGATACATGCCGTGATAAGGTTTCGGCGGCACCATCGGCGGGTGGGGGAAGACGAATGAGCAGGTAATGCTGAAAGGCCGCCCGATCTTTGCTGCGCGCCGGAGTGCTTCGATCGTTTTTTTACCCTGCCATGCTGTCATGAACAGGGAGTCCGGCAACAGAAGTTCTCCATGGAAATCACCTTGCTGCACTTTCATGTTTGCCACCTCTGACAATGCGACGCCTTTCTTGCCCGCTTCATAGGCGCGATGGTCGATCGGATCGGGCCGGTAGGGCACGTCAAAATATTCGTCAATAAACTCGTCCGCTTCAGGGGCCGGCGCCGGATAGACTTCGGCCAGCATTTTGTAATATTCCAAGAAATGGTTGGTCCGGTATCTGAAGCTGCCTTTCTTGGGATAGGCGTAGCCGAATTCCGAATAGCAGTCGGTCCAAGTGATCGGCGCGTGGTATTTGCCGTGATATTCCGCATAATATCCGTCTTCGACCAATATCTGGTCGAAGGTCTTTTTGTCGGTGATATCGAGGGTTGCGGGATCTTGGCTCACGAGACCATTTGTGCCGACGCGATGGTGATCCACGAGCAATCCCGTGAGAATTGAACAGCGTGAAGCCACGGAGACGGCGCATGGCGAGTAGGCATGGGTGAAAAAAGCCCCTTCACGGGCGAGCCGGTCGAGGTTGGGCGTCTGAAGATAAGAATAGGACCCGACGACACCCAATGCATCGAACCGTTGTTGGTCTGTCATGATGAACAGAAGATTCGGACGCTTGTCGATATTATCCGGCGTCTTTCCTGCAACCCGGACCGGAAGAGGAAACGATGCTGCAAATGCCGCAGTGGAAATTAGTAGTGTTTTTTTCATAGGCTGCATTTTAAGGCTTGATTACCAAACTCTTTTGGGTTTATGCTTCTTGTCTGAGAGAATTTTCTTCATCTCCTCTTTGCCGTGGGCAGGTACTTCGCGGATGAATTTCTCGTAATATTTCCGCAGTTTTGCAATCTGCCGTCGTTCATCCGGATCGTGGAAGACGTTGCGGATTTCTGCCGGGTCATCCTCTCGGCGGAAAAGCATCTCTCCGAACGAGCGGAAATCCCGGTTCACGGGGGCCGGGTCGAGCCAAATGCCCAGTTTGCGGTCGGATGTTATGACGGCGGCCTGACTCCAGTTTTCCGAAACAATCCAGTCGCGGCCTACGGATTTCTGCTTGAGCAGAGGCTTGGCCAGCGACATACCCTGCGGGGGATAGCTCATTTTGGGAAGTTTCAGTCCGGCCAGTTCGACCAGCGTCGGGAAGAGATCGATCAGTCCGACCAGTTCGTCGCTGGCATACCCTTCGGGGAATTTGCCTTTCCAATAACATATCAGTGGAATGCGCAGGGTTTCCTCGTAAACATTGTGTCCCAGCGCACATTTTTCGATCATTCCGTGCGCTCCCACGAAGTCTCCATGGTCGGAAGCATAAATTACGATTGTATTTTCGGCCAGCCCCTCTTCTTCAAGTGCGGCGAATATTTCGCCCACCCAGTGATCGATTTCTTCCACAAGGGCATAATACGAGGCCATATAATCGCGATATAGCTGCTCGTCCTTAGCGGCTAATCCGAGACACCATATTCCCTTTTCGTTTGTCCGCTGACGAGCCAGTGCCGGAGGCAAATCCGAGGCCGGCTGGCGGAATGACGGCGGCATGGCGATCGGCCCTCCTGCATTTGCGCCCGGCCCCCATGCGGCATTGTCGTAATGGGCCAGATATTCAGGAAGAGCCGTATAGGGCTGATGGGGACGATAGAACGAGGTGAAGCAGAAGAACGGCTCGTTCGAACGTGCGTGCTTGCGGATGATTTCGATCGTATTCCGGGCAGAGAAGGCTTCCATGGTCTTGTCGGCCGGAAGTTTTGTCGGCCGGGTGCCCATCCGGGCTTTCGGATATTTAGTGCCTTCCAACTTATTCCCCTTCGGAAATTCTCCGAACTCCGCGGCCCAATCTTCACCGAACTCCTGCGCGTAGCCTTGTTCTCCGATCCATTCGACGTAGTTGTAATCGGTTGAATTTTTACCGTTATGCTCACGACAGAAAGTCCAGCCTTCATCCGCTTTTCCAAAAAGATGCCGTTTGCCGAAAGCGTAGGTCGCGTAACCGTTCGCCTGAAAAATCCGCTGCAACGACACGGCTTCCTGCAGTACTTCTGTTTCCGATTTGTTATTATCCAGTATACCGGTCGTTCGGGGGTAAAGCCCCGTGAAAAGAGAGGTCCGCGACGCGACCGAAATGGCGTCCTGACAATAAGCCCGGTTGAAAACGACTCCCGTGCGCGCCATGCGGTCCAGATTCGGCGTGATGGCGTCCGGATGGCCGGTCCATCCGAATACATCTGCATTGTGCTGGTCGCTGAAGAGCAAAATGACGTTGGGCTGACGCTCCTGCGCACTGACGCCGACCGACAGACTGAGCAGTGCGGCTGTACAAATATGTGGGGAATAATGTGCCATCGTTTTTTGTCTTTGTTTGATTCCCTATTGAATACACCCGAAATCATGGTTTGGTTCAGGCCCCATCGTAAACTCGATCGTTCCTCCCTGCATGATTGTGCCGTGTTCCAGCCAAGGCCTGTTTTGTTCAATGCCGTTGACTGTCATTTTTTGAATGTATTTATTCTCCTGAGAATTATTGATCGTCTTGACGATAAGTTTCTTGCCACCCGGCAGGGAGATTCGCACGCGGTCGAACAGAGGGCGTCCTACGGAATAGATGCCGTCGGTCGGAGCGACCGGATAAAAGCCGATCGAATTCAAAATATACCATGCGGACATCTGTCCGCAGTCTTCGTTGCCCGCCAAGCCGTCCGGCGCATCGAGGTATAGATTGTAAAGGATCGTATCGGCCAACCGCTGGGTTTTCCAGCTCTCGCCCACATAATTGTATAGATGTACGGTGTGATGTCCGGGTTCGTTGCCGTGGGCATACTGACCGATAAGTCCTGTGATGTCTCCCGATATCTGCGGCCCTTCGAGTTGCGAAGATATGGTGAAAAGTGAGTCTAATTTCATAATGAACCGTTCGCGGCCTCCGTGCAGCTCTACGAGTTGTCCGACATCATGGGGGACAAACCACGACCACTGCCATGCGTTGCCTTCGCAGTAGTCGTCTTTCCGGTGATTCAAAGCCCGCGGATTGAAAGGCGTACGCCAAGAACCGTTCTGCATTTTCCCCTGCATGAAGCCGGTCGCTTCATTGAAGTAATTCTTGTAATATTCTCCTTTCAGGTTGTATTCTGCATATTCGGCTTCTTTGCCCAGCGCCCGTGCGAATTGGGAAATGCACCAGTCGTTGTAGGCGTATTCGAGTCCTTTGGCGACAGCCTCTACGTCGAGGTCGCAGGGGATGTAGGTCAGCGAATCTTTATAAAGTTTGCCGATAGGCATCACGATATTGGTATTGAGTCCGTTTTCGCGGTTTTCAATGGAGAAATCATGGTAACGGGATGCCTTCACACATGCTTCGAACGCCTTTTGCGCATCAAAATTCCGGGCGCCTTTCATATAAGCTTCCGTGATGACCGATACTGCATGATAGCCGATCATCGTTCCCGTGTAATTTGAAGCTAAATCCCACATGGGCAGACTTCCGCCTTCTTCGTATTTCCGGATAAGCGTACGGACGAACGCCTCGTTTAATTCAGGCTCGATGATCGTCAGCAGCGGATGCAAGGCCCGAAAGGTATCCCATAGCGAAAAAATGGTGTAATATTCTCCTTGCGGTGAGGTGTGAATCTTCAGATCCTGTCCGCGATACCGGTTGTCGATATCGATGAATATCGAAGGATTCAGCATCGCATGATACATAGCCGTATAGAAAATGCGCTTTTGCGTCGGGTTTTTGGTTTCGATGTCGATCTTCGCCAGTCGTTTGTTCCACGCCTTGTCGGCAGCGGCTGCTACCGCATCGAAATCCCAGTCGGGGATTTCTGCCATGAGATTTTTACGAGCGCCTTCGCAGTCTACGGCAGAAAGGCCGATCTTGGCAACGATCTGCTCGCCTTCCTCCGTTTTGAAATGAAGCCGGGCCTTTATATCTTTACCCTTGGCGAATTCGTCATTTACGATTTTCCCGTTCCGGAACAGTTCGGGACGGAAGGGTTTTGAAAATTCGGCATAGAAATAGACCGGTTGGTATTTCGCCCAGCCGCGGCTGATTTTCATTCCTTCGATCCGACGGTCGTCAATCATACGCAATTCCAGATCGAGGTTCTTTTGATTCCGAAGCAGATGCGTAAGATCGACCAATACGGCCGCCTGATCCGTGCAGGGGAAGGTATACCGGTGCATTCCCGCACGTAGGGTCGCTGTCAGTTCCGCACGTACGTTATAATCGTCCAATAAGACCGAGTAATATCCCGGCCGTGCAAATTCATTTGCGTGCGAGAAGCGCGACCTGTATCCGCTGCCCGGAATAGTGTCTACTCCGGCGACCAGCCGATCGCATTCCACGGTCGGCATGAAAAGAATATCGGCATAATCTCCAATGCCGGTTCCGTTCAGATGGGTATGGCTGAATCCGATAATAGTGCTGTCCGAATAGTGGTAACCTGAACAGGCGTCCCAACCGACGAGTCGGGTGTCGGGACTTAGCTGTACCATTCCGTTGGGAACAGTCGCTCCGGGATAAGTGTGCCCGTGTCCGCCCGTGCCGATCATCGGATTGACATAACTGGTGTAACTGGGACTGCAGGCATATAACACCAAAGCCGTTAGCAGAGGAAGAATGTTTTTCATTTATTAATATAAATAGGGTATTTAACCAATGTGTCGCGGCAGCCCATGGCTTGCCGCTGCATCAAAGGTAGAGTACCCCTATTAACAGAAAGATTAACGAGGGGCTTAACGACAGAAAAAAAGAGTATTTTTTATGATTCGGAATCAGTTCATATCCGAAATTGAACTATAAGCTAAGATCAGGCGGGCTGGATAAATTTCTCAAAAGAATCCGGGTACTCTTCTCCCATGACTTGTCTATACTCGCAGAGAAAAGCATCGAAACAGTTTTTTGCCGACCCGATACGTCCGAGCGCGACAAGCGAAAGACATTTGGTGCGCATCGATTCCTCATCCAACGAATCGAATAGCAGGATACAATCCGACAGTTGCAACTGTATTTTGAAATCGGTCGAGAACATGGTGTCTTCGCGTAATTTCCCCAAAGCGGTTACGACCGTGTCGGAATAGGCCGCCTTGAACGGATCGAGCCACTCATATCTTGAATTGGGCAGCAGCAGCCCCTGAGACGCTATATGAACAATTTTCGGAAGAATGTTTGCCGGTTCTGCCGTTTCTTTCTGGACCTCGTTCAACAACATTACGGCTTGTGTCCAATCGCAGACGGTCTCTTCTCTGGTGTAATTCATCTTCCAATAGCTGTTGTCCGTTGTTATTTCGAAACCGCCTACGCCTTCCAACAGCTTGCGAAGCTTCCGCATATTGACGTTTCTGTTGTTGCGGACGCTTTGCTCGGATTTGTCGTACCAGAAAATTTCTTTGAGCAGGGTGTTTGATACGCCTTTGCCGTTTTTTGCCGTATATAGAATAATGAGAATCAGGAGCTGCTTGAGTATGGAGCTGAATTCTGCCGTGATGTCGGTTCCCGTACGGTCTATGACTTGAAAATTTCCCAACAGATAAATACCCGGAGCCTTCTGCGTCTTTGAAGCGGATTCGATATCCGCCCGGATATCGTCCGTTTGTATTTTCGGCGGTGCGACTCTGTTTTTCACCCGGCGTCTCTTCAGCAGCAGGATAAAACCGCCGCCGATTAGGAGCGCGCTTCCGATCAGAGCCGGGATTTGCGATTTCCGACTGGGCCGAATCGGTTCCTCGGAAAGTATCGGGGTGAAGATGGAGTAAATATTCGTTTTGAAATGGTTGTCGTCGATACAATGTGATACCACCGCAAATAATTTGTCCAGTTGCGGCATCGCCACCAGTTCGACTTCGGAGCCGGTATCGTGGAATATGAAAGGAATCGTATCGGCCAGCGGGCGTGATTCTCCGTTTTGGATGTTGAATTCTCTGAGTTGCAGGGACGTAGAATAGCGGTTGGGACAAAAGAACAGTCCAAGAAATTTGTCGCCCGTAGAATCGATCAATAAACTGGGGGCTGCGACCTCTGAATTTCCGGCGGTCTCTTTTTCCCACAACTTTTCTACTTGAAACGACCGCAAATCGACTCGGTAGAAATCGTTGAATATTTCCGACCCGAACTCCTGCTTGCCGGTTTCGTTGCCGAGGCCACCATATATGTATAACATCGAGTCTGTTGCACCGACGGCGCTCAAATAGCGGGGACGTATTGTAGCCGACCAGTCTGTTTTCGATCGTGTTCCATCCGGCGTCTGACGGTACAGAAGACTTCGGTATCGGTGAAATCCGTATCCGAAAAGCTGTAGCAGGGACGAATCTGCCGGAGAAAATAGCTTGTTGTGGTGGAGATACGTGTAGTTGTTTCTGCGTGTATAGGGGTATGACCAGCTTGAACTGTTGAAATCAAACCATGAGAATTCCTGCTGCCGATCGAAATCATACAAGACGATTCTATTGCGCGGAGCATCGTAAAGAAATTGGTTCTTCATCAATTTCAGGGGTAATTCCGGTTCGAAATGGTAACGGGCGGTAATGCTGTCGCACGCAAAATCGTATTGGTACACCGTGTTGCGGGTAATGAAATAGGCCCGCAGCCCGTCCCCCTTTACAAAAAACACCTTGGAATCGAAATCCATGTCTGCTGCGGCTTTCCAGCGGGTGTGGTTATTGACATATGGATTTAACAATAATGCCGGATAACGGTGCAGGGTATCATAGACATACTTGTTGGGCGCGTATATGTCCAAGGGCCAATAATAACGTGTTTCCCCCAACGAAGTCGATACGGAAACATTGCGCAGAACAATGGGGGCGATATCGCTGATGACCTGTTGGGAAGCATAATCTGCCCCGAATGTGATTTTTACGTTCCGCTCGCGGGGCAATCGGATATTTCGGGCAACGACCCTGCCGTTTTCAAGGACGGAAAACAGCGAATCGGCCGTGACGCATTCTATTTGAAAGTGAGTCCATTCGAAAAACTCATCCTTATTGGAAAGCGAGTATTGGTCAATGACCTTTTTGTTGTAAAGAAGCAGATAACTTAAATGGGGATACGGGAAATTTGTAAGCAGCAACTCTATTTTGTCTTCTTTGCCTATCTGTATCTCTGCAATATGCCCGTAATGTTCCGCTTCAGGCAAAACGCGAACGTCGAATTCAAGATTCAGATACTTCTTAAACTTCAGATTGTTTTTATAGGTAATGTCTAAAGATGTTCTTTCCTCTTTATCTGCCTCATACGACCGGAAACGAAGTCCTTTTCCCTGACCTTTTGCCGAAATTGGAATTAATAATATTACGAAAAATATGCTTAATATTATTTTTGCCCTATTAAGATCTCTCTGCTCCATTTCATACGTAACCTTGCGCTAAACTTGAATTTTATATCCAAATATATATATATTTTCATAAAAAAAGCCTTTTTATGATATTATTTGTGGCATAACAGACTTTTCAGACCTCGGATTGAAATGTTTTAAATATTTATTTTTATATTTGTAAAAATATCCCCCGCCGCGCCGGATTTTTCCGGATTTTTTCATGCTTATTCCTAATTCAAATTTTTGTTATGAAAAATCCAAGTATGCTTTTAGGCGTAGCACTTGTGGGAGGTATTTCCGGAGTGTACGCAGACAACGATGTCCGACCCAATATCCTGCTTATTACGGTCGATGACATGAACTATAATTCGTTGGGGGCTTTCGGCGCTCCCATTCAGGATATTTCACCCAACATAGATCGACTTGCGACTGAAGGTCTTCTTTTCCGGCATGCGTTCGTACAGGCTGGGGCTTCGCAGCCGTCGCGCAATGTTTTGGTAACGGGCCTTTACGGTTTCAACAGCGGAGTGGAGGGATTCAATTTTATCCCTGAGGATTCTCCGGTGACCTCGATTTTTGAAATTTTGCAGCAATCGGGGTATTATACAGGAGTTATGGCTAAATTGGGACACTGTTTTCCCAAGCGCAGCGGAGTCGAGAAGCTGGACATGGCCGTTTCGGCGGAGGAGCTGACGCTGGGGCGGGACCCTGCACGCTATTATAAATACTGTACGGAATTTTTCTCCCGCGTCAAAGATTCTGAACAGCCGTTTTTTCTGATGGCTAACTCGCAGGACCCCCATCGTCCGTTCTGGGGAAGTGCCGAAGAACAGAACCATCGCAAATCGGGACGATCCATGTATGGAGATAACCCTGTGCCGTACCCGTCCCGGATCGTCACACCGGAAGAAGTGGCTGCCGTGCCGGGATTCCTGCCCGATTTGCCGGACATTCGTGCCGAATTGTGTCAATATTACAATAATGTACGACGTGCTGACGATACGGTCGGAGAAATACTCCGGGCGTTGGATGAATCGGGCATGAGAGATGAGACGATCGTTATTTTTCTTTCCGACAACGGCATGTCTTTCCCGTTCTCGAAAACCAACTGTTACCTTAACAGCAACAAGACGCCGTTGATTATTCGCTGGCCCGGAGTTGTGACTCCCGGTCGGATTGAAGACCGGGCAATGGTCAGTGCAGTCGATTTCCTGCCTACGATTCTCGACATTTTATCAATTAAGGCTCCTTATAAGCTCGATGGCATGTCGTATAAACGGCTGTTATACGGCAAGAAGTGGCGTGGCCCTGAATATGTCTATACGCATTTCACCTCCAATTCCGGCCAATATGCAGAGCCTATGCGCTGCATCCAGAATCACGATTTCGCGTATGTTTTTTCGCCTTGGGCCGATGGCGAGCGTGAGTTCAAATCGGAAACTACATCCGGACTCTCGTTTAAAGCGATGCAGCGAGCTGCCGTTTCAGACAGTACGCTTGCTCGGCGCGTACACTTTTTCCGTTATAGGGCATTGGAAGAATTTTACGATTTGCGCAAAGATCCCGACGCATTGCACAATCTGATTGAAGATCCGGACTACGCCCCTCAGATAGCGGTGTTCCGCAAAGCCATGGAGCAGAAAATGGTCGAAAGCGGGGATAACGCATTGGAGGCTTTTCGTGGACGCAATGATTCTGCGATACTTCAACGCTATATTGCTGCGCAGCAGACGAAAGCCGACGGTTACAAGGAGAATAAAAGGAAATCTCAAAATAAGAAGTGAAATAGAGCCGTTTGACCGCCAGTAAATAATTGAGGCAGCCGAATTTCGGCTGCCTCAATCGTTTGCGGGAATGTGCTGGAAGTTCCTCCGGCCCATGCGTTTTTCGCATTTAATAAAACGACAGGCCGGACCCGTCGGGTCCGGCCTGCTCGCGTCGTGTTCCGGAGGCGTCAGAACGATATACCGACGCGTATGCCGAAGTTGTTGAGGTTGTTTACCGAATAGGTCAGGATATCGCCGCTGTTGGTGGCGTAGCTGTAGTAGAGCGCCACGTGGAAACCGAAGCGGTAGTCCGGACGCGGGAAGATGCTAACGCCGATTTCGGGCGAGAGGTAGAATCCCCATGTGTCGGTGTACTGCTTGATTACGTAGTAGTAGGACGAGAATTCTGCATAGTTGGCGCCCAGCTTCAGACCCGCATAGGGCTGGAATACGCTGTCCGGAAGCCATGTGTAGCGTCCCGTGACGCCGAACGGCAGCTGGAACGCCCCGTGCTTCTGGTTGACGGTCAGGGCCGAGCCGTCGCCCAGATCGAGCGTCTGGCGCGGAATGCTCGAAAGGTTGGTCTGGTAGGAGATGAAGGGACCTACGGAGACCGACGGCGTGATGAAGTAGCCGCCTTCGAAGTTCATGCCCCATCCCGACGCCTTGTCGGCATAGGCGCTGCCCAGCGGCACGCCTACCTGCCAGTCGACGTTGATGTAGGAGTTGGGGAAAATCTGCGCCTTGCCCGTACGCGCGGCTGCGAGCAGCACGACACAGAGTGCGATGGTTTTGAGAACCTGATATTTCGATGTTTTCATAATCGGACGTGTTTTGCGGTTAAATTATTTTTTCAGATAAGGCGACTGATCGAAAGCCTGTTGCACGGCGTCCACCGTGCGCTGCTGGTTCAGCTCTTCCGACGAGGTCAGCAGCCCGCCGATAAAGCTGTCCCAGATCACGGGCAGCTTCTTGCCGCTCTCTTGATCGGCTTCGAGATTCATCATCTCCACGAGCAGCGAACCGGCCGTATATCCGTAGTAAACGCTGTAGGGATAGTGCCAGCCGGCCCAGTCGCCCCAGTAACCGGGCGTCCAGTAATAGGGATAGTACCACCACCAGTAGGGATAGTCGTAACCCACGAAATAGGTCACTTTCTGCACGTAGCTGAGCTGCAGGCCGAGATTGGCCGCATCTTTGTCGTCGGTACGGGTGTAGCCCGCGGCGTTCATGCGTCCTACGACGGTATTGACGATCTCCAGCGCATTGGCGTCTTTCCAGTATTCCGTCTTGTCGGCGGAGCCGATCAGCAGGATGCTGTCGGGAATGTAGTAGGTGTCGAAGGCGGCGAAATCGGCGTCGGTGTCGTGAGCGGTGTAGACCAGATAATCTTTGTGGAGACTCGATGTCGAGGGCTCTTTCTGGCACGCGCAAAACGCAACTGCTGTGAGTGCGAATGCAAGGTAGCGTAATTTTTTCACGGTCATGATTTTGAATTTTTAGTTTGCTGTCAGATACCGTGTTCAAAATTCGTTCCGCAACCTCCGTTTTGCGCCGTGTTGTCCGATCGGGCTATAAAGAAGCGGATTTGCGGTATGAAAAATCGGGCGGCGCAGAGCGGACCGTCCGGTTTTCCTTCCTGAACGGATTGGCTCTCAGCGGACAGGCGCCTGCCGCCGCTGATGCTCGTCGGGGTGTGTTCCGCCCGGAACGCATCTGCGGTTTGCACGCCGCCGGGGCGGTTCCGCACTGTGCTGCCGGTGGCGGTTCCGCACTGCGCCGGCGTGGAATTCGGGATGTCGTTCACGTGCGGAGGAGCATTTGTCGGACTGGTTCCGGCGATAATCCGTTTTATCCGGAAAAAGACGCCGACTTCCGGGAATTATGTTACCTTTGTAAGACCCACCACAATTTCGTGACATATGAGCCATTATGATAACTGCTCCCGCGAGGAGCTTATCGGCAGGATCGAAGAGCTTGAGGCGCGGCTCGCTTCGGCGGCCGACACCGCGGGCCGCTTCCGCGACCGGTACGCCTGTAAGATTCTGGATTCGATTCCCGACATGCTGACCGTGCTGAGACGCGACGGGACGCTGGTCGAACTGGTCTCCTCCGAGCAGACCAATCATGTCGGGATCGAAGGTCCCCGGCTGGTGGGCCGGAATATCCGGTCGATGCTCTCGCCCGAAGCGTGCCGCAACGTGAAGAACAACCTCGAAAACGTTTTCGCGTCGGGGAAGGGTTCCTCTTCGCATCACGACATCACGCTCGACGGCCGGACCCGCAATTACGAAAACCGCATTATGCCGCTCGACGGCGAACACGCCCTCTGCATCTGCCGCGACATCACCGAGGCCGAAGTCGCCAAGCACGAGCTGGAGATGGTCAAGTATGCGCTGAACAACGTCGATGAGGAGATTTACGCATGCGCCGTAGACGGGACGATGGAGTACGCCAACGAACGTTTCCGGAGGCGGCACGACCTGAAGGGCGATCTGTCGCGGCGCAAGGTGTACGAGTTCTGGTCGATCGACGCGACGCGGCAGTTGTGGGAGGAGCGGCTGGCGAAGATCCGCCGGGACAACGGCGCATACAAATACACCGTCCGTCTGAAGAACGCTCAGGGGCGTATCGTGGCGTGGGACATCGTGGCCTATATCATCTACGACCACTTCAAGGAGCGCGAAATCGTCTGGTTCTTCGGTCGCGACATCACGCGGCGCATCGAACACGAAAACAAGGTCAAGGAGATGAACTCCATCCTTGACAGCATCCTCAACAATATTCCGGTCTATCTCTTCGTCAAGGACCCCGGCAACGAGTTCCGTTATCTCTACTGGAACCGGGCTTTCGAGGAGTTTTCGCATATCCCCGCGTCGAAAGCGCTCGGATATACCGATTACGAGGTGTTTCCCAGTCCGAAGGATGCGGAGCATTTCCGGCGCGACGACCTCGAACTGCTGCGCACGGGCGAGCGCATGGAGTTCATCGAAGAGTATGTCTCGGCGAAGGGGGAGACGCGCATCGTCAACACCTCGAAATCGCTGGTTCCGGTCGAGAACCGTCTGCCGCTGATTATCGGCGTGTCGTGGGACATCACCGAGCAGAAAAACGCCGAGCTTAAGGTCATCGAGGCCCGTATCCGCGCCGAGGAGTCCGACCGGCTCAAGACGGCGTTTCTGGCCAATATGAGCCATGAGATACGTACGCCGCTCAACGCCATCGTCGGCTTTGCCAAGCTGATGGGCGAAGCGGAGACCGAGGAGGAGAAACAGCAGTTCATCGACATCATCGACACCAATTCCAGCCTGCTGCTGCAGCTTATCGGCGACATTCTCGACATCTCGAAAATCGAGGCCGGAACGCTCGAATTCCACTTCAAGCCAATGAATCTCAACGATTTGTGCCGATCGGAATACGAGATGCACAAGGGCCGGACGAATCCGGGCGTGAAACTCGTTTTCGACGAGCGGATCGAGAACGTGGAGATCGTCTGCGACCAGAACCGGTTGGCGCAGGTCATCTCGAACCTGATAAACAACGCCTCCAAGTTTACGACCGAGGGCGAAATCCGCTTCGGATTCGACCTGCGCGAAGGGCGCGTGGAGTTTTTCGTGGAAGATACCGGCACGGGAATCCCTGCCGAAAAGGTCCGCGACATTTTCGACCGTTTCGTCAAGCTCGACGACTTCGTCTCCGGCACGGGGCTCGGACTGGCTATTTCGAAAACGATCGTCGAGAAGCTCAACGGCACGATCGGCGTGGAGTCCGAATTGGGAAAGGGGACGCGGTTCCATTTCTCGATTCCCGTCGTGCAGTGCGACGTACAGTGCGAACCGGCTCCGGCCGATATGGGCACCCTGAAGGGCGGCGTTTCGTGGACTCTGCTGGTCGGCGAGGACTCGGACATCAGCTTCAAACTGATCGAGGCGATGCTGAGCGCGCGTTTCCGGCTGGTGCGTGCGCGCTCCGGAGCCGAGGCTGCGGAATTGTTCCGTTCGGAGCGTCCCGACGCCGTGCTGGTCGATACGCGGCTGCCGGTCATGGACGGATTCGAGGTTACGCGCCGCATCCGGGAGAGCGCTCCCGATCTGCCGGTCGTCGTCATGTCGGCCTACCCTTCCGACCGCGAAGCCGAAAGTGCCGTCGCCGCCGGATGTACCGGGTTCCTGCCCAAACCGTTCACGCAGGCCGAACTGCATAAAATGCTGAACACCTGTCTGGTGAATCTCGAAAGCCGGGAATAGTCCGCGGATGCCGTCTTCATCCGCAGGTGCGCCTTTCGGCTAAAATCCTGCAGCGTCACAAGCCGCGGGGATTTTTATTCCATCCGGTGCTGAATCCTACCGGTATTTGTGCGATATGAGGGTCATGAACTCCTCGCGCGTGCGGTGGTCCGAGAGGAAAATGCCCGTGAACGCCGACGTGGTCGTCGCCGACTGCTGTTTTTCGATGCCGCGCATCTGCATGCACATGTGGCTGGCTTCGATCACCACGGCCACGCCCATCGGGTTGAGCGCCTCCTGTATGCAGTCGCGGATCTGCACCGTCAGCCGCTCCTGCACCTGCAGGCGGCGGGCGTAGCACTCCACGACGCGGGCGATTTTGGAAAGTCCCGTGATGTGCCCGTCGGGGATGTAGGCGACGTGCGCCTTGCCGTAAAACGGCAGCATATGGTGTTCGCAGAGCGAGTACAGCTCGATGTCCTTCACGAGCACCATCTGTTTGTACTCTTCGCGGAATGTCGCGGAGCGGATGATTTCGAGCGGATTCTCTTCGTATCCCTTCGTCAGGAACGACATCGCCTTGGCGACGCGTTCGGGGGTTTTCAGAAGTCCTTCGCGCGTGGGATCCTCTCCCAGCAGCCGCAGGATTTCGGTGTAATGGAGCTTCAGCGCCTCGATGGTCCGGGCGTCGAAACGTTCCTCTTTGTTGTAAGTTCTCTCTTCCATTGGAGGGCAAAGATAGATAAAGTAGCGTGCAAAAGCAAGCGTGCATTTTTCCGGATCGCGCCCGTGTGCCGTAAAGAGACCCTATTTCCCGGCGGAATGCAAATAGGCCGCGAGTTTGCGTACGGCGCGGGCGCGGTGCGAAACCTCGTTTTTCTCTTCGGTGGACATCTGGGCGAAGGTCTTGTCGTATCCGTCGGGTATGAACAGCGGATCGTACCCGAAGCCTTCGTGCCCCTCTTCGCGGTCGATGATGCGCCCTTCGACCACACCTTCGAAAAGGTGTTCTTCGCCGTTGAGGATCAGCGAAATGACCGTTCGGAACTGCGCCCGGCGGTCGGTCGCTCCTTCGAGGTTTTTCAGCAGCAGGCGGTTGTTGGCCGCGAAATCGTGTCCGTCGGTGGCGTAACGGGCCGAATGCACGCCCGGAGCGCCTCCCAGCGCCTTCACTTCGAGTCCCGTATCGTCGGCGAAGCAGTCCAGCCCCGTGCGGTCGTTGAGGTAATGCGCCTTCTGCGAAGCGTTGCCTTCGAGGGTCTGCTGCTCTTCGGGAATCTCCTCCGTGACGCCGCATTCGCGGGGCGTCACCAGCCGGAAGCCGGGACCCAGCACGGCCTGCACCTCCATGAGTTTATGCACGTTATTCGTAGCGAAGAGGATATTCACTGCGTCTGTTTCGGATTGTGACATATTTGTTGTGTCGGATGGTTGTATCTGCGTTCGCTTCCCGGTCATTTTACGACCTCCAGCTTTTCGAGTTTGTCGTCGAGGTCGATCTTGTCGATGATGGTTTTGACCAGCACGTCCATGTCCGATCCTTCGGAGTAGTCGGCCGGGCAGACGTGGCTCACGCGGTTGTCGTGAATCAGCGAGGCCATCTCGCGCCGCGCCCCCTTCTGGTCGGGGTTGTAGACGGCGATGGAGTGGCCGCCGGAGTTCTTCACCAGCCGCATGCAGGGAATGTCGGTCGTTCCGTCGCCTACGTAAATCATGTGTTTGAACGGTATGGGACGCTCGTTTTCGGGGATGTAGCGGTTCACCAGCTTGCTGTCGAAAACCGACTCGACGCCTTTGTTGATCTTGAAGATGAACTGCGTCTTGTTGGTGTAGTTGACCGCCACGGCGGGCCAGTAGGCGATGCCGTCCACGTCGTAGAGAAACGAGCAGGCGTATATTTTCCGGAATTCGTGGGCGATCTCCGTGCCTTCGATGATCTCCTTCATGCCCGACGAATTGATGTAGTGCAGAATCCGGATGCCGCGTGCGGCCCCGTAGGCGTTTATCCGCTCGAACCACTCCCTGACGCCTTTGTAAAGCGTCACGCGGCGGCCCGACTCCTGAAAGGCTTCGCGCCGCAGTGACAGTCCTTTCGATTTGGCCTCCTGAAGCATGCGCGCCATGTAGGTCAGGACCATGTCGGCGTCCTGCTCCTCGGCCAGCGTGTTGGCTTCGGTCCAGAACTCCTTGTTGCTTTTGCCCACGGCGGGGATGAAGTCGTACTCCTGCATGTTGCCGGGGGCGAGCGTGCCGTCGAAATCGTAAATCAGGGCGATGTTGAATCGGTAATCCATTCTTCGGGGTGTTTTGAATTTCAAATATACCTATTTTTCACTACTTTTGCAAAAGCGAGACCGAAAAGACAAAACAAATGGAATTCAAAGAGTTGATCGAAAAACGCCGCAGCATCCGAAAATTCTCGGACCGGGCGGTGCCGCGCGAGACGGTGGACCGCATCCTGCGCGAGACCCTTACGGCGCCTTCGGCGCGCAACACCCGGACCACGCGTCTCATGGTGGTGGACGATCCGGCCTTGGTGGCCCGCATGGCCGAAATGCGCGATTACGGGTCGGCGTTCATGAAGGGTGCGCCGCTGGCTTTCGTCGTGCTGGGCGATACTTCGAAAAGCGATCTCTGGCGCGAAAACGCCGCGATTTCGGCCACGCTGCTGCAGCTCGCCTGCGTGGACGAGGGACTCGGCTCCTGCTGGGTGCATATCAACGGCCGGCCGCGCCGCAAGGATGAACCCGACGGGCAGAGCGCGGCCGATTACCTGCGCAGTTTCCTGCCCGTCCCGGCGGACTGCGAACCCCTCTGCGCCATTGCGGCCGGCTACTCCGACTTCACGCCCGCTCCCCTGCCCGACGCGGACGACGCGGCGCGGATCATCCGCCTTTGAACAGCACCTTTCCGGCTACAGCAGAACCACGTGTTTGCGCAGCATGTCGACGATCTGCGTCCGCAGCTGCAGGGCGTTGATCGGCTTGGCCATGTAGCCGTCGAATCCGCTCTGGAGCACTTTCTGTTCGTCGGAAGCGAATGCGAACGCCGTCACGGCGATGATCGGGACGCTCTCTGACAGTTTGCGTATTTCGGCCGTGGCCTCGTAACCGTTCATCACGGGCATGTTGATATCCATCAATACGAGGTGCGGACGGTGCTGCCGGTATATTTCGACCGCCTCCTGCCCGTTCCATGCGTGCAGGAGCGTGTATTCTTTGCGCAGGATCGATTCGAACAGCCGGTAGTTGCTGTCATTGTCCTCGGCGATCAGAATCATCAGTTTGTTCTTTTCGACCGAGACGGCGGGATATTGCTCCTCCGTCCTTTGCGCCGCGGCCTTTCCCGGAACATAGGGCAGGATAAACCAGAATTTCGATCCTTTGCCCTCTTCGGATTCCACGCCGATACGTCCGCCCAGATGTTCGACGATCATCTTGCAGATCGACAGTCCGAGTCCCGTGCCCTGCTTGAAGGCGTTGAGTTTGACGAAGCGGTCGAAAACCTGCTCCGTTTTGTCGGCGGGGATTCCGCTGCCGGTGTCCGAGACCCAGAAATAAAGCTCTTTGCCGCGCATTTCGTATCCGAAGCGGATGCTGCCCGTCTGCGTGAATTTCGCCGCGTTGGTCAGCAGGTTGATGATCACCTGCGAGAGCCGGTTGCGGTCGGTGCAGACGGAGCATTGTTCGTATTTCTGCTCGAAGAGCAGTTCGACGCCCTCCCGGACCTTCATGCGGATGACGTTCTCCTTCTCCCGCATCAGTTCGTTAAGGTCGAAGTCCGTGTGGATGAAGTCGAGCGTCCCCGCCTCGATTTTCGAGAGGTCGAGGATGTCGCCGATGAGCTGCAGCAGCAGGGCGTTGTTGTTTTCGATGATCGAGACGTATTCCTGCTTCTCCTGCTCCTCGTCGGTCGAGGCCAGAATGCCCGAAAATCCGACGATGGCGTTGAGCGGCGTGCGTATCTCGTGGCTCATGTTGGCCAGAAACGCCGTTTTCAGGCGGTTCGACTCCTCGGCGCGGTCGCGGGCCGAGAGGAGTTCCTGTTCCATGCGTTTGCGTTCGGTGATGACCTGCGATGTTCCGACGAGCGTCTGGGGCCGCCCCTGCGCGTCGAACGACTCCACGGCCGCCAGCGCCTCGACCCATTCCATGTGCCAGTGACCGCTCTCGTTGGATACCACCCGGTATTCTTCGCAAACCTTGTCGGTGCGGCCTGCCGTCAGGTCGTCGTAAGCCTGCCGTATGCGGTCGCGGTCCTCCTTGTGTATCTTCGAGAAATAGCATTCGACGCCCACCGAAAGCGAAGTGTCGCTCTGCACGATCATCTCGCCGGAGGCGGTTTTGACCGGTTTGTTGATGTCGCAGAGGATGGTGCCGTTGTTCAGGTCGCATTTCCACGGAACGATGTTGGCGACGTCGAGCGCCAGCGAGAGTTTGTGGTTTATCGAGTCCAGTTTCTGCTGCGCCTTGTGCAGCGCGGTGCCGTCCAGACAGAAGATGTCGATGTGGTCGGTCAGGTACGAGCGGCTGAGAACCACCTCGAAAAAGATGTCCCGCGGTTTGTAGTAGAAGGGAAAGGTGACGGTCCGGTTTTCCGTCAGCACGACGTTCACCAGACGCAGGAATTCCGAAAACGAATCCGCGAAAAGCTCGCTTCCCCGTTTGCCGACGACCTCATTCCGGGGCAGGAACGTCCGTTCGAAGTAGGCGTTTATGTCGCTGAATTCGGTGTCGGCGGGATAGTGGTCACGGTCGAAGATCACGCGCTCCTGAATGTAGATGATCGGCATCCGGTTGAACAGGTTCGCGTATTTTATCTGGCTTTCCGATTCCCGCCGGCGGGCCGCTTCGACTTTGTGCATGACGCGGATGCGCCATTGCTGGAAGAGGATGAAAAGCAGGAAAAGGCCGCCGCATAGGATGATCGCCGTTCTGTTCCGCTCCGTGAATGTCTCCGGCTTGTCGATGAATACCGAATCCGAGGGGCATATTTCGGGTGAAATCCTGTTGCGCAGCATCGCCGGGTAGTTGAACGTCGGGCGGGCGCCGGATGGGACATAGAACGGAATGTCGCGCGGTTGGCGTCCCTCCAAAATGGTGTCGAACGTTGCGATGACCTGCCGGTTGTACTCGCCCGTATCGTATGTGAATCCGCCGACCACGCCGCTGTTTTTCACCGAAGGGGGCCATAGTGCGAACAGCGGAGCCGTCGAACTGGCGATGATCTTGAAGGGATTGGCCGTGATTTCGGTATTGCCGGCGATATTTCTTGTGTAGTGCCACGAGGAAAAGAGCACGCCGGTATGGCGGGTGTCGGTGACGTTCAGCGAGTCGAGCAGTTGGTCCACGCTCATGTTCGAGGCCTTGTAGGAGGTGAACCGCATTCCCGGATAATCGGTTTGGAGCAGTTTGCTCAGCTCTTCTTCGTACTGCTGGTTGATATAGCGGCCGTCGCGGACGAATACCAGCCGGTTCATCTCCGGAATCATGCGGCGCATCAGCTCGATGGTCTGTTCGAGGTAGATCGGGGCGTAGAGCAGTGTCAGGTTGTATTCCCCGTTCAGCTTCCGGAGCGGAATGCGCTCGGAGTGCGGGATGGCCTGCTTGCTGACGTAGTATTTGTCGGGGCCGATGAAATCCTCCTCGGCGCAGATGATCGACGGGATGCCTTTTCCCCACTCCTTTTCGGCGAAGTCCCGCATGGTGAAGGCCGGCGCGCCGATGTATATCAGCATTCGGGGCGGATTCTTGCCGTATTCACGGGCGAGATTCGCCCGGAAGTTGTCCAGATCCGACTGCTGGTCCATCAGGAGCATGTTCATATGCTCGACGTATACTTCGAGGTTTTCGATCTGCTCTATCCGGGCGGTGATGTCGGTGATTATCTCCCAACTCCACGAGGAAGATTCGTTGTAGCTGTTGATTATCAGGACATATTCGCGTTTGTCTCCCGGAGGGCTGCTGGTGGCGTTGGTGAACGGATGAGCCAGCAGGCATCCGAAAATCATGACCCAGAGCAACGCCTGAAGCGTCAGTCCGTACGGTTTTTTCAGTAGGTTCATGGTGTGGGACGGAACCCGTCGGCGCAGTGCGGGGACCGTGTGCGGGGATTAGGGGTGAAATGACGCAAATTTTAAACAAAAGGACACGCAAACGAGAAGAAAGGATAAACCGGAAAGAACCGCCGCAGGGCGGATCTTCCCGGTTCTCCGGATCATCTATTTGTTTAGAACGGGTTTGATGTCCTTGATACGCAATTGGGTGGTTACCGTACCGCGGTAGTGGTTCTCGACGATCTGGTAACATACGTCGATCGGACGTCCTGAGCGGACCCATTCGTAGTGCGTGGGCTGCTGGAAGGCGATCGACTGGATCTTGGTGTTGGGCTTCTGCCGCTGGATGAGGTCCATGCGCAGATGTTCGCACTCCACACCGACCAGTTTGGCGTCGCCGTGGTTGCTGACTCCGTAGGTGGCGAAGACCGGCGCCGTATTGCCCGGCCCGAAGGGCTGGAAGCGGTTGAGATCCTTGCGGAACGCGGGCGTGATGTCCGAGAAGAGCAGTTCGCTGTCTATGTCCACTTGGGGCATCAGCATCTGCGGGTCGATGTTCTCCTCGACATAGGCGTTGAAGCGCCGGGTGAACTCGTCCACGTTTTCGGGCCGCATCGTCAGTCCTGCGGCGTACATGTGTCCGCCGAAGTTCTCCAGCAGGTCCGAGCACGATTCGACGGCCTGATAGAGGTCGAAGCCCGGCACCGAACGGGCCGATCCGGTCACGAATCCGTTGCTCATCGTCAGCACCACCGTGGGCCGGTAGTAGGTTTCGATCAGACGCGACGCGACGATGCCCACGATGCCCTTCATCCACTTGGGATTGTAGATCACGGTGCTCTTCAGCCGCTTCATTTCGGGGTTGCGCTCGATGAAGTCGTGCGCTTCCTGCGTGACGGAGCGGTCGATCGACTTGCGGTCCTGATTGTAGGCGTCGATGACGTTGCCGAACTCCGCGGCGATGCTTTCGTTACCCTCGATCAGCAGCTCGACGGCGGCGTGGCCGCCCGACGGCGACGCATTCTCGTCGTTCTCGTCCATGCGCATGCGCCCGGCGGCGTTGATGCGGGGACCGATCTTGAAGACGATGTCGTCGATGGTGATGTTGTGCTTGTCCAGACCGCAGATCTTGATGATCGACAGCAGGCCCTTCGACGGCTCGCGGTTGAGGTCTTTCAGGCCGAAATGCGCCAGAATGCGGTTTTCGTCCACCAGCGGCACGATGTCCGAGGCGATGCTCACCACCAGCAGGTCCAGCAGCGGGCTGATCTGCTCGAAGGGAATCCGGTTTTTCTGGGCGTAGGCCTGCACGAGTTTGAATCCCACGCCGCAGCCCGACAATTCGTCGAACGGGTAGGAACAATCGACCCGCTTGGGGTCCAGAACGGCTACGGCGCGGGGAATTTCCTCGGCCGGGAGGTGATGGTCGCAGATGATGAAATCCACGCCCTTGCTCTTTGCATAGACAATCTTTTCCGTGGCTTTGATACCGCAGTCCAGAGCAATGATAAGCCCCACGCCCTTGCGGGCCGCGAGGTCGATACCTTTGACCGAAATGCCGTAACCTTCGGTATAGCGGTCGGGAATGTAGAACATCAGGTTTTTATGCCCGATCTGGCGCAGGAACTTGTACACCAGCGCAACGGCCGTGCAGCCGTCCACGTCGTAGTCGCCGTAAACCATGATCTTCTCATTGTTACGAACGGCCTGTTCGACCCGCTCGACCGCCTTGTCCATATCCTTCATCAGGAACGGGTCGTGGAGGTCGGCGAGGCTCGGTTTAAAGAACTTGTCCGCCTTTTCTACAGTGTCTATGCCTCTCTGTACGAGCAGATTCGCCAGCACGGGGGATATCCTGAGCACGGAGGCGAGCTTCGCCACCGCCTCGGAATCGCCCTGCGGTTTCACTACCCATCGTTTTTCTATAGGCATACGATTTACTATTTATATATTCTAACATTTAATATCTCACTTAAAAATTTCACGACGAGTCTTTTGACATCGTCCATCGGGACTTTGGCGCCCGTTTCCCTTTCGATCGAGGTCGCGCCCCGGTCGGTGAATCCGCAGGGGTTGATGCGCGAAAACCACTCCAGATCGGTCGTTACGTTCAGCGCGAACCCGTGCATGGTAATATAACGCGACGAACGGACTCCTATTGCGCATATCTTGCGCGGAGCGCCCGCCGGCGTGCATTTTCCGCCGCCGTCCGCCGTCCGGCCATCGCCTTCCTGCGCGATTCCCGCTCCCACCCAGACGCCCGAAGCGCCTGCGATGCGTCCCGCCCGGATGCCGTATTCGGCCACGGTGCGGATGACGGACTCTTCCAGCGCGTCGATGTATGCCCTCAGCCCGATGCCTAACCTTTCGAGGTCCAGAATCGGATAGCAGACCAGCTGTCCGGGTCCGTGGAAGGTGATGTCGCCCCCTCGGTCTATGTGAAAGAACTGCGCTCCCATCGCTTCGAGCGCTTCGCGGCCTACGAGCAGGTTCTCGGCATGGCCGCTTTTGCCGAGCGTGTATACCGGCGGATGCTCCACCAGCAGAATCGTGCCCGCCTCTTCCGAGGACGGCGTTGCGCTCTCCGGCGTTGCCGTCCGGTTCGTTTTTCCGGCTGTCAGGGCGTCGAACAGGGTCTGCTGCAAATCCCAGCAGGCTTTGTAGTCCATCTGTCCGAGGTCCCGGCAGTAAACGTTCATCGCTGCAAACTTTTAACGCTTTGCAGGGCCTCTTCCGCCAAGTACGACGAGCGGACCAGCGGCGCGCTCGCGCAGTAGGCGAAGCCCATTTCCAGCGCTTTGAGTCTGTACCATTCGAATTTTTCAGGAGTGATATACGCCGCCACGGGGTAATGCTCCAAAGTTGGACGAAGGTACTGACCGAGCGTTACGATCCCGACGCCCGCTTCGCGCAGGTCGTGCAGGGTTTGTAATACTTCGTCATCGCTCTCGCCAAGTCCGACCATCAGTCCGCTTTTGGTTGCGACGCCCTGCCGGCTCATGTGGCGCAGGGTCTCCAGACTCGTGCGATATTTCGCTCTGGAACGGACCACGGGGGTCAGCCGCTCGACGGTTTCGATGTTGTGCCCGATTATATCGGGCTTCGACGCGATGACCGTGTCCAAGAGGTCGGGCCGTGCGTCGAGATCGGGAATAAGGAGCTCAATTGCGGCGTCGGGATTCTGTTCGCGGATGGCGCGGACGGTTGCGGCCCAATGTGCGGCGCCGCCGTCCGGCAGGTCGTCACGCGTTACAGAAGTTACGACGACATACCTCAGTTTCATCAGCGAGACGCTTTCGGCTACCCGCCGGGGTTCCTCGGCGTCCGGAGCAAGGGGGTGTCCTGTTCTGGTGGCACAGAAGCGGCAGCCCCGTGTGCAGATATCGCCCAGAATCATGAAGGTCGCGGTTCTGCGGCTCCAGCATTCGGCCTTGTTGGGACACATGCCGCTGCTGCAAATCGTGTGCAGCGCATGTTTTCGGACTATCTGCTGAACCTCGGCGTATTCCGGGGTTCGGTGGAGCCGGATCTTCAGCCATCCGGGTTTTTTCAGTACATCTACCTTGTCATAAAACTTCGGCATTTAAGATCATTATTTTCCAATTGATGCAAAAATACGAAAAAATAATTGATATTCCCTAAGAATGGTCCATTTTCTTTGACAGCCCCGCGCCGGACGCTTCTGCGCCGGGATTAGCCCGTTTCCGGGCTTGGGAGGCGGATATTCGGCCGGAAGCCGCTTCCCGCTCGCCCCGTCGCCGCCGCCCGGAGAAAGCATATTAAAAAATAAAAAAACGCACCTGCCGAAACTGCAATAATTCATTATCGGAGCCTTCTCTGCGCCGCTTCCGGACACGAGAAAGAGGTTCGGTACCTGGCAGTAGCGAACCCCTCTGGTTAGGTTAGTTAGGTTAATGAGAGTGGGAGAATCCCACGTTTTGTTATACAAAGATAAACTGAAATTCACAATTCACCAAATCTTTTATAACATTTTTTCAAACTAACCTAAAAAAATCTGTTAAATTATAATTAAAAAATTTAAAATAATAGCCGATTTATAAGTTTTTGATTAAAGCGCTTCGCGTATTTCCGCGTTCTGCACCGTTTCGGGCTGCTTCTCCGGGGCGATCGAAGTGATGTGGCGGTTGCGGTAAGCGGCCGGCGTCATCTGGTATTCCTTTTTGAAAAGTTTAATAAAATGCGACGTGTTGGGGAACGTGCAGGCGTTGCCGATCTCCGAAATGGATTTCGAAGTCGAGATCAGCAGCAGACGCGAGTGCATCAGCCGCTGGCGGATGTACCACTTGTGGGGCGGCATCTGGAAATGACGGCGGAACTCCTTCTTGAACGAAGTGAGCGAACGGTTCGTCAGTTTCGAAAGCTCCTCGATGGAGATGTCTTTGAAGATATGGTCGTAGACGATCTGTTCGAAATTCTCTTTCGCGGCGTCCACGTTGCTCAGCAGCTTGCTTTTGATGCAGCAGTCTTCGTGCGAGGCGATCAGATAGATCAATTCGGTCATCTTGATGTTCTCGGCCGTCTCGTCGCGGTGGAAGTCTTCGTCGCGCAGGTAGTTGTTGGTATTGACGAAAAAGTTGCGGATCGAATTCCATGCGGGCATGGCGACGTGCGTGCGGTTGCGGCAGTTTTCACACGAATGTTCGTTCGAAATGTTCAGGCCGTAGGTGATGTTCAGGTGCATCAGGATACGCTGGAGGTCCGCCGGCGTATAGTAAAAGAGCACTTGTTCGAAGGGCTGGCCGTTTTCCGGGAAGTTCTCGATGTAGTGATGCCCTATGCCGAGGTAGAATACGTCTCCGCGTGTGAGCGTCTGGCGCTTATCGCCTTCGTAGATGTACTTCGTACCGCGAAGGATGTAACCGATTGCATAGCGCGAGAGCGCCTGAGACTGGATTCCGTTGTGAAGTGCTTCGACATACTTCACGATCATCGGCTGCTGAGCCGACGAATTCAATGAATTCTTCATACTAAATCGTATTTTAAGTTTCTGCGAACAATAAGTTGCGTCACTTTTGTTCAACTCCAAATATACAATTTAATATTTATTTAGTAAAAGAATTAATACACTAAAAAGACACATTAAGGCAAATAGAGCTGTTTGGACTATATTTGTGACTAAATAGATTATTGCAAAGCTGCAATGTAGACCGAAGCGGCCAACAGAATGAGGTAGACGGGCAGTGCGATTCTGCGGTCTATCCGCACGAAAAGCACCGGGAAAAGCAGGGCGGCGGGAACCGCCGTCAGGGTGAATGCTTCGGGAGTGACCGACGGGGTGCAGAGCAGGGCGAGAGTCATCGCCAGTATACCTATATTAAAGATAAGGATGAAACGCGGCTTGGTTCCGGCGGCATAAATGTCCGAAAGAAAGAAAAAGAGCGCCGTCAGGGCGAGTGCCGCAATGATGCAAAGCATGACGAGCGACGGGAGCGGAAGGGCCGTGAAAATCCATAGCGGAACGCCCGATACGACCGCGTCGGCCAGTGCCGTGACCGGAGCCGTGAATTCTTCTCCCGCGCCCCAGCTGACGTAGCAGGCGGTCAGCACGGGCAGTATCAGACCGGCGGCTGCGGCGACGACTTCGCGGAACGTACGTCTGAAAAGCAGTATCGCCAGCGGAAGGATCAGCACCAAGGGTGTTGCAGGGGCATAGACCAGCGGCAGCAATCCCAGATAGAGGGAGGCACGGAAAATGGCGTCGAAACCGTAGCCGTTGCAGTAGGAGCGGCAGTAGTTCTTGGCGGCGAGCGCCAGCAGCGTCGAAGCGGCGAATGCCGTCAGGTAGTTTCCGCCCGAAACGATGCCGCAGGCGACGACGGCGTAGAGCGGAATCGGCAGACATGTGCTGACTCCATAGAGGTTGTAGCGGATGGCGATCCGCCCCGTGCACATTCCCGTGAAGAGGATCATGAATCCCGCGGCCAGACGCGCCCACACCGGATATGCGGCCTGAAACCGGGCCAGCGCTCCGCCCAGCAGGGGCATTGTCTCCGGCGTGCCGGCGGACACGCCGTTTCCCGCCCCGCCCCACATGGCCGTGACTGCGAGTGCGAAGAGGGTGACGAAGGCCGGGACCAGCGGTTGTCGGGCGATATCTATCTTCATGCGGCGATTTCTGCTTTCGGCAAAAATACGGAAAAAAGCGGTACGGGACTAAATAATTGCTAACTTTGTTGTAGCCGGAATCCTGCGGAAGGTGTTTCTTTTCGAGTCTTGCGTATGGTTGCGGCCCGTTTGCAGGAGCAACACGGCATGTTTCGGCTGTTCGGCTGTTTAGTTGTTCAGTTGTTCGGTTGTTCGGCTGCTCGGCTGTTCAGTTGCTCGGCCGCTCGGCGGAATCGGTGGGACGGCCGCGGGACGGATCGACGTCTCCGGAGATGCCGGTTGCATTCCGGCGGTTCTGTCCGGAATCGGGTTCCGACTCGTTTTTCGGACCAGCTTTCCGGACCAGCTTTCCGGGCCTGCTTCGCGAGCTGCTTCGGGACTGGCTTTCGGATTTGTTTCCGGGCCAGCTTTCCGGACTTGCTTCCGGGTCTGCTTTCCGGATGCAGGTGCTATTTTGTTTGATTGTGGAATGCGAAGTGTGGTTCCGATCCGGCCGCAGGATTCGTTTGCGCAATTTTTGCCGCAGCAGCTCCCGGCGGCGGGCGTGTAATAGTTTGTTGCCGGTTTTCCTTGATTTGCGTCAGGTGCCGATGATTTAATGTTTTTGGCTATGCTTGAAAATTGCTTTCAATACGATCTTCCCGAAGCGGGATGCGACGAGGCTGGGCGGGGGTGTCTCGCCGGGCCGGTTTTTGCCGCGGCCGTGATGCTGCCGCCCGATTTCCACGATCCCCTGCTCAACGATTCGAAGCAGATGACCGAGCGCAACCGCGAGAAGCTTCGGGCGGTTATCGAACGCGAAGCCGTGGCATGGGCCGTCGAAGCGGTCTCCGCCGAGCGGATCGACGAGATCAACATCCTGAATGCGTCGTTCGAGGGAATGTCGCTGGCCGCGGCGCGGCTCGATCCCGCTCCCGGCTTTCTGGCCATCGACGGCAACCGCTTCCGGACCCGGCTCGAACTGCCTTACCGCTGCATCGTCAAAGGCGACGGCAAGTATGCCGACATCGCCGCCGCTTCGGTGCTGGCCAAAACGCACCGCGACGAGTATATGCTGCGTCTGGCCGAGGAGTTTCCCCAGTACGGCTGGCGGAAGAACAAAGGTTATCCGACGCGCGAACACCGCCTTGCGATCCGCGAATACGGTCTCACTCCCCATCACCGGCTGACCTTCAACCACGAGATCGACCAGCTGGAGCTGCCGTTTTGAGCCGGTCGCGCAACGTTCGTACTTGAAACGCCGAAATCCCCCGTTATAAGACAAAACAAAAAGAGCTGAAGTAAAGACTTCAGCTCTTTTTCAAATACTCTCCTCGGATTAGTATCCCAGCGACTTGGAAGCGGCGTAGGAGACTTTCAGTGCGTTGGCACGGCGAAGCTCCTGCTTCACGTCGGTTACGATACCCATTTTCGTGGTCTGGTCGGCCTTGAGGCAGATGGTCATCGAAGCACGGTCGGCCTCGCTGAGCTTATCGCGCTCTGCAGCGACGAAGTCCAGAATATCCTTGGTCGTTTTGTACGAGTCGTTCAGCTGGATACGGGGTGCAGTACCGAATTTGGCCTGCATCGCCAGCGAAGGCTGTCCGATGTGGATGTAGCTGACGAGCGATTTCTTCTCCAGCTTCTGTACCTCGGTAGCCTCAGGGAGTTTGTATCTCACGAGCAGTTCCTGATCGCGCATGGTCGTCGATACCATAAAGAAGAAGAGGATCATGAAGATCACGTCAGGAAGCGATGCGGTCGAGATAGGGGGCAAACCTTTGTTGCCCTTCTTTTTCATTACTGCCATAGCTTACTTCTTTATATTACGGGGTTCTGCCTCCGAGATCTTCAGCGGAACTGCCTTGGATATTGCGTTACGGTCCTCCTCAGGAAGATCGGCGAATTTTGCGCCGAATTTCCGCATGGCGACTTCATCGCGGACCTCGTTGAATGCGCGGGTCAGCTCGTTCTGCACCATGATATACGACTGGTAGCCGGTATCACGTGTAGTCTGGAGCGAAACGACGCCTTGGCTTTCGGGATACATCCACTTGCTGCCGTCGCTCAATTCGATCTCCTTCTCCACCTTCTCAGGAAGGTTTTCGTCGTCCATCGGATTGAGAATGAATTCCTTCGTCCTGTTCTTGAGCTGGTGCAGGTCGATAATCTCCTGCTTGCCGGAGGGACCAGCCATGATGTTGCCGCTGCCCGATATGAGCACGAGGAAGAGGTTGCGTTCCTTGACCTTGATGTCCTCCTGTTGTTTCTCATCGGGGGGCATCGGCGGGAGCATACGCACCAGACCGGTATCGACATTCATGGTTGTGGCCACCAGGAAGAAAATCAGCAGCAGGAAGGCGATATCGGCCATCGAGCCGGCATTGATTTCCTGTATTTTCCTTTTATCTGTTGCCATTGTTGTTCACTCCATTATTTGAAAGCGCCCCAGATTTCGGTTACTACGGCCGTCAGGAAAGCGGCGACGAAAGCAACGTACGTCACGAGAATGCTCGTTTCGGTAATTACGGTTTCACCGTGGCCGAAGAAACCATTGGTCTGGAGATCGACGATGTTCACCGTGTGGCCGGCAGCGTAGAAGTACGATACGCCGACGACGATGATTATCAGCGCCAGAGAGAGTATGGTTCCCTTGATGCCTGCCGGGTTCTGAATCATTCCGAAGATGGCGCAGAACAGGGCTGCGGCGATAGCGAACACGAAGAGGAAGTATCCCCATACGAGGTTCAGGCTGATCGCAGCATCCGAGCCGCCCGTAGCGATCGCGTATACCAGAAGTACCACGGTGATCGCCATCAGAATGCCCAGCAATATGTTCAATATCTTTTTCATAATTGCTTTTTAACTCTTTAAATCGTTGGGATTATTTCTTGCTGTATGCCGTCAGGATATCCATCAGCGTGATGGACGAATCCTCCATATCGTTCACGAGCGAATCGATCTTCGAAACGATATAGTTGTAGAACAGCTGAAGAATAACCGCAGCGATAAGACCCATGAGGGTCGTCAGAAGGGCGACCTTGATACCGCCTGCAACGAGGGTCGGGCTGATATCGCCGGCAGCCTGAATGGCGTCGAACGCCGCGATCATGCCGACAACGGTACCCATGAAGCCCAACATCGGCGACAGAGCGATGAACAGACCGATCCACGAAAGACCCGACTCCATCTGGCCGGTCTGAACCGAACCGTAGGAAACGACAGCCTTCTCGACCGAATCCAGACCCTGATCGTAGCGGTCGAGACCCTGATAGTAGATCGAAGCGATAGGACCGCGGGTGTTGCGGCAAACTTCTTTGGCAGCTTCGATGCCGCCGTTCTTCAGTGCGTCCTCAACGGCAGCGATGAGCTTCTTCGAGTTGATCGTTGCCAGCGACAGGTAGAGGATACGCTCGATAGCGACAGCCAGACCGATCACCAAGCAGAGAAGAACCGGGAGCATCCATTCCCAACCGCCTTCGAGGAATTTCTGCATCATGATGTGGTGCATGCTGTCACCTGCGAGTGCGGTTTCGGCAGCGACTGCAGTCTCTTCGGCAGCGGCAGCGGCTTCCTGCGCGAAAGCGTTAACAGTACCCAGTGCGAACAGGGCCACTGACAGAATCAAAAAAAGTTTTTTCATAGTTGTGTTGGATAAAATTAAATTTGATTAGTTGTTTATTTGTTTGTGTCTTTTTTGGTTTATTCCATATCTCGGTTTCCCGACTTCTTCAATTTCTTATTTTTCCCTAAAAAAATCCTAAAAAAATCTTTTTTTTCACGCTTCCGGAATTCATACGGTGCTTTTTGGTCGCTGTCCGCATACTTTCCATACCGGTTTCACGCAGGCAGCCGAATCCCGAATCTTTCATTCTGAACTCATGCAATTTCCTGCCGATCAACTTGTTGCGATGTTCGCATCTTTCCGTCCGCCGTCACCGGGGGCCTTCTAAGGATACATTAGCAGTGCGAAATATAGAAAAAAAAATCGTTCCGTGCAATGGCTTAGGCCGTAAATTCTCCGCGCAGGGGGCGGCGCAGCAGCGCGCGCGTCCGGTCGTCCGGCAGGTCGAGCCCCAGCACGTACATCAGTTTGGTCACGGCGGCTTCGGTGGTCATGTCGTGGCCGCACAGGACGCCGATTTCCTGCAGGCGAAGCCCCGTTTCGTAAAGTTCCATCGAGACTTTGCCGCCGCCGCACTGCGTGATGTTGAGAATGATGATCCCGCGGCCGATCGCCTCCTTCAGTACGCGGATGAACCACTCGTTGGTCGGGGCGTTGCCCGCGCCGAAGGTTTCGAGCACCACGGCTCTCAGTCCGGGGGCCGAGAGCATGGCCCGGAGGATGTTTTCGCCCAGTCCCGGAAAGAGTTTGACCACCTCGATTCCGTCGGCCAGCCGCGTGGCGATGCGCAGCTGGGGCGAAACCTCCGTCGGATGCAGGATGGCCGGGAGGTTGTAGGCGATGTTGACCCCGACCTCCGCCAGCGGCGGATAATTGTAGGAGCGGAAGGCGCTCAGCGCTTCGGCGCTGCGCTTGGTGGTGCGGTTGGCGCGGAACAGCCGGTTCTGGAAATAGAGCGACACTTCGGGCACTTCGGGGCGTCCGCCGATGTGCGCGCCCGCGATTTCGATGGCCGTGATGAGGTTCTCGCGGCCGTCGGTCCGCAGTACGCCGATCGGAATCTGGCTTCCGGTGAAGACGACCGGCTTTGCGAGGTTTTCGAGCATGAAACTCATGGCCGACGCGGTATACGACATGGTGTCGGTGCCGTGCAGCACGACGAATCCGTCGTAGCGCGCGTAGTTGTCGCGGATCAGTTCGGCAAGTGCGGCCCAGTTGGCGGGCGTGACGTTCGACGAGTCGATCACGGGGTCCATCGTCAGTACGTCGATGTCCACGTTGAGCCGCTTGAGCGACGGGAATTCGTCGTATATGGCGCTGAAGTCGAACGGCACCAAGGCTCCGGTTTCGGCGTCGTTCTTCATGCCGATCGTGCCGCCCGTGTAGATAATCAGGATAGAGGATTTCATCGTGTATGGTCGTATTCTTTATTTTCCGAAAATGCGTTCGGCGTTGGCCGTCGTCGCTTCGGCCGTCTCGCCGGGCGTCAGCCCCTTCAGCTCCGCGACTTTTTCGCAGACGTACCGCACGTAGGCAGATTCGTTGCGTTCGCCGCGGTGGGGTGCGGGCGTCAGGTAGGGACAGTCGGTTTCGAGGACGATGTCGCGCAGCTGCATCTCCCGCACCGCCTCGGCCAGCTTGCTCTTTTTGAACGTCACCACCCCGCCGATTCCGAAGACGAAGTCGCCGTACTCCTTCAGTTCCCGGTAGGTGTCGGCCGTGTCCGAAAAGGCGTGGAAAACGCCCCGGACGCCTCTGCCCTTGTATTCGCGCATCAGCTCCACGGTTTCGGGCCATGCGTCGCGCGTGTGGACCGCGATCGGAAGACCGTACTCCAGCGACAGGTCGATCTGGCGGCGGAAGGCTTCGAGCTGCTCGGCCCTGAAATCACGGCTCCAGTAGAGGTCCAGCCCGATTTCTCCCACGGCGCAGAAGCGGATCCCTGCGGGCGGCGTTTCGAGATAACGCTCTACGAGCGCCAGCTCCTCGTGCCAGTGTGGATTGTCGTTCACCGACGTGGGGTGCAGTCCCATCATTGGGACGCACCGCTCCGGGTGGCTGCGGCACAACCCGAACAGCCGTTCATGGCTTTCGGAGTCGATCGCCGGGAGCAGCACTCTCTCCACCCCGGCGTCGGCCGCACGTGCGAGGGCCTCCTCGCGGTCCGCGTCGAATTCGGGGGCGTACAGATGCGAATGTGTATCGGTAAGTCTCATATCAGTTTCATGTATCTGTTGCCGGGCAGCTGGCGTACGGCGCCTGCCAGTTCCAGCCCCACGAGCAGCGTCGCCAGCTCGCCGGGATCGAGTCCGCTCAGTTCCGAAAGCGTTTCGTGCGACAGCGGATCGTCCGTGCGGAAACAACCCAGCAGTCCCGTTTCGTCGGGCGTGAGCTGCGGTGTAGCGGGTTTCGGACGGAGCGTCGCCGGCTCCGCGCCGAGGTCCCACATCAATTCGCGGACAATGTCGTCGGCCGTCAGCACCAGCTGTGCTTTGCGGTTGCGGATCAGGTGGTTGGTTCCCGCCGACATGCGGTCCGTGGCGCGTCCCGGCACGGCCATCACCGAACGGTCGTAATCGTCGGCGCAGTGCGCTGTGACGAGCGATCCGCCGCTGTCAGGCGATTCGACGATGATACATCCGGCGCTAAGCCCGGCGATGATGCGGTTGCGGGCGATATAAGCCGTGCCGTTCTGCCGGGTCTGCGAGTGAAGCTCCGTGACCAGCGCCCCGCCGTGATCGAGGATGTCGCGGGCTACGGCCGTATGCTGCGCCGGCGTCACTTCCGGCAGCGAGTTGGCCAGCACGGCGACGGTCGGCACTCCCGCCGCCAATGCCGCGCGGTGCGCCGCGACGTCGATCCCGAAAGCCAGTCCGCTGACGATGCAGAGTCCCGGCACCTGCGCTGCGAGTCCCTCCACGAGCCGGTTGCACATGGTCTGTCCGTAGGGCGTCGCATTGCGCGTGCCGACCATCGACAGACAGCGTGCCGAAAGGGCTGCTGTATCACCTTTTATGTATAGGACATGGGGATAGTCGGGGATTTCCCGCAGGAGCGGCGGGTATTCCGGATCGGTCGAGGCGATGGCCGCGATTCCGTTGCGGCGGCAATGCTCCAGCTCCTTTTCCGCGGCGGCGAATCCTCTGCGGCGGACGATTTTGTGGGCGGTCTCTTCGCGCAGGCCCGCTTCGCCCGCCAGTTCGTCCGGAGCCGCGGCGAAAATGTCCCGTGCGCTGCCGAACACTCCGAGCAGATGCACGGCGCCCTTCACCCCGATACCCGGAGTCATCTGAAGGGCGATATCCTCGATTGTCATAGCCGCAAAAGTCGTTTAACGTGTCGTAAAAGTAAATATTTTTGGGAAATAACGCAAAGTTGAGCCGAAGTTTTGCAGATTTTAGAAATGTTTGTATATTTGCACTCCGATACGCCTGAGCGTAACCCGGAAAACACCTGAGACGGTGGAGCCGGGGGCTGAATGAAATCAGCGGCCGCGGCCCGAACAGCGGTTTGCGCAGGACGGATCGGAAACGAAAAATGGTCTGATGGCCGAGTGGCTAGGCAAAGGTCTGCAAAACCTTGTACAGCGGTTCGAATCCGCTTCAGACCTCATCAAAACGCCGTTGTAGATTACTACAACGGCGTTTTCTTTTTGATTTGTACGGTATTTGTACGGCAATTCTATATCCCAATCCTGATTTTTTCTAACAATGCTAGATCTTTGTCTTCTGAAATGTTCGATAAGACAGGGCGCACTTGACACATATATTTGCGTTTGGATTCAAAATATGAAGGAGTATCATTGTTCACTCGAATTAACTTCATTGTAAATATACGAGCACCAACAGCTAATTTTATAGGATTCATACTGGTGTTTGTTAGCACAATAGAAATGCATCCACAATAGCCAGGCTCCAAGGATGAACTCATAGATAAACCTAATCGAGCATATGAACTTCTTATATCAATCACTGCGGATAAATCCTTTGGTAATTTTACATATTCAAGACTAGATGCCATTATAGTTTGGTTAGGATGCAGAAAAAATGTTTCTCCAACTTGACGCCGTGTCTCTTGATAAAATTTATATATGTTTTCATATGCATCATTTTCACGTGTTGCATCAATAAATGGGTCTCGGCATTTAATAGATACCAAGAAATCACATCCCAGTCTCAAATCAATAGATAAATTGGTTATTTGAGTTTGATCTAAAAGAGGTCTCACAAATAACTTATTATCAGTTATTTCTTTCTCTATTTCTTGTTTATTTAGATACATTTTGCCACTTTATTTTAATAAGGTAATTACTAATTGATTTCTCAACTAAATTATTAAGAATAGTATATAATTGGGTCGGTTGTAAATCAAACGACATATTATTTTCAGACTTAAAGCGACTCCTATCTCCATCCCAGACGTCCCATGCTAATGAGTATAAAGCATGAATATCATGGTCTGTAGATAATTTTACTGGCAAAAGGCGATATAAATCACTAGCATTAATAGAGCTTGAGATTTTGCATAAATTTGGTAGACCTTTCTTTCCTAGTATATATTGGATCATATCTATTACATAGTTATTCTTTCCTTGTAAAAACTCATCTATCATTTTAAATCTCAATTTGTTTGAAGGGTGTGTTGGAGAATAGTCCTCTGTTTCTGTTTTAGGATAGGAGAGATATTTTAAATACTTGTTAATATTTCGTCCTATAAAACTTGCCGCAAAAATATCAGCAAAATATTCTTTGAAGTGATGGTCGAGAAAATATTGATATGGAATATCTTTATTGGATAAAAACGGGAATACTTGTAAAATCTCATCCAAATTTCTTTTGGTAATAATATGATTTATAGTATCATTAACCGCAATATCTGTAATACGATTGATAGTATCAACAAAATGACCTATTTCATGATATAGTACAACATTGTTCAAGTAATCTCGGTAATAGTGCTGAGGTATTGCCAATAAAACAGTTTTATAGTCAAAATGAATAGAATAATCATTCTCTATATAAGTTAGAATTGCATCTTCCTCCATGTGGTAGGAGAATGAATAATCACCATATCTAGTAAGAATAACATAGTTATCGATATCTGGCACCCATGTTTTTGCCGCTAATTTAATACTTTCTACAACCTCATATGGTGCATTGGTAGCTGTATTATTAGAGAGGCAATTGACTCTTTCTTGGAAATATGACATTGCTTTTTTAAGACATATTTTTTGAGTCTCTGTTAAAGATGCAACATTCTCATTTTTAATCTTTTCATAAAATGCTTTAAAGAAATTATGAAATGCTTCAAATTTTGGATTTGAATACTTATTATTTCGAGCCCGCTTCCATGTGTCAAAAAGCTTTGCCTTTTCAAATTCAAAAAATCTATCCATATCAGAGTCATTTGATTTGGTTGAGCAAAGATGAAAGAGCTTTAAGCTGCTCAATCTTAATATCTTCTTGAATATTTTTGTATATATTTTCCGCAGCATTTTTATACAAGAATAAAATCTCTCGAAAATAGGTAGAGTTAATGTTATAAATTTCATCTTCAGACTGATGTAGTCTTTCTACATCCTTTAGAATATCAATAATTTTTTGTCTGTAAATCAAATTGTCTTTTGCCTCATATCCATTTAATGCTCTATCAACCATCAGTTTAAGCAAAAAAGAGCCATAATTTGTTTCATCTTGTGCGTATAACATAATTAGAGTTATTAGTTGTTTAATATTTCATTCATTTTGTTGATTGCATCTTGTTCTTTGAGATATGCTTGATATCTCATCTCATTTGCTTGAAGAACGTAATCATTTATTGTTTCCTGGATATGTTTATTTTTTAAAATTGGTATTGGAATAACAGCTACGCTATTATCATCAATCATATCGACCACTGAGCCATATATTTCACGGCGAATTAACGCTAAAGCGTAGTCACTCGATAGATACGCATATAGGTAGCCAGCTATTCCCTCTTTAGGTATAATCTTTATTACATTTTGAGATACGGCCCAATGATTCCAATGTTTAGGTACAATTTGAACTTTGCCGATGGTTCCTCGGTCTGAAACCAGAACGTAATTTTCAAAAACTTCAAGTTCTTTCTTGATTCTATCCTTATGCAACTCTTTTGATAGGTATTTCTCAACTTTTGGATTAAGTTGCATCATATCTCGTCCACCTAAGAATGGCACACCAAATTTAGAATCCACATAATGCCTTTTGAAAACGCCTGCCAGTATTATTTTATTTGAAATTCTTGAGTCTCCAACCGTTGTAACTTCTTCCGCATTTTTGGAAATCAATTCTATAACATCATTGATATTCGGTAAATGATAAGATGCATCTAAACGCCAATTGAGATTGCTGACCTTTACTGTAAAATTTCTAAAACCAGCATTTTCAGAATGATATTTCGGATGAATATCATTTATATCCGGCAATTGTAGTTCTTGATATAATAATTTCTGCGCTTTATCTATCAAATCATTCGATTGGTCTCGCAAGTCAAATGATTCGATGACAAGATTGTGAATCTCCTGTTTTATGCTTTCTGGTGCAATTGGGATAGGCACTCGGCTCAAATGCTCAGGCTCAATATGGTCTATTACAGCTCCATAGTTATTGCTTTGCAAAATTGTATGACCAATATCCGTATTCAAGAATGCATATACAAACCCCAAGTCGAATTCATTATTAAACACCACTCGCAGCAAATCATGACTAAATACGCTTCCGTCAAGACGTTTACGTACAATTGATGTTTTCCCGATTGTACCAGACACAGAGACCAACAACATGTTTTGCTTGACTCGTAAAGAATCAATATCTGTATTAGTCTTAGCCGATATATATTTGCCAGCTTTGGGGTATATGTTTTCTATATCAGATGGCAGAAAGAATGGAATGTCAAGAGGATTGTCCGTATAAATTCTCTTGAATCGAGAACCGACAAAAGCGTCGCCTATCAGCCCATTTCGTCCTGAAAGATATCCCCATCCAAATTTGCTTTTATATACCTTGTGTAGAGCATTCATCGCTTCGATATTATATGCCGAAGCATCGAACCGATGATTGTTCTCAACCATCTGTGCTATACTCACCGAGCCATATGTAACCGGAGAAGGAAGAAATATTGGATCTTTAATTTCCTTTATTTCTTCTGGTTCATATTTTAATGCTGCGCTTACCATACAATACCTTGCTCTTTTTTCCAGTTTGCAAATACATCAGCCACCAATACCGTTTGATCGTTGATGATTTTCTCATCAAATGCCTCATTCCTATAAACAATATTACCGTCTGCATCAGTATCTTTTACGATTTCTTCACGATGTTCCATAATCAGATTGCCTTCATCATCGCGTTTGTAGATAGTATTGCCGCGTTTGTCATGCCCAATATGGTCAATCATCGCCATAAACACATCATAATCGAGCATTTTATTCATGGCTCGCTCTTCATCCATTTCTTCCTTTGTCTTTTTAACAACAAACAATATTGAGCATTGCGTGCCGTTATGAGGCTGGAATGTATCGGCGTGCAAATCAATGCTTGCAATAATCCGTGTATTTCTTAAAAGCCAAACACGAATAAACTCCAATCCCGGCGAACTGAATATGCTATCCGGCAGAACAATCGCAGCGCGACCACCAGGTTTTAGCAGCTGTATGATTCGCTCGACAAAGAGCTGTTCGGGCGGAACACTACTTCGCAAGGAAGCCGTCTGCTGCCAACCCTTTCCTGGAATATTAGACCAAATGTGTGCCAATTCAAATTGCTCCAGTATTTGTTGATCATCGATTGGGATTTTTGTTCCGAATGGCGGATTTGTAACTATAACATCAAACAATCCGATAGTCTTATAGTTCAAAATGCTATCACTACGTACGTCCAAGGCTTCGGCAAGTTGTTTCTTTTTACTTTCAGCCCACATAGCAGGCGGCAACAGGGTGTTAAGTTGGATGATGTTTCCACTTCCATCATTGTTCATCACCATATTCATCTTTGTCGCCTTAACCAGACTGGGGTTAATGTCGAATCCAAAGAAATTTTCACTTGCAATTTTTGAAATTTCATTATTAAATAATTGTTGGGTATTAACATCCCAATCCTCTTTCTTGCCAAATCGGCTTTCGAGTTCAGCCGTAAGTTTAGATATTACGGCATTCATAGCTGTAACGATGAAACCTCCTGTTCCACAACTGCTGTCCAATATTTTTTCGCCAGCTTTCGGATTTATCATATCTACAGCCATGTGCATCACATTGCGAGGAGTAAAGAACTCACCGCGATCTCCACGCAGATTGGCACCGACTATCTCTTCGTATGCTTTACCTTTATAGTCAATATTAGTATTCAGCAAAGAGTATTTTTGAAGCTCTCCTACAATCTGTGCCACAGTTCGAGGCTCCAATTTAATAGTATCACTGGCATCGAATATTTTTGAATTACGTCGCTTGACCTCTTCAAATATCTTAGCAATTCTGTTATAAACAGTACTTTGTCCGTCAGGAAAATTTCGCTCTTTTGAGGTTGTATAAAATTCAATAGGGCTAAACAGATTTCGTTCATCTTGGATCTTGCAGAAAATTATTTTCAGCAACTCGAAGAAAGCCTCAGCTTTCTGATAGCCATCATTTACATATATAACGTCATGGCAGGTTCTGAATGTGAACAACAAATTATCATCGGTAGCCTTTGTAAGCGTTGTCCGCTTTGGACGTTCATTTTCATTGTTTGTACCATCAGCAGACGGGATATCGTTGCACTCATCAAATACTATATCTCCTTTCGCATTAATTGTTTTCTTATATACAGTCTTATGCTTGCCATTCGTCCACATCCCCCATTTGCAATTGGAGCAAGCAGCCATATAGGTTTTGAGCTGTTCAATACCTTCTTTGTTATCTGTGGGCTTAACCGATTCTTTCTTACATTCAACAATAATTTGAATATTGTGCTGATCTTTTAAATCATCCAAAGAACAGTCTTTGGGAAAAATGACAATGTCTGCACGTTTTTTCCCGTTGCCCATTTTCACCACATACTCAACTGCAATACAACTCTTGGGATATTTGTGTTCTATCACAAGGCGTTTTTCTACGGTTTGACGTACATACTCCTCTGGTGTTTCTTTGCGGATTTTACCATCAATGTAATCTCGGATATTTCCATCGGGGACGATGAAAACCGAATTTGATTCTATTGTCTGACCGTTTGCCATATCTTATTATTTTATTCGTTTTACCTGCAGATATTCACTTCCGTTATACTTAACAACCTCGAAACTAAATTCATAACCGATTTTGGTTAATCTTGTTTTTGCATTATGAAACCCATTGTAGGATAAAGGAGACGTTAAAGGATACCCAATAGTTTTCCCTTTTGGATGTACTTTCAATGTTTCAGAATAACTCGGAACAAGTTGTATTTTACCAATCTGTAGTTTCATTTATTATCTATGATAATGCAAAGATATAACAAAAATAATAAATGGCAACTTAAATCTACTGATTTTTAATATTATCTACTCGTTTTTTTAGTTTTTCAAGTTCTTGTATTCTCAGTCTTGCTTGTTCTTCTAACTGCACTTTCCGTTTAACGATTAGTTCATATTCCTCTACATATTTTTTCAACTGTCGAATCTTACTGTTATCTCGATTCAGTTCAAATAGTTCTTCCAATTCGGCGATACGGTCTGGCGTTGCTTCGCCTTTCATTTTGATGTAGCGGTATTTCAGGTCATTGTCGATGCGGTCGTAGTTCGGTTTCGTTGCCCAATACAGCATCGTGCATAGCAGCACGATTGCCGTCATCATTCCTATCATCGCCCAGAATATTCCTTTCGATTCAATGGCGAGCGATATTTTGTGCTGCACGATTCTCGGTGGCAGTTCAGCAGGAATTTCTATTGCTTCGACAGATGCTTGCAAATTGTCTATACCGTTCTGCGTCTTTGCATTGCTTTGTTCGATGTTCTCCAATCGTCCGGCAAGCTGGGTTATTATCGTCCGATGCCGCTCTTGTTCGGCATGAACAATTTGCTCTATTCGTTGCGATAAATCCGTATTAGTCGGTTGATTATGCTTTGCCGAGAGTTCGGTTTTGATAGTTTTGACCATCGTCTCCTTGAAGTCTTCGTACATTTCATAAGACATCATATCGTTTGCTTTCATAGTTGCTTGTTTTCGGTTTATAATTTCATTTTGGTTTTGCGTTCACGCAGGCGGCGTTTCTGTTCCATCGCTGCAATGGCCATCGCTTCGGCGGCAGTGTTGAGCAGTGCCGTGATGCGGGCGATATGTTCTTCGGGGCTTTCGCCGGGTTGGCGTTGCAGCTGGGCCGCGGATAATCCGACAGATGAATCATTGGGCGGTAGCGGCAATGCACCGATATTGCCACCGAAGTTTATTGAACTGGCATCCGCTTGGCCCTTATTCCCTCCACCGCCCATACTGCCGAATAGGTAGGTGAATGCAGACCGATAATTACCTATGGCCGCATTAAAATTCATTGCAAGTGTTGCCCGATACCGGGTTTGTTGCTGTGCCTGTGCAAAGTGTCGGTTCAACTTCGAGTAGCTGAATTGTCGGTCTATCTTCGAGCCTGAAAATTCGAATCCGTTCTTGCTGAACAGCACTCCTTGCTTTTGATTGGTCGAGCCGCAATACTTGTAGCGCATACTAATATCTCGCTCTTTCAGCCGAAGCTCCAAATCATTCCAACTGCCGCAATTAGGCAAATTCGTTTTGACTGCGTCGTATATTTCGCACTTCGTTTTGTCGGGTTCTCGGAGGCGTTCCAGTCGTACCGATTCTTTGTCCGGCGCAAGATACAACCTGTATTTCTCGGTCAATGCACGACAAACCTTTGCATTTCGTATTTTGATATTCTTGTCCGAAATGGTCTGTCCGTCATTGCTTACCCGATTGTAGACCAAATGACAATGCGGATGCGGTTGGTCGAGGTGGCGCACCAGCAGATACTGCGTGTCGGTAATCCCCATACGTTGCATATACTCTTTGGCAATGTCCCGCATCAAAGAATCTGTCATGCGCGGCGCGTCTTTCGGCGAAAACGAAAGGGATATATGTACGACGGCATTCTTAATACGCGGGTTCAGCAATGTTTGGTCTTTGAAATCCTGCGCCATCTCCCGCACGTCCGGCGGAGTAATACCCTCGGCTGCCAACACCCGTGATTGTTCTTTCATTACATATCCGACCGTCCCGGCGAATGATGCTCCGGCGATGATTTTACCGATCATCGCGAAGATGCTTTAACAAGGTTTCAATACTCGCCACAATAGTTACATGACGGGAAACTATTCCTGTAAATCCTTTCGCATGGGCAAGGCTGGTAAGTTGGTTCAGGTTGCGGGCCACGCCTTTGAGCTGGGACATGAAGTCGAGATGTTCACGGCGCAGACGCTCGCGTACACGACCGGCAGCAATCAACTGGCGGAGGACTTCCGTGCGCGGTCGTCCGGCGGCACGGGCCAATGCTTGCAAGCGTAGTTTATGCTCCGTATCGAGACGGAGGGTTATGCGGTATTCCTGTTTTCGGGCTTTGCCGAGTGGCGGGCGTCCGCCCGTATGCTTGGGGTGTTTCATGGATTCGATAGTTAGGAGTTTAGACCAGCGGGATGAGAGCCGCAAGGCGAGTTTTTGGCTGACAAAAACACAAACTTGCCTTCTTACATTTTCATACCTCGCTTGCGTTTGGGAGCAATATGCGGTCGAGACTGCTTTGCCTGCCAAAACTCGTTCAAATCCTTATGCTCCCGATAAAGGTGCAACCGATCGATGACGATGCTGTTCGGGCATAGCCGTTTCAACTCGGCCGTCGCTTTCCGACCCGCTTCATCGTTATCAAAGAACACATGAATCATCGCATGCCGTTCGAGAAACGGAATCGCTTTCGGAATATGGACGACCGAGTTCAGCACCGCCACGTCGATATGCTGCCATTCGTTCGGCTTCATCGAAAGGTAGGAGAGGAAATCCATAAATCCCTCGAATGCGACGACGGTATCGGAACGGTTGTCGATCGTCGTAATCTGTTTGGGCGACACACAACCCTTGAAGCATTCCGAACGCAATTCCCAACCGCCGGCATCGTTGCGGAATCCGACAGCGAAATAGTTGCGTCCGCCGATGGCATAATGCACTTCCCGGCAATAAGACGATGCTACTGCCGGGGCGATTCCCCGCGACGAAAGGTAGCTGACCAATGCCGGATGACGGAGCGGTATGTCGGAGAGCTTGCGGAGCGCGGAGACGGTCGGCAAGACCGACGGCGGTACGGGAACTGCGATCGGTGTTCTTTCACCGCGGCCGAGCAGGCGGAGGGCTTGCGTGAAATCGCACCGCTCCAATCGCATCACAAGGTCGATAATCGAACCACCTACGCCCAATCCGAAGTCATACCACAGATTCTGCATGTAGTCCACCTTGAAACTCGGCGTATGTTCCTCGCGCAGCGGTGAAAGATAAAGACCGTATCGCAGATTCTCTTTGGTCGGGAGCAAACCCCGTCCGGCAAGGTAGGCCCGAATCGAAAGGCATTTGATAGCATGAATCGTTTTCATAAAAATCTATTTTCAGTGAAAAAAAGAATATTTATTCTTTCACTGAATTATTTAATGGGAACGATTCGGTTCAAAGCCGCTTCAACATCGCTGTCGCGGAACAGAACACGCCCGCCGATTTTGTGGGCGCAGATTTTACCGCGATTCACCCAGTCGGTAAGTGTCACGAGCGAGATGCGTAGACGGCGGGCTGTTTCGTGTCGCGTGAGATACTTCGTGTCGGTTTTCGGTTGTACGGGACGCAGCTGTTGCAGCTCGTCGCGCAGGGACTCCCGAATCATCTCCGAGAGTTGGTCGGCAGTCATGCCGTTCAGATAGATTTCCTTTTCCATAGTTCATTCGGTTTAACGCCGCAAAGGAAAGAATTTATCGGAACTATCCTAAATAAGTAATTGTGTTACAAGGCGGAGACACTTCGGAGACACACGATGTCAGGTCAGGACAGCCTGCATGTATTTATCCGATTTTTCGAAGATGAATCCGCCTAAATTGCGGAGGTTTGCACAATAATGTCTTGGCGTGTAAAATGATTAAAAAATCATAAAAAACAGGGAGCAACGATTCGTGCTCCCTGTAAAACGGATTATTGGTTTTCTGAATATTATTCGCTTTGTTCTTTGGAAAGATACCTTTGCAGTGCTTCGCGAACGGCCGATGAAGAATAATATTCATCCTTTGAAAAACGTATGTCGCGGCAACCTTCAAACCACTTGCTGCTCAACCAACGGTAGAGCGTCGGGCGGGTGATGCCCAATGCCGCAGCCAAATCCTTTTTGTTCATCAACCGCCCGCTGTCGAATGCCGGCAACTCGTTTTTGTCCTCGTGTATATACAGCCAACGGTCGAGATGCCGAATCACCTTATTCACATTTTTCAGTTCTTGTTCATGGCTCTCGTATGCCCACACGCGCAGACTTGCCGGGTCGAAGTCCGCGAACTCCGACCGGGAGCGCAATGCCTCGACCAACGTGTCGAAACACGCCAGCTCGGAGGCTTTGATCTCTATTCTGCGACGACGGGGCATATTTCGTGTAATATTTAAGTTTGCTTTTAATTTTACTAAAACACAAAATTCTAATATACAACGATATACATCCGAAATATTTGAAAAAGCATTTGAAAAAGCATTTGAAAAAGCATTTGAAAAAGCATTAAACGATAAGCCAATCTGAGTTCGGCCCTTGTGATTTATTCTTTATTTGTCCGCGCTTTCTCAACTTGGTAAGAAGATTGGTAATTTTGTCCTTTTTTTGTTTATCATCAAGCAAATCAGGCAATAATCGCCATAATAGTTTATCGATTTCTCTGCGTGACAATGATTTGTGGTCCCGCAATGCCGTCATCAAAAACTCTTCGCAACTCTTATTTCCAAGCCCTTTATGCTCCGAATATTCGATTTTCTGCCCGACTTTTTGGGCGATATGCTTCGCAATATAGACTTTGGGCTTGCGCCCTTCGATCAGACGTTTGCTCCTCAATCGGGCAATCTCTTCGTCGGATAACGGTTTCCCCAACTGTACGCGGTTCAGCAACTCGATATCAAGCAGATTCAAATCGGTATTTCCCGCCAGAATGTTGGCGTAGTTCATATCGAGGATTTTACCTGTTATGGTAACTTCGACACGATTACCGGCCAAATTGTAATCCGGCAGAGGGAACAGCCGCTGCCGCTGGAAATTGTACATCTTGCGAATGCCGCTGCCGATCGTATCGACCATTTTCAGCCCGACCATGGCCGTTACCAAAAACTGATTCCGATAGTTCTCCTCCGGCGCATCGTTGATGAGCACCCGTTCGATATTGCCCGGAATAAATGAACCTTTGTTCGAAAATACCAGTTTGTCGTCGTATTCCACCACGTTGATCTGACCGCCGAGCGTATAATCCTGATGGGCGATGGCGTTATTCAATGCCTCGCGGATGACATACGGTTCGTAGGTATCGATCTCTTCGGGGAAAAGCGTCTTGTGTTCCGGATTGATATAGCGGTATTTCAGATTGCGGATCTTGTCGTATATTTTGTCGACAGCCAGAATGAACGGACAGGACGCAATCATATAGTCTCGCTCTATATTGTCCCGGTCACGAAGAATCCATTTGATTTTGGCGACTGCTGGAGAGATCAGATGCTCGCTCTCCTCTTTGCCGAGCAACACCACTGCCGTATTGGTGATTTTCCCCCGAATCGTAATCTTCGCCTTGTTCAGAAAGGTCGCGTCGTTCCACGACGCAATTTCGTCGGTCTTGTCTTTGTTAGCGTTCGTGTACAACTCTCTTGCCTTGGCAATGGCTGCCGGATCCAAATCCTCCAATGAGGCATCTTCGATTATTTCCGCACTCCAATCTCTCAATCTGGCTTGATTTCTTATTCTCTCTGTTTTTTCTATGCCCAACGCCTGCAAGGATTCTCCGTCACGACCGTAATAGTGGCCCTGATAATCGATCGGAATACCTCGCGGTGCGGGCGGTATTTCGAACATCACAACTCTTTTGCCGTTCCTGTACCGCAGTTCGTGTATTTCGACGAACGTATGCCGTCCCGTGGTCTGATCGGCTATCTTTTTCTTCATGGCATCGAGTGCCGGACGGTTATTCTTGTATTGGCTGCCGACAACTTCGTGCGTATCGTTCTCCACACCGAAAACAAGCCATGCGCACGGCTTGCCTTTCAGATTGGCTTCATTGCTCAATGCCGAGAAATATTGTCCCAAATCCTGATCGTCGAAATTGCGTTCGGCTCTCTTGAACTCTACCACCTCCGTCTCCGCAGGTAATGTCAGTAATGAATCGAGTATATTCGTCAGTTCCTCAACCGTCATATATTTCTAAATTTCTGTAAAGTTACAATTTTTTCGCGAATAATCGGAGTTAAAATACTTCTTATAAAGCTCGTGCGAGATCCTGTTATCACCGTAAATTTTACAGTGGTAACATTTCGAATTATCTGCCACTGAAATACGGATGATTCAACAACTCCATAGCGGTTTGCTCTTCGGTAATCTTGATGTATTTCATGAACTCCTTTTCGGTCTTGTGACCCGTGATTTTCATAATGGCGATGGTCGGAATGCCCGCCAGGTACATGTTCGTCGCACCGCTCCGTCGCGCCGTGTGGGTCTTTACCAAATCGCATTTTTCGACTAAATGCGTCTTCTTTTCCCCGTTTTCAACATATGATACTTCAATCTTTTCCGTAATGCCCGCCTCGCGCGCAACTTCCTTGATGAATCGATTTACTTTCTGTTCGTAGGACTTCGGCAGCCGGTTTTCGTACTTGTCCAAAATTGTCTGCAATTCGGGACGGACGGGAATGACGACGTGGTTGCCCGTCTTCTGCTGTTTGAGGTCGATGACCCGTTGCCCGCTATCCAGCGTGCGGATATTCCCCTCGTTAATAGCCGAATAATCGCTGAACCGCTGTGCCGTATAGCAACCGACCAGAAATACATCACGGGCAATATCCTTGTGCTTGTTGTTCGACAAATCAAGGTCGGCAATAGCGCGGATTTCCGATTCGGTCAGATAGATATTTTCGACATTGGCAGTCAGCACACGGAATTTACGGCTTTCAATCAAACCGTTATCATGCAGCCCCTCTTCGCGCGCTGCCCGCATAATGATTTTCAACTCCTTGACATGGCGACCGATGGTATTGATCGAGTAATTCTTCGCCGTGAACCATGCCACGAAATCGTCGTAAAATTTCAAATCTATATCACCGAAGTCGTATCGCTTGCGCTTCGCCTTGCAGAACTCGTCGAACTGAACGATGAAGCCCTTGTAGTTCTTGATTGTCGATACTCCGTAGCGCAGTTTGTGGATATTGAGCCGCGAGCCGTTCTCCATTTCGCGCGTATAACGGGCTATGTAGTCGGTCAGCGATTCCCTGCTGCGTATGCCGCGGCCGCCGGACATGCTGCGCGGATGATGGAAGCTGTAAACGATCTTTTCCAGCTTCGTTCTCGTCATCGCATGTTCCGGGTCCTTCGCCATTTCGCCGAGGATGAAACTGCGCAGTTCCGACAGGTTTTTCGTCAGTTCGCGCCCCTGTTGTTCGGTAAAGTCGTCCGTAAAGGCATAGCGGCTTTTGACGGACTGCTTTTTATTGTCCCAAGCATCCGCCCACACGACATATTGGGATTCGGCGTAGAACGAAGTATGGCGGTCGACATTGAAACGAAGATACACTTTTGTCAGGATGTTTTTCTTCGTGGTGCGGATACGATATGCGAAAGTTGCCATACACAATGGTTTTTGTTCCTGCTGCAAAGATAGGGAATTTGTACGGCATTTGTACGGCATCGGCGAAATTTTCTAAAATTACCAGACCTCGCAGCTAATAAAATATAGCTGCAATCTATTGAAATACAAATTAAATAAGATAAGATAGAATTAAAATCGATTAATTTTTATGGCGTCCGCTTCAGACCTCACCAAAACACCGTTGTAGTAATCTACAACGGTGTTTTATTTTTAGCTTGTCATACATCTTCTGACATTCGCATTATCCGAGTCTTAATTGAAGCCGTCGCGGAGATGCATTCATGTATAAATAACTATCGCAATCTGATTCATTCAATTCTAATATTTGGGTTAGTTCTGATTTTGTATAATTTAATTCATTTATATGCATTTTAACCATTTGGCGCAATAAAGTTGGTTTATCGGCGGAATTCATCCGGGCGTTGGGAAATCATGCACACGCATTGGTCTTTCGTGCCGCCTGAGGAGTGAGCGGGATGCTATGTGAAAATCGGCGTTCGGAATTACCCGGACGCCGATTTTGTCAGCCGTTCTTGCGCATCGACAGTGCAATGCGGTTGCGGACCGTGTCGATGCCCGTCACGCGGACCTCGACGTGCTGTCCCAAATGGACGACGTCGGCCGGCGATGCGACGTAGCGGTCGGCCAGCTGCGAGATATGCACCAGCCCGTCCTGCTTGATGCCGATATCGACGAACGCGCCGAAGGCCGTGATGTTGGTGACGATGCCGGGCAGCGTCATGCCTTCGCGCAGGTCGGCGACCGAGTGCACGTCGGGGTCGAACGAGAATGCCTGCAGCTGTTCGCGCGGGTCGAGACCCCGCTTGTCGAGCGCTTCGAGAATGTCCGTCACGGTCGGCAGCCCCACCTCGGCGTCCACGTATCTTTCGGGTTTTATGCCTTTGCGCAGCTCCTTGTCCGCCAGCAGTTGCTCGACCGTCACGCCCGCGTCGGCGGCCATCCGCTCCACGATATGATACGACTCCGGGTGCACGGCGCTGTTGTCGAGCGGATTTCTGCCGCCTACCACGCGCAGGAATCCCGCCGCCTGCTCGTAGGCTTTGGCGCCCAGACGCGGCACTTTCAGCAGGCTTTTCCGGTCTTTGAAATCGCCGTTCGCGGCGCGATATGCGACGATGTTTTCGGCCAGCGCAGGCCCCAGACCGGATATGTAGGTCAGAATATGCTTCGATGCGGTGTTGATGTTCACGCCGACCTTGTTCACGCAGCTCTCGACCACCGTGACCAGTCTGGCCCTGAGCTTGGACTGATCGACGCTGTGCTGGTATTGTCCCACGCCGATCGACTTCGGGTCGATCTTTACCAGCTCCGACAGCGGGTCCATCAGCCTGCGGCCGATGCTGACCGCGCCGCGAACGGTCACGTCGTGATCGGGAAACTCTTCGCGGGCCGCGGCCGACGCCGAGTAGACCGATGCGCCGTCCTCGCTCACCATGAACACCCCGACGCCCTCCAGCCCCAGTCCGCGGACCAGCTGTTCGGTCTCGCGCCCTGCCGTGCCGTCGCCTATGGCGAAGGCTTCGGCCTTGTACCGGGCTGCCAGCGACCGCAGCGTTTCGGCGGCTTCGGCGTAACGGTTCTGCGGCGGATGGGGATAGACGGTGGTGTTGTGCAGCAGGTTGCCCTGCGAATCGAGCGCCACGACTTTGCAGCCCGTGCGGAATCCGGGGTCGACGGCGATGATGCGCTTCTGTCCGAGCGGCGCCGAGAGCAGCAGCTGCCGCAGGTTTTCGGCGAATACCCGGATCGCTTCGTCGTCGGCCTTCTCCTTGGCCGCCGCCAGCAGTTCGGTCTCGATCGAGGGCCGGATCAGCCGTTTGAACGAGTCCGCGACGGCAGCTTCCATCCATTCGCGCGTCGCCGAGCCGTGGCGCACGAACTGGCGGCAAAGCCCTTCCGTAATGCGGTCGGCGTCCATCTCCACCGAGATCTTAAGGACCCCTTCGTCCATGCCGCGCCGCATGGCCAGAAAACGGTGCGACGAAACGGTACGCAGCGGCGACGCCGCATCGAAGTAGTCCGAATATTTGACGCCTTCCTGCTCCTTGCCTTTCACGAGCCGGGAGTGAACTGCGCCTTCGCGGGCCGCCGTGCGGCGCACGCTGTTGCGGGCGCGCTCGTCCTCCGACACCCGCTCGGCGATGATGTCGCACGCCCCGGCTATAGCCTCCTCCGGGGTAGGCACGTCGGCCGTGACGAAACGCTGCGCCTGCCGTGCGATGTCGTGCGAATGCTGCGCCATGATGCTGTTTGCCAGCGGCTCCAGCCCGCGTTCGCGCGCTACGGTCGCCCGTGTCCGCCGCTTGGGCTTGTAAGGCAGGTAAATATCCTCCAGCTCTACGGCTTCCCAGCACGCTTCGATGCGTTTGCGAAGTTCGTCGGTCAGTTTGCCCTGCTCCCCGATCGTCGAGAGGACGGTTTGTTTGCGTGCTTCGAGTTCGGTGAGTTTGTCCAGCTGCTCCTTGACGGCCCCGACCTGCAGTTCGTCGAGCGAACCGGTCGCTTCCTTGCGGTAGCGGCTGATAAAGGGGATCGTTGCGCCGTCGCGCAGCAGGCGTACCGTGCCCTGCACCTGCCGGAGGGCGATTCCGAGTCTTTGTGCTATGATTTGTTCGGTCATTGTCGGTGTGTGTCGATCGGCAAAGATAGGAAATTGTCGTGATTTCGGAAGCCGGAACCGCCGCCGGATTCGCTTTTTTGCCCGCTCCTATCCCGGAATGCGGATCAATACCCGAACTTCGCGGCCGCCAGCCGCATATGTCCGATGATATCGACTCCGAACGGGCAGTTGCTCTGGCAGCGGCCGCAGGCGATGCACTCCGAAGCGTGGTGCGCCAGCAGGCTGTAATGTTCGCGCACGGTTTCGGGCACTTCGTCCTGCGCCAGCGTCAGGTTGTAGTATTTGTTCACGCTTGCGATGTCGATCCCCGCCGTGCAGGGGGCGCAGTGGCCGCAGTACATGCAGTGTCCTTCCCACGAGAACCGGCCGAGTCCGGTCAGCGCCTGCGTGTAGTCGCGCTGGGCGGCTGTCGCCGTACACCATGCGAGCGCCGCCTCGATTTCGGCCCGGCTGCGGCATCCGGCCATCACGGCCGCCACGCCGGGGCGCGTCAGGGCGTATTCGATGCACTGCACCGGTGTCATCGGCTTCCCGAACGGCGAGTTGGTCCCGCTCAGCAGGTCCCCGCCGCCGTACGCCTTCATCACGTCGATCGCCACGCCTTCGCGTTCGCAGAATTCGTAGAGCCGCTGGCGTTCGGGGTCGATGTTGTGCAGCTCCTGCGCATAGCTTTCGTCGGCCCAGAGCGTGTCCACGTCGTCGCTCGGCGGCAGCAGGTCGTAACAGGGGTTGAGCGAGAACATCAGCACGTCGATCAGTCCGGTTTGGGCCGCCTGCCGCGCCACGGCGGGGTTGTGGCTGCTGATGCCGATATGGCGCAGGCGCCCCTCCGACCGGAGCCGCAGTGCCAGTTGCAGGATCGGCCCGTCCAATACCTTCCGCAGATCGGCCTCGGCATCGACGTAGTGGATCATGCCTATATCGACGTAATCCGTCCCCAGCCGCGCGAGCAGGTCGTCGAATGCGGCCTGCGCCTTCTCCGGATCGCGCGTGCGGAGATACTGCCCCTCTTCCCATACCGAGCAGAGGTGCCCCTGTATGACGAACCCTTCGCGCCGCCCGGCCAGTGCCGCGCCGATGCTGCTGCGCAGTTCGGGGTTCGAAGCGTAGAGGTCGAGGAAGTTGATCCCGTTTTCGATTGCGAAGTCGAAGTCTGCCCGCACCTCTTCCTCCGGCCGGTTCATAAATCCCTCGCACCCCAGCGCCACGGCGCTGACGCGCAGTCCCGTGCGGCCCAGTGTCCTGTACTCCATAGCTATTTCAGTTCCACGAGTCGGTACTGCTGCGAACCCAGCCCTATGGCTTCGGCGTGTTCGAGCGTGTGAATGCCGTGGCGCGACTCCATGCGCTCGATCAGGTGCGATTTCCCCGGATCGGGCGATGCGTACACCATGTCGACGCACGCCTTGTCCAGCGCTATGGGATCGAGCGAGGCGAGGATGCCGATGTCGCCCATCTTCGGCTCTTCGGGATGCGCGTCGCAGTCGCAGTCCACCGAGAGGTTGTTCATGACGCTGATGTAGAGAATCTTGTCGCCGCAGTGGTCGGCGACCGACTTGGCCGACTCGGCCATCGACTCCAGAAAATCGTCCTGCGCCGGGAGGTTGCTCCACATTTCGGCGGCGTTTTTGGTCTTGCCCGCCGAGTGTATCCACGCTTTCCCGGCCGACGACGCGATGCCGATCGAGATGTTCTTGACCGCACCGCCGAAGCCGCCCATCGCATGCCCCTTGAAGTGCGACAGCACCACCGTGAAGTCGTAGCGGGGGTAGTGCGAGCCGACGAAGTTCTCTTTCAGGTGTTTTCCTCCTTTCACCGGCAGGCTCACCTCTCCGTCGGCGTCCATGATGTCCACCGGGGCGATGGCCGTGAAACCGTGGTCGGCGGCGGCCTTCAGGTGATCCTGCGTGCGTGCGCGTCCGCCGCCGTAGGCGGTGTTGCACTCGACGATCGTGCCGCCGACTTTGGTCACGATATCCTTTATCAGCTCCGGCTTGAGGTAATTGTGCCCGCCCGGTTCGCCCGTCGAGAGCTTGACGGCGACCTTACCCGTCGCGGGACGTTCCAGTGCTTCGTAGATGCGCACCATGTTCTGCGGCGTAATCTCGCGGATGAAGTATACTTCGGGGGCTTCGGCCTTTTCGCCGCCCTGAGCCGATCCGCATGCCGTGAAAGGCAGGACCGACAGCAGTGTGATCACATACATTCTATTGATCATGTCGTTTGAATTTATTTGCGTAACAGATAGTTGATAATCAGGTAACCGCCCGCCGCCTGCGCGAGCATGCCGGGAATCCCGATGCGGAAATCCTGCACGGCGGCCGCCGCCGAACCCGTAAAGGCCCATTCGCCCAGCGCCCCCGCCGTCTGGTAGAAGAGCACCACGCCCGCCAGCAGCGGCAGCGTAGCGCGCCCGAACCGCCGTGCGGCGAATCCGGCGGCTGCGGCCAGCAGTACGGACTTGAGCAGAATTGCCGGCAATGCCGCGGCGGCGGGCATTCCAAACAGCGCGGAGTTGACCAGCGGCGACAGCACGGCGGTCAGCAGGCCCACGCGCCAGCCGTATTTGTAGGCTCCGACGAGCGTGAAGAAGTAGATCGGCAGCCACCGCAGGCCGCCCTGCGGCACCAAATGACAGATTTGGGGCAGGACGATGTTGCCTGCGACGAAGAGCGCCGCTGCGAGGTAGGTTTTCGCATCGCGGTAATCGAGCGAATAGAGTTTTACAGCCGTTGTTTCCATTTTGTCTTTTGTTTGTTCATATTCAAAAACAGTGCTTTTCGTGCGGTTTTTAAAAATCGAGGTTCACACTCCCGAAGAGCGTCGTCCGGGGCATCGGGTTCCGGCGTCGATCCCGTCGCTGCGCCAGCGGAAAATCCCCGTGCCGGGCAGTGGCGAACCCTATCTATTCGTTTCGCTCCTGCATTTTGCGGATGAATCCTTCGATCAGCGGCAGACACTCCTTGGCCGTCTGCGCCTCGGCGCAGAGCCGCTCCACGGGACATATCCCGTCGCCCGCACGGTTGATGATATGGGGCACGGCGACCGTGTAGGCGACCGCTTTTCCCGCGGCGGCGAGCAGGTCGAGGGCCGCATGGCTCACCACGTCGGCGAAAAGCTCCTCCACGCCGCCCAGAATCATCAGCGCCGCCGCGCCTTTGCCGACCACCTTGTCGGCCACGAAAGCCCCGTCGAGCAGCTGCGGCTCCTCGCGCAGCAGCCTGTAGAGGTCCTTCACGCCCCGTTCGCGGAAAATCCGCACCTCGTCCCCGTTGCGGACGACGCACGAACACTTCTCGGCGAACAGCAGTCCGATCGTCTGCTCCTTCTGTTCCTTCGTCATAGCGTATGCCGTTTTTTCGGGTCCGCACCGCTTTTTGCGGTCCGCCCGTAATTCCACATTGCAAAGATATCCGATTTCGCGTTATTGCCGGCTACCCCGATTACGGTTCGTCATACCATTTTTACGGAATCGTACGCCGGCGGCCGCAGAAGGGGTGTTTTCTCCGCCTATATCTGGCGGCCGTTCCCTCTCCTGCCGCCCGTTCCCTCTTCTGCCGCCCGTTCCCTCTCCTGCCGTTCGTTTCTGCCGTCCCTTTCCGGTTCGGCTTGTGCGTTTGTTGCTGTTCTTGCCGTCTGTTCCTGCTTCTGCTGTTCGGTCCCGTTTCCGTGTCTGTTTTTGTCCCCACCATCCGCTTTCGCTTCTGCCGTCCGCTTCCGCTTCTGCCGTCCGGTTTCGCTTTCGCCATCCGGTCCCGTCCCCGCCGTCTTTTCCCGCTTGTGCCGTCCGCTTCTCCGGCCCTTTGCCGGGCGACGAAAAAGCCTGCGGCCATAACAGGGCCGCAGGCTTTCCGGAGCAGGCGCTTCTCCCCTTCGGGGAGCGCTATTCGGCTTCGAGCACGAATACGGCGCTGTCGTAAATTTTGTTCAGATTGGGATTGATGCCCGCATGGTTGAGGTATTCGCCGGTGAAGGTGCCGCCGTCGAACCAGAACCGTTTCTTGTCGACGTTCTGTTCCCTGATCTTGTAGCGGGTCTGCGCGTCGAGTCCGTAAAGCCGGAACTTCGGAACCAGCGTGCGGCTCTGGTAGAGGGTGCAGTAGGTGAACAGCACGGCCTTTTTCTTGTCTTTCGACACGTACATCACCCCGTAGTAGCCCGTATCGTCGTAAGGCGTGCCGATGCGGTAGAGGTCGCCCTCCATGACGATGTCGCGGTATCCCTTGTAGCTCTCGATGGCTTTGCGCGCGAAGGCCTTCTCCTCGGCGTTCATCTGCTTGGGCTGCAACTCCATGCCCAGACGGCCCGCGCAGGCCATGTCGAAGCGGAATTTGATCGGCGTGATGTTGCTGGTCTGGTGGTTGGGCGTGGCCGAGACGTGCGAACCCATGACCGTCGCCGGATAGAACAGGCTGGTGCCGTACTGGATGCGGGCGCGCGAAAGCGCTTCGGTGTTGTCGCTGGTCCACACCTCGTTGAAATACTTCATGGCGCCGTACTCCACGCGGCCGCCGCCCGAAGCGCAGGCTTGGATCAGCACGTCGGGATATTTGGCGCGGATGCGCTCCATGACCTTGTAGAATCCCTGCACATAGTCGATCCAGAAGTGCGACTGCCTGTCTTTGGGCAGGAATTCCGATCCGGCGTTCTCCGCATGGCGGTTGGCGTCCCATTTGATGTAGTCGATGTTGGGCGAGAGCTTCATCGTGTTGTCGAATACCGAGAATACGAAGTCCTGCACCTTGGGGTTGGTCAGGTCCAGCAGCCACTGGTTGCGCATCCGGGGCATTTCGCGGTCGCCCGACCTGACGATCCAGTCAGGATGTTTCTCGGCCAGTTCGCTCTTGGGGTTGACCATCTCCGGCTCGATCCAGATGCCGAATTTCAGCCCTTTGCGGTGTGCGTGCGAAGCGATGTAGTCGATGCCTTCGGGGAGCTTCCTGACATTGACCTGCCAGTCGCCGAGTCCGGCGTTCGCATCGTTGCGCGGATATTTGTTGCCGAACCATCCGTCGTCCAGCACGAACATTTCCAGTCCCATGTCCGCCGCGTCGTCGATCATGTCCGTCAGGGTCTTGGCATCGAACGTGAAGTAGGCGCCCTCCCAGCTGTTGAGCAGCGTCGGGGCGTACGTATGGCCGTGCCATACGCCGTAGTTGCGCGCCCAGTCGTGCAGGTTGCGGCTCGCGCCGCCTGCGCCCTCGAAGCTGTAGGTGTAGACCATTTCGGGCGTGGTGAACGATTCGCCCTTGGCGAGCGTGTAATCCGAAGCGTAGGGGTTGACTCCCGCGAGGATGTTGAGCACGTTGAATTCATCGACCTCGAAGTTGAGCCGGAAGTTGCCGCTCCATGCCAGTGCGCCGGCGATCACCTCGCCGTAGTTCTCGTCGAAGGCTTCGCTGTCGAGCGTGATCATGAAGGCCGGGTTCTCGGTGTGCGTCGTGCGCACCAGCTTGCGCGACTCGATGCTCTTCGAGCCGTGGGTGAGCAGCGTGTGGTCGGTCTGGCTCTCGCGCGCCCATGAGCCGTAGAGGTGGGTCAGCAGGTAGCTGCGCGCCTTTACGGGCAGCGACGACGAATAGAAGGCGTGCAGTACGGCGTCGCCCTTTTCGCGGTTGCGGATCACGGTGTGGGTCGTGATGACGTTCTCTTTGGCATAGGCCGTATAGACCAGTTCGACGTCCAGCGCCTGATCGGTGTCGGTGAGTTTGACGACCGTTTCGCTGACGTTCTTGTCGGCCAGCGTGCGCGTGGCGTGCGACACGTAACGCAGTTCGGTGTTCATGTCCCCGTCGGCGTGGGTTACGCGCAGCGCGGGTTCGCGGAAGTTGCGGCCGCCCATCGTCGAGTAGGCGAGGTTGTCGGTGCCGTGGTCCGTGCGGCGGTAGCTTTTGATGCCGGCGGCGGGCGATGCGTCGTCGATGCGTCCTCCGAAGTGGTGGAACAGCACTTCGCCGTTCGGAGCGACGCTCATGACCATCGAAAGGTCGTTGGTCCGGATGTTGATGACCTGCGGTTCGGCGGCCTTGGCACCGGTGCAGACCATGCCCGCGAACAGGGCCGTGAAGAGCGGTTTCAGCAGTTTTTTCATAGGTTTGAGTCGGTTACGTTTAGGATAATGCGTGCACACGCGTACAGCGCATTTTCGTTGTGTGGGGATAAAGTTACGAAAAAATTGCGTTGCGGTCAAAAAACCGCCGCATAATCTTTCGTTGTGAAACTTCCGGCCCGACCGGAACTCTTCCGCTGTTTCGTATCGAATTCCAATGGTCCGCCGTGCACGGCCTGCGCGGTTCCGGTTCCGCCGGGCAATGAAAAATCCCTGCACGGAGACGTGCAGGGATCGTTTCAGGACGGGACCTGTCCTACTTGGTCAGGTATTTTCCCTGTTTTTTGAGGGCGTTGTAAACCGAACCTGCCCAGTAGTTGCGCAGGCCGAAGCCGCCGGGCTTGCCGACCATGTCCATCTGGGTGATTATCTCGTGCGTCGCGGGATCGAACAGCACTGCGGTGTAGTAGCCCAGACCGTTGCCCTTGTCGAGCGTCGTGGCGACCAGCACCAGCCCCTTGTTGCCCGAACCGTTGTCGTAGCGGGCGACGATCTGCGGCAGCTGCGTCTGCCAGTCGGTTGCTGCGCTGCGGGGCGTGAACTGCTCCGCGGCCAGTGCGCCGAGCGATTCGTTGGCCTGCTCTACGCCGGTCGAGAGGATGTCGATGCCGGTGAACCCGGCCACGTCGTATTTCTTCGGTTCGCTCAGGAAGAGCCTGTTGATGGCCTCGAACGCCTTGATGAAGGCGCCCGGTTCCTCGTCGGCGCCCTTGACGTCGACGCAGCTGTAATCCACGCCGTAGAAATCGGCTGCGATCTTCTCTTTTCCCTTCTGGGCGTAGCCGCTGACTGCGACGAGGCACAATGCCATGGCCAGTAACTTTTTCATTGTCGGATTTTTTATTTGGTTTGTTCGCGTAAATCTACGAATTTAATTTGTTTCCGGCTCATCTGGGGCATCTGTTTTTTCGCAATGTACTCCACGGGTTCGAAAACCACCTCCGGGGCGACGCGCACTTTCGAGCGGAACGTGTCCTTTATCTCCTTTTCGAAAGCTTCGTCGCGGCGCGCGCTGCCGATGCGCAGCACGATCTGGTCGGTGCCCAGACTGCCCGTGAAGACCTCGATGATGTAGTTGCTCACGCCCGGAATGTTCTCCAGTATGTCGTACAGCGCGGGCGGATAGAGCGTCGTGCCCTTGAACTTGATCATCTGGCCCTTTCGGCCGATGACCGACGAAAGCCGCATCGTGCCGCGTCCGCAGGCGCACCGCTCAGTGTATCCGATGCAGATGTCGCCCGTGCGGAAGCGCAGCAGCGGCATGCCCCGCACGCCGAGCGTCGTAATGACGACCTCTCCCTCCTCGCCTTCGGCGACGGGGTTGTTCTGCTCGTCGAGCAGCTCCACCAGAATCAGGTCGGCCGGCACGTGGCCGCCGCAGTGGTGCCCGCACTCGGTGATCGAGGTCTGCATCTCGGTCGAAGCGTAGGTCGAGAACAGCTCCAGTTCGGGCCACAGCTCGGTAATCTTGGCCCCCAGCGTGTTGTTGCCGAAGGCGGTGTCGCGCAGCGCTTCGCCGATGCAGATCGCACGGCGCAGCGACGAGCGGCGGTAGTCGATGCCGTGCTCCTCGGCATAGGCGACCAGTTTTGTCAGGAACGACGGCACGACGATGCAGCCCGTGGGGCCGATGCGCCGTATGGTGTCCCACTGCAGTTCGGGAATGCCGTTCCCGACGCGGATCACGCCGCACCGGAGCTTCCGCGCGCCCAGAAAATAGGCCAGCCCCGCCATGAAGCGGCGGTCGATGGTGGTCATCAGCTGCAGCACGTCCTCCGGCGTGCATCCCGCCGTGGTGAAGGATTCGGCTTCGTTGTAGGCCAGCCGGTCGAGGTCCTCCTCCGTGAGGGCGAACGTTACCGGGTCGCCGAGCGTTCCCGAAGTGGTCACGTAGTCGATGATGCGGCTGCGGGGTACGCAGATGAAATCCTGCGGGTGGAGCTGCAGGTCGGTCTTGGTGGTCACCGGCAGCCGCCGCAGGTCCTCCTGCGTGCGGATGTCGCCCGGACGCGCGCCGCAGTGGTCGAACATGCGCCGGTAGTAGGGTGAATTTTCGTACAGATAGGCGATCTCTTCGCGCAGGCGTTCCTGCTGGAACGCGGCGATCGCATCCGCCGATGCGAATTGTATTTCCGGATTTCTTATCATGGCTTGCATTCCGATTTTAGTCTTTCAACCGCTTCCCGCTCGTCGGCGCGCGGGATTCCGCTCTGCAGCGCCGTGTCGAAGCATTGCGCCGCCCGGACGTCGTCGCCCTGCGAGCGGTAGTATTCTCCCAGCAGTTCCCATGTGTGGAAATTCTGCGGATTGGTCCGTTCGAAACGGTCGAGCGTCGCGGCGTCGGCGGCGGTCTCTTCCCGCATGGCTTTGCGGATTTCTCCGCCCAGCCGCCTGTATGCCACCACGCGCGGATAGTCGTGTGCGAGGTAGGCCGTGTCGGCGGCTATCTCCTGCGCCGCGTCGCAAAGCTCTCCGGCCGGATCGGGATCGCGCATGACGGCTCCCAGATCGTAGCAGATATAGGCGCCGCCCTGCCACGGCGAGGTCGAAACCCACATTTTCAACGCCGAGGGCCGGAATACCACCGAGTGGTGGGCGATCGACTGGTTGACCGAGCAGTCGTTTCCGACGCCGATGTCCGTGCCGCCTTTGCCCCGCTGGTCGCGCAGCATGGCCACGGCCGCCTGAGGTGTGAGCGGCGCGTTTGCCGCCGTCAGCTCCTCCAGCCGTGCGAAGCGGCAGGGGCTGTCCGTTCGGGCGAGGTTTTCGAGGTTGTGTTCGTCGCCGGCCAGTTCGGCCGACTGGTAATGGTTCGTGCAGATGAGGTATTCGCCGCCGCTTTCGTACAGGGCGGTTTTGCGGGGCGTTTTCTCGATGATCGCGGCCCTTCCGTCGCGCGCCGAGGCGACGAGCAGCGATTCGCTGACGAAGGTGTCGCGGCGGCGGGCGATTTCGAGGGCTTCGCCGATCGTGGCCGCGTGTTGCAGGATTTCGCGCGCGAGGATCGAAATCGGTGTCGCCGCCGAGAGCGGGACGGGACCTTTGGCGGCGTTGATCGTCACGGTCAGCCCCTTCTCGTTCATGCCCGACAGTACGCCGATCATCCCGGCCCAGCCGATGCTGACGAAGGGGTGCCCGGCCTGTGGACGGCAGAAGGTGACGATTTTGTGGCGGGCGAAGTCGTCGCCCATGTAGAAGTCGAAATTGCGGCCTACCACCAGCTCCCCGTCGGCGCTCATGCCGCCCCATGCCGCGAACGAACTGCATCCGACGAGCATGTACTGGCTCATGGCGTGCCCGATGTCGTGCGCCGCATGGTAGTTGAGCTGACGCTCGTAAGGGGTGCCTATGGCGTCGAAGTCGTGCGAGCAGTAGAGCGACCGGGCGTATATCTCGCGCCGGTACTCTTCGGGGACGTGCCGTCCCAGATTGCGGTTGAAGATCACGATCAGGCCCCGCAGGAACTTCAGGTAGCCGTCCGAAGGGATGAATTGGCGGATCTGGTCCACGAAAACCTGCTCCTGATAGCGCATCAGCCCGGCCGTGAGCGCTCCCGCCGCCGCTCCCGACTCTTCGGGCGACCCGGCCGTGTAAAGCTCCCAGAGACCGTATCTGTTATGGCGCAGGAAACTTCCGCGGCACGAGGTGTAGCCGCCGTGGTCCGCGACGCGGTAAGCCGCCGTGTCTACGGTCATCGCGGGCGGCTCCATGTCGGCCGTGAGGTAGAGTCCCCAGAGGAACGCCGCCGCCAGCAGCGGAAGCGCAAGGAGCGTGATGAGCGTGTATTTGAGAAATCGTTTCATGCGTCGCCTATTTTTTTAGCCAGATATTCCGTGCCCAGCAGCTCGGCGCAGGTCGCCGCCGCCGAGAGCGTCACCCCGATCGCGCCGTGAACCGTCAGGTTCTGTCCCGTGAGCAGCAGGTTCTCGAATTTCGTCCGTACGGGGATGCAGGTCGCCATGACGTTGCGGCAGTCTTTCTGCAGGCCGTAGGCAGCCCCGTGGGGGATTCCGGTGTAATGGCGGTAGGTGAGGGGCGTGGCCGCGTACGTCTGTTCGACCGCCGCCCGCAGGCCGGGCAGCCGCTCGCAGACGAAGTTCGTCAGATGCTGCGCGAGGGCCGTTTTCAGGGCCGTATACGCTTCGGGACGGCGGCCCGGCGCCGATCCGCTCCATGCCGACCAGATGTCGGTGGCGATCGGGGCCATCAGCGTCACCACCTCGCTCCACGCCGGATCGGCGCACGGCGGCTGCGCGCTGAACAATACCATTTTCGGACGCATGGCCTCCGTGTCGAAGAGTGTGTCCCAGACGTCTCCGCCCTCGGCGTAATAATAGAGGTTGCGGTTGATATAGGGAAAACTTTGCGGCCGGAGCAGCAGATACACCGAGAAAAGGCCGTACGTGCCCGGCATGCCGGCCATCCGGTCGCGGAACGCGCGGCGGAGCACCGGCGTCGGCCCGATCAGGCCGAACGTCGCCGCGGGATGGATGGCCGAAATGACGCTTTTCGCCCGCAGTATCCTGCCGTCGGCGAGTTCCACGCCCGTGATGCGTCTGCCTTCGGTGTGGAGCGCGTTTGCCCGGCATCCGGTGAGGATCGTGCCGCCGTGCTCGCGGATTTTGGCCGCCAGCGCGTCGGCGATATGCTGCGTCCCGCCGGCGAAGCGGCAGGCGCCTTCGATGTTCGAATGGTTTATCATGGCGTGGTGGTAGAGCGGCGAACGCTCCCGCACGCCGCCGTAGAGGGGGTTGGTCCCGGCCAGAACGCTGCGCAGCAGCGGGTCGGCGACGCATTCGCCGATGAACTCCGCCGCCGATGCGCCGAGGTATTTCACCCCGCCGGACGACAGCCGTCCCGAACGGTGCACTTCGACGCCTATGCTGTCTCCTATCTCCCTGATTTTGTCGCAGTAGCGGGCGATTCCCGCCGCTTCGCGCGGGAAGAGGGAGGTCAGGTGCCGCCGGAACTCGTCGTAGCCGTGCATGTAGGCGAACTCTCCGGCTCCGCCCGGCGATACGATGTCGAACGCTTCGTCGAGCGGCCGTATTTCGAGCGAATCCCCGATGCCGAAATAGTCGAAATAGCGGCGCATGATGCCGCCCTGCTGCATGCTGCCCACGTAGTGCATCCCCGTGTCGATGGAATGGCCGCGGCGGCGGAACGACTGCAGGCAGCCGCCGGGGACCGCCGCCTGTTCGACTACGCAGACGCCCAGCCCTTCGCGGCTCAGCATGACGCCGCATTCCAGTCCGCCCAGCCCGCTGCCGATGACGATTATGTCGAACTCCTCCTGCATCTTATTCCGGTCGGGTCAGTATGTAAACCGTATTCGACGTGTGCGCGTCCGTGTGCGCCGCGTGGATCTCCAGCCCCAGCCTGCGGGCCGTCTGCTGCAGTTCCGGCGTCGAGGTGAAGTGCAGTTCGCCGTCTGTCTTGTTGAATCCGACGATCTTCGTGGACCACACTTCGGTCATGGCCGTGGTCTTGTGCCGTTCGGCCTTCCCCGCGTCGCCGTCGCGGATGATGATCCGCCCGCCCGCCTTGAGCCGCGCCGCACAGCGTGCGATCAGTCCGCGCTGCTCTTCGGGCTGCATGTAGTGCAGTACGTCGAGCAGCAGGAACGCATCGGCTTCGGGCAGCTCCGCCGTGCGCAGGTCGGCGTGGACGAACTCCGTTTCGGGCCGCCGCAGGAAACTGTGCCGCGCCGTTTCGATCTTCTCCGCGTCGTAATCCACGCCCACGATGCGGCGGCGGTCCGAGAGCATGGCGAGCATGTAGCTCAGCGGTCCGTATCCGCAGCCGAGGTCCACGACGGTCCCTTCGCGCGGCACGATGCGGTCGAAGAGCGTGTAGCACTTCTCCAGCCGTATCTTGACCCGCATGTACCACTCCAGCACGGGGCCTTTGTAGGTGTAGCTCTTGATGAGCATGTCGCGGAAATAGGGGTTGCAGGGCCGGTTGTAGGTCTCGTAGAGTTTGCGGTACTCCCGGCGCATCTGGCGGCATGCGGACTTGGCCTGCGCGGAGTAGTCCGCGGGGTCGCCGCAGGCCGTGCGCGGCAGGATGCGGCTCACGACCAGTCCGTGCTTGATGTAGATGGGCTGGCGTTTGGACGAGATCATGCCGTTGCCGTAGAGGCATATCGGCAGGATGTCCAGTCCTAACTCCGCCGCGAGGTAGAAGGCGCCCTTGTGGAAACGCTTGATCCTGCCGTCGGCCGAGCGCGTGCCTTCGGGGAAGACGATGACGCTGTAACCCTCTGCGACCTTCTGCGCGAGCGCGGGAGCGAGGCGTTCGTACCCGTCTGCGGCGTGGTAGAAGCCCAGATAGCGGACGATGCGCCCGAAGACCGGCGAACGCCACACCCAGCCGTTGGTCACCATCACCGCCTTGGGGCAGATGCTCAGCAGTACGAGGATGTCGATGAACGACTGGTGGTTGGCGATCACCACCGCCGGTTCGGCGAACGTCTCGCCCGTGTCGTTCAGGCGGATGGTTTTGGTGGTGACCATCGCCCGCAGGAATCCCCGCGTCATGTGGTGGATCGACCACTGCACGATGCGCTGCTTGCGTCGTCGCGCCATCGGCAGCGGCCAGAGCGTGAAGATCAGCGCCTGCAGCAGCTGGCATCCCGTCACGAACAGCCCGAATGCGTAGAGGGTGTTGATGAGGCTGCCCAGCGTGTAGGGCGCGCCGCCTTTTTCGGTCTGCGACGAGACGAGCATCCGGAACAGCACGGGCTGTACGGTGTAGGATACCAGCACCACGGCGACGATGCCGAAGAGCGAGATCAGCGCCAGCGAATGGAGCGCCGGATGCCGCGCGAAGATCAGCGCTCCGAGTCCCACGACGACCGTGAAGGCCGAGAAGAAGATGGCCGTCTTGTGCGTGTCGAGCATCCTGCGCCCGGTTTTGTATTCGCTCAGCAGGCCGTCCATGATGAAGATGCTGAAGTCGTCGCCGATGCCGAATATGAAGGTCGAGAGGATGATCGTCACGATGTTGAACTCGATGCCCAGCATGGCCATCAGTCCGAGGATGATGACCCACCCGACGGCCATCGGCAGCAGCGACATGAGCGTCAGTTCGATCCGGCCGTAGCAGAGGAACAGCGCCGCAGTGACCAGTATCGACGAGATCGAGAGTATCAGGTAGAAGTTGCGGTTCACGCTCCGCGCCATTTTCCCGGCGTAGAACGCCCGGTCGGCGGCTACGATGTCGTCCGTCGCCGAGAACGCCGCGTATACCTCGTGCTTGCAGCTGTCAGCCAGCGTCACGTGGCTCAGGAAGATGGGGGACTTCTCCTGCCCGTCGATCCACTCGCGGAATACCTCGCGCGCCGCCGCGGACGCGTAGTCGAGCGGGCCGTACTCCTTTTCGGCCAGCTTCAGCGCGCCGTCGAACGCGCCGTCGGCGAAGCCGTAGCGTTTTTCCGCCTCCCGAATCCCCGCGCGCACCGCTTCCCGCCGCTGCGGAGTCCAGAACCGGCGCCACCGCTCCAGCCGCCGCTGCTGTTCGGCGCTGTCTACCACGAACGATGCGATGCCGGCGTGGGAGTCGATTTTCCCGGCCTGTTTGAGCGAGTCGAGCCGCCGGCCCATGCGCAGGTAGCTTGCGACGGCTTCGCCCGGCGTGTCGGCCGTGGTGATGAAGAGCACCTTCGACCGTTCGCCGTCTTCGTCGGTCAGCCTGCTCAGCCGCTGCTGCGCGGCGGCCAGCCGGGGCGGGTCGTAGTTCAGGTGCATCATGTCGCTGTCAAAGCCGATGCGGTTGAAGAAGAAGAGACATATGAACGTGAGCAGCAGGATCGCCGCCACCAGCGGGCGGTTCCGGTCGGGACGCATTCCCGTGAGCCGCTCCACCCGTTCCAGCACGGCGGACCCCCCCCCGCGTTTCTCCTTACGGATCAGGTGGGGAAGCAGCACCAGACTGAAAAGCGTCGTTCCGACTAATGTCAGCGATGCGAACAGTCCGAAGTCGCGCAGCAGCTGCGAATCGGTGAAGAGCAGTCCCGCGAAGGCGCCGATGGTCGTTATGCTGCCGATGGTCAGCGGATAGGCCAGATCGCGGATGATCTGCCGCGGGTCGTGGCAGTGGTTCGCATGGCAGAGTATGTGGATCGAATAGCTCAGCGCGATGCCCATTACGACGGTCCCCGCACCTACGGCGATCGACGAAATCGTATGGCACGTCAGCGACATGATCGCCAGCGCGAACAGCGCGCCGAGCGCCACGGGAATCAGGGCCAGCAGGACCGCGAACTTGTTGCGGAACGAGAGGGTGATGAACGCCACGATGATCAGGATGGCGACGTTGAGCGTCAGCATCATGTCGCGCTTGATCTGGCGGGCGTTGTAGGCCGCCACGGCGGGTCCGCCGTAATAGTCCGCCGTGATTCCTGCGGCGGCGTATTCGGCGTTCAGCCCCTCCAGCGCCGACTCGATCCGCTCGATCAGCCGGTCGCCGACGCCCGTGTCGCCGCTCTGGTAGTGCGGTGATATGAAGACCAGCAGCGTGGTCATGTCCTTCGAGAAGAGGTAGTCGTCGCAGAGCGTGTAGCTGCCTCCGATGTTCAGCTCCTGCAGCTTGCCCAGCGCGCCGAACGACAGCCCCAGCGGATCGTCGTAGATATATTCGTCGATAAATCCCCCGACGGGCGACAGCAGGCGGCGGTAGTTGCCCTCCATCGCCTGCGCGATGCCCCGCGGGGTGACGAGCGTGTCCATGCGGGCGTAATCCGCTTCCGAAAGCAGCAGCGGCAGGTTGCCCTGCAGGAACGACCGCATGCCGTCCGCCAGTTCGCTGCCGAAGGTCGCTTCGACTTCGGCATAACGCCTGAAAAGCGTGTCGGCGTTGAGCCGCGCCGCCAGCGAATCGGCGCAGGCCATCATCTCGTCGGTCTTGTCGGCCGCATCCTCGCCGGCATTTATCATTACGGCGATCTTGTCCTTGATCTTCAGGTTCGAGAACGCCGCGGCCGCCTTCCGCTCCCCGTCGGGGAAGAATCCGGTGATGTTCTCGCTGAACCGCAGCCGCAGTGCGGCTGAGGCCATCGCCACGACCAGCACTCCCAGCAGCGCATAGAGCAGTGCGCGGCGGGATTCGAAGAAGTCGTACAGGGCGATGAAGAACTTATTCATGGCGGGGCGTGCGTTTACAGAAGACGAGCAGGGCGTAGCTGACCGCCGCGGCCGCGACCGCGCATACGGCGGCCATGACGAAACTGCCCACGACGTACTGGAACATGTCGGCGGCGGCCCTTTCGAGCGTGATCTCCGACAGCGACAGCGGCATTCCGCGCCGCAGTACCTGCGCGCCGGTCCAGTAGCTGCCGTAGAGGATGAAGGGGATCATCGGCGGGATGCTGATGTTCGAACTGAGGATCGCCACGGCCTTGTTGAGCCGTGTGAAATGGGCCGTAACCCCCGCCGCGATCATCTGGTAGCCCCACAGCGGGGCGATGCCGAAGAAGATCCCCAGCCCGATCGAGGCGGCCAGCTGCGGATTCGAATCCCGCGAACGGGTGATGTTGTCCGTCACGAAACGGCGGATATTCTCTTTGGTGAGCGACCGCAGGAACCGCCACGGATAGTAGAACAGCAGGGCGCCCAGCACGAGGAACGTGTTGAGGATGCTGATGCGCGTGAAGTCCTTGCCCGGCCGGAAATGCGTTACGCGTTCGCTCTTTTCGGGGTAGAAGACGTTGACGGGGATGTTGCGCACGGCGATTCCCCGCCATGCGGCCCGCACCAGCACCTCGACTTCGAATTCGTAGCGGCGCGTCAGGAACCGCATGCCCTTCATCCGCCGTACGGGATAGAGCCGGAATCCCGACTGGGTGTCGTCGAGCCGCATGCCGGTCTCGACGCGGAACCAGAAGTTCGAGAATTTGTTGGCGAAGGTGTTCTTGCCCGGCATGTTGTTCGAGCGGAGGTTCCGGGCGCCTACCAGCAGCGCGTCGGGCGTCTTTTCGATCTCTTCGACGAACTTCGGGATGTCCGATGCGAAGTGTTGTCCGTCCGAGTCGATCGTTATCATGTAGCGGTAGCCGTGTTCGCCCGCATGGCGCAGCGCTCGGCGTATGGCGTATCCCTTGCCGCGGTTCGGGGCGTAAGAGATGGTCTCGATGCCCTCGGCGGCCAGTATCTGCGCCGTCGAATCGGTCGAGCCGTCGTTTACGACCAGCACGTGCGCGCAGTAGCGGCGCACGTCGGCGATCACGCGGGCGACGGTTTTTTCGTTGTTGTAGGTCGGGATCACCGCCAGTATGTCGTTCCGGTCGTTCGTCATGGTTCAGGGGTGGCGGTCGCCTTGAGTTTGAGGACCGTTTTTTCGTTGTTCGTGACGACGCAGGTCACTTTTTTCGCCGCCGTGCCGTCGTCTGCGAGGCGGATGTCTATGTCGAGCAGAGTGTCCGCCTGCGGAACGATCATGCCGAGGAACTTGCATTCGCGGATCGCCGTAAAGCGGTGCTTGCGTCCCGTGCCGCGCTCCAGACACTCCCGGACGATCTGCAGCGTGCAGACGCCCGGCAGCACGGGGTTGCCGGGGAAGTGCCCTGCGTAGACCGGATGCGCCGCATCGAGCCGGACCCGGAACGCGAACCGGTCCTCTGCCGAGAGGTAGTTGTCTATGTCGCTGAAGAGTTTCTGCATCTGAGTCGGGATCGGAGGTCAGGGGTTGAATTTCGCGGGATCGACCGCGAGGTTGAATCGTTTGTCGCGGAACTCGTAGACCGAATGTCCGCCTTCGGTTTCGTTCAGCTCCATCCGGTCGAGCGTCATGTTCTCCAAGTCGAAGCGGAGCGTGATCGAGTCGATGTATTTGCGGGCGCGGCGCGACAGCGGGACCATCCGTACGGTCCCCGCGCCCTCCGTTTCGTCGTAGCCGATCTGCCACCCCTCGCCGAACTGCGAGAGGTCGCCCGTCATGCTGGCGCGGATCATCAGCGCGACCTGCTGCAGCATGGGATTGGCCGAGGTGGCCGTTTCGGTCACCTGCCCGGCGGTTCTGAGGATGATGCGGTCGTCGCGGATGATGACCTTGTCGCCCGCAGGCACGGTGTATTCGAGCGCCATGGCTTTGGCGTTGTCGTAGTAGAAACGGCCTTTTAGCTCGATTTCGCCCTTCATCCGGCGCACCTGCCGGTGCTGCGTGAAGTCGCACTGAATGGTCTTGTTCTCGCGGCTGGCTTGGGCGAGCCGCTCCCGGAACGAGTCGGGCAGCTGTCCTTGGGCCGTCAGCGCCGACAGCAGCGCGAGGGGAATTAGCAAGGAGGTTATTTTCATGGTTTTTCGATTTTAAACAGTTCGCATACGGTCGCCGTGCCGTAGCCGCGCCGCTTCAGGTCGTCGAGAACCAGCCGTAGCAGCCGATCCGCGCCGGGACGGTCGTCGTGCAGCAGGATCACCTTGCCGTCGCCCAGCCGGCGGGCTATGCGCTCCGCCACGGCTTCGCGGCTGCGGTGCAGAAGCGTGTCGAACGAGCGGACGCTCCACCCGATGCAGCGGCTCTGCGTCCGCTTCACGGCCCGCGCCACCATCGGGTTGGTGACTCCGAACGGCGGCCGGAAAAGGTGCGTCTCCACGCCGGCGATCCGCCGGAGCGACTCCCTGCACCGCAGGATGTCGGCCGTCATCGCCCGGCTGCTCCGCATCGGGAACCCGGCTGCGTGCTCCCAAGTGTGTATGCCTGTGTCGTGTCCTTCGGCGGCGATGCGGCGCACCAGTTCCGGATGCCGCTCGGCCTTTGCGCCGACGAGGAAGAACGTCGCCCTTACGCCCCTCTCCCGGAGCTGGTCCAGCACGCGGGGCGTCATCTCCGGGTCCGGTCCGTCGTCGAACGTCAGCGCGACGACCCGTCCCGCGGCCCGGTTGCGGCACAGCGTGCGGACGTACGCCCCCAGCCGTATCTGGTAGGAGCAGTAGAACAGGACGAATCCCGCGGCGATTATGACGGCGGCTACATACATGTCAGTTCCATGGCCGATTCGGTGCGGCCCGAAAAGTCGTTGTAAAGTGTGATCTTATGCCCGGCGTTCTCCGCGACCGCCTGCCGGAATACCTCGGCGATCGCTGTAAAGTGCGGCTTGACGCCGGTTTGCGAAGCCCGTATCGCCCGGCCTTCGGACGCTTCCGCGCCGGCTTGCCCGATACAGGCGTTTTCGTTTCCGGATGCCTTTCCGCAGGAGTTTTCCGTATGGTTCTTTTCCCCGCCGCTCTCTCTTTCGTATCTCTTTTCGCAGGTCGCTCTTGCGTATGTTTTTCCGCCGGACTCTCCTTCATGCGCTTTTTCGCTGGGTTCTTCTTGGTGTGCCTTTCCGCCGGTTTCTTCGGCGCGGGGCTTCTCTTCTCCGTCCGTTTCTCCGCTTGTTTCTCCGCCCGCCGGATATCCGCCGTCCGCCGCCGGAGTCTCGGCCGGGATGCGGATTCCCGTGATTTCGGCGACCGAACAGTCGAACCGCTCGGCCGTCAGCACGAAGAATACCGACGATTCGCCCCATCTCCCCTCCTGTGCGACGCGGAGCCGCTGCAGAACCTTCTCGACCGAGGGCGTCGTCTCGTCGAATGCGCCGACCAGCACGGCCCGCGACCAGCCCGCGCCGATGCGCAGTGCGGCGTCCGTAAGCGCGTTTTCGAAACTCGTCCAGCGGTGGACGTAGGTGGTGTTGTAACAGTGCAGTCCGCGCAGCAGGGCGATCTGCGCGCCGACCGTGTTGAAGGTCGACTGGATGAACGGCGTGGGGTTGAGCATCGTCTCATCGCCTGCGATCAGCCCGTCGAGGAATTTCTCGCTGTCAGCGATGCATCCCAGTCCCGTCGCGGTGATTATCGCGTCGATCGGCGCCCGTGCGCCGAATTCCAGCAGCGATTCGATGCCGGCGGCCACGCCCGACTTCACGACACGGCTCATCCGCCGCCGCAGGTTCATTTCGGGAATCAGGACCTTGATGTCGCTGCGCAGCTCCGCGCCCGATGTTATGCAATTGACGTATGCCTTCATTTTGCGAATATCAGAGTGGAACAGTTTCCGCCGAATCCGAACGAATTGGACAGCACCGAATTTACGGCTGCGGATTCCGTCTCCGCGACGGGTCGCAGCCCCAACTCCGGAATCGGCTCCGCGAATCCGGGATTGCCGTAGCGCAGTCCGTGTCCGATGGCCAGCGCTGACAGCACGGCTTCGATGCCGCCGGCCGCGGCCAGCGCGTGCCCGGTGAAGCCTTTCGTCGAACTGAACGGCGGCACCTGCTCGCCGAACAGCCGTCGCAGGGCGGTGCCTTCGGTCAGGTCGTTGTTCGGCGTCGCCGTGCCGTGTGCGTTGATGTAGTCCACGCGCTCCAGCCCGCTTCGGGCCAGCGCTTCGGCCATGGCGCGGTACGCTCCCTCGCCCGTCTCGGACGAAGCGGTCTGGTGGTGGGCGTCGTTGGCGTTGGCATACCCCGCAAGGCGGCAGTAGGAGCGCATGCCCGGCGCTTCGCGCGCAAGGACGATATATCCCGCCCCTTCGCCCAGATTCAGCCCTGCGCGCGTGGCGTCGAACGGGCGGCACCGCTCCCGGTCGAGAATCGAGAGCGAGTTGAATCCGTTGAGCGTGAAGCGGCACAGCGCGTCGGTGCCTCCGGCCACCACGTAGTCGGCCATGTCGTTTTCGAGCAGCAGCGCGCCGGTGATGACGGCGTTCGCGGCCGACGAGCAGGCCGTGCTGACGGTCGCCGTGTAACCCGTGATGCCGCAGTACTCCGCGATCCGGCGGGTGCTGTCGGCGCAGTCGTGCCCCGCCACTGAGCGCAGGCGTCCTCTGCCGTTGTCTGACCTGAAGGCGCGGTAGAAATTCTCCGTGAGGTCCATGCCGCCGACCGAGGTCCCCGAAACGAGTGCCACGCGCGCCGCGGCGGGAATCGCCGCATCGGCCACGGCCTGCGCCGCGGCGATCATCCCCAGCAGGGCCGTGCGCGAAGGGGTCTCGCGCGCTGGGATGCCGAGCAGTTCGCCGAGCGCCCGGTTGTCGTGCCGGACCTCGCCGACGGGCACGTCGACGGCCGAACGGAAAAGCGTCAGCTTCCCGATCCCGCTGCGTCCGGCCCGCAGGGCCGCCAGCGTCTCCCCGGCCCCGTTGCCGAGTGCCGAGATGATCCCTATGCCCCGGACGGCTATGTTCATTTGCGGTTTTTACGGATATAGTCGGCCAGCGTGGCGACCGAGTGGAATATCGGTTTGGCTTCGGCCGGGTTGGCCAGCCGGATGCCGTAGTGTTTTTCGAGCAGGAGCGTGATTTCGAGGGCGTCGATCGAATCCAGTCCGAGTCCTTCGCCGAACAGCGGCGCGTCGGTGGCGATCTCTTCGGCGGTGATCTCCTCCAGATTCAGCGCTTCGATAATCTGCTGTTTGAGTTGCAGTTCCAGATTTTCCATCGTATCTATTCGAGTTTTTCGGTTAATGTCAGTTCACAGTCGTACTCCCCGCCGCAGAGTTCGCACCAGCCCCACACGACGGCGTCTATGCGTCCTTGGGCGATCAGTCCTTCGGCGTATTTCCGGATAAAGTTACAGCTTTTGTCGGGGAACGCAAAAAAAGTGCTTTCGCCTTTCAGCCCGTGCTTGATCGCGATCTGCCCCAGCATGATGTTCGGGAGCGTGTAGACGAACACCGCCGGAGAGGCCCCGCCCCCGTCGTCGGCGTCGATGACGGCCTGATGGCGCATGTCGCTGTCGAGCGATGCGCTGCGGTTGGCCAGCACCACGCCGATCCGCTCGGCCGGGCAGTCGGGCCGTCGCCCGGCCAGCAGTTCGCAGGATGCGACGTATGCCAGCTTGCAGAGGTCGTCCATCTTCGAAAACTTCATGTTCGGGTCTGCCAGCGCGCGGTATCTCTCGCGGATGAAGACGCCGAACGGCACCTCCGGATGCCGCGTTATGGCCACGTGCGCCGTGTCGCGTGCGGCGCGTATCCGTCCGGTCTCGCTGCAGCCTGCCTGCCCGGCGTTTGTTATGACGTTGTTTCCGTTCGCTGCGGCGCTGCTTTCGTCCGCTCCGGTGAATCCGGGTTGTCCGCCGGCTGTTTCCTGCCTGCGTTTGTTCTGTGCGTCGTCCCGGTCGGTTTCGGCGCCGTTTGTCCCGTCCTGACGGGCGGGATTTTCTCCGTCGCAGTATCGTCCGCCGAAAACGTCGCTTCGCTCCGCCGCGGCCTTCTCGTCCGTGCTGCCCGTCTCGTCCGTGCCGTATGCGTTCCGGCCCGTCCCGCGCCGGAATACCGCCGCGGCGTTGCAGCCGCCGAATCCCGATGCCGTTTTCAGCGCGGCGTCCGTCCGGGTCGTGCGGTGTTCGGCGCTTATGTTCAGCGGATAGGGCACCCCGCACTCCGCATAGCCTTTGACGCCGAAGACGCTCCCTTCGGCCAGTCCGTGCACCGTGACGATGCTTTCGATGACGCCCGAAGCGCCGAGCGTATGCCCGAAATAGGGTTTCAGCGAGTTGCAGGGCGTGCCGCACAGTCCTGCGAGATGCAGCGCCCGGCTCTCCATCTCGTCGTTGTAGAGCGTCGCCGTGCCGTGGGGATTGACCATGCCGATCGCTGCGGCGCCGAGCGACGCTTCGCGGAGCGCCGCGCCGATTGCGAACGCGAGTCCGTCGCCCGTGCGCGACGGAGCCGATATGTGGTTCGCGTCGTTGGAGATGCCGCCTCCCGCCACGGTGACGCCCGTGGCCGAAAGCTCTCGATCGGTCGTGAGCAGCACCGCGCCGCCGGCTTCGCCCAGCGTCAGCCCGTCGCGCGCCGCGTCGTAGGGGCGGCAGAGCGCGGGACTTACCGATTTGAAGGCGTTGAATCCGCTGACGATGAAATCGCACAGCAGGTCGAATCCCGCGACGAAGACATGGTCGTACTCGCCGCTGCGGATCAGCCGCGACGCGACGACGATGGCCGACACGCCCGAAATGCAGGCGTTCGAGATCACCAGCGGCCGGTTCGCCGCCCCGAAATGCCTTCCGACGACCTCCGCCGTGTCGTTCAGGTCGCATTTCGCCGGATCGCCGTTCAGCAGGCCGATGTTGCCTTTGGTCGTGGAGAGCAGGATGAGCGTCCGTTCGTCCGCGGGCGACACGCCCGATCGGGCGATCACCTCGCCGAGCGTCAGCAGCGCCAGTCGTTCCGCGGGCGTGTATTCCGCCACTGCCCGCTCCGCTGCCAGCTGCGCAAACCGTTCCGGGTCGATCCGGCAGACGGGTGTGCCGTCGTGCCATGCCGAGAGATTCGTCCTCCCGGCGCGCACGGCCTCCATATTCTCCCGCGTGCCGAATCCGAGCGCTGACAGGATGCTGTCGGGTCCCCACCAGACCGCTACTTCACGTCCCATCTCTCCTTCCATTTGCGGTAGAACTCCGGCGCGAGCAGCTGCAGCTCGCCGCGGGCGTCGAGAAACACCTGCGTCGAGCTTCCCTCGGCGACGATTTCGCCGTCGGTGGCGCTGCGGATCGTGTATTCGAAACATATTTTCGCCGCTTCGGTGGCGATATAGCGGGTCTCGACCACGGCGGTGTCGTTTACGCGCAGCGGCTTTTTGTATTGCAGCTGCAGTTCGACGATCGGCGCGGTGTATCCGCTGGCATGGATGTCCATGTAGCCCAGCCCCGCGAATTCGCGCCCGAAGGCCTCGCGTCCGTCCTCGAAATAGCGCACGTATTCTCCGTGCCACACGATCTGCATCGAGTCCACCTCGCTGAACCTTACGCGCAGCGACGTCTTGCCGACCAGACTCGCCTCGGCTGTTTTTCTGCGTACCATCACTCTTCCATGTATATTTTCATCCGGCACTCGGCGACGGGCTTTCCGCCGCATTCGGTCCGTGCCGAAAGCAGGGTTACGTTCATTACCGCCTGTTCGACGGCGATCGTCGTGACGAGCCGGCTGCCGACCGGGGGCAGTGCGTGGACTTTCAGGTCGTTCACGGCCCCGATATATCCCAGCCGCACCTTTTCGCCGCGGCTGCGGTCCATGTATCCTGCGCGCAGGGCGGCCGACTGGGCGATATGCTCGATCAGGCCGCACTCGCTGAGCGCGCCCTCTTCGACGAAGATGTTGTCTTCGCATACGGTCAGCCCGCTGCGGGCGCATCCGTCTTCGCCGATGCCGTAGAAGGCATCCGCCATGACGATCGGCGGCCGCTGCGGAATGTATTCCACGATTTCGTCCGCCGCAATCAGGGCTTTCTCAGGTACTCCCATAAAGGTCCTTTTTTATTTCGTTTCAGCCGCAGCGTATCGACCAGCGCGCTCTGCGGGTCGTCGGGGAAAACCCACGCCTTGCCCGTCGCGGCGGCCGCGCTGCGGGCCTCTTCCAAGTCGAAGTCCGGGGCGATGTAATAGGCCGGCGCCAGCAGGTCGTCGTCCGGGCCGATGACGCCTTCGCGTGCGGCCAGCTCCGCCAGCCGGGTGTGCGGATAGATGCGCATGCCCGCATAGGGGAACATGACGGTGTATTCCAGCCGGCGCGAATTTTCGATCGTTTCGCGCACATGCTCCCGCGTGTCGCCGTACCCGCCCAGAATCAGGAAGTGGGCGTAGTAGACGCCGTTGTCCAGCGCCAGCCGGCTGGCCCGCACGACGTCGCCGAAGGTGAAGCGTTTGCCGTAGGCTTCCAGCGTCCGGTCGCAGAACGACTCGGTGCCGAATTCGATGTGGGTCAGGCCCGAAGCCCTGAAGAGCCGCATCTGCTCGGCGTCGATGCCCCGCGGCGAGAAGTAGGCGCCCCACGCGACGTTCGTCCCGCGCCGGATGAGCGTTTCGGCCAGCCGGACGTTGTATTCGGGGCGGATGTTGAACACCGAGTCGGTGAAGAACAGGTAATTTATGCCGTAATCGCGCTTGGCGCGGAGGATGTTTTCGGCGATGATTTCGGGGTCCATCGTGCGCACGCACCGCCCGTCGATATGAGGATACGAACAGTAAATGCACTCGTAGGGGCATCCCCGCTTGGTCTGGATGTTGAGCATGCCGCTCCGCTTCCAGTAATACCCGGTCAGCTCCGGCTCGAACTCCACTTCGATCGCCGGCAGGTAGCTGCGCCGTCCGTTTTCGGTGCGTTCGTTTCCGGTGGGGCTGTTGGTGCGTTCGTTTCCCGTGGGTGTGTTTTCCGTGAGACGGTTTTCCGTAGGTCTGTTTCCCGTGCGCCCGTCGCGGGTGTAGACCGCCGGAATGTCTGCCCCGGTTTCGCCCCGCTCCAAGGCTCCGATCAGCTCCGCCAGCGGCCCTTCGCCCTCGCCGTGAATGCCGTAATCGGCCCCCAGCTCCCGCATGAACGCCTGCGGATAGATCGAGAATCCCGCCCCGCCGATAATCAGGGGTGCGTCGCTGGCCGCGCGTATGACGTCGATCAGCGCCTTGTACTCCGGCAGAAACCCCCGTCGGTCGAGCGAATTGGCGCCGTCCACGTTGCGCAGCGACACCCCGATATAGCGGGGCGCGAGCGTGCGGATGCGTTCGGCCAGCTCTTCGTCCGTGAGCAGGTTGCAGTCGGCCGTATCGACACGTATCCCGCTTATCGTGCGCTCAAGGTAGGTTTTCAAGTAGGAAATTCCGAGCGGATAAACGGGGTAGGGCGACGTGTGGCGGTTTGCCGAAATGAGTAATATGCTACATGCGCTCACGACCAGAACCGATAGAAATTGAACCATTGCTGCGGATAGCGCCTTACCACGGCTTCGAGCGAGCGGACGTAGCTTTCGAGCACGGCGTTCGGGGTTTTGCCGTCCGGCGCCTCCGGAATGTCGAAGATGAAGCGGTAACGCCTGCCGCGTTCGCGCATCGCATAGTAGAATACCGCCGGCGCCCGGAACTTCTCGGCGACGACGAAGGGTCCCGCCGGGAAGAGGGCCTTGCGGCCCATGAAGGTCACCGGCGCCGTGGCGCCGCCTTCGACGAAGCGGTCGCCCTGAAAGCAGACGTACTCCCTGCGGTCGAGCACCTCCTTGATCCGCAGGATCGACTCGATGCCGCCCTCGTTCACGGGGATCACCTTGTAGCCCTCCTGCCTGCAGTGCTTGTCCATGACGTTTTTGATCCGCCGGTATTCGGCGTCGTACATCACGAGGTGCATCCTGCGGGCGTAGTCGCCGAAGAACCCGGCCCCCGTGCCCCAGCAGCCGACGTGCGCGCCGATGATCACCGCGCCGCGCCCGCCGTCGAGCAGACGCAGGAAAGCGTCGTAATTCTCGAACTCGAACTTGTACCGGTCCGCCATGCCGCTGCCGATGGCCACCCGGTCGATGATGGTCTGCCCCAGCGCGTAATAGTGGGCATAGAGTTTGACCGCCGAGCGGAAAACGCCGTAACGGAGTATGCGGCGGTTATAGAACCAGACGGCCCGCGTGGCGCGGGGTGCGAAAGGGATGAAGTAGACGACTACCAGCGAGAGGAAAGCGTACGCGGCGCGTATTCCGAACACGTTCATCAGGAAGATGAAGAAACCGTATCCGAAAGATCCGCCGCGCGAGCGTCCGCTCCACCGTTTGTCGTTATTTGCCATTCGTCCGGCTGATGATCAGGTCGTAGAAGTCCTGAAAAGTCTTCAGCTCCTTGAAGTCGGGACCCGTGAGCGTCACGCCGAAATTCTTGTCGACGAGCACCACGACGTCCACCAGATCGAGGCTGTCGAGGTCGAGCGTTTCGAGCAGCGGCGCATCGGGGGTGATGACCTCCTGCTCCACTTCGAATTCGTCGGCCAAAACGGTATTGATTTTTTCGATGAGTTCCTGTTGTGTCATTGTCTGCGTGGGATTTATTTGCATTTCTTGATAATGAGGGTCGAGTTGGTTCCGCCGAATCCGAACGAGTTTGACAGAAAGCGGTCGAAGGCGAGGTCCACCTTGCGGGCGGGGATGTTGAGCTTCGAGGTGGCTTCGTCTCCCTGCGCGAAATTGATGTTCGGGGCGATGAATCCGTGCTCCATCATCAGCATCGAGTAGACGATTTCGCTGGCTCCCGCCATCCACATTTCGTGGCCGGTCATTGACTTGGTCGAGGCGACGTAGGGCTTGTTCGCGCCGAACACCTCGTCGATGGCCAGCGCTTCGTTGTAGTCGCCCAGCGGCGTCGAGGTGGCGTGGGCGTTGACGTAGGGAATCTCTTCGGGCTGCATGCCCGCGTCCGCCAGACAGCGCAGCAGCGAGCGGCGCGGTCCGTCCACGTTCGGCACGGAGATGTGTTCGCCGTTCGACGAGAATCCGTATCCGGCCACTTCGCCCAGTATCGCCGCGCCCCGGCGCACCGCCGAGTCGTAGCTTTCGAGTATCACGGTCGCCGCGCCTCCGCTCGGCACCAGCCCGTCGCGGTCCTTATCGAAGGGGCGCGATGCCGCCGCAGGGTCCGATTCGCGCTTCGAGAAGGCTCCCAGCCCGTCGAAACTGCCGACCGAATAGAGGTTCACCTCCTGCGCTCCGCCGCATACGACGCGCTCCTGCAGTCCCTGCCGGATCATCAGGTACCCCATGCCGATCGCGTGCGAGCCGCTGGCGCAGGCCGCCGAGAGGGTGAGGTTGACGCCCCGCAGGTTGAAGATCACCGAGAGGTTCATCGTGACGGTCGAGTTCATCGACTGGAAGATGTTTCCCGAACCGACCATCGCCGTATTCCGCTTGGCGCGGATGATGTCGATGCCCTCGATCACCGGGGCCGCGCTGCTGTCATTGCCGTAGATGATGCCGACCTCGTTGGCCGCCAGAAACGCTTCGTCCATTCCCGCATTGCGCATCGCCTCGGCCGTGGCCATGTAGGCGTACTCGCCCTGCTGGGGCAGGCAGAGCCGCTTGCGGCGGTCGAGCGCCCCCTTCAGTTCGGGGCGCTTGACGATGCCGGTCAGCGCCGATATGTATCCCAGCTCCCTGCGCTCCGGGTCCAGCCCGATGCCCGAACGCCCTTCGCGCAGCGATTCGGTCACTTCGCCGAGGCTGGTGCCGATCGAGGACCAGATGCCCAGTCCGGTGATGACTACTCTGTTTTCCATGGTGTCAGGTATATAATCCTCCGTTGATCGATATCACCTCCCCCGTGATGTAGGAGGCCTTGTCCGAGATGAGGAACATCGCCAGATCGGCGACCTCCGCCGCCTCGCAGAAGCGTCCGGCGGGTATCTGCTTTTTGAGTTCCGCTTCGTCGAGGTCGGCGGTCATGTCCGTGCGTACGAATCCCGGCGCGATGGCGTTTACCGTCACCCCCTTCTTGGCCACCTCCTGCGCCAGCGCCTTCGTCGCCGCGATCACGCCGCCTTTGGCCGCCGAATAGTTGGTCTGTCCGGGCAGTCCCTTGATTCCCGACAGCGAGACGATGTTGATGATGCGGCCGAAACGTTTGACCAGCATGTCCTTCAGCAGCGGGCGCGTGACGTTGTAGAATCCTCCGAGGCCGGTATCCACCACCGAATGCCACTGCTGCGGCTCCATCCACATCATCAGAGAGTCGCTGCGGATGCCCGCGTTGTTCACCACCACCTCGATGACGGCTCCCTTGTGCCGCTCCTGCCACGCCGCGATCGCCGCCGCGGTCTCTTCGCCCGCGGCCACGTCGAACCGCAGGGTCTCCCCGTCGCCGCCCGCGGCGCGGACGCCTTCGAGCGTCCTTTGGGCTTCGTCGGCGTTCGAGCGGTAGTTGATGAGTACGTAGTAGCCGCTCCGGGCCAGCTTGAGACATATTTCGCGGCCTATGCCCCGGCTTCCGCCGGTGACGAGCGCATATTTCGTCGGTTCGGTCATGCTTGCTGTTTGAGGAAATTTTCGATGGCTGCGATCTCCCGGTATTTGGGCGTGTCGTCGATGAACTTGGGTACGATGCGGCGGATGTCGTCGTACAGCTGCCGGGTCTGGGCCGACAGTTCTGCGGCGCACTCCAGATAATCCGCGGCCTGCACCAGCGCCAGCATCTCGATCGCCAGCACCTGATAGCCGTTTTCGATCACCTGACGGGTCAGCATCGCGGCGTTGGTGCCCATGCTGACGATATCCTGATTGTCGTTGTTGTTGGGTATCGAGTGGACGTACATCGGATTCGAAAGCGTCTGCGATTCGGCCGTGGTCGAGGTCGCCGTGAACTGCGCCGCCTGCAGGCCGTAGTTAAGCCCCAGCTTGCCGAGGTTCACGAACGGCGGCAGCGTCTCGTTGATGCGGTCGTGGAAGAGGTAGTTCAGCTGCCGCTCGGCGAGCATCGTCATCTTCGTGACGGCGATCTTGAGTTTGTCCATCTCCAGCGAAACGTAGTCGCCGTGGAAGTTGCCGCCGTGGTAGATGGTCCCCGTCTTGGGGTCCACCACCGGATTGTCGTCCACCGAATTGAACTCCTCGACGAGTATCTTCTCCGCCTGTTCGAGCGTTTCGAGCACCGGACCCAGTATCTGGGGCGTGCAGCGCAGCGAATAGTAGGGCTGCACCTTGTGCTTGAAGGTCGGAGCCTCGCCCGTGTCGCCGCTGTAAAGTTCCGTTTCGCGCTTGCGCAGGCGGCGGCTCGACGCGCATATTTCGCGCATCCGGCGGGCTATTTCGATCTGCCCGGCGTGGAGCTTGCAGGCGTTGAGCGGCTCGGCCATGAAGTCGTCGTACGATTCGACCACCTCGTTGAGCATCACCGAAGCCTTCACGGCCCAGTCGAGCAGGCGGCGGGCCTGCGCGAGGTTCACCATGCCGATTCCCGTCATCACGGCCGTGCCGTTGGTCAGCGCCAGCCCGTCGCGGATGCGGAGCCTGAGCGGCGTTATGCCGCACGCCTTCATCGCTTCGGCCGCAGGGACGACTTCGCCGCGGAACGAGACTTCCGATTCGCCGATCAGCGCCAGCGCGATATGCGCCAGCTGCACCAAGTCGCCACTGGCGCCGACGCTGCCGTGGCGCGGCACGAGCGGATATATTTCGTTGTTGAGGAAATCGGCCAGAATCCGCACCACGTCGGGATGTACGCCCGATTTGGCGTTGAGAAAGGTTTGCAGGCGCGCAAGCATGGCCGCACGCACGCAGATGTCGGGCAGCGTCTCGCCCGCGCCGCAGCTGTGCGAACGTATGATGTTGTATTGCAAGCTGTTCAGGTCGGCGTCGCCGATCCGGTACTGCGCCATGGGGCCGAAACCGGTGTTGATGCCGTATATTACTTTTCCCTGCTCGAAATCTTCGAGAAAACGGTAGCAGGCCTCGACTTCCCGGAGTTCCGCTTCGCCGAGCGAAACTTCTGTCCGGTTGAAAATCCGGCCGTTAATGGAGTCCAAGTCCGAATAGTGCATTTTTTGAACGGATTTATGGCTCCAAAAATACAAAAACTATCTCAATAAATCCTTTATATGGTCACTTTTTTGTTTCCGTTGTCCACTCCGGCCGTGCTCTGCGGGCCGGGTGCCGGACCCGCCGCGCTCCTTCCGCTTTCCGGACGCCGGCCGTTCGCGGTGTCGTGGCGGCTTTCCGGATTTGCCGTTTCGGAGACTCTTTTGAACATTCATGGCGGATATTGCCGGGATTTTATTATTTTTGTCCGGACTTTCCCGCTTGCCTATGAAATCGAAAGACATCTTCACGTTCCGCGACGCCGAGAAACAGGCCGGCCCCGTTGCCTTCTCGACGATGCTCAAGCCGGCCGGCTCGGCCTGCAACCTCGACTGCCACTACTGCTATTACCTCGACAAGGCGGTGCAGTACGGCGGCCGGCAGGCCGTGATGAGCGACGAACTGCTGGAACTTTACGTCAAACAATACATCTGCGCCAACGAAGTCGATACGGTCCAGTTCTGCTGGCACGGCGGCGAACCGCTGCTGCTGGGCGTCGATTTCTACCGCCGGGCCATGGAGTTCCAGCGGAAATACGCCGACGGCAAACGCATCGAGAACACCCTTCAGACCAACGGCACGCTGGTCGACGAGGCGTGGTGCGACCTGTTCGCGTCGAACAATTTTCTGGTGGGCGTCTCGCTCGACGGTCCCGAAGACATTCACGACGCTTTCCGCCTTACCAAAGGCGGCAAGCCGACCTTCGCGCGCGTCATGGAGACCGTGCGGATGTTCGAACGCAGCGGCGTGGAATTCAATACGCTGAGCGTCGTGAACCGCCGCTGCGAAGGCCGCGGCGCGGAGATCTACCGCTTCTTCCGCGACACGGTCCACAGCAAATACATGCAGTTCCTGCCCGCCGTGGAGCATGTCGTCGACAAGCCGGGCTTCCACCGTCCGCTGATCGTCTCCCCCGACCGCGAAGGCGCGCGGGTGGCCGAGTGGTCCGTCACGGCCGAAGGCTACGGGCGTTTTCTGTGCGACGTTTTCGACCAGTGGGTCGTGGGCGACGTGGGCCGCTATTACGTCCAGATGTTCGACGCCTCGCTGGCTCAGTGGTGCGGCGTGCAGCCGGGCGTCTGCTCGATGGGCGAGACGTGCGGCGACGCGCTGGTCGTCGAGCACAACGGCGACGTCTACTCCTGCGACCACTTCGTCTACCCCGAATACAAACTGGGCAACATCGCCCAGACCCCGCTCGACGAAATCTACCGCACGGCCAAACGCCGCGAATTCGGTCTGAACAAACGCAACACGCTGCCCTCGGAATGCCTGCGCTGCAAATTCTACTTCGCCTGCCGTGGCGAGTGCCCCAAGCACCGCTTCGACCGCGGCGCCGACGGAAGCCCGAAAAACTCGCTCTGCGAAGGTTTGAAAATCTACTTCCGCCACGTGGAGCCGTACATGGAATACATGCGCGATCTGCTGTCTAAACAGCAGGCTCCGGCGTGGGTCATGCCCTTCGCCCGCAAACGCATGGGGCTGGAATGACCCTGCCCGGCATACGAATACGCCTGCATCATTCTCCGGGTGCAGGCGTTTTATTTGTGTCCGGCGGATGCCGCCCTATTCGGGTTTTGTCCGGTAAATGGTTGTCTTGTCGGTTTTGCCGGAGACGGCCTCTCCCGGCGAGGGGGTTGCCGCACCTTTCACTCCGCTCTTTTCCGGCCGTTTTTTCCGGAAGACCCACAGCAGCGGAAGCAGCGCCGCCAGCGTGATGACCGCCACCACGCGCAGGGCGTCCGTGACCCCTTCGACGTAGGTCTGCGCCGCGGAGATGGTCTCGTGTGCGGCGTGGTAGGAGGTCCGCGCCGAGAGGATCACCGTCAGGAGGGCGATTCCGATGCTTCCGGCCAGCTGTTTGATGCTGTTCGAAATGCCGGCCGCCGCGGCCATGTCCTGCTGGGTGAGGTTCTTGAGCGAGAAGAGGTTGAGCGGCGCGAACGTAAGTCCCATGCCGAAGCCGCGCAGATAGAGTATGAAGAGAATATGTCCGTGCGTGGTGTGGAGCGTGAAACGGCTGGCGAGCCAGAAACTCAGCGCCATGACCAGAATGCCCGCTGCGCTCAGCAGCAGCGGCCTGACATAGCGGGTCAGATAACCCGAAACGGCCGAGAGCACGCCCTGAATCACGCCTACGGGCAGAAACATGCTTCCCGCCGCCAGCGCCGTGTATCCCAGTCCCCGCTGCATGTAGAGCGGCAGCAGGTAGGTGCCGCCGAGCATGCCTATGGCGAAGAGCGTCAGCACGGCCATCGAAATTCCGAAGTTGCGCTCCGCGAGCAGCCGGATCTGCAGCAGCGGCGCGGGATTGCGCAGCTCCGCGGCGATGAACCACGCCAGCGCCGCCCCCGCGACGATGAAACAGCCGATCACTTCGGGTGCGCTCCACCCGCCGGGATTCGACGGCGAATTGCCCCGCGCCAGCGCATAGATCGCCAGCGGCATGAAGAGCACGATGGCCGCGAACCCCTGCCAGTCGAACGGGCTGCGCGTCTGGTCCTTCCACTCCTTCTGGACGAATGCCGCGAGCAGGACGGCCAGCAGTCCTACCGGCACGTTTACGTCGAATATCTTGTGCCAGCTGTACGCATCGACCAGATAGCCGCCCAGCAGCGGCCCGAACGAGATCGAAGCCGCCGCGGCCATCGACCACAGACCCAGCGCCAGACCGCGCTCCGCGGGCTTGAACTCGCGCGTCACGATCGCCAGTCCCAGCGCTTGGATGATGCCGCTGCCTACGCCCTGCAAGGCCCGCGACCCGATCAGGAACGGGTCGCTCGAAGCCTTGCCGCAGAGCCACGAGCCGAGCGTGAACAGCACCAGTCCGAGAATGTAGACGCGTTTGTTGCCGAACCGGTCCGCAAACCACCCGGCCGACGGAAGCATGATCGTCATCGTAATCATGTAGGCCGTGATGACCCATTCGGCCGACGAGATGCCGATGCCGAAGGCCGACATGATCGCCGGCAGTCCGACGTTCACCACCGTCACGTCCAGCACGGCCATGAACGTTCCGAGCATGATCATGCCCAGAATCCACCATTTGTAGCCGCTGCTTTGCCGTATGTGTTCGCGCAGATTCGCCATTGCGCGGCAATGCGTCAAAAAAAATGCCACCACTGCGGCGGCGGACCGAAGGGCGGGGAAAACCGGCGGCCTGAACAGCCGCCGCAGAGCAATCTGTACGACCCGTGTCCGGGGAATCGCAACGCAGGGCGTCCGGGCGGCAAAACCCGCAGATGCGGATAAGGCAGCGTCTGAAAAAGAAGGAACGTTCTCGAAGAGAGAACGTTCCGTACGTGCAGGTCCTGTAAGCCGGGTTCTGTTTCCGGGGCGAACCCCGGACCTCTGTCATTTATCTAGGGCGGCAGTCTCCTGCCGTCTCAAGCAACCTACCCCCCGGCATCGGGCGAGCAACCCTTAATTGCCGGTATACACGGTCTTGCAACCCGCGAGACGTACTGCCGGGCGACATCGCTGCCCCCGCGGTGGGCTTTTACCCCGCCTTTTCACCCTTACCCGCCGGGAAATCCCTTGTGGGCGGTTCTTTTCTGTTACGCTCCTATACCCTCACGGATATCAAGTCATTAGCTTGCGCGGCGCTCTGCGTTGCCCGGACTTTCCTCTCCCGGCCACGGCCGGCAGCGACAGAGCGGACCTGCACCGCAAAGGTAATAAAATTCGGCGGTATTCCCGCTTTGGGGGCGTGATATTCGGAAAATGCGTTTCCGTCCTCCGTGCGGGCCGTCCCGATGCGGCGCGGGCGAACTTTTTTGGAAATATCGGATTAAATAGTACTTTTGCTAAAAGGCTGATTCCGTCTCCGGCGGCAGCCGAATCGTGCGAATAACCCGGCTTATGACTGATAACGTGCAAACAATCAACATGCAAGACAACCGTACGGTTGTCGGCCTGCTGCGTGCCGGGGACGAAAAATGTTTCGACGCGCTCTTCCGCCGCTATTATAAACCCCTCTGCACCTACGCCACCCGTTTCGTCGCTCCGGCCCGCGCCGAGGAGCTGGTGCAGGATACGCTGATGTGGGTCTGGGAAAACCGCACGTCGCTGCTGCCCGAAATGCCCCTCAAGTCGCTGTTGTTCACCATCGTCAAGAACAAGTCGATCAACCATATGTCGCGCGATACGATCAAAAACCGCGTGATCCGCCAGCTCGCCGAATACTACGAGGAGGAGTTCGACGATCCCGATTTTTACCTCGAAGGCGAACTGGTGGAACGTCTCACGGCCGCGCTGCGCAAGATGCCGCCCGAATTCCAGCAGACTTTCCGCATGCACCGGCTCGAAGGCAAGACCCACAAGGAGATCGCCGCCGCGCTCGGCGTGTCGCCGCAGACGGTCAATTACCGGATCGGCCAGACCGTGCGCTTGCTGCGCGAGGAGCTTAAGGACTACTGGCCGCTCATCGTTTTGCTGTTGTGGCCGGACCTGCACTGAAAAAATACCGAAAATTCCATATTTTTTTTGAATTCCGTTTAGCATCCTCTGCCGACGGATTGTATTACTATGTAGACAAGCGAACAGATGACCGATTTACAGATCAACGAAGAAGTATTGACAGCCTACCTGAGAGGCGAGCTGAATGCTGCGGAAGCCGCGGCCGTCGAAGCGTGGTACGACGCGTCGGCCGCCAACCGCAGACTGCTGGGGGAGATTTATTACATATTGTATGTCAACGACCGCATCAACGATACGGCCGGCATCGACGTCGAGCGTTCGCTCCGGCAGCTCAAGCGCCGCATGCACGCCGGACGCCGCATCTCCCTGCGCCGCATCACGCTCCGTGCCGCCGCTGCCGCCGCCGTGGCGGTGATTCTGCTGGCCGGGGGCGTTACCACCGTGTCGCTTTCCAAACGCCTTGCGCAGCCCCTGACCGTCATCACCCATCTGGGCGAACGTTCGCAGGTGGTGCTGCCCGACGGCACCAAGGTCTGGCTCAACTCCGCCAGCAGCGTCGAGTACGTCGCTCCGTTCTTTTCGCGCGAACGCCGCGTGAAGATGGACGGCGAAGCCTATTTCGAGGTGCAGCACGACGCTCAGGCGCCCTTCGTCGTCTCGACCAACGGACTCGACATCAAGGTGCTCGGCACCCGCTTCAACATCCGCAACGACGACAACGACCACCGCATCACCACCGTCCTGCTCGAAGGCGCCGTCAAGGCCTACGCTTCGGGAGACGAGAAGGCCGCCGTACGCCTGCGTCCCTCGCAGCAGCTGGTCTTCGACACCCGGACCGGCGCCATGCGCCTGACCGACGAACCTTCGGCCGACCGGTCGATCAACTGGATCGACGGCCGCTTCTGCTTCGAGCACGACACCTTCGCCGAGATCGTCGCCGAACTCAAACGCTACTACAACGTCGACGTCCGCTTCATGGACGATGCCCTGCGCAGCGAACGCTTCTCCGGCGACTTCCGCGTCGAGGACGGCATCTACCACATCATGTCGGTGCTGCAACTTACCTATAAGTTCACCTACAAGGTCGTCGGCAACGACATCGAAATCTACCCGAATCCTAAACGATAACCTAATACGAACCTAAAAACCGTCTGACAGCCTATGGAAGAATAATACGTCTGTTTTCGCAGGCCGCTGTACGCAGCGGCGGCTCTTGACAAACTACTTTCAAAATCTTACCTAAATCCAGATCCATGAAAAAAACTTACCTTGCAGCGGGCAGGGGAGTGCATGCCGTCTCCGCATGTTTCCGTTGTCTGCTTCTCATCCCGATTTTCGTATTGGGATGCTTCGGCGCTCATGCCGCAGCACAGACGCAGCAGGCCGTTTCGCGCGTCAGCCTCGACGTCCGGGACGCCGCTATCGTCACCGTTTTCCAAACCATTCAGCAGCAGACCGGCTGCTCGTTCGTCTACAACACGTCGGACATCGACACCGACCGCAAAGTGACCGTTTCCGCGCAGGACGAGCCGCTGACAGCTCTGCTCGACAAACTTTTCGCAGGTTCCGACATCGCCTACACGCTTCGCGACAAGCACGTCGTCCTTTCGAAGAAAACTAAAAATTCCCCCCCCCACAGCGCTCAGGGCGGAGTAAGCGGAACCGTTAAGGACGCTCAGGGCATGCCGCTGATCGGCGCCACGGTGCTGATTCAGGGCACGACGACCGGCGTCGCCGTCGATTTGGACGGCAACTTCTCGCTGCCGCAGGCCAAGGTCGGCGACACGCTCGAAATTTCGCTGATCGGCTATGCCAAGCAAACCCTTCCCGTAACCGGCTCCGCACCCCTTCAGGTCGTAATGCTCGAAGACAACGAGGTGCTCGACGCCGTCGTGGTGACCGCCCTCGGTATCAAGCGCGCCGAGAAATCGCTGACCTACAACGTGCAGGAGGTGGCCGGCGACATCGTCACTTCGGTCAAGGACGCCAACTTCATGAACTCCCTTTCGGGTAAGGTGGCCGGCCTTCAGATCAATGCCAGCGCATCGGGCGCCGGCGGTTCCACCCGCGTGGTGATGCGAGGCGTCAAGTCGATCAACGGCGAGAACAACGCCCTCTACGTGATCGACGGTATTCCGCTTCCGAGCCTGCGTTCGAGCCAGACCGAGGGCACGTATGAAACGCCCGACGGCGGCGACTTCGAGGGTATCGCCAACTTCAACCCCGACGACATCGAATCCATGTCGATCCTTTCGGGCGCCACGGCTTCGGCCCTCTACGGTGCTCAGGGTGCCAACGGTGTGATCCTCATCACCACCAAGAAGGGCAAGGAGGGCCGCGTGCGGGTCAACTATTCGAACTCGACGACCTTCTCCCATCCCTTCGTGATGCCCAAATTCCAGAACACCTACGGCACGAGCGAAATCGAGCCGATGATGAGCTGGGGCAGCAAACTCGCCACGCCGACTTCGTACGATCCCGCGGATTTCTTCCAGACCGGATTCAACGAGACCAACTCGGTGGGCCTTTCCGCCGGCACCGAGCGCAACCAGACCTATGCGTCGGCTTCCGCCGTCAATTCGCGCGGTATCGTACCCAACAATGTCTACAACCGCTACAACTTCTCGATCCGCAACACGACGATGCTGATCAAGGACCGCCTGACGCTCGACGTGGGCGCGACCTACATGAAGCAGTACACCCGCAACCAGACCGTTCAGGGCCAGTACCGCAACCCGCTGGTCGGCATCTACCTCTTCCCGCGCGGCAACGACATCCGCAAATACGAGATTTACGAGCGTCCGGGTTCCGACTCGCGCTATATGGAGCAGTTCTGGGACCTCGAATTCCTCAAGGGCGTCGAGAACCCGTGGTGGATCACCAACCGCGAGCTGAACGAAAACCGTCAGCACCGCTACAGCTTCAACGCTACGATGAAGCTCGACATCACCGACTGGATGAGCCTGACGGGCCGTATCCGTACCGATAATGCGACGATCAACTACACCCGCAAGCTCAGCGCTTCGACCAACACGCTCTTCGCTTCGAAGTACGGCAGCTACCTGAACCGCACGATGACGCACAACAACCTCTACGGCGACGTGCTGCTGAGCATCGACAAGAGCTTCTGCGACAACGCCTTCTCCCTGCAGTTCAACCTCGGCGCCAGCATCATGGACAACAAGAACCAGCTGACGGGTTACGAAGGTTATCTGGCGGGCATTCCCAACAAGTTCACCTACAACAACATCATCTCCGACAACTCGCAGAGTTTCCCGACGCAGGAGAACTACCACGACCAGATTCAGGCCGTGTATGCGACCATGCAGCTGGGCTGGCGGGGTATGCTCTACGTCGACGTTTCGGTCCGCAACGACTGGGCCTCGATGCTGGCCTTCACGCCCAAACAGAACATCTTCTATCCCTCGGTGGGCCTTTCGGCCGTGATATCGTCGATGACCGACCTCTCGAAGGCGGGTATCTCGTTCCTCAAGGTGCGCGGATCCTATGCCGAGGTGGGCAACGCTCCCGAACGTTACATCACCGGTCCCAACTACACGCTGACCAACGGCGTCGTCAGCACGGCGACCATCGCCCCGGCCAAGCACCTCGAAGCCGAGCGCACCAAGTCGTTCGAGGCCGGTCTCGACGTCAAGTTCTTGGGCAACAAGATCTCGGCTACGGCGACCTACTACAACACCAACACCTACAACCAGCTCTTCCTTTACGACGCTCCTCCCAGCTCCGGCTACAAACAGAAATACATCAACGCCGGCAAGGTCAATAACTGGGGTATCGAGGCTTCGGCCGGATACAAGAACACATGGCGCGATTTCTCGTGGGCCACGACCCTCAACTTCTCGATGAACCGCAACAAGATCAAGGAGCTGGTTCCCGAAGGCACCCGCGATCCGGATACGGGCTCGCTGGTCGACATCAAGGAGGTCAATAAGGATTACAACGGCTACCGCGTCAAGCTCGTCGAGGGCGGTTCGATCGGCGACTTCTATGTCAAAGGTCTGCTGACCGACGACAAGGGCCATATCTACGTCGATCCCAACTCCAACACCGTGCTGCTCGATCCCGATCCCGAAGCCTACATTTTCGCCGGCAACACCGAAGCCCGCTTCCGCTGGGGCTGGAACAACCAGTTCTCCTACAAGGGCGTTTCGCTCGGCGTGCTGATCGACGCACGTATCGGCGGCCGCGGCGTATCGGCCACGCAGGCCCTCATGGACCGCTTCGGCGTTTCGCAGGATTCGGCCGACGCCCGCGAGAACGGCGGCGTATGGATCTCCGACGACCAACAGATTCCCGACGCCAAGACCTTCTATGCCAACAGCGGCGACGGCATGTCGATGCTTTCGCACTACGTCTACAGCATGACCAACGTCCGCCTGCGTGAGCTTACACTGGGTTACGACCTGCCCTCCAAATGGTTCCGCAACAAGGTCAATATGAGCGTATCGTTCGTCGGCCGCAACCTGTTCATGTTCTACAACAAGGCTCCGTTCGACCCCGAAGTGACCGCTTCGACGAGTACCTACTATCAGGGAGTCGACTTCTTCATGCAGCCGAGCGTCCGCACCCTCGGATTCAGTGTAAAACTCCAATTCTAAAGCTCAACCGACTATGAAACGAAACAATATCAAACAAGGATTCCTTTCGCTGGCGGCCGCCTGTCTGGCGTTCACCGCCTGCACCGGGGACTTCGAGCGCTTCAATACCGATCCCAACTCCGCGCAGGAGGTGGATCTCAAGATGTTCATTACCACGATGCAGATGGACGCCGTCTACTCGTGCAGCGGTTCGGATACCGAGCCTAACAACCGCTATCAGGCTGCCTATAACCTGATCGGCGACGTCTACGCCGGCTATATGTCCGGCACGAACAACTGGAACGGCGGTGTCAATACCCAGATTTATGCACTGAACGGCACCAATTGGTGCAACGTACCTTTCAGCGAGTCGTTCACCAATGTCATGCCCGCTTGGCTGCAGCTGAAGTACGCCCATGCCAACGGTTTGCTCAGCGATGACATCTTCGCTGTGGCGAATATCCTGAAAGTCATGTCGCTTCATCGCGTGAGCGATATCTACGGTCCGCTGCCCGTGCTGCATTTCGGCGAGACGGAGAACCCCTACAATTCGCAGGAAGAGTGCTATATGCACTTCTTCGAGACGCTCGACAGCGCGATTGCGGTGCTGAAGGACGTCGTGGAGAACAATCCCGACGCCAAGCCGCTCGAAGAGGTCGACGCTCTCTACCACGGCGATTATTCGAAATGGCTCAAGCTCGCCAACTCGGTGAAGCTGCGTCTGGCCATGCGTATCTGTTACGTGAAGCCCGACCTTGCGAAGCAGTACGCCATGGAAGCCGTCCGCGACGGCGTGATGGAGACGGCCGACGACAGTGCGCTTTTCCAGAGCTGGGGGTCCATTACGGTCATCAACCCGCTCGAAAAGATCTGGAACGGCTACAGCGACACCCGCATGGGCGCTTCGATGGACTCCTATCTCAACGGTTACAACGACCCGCGTCTTCCGGTTTATTTCCAGCCCGTTACCGACGGTGACAACAAGGGCGAATACCGCGGTGTCGCCAACGGAATGCCCAATCCCCAGCAGGAAGATTACAAGGCCATGTCCTCGCCCAACGTACAGGAGAAATCCACCGATTCGCCCCTGCGCTGGATGATGGCCTCGGAGGTTGCGTTCCTGCGCGCCGAGGGTGCCATGCGCGGCTGGACGGCCGAGATGGGCGGTACCGCCGAGGAGTTCTATAACAAGGGTATCGAGCTGTCATTCCTCGAAAACGGTCTGAGCGCCGATGCCGCCGCAAGGTATGCCGCCGACGAAACGAGCAAACCGACCGATTTCACCGACGTTTCGGCAGCCAATACCAAGTATAATATTTCGGCCTTGGGCAAAATTGCGATCAAATGGAACTCCGGCGCTTCCGAAGAGGAGCAGCTTGAGCGCATCATCACCCAGAAATGGATCGCCATGTTCCCCAACGGCACCGAGGCGTGGTCCGAGTTCCGCCGCACGGGTTATCCCCGGCTTTTCCCGGTGCGTTACAACTATCCGAGCAGCGGCGTCGATACCAACAAGCAGATCCGCCGCATGGTCTTCCCGCAGTCGGAATACTCCAACAACGGTGCGGCCGTGCAGGAGGCCGTCAAACTGCTCGGCGGTCCTGACAACGGCGGCACGAAGCTGTGGTGGGACAAAAAGAATTAGTAACCTGAAACTATACCTGAGTAAACTATGAAAAATATATTGAAACATGCAGTAGCTTGTCTCGTGCTGGCGGCCGCGGTGGCCTCCTGTACGAAGGAGACGACGCCTGAGCGGATCAACATCCAGCATCCGGACCAGCAGTCGCCCATCCTGCGCGACAATGCCTATTACCAGAACCTCCGCGCCTACAAGCAGACCAAACACAAACTGGCTTTCGGCTGGTACGGTTCGTGGACGGCCGTCGGCGCGTCCTACCAGTCGCGTCTGATCAGCGCCCCCGACTCGATGGACATCATCTCGATCTGGAGCCAGTGGCACACGCTCACGCCCCAGCAGAAGGCCGATAAGGAGTTCGTCCAGAAGATCATGGGTACGAAGGTGATCTATACGATCTTCGCGCACGAGGTCCCCGAACAGTTCCTCGTGGACGGAGAGGTCACTCCCGAAGGCTTGGCCTCCTATGCCAAGGCGTACGCCAAGGACTCGATGGACAAGTATCAGTACGACGGCATCGACCTCGACTACGAGCCTGAATGGGGCGGCAGAGGTCCGCTGGTCGACGGTGTTTCGGTCTACTATCAGCCCAATCCCGACCTGCGTACATACAACGACAACATGACCATCTTCGTTAAGGAGCTGAGCAAGTGGGTCGGCCCGGCTTCGGGCACCGGCCGCCTGCTGGTGATCGACGGCGTGCCTTTCGGCGTGCATCCTTCGGTGTCGCAGTGTTTCGACTACGGTATCGTGCAGGCCTACGGAGCCAGCAAGGCTTCCGGCTCGCAGTACGACGAGACGCTTCAGGGCCGTTTCAACAAGGCCGCCATCGGCGACTGGCGTCCCGAACAATATATCTTTACCGAGAATTTCGAGGCCTATTGGCAGACCGGCGGCGTGACCTTCACCGACCGCGAAGGCAACAAGATGCCGTCGCTGATCGGCATGGCGACGTTCAACCCCACGCAGGGCGCCTGCGCCGGCTTCGGAGCCTATCACATGGAGTACGAATACGGCACTTCGTCGATGCCCTACAAGTACATGCGCATGGCCATTCAGGCTGCCAATCCCGCCGGCGGCTGGACGACTCCTATCGACGTGGCCTTCTCGACTGCCGACTCTTCCGGCATCACGTTCCTCGTCGAGGAAGACGGTTCCGTCAATACGTCCCGCAGCGGCGAGGTGTCGCTCTCTTCCACGCGTCCCGTGGTGAATGACATGCAGATTTCCCTGAACGTGAACAATACGCTCGTGCAGGCTTACAACGACGCGAACGGCACGAATTACAAGCCGCTCGATCCGTCGCTGGTCAAGATCGCTCCGGTTCAGTGCACCGAGAATCAGGTCTTCTCGCCCAATATCGCGGTCGACGTCGATCCGGCTTCGATCGAAAAGGGCTATTACCTGATTCCGATCGAGATCGCTCCGATCGAAGACGCCGGATATGCCGTCAAGGAGGGTTCCGTACATTATGTCTTCGTTACGAAGGTCTCGATGGATGTCGAAATCGGCGCGACGACGCTCGACGGCTCGAAGATCGCTCCGACCTCGGCATGGACGATCACCTGCTGTCAGGGTACTGCGACGAGCGGCGCCACCGGTGTTTGGAACTGCGACTCCGCCGCGCAGAAGGCGGCCATGTTCGACGGCAAGCTCGACGCCAACTGCTGGTATGCAAGCAGCGCTTCCTATTCGTGGGGCAACGGCGGCAACTTCACCATCGACATGGGCGAAGTCAACGACGTGACCGGCCTGCGCTGGCATATCTACTATCAGGATTCCGAACCGCAGTGCACCGACCTCACCTACAGCGAAGACGGCAATGTCTGGTACAGCCTTTCGGCCGGCGTTCCCTTCACTCCGGTGCTGTCCGAGAACTGGAAGTGGTTCAAATTCAAGAGAACGGTCAAAGCCCGCTATATCCGGGTTTACGTGGGTCGTGTAACGGGCTATACGAGCATGAACGAAGCCGAAATCTACGGCCCGGCCAACTAGCGATTTATTAACCAGAAAAAATGTATGTTATGAAACTGAAATATTTAATCGCCCCCTTCGTCCTCGCTGCGGCTGCTCTCTGCGGCTGTCAGGAGACGGCGGAAATCCATCCGGTGGCCTACATGACCGATGCGCAGAAGACGGTTTCCAAGTCGGTCACCATCGATACGCCCCCGGCCGGAACGGAGATTTCGGTCTCCTCTTCGGTGCCCGTGAATAAGGATACCAAAATCAAGATTTCGTTGCGCCCCGACCTGCTGGAGGAGTATAACGCCAAATACGGGAAGAATTACGTCGTGCCGCCTGCCGAAAGTTACAGCTTGAGCGGTGAAGAGGTGGTGATTTCGGCCGGTTACAGCCGTTCGTCGGAGGTCGAGTTCACCGTCACGTCGCTCGACGACTTTCAGGAGGGTACGACCTACTGCATGCCCGTGAGCATCGAGCGGATCGAAAACAGCGGTCTTGCCGTGTTGGAACCTTCCCGGACCCTTTTCATCGTGCTGAAGACCCCCGTATTCAGCAAGGCGATCTACATCGGCAGCGGCAACAAGTACAAGGTGCCCAAGTTCCTCGAAGCGACCGAGCTTTCGGCCCTCAAGGAGATGACGCTTGAGTGCCGTGTCTTTGTCGATACCTTCTCCAACGGCGCCGACAACTCTTCGGTCATGGGTATCGAGGGCCATTGCGCCGTACGTTTCGGCGACGTGAAGATCGACCGCAACGTGCTTCAGATCTGCCGTGACAACTACCAGCCCGCCGCTACGGCCAAACCGTTCGATACGAAGAAGTGGTACCATGTAGCCGCCGTTTGGAATGCGAATTCCAAGGAGTGGAACATCTATATCGACGGTCAGTTCGCTGCCGGTACGGCGACGCAGGGCGAGACCATGGACCTGACGTCGAACGACGGCTACGGCTTCGGTATCGGCGCCCTGTCGCAGTGGCAGTCGTCGCGTCCGCTGATGGGCTATATGGCCGAGGTGCGTGTCTGGAGCCGTGCCCTGAGCCAGTCCGAGATCGCCAACAACATGAATTACGTCGATCCGCAGTCCAACGGTCTGGTCGCCTACTGGCGCATGAACGAGTGGGAGGCCAAGGACGGCGGCGGCAACATCGTCAAGGACCTTACGGGTCACGGCTACGACGCCGTGGGCGGAAGCTCCAACCCGACGATGATGGACACCAAGTGGATGTAATCCGCCTTTCGGATATCGTTCCGATCCGCTGAACGGAAGCCGTGCGGCCGGTGCAGGAGACTGCCGCCGGGGCACGGCTTCTTTTTGTTCCGCTTTTTATTCCCGGCGGACCTGTCGCTTCCGGCGGAGATGAATCCCGGCTTGACGATACTCTCTTCCGGCGGCGGCAAATTTATTTGACGCGGCGCCGGATTGTGCTATCTTTGTACGAAGAACCGAACTTATCACCCATAAAACTTACCGATGAAACCACGACTTTTGCTTTTCACCGCCGCATGCATGCTTTTCGCGGCATGCGGGAACTCCCGCGGCGACCTTTCGACGGGCATTATCCCCGCTCCGCAGCAGGTGGCGTGGGGCGACGGCGCCTTCCGGATGCCCTCGACGCTGCTCTTTGCGACCAACCTCGAAGGAGAGGACAAGGCCGATCTCGCGGCGTGGATGCGGCGCTCCGGCGACGGCTTTTTCCCCGTCTCTTTCGCCGAAGCCGCCGGGGACGACATCCCCGTTCTCGAACTGCTGCTTGCCGAGGGCGGCGCGCCCGAAAGCTACCGCCTCGACGTCGCCCGCGGAAAAATCACCGTCACGGCGCCCGATGCCGCCGGACTCTTCTACGGACTTCAGTCGCTGGGCCAGCTGGCCGAACACTGCGGCCGCCGGATTCCGGCCGTTGTGATCGAGGACGCTCCGCGCTTCGGCTACCGGGGCTTCATGCTCGACGTCTCGCGCCACTTCCGCGACAAGGAGTTCGTCAAGCGGCAGCTGGACCTCTTGGCCCGCTACAAATTCAACCGCTTCCACTGGCACCTGACCGACGGTGCCGGCTGGCGCATCGAGATCAAGAAATACCCCGCCCTTACCGACATCGCCGCATGGCGGCCCTATCCCGACTGGGAGGGGTGGAACTTCGGCGGCAAACGCTACTGCCGCCGCGACGATCCGGCGGCCGATGGCGGCTACTATACGCAGGACGAAATCCGCGAGGTGGTCGAATACGCCCGCGCCCTGCATATCGAGGTGATCCCCGAAATCGAGATGCCGGGCCACAGCGAGGAGGTGCTGGCCGTCTTCCCCGAACTTTCGTGCAGCGGGAAACCCTATCTCAACTCCGACTTCTGCATCGGCAACGAACAGACGTTCGAATTCCTCGAAAACGTCCTTTCCGAGGTGATCGGACTCTTCCCCTCGGAGTATATCCACATCGGCGGCGACGAAGCCTCGAAGCAGGGCTGGCGCACCTGCCCCAAATGCGCCGCGCGGATGCGCAAAGAGGGGCTGAAAGACGTCGATGAGCTGCAAAGCTACATGATCCGCCGCATCGAGACCTTCCTCAACGCCAAGGGCCGCCGCCTGCTGGGCTGGGACGAGATTCTCGAAGGGGGACTTGCGCCCGACGCCACGGTCATGTCGTGGCGCGGCACCGAGGGCGGCATCGCCGCTGCCGCCGCCGGACATCATGCCGTCATGACCCCTTCGAATTACTGCTACCTCGACTTCTGTCAGGACGATCCTACGACCGAACCGGTCGCCGCCGCGGCGTTCCTGACCCTCGAACAGGCCTATTCCTACGATCCGGCTCCCGATTCGCTCGGCGCTCAGGTCGTGCCGATGATCCTCGGCGTGCAGGGCAACCTCTGGTGCGAGCACGTCCCGACCGCCGAGCATGCCGAGCATATGATGTGGCCGCGCCTGCTGGCCGTCGCCGAAGTGGGGTGGAGCGCGCCTGAAAGGAAGGATTACGACGACTTTTATGCCCGTGCGCTCGACGCCGTGGCATGGCTTCAGGAGCGCGGATACCACCCCTTCGATCAGAAGAACGCCGTGGGGCCGCGTCCCGAATCGCTCGAACCCCTCCGCTGCCTTTCGACCGGCAAGACCGTGATTTACCATACGCCCTACAGCCCCAAATACGCCGCTGCGGGCGACGGCTCGCTGACCGACGGACTGCGCGGCGGCTGGAACTACGGCGACCGGCGCTGGCTGGGCTGGCTCGACACCGATGTCGATCTGGTCGTCGATCTGGGTGAGCGGCAGCCCGTGCGGCGCATCGCCGCCGATTTCATGCAGGGTTTCTACGCCGATATCTGGATGCCCCGTGCGGTCGAATTTTCGGTCTCGGACGACAACGAGCGCTTCACGCCCCTCGCCACGGTCGGGAACGACATTCCGGTCGAATTCAAGCAGGACTGCTACAGGGAGTTCGGCTGGACGGGCCAGACCGAGGCGCGTTACGTCCGCCTGAAAGCCCGTCACAACGGCCGTCCCGGCGGCTGGATCTTCACCGACGAAATCATCGTCGAGTAACCGTCGCGTTGCGTCCGTTTTGCGAAAAGGGATGCGGCCTGACGGCCGCATCCCTCTTTTTGACGGGTCCCTGAGGACCTTCGGTGTGTCGTTACTTGCGGATCAGCCGCTGTACGCCCGTCGGGGTTGCGGCTTTCGGCATCTCCGTTCCGGCGAGCGGTGCGATGCCGGTTTCGGCCTTGACTCCGGACTTCGTTACGGACGCCGAATTTTTGGTCATCGTGTAAGGCCCGATCGCATAATCCTGCAGCGTATATCCGGCCTTGAAGAGATCCGGCCAAATGACATACTGACCGCCCGAATAGATGGCGTAGTCGATGCCGCATACGGTGTATTCCGTATTGTTGTGGGGGAACTTCTGGCCCTCGAACCGTACCGAACCGCCGGCTGCGTCGTAGCTGCCCTTCATCAGCTCTTGGTCGGTGGTGTAGATCGGGTAGGGCGGCGTCTGCGCCGGATCGTAGAAGTGGTATTTGAGATATACGTATGCCGTCAGGCCGTACATGCCCTGCGGGTCGAACGTCGGAATCGTGACGTTGCCGTCCTCGTTGTATTTGAGCAGGAAGGGGTAGTCGTCGCCCAGCGTGGTGATGCCCCAGCCCTTGACCCTGAAGCTTTCGTTGGTGCGGTAGGGCGTGATCTCCACGGTGTATGTCTGGGGCTGTTTGTTGATTTCCGACGAGGTCGAGGTCACGGTCCAAGTGCCGATATAACGCTCGTAGTCGGCCTCGCCCGTCGGTACGGCCGGGATCTTCACCTCGGTCTGTTCGATGGTCGTGCCGTGGGCGTTGGTGCCCGATGCGAGGAAGATGTATTCGGTGTCGGCTTGGACGTTGAAATTGAAGGTGGCCCCGGCTTCCGAATTGGCCTGCGTCACAGCTGCCGAGCTGATGGGGTTGCCGTAGCGGTTCATCACCTTTTCGAGCGTCTCCATCTGCTCGATCAGTTCCGGGAGCAGCGCTTTCGTCGTGCAGAGAACCTTTCCCGATTTCATCTCCGTACTCTTGACGATGCCCGTCAGCTGGTAGTACTCCTTGCCTTCGGCGGGCGCGGCCGTCAGCGTGAGCATCGGCTTGGCCTTCGTGCCGTCGCTGATGCCGCCCCACGGGATCGGAATATCGGCGTAATCTGCCATCTGCGTACAGCCCTTGAAGGTGTCCTTGTAACTGCTGGCCGAGGTGAAGATCTTGGCGCCGAAGATGTCGGGGTAATTCGTGCGTTCGTAGAGATGCACCTTGACCTGCTGCTCGCCGTCCTGCACCATCGTATAGGGCGATTCGCCGGTGAAGGCGGTGCAGCCGCTGAATGCCGCGCCTGCCGAATTGATCTTCTTCATGCCGTCGAAGATGTCTGCGGGCAGCGATTCGAGCGACGTGCAGTTGAGGAACATCTGGCTGATGGTCGTAACCGACTCGAAATCTTTGAACAGCCCTTGGGGAACGGTCTTGAGCGCCGTACAGCCGCTGAATATGTAAGCGGCCGATATGCCTTTTTTCACACTTTCCGGGAAGTAGTCCGCAGGCGCCTCCACGAGCTGCGTGCAGTCTTTCCAGATCGCGGGGACGGCCTCCAGCGAGACGCAGTTTTTCAGCGAGGGGAATTGGGTCATGCTGATACAACCTTCGTAGAGATAGCCGCCCGACTTGGCCTTTCCCATGTTTTTGAAGATGTCGTCGGGCAGGTCTTCCAGCATTTTGCAGCCGCTGAACAGGCTTGTCATATTGGTGACCTCCGTGAAGGTGTCCAACAGTCCTGCGGGAACGCTTTTGAGGTTTGCACACCCCTTGAACAGCGACGCGACATTGGTGAGCTTGGTCATGTTCTTGAACAGCTCTGCGGGCAGGGTTTCGAGCGCCGCGCAGCCGAAGAATCCCGACGTGAGGCTGTTTGCTTCCGTCTGGTTGGCGAAGAATGTTTCGGGAACGCTCTTGAGCGATGCGCAGTTGTTGAAGATGCTTCCGAGGTTGGTCAGGGCGGGCATGTCGGCCAGCAGCCCTGCCGGAACGCTTTCCAGCGCCTTGCAGCCGCTGAACAGGCCGGATGCCGAGGTGGCTTTTGTTGTCTTTTCGAAGAGTTTTTCCGGGACGCTCTTTAGCGCCGTGCAGTTGTAGAACATCGAGGCGACCGAGGTGATTTCGGGCGCGCCGGCCAGCAGTCCTTCGGGCACGGTTTCGAGCTTCGTACACCCTGAGAACATGTTTTCGACCGTGGTGACGGCGGCGAAGGCGTCCTCTTCGGGCTGGGGCACGGTTACGAGCGAGGTGTTCGCGAAGGCGTAATCCAGCGTCGTCATGCCGAGTTTGCCCCATTGTCTGACTTCGAGAATGGCGGGAGCCACGGTTTTGTTGGTGAGTCTTCCGGAGAGTTTCTCCGTGGTTCCGCTTATGGTTACGTAATAGATGCCGGATTCGGCGTAGGTGTGGTTCACCATCGCGGCCGCGGTCGAGATCGTGGCTGCGACCGGCTCGCTCTGGCCGTCGCCCCAGTTGACCGTGACGTCCACGGCGCCGTAGAGGGGCAGGTAGACCTTGTTGTTGTAGGCGCTGCTGCTGTATTCCTTCGCTTCGACCTTGAGCACCATCTGGGCCGGGTCGTAATAGGCTTCCTGATAGATCAGGATGGTTTCGATCACCGTCTCTCCCGCCACCAGCTCGATGTTGGCGCTGCGGGACTGGGTTTCCGTGTTGGCCGCGACGTTAAAGGTCAGGGTTTCGGTCCGGATTTCCCCCCCCCTCGTCTCTGCCAGCGTAATCCATGATTTCGCAGCTTCGGGAATCGCTGCCGTGTAATCCAGATCGGTCTCCACCTCGACCGTTACGGGGCCTCCTGCGGCCGTCGCCTCCTTCGAGGAGGTCGAGACGTTCAGCACGCCCGACACGAATGTCAGCGTGCGCATCAGCGTCTTGGCGTCGCCGTCGCTGACCAGCACGATGACTTTGCCGGTCGAGCTGTCGCCGGGAGCTGTCACGGCGATCGTTCCGCCTTCGTTGCCCGTGCGTTTCACTTCGGCCTTCCATGCGCCGTCAGCGAGGGCCTGAATGTCGGTTTTGGCGTCGGCTCCGGTCAGCGTAAAGGGAATTTCCGCCGTTTCGCCCACGCGGATCGTCGCCGAGGCGGTGTCGAACGCGATGCCGAACTGCACGTACAACTCGAACGTCAGCACCGTTCCGTCGGCCAGCGTCAGGTAAACCAGCTTGCCGTCCTCGCTCGTGGCGACGGACTTGAACAGATTCTGGTCCGTCTGGGCCTGTCCGCAGTCGGTCCACGTCGCGCCGTTGTCGTAGGATACCCACCAATGGCTGTTTTCGATCTTGAATTCGGGGGTGACGCCCGATACGGGAAGTTTTTTGCCGTTGTCGAGGATAAAGTCGCCGTTGAGCGTCCAGTAGTAGACACCGTCGGAATCCTGTTTCACCCCGATGACCGACGAAGTCCCGTCTTCTCCGTCGCTGATGGTGATCGTCGAGGTCTCGCCGGCCGCGGTGACCAGCGTGATGACGTAGCCGCCGTCTTCACCGGGCTGTACGTTCGAGATGAACCGTTTCCCGGCGACAAGCTCCTTGAGCGTCGTGACGTCGGAGTTGAGCGCCTTGACGAGCGCCTGCAGTTCGGTGAGCTGACCGTCGAGGTCGTCCAACCGTTTTTGGATGTCCGTATCGTCGTACGAACATCCGATCAGTGCCATTAGCGGCACAATCATCAGAAGAATTTTTTTCATGGCAAGGCTTTAAAGAAATTGGTTTAAAGGAACTGAGTGATCGCTTCAAATATAGTAAAATTGATGATTTCTGCTGCATTTTCTCCGGATTTTTTGTTTAAAATTGCCCCGCAAGCTCTTCTGAAGGGGGTGGTCCGTGGGTGCAGCGGGTGATGTCAAGTCTCTTGCCTGTTTGTTTTATTGTTAAATATTGACACGACGAGCCTTCGCGCCGTCCGGGATTCACGCTTGTCTTTTATTGCTCCGAATGCGGCAAACGGCAAAGGGGGAGACGCATCATCGTCTCCCCCTTTGCCGTATTTTTTACGGATAAAATTCTTTCCGAAGTAAGTTATTCCCTGAAGATGTTGAGGTGCGCCAGCAGCGGATTGCGGCGGTCGAGCAGCAGGAACTCCGCCAGCAGCAACACGATTGCCGCGAGCAGCAGGTATTGGTACTGTTCGTTGAACTCTTCGAAGCGCATCACCGACAACTCGCTCTGCTCCATTTCGTTGATGCTCTTCACGATCTCGTCGAGACCGATCGACTGCTTGCTCGAACGGACATAGGCGCCGCCCGTGATATCGGCGATCTGGGCCAGCATCTCCTCGTTGAGCTTCGAAACGACCATGTCGCCCTTCTCGTCCTTGATGAATTCGCCGCCGATCTGAATCGGGGCGCCTTCGGGCGTGCCGATGCCGATGGTGTAAATCCGTATGCCCATCTCCGCGGCGCGCCGTGCGGCCGCCAGTGCGTCGTCCTCGTGGTTCTCGCCGTCGGTGATGAGGATGATGACGCGGCTGTGGTTCTCCTCGGTTTCGCCCGAAAACGACATCAGGGCCTGCGACAGCGCCTTGCCGATGGCCGTGCCCTGCACCGGCACCAGCGACGGGTCGATGCGCTTGGCGAAGGCCTTGGCCATGCGGTAGTCCGAGGTGATCGGCAGCTGCACCTTCGGCTCCCCGGCGAAGACGATCAGCCCGACGCGGTCCTGATGCAGACCGTCGAAGAGCTTGTTGATGGCGTATTTGGTCCTCTCCAGCCGGTTGGGTTCGAAATCTTCGGCCAGCATCGAGTTCGAGACGTCTACGGCCAGCATCATCTCGACGCCCTGCGTCTTCTCTTCGCGGAGTTTCGACCCGAACTGCGGGCGTGCCGCCGCCAGTATGAGCAGCGCGACCGCCGCGCAGAAGAGGATGAATTTGAGCGCCACGCGCCCGGTCGAAACTTCGGGCATCAGCTCTTCCAATACCTGCATGCGCCCGAAGCGCTCCAGCCGCTTGCGGCGGTTGCGCGCCGCCAGCCAGAAGAGCAGGATCAGCGCGGGTATGACCGGCAGCAGCCAGAAATATTGCGGATTTGCGAATCTAAACATTGCAAATTACGTTTTACGGTATTCTTTTCAGCACCAGATTCGAGAACAGGAACTCCAGTACGAGCAGCCCCAGACCCGCCAGCACCCAGAGCAGGAACTGCTCGTGGTAGGTGACGTGTTCCGTAACTTCCACCTTGCTCTTTTCCAGTTGGTTGATCTGGTCGTAAATGGCCTTGAGCTTGGCCTTGTCCGTGGCGCGGAAATATTGTCCGCCGGTCTGCTCGGCGATCGACCTGAGGGTTTTCTCGTCGATCTCGACCTTCGCCATGACGGTTCCTCCGGTCGGCGTGCCGTAGATGTCCACGGCGGGGTAGGGGGCCATGCCCTCGGTGCCGACGCCGATGGTGTAGACGCGGATGCCCTGCGCCTTGGCGATTTCGGCCGCCGTCTGGGGCGCGATCTCGCCGCGGTTGTTCACACCGTCGGTCAGCAGGATGATGACCTTCGACTTGGCTTCACTCTCGCGCAGGCGGTTTATCGCCGTCGCCAGTCCGTTGCCGATGGCCGTGCCGTCCTCGATCAGTCCGCTGCGGATGCGTGCCAGCAGCGTCTGGAGCGTTCCCTGATCCGTCGTCAGCGGGCTTTGCGTGAAGGCTTCGCCCGCGAAGGCCACCAGTCCGATGCGGTCGCCGTAACGGTCCGCGATGAACGATCCGGCCACCTCCTTGGCCGCCGTGATGCGGTCGGGGCGGAAGTCCCGCGCCAGCATCGAACCCGAAACGTCGATGGCCAGCATGATGTCGATGCCCTCGGTGTTCGTGCGCGAAAGACGCTCGACGTCCTGCGGGCGCGCCAGCGCCACGATCAGCAGGGCCAGCGCCGCCAGCCGCAGTGCGAACGGCAGATGCCGCAGCCAGTAGCGTACGGTCTTCGGTGCGCGCACGACCCCTTCGACGCTCGAAATCTGGATCGACGCGCCGCCCTGCAGCGTACGCCACACGTAGTAGGCGATCATCGGCACGAGCGCCGACAACAGCCACAGATAATATGGTGATGCGAAATGCATAGTTCCTCTTTTTTACCAGTTTTTCGATCCGCGCACCACGACGCCCTGCTTCTCCTTGAGTTTGTCCTGCGTGCGGTCCTCCTGCGCCTGAATGGCGTCGAGCATCTGCTCCTGCTCCTGCGGCGAAATGCCGGCCGGAACGGGCTGCGGCTCTCCCTGCGGATCGCCCTCCTGCTCCTTGTCGGGCTGTGCGGGGTTCTGCTGCGGGTCGCCCTGCTGCTCCTTGTCGTCGCCCTGTCCCTTGTCGTCCTTCTGTTGGTCGTCTTTCTGCTGATCGCCGTTCTGTTGGTCCTGACCGCCCTGTTGCTGCTCCTTGTTCTGGTCTTTGTCCTGATTCTTGTCGTCGCCGCCGCCACCGCCGCCGTTTTCGTCGTCGTCGATCAGACGCTTGGTGTAGGCGTAGTTGTATTTGGCCTCCTGATCCGAGGGGTTCAGCCGCAGCGACTGCTTGTAGCTTTCGAGCGCTTCCTTGTATTTCTGCTGCTTGAACTGCGCGTTTCCGAGGTTGTAGAAGGCTTGGGCGCGCTCGTCGTCCGTGCGCAGCGTATCGGCCGCCGCCTGCCGCATGGTCTGCTCGGCCTTGTCGAACCGTTCGGCCTTGTAGAGCGCGTTTCCGAGGTTGTAACGGGCCTCGAACGATTCGGGTGCGGCCTCCAAAGCCCGCTCGTAACGCTCGATGCTCTTTTCGTAATTGCCCTTGTTGTACTGCCGGTTGCCGCGGCGCACCTCGCTGCGTTCGGGCATGTCCTGTGCCGAAGCGCCGAGGGCGGCAAAGAGAAATACGATATATAGGAGTCTGTACATCTTGTTACGCATTTTGGTTTTGCATCGGGTCCGGCTGCTCCGGCTCCTCCTCTTCGACGACGAGCTTGGTCTCCTCGACGAAATAGAACGCCTTCAGGTAGTCGGCTTCGTTCTGCTCGCCGTCGGGCGTCGCCTTGGCGAACTTCACCAGATCGGCGTCGCGCAGGATCGCCGTAAGGTCCATCCGGGCCTTGTCGGGCAGCTCTTCGCTGCGCATCGCCTCGATGATCTCGTCGGAGGTCATCTCCATGGCGCCCACGCCCCAGCGCGCCGCGATGTAGGTGCGCAGGATGTCCGTCAGTCCCGAATAATACTGCTTGTGCCTGTTGTTCTGCCATAGTTTCTGGTTGTGCAGCGCTTCGAGGGCCTTGATCGCCACCACGTGGGGCGGCTGCGGCGGCGCGGGCTTGAACAGGTCGCCCAGCCCCTTGCCGTAACGGGCCAGAATGCGCTTGAGCGCATAGAGCGCCACCAGTACCATCAGCAGGGCCAGCACGCCCCATTTGGCGTATCCGCTGACCTCCGCGAAGCGGAACGGCAGGTTGCGCTGGGGTTTCAGGTCGTAGATCGACTGCGAGGTCGAGTCGATCTGGAACGTGGCCACCTCCAGATAGAGCGAGTCGCGCGCCCGGAGCGTGTCGACGATGTTCTTGTCGGCATACAGCACGGCCGGCAGTCCGAGGTTCCACTTGCCCTCCTCGAACGCCGCCAGCGTGTAGCGCTTGCGCAGCCTGAGGTGGCGTCCGTCGCGTTCGAGCGTGTCGATCGGGTGGTCCTTGACCAGTTCGAGGGGGCTTCCCTCCTTGTTTTCGAATTCCGGGAACTGCACCACCTGCACCAGATCCTTGTCCACCTCGACCGTCAGGTCGAACCGGTCGCCGATCATGATGCTGTCCGGCTCGATGCGCGCCGTGACCGTCGGTGCGTTCTGCGCCCGGACGGCCGCGCCCGCAAGGAGCAGTGCTATTGCAAAAAGTCGTTTCATCGCTGTTTGAACAGTTTTAACAGTTCGGCCACGTAATCGCCGTCGGTCGAGATCATCGTCGAATCGATGCGGTTGTGCTTGAGCGTCGAGTCGATCTCGGCGCTGCGTCGCTCCCACGTCCGGGCGTAGTGCTCCCGCACGGCCCGCGACGAGGTGTCCACCCATACCTTGCGGCCGCTCTCGGCGTCCTTCAGCTCGACGATGCCCACGTCGGGCAGCTCCGTCTCGCGGGGGTCGTATACGCGGATGCCTACCAGATCGTGCTTGCCCCCGGCGATCTTCAGCGCGTCGTCCAGCGCGGCCTTGTCCTTCGACGAATCCATGAAGTCCGAGAGGATGAAGGTCGTGCAGCGTTTCTTGTTGACGTTGGTCAGAAACCGCACCGGCTCCGAAAGCTTCGTGCCCGTCGATTCGGGCCGGAAGCCCACCAGCTCGCGGATGATCATCAGGATGTGGCTGCGCCCCTTCTTCGGGGGGATGAACTTCTCGACCTTGTCCGAGAAGAAGATGCAGCCCACCTTGTCGTTGTTCTGCGCGGCCGAGAAGGCCAGCACGGCGGCGATTTCGGTGATGATGTTCTTCTTCAGGCGGTCCGTCGATCCGAACATGCGCGATGCGGAGACGTCCACCAGAAGCATCATCGTCAGTTCGCGCTCCTCCTCGTAGATTTTGATGTGGGGTTTGCGCGACCGGGCCGTCACGTTCCAGTCGATGTCCCTTACGTCGTCGCCCGCGCGGTACTCCCTGACTTCGGAAAACGACATGCCCCGTCCGCGGAAAGCCGTATGGTACTTTCCGGCGAAGATCTCGTTCGAAAGACCGCGGGTCTTGATCTCGATCTTACGGACGCGTTTCAGAATATCGTTCTCGGTCTGCTGCATCGTTAGGGTACGATTACGTTGTTGAGAATGTCGGTGATGATCTCCTCCGAGGTGATGTTCTCGGCCTCGGCTTCGTACGTCAGGCCGATGCGGTGGCGCAGCACGTCGTGGCATACGGCGCGCACGTCTTCGGGAATGACGTACCCGCGGCGGCGGATGAAGGCGTAGGCGCGTGCGGCCTTGGCCAGCGAGATCGACGCACGGGGCGAACCGCCGTATGCGATCAGGTTCTGGAGCTTCTGGAGGTTGTACTCCGCCGGCTCGCGCGTGGCGAAGATGATGTCGATGATGTATTTCTCGATCTTCTCGTCCATGTAGACGTCCTCCACGACCTTGCGGGCCTTGACGATGTCTTCGGGCGAGATGACCTTGTTGACGGCGGGGAGTCCTCCCCCGGCGAGGTTCATGCGCACGATGTCGCGCTCCTCCTGCTTCTTGGGGTAGGATATTTTGGCTTTGAGCATGAAACGGTCCACCTGCGCTTCGGGCAGCGGGTAGGTTCCCTCCTGCTCCAGCGGGTTCTGCGTGGCCAGCACCAGAAAGGGCTGCGGCAGCGGATAGGTGTTGTCGCCGATGGTCACCTGACGCTCCTGCATGGCCTCCAGCAGTGCCGACTGCACCTTGGCCGGGGAGCGGTTGATTTCGTCCGCCAGCACGAAGTTGGCGAATACGGGGCCTTTCTTGACGACGAACTCCTCGTTCTTCTGCGAGTAGATCAGCGTACCGATCAGGTCGGCCGGCAGCAGGTCGGGGGTGAACTGTATGCGCGAGAAGGCGGCGTCCACGGCCTTCGCCAGCGTAGTGATGGCCAGCGTCTTGGCCAGTCCCGGCACGCCTTCCAGCAGAATGTGGCCGTTCGACAGCAGGCCGATCAGCAGCGTGTCTACCAGATGGCTCTGGCCGATGATGACCTTGCCCATTTCCGTACGGAGCGTATCCACGAAGACGCTTTCGCGTTCGATACGCTCGTTGAGTTCCTTGATGTTGATGACTTCGCTCATTGTTTTATATTGTTGAATTTCATTACCTCTTTTCCGCGTCCGGCATGTTCGGTCCGGCATACTTTGTCCGGCAAATCCGGCTCTGCATGCTCTGCCGACAAACCCGGTTCCGCACATTCTGCCCGCAGCCTTTGCGCCTGCACGGCGAAAACCTCGCTGTATTGCCGTCGGATTTAGTTTTTTAACGTTTGCAATGCAAAGATATTATTTTCTTTGAAAAAAACTTATTCAATTCTTATTAACTTTGCCGTCATGGAATCCAAAGAATCACCTATTTTACAAGGTCTGAACCCCGCTCAGCGCGCCGCCGTGGTGAATTACGACGCCCCGTCGCTCATTATCGCGGGTGCGGGTTCGGGCAAAACGCGGGTGCTGACCTCGCGCATCGCCTATATGATCGAGCAGGGCGTGGCTCCCTTCAACATCCTCGCGCTCACCTTTACCAACAAGGCCGCCGAGCAGATGCGCGAACGCATCGCGCAGATGATCCCCGACAACCGCAGCCGCTATATCCGCATGGGAACCTTCCACTCGGTTTTTTCGCGTATCCTGCGCGAGAACGCCGACCGCATCGGTTTCCCCGATTCGTTCACCATCTACGAACCTTCGGACTGCAAGAACCTGCTGAAGACCATCGTCCGCGAGCTGAACCTTCCGGACGAGAAATACAAGCCCAACCTCTTGGCTTCGCGCATATCCTATGCCAAAAACTGTCTGGTGACCCCCGGCGCCTACCTCGCCAATTCGGTCTACGCCGCCGAGGACCGTCAGGCGCAGATTCCCGAATTCGGCAACATCTACAACATCTACTGCCAGCGCTGCAAGCGCAACGGCGCGATGGATTTCGACGACCTGCTGCTGCAGACCAACATCCTGCTGCGCGACGCTCCCGACGTGCTGGCGCGTTATCAGGAGCAGTTCAAATATATTCTGGTGGACGAGTATCAGGACACCAACTACGCCCAGTACGTCATCATCCGCCGCCTTTCGCAGCTGCATTCGAAGGTCTGCGTCGTGGGCGACGACGCGCAGTCGATCTACTCCTTCCGCGGGGCCAAGATCGAGAATATCCTCTCGTTCCAGAAGGATTTTCCCGACGCCATGGTCTTCAAGCTGGAGCAGAACTACCGCTCGACCCGCACCATCGTCGATGCGGCCAACTCGGTAATCGTCCGCAACTCCAAACGCATGGAGAAACACTGCTTCTCGGAGGGCGACAAGGGCGAGCCGATCCGGATTCTCAAGGCCTATACCGACCGCGAGGAGGCCGAAATGGTCGTCTCCGACCTGCGCGACAAGATCCGCCAGACGGGCGACGAGTGGTCCGAGGTGGTGATTCTCTACCGCACCAACAGCCAGTCGGCCGTGCTGGAGGACAACCTCCGCCGCCGGGGCATCCCCTACCGCATCTACAAGGGCAGTTCGTTCTACGACCACAAGGAGGTCAAGGACATGCTGGCCTATATCCGGCTGGTTATCAATCCGCGCGACGACGAGGCGTTCAAACGCATCGTCAACTATCCCGCGCGCGGCATCGGCGACACGACCGTCCAGCGCATCGCCGAGCTGGCCGCCGGGCGCGGCGTCTCGATGTGGGAGGCGGTCGATACGCTGGTCGCCGAACCCGCCGCCGATCCCGTGCAGAAGACCATCGCCCGCAAGGTGTCGGATTTCGTCGCCATGATCCGCGGCCTGTCTCTGGCCCGCAACGAAAAGAGCCTTTATGACTTCGGTCTGGAGATCGCCACCCGTTCGGGCATCATCGCCGCCTACCGCACCGAGAATACCCCTGAAGCGACCTCGGCGCTGGACAATATCGAGGAGCTGCTCAACTCGATGCAGCTCTTCAAGGAGCAGCGCGACGCCGAGATCCGCAGCGGCGAACGGCAGGAGGACGAGGAGGCGACCATCGACGAGTGGCTGCAGAATGTCATGCTGATGACCGACATGGACAAGGACGATCCTGAGGACCGCAACAAGGTGACGCTCATGACCGTCCACTCGGCCAAGGGACTCGAATACAAATACGTCTATATCGTCGGTCTGGAAGAGAACCTTTTCCCCTCGCAGCGGGCCGCCGAGTCGCCCGACGGCATCGAGGAGGAGCGCCGCCTGTTCTATGTGGCCCTGACGCGCGCCAAGGTCGAGGCGACGATCTCCTATGCCGAGATGCGCTTCAAGTGGGGCAATATGGAGTTCTCGCGTCCGAGCTGTTTCCTGCGCGAGATAGACCCCCGATATGTCCGCGCCGACTTCGACGCCGGCGAGGAGCGTCCGCGCCGCCCGCAGGACGGCGAAGGCCCCTCGGCCATCGACGAACTGCGCCGTCGCTTCGACTACCGCTTCCAGCAGAAACGGCAGGCCGACCGTGCAGGCGGCAATAACGGCGGTCAGCAGGGCGGCTTCGGCGGCCGGGGCAGCAGTTTCGGCGGGCGTTCCGCCGACGGCCAGTCCGGTCCCGCCCGGCGCTTCGCCCGCGCCGCGGCTCCGCAGGGCGCGCGCCCTGCGGGCAGACCCGATCCGGCCCTCGTCCAGACGCCGCGTCCCTCGACCGACGGCATGCGCCGCGTGGGCGTGCGGCAGGCGGTCGACGGCGGTGTGCCCGTAGGGACGTCGATGCCCGTCAGCGGCGACTACACCGTGGGCCAGCGCGTCGAACACCCCAAATTCGGCGTCGGCATCGTCCAACGCATCGAAACCCTCGCCACGGACCATAAACTGGTCGTGGCTTTCGACAGCGTGGGCGAGAAAACCCTGCTGGCCAAATTCGCCAAACTGACCAAACTGTAACTGCGATGGAAACTCCGCTCGTCTCGGTCTGCATGACCACCTACAACCACGCGCCCTACCTGCGTCAGGCCGTCGAGAGCGTGCTCAGCCAGCAGACCTCGTTCGACTTCGAACTGGTGCTGGGCGAGGATTGCAGCACGGACCTAACGGCGGAGATCTGCCGCGAATACGCCGCGAAATACCCCGGCCGCGTGCGGCTGGTGACGGGCGCCCGCAATGTCGGCTGGCGGGCTAACTACCGCCGCACGTTCGATGCCTGCCGCGGGAAATACGTGGCCTACTGCGACGGCGACGACTGGTGGACCGACCCCTGCAAGCTGCAGATGCAGGCCGATCTGATGGAGTCCGATCCCGGCTGCGGCATGTGTTATACGGGCGCCGACGAATACTGGCAGGCGGAAGGGACCCTGAAACCCGATCCCGACCGGCACTATACCGATTTCGAGCAGATGCTGCTCGGCATTTCGGTCCCCAACTGCACGGCGCTGGCCCGCCGTGAGCTGATCGCGGCCTACTATGCCGAGATCCGCCCTGAGGAGCATCCCGAATGGCTGACCGACGACTGGCCCATGTGGCTGTGGTTCGCCTGCCGTTCCCGAATACGCTTCATAGACCGCGTGACGGCCGTGCACCGGCGCATGGTCGGGAGCGTGAGCCACGGAGATTCCTACAGGGGACGCCTTGCGAGCCGCGATTCGGCGATGGAGACCAGTCTCTGGTTCGACGAACGCTTCACGGCTTCGCGCAACCGCTTCCGCATTCTGCGCCGCCGTCATGTGGTAGGGCTTTGGCTGCTCTCGTGGAAGGGGGCCGGAGTCGGCGAATACCTCGCGCGCTGGTGGGCCGATCTGCGGCGGACGCCGCGGCTCGTCTTCTGCCCGGAGGGGGCTATTTTTCTGGTGAAGAAAATTCTTTTTCGACGTAAAAAACAGCATTTATGACGACCAAACAACGTTACGACGGCGTAATCGCATGGTTCTCGGAGCATATGCCCGTGGCCGAGAGCGAACTGCACTACACCGACCCCTACCAGCTGCTGGTGGCGGTGATCCTTTCGGCGCAGTGCACCGACAAACGGGTCAACATGACCACTCCCGCGCTGTTCGAGGCGTTTCCCACGCCTTTCGATATGGCCGCGGCCACGGCCGAGGATATTTATCCCTACATCAAGAGCATCTCCTATCCCAACAACAAGGCCCGCAACCTCGCGGGCATGGCCCGCATGCTCTGTTCGGAGTTCGGCGGCGAGGTTCCGAGCGATCTGCAGCAGATGCAGCGCCTGCCGGGCGTGGGCCGCAAGACGGCCAACGTGCTGGGCGCGGTGTTGTGGCAGAAGGAGGTGATGCCGGTCGATACGCACGTCTTCCGCGTCTCGAACCGCATCGGCCTGACGACCAACTCCAAAACGCCCCTTCAGACCGAGCTGACGCTCGAAAAGAACATCCCGCCGCATCTGCTGCCGGTGGCCCATCACTGGCTCATTCTCCACGGCCGCTACGTCTGCACGGCCCGCGCCCCGAAGTGCGGCGAGTGCGGCATCGCCGTGTGGTGCCGCAAATACGCCGCCGACCATAAGGCCCCGAAGGACTGAACCACCGACCGAAAACCCTAAAAACTTCAACGATATGACAAAAAACCTCTTCCGTATTCTGCTGTTCCTGCTGCTGCCCCTCGCCGGGCAGGCCAAAGACGCCGATTCGCTGCGCGTGCTCTGGGTCGGCAACAGCTATACCTATTACAACGACATGCCGGCCATCGTCCAGCAGATCGCCGCGACGCAGAAGGTGAAGGTCTCCTGCACGCGCTTCCTCAAAGGCGGCGAACGCTTCTCCGGTCACCTGACGAACCAGAAACTGCTGAAGGCGCTGGCCGCGGGCGGCTGGGACTACGTCGTTCTGCAGGAGCAAAGCTCCGCGCCCGCCATGCCGACGCGGCAGGTCGCCCGCGAGGTCTATCCGCAGGCCCGCACGCTCGACAGCCTCGTGCATGCGGGTTCACCCGACGCCCGTGTGATCTTCTACATGACGTGGGGCCATAAGAACGGCAACCGCTTCCCGATTCCGGAATACCCGCCCATCAACCGCTACGAGACCATGCAGGAGCGGCTGATTACGAGCTACCTCGAAATGGCCTACGACAACGACGCGTGGTGCGCCCCCGTGGGTATGGCGTGGCGCCGCGTGCGTGCCGAACGTCCCGACTGCGTGCTCTATGCGCAGGATTGTTTTCACCCCGCGCTGCCGGGCAGCTACCTCGCGGCCAACGTGATCTTCACGACCATCTACGGCAAACCCTACCAGACCGACTGCACGATGGGCCTTCCGCCCGAACAGGCCGAATACCTCCAGCGCATAGCCCAGCAAACGGTCCTCGAAAACCGGACGCTGCTCAATCTCGAATAACCCGGCGGCCGGATTCGACGGCCGAACCCAGATAAGACGACAACGGCGGAGCATTCGGCTCCGCCGTTGTCGTTTATAAGTCGTCCGGTCTCTTTCGCTTCGGTTTTCCGTCTTTCCGGCGGTATCCGTCCTTTTGCGCTTTTCTGTTCCCCTCCGGTTCCCCGCTTTCCCGGCTGCGGCCGCTTTTTTCCCGTCCGGTTTCCGTTCTTCGTTTATCCGGTTCCTCGTTCTGCCGCCTGCGCCCGGTTGCCCGTTCTTCCATTCGTGTCCGGTTCTTTGCGCTTTTCTGTTTTCATCCGGTTCCCCGCTTTCCCGGCTGCGGCCGGTTTTCCGCTTTTCTCCCGTCTCGGTTTTCCGCTCTTCCGACCGCCCGTTTTTCTCGCTCTGTTAGCCTGTTCTCTGTTTTCCCGGCTTTTCGTTCTGCGTCCGGCGACTACCGCTCGCTCAGGAGGAGCCAGCGCATCGTCTTTTCGTCGATCAGCCCGATCAGCTCCGCGATGCGCTGCGACTGGGCCGTCAGCTCGTCCACTCCGAGCGAACCCGACGAAAGCGACTCCTCCAGCGCCGCTTTTTCGGCTTCCAGCGCCGGAATCTCCCGCTCCAGCGCCTCCAGCTCGCGCTTTTCGTTGTACGAGAGTTTGCGCGGCGCGCCGTCCGCCGCCTGCGTCCGCACCGCCTGCGGCTTGGGCCGGGCCTGCGCCTCCTGCGCGTGGCGTGCGGCTTCGTATTCGCGTTTCCACGCCACGTATTCCGAGTAGGTGCCCGTGAAATCCTTGACCTCGCCTCCGCCGCAGAAGACCAGCAGGTGATCGGCCACCTTGTCCACGAAATAGCGGTCGTGCGACACTACGATCACACACCCCTTGAATGCGCGCAGATACTCTTCCAGAATGCCGAGCGTCACGATGTCCAGATCGTTCGTCGGCTCGTCCAGAATCAGGAAATTGGGGTTGCGCATCAGCACCGTACAGAGATACAGCCGCCGCCGTTCGCCGCCGCTGAGCCGCGCCACGAAGCTGTGCTGCGTTTCGGGCGTGAAGAGGAAGTGCTGCAGGAACTGCGACGCGCTCATGCGCCGTCCGTCGCCCAAGTCGATCTGCTCGGCGATTTCGGTCACCACGTCGATCACCCGCTTCCCTTCGTCGAACTCCAGCCCCTGCTGGCTGTAATAGCCGAAGCGGACCGTCTCGCCGACCTCGATCGTCCCGCTGTCAGGGCGTTCGATCCCCGTCAGCAGTTTGAGGAACGTCGATTTCCCGCAGCCGTTGTCGCCCACGATTCCCAGCTTCTCGTAGCGGGTGAAGTTGTAGTTGAATTTGTCGAGGATCACCAGCTCGCCGAACCGTTTGCCGACCTCCTTGGCTTCGAATATCTTGGTCCCGATCCGCGACGCCTTGACGTCGAGCCGCACTTCGCCGCGGCTGCGCGTCGATTGCAGGCGTGCTTCCAGCTCGTGAAAGGCGTCGATGCGCGACCGGGCCTTCGTCGCCCGCGCCTGCGGCTGGCGGCGCATCCACTCCAGCTCGCGGCGGTAGAGATTCGTCTCGCTCTCCCGCCGGGCCGCCTGCGCCGTCTCGCGCTCCTGCTTCTTCTCCAGATAATAGGAGTAGTTGCCCGCGTAGTGGTATAGCTGCCGGTCCTCGATTTCGAGGATGTCGCTGCACACCTTGTCCAGAAAGTAGCGGTCGTGCGTCACCATCAGCAGCCCCGCGCCGCTTGCCGTGAGATACTCTTCGAGCCACTCGGTCATATCGGTGTCGAGGTGGTTGGTCGGCTCGTCGAGGATCAGCAGGTCCGACTCGCTTATCAGCGCGTTGGCCAGCGCCACGCGCTTGAGCTGTCCGCCCGAAAGGGTCCCGACCCGCTGTCCGAAGTCGCGGATCTTCAGCCGCGACAGAATCCGCTTGGCCCGCTGTTCGTAATCCCACGCTTCGAGCGCGTCCATGCGGGCCATGGCCTCCTGCAATCCTTCGCCCGACGGCTCTTCGATCGCCCGTTCGTATTCGGCGATGGCCTTCAGCGCCGGATTCTCCGAGTGGAAGCAGGCTTCCAGCACGGTCATCTCCGCCGGGTATTCCGGACTCTGTTCGAGGTAGGCGATCCTCAGATCGCGGCGGGGTACGACCTCCCCGCCGTCGTGATCCTCACGCCCCGCTATGATGTTCAGGAGCGTGGTTTTCCCGGTGCCGTTCTTGGCGACGAGGGCCACGCGCCGCCCGTCCTCGATCGCAAACGATATATTTTCGAAGAGTACCAGATCGCCGAACGATTTGGTCAGGTTCTCCACCTGAAGACAACAAGCCATAATGCGTTTTTTTGTGTATGCAAAGCTACGCAAAAATACCGAACCGACAACCGCCGCCCCGAAACCGGATCGCCGGCCGCCGGCTTTCCGGAGTATGGAAACGTGCTATTTCGGTACGTTCCCGCGGCCGCGGTTGCATATCTCTTCTTTTTTTGTATCTTTGCAAAGATCATTTAGCGAAACAGAGCCGAAATGGAGTTATCGAAAGAGCGTCTCGAACGCCTGCGGGAACTGCTTGCCCCCGCCCATCAGCAGATCGTGATCGTGTCGCACACCAATCCCGACGGCGACGCCGTGGGATCGTCGCTGGCATGGGCCGAGGCGCTGCGGTCGATGGGACATGAGGTGACGTGCGTCGTTCCGAACAAATACCCCTATTTTCTCGACTGGATGCAGGGCATCGAGGAGGTCGTGGTCTTCAAGAACGACACCGAAGGCCGCGCCGCCCGCGCCATCGCCGGAGCCGACATCCTCTTCTGTCTCGATTTCAACGCCGTTTCGCGGCTCGAAATTCTCAGCGAGACCATCGGCGCCAATACGACGGCCCGCCGCGTGCTGATCGACCACCACCTTTCGCCCGACGAGGGTTTCGACCTCTCGTTCTCGCATCCCGATTCGTCGAGCACCTGCTTTCTGGTCTACTCCATCGTCGAAGCGCTGTTCGGCGCGCAGGCCGTTACGCGCCGCATGGCCGAAGCGCTCTATGTGGGCATCATGACCGACACGGGCAATTTCGCCTATTCGTTCCTCACGCCTGAGCTGTTCCGCGCCGTGGCCGTGCTGGTCGGGACGGGCATCAGCATTCCCGACATTCACAACAACGTCTACAACGCCTATACCGAGGGCCGCGCCCGGCTGTTCGGCTATGCCATCAACCGCAAGATGGAGATTATTCAGGACGGCACGGTGGCCTACATGTCGTTGCTGGAGAACGAGATGCGCCGCTTCCAGTTCCAGCAGGGGGACAGCGAGGGCTTCGTGAACTACGCCCTGACGGTCAAGAAGATGAAGATGTCGGCCATGTTTCTGGCCCACCGCAAGTTCATCCGCGTCAGCTTGCGTTCGCGCGGAGATGTCGACGTCAATCTCTTCGCCCGCAAGTACTTCAATGGCGGCGGCCATAAGAACGCCGCCGGAGGTAAATCGTTCGTTTCGATGCAGGAGACTATCGCACACTATATCAAGTCGGTAAAGGAATTCGCCGACGAGGGCCATCTCGGCTGATCCGCCGGAGCGGCCGCGCTGCGGCGGTTTCCGGCAGTTCTCTGCGGCCGGATTCCCGGTTGTCAATGGTTTCGGCAGACCGGTTGCCGGCTGTCAATCGTCTTGCAGCGACTTTGCCCGCCCGGTTTCCGGTTGTCAACTGTCTTGCAGTGGGTTCCGCATTGGATTTTGGTTGCCGATTGCCTTTGCAGCGACTTTTGTTCGTCCGGTTTTTGGTGGTCAATCGTTTTGCGGTGGGTTCCGCACCGGATTTTGGCTGTCGATCGCCTTTGCGGCGATTTCCGCCGCCCGGTTTCCGGTTGTCAACTGTCTTGCGGTGGTTTCTGCGCCGGATTTTGGTTGTCGATCGCCTTTGCAGCGACTTTTGTTCGTCCGGTTTTTGGTGGTCAATCGTTTTGCGGTGGGTTTCGCACCGGATTTTGGTTGCCGATTGCCTTTTTGGCGATTTCCGCCGCCCGATTCCGGCTGCATGGCTTCCGGGGCCTGCCGTATCGCTTCTGCCGGACCCCTGTGGCCGCTGCGGTTCCGGTGCGCTCGCGGCAGCCGCGTGCGGTTCCCGGTTTTCGGGCTGTCGTGCACCCGAATTCCGCCGGTTGCCGCAAAAGATTCTGTCTCATTAATTTGGAACGTTATGGACGATTTCCGACTCAAAGTCTTCATTACGGCGGCCCGGACGCTCAGCTTCACCCGGACGGCCGAACGGCTTTTCATCTCGCAGCCCGCCGTCAGCAAACACATCGGCGAGCTGGAATCCCAATATAAGGTACAGCTTTTCGTGCGCCGCGGCAGCCGTCTCGAACTGACCGGGGCCGGGGAGACCCTGCTCGCCTGCGCCGAACGGCTGGCCGACGACTACCGCCGCATGCAGTATGAAATGAGTCTCTGCGCCGACGCTCCCGTGGGCGAATTGCGGCTGGGGGCCAGCACGACCATCGCCCAATACCTTCTGCCGCCGATTCTGGCCAGATTCACGACGCGCTTTCCGGGCGTTCGGGTCGCGATGATGTCGGGCAACAGCGATCAGGTCGAGCAGGCGCTCGGCGGGCACGGCATCGACTTGGGAATGGTCGAGAGCCTGAGCCGCCGTCAGGGGCTGCACTATACGGTTTTCGCTCCCGACGAGCTGGTGCTGGTGGCCCGCACGGGCGGTCCCTATTCGCGGACCGAGTCGATAACGGCCGATGAGCTGCGCGAAATTCCGCTCGTGCTACGCGAGGGCGGATCGGGGACGCTCGAAGTCATCAAGGCGGCGCTGGGGCGCGCGGGCATCCGCATTCCGCAGCTCAACGTGGTCATGCGGCTAGGCTCGACCGAGGGGATCAAGGCTTTCGTCCGCAACAGCGACGCCATGGCCATCGTTTCGGTGATCTCGGTCGTGGACGAGCTGCGCAGCGGCGTGCTGCGGATCATCGACCTCGAAGACCTTCCCCTGCGGCGCGATTTCGTGTTCGTGCACGTCGAAACCGAGCCGTCGGCTCTCGTCCGGCAGTTCATCGAATTCGCAAGGGCCGACCGCTGATCGGACGGGCTTTCTGGTGCAGTCTCGACGAGCGTATTTGCCGCGGTTTCAGTGCTGGTTTCAGCGCCGGTTCCAATCGTGGTTTTCAGAGGAGGTTCCAGTTTCGGGTTTTGGTTCCGGTTCTGCTCCCTGTCCCGGTTTCCGTTGCAGTTTCCGTGACACTCCCCGCCGCCGTTCCCGCCGCCGTCCTCGCAGCCGTTTCTGCTGTCATTTCTGCCGCGATTCCGCAGCCGCTGTTTCCGCCGCGATCCTGCCGCGTTCCGGTCGTGCTCGCGTTGCGGTTCCGGACTCTGTTTTCTCCCTTCTTCCTGCCGCCGCTTCCGGGGACGATCCGCCCGTTTGCTCTTTAGTATAACTTTTTGTTATGGTGTATAATGATTTCTTGTTTCATATTCCGTTAAAAGATGCGACCTTTGCCGGCGGAATAAAGAAAAAGTTATAGTGACCATTAAAAAAATACAAGCATATGCTGGAAAAAGGTAACAGGGCGAACACCCTGCACGGAATTCTGCTGATCGCGCTGTTTTCGTTCGCGGCCTTCTACATCGCCGGCTTTCCCATCGTAAAAAGATTGTCGTTCAGTCCGCTGATCGTGGGTATCGTGCTGGGTATGCTCTACGCCAACAGCCTTCGCAACAAACTGCCCGAAACGTGGGTCCCCGGCATCAAGTTCTGCACCAAGCAGCTGCTGCGCTGGGGCATCGTCCTGTACGGATTCCGCCTGACGCTGACCGAAGTGGCGGCTGTCGGCATTCCGGCCGTCGCCGTCGATCTGGTCATCGTGACGGTCACCATTTTCGGGGGAGTCCTGCTGGGCCGTCTCTTGAAGATAGACCGCGACACGGCGCTGATGACCTCGACGGGCAGCGCCATCTGCGGCGCGGCCGCCGTGCTGGGCGCCGAACCGGTCGTGAAGTGCGAGGGTTACAAGACCGCCATCGCCGTCTCCACGGTCGTGATTTTCGGAACCCTCTCGATGTTCCTCTATCCGCTGATGTACCGGATGGGGCTGCTCGATGGACTTACGGACACGGGCGTGGCCGTCTACACGGGCAGTACGCTGCATGAAGTGGCTCATGTGGCCGGAGCCGGCAATGCGATGGACCCGACCGATGCGCTGGGAATCGCGGGGACGGCCACGATTACCAAGATGATCCGCGTGATGATGCTCGCGCCGGTGCTGGTCGTCATGGGCTTCGTGCTGGGCCGCCGGAAGAGTTCCGGAGCCTGCAGGGAGAAGAGCAAGATCGCCGTGCCGTGGTTCGCCTTCGGGTTTATCGGGATCATCTGCCTCAATTCGCTGCTGCAATACCTGTGCGGCGTGGAGAGCGTCCGCGAGATTCCGCTCAACGGCGCGATCGAATACGCCGATACCTTCCTGCTGACGATGGCCATGACGGCGCTGGGTACCGAGACGAGTATCGACAAGTTCCGGCAGGCCGGGGCGAAACCCTTCGTCTTGGCGGGCCTGCTGTACGTCTGGCTGGTGGCGGGCGGTTATTTCGTCACCGAATATCTGGTCGGAATCTTGTAAACAGGTCTGCCCGGAGCCTCCGTTTTACGGTAATTTCGGCAGCGTGGGGGCTTCGTGCTCCGAATAGCCGAGCACCGTCTCCCGTACGAAGTCCGCGAAGCCGCGGGCTTCGTCGTATGTCAGGGGGCCGGGATAGCTCATCAGGATCAGCTGATGGGGCGTGAAGGGTTTGCGGAATGAAGGGTGGATGTACTCGTAGGGGTTGGCGACGAAGCCCAGCCGTTCGTAGAAGTGACGGCGGCGGATCGAGATGTCGTCCACCGGCGGGTCGATCTCCAGAATGACGCGGTCGACTTTCCGGCAGAATGCCGTGAGCGCCTTCGAACCCATGTTCTGACCGCGCAGGGCGGGCGAAACGGCGAGATGCTCGACGTAGCGGTACGCTCCGGCGTTCCAGTGGAACAGGATGCCGATGAACTCTTCGCCGCGCCAGATGCCGTCGGCTTCGAAGCGCGGATCGCCGAACGCCCGGTCGTACCCTTGCGCGTTCCAGCGTTCGCAGCGGGGGAACGACTCTTCGTAAAGGTCCCACGCTTCGGCCCAGCCTTTGTCCGAACGGGATTCGAAAGGTATGAATTGCAGCTCCTGTGTCATTGTCGTCGTAATTTTGCGCAAGATAGTGCAAATTCCGCGCATTGCCAACTCCTGCGGCTCTCCGCGGCTCTCTGCGGGCGTTCCGGACGGCCGGGACGACGAAAAAGGGACGCCCGGTCCGGACATCCCTTCCGGCGCCTTCCGGCGCGAACTTTTTATTTCCTTTATTCTTCTGTTTTTCCGCCGGTTACCTCGTCCGGAATGCCGTCGCAGCGCACGAAGACCTGCACGTCCGAGCGGTCGTCCTTGGCCGTCCAGACCATCGAGGTCTCGGTGAAGTCGGTCACGATGTAGCGGTGCGCCCAGTCGCCTGCGCCGTAGTCGTAGCTGCCGCGGATGACCGCACCCAGCTCCGCGTCGTTGTCGATGACGAAACGGCCCGTCAGCTTGCGGGTGCCGAAGCTGTCGAGGTTCTGGTACATGACGTACTTGGCGTCCTTGCGGATGAATTCGATGTAGACGAAGCTGCCTTCGGCGAGCGGCGCGCCGTTCCATTCGGCCAGCTGCCACGTACCCGCGATGTTGTTGTTGGTCACCTCCAGCGGAGTTACGTACATATCGTCGTCGCAGGCGCCGAGCAGCGCGAGGGCCGACAAAAGGGCCGCAAATCTCAAAAATCTTTTCATATGACTTGTTTTTATCCTGTTTCTTATTCTGTTTCCCCGAACTCGATCCACAACATGCGCTGACTCGGCGGCACGTCCGGTCCCCCGACCGGCAGGGGAGTCCGCCGGAGCGGCTGCGGGGCTTTGGCCGGGTCGAAGCGGACGACCAGATCGCCTTTTGCGCCGGGTGCCAGTGTCGCCGGTTCGCAGGCGAAGCTCAGGCCGGTCGCCGCGAACCCCTCGTCGCAAGCCGGGGTCAGCGGTTTGTCGCCCGCGTTCAGGCACTCGATACGCTCGCTCTGCACCTTGTCGGTGCGGCCGAAGCGGACGGTCCGCTGCTTGAGCCGCAGCGCGCCCATCGCATGGGGATAGTCGTCGTCCGTGCGCACCGAGGCCGTGACTGCGCCCCGGAGGCTGAGGATCGCCGTTGGCTCCTTGTCCGAGAGCTGGGTGTAGACGAAAATCCGCCGGTCGAAAACCCCCGGATGTCCCTTGGGACGGTAGGTCACCGTCACGGCGCCTTCGCCGCCCGGTGCGACGGGCTTTTTGTCCCAGCTCGCCGCGGCGCAGCCGCAGGTGGTCTGCACGCGGGTGACGACCAGCGGCTTGCCGCCCGTATTCCGCCACCGGAAGGTGTAGACCGGCGGGAGGTCGTCCTCGCCGATATGCCCGGCGTCGATCAGCGTGCGTTCGAAACGCATCGCTTCGGCTCCTCCCGCGGCCGTGGCCGGGTGGGCCAGACTGTCGAGTTTGGCGCGCGGGACGATGCGGATCTGGGCGCTGAGCGGCGGGGCGGAGAGAGCCGCCCACAACGCTCCGCAGCAGAGAAGCATGCGTGTTATCGTCGCTGTTTTGCGCATCGTTGCGGGTTTAGAGCCAGCCGTTGCCGTTCGCGACCTTGCGCACCGTGATGTTGAAGGTGTGCGTCTCGTTGCCGCTCGACGTGATGCTGGCCTTGGTCGTGCCGCTCCTGAGTCCCTTGACCGTCAGTTTCCTGCCCTCGACGGAGGCCGTTGCGACCGTCGTGTCGGAGATCGAGACCGTATAGGTCATGGTCTCGCCGCCGAGGAAATAGTTGGCCGGTATGGCCGTCACTTCGCCGCCGAGGTTGATGTAGAGGTTGGGGAACGACACCTGCGTGCCGTTGCCGGCAACGGCGTTGAGCAGTTTGGCGGCGTTCGCCTGACCGGCGCCCATCTGTCCGCGGTAGTTGGATTTGTTGAGCTGCATGGGCTGGTTCAGCCCCACGTCGGCCACGTAGCGGTAGTAGAGTTTCATGCCGCTCATGTAGTCGTCGATCGGCGTCGCGGTCTCATGCAGCAGGGCCTTGAATTCGTCGGCCGTGAAGTGGCGGCGCAGTTTGGCCGCGTAAGAGAGTCCCAGCGCCGCGACGCCCGAAACGTGGGGGCAGGCCATCGAGGTGCCCTCCATGTATCCGTAGCCGCTTTCGCTGACGTTGTAGGGCAGCGTCGAGAGGACGCAGCCGATCTCGCCGCGCTTGTGGTCGTCGTCGAAGTATTCGTAATAGTAGTCCTGATCGCCGCCCGGAGCCGCTATCGTGACGCCCGGACCGTAATTGCTATAGACGGCGGGGGTGTAGTCGGCGGCCGTCGCGGAGACCGAGATGCAGTAGTCTGCGGCGCCGGGGAATCCGGCCATGGGGGCGTTTTCGTTGCCGCCGGCGAAGATCGCCAGACCACCCTCGATCGGGCCGTTGGGCGACCCTGCGTTGTGTATGAAGTACTCCAGCGCCTCCTTTTCGAGCGGGCAGGCCTGCTCCCACTCTTCCTGCGTCTTGAAGCCCTGATCGCCCCATTCGTAGCTGTTGGCCAGTCCGGAGACGTAGCCCCAGCTGCACTGCAGGACCACGGCGCCGTTGTCGGCGGCGTATTTGATGGCCTTGACCGTGGAGAGGGCGTTGCCGGCGGCGTCGCCGGAGAATATCTGGCACGACATGATCTTCACGCCGGGGATGCTGCCCCGGCCTCCGGCGATCGAGCTGATGCCGATGCCGTTGTCGTTCTGCGCGGCGATTACGCCCGCCACATGCGTGCCGTGGCCGGTGTCGCTGACGTCGTCCCACGAGATGACGCCCGTGTTCTTGACGAAGTTGTAGCCGTAGACGTCGCCCTGATAGCCGTTGCCGTCGTTGTCCTTGTGCGAGCGGTAGATTTCGTTCTCGTTGACCCACATGTTGTTCTTCAGGTCGGGGTGCTCGATCATCACGCCCTCGTCGAGGACGGCCACGACGATCGACTCGTCGCCCGTCGAGAGTTCCCACGCCTGCTCGCACTGCACGTCGGCGTCCACGATGGATTTCCCGCCGAACATGTTGCCGCGGTTCACGATGTGCCACTGCTGCGGGAGCAGTACGTCGTCGAAAGGATAGGCCGAGGCTTCGCCCGTCCGGGTCGCACGCTGCTGCTGGAGGGCTTCCAGCGTCTTGCGGGAGAGGGGCGCCGCCTTTTTGCCGGCGTTGTAGGCGCGGTGGATGGTGCGGTTGACGCTGACGTGCTGCACCTCGCCCAGCGCCGAGAATCTCTCGGCGACCTCGGCGGCGGTATACTCCTCGCCGAAGCGGACCACGTACCACAGGTGCAGTTCCGATTCGCGGGTGCGCTCCTCGTTGCGCGGGTCCACCGGGAAGACGCGCTCGATCTCGTAACCGCCGACGATGTCCAGAATCTCATCGACGGAGAGAATGCCCGAACGGGTCGCGGGGCCGCCGCTGCGGGTGATGCCCTCCCGGTCGAGGATGTCGCTTACGTAAGGTGCGAATTTCACCAGCACCTCCCCCGAACGGTATTCGGCCGGAACGTCCGGTGCCGGAGCCGGCTCCGGGGCGGACAGCTCCTCTTTGGTGCATGCGGTAAATGCCAGTAAAGCGGTGGCAAGAATGCCGTATAGATAGTTTTTCATCGTCATAATTATTTGGTCGTCTCCTCCTCTTCTTCTTCCGTGCCGGGGTCTTTCTTGTATCCCTCGTAGAATTCGTAGTAGTAGTTCATGTTGGCGGGTTCGTTGGTGAATCCGGCCAGCGTGCCGCTCGCATCCTTGCCCTCCTGCGTGAAGACCAGCACGCTGGGGACCCACCAGTCGAGCGCCGGGTGGTAGAGCAGCCAGTCGGGCAGCTCGCCGGTCAGTCGGTTGAGGTTGATGGCGAACCGCTTGGTGTGCGGCATCACCTTCGGGGTGCCGATCAGCGCGTGGGGCAGCGTGTCGGCGTCGATGATGTCCTGCTCGGTGTATTTCTCCCAGTCATCCATCTTGGGCAGCGGTCCCTGCAGGTAGTTGACCGAGAGCACCAGCGTGTCGAGGTCCCATTCGATCATGCGGCGCGGGAATCCCTGTTCTTCGACAAGGCCGCCGTAGTTGGTTTCGACGGTGTTGCTCAGGTCGTAGATGTTCTTGCGCGTGTTGGCGCCCATGTTCAGCGTCCGGAGCTTGGGGAAGTTCGTCGGATTGATCTCTTCGGGAATCTTCTGGAAGTTGTTGCTGCTCAGGTCGAGGTATTCGAGGTTCTTGAGCGCCGTGAAGTTCTTGTCCAGCGATACCAGACCGTAGGCCGAGATGGTGAGCCGGCGCAGCTGCGTGAGTTTGGTGATGTACTCTCCCGTGGTGAGGTCCTTGAGGAAGGCGTTGACGTTGCTGTAGAAGCTCAGTTCGTCGGCGGCCGTCAGGTACTGCACTTCGAAAGGCAGCTCCTCCTTGGTGTTGAACATGAAGAACCGGGCGTATTTCACGCGGCCCTTCTTTTCGGGCGTGTAACCCTCCATGCCCTCTTCCCAGAGGATCACGTTGTCCCAGTTGTCCATGCGTTCGCCGTTTTCCCAGCTTACGTTGGTTTCGAGCGTGCGGGCGATGGCCAGCAGGGCGATCGAGTCGCCGCCGCGGGTGTTCTCCTCGATCGGTTCGGCGGCCTCTTGCGTGACGACCAGATTGTCGTGGCGTACGAGTTCGACCTCCTTCTTGGAGGCGAAGGTGACGTCGGCGATGCGCGGATTGGGCTGCGAGTTGATGTTCCAGTTGAAACGCACGGTCACTTCGCGCGGACGGATGCCGCGGTCGAATTCGACCGCCGGCTTCTCGAACTTGAGCCAGTTTTCGGCAGATTCGGGAACCTTGACGTCGAAATCCACGTTGGTCTTTATCTTGACGTCGAAGTGGCGCGTGCCGTACGCCGCGTAGTTGGCGACGGTGACCTCCTTGTCGTCGATGCCGATGAGGTAGTCGAAGCCTTTCTGCGAGACGGCGATCTCCTTCTTGACCCAAGTGTTCTGCTCCATGATGCGGATCACGCCGCTGCGGGGCTGGTCGGTCAGGGCCGAGTCGATGAGTACGCGGCATTCGGTCGTGCCGCGGCCGTTGGCGGGCGAGACGGTGATCCACGGCTCGTCGGTGGTGGCGACCCACTCTTTCTCCGCCGACACCCTGACGGTGTGGGTTCCTCCCGTGGCGGGGGCTTCGATGGCGTCGCTGTCGGTGCCGAATCCGACGGTTTTGGCGGCGTCGGAGCAGCCGCACAATGCGATCGAGCAGAGGATAACCGGTATGTAATTCGTTATTTTCATTGTCATTTCTCCTTAGTGGTTATTCGAGCATTTTATCGCAGTTCAGGATATTCTGGGTCTTGTCGTAAATCAGGTTGTAGGCGCCCTGCTGCCAGTAGTAGCAGATCGCCGAGGCATCGAACGTGATGTTGGGGTTGTCGCTGATGTCGAGGTGGTAGATCAGGTAGGAGATCGTGTCGTCGATCTTGCGCAGGTCGTTCGAACCGATGTAGAATCCGCGCAGGCCGGTGTGCTGGTAGAGTCCCGTGGGCCATTCGCGCAGGCAGCGGTTGCCCTGAGCGTCGCGCTGGCCGCGGATGGCGTAGACCGTCAGGCCCGCGCAGTTGAGCGGCGACCACGGGAACTTGTCGAACGAGTTGAACGAGACGTCCAGCCCGTAGAGGTAGGGCAGCTGCTCGGCCGTGAAATCCTTCGGCAGCTTGCTGAGCTTGTTGTAGGTCAGGTCGAGCGAGGTCATCGAAGTCGAGTACTTGCCGGAGAACGACCCTTCGGGGATTTCGTCGATCATGTTGCCGCGCAGGATGATGTACGCGACGAGCGATCCCGTCGTGCCGAGGCATTTGGGGAACTTCGTGAACTTGTTCGCCGCGAGCGAGAGCTGTTCGATGTTCAGGCCCCGGAAGGTGCCGTCCTCCTCGCCTTCGAAGCCGTCGATCTCGTTGTAGGAGAAATCGACCTCCCCGATGGTGAACTTGCTCTTGGCCGAGAAGATGTTGGGGAACTTCGTGAATTTGTTGTAGGTCGCCGAGAAGGTCTCGATGTCGTCCATGGTGCAGAAAAGCCCGTTTCCGTCGGCGGGAAGCGACGTGAGCTTGTTGTTGTCGAAATAGAGCTTCACGGGAGCCACCTCCTTGCCCAGCGGATGGATCGTCTCGATTTGGTTCTGGGCCAAGTCCAGCAGACCGATCTTCTTCAGGTTCCGGAACGATTCCGGCACTTCCCGGAGGTTGTTGTCGCGGACGTAGAGAATCTGTAGCTTCTCCTTCGCGGGACCGTTGGCGATGGCGTCCAGACCCTTGTAGACCTCTTCGGCTGACCACTGCGAGTTGTTGGAGATATTGAGCGATATCATCTCCGGGAGCTTGGCGAGCGCCATCGGGAACTGCGTCATCTTGGGGCAGTTGTATACCTCGACGTCGGTCAGCGACTTGAGGTTTGCCAGCTCGTCGGGCAGCGTTTCGATCTCGCCGTTGGCGATGAACAGGTATTCGAGGTTTTCGAGCTTGCCGATGGCCGGGTCGATCGACTTGAGTCCGTTGGTCAGCTTGCCGTGCACCACGTCGTAGGGGCGGATGCGCTTCTGAAGTCCGGTTTTGCGGTCGATGATCTCGTCCTCGGTGTAGTTCTCCTCGTAGAGCGAGATGCCCGGAATGGTCAGGTCGTGCTCCTTGAGCGCGCGGGCGATCGGCTCGGTGGTTTGCGTCGGCGTGTGGATCAGGCGGAGGAACTCCTTGTTGCGCTCCATGCGGGTGCGGTTCCGCTCGCTCAGGCTCTTGTCGGGCGCGATCGAGGGATCGTATTCGAGCAGGTTGGCGTCGTTGTGCGAACCCAGATAAAGCTCGATCAGCTGCGTGAGCTGGCCGATGGCCGCGGGCAGGTGGCCCCGGAATCCGAAGTCGCTGAGCGTGATCTTCGCCACGCGGCCGTTGGAGTGCACCTCCACGCCGGGCTGGATGCCCCAGAGGTCGGGGTCCTTGTTGAAGTCCCAGTTGGTGCCTGCGGGGTAGTTCTCGCCGGAGAAATACCAGTTGGGACCGTCGAGCGCCTTCCAGATTTCGTACAGCGCGTAGTAGTCGCGGATATACTCGTCGGCCTCGTAGAGCGTGACGCCGACCTCCGTTTCGGTGGTCTTGTTGTCCTCGATGGCGAAGTCGAGGTTCTTGGGCCGCTTGTTGGTCTCCAGCAGCAGCTTGTTCTTGTCGTAGGTCTCGTACCGCATCATTTTGTAGCTGCCGGCCTTGAGCGAAAGCAGCGTGTCGCATTCGAGCGACGAGGTCTGGTAGCCGAACGTGTCGTCGTCCTCGTCGAAGTGGATCGAGAACTTCGTGGGCAGCATCTTGAAGGTCGTCTGTTCGTTGGTCTCGCCCTGTTTTACGGTGAGACTGATGAAGGCGATCTCGTCGAAGGTATACTGCCTGTCTGCCGCACGGGTGACGGGCGTCTCGGTGAAGTCCGAGAGGTCCTTGCGGATGGTGAAGCGCACTTTTCCGCGCGGTTCGACATCGACCGTCAGGTCGTGAACCTGCAGGCCGCCGGCTTCGACGACGAGCCGGTCGTCGAGGGGCATGCCGTTGTATATCAGCTCGTCGTTCGCGTCGTAGAGCGAGAAGGTGATGATCTGGTACTGCCCGGTCAGCAGCCGCAGCTTCTCGCTGCGCAGGCCGAACTCGGCGCTCTCCTTGTCGGAGGCCGAGAGCGTCAGCGTCTGGGTGACGGTCGTGCCGTTGCAGCCGAGCGACACCTGCACCTTGGCGGCTTCGTAAAGGTAGTCGAGCTGGGGTTTCTGCGCCCGGCTGACGGCGTCGTAGGACGCCTCCTTGTAGAGTTTGAACTGGACGTATCCGTAGTCGAGATCGCGGTTGTCGATGCCGTCGTCGTCGGAACATCCGCCGGTGAGGGCCGCTGCCAGTGCGAGAATCGCCGCTACGAAAATTTTTAAAAGTTTCATATCTAAAAACCTGTTCTGTATATTCTCCATAAATTGTAGTCGTATAGAACGGGTCCCCGCCCCTTCGAACGGGGACCTGTCGTGTGGGTGGTGTTTAGAACGCGGGCGTACAGTAAACGATGCATTTCATGTTCCAGCTGCCGTCCATGAACTGCAGCATGCCGTAGGAAGCCTGCTCCGCTTCGGGTTTGGCCATGGAGACCAGAATCTGCGTGTCGGAGAGGGGTTCGTAGTCGAGCCACTCGGCGCCCGACATCGGCATGAGCATGATCTGCTGGTAGGGCGAGACTTCCAGTACGGCGTTCGAAGGTTCGGCCGAGGTGTAGGTCAGCATGTACTGCGGAACTCCCATGCCGAGGTTCTCGGCGAACGAGGCGAGCAGGTCCGTGTTGCCGCCTGCGACCGTTTCGTAGTTCTCCTTCGTGATCTCGACCAGCGTCGCGCCGCTCACCAGATCGGGCATGGCGAACTTCACTTCGAAGCCCTCGCCGCCACCGCCGATCGGGTAATTCTCGTCGTAGATGCACTGGATGAGCGCAAACCGGCCGTCGGCGTCGGTGAAGACAGCGAAACCGATGTGGGCGATGCCCTCGTTCGCCATCGAGCTGCCTCCGCACTTGTCCTTGGCGGGGTCCATGTCGACGATGATGCCCTCCGCGGTCTTGCGTACCGAGAGCCAGCTCTCCTCGCCGCTCATGGGCTGCAGGTCGTAGTCGAAGAAGGCGATGCCGGTATATTCGCGGTCCACGGTCAGCGTCGATTCGGGATCGTTCGACCACTCCTTCGTATAGATGAGCTTGTAGCCGTCCCTGACGCCGAATTCGCCGATGTACCAGTCGTCGGCCGGCAGTTTCTCGAAGGCGGCGCCGATTTCGGTCATGCCTGCGGGGTTGTTCGCCGAGATGGAGCCGGGATTGGCCTCCTGATTGATGGTGGTGACGAGATATTGTTTGTATTCGTCGCGGATCTCCGCGTCGATGAGCTGATAGGGGTCGGAGATCGTTTCGGCGACCGCCGCAGGCAGCGCCAGCAGGTATGCCTTGCGGGCTTCGCCGCCGTTCTCGGTCACGCCCACGGTGAACTGGCGCGACTGTACGACGTCGCTGCCGGGCGTGCTGTCCCACGGCTCCTCGGTCAGCAGGATCCATGCGAGGTCTTCGGCTTCGGCGCTCAGGTAGGGGTCGCCCCACTGCTGCGGGACCTCCGCGAAGAGGTAGAACTTCGCGCCGTCGATGCTCTGGACGCTGCCCATCGCGCTGCCCGGAACCCAGTCGCCGTTCATGCTGTTGAAATATTCGGCCTTGGCGTTGAATTTGGTCTCGGCGCTCATGCCGCTGACGGAGAAGATGTCGCGGCAGGCCGGAATCGAGATCGGAATCTCGTAGCTCACTTCGGAGTTGTTCTTGTCGGTGAATACCAGCGTCTCCTCGGCTCCGTCGAGCGGGTAGCGCGAAGCGTCGCCCTGCAGGCGCAGTTCAAGCTGCGCGCCCGGTTCGCCGATGGTCTTGGCCGGAATCTCAAGCCACTCCGGCAGTTTGCCGAGCACCCATTCGAAGTTGGCCTCCACGAGTACCGGCATCGAAAATCCGGTGCGGCCTTCGGGCCACGTCAGGGCGATGTTTTCGGCCGGGTCGGTGCCGTAGAGGTAGGTAAGCCCGCTTTCGGTGCCGTCGGGGTTGTAGATGAAGTCGCCGTACTCGTCCAGCTGACAGGTGCGGAGCGTGAAGCCGCGTTGGAGCGTGCCGCGCGTGATCGTGGCGATGACCTTGCTCTGTCCGCCCATGGTCATGGTCACCTCGCAGACGCGGTTGTCGTCGAACTCTTCCAGTTCGGCGGCGGCGATGACGATCCGGGCCGGGCCTGCGCCGCCGCGCAGGGTCCAGACTTTCTGCGTTCCGTCCTCGATCCAGAACCATGCGGCCGTTGCGGTCGGGATGCTTGCCTCCCAATCCTGATTGGGATCGATTTCGATCGTGAAGGTCTCTCCGGCTCCGATGGTCGGGGAGACCGCTTCGGGGAAGTTGGGGCTGGGAGCCTTGATCTCCTTGTCCGAATCGGAACACGAAGCGGCCGCCAGACATGCTCCCGCGAGCAGTGACATCACCAAGTGTAAATAGTGCCTTTTCATATCTCTTGTCTTTTTCTGCTTTAATGGATTTAGCGCGCGTGCGGCGTGATGACTCCGCCCGGTTTCATGCCCTCTTCACGCTGGAGCCGGTCGGCCTCTTCGTCGCTGACCCACTCGATGATGTTGTAGAAGTGGCCTACCAGACCGACGTTCTCGCCCATGTTCTCGACGTGGACCTTGATCCAGAGCGTGACGTATTTCTGACACGAATTGAAGTAGGAGTCGTAGAGCGGGCTGTTGGTGACCAGAATCTTGTTGTCGCCGAGGATCTGTCCGAAGACCGAGCCTTCGTCTGCGAGTATCTGGTTCTTGTCCATGGTCACCAGCGGTTCGGCCGGATCGGCCGGGTCGAGGCGGATCGTCACGTCGTAGCCCGAAAAGAGCCAGTCGTGAAGGATGATCATGTTCTCCTCGGTGGGGTGCTTCTCGGTGCGGATAAGCCGCTGGAGCGAAGTGTTCTCAATGCCGGGATACTGGTTGAGGAAGAGCGAGGTCACGACGCACCAGCCCGTGAAGTCGTTGACGTCGTACGGGCAGCTCTTCATCATCACGACCTTGGTCTGGTCGTGGTACAGATTCCAGTTGACCTGTTCGGGCATGACCAGCTTGAGGATGAAGCCCAGCGAGTCGGTCGGCTCGATGTTGTCGTACAGGCCGCGCACCTCTACGTTGGCGGCGCGCTGGCCGGCCTTTATGGTGATGGTGTTCGAACGCAGGGCGTAGTGCAGCCCTTCGATGGCGTTGCTGCCCTTGTCGATGATCTCCACGCCGAACGTACGGTCGTAATCGCACGCGACGGTCGAGGTGACGGGAACCGAGAAGTATTCCTTGTCCTGAAGCACCATGTAGGTCGCCGCAGTGTCGGCGAACATGACGAACTCCCGGTCCGAATAGGTCTTGTACTCCTCCTTGCAGCCGGTGAAGAGGGCGGCGAGGAGTCCCGTTGCAAATAAAACCGTGATAATTTGTTTCATTGTTTATGGTCTGTTCGTTGTTGCTATCGGTTGCTTTCGTTGGGCAGAATCTCCGAGCCGGGAGACTCCAGCTCGTGCTGGGGAATCGGCCATACGAAGAGCGGATTGTCCGGAGTGATCTTGAGCGAGCTGCCTTCGGGCTGCGAGCACGACTGCGGCGTGCGGCGGATGCTGTAGCCGCCGTTCAGGTCGGCGTACTCCCTGCCCCAGCGCTTGAGGTCGTGCAGGCGGAAACCCTCCATGTAGAGTTCGCGCACGCGCTCGTCGGAGATGGTCTGCAGCCAGTTGTTTTTCGAGACGTTCAGCGTGCCGCCCGAAGCGTAGCGCATCTTGCGCAGCGCCGTGAGGTCGTTGCCGGCCTTCGTGAAGTCGTTCTTGCGGCAGTAGGCTTCGGCGCGGATCAGGTACTGCTCGGCCAGCCGGAACGGCTTGGGCATCGAGACGTGGAAGATCAGCTTGTCGGTGAAGTTGCGGTTGCCGTAGTATTTCACCAGCATCGGCCAGTCCAGTCCGTTGGTGTAGCCGATCGTCAGCCCCTCCTCCTTGCCGGCGAAGTAACCCGAATAGCGCAGGTCGGCGTCGTCGTACAGGTTCAGCGCCGCGGTGGCCGGCACGTAGTCGGGGTAGAAATAGGTGAGGTCCTTGGTGAAGTTCAGGAACACCGTTCCGAGCGGACTGCCGTAGGATGTCTCCGTGAAACCGATGCGCCAGATGATCTCGTAGCTCAGGTCGTAGGCCCACATGTAGTCGAAGAAGGTGTAGTCGGCGTTGTACTTGGTTTTGGCGTCGGCCAGCTTGAAGGTGCTCTTCTTTTCGTCGATCAGGATGCTCGCGTATTCGATGGCGGTATCCCAGTCCTGCATGTAGAGGGCCACGCGGGCGTGCAGCGCCTGAGCGGCCGCCGAGGTGATGTACTCGTTGCTGTAGGCGTCCTCCTCCTTGTCGAGACGCTTCTCGGCCTCCGCCAGATCGTCGAGCACGAACTTATAGGAGTCGTACAGCGACGCGCGGCGGATCGGCTCCGGCGTGGAGTATTTGGTGCGGATGACCACGCCCAGCTCCGATTGCGCGGTGGCGGGGTCGTAGGCCTTGCAGTAATTCTTGAGCAGCTCCGAATAGCAGAGCGCGCGGATGGCGTAGACCTCGCCGGTGTATTCTTCGAGCTCTTCGAGGTTGTCGTCGCTGATTTCGTTCCGCATCACTTCGTCGATGCGTTCGAGGAAGAAGTTGCAGCGGCTGATGACGGTGTAGAGGTCGGCGTAAACGCCTTCGAGGTCGAGGTCGGTCGGGCGGACGTCCCAGCGCCAGAAGTTGCCGAACTGGTTGCTGTTGCCCTCGACGGCATAGACGAGGTCGGCCTGAATGTCGGGCAGCAGCGTGAGCCGTCCGCTGAAAAGCGAGCTGCTCTTGAAGGTGGCGTAGATGCCCGTGAGGGTCTGCTCGGCATCCGCGAAGGTCTTCATGGCATCCTTTTCGGGGATGGCGGATTCGGGGTATTTGTCCAGACACGAAGTGGCGAGGAGAAGCACCGCAAGGGCGGAAAGTCGGAATTTTATATTGCGTAACATGTTCATAGTCCCGTTTTAGAATGTTAAGTCGAGTCCGAAGGTGAATTGCCGGGCCATAGGATACTGCGCTTGGTACATGTTGGAGTTACCCTCAGGGTCGAGTCCCGTGAATTTGGTGAACGTAAACAGGTTCTGGGCCTGCGCGTAAATCCGGGCGCCTCCGATGAACCGGGTCTTGCGCAGCCACTCCTGCGGGAAGGTGTAGCTGAGCATGAGGTTCTTCAGACGCAGGAACGAAGCGTCCTCCAGCAGGCGGTCGTCGAACTCGGTGTAGACGCCGTGGCGCGGAATGTCGGTGATGTCGCCCGGTTTCTTCCAGCGGTTGAGCAGGCGTTTCGACTGGTTGAAGGAGACGAAGCGGCCGTTCGACTCGTCGAAATAGCGGTCGTTGTTGATCATCCAGCGGTCGGCCACCCATGCGAACTGCGCCGAGAGCGAAAGCCCCTTCCATGTCAGCGTCGTGCCGAAGCCGCCCTGCCACGGGGCGAAGAAGCTCTTGCCGGTCAGCACCTTGTCCTCGTCGCGGAGTTCGGTGGTCAGCTCGCCCTGCTTGGTGTACCACAGGGCGTCGCCGTTGGCGGGATTGACGCCGGCGAAGCGGTTGATGTAGAATTCGCCCACGGGGTGTCCCACGACCAGCTTGGTGTTGGTGCTGGACATTTCGTACTCCGTGACGCCGTTATAGAGTTCGGTGATCTTGTTCTTGTTGTAGGATACGTTGGCGTTCACGCTCCACAGGAAGTCCTTGCTTGCGACGACGGCGCCCGACAGGCTCAGCTCGACACCGCGGTTGACCATGCCGCCCACGTTGCTCCAGTGGTAGCCGTAGCCTTTGTCGGCATAGGATTCGGGAACCTCCATCAGCATGTCGGTCGTCTTCTTGTTGTAGAGTTCGACGTCCAGATTGAGCCGGTTCCAGAAGCCCAGATGCAGGGCCACGTTGGTCGTCCAGAGCTTCTCCCAGCTCAGCTCCTCGTTGCCCGGCTGGGTGGGGGCGATGCCGGCGTTGCCGAAATAGTTCTGACCGCCGGTCACCAGCGCGAGGTGTTCGTAGTTGGGAATTTCCGAGTTGCCCGACGTACCGGTGCTGACGGCGATCTGCGCCAGTGTCAGCCAGCGGCGGGAGTTCTCCATGAATTTCTCGTTGCGCAGGTTCCACATGAAGCCCACCGACCAGAAGCCGGCCCAGCGGTTCGAGGCGCCGAAGCGCGAGGAGCCGTCGGTACGCAGCGAGAAGTCGGCGTAGTAACGGTCCGAATAGCTGTACTCGGCGCGTCCGAAGAACGACAGATAGGCGTAGTTGTCGTCGGTGGTGTCGTTCCAGCGGGTGGCGCGCGGACTCGACGAGATGTTCACCAGTTTGTCGTTGTTCTGGTCCTTGGTCTGCAAGGAGAAGGCCTCGTACCGATAGTCGAGTCCCTCCTGCCCCGCGAGGAAGGTGAACATGTGCTTGTTGTCGATGTCGAACCGGTAGGTGATCGTGTTGGTGACCGAAAGGCTCATTCCGTCGGAGGAGTTGCGCTGTACGGTACCCGAACCGAGGTTGGGGGCGTAGCTCGGATAGGAGATGCCGCGGCCCGTCGAGTGCGAATAATCGACGCCGAACTGCGAACGGAGCGTAAGCCCTTCGATCGGGGTCGCCTCGGCGAAGACCGTGGATATGATCTTGTACTTCTTGTAGTCTACGGGGTTGTTCTTGAGCCATTCGAGCGGGTTCTGCCCCTCGCCCTTCCACGAACCGTCGTTCACCGACGCCAGCGAACCGTCGGCGCGGTGCGGGTTCCAGTAGGGAAGCATGAAGCGTGCGGCCGAAATCGGCGTGGTCAGGGTGTATTCCCCGTCGTCGGCCTTCTCGATGGTCTGGTAGTTCATCATCGTGTTGGTGCCGAGTTTGAGCCACTTGGCGGCCCGCTGCTCGACGTTGGCGCGGATCGAGTAGCGCTCGAACGACGAACCCACGGCCGTACCGTCCTGACTGTAGTAGCCGCCCGAAACGTAGTAGTTGGTCTTTTCGCTGGCTCCGGAGACGGAAAGCTCGTAGTTCTGGAGCAGCGCGGCGTTGCTGAATACCTCGTCGAGCCAGTTGACGTCGGTCTTGGCCAGTACGTTGTAGTTCTTGCCGTCGGTCAGCCCCAGCTCTTTCTCATACTGGATGCGCTCCGAAGTGTTCATCAGGTCCCAGTTGCCGTAGGCGATCTGCGAAAAACCGAGCTGCATGCGGTAGTTGATTTTCGCGCGGTCGGCCATGCGGCCGCGCTTGGTGGTGATGACGATCACGCCGTTGGCCGCGCGCGCACCGTATATGGAGGTGGACGAAGCGTCTTTGAGGACCGAAAGGCTCTCGATGTCGGAGGGGTTGATGGTGTTGAAGTCCCTGCTCGAAATGGCGACGCCGTCCAGAATGTAGAGCGGCGCGGTGCCGGAGTTGATCGAGTTGGTGCCTCGGATGGCCATGGCTGCGGCCTCGCTCGGTTCGCCGGAGTCGGAAAGTACCGTCAGGCCCGGAACCTGACCCTGAAGGGCCTGATCGAAGGCCGCCGCCGGGGTGTCCTCGATCTTCTCGGCCTTGACGGTCGATACCGAGCCTGCGATGGTGCCCTTTTTGCGGACACCGTAGGCGATCACCACCACGTCGTCGAGCGTCTGCGAATCGCCTTGCAGCGCGACGTCGCAGGTAACGGAGCTTCGGCCTGCGGGAACCGTGAACTCGAACGGTTTGTAACCGATGTACTGGAAGGTGAGGGTGGTCCCCGCCGAAACGGTTATCCGGTAGGTGCCGTCGGCGAGTGTGCTCACTCCGCTCGTGGCTCCGGAAATCACGTTGACCCCGATCAGGGGTTGCTTGTCATCCGCCGAAGTGACGATGCCACTGACGGTCACGTTTCCCCCCCCCTGAGCCATAGATACGGCCGGCAGGATGCATAGGAAAAGTGCAAGAATGTTGAGTAGAAGTTTCGTTTTTTGCATAAGTGGATGATACTTTCTTACGCGGCAAAGAAAAATAATTAAAATGAATTTGCCAAATATTCAAAATGGATGAAATGTAAGCCGGAGTGCCTGAAAAGGGCTGTTTCGGTGCTCTGTCCGGTGTGTTTATGCGGTCTATTCGGTTCTTAATTAATAACTTGAGGTTCTGTTTCGATTTGTTGCGATCGGATTGAATAATATTCAAAATATTTTCATAAAAATGTAGAAATGGGTTTGCTTATTTTGAAATTTTATCATTATCTGAGCGGTGCGCGGTCGGATTCCGGGTTGACGGTTCGGCGAATCGGAAGGGGCGGAAGCGGAAAACGGGCGTTTGTTTTTGATATATTTTAAGAAATGAACTCCTTTTGTCGTCCGGTTTTAGGAAACCGCAAAAAAATGTCGAAATATTTGCCGAAGGAGGGCTTTTCACCCCCGAAATTGAGAAAAGATAACAATTTCTTTAATTTTGTTAATCCCGCTTTGCAGGGACCAAGACGCCTTGAAAGCGGTCTGAAAAGCCTTTTCGGAGGTTTAATTAGGCTGAAACGGGAAATTATGTGCCGATGCAGTCGTTTTTGCCGGCGTTAAACTTACGGATTGTAAGCATTATTGTCGAATTTCATATTAATACATAACTTTCGGCCCCGATTCGGACGGATCGAGGGACAAAAAAATTACTCCGGGACATGACTCCCGGAGTAATGCTTTCGGCAGAGTTCTAATATGCGGGCGCCGGGTTGCAGCAGGTTCGTGATTTCGATGCTGTAGGGAGGAGACTCAGGAGGCCTGCCATACGTTTGTCGAACGTCATTCGCTTACTTCACCCAATCCGGTGATTTGTAGGGTGGTGCGGCGCTTCGGCGCAGGCGCTTAGCAACAGATCGAAGGCCGGCTGCAGTTTTTCAGTTTTGTTGCAAGTCTATTTTATATTGATCTGCGCAGTCGAGCGGATGTCGCGGCTTGATGCAGCGGCTTCGATGGTGTAAGGTCCGGGATCTTCGACCCAGCGGCCTTCGGTCTCGGAGTAATAGGAGAATGCCCGCGCCGGAAGGGTGAACTCCACCGTGCGGCGTTCCCCGGCCCGAAGGAACAGCTTCTCGAAAGCCTTCAGTTCGTGTACGGGGCGTGTGACGGAAGGCCGTTCGGGACGCACGTAAATCTGTACGGTCTGCGAACCGTCGCGGTCTCCGGTGTTGCGGATTTCGATGCGACCGCGGACTTTGCCGTTCTTTTCCGAAACGCGCAGCCTGCCGTAGCGGAACGTCGTGTAGCTGAGTCCGTAACCGAACGGGAACTGCGGCTCGACCTCCTGCGTGTCGAAATAGCGGTAGCCCACCATCAGCTCTTCTTCGTAATTTACGGTGTCGAGGTCCTGCGTGGCCAGCCGGTGTGACGGCGAGTCTTCGAGTTTTTTTGGCCATGTGAACGGCAGACGGCCAGCGGGATCGGCTTCGCCGTAGAGGATTCCGGCGACGGCCGTGCCGCCCTCCATGCCGGGATACCACGCTTCGACGATGGCCGGAACCTTGTCGATCCAGCCGCCCAGTTCCATCGGCGAGCCGTTGATCAGTACCACCGCCGTGCGGGGATTGACCGCGGCAAGGCGCGCGATCAGGCGTTCCTGATCCTGCGGAAACTCCATCGTCATGCGGTCGCGGCCCTCGGTGTCGAGGCTGTGGTCCAGCCCTCCGACGAAGATCACCGCATCGGCCTCTTTCGCGGCCGCGTCGAGCCGCGCCAGCTCCCCGGCCGATTCCGGTGATTCGGGCAGTTTCCATTCGAGTCGCACCGAAGCGTCGCATTCGCGGTTTTTCGAGTAATTGACGCAGAAAAAATAGGGCTCGTCCTTTTGCAGCCGGATCGTCGCGGTGACGGTGCGTTCGCCCTCGCGCGAGTCGTCGGCGACGATCGTCGGGGCGCCGTAGCAACCTTCGGGGAAGATCGCGCACCAGCCGCCGACGGTCAGTCGGAGCGTGTAGACGCCGCTGGCGGGCGGGGTGATCCACCCCTGAAAATTCGCCGAGAACGACTCGGCGGGAATCGTCCTGTCGGGGGATTTCATCTCCCACATGAAGTCGATCTGCGGTTCGGTGCGGACCAGCGTCCGTTCTGCTCCCGCGTAGGTCGTCTTCCAGCCCGGTTCGCGGCCGTACGGGTCGCTGTGGACCGCCTCGGCGGGGATGGGCGAGAAGCCGCCGAGCTGTTCGGAGGGGAAATAGCTGACGTCGGCGTTGCCTGTCAAGTTACGCAGGCCGTCGAGAACGGTCACCTCGTAGGGCGATTCGATGCCCGAACTGCCGCCCATGCCGGGCAGGCAGAAACGCTTGTCGGCGTTGGGCCCCGTGACGAGGATTTTCATACCCCTGCGCAGCGGCAGCATGCCGCCTTCGTTGCGAAGCAGTACGATGCTTTCTTCGGCCAGTTGCAGGGCTGTCGCCTGATGTTCCGGAGTATTGATGCCGGCCCCGGCGGAGATGTTGCAGCCGTCGAGTGCGCCGATGCGGTCGTAGATGCGCAGGATGCGGCGGACCTTGTCGTCGATGACGCTTTCGGGTACGCGGCCGTCGCGTACCGCGTCGAGCAAGGGCCGTCCGAAGCCGCACTCTTCGCCGCCCGGCATCGAAACGTCGAGTCCCGCCAGCGCCGCTTTTTCGGTCGAACGGGTCTGGAGCCAGTCGGTGATGACGAATCCGTCGAATCCCCACTCCTCTTTGAGGATGTCGGTCAGCAGGCGGCGGCTGTCGCTCACGAACTCGCCGTTCACGCCGTTTGCCGCGGTCATGACGCTCCACAGTCCGCCTTCGCCGACGGCCGCTTCATAGGCCGGGAGGTAGATTTCATGCAGGGCGCGGTCGCTGACTGCGGACATGTAGAAGTTGCGGTTGTTCTCGCGGTTGTTGCAGGCGTAATGCTTGAGGCAGGCGGCCACCTTTTCGCGCTGGATACCTTTCACGGCGGCGGCCGTGATGCGGCTGTTCAGGTAAGGGTCTTCGGTGTAGTATTCGAAGAAGCGGCCGCACAGCGGATCGCGCAGGATGTTGTTGGCGGGACCCAGCAATACGCCCCGGCCGATGGTCCGGGTTTCGCGGCCCATTACTCCGCCGGCTTTTTCGGCCAGTGCGGGGTTCCACGCCGCGCCCCATGCGATTCCCGACGGAAATGCCGTGGCGGGGCCGCCGATGTTGGGTCCGCGGGGACCGTCGCAGCACTGCACTTCGGGGATTCCGAGCCGCGGAACGCCCTGAAACGCCATGCGGGGCGCGGCTCCGGCGCACATGGCGACTTTCTCTTCGAGGGTCATCAGCCGCAGCAGGCTGTCGATTTTACGTTCGGATGCCGGATCGCTTCCCGTACCCGCCGTGGTGCGCAGTACGGAGAGACAGAGCAGGATGCCGGCGAATAGTTTGATTCGGTTCATCGTGCGGTATTTTCGGATTATGAGTTTGCTCCCGGTGCGGGAAAACTGAATTCGTAGTTTCCCGAACCGACCGAGAGTTGCTGTTTGCCGGATGCGGATGCTGCGGGGAGTATCCGGATGCGTCCGGTTTCGGCCCGGTCTGCAATGGGGCGGCCGCCTTCGCGGATTTCACCGGCACGGGCAGGAATGACGACCTGCGCTTCGATGCCTGCGGGCACTTCGACCTTCCAGACGATGCTGTTTCCCTCACGCCGCCATTCGCTCGAAATCCGTCCTTCGGGAATCCGGCGGGCGGCCGATGCGCGGTTCAGCTCCGGAAAATCGCTCCAGCGGAAGGTCCATGGTTCTCGGACGCTCCCGCGGGCGGCGAGGCCTGCCACGCCCGTGTAAAGCCACTCGTCGAATGCGGCATGCATGGGATGCGACATCGAGCCGTCGTAGGCTTCGTATCCGCCGTCGAAGCCCTGCACGGGCCAGTGTTCCCAGAGCGTTGTGGCTCCGAGGTCGAGCATGGCCCGGTAGCTGGGGTATTCGGGCTTGGTCAGCAGGCGGCGGGCGATGTCGCCGTAACCCTCGGCGGCGAGTATGTGCAGCATTGGTGCGGTACCGAAGATGCCCGCGTCGAAGCAGCGGCCTTCGTCGCACAGGGCGACGAGTTTTTCGACGATTTTCTCCCGCGGAAGAAGCGTCGGATCGCAGTAGTAATAGGCGAATGCGAGCGCCGTCTGGCTGTATTCGGCCCGTTCGTGCGGCGGCAGGAAGTAGCGCTCGGTCAGCCTGCGGCTCAGCGAGTCGGCCAGCTGCCGGTAGTATTGACTTCGGGACGGATCGCCGACGAGCTCTTCGGTCTGCGCCAGAATCCTGCAGCAGCGGATATACATGCCTGAGGTGAGAATCGGGATTTCGGCGTTGCCGATCCACGGCGTTCCCGATTCGGCGGCCTGCCGCATCGAGGGCGAACACCAGTCACCCAATCCCGTAACCAGCAGTCCGGTTCGGGGATCGGCGATCGAGCCGAGGTAGCCGACCCATGTGCGCATCGGTTCCAGAAACTCCTGCAGGATGCGCATGTCGCCCGTTTGGGTGCAGATCTCCCACGGGATGAATACCTGCGCGCTGCCCCAGTCGGGCGATGCTGCGTTGCAGAGACGTTTGCCGGGGGCGATCATGTGGGGCACGCCCGCTGGTTTGGATTCGCGGACGGTTGTGCCGTAAACGGGACCGACGCGCGGTTCGTCGGTGGAGCGGCGGCCTCCGGTTTCGATGTCGCGGGCGTATTTGTGCAGGAACGATGCGGCGTCGTAACGGGTCAGCAGGAGTTGGGCGATGGCATGTCCGTCGCCGAGCCAGCCGCAGCGTTCGCGCACCGGACAGTCCATCGGAAGCCCGTGCATGCCGGCCAGCAGGGTGCGCCCTGCGGCCCGGTGGAGCCGGACGAGCTGGGGATCGGAACAGTCGAACGAGGCGGTCTCCGGCAGGTCGGTGTGGACGACGACGGCCGTGAGGGTCTCGCCCGACGGCGCTTCGGGCAGTGCGCCCGATTCGACGTAAAGGGCCGCATACTGGAATCCGTGGAAGGTGAAGCTGGGTTCCCATGTCTCTTGGGCGCCGCCTTTGGCTGTGTAATAGTCGGCCTGCACCGTGCCGTTGATCTCGTTGCCGACAGGGGTGCGGAAAAGCGTTCCGTCGGGGTTTATTTTCTCGGCGAATTCGAGACGGATGCGCGTGCCGGGCGCGGCGTCGCGCAGTTGCAGGCGGCACCAGCCGGTCAGGTTTTCCCCGAAATCGTAGAGGTAGGGCCGTTCGCCGTCGGGTTCCGAAATTCGCTTCACGCAGACGGGGACCACTTCGCGTACGGGCCGTTCGGGAGGCATGCACTGCGGTTCGAGACGGGTGGCGGGACCCGGTGCAGGGTATTCCACGACCGCCTGCCAGTCCGCATAGTCGTTCGTGCCCCACTGCGGAATCTCCTGCCGGGCGTCGTATACTTCGCCCCGGTAGACGTTGTTTTCGCCGATCGGACCCGTCGCGGCCCGCCATGTCAGGTCGGCGGGCGCCGAGGTCTGCGTGCCGTCGGGGTGGTTGAAGACGAATTGCGCCCGCAGGCGGGGCTGGCCGTAGCTCATCGCGCCGCCCCATGCGATCCACTGGTCGTACCAGCCGTCGCCGAGGATGACGCCGAGTTCGACCTCCTGCTGCCGTGTGCCGGCGAGCCAGCCGCTGATGTCGGTCGGAATGTAGAGACAGCGCAATTCGTAGTCGGTCTGGGCCGGACCCATGACGCAGTTCCGGTCCGCGTCGTGTCCGTTTACGAAGAGTTTGTACCAGCCGGGGGCGCAGACATAGGCCCGTGCCGAGACGACGGGTTTGTCGAGCCGGACGGTGCCGCGCAGGTAGGCGGCACGGTGGCCGCGGGCCGTGCTGTCCATGCCGATCCACGGCCCGGTCCACTCCTGCGGAGTCAGAAGCCCGTTCTCGAAGCGGGCCGTCTGCGACCATTCCGATCTTTTTCCGTCGGAGGTGCGGACCCGGACCCGCCAGAAAACGGGATTGTCCGAAGCCGGGAATTTACCTCCGTAGATGCAGGCGGTTTCCGTACCGGCGACTTCGCCGCTGTCCCAGAGATCGGGCGCCGGGAAATCTTCGGCCGAGGATGCCTGTACGTGATAGACGGTCTGCATGACTGGGGTTTCGGCGTTTCCGGGCAGCGTCCATGTCAGACGCGGCTGCCGGCTGTCGGTGGCCGGCGGCGATGTCTGCCCGTCGGCCTTCAGGTCTTCGGGCCGGTTTGCGGTGGCGCATCCCGCGCAGAGGGCGGCGAGGAGCGGCAGTAAGAGTCGTTTCATGGGCGGTCGTATTTAAGGCCGTGCGCTCCATGCACGGAGCATGCGGATCATTTCGGTTTCGGCGGCCAGTTCCCGTTCGTAATGGAAACCCCACATGTGGTTGGTCCACGGGTAGAGCTGGTCGCCGTCGAACCAGCCTTTCCATTTGCCGTGCTCGGCGCGGGCGCGGCATTCGGCCAGCTCCCGGACATAGTCTTTGGCTTTCTCCATGTGGTCGGCGGCTTCGGCGAAGCGCTCTGCGCTTATGGCGTCGAAGGCCCGGAACAGTTCGCCGCCCCAGAGGTTCATCAGCCGCGACGTGGCGATCTGAAGCAGGACGAAATCGTAGTAGAAGCTACGCCGGTCGGAGCGGATTTCAGGCGTGAGGGCGTTGGCGTCCTTCCATAACCGCTCCCACGCCGGGGCGTTGCGCCGGAGTTCGTCCCGGCCCATTTTGCCGTAACGGCCTCCCGTCGGCACCTCGATCGAGCGGACGTATTCGACCATCGCGCGGCGTTTGTCCGCCGCGCCCTCGATCTTTTTGAGAATAGCTTCGTCGAGAATCGTGTACTGCGACATGCGTTCGAGGATGATCATCGACCGCACGGGCATTTCGAGGTCCCAGTAGCGGACCAGCAGATCGGTCAGGCGCGCCGGGTCGCGCATGCCGTACTGACGGACGATCCATGCGTCGGTGAAGGCGCGCCAATGCTCCTTATCGGCCAGCCACGGACGGGCGTCGTAGGCCAGATCCATCGCCATGGCGGTTTTGAGCGGGATTTCGCGGATGTCGCCGACATTGAATTCGGCCATCGAAACGGCTCCGGCACGTACGGCCTTCACCAGTTCGTGTTGCACGCCGCCCATCGGGTACCATTGCACCCAATGGTTGTCGCAGAAGGTGAGGTGGAAGAAGATGCCGTGGTGGGCGTCGCGCTCCAGATGCTTCTTTTCGGGCAGCAGGCGGAAGACGCCGAACGACGGGTCGTCGGGCCAGAGGATATGGGTATTTTTTGGAAACTGCAGTTCGCCCGTGAGGTATTGGTCAAACAGGTCGTTGCGGTTGGCGATCATGTAGAGCGGCTCGGTGCCGGGCAGGTTGCGTTCGACGATTTGAGTCTGGAGCCGGATTGCTTCGTTGGTGAGCCGCGCCCGTTCGACGACCGAACGCGGGGCTGCGGAGTCGTTTTCGTGGAAATCGGTGTCGTTGGCCCCTTTGAGTCCGACGGTCCAGATCGCCAGATGGTCCTTGTGGCGTTTTACGCCCTCCTCTTCCCAGAAGCGGAGCATTTTCTCCCGCTGGGTCATCCAGCTGTAAGGATAGCGTTTGCCGTAGGTCTTTTCGCAGAAAGCATCCCATGTCCACGTATGAGGCCCCGGATCGAAGGCGTAGGAGGTGTTGGCGACGAGCATGTGCATGTGTGACCCGGTGACGTAAAGGCCGCGGTCGCTGGCCAGCCGGAGTGAAGCGCTGTCGGGCGTCTGGCCGTATTCGATCAGCGTATAGAAATTGCCGCGCATGCGGCAGATCGTTTCGAAAATCTCGGCCCAGTCTTCGGCCTTGATCGAATTGTCCTCTCCTTCGCGGTGGTGCCAGCCCAGCAGGGCGTGTTCGTCGTTGACGAACCAGCCGCGGAATCTGAAGGTCGGGGGTCCCTGTACGACCATACCTTGGTCCCAGCGGGCGCTTTTGACCCTGTGCGGCACGGCGTCGGTCCAGAATTTCTGGGGATCGGTGCCCAGCAGGCGTTCGCTCACCTCGTAAAGTCCGTACATCGCCCCGCGTTCGTCGCTTCCGGCTACGATCAGCGCTTCGGGGATCGTGGGGTAGTCGGCGAAAGGCCGGGCGACGGGGATGATGGCGAAACTTTCCCATTCTCCCCGGATCGAGTCGACGTCGATGCGCTTCTCGGCGATCAGCCGGTCGAGCAGCGGGCTTTTCCCGATGACGGCAGGCAGTATGACCGGACGCGAACCCGCTTCCCTGAGCGTTGTGACGACGGGCAGTCGTCGGCCGGCCGATTCGCGGCAGTCTTCGTTGAAGTCCGAGACGGTGTAACGGAGTATGGTCGAAGCGTCGGCCGGAAGCACGACGGCGGCATCCTGCGCGGCGCGGCGTTGGAGGATGCGGATTTCAGGTGTCGCCGCGAGCGGAGCGAGGGTGTCCAGCAGGCAGAAAGAGAGCGTGAGGATAAGCAGTTTTTTCCGGGTCATTGGTTTTTTGATCTGGTTCTGAACAAAATTAAACAGAGACGGAAGCCCGGCTGTTGCGTTATTTGACAGAATGATTTTAATTTCTGACAAAATTCCCGGTGAAGCGTCATCTTCCGGCCGGGGCGATGCCGGAACGGGAAATGGTCCCGTATGGAAAGAGCTTCCGGACAGGTGTTCCGGAAGCTCTTCGTGCGGTGTGCAGTGCGCGGTGTGCGGCCGTTCGTGCGGTGCGGTGAATCAGAACTCCGCCACGACCGGTTTGCCGTCCATCCAGTTGAGCATGTTGATGACCAGCGTATTCCAGTTCTGGAAGCCCGGATTGAGGATCGGTTCGCCGTTCGAGGGCTGGTAGTATTCGTGCAGCACGCCCGTGCGTTCGTAATCCCGCCCGAACAGGGCGATGGTCTTCGATGCCAGCTCCTGCGCCTCCTCCTTGAATCCGTATTTGACCAGTCCGCGCCACGTCAGGTAGTTCGACACGCCCCAGATCGGGCCGAGCCATGTCGAGGGGTTGCCGCTGGCTTTGAGCGAGTACATTTTCTCCATTTTCGACAGCGTGCGCACGCCGTACGGGGCGTTGAAGGTCCTTTCGTCGGAGAAGTGTTCGCGTACCATGCGTTCGGCCTGCTCCGGGGTGGCGATGTCGGCCCACATGGCGAGGAATCCCGACCAAACGCCGATGCGCTGGATCAGGCAGTCCCACGTTCGGGGCGCCCCGCCGTGATACGGCTCTTTTTCGGTGCTTACAGGGCGCAGATTGAGGTCTACGCTGTAGAAGAAGCCGTCGCGCTCGTCCCAGCAGTGTTCCTGAACCGCGGCCTTGAGGTCGTCGGCATTCCGGGCGTATTCGGCTGCGAGTTCCTGCAGGTCGAGGCGGCCCGCCAAGTATTCCATGGCGCGCAGCTCCTTATACATCATGCAGTTGAGGAATATCGAGCCGGAACTGCGGTCGGGGCGGAAATAAGTGCAGGGATCGTTGTCCACGCCGATCATCACGTCGGTCTGCCAGAAATAAAGCCCCGTCGCACGATGGCGGTAGCGGTTTACATAGCCGCCGACGAAGTATTCCAGCCGGAAGAACTCGTCGCGCAGCCACTCTGCGTCACCGCCGTTCTGCTGTACGATGAAGGCCGCATGCTGGGCCAGACAGGGCTTGTGCATGTTTTCCTTGTAGATGTCTTCGGGTTTTTGGGTTCCGGCGTTCATCGAGATATTGACGGGCACCCAGCCGTCGATCCCTGAGTAGCGGAGGAAGTTGAGCACGCAGCCCTTTTCGTAGTCGGCGATCTCCTTGAGAGCCTTGCCGCCCTGATCGGCCGCTGCTTGGTGAATGGCGATGTCGCTCAGCCACGAATCCCAGTCCCACAGTACGTTGCCGTACTGTGCGCCGCCCGGTACAATGAATGGAAACGGCAGATGCCCGCCCGGCTCGCGGCAGTAGTCGCGGTAGGTCGAGTAGATCTTTTCGCGGATGATTTTTGCATATTTTCTGTAATCGGACGTGCGGCTTTTCTGCGCTGCCGCCGGAAAGGACAGAAGCGTGCCTGTGAACAGAAGTGCCGTCAAGATCAGTATTCCTTTTTTCATGGTTTTATGCAGTTAAAAATTATTGGTTTCGAGTACTACCGGGCCTGTAAGTCCCGACTTCTGCAATTCGTCGTCGGCTTTCCACGGCTGGTAGGCCACCCACGTGCGGCGTTCGTCTTGTGGCAGGTTCAGGTCGCCGATAAGGCGGTTTTTCCATGTGGTCACCACGTCGATCTCGACGTCGTTTTCGCCCGTTTTAATGGCGTCGGTGATCTCCACGCGGTAGGGCGGGGTCCAGACTCCGCCGACGTAAACGCCGTTGATTTTGACTTTCGCCATGGCTGTCACGTCGTTGAGGTTGAGGTAGACGCGGCCTTCGGGCAGCGTGTCGAGTGTGAACCTGTTTTCATAGACCACTGTGCCGGAGTAGTGGCGGATGTCGAAATCGGGATGTTGCGTGAAGTCGAACAGTTCGTCTGCAGCGAGCGGTTCGGCAGGACCGCGTTTGCTTTGGTCGAAGGTGAGCGTCCACGGACCTCCGAGTGTCTTCAGGGCTTTGTAGGGCGGGAAGTTGACCTCCGTTCCGGCTGCAATGTCGGTCGTTTCGGGATGTGCGGCCGAACGGCGGAATACGACAAAAAGACTTTCGTAACCGTCGAGTTTCAGCGGAACCCGCACTCCGTCGGATGTCGGGGCGAATGCCGGCAGAGGGCGCATCGTGCCGTCGACGGCGTTCCATGCTTCGGGCTGCATGTCTTTGACGCGGAATTCGGGGGCCGTGCGGATCGGTTCGCCGCTCTGATTGGAGACGAAGTAGATCTCCATGCCGTCCACCGTGCGGTGGCAGTAGAGCACCGGATCTTCGTCGGCCGTGCGGCAGTCGGGGACGCAGCCGATCAGCTCCATGGCCTGCGGCATCGTCAGTCCGTCGATCAGCATTCCCTTGCCGATGCGGGCGTAACCGGCCGCCGGGTCGATCTGCGACCAGAGTGCGTCGGCCGTGCTGCGGACCTTCCGGTCGGCAGCGGGATAGTTCTCGTAGCTGGGCGAGCGGCGCGGTGCGGGACCGAGTACGACGGCGCCCTGCTCGATGAGCCGGGCGATCTTGTCCAGCAGTTGCGGTCGCATGGTCTCCAATTTGGGTAGTACGAGAATCCGGTACTGTGTGCCGTGGGGTAGTGTCAGCAGTCCGTTAGCAACTGTCATGTCGCGTTCGATCACTTCGGCGTTGATGTAGTCGAACTGGTAGCCTTTGGGAAGGGCGGGGTCGGTGACGCCCGTCATCTTGGGCGTGTCCTCGCCGATGAAATAGGCCGCGTCGGCCACGTTGAGTCCCTGCTGGAGCATGAAGTTCACGCGCTTGACGTATTTGATGAAGAGGTCCAGCTGCGGAAACCATGTGTTCTTGCGGTTGAATTCGTTGCCGAAGGTGGCGTTTACGCCCGGTTCACGGTCTTCGTAGGGCTGCGAGATGTAGAGGTGCAGCAGCGTGTTGTTGATGCCCTCGGTGAAGAAGCGGTCGCCGCGCTGTTTCATCATGGCCGGGTAGCGGTGGTAACCGCCGCCGCCCGCCGTGAACGATTCTGCTGAAATCTTGTTCTTGCCGTAAATATGGCCGCACGATGATGCCGCGCGGTTTTCGATGTCGCCCAGACTTCCCTCGCTCCAGAATTCGCCGCCGATCTCGTCCGACTGTCCGCCGTACTGCAGGAATTCGCCGGGGAAACCCCAGTGTCCGTAATTTTCGAGCCATGTCGTCAACCCGTATTTATGGCTCACTTCGCGCAGTCCGGCGACATAGTCGTAGGCGACCTTGTCGGCTACCAGCCGCCGCATGTCCCACAGGAACCGGTCGGAGACCTCTTCGCTTTGCACAACCGTGCCCGCATAGACGGGTAGGAACGGTACGGGGTCATAGCCGTAGCGGGTTTGGAAGGCTTCGAGGAAACCGTCCGTGAAGTTCTGTCCGCCGGTTTCGTAGGAGTCCTCCACCACGACTTTCCAGCATTTGCGGTCTTCGGCCGGAATGCGGCGGTATATTTCGCCGAGAAATGCCTCGAAATGGGCTTCGATGTGCTGTTTGCTCATTTTATCGGTCTCCAGTCCTTCGGCTTCGGGACGCGCCGGGGAGTTTACGACGCCTGTGGGGAGCATGCCCGTTCGCAGGACGGTCCATTCGCCTGCGGGGGCGTTCCATGTCAGGCGGTCGCCCTCTAGGCAGTCGCTGATGTCGAGGATGTCGCCCGGTCTGATTACCAGCGACTGATCGTCTGTTGCGGGTTGGATGCGCCACATGTATTCGTGCCAGTAAGGCAGCGGGGTCTGGTACATTTTGGCCAGCGTCTTTTCGGGGTAACGTTCCACCGTGGGCAGCGATGAGAGTTCGGCTTCGCGCAGTCCGAAGCCGGGCGTGGCGTCGGTGAACACGAGCCGGAAGCGGGTCGAGGCGGTCGCCGGGACCGAAATCACTATCGGCGCATAGGGGTCGAAGCCTACGTGCAGGGCGGGGTTGAAGCGCGTGACCGGAAATTCGGCCAGCGTATGCAGCGTGCCGTCCAGTTCGGCTTCGAGCCGGGCCGGACAATCCACCGGGGCTTCGGTGACGCGGAGTTTCAGGCTGCGCAGCGTGAACGGCCGGTCGGTCGTGAATTCCAGCGTGACCTCCCTGCTCTGCGAACCGGCGGGCAGCAGTTCCACCGAGGTGTCGGGATCGCCGTCGATGAGTTGTTCGGGGTGCGGTACTGACGGGGTGGTTGTTATTTCGGTGTCGGCCGGGGTGAGCGTCCGGCCGTCGATTGCCGGAAAGGCGATCACTTTCACATCTTGGAAATCGGCACTCCGCTCGCCGGCCGGCCGGGGCAGGTCGGTCTCTACCAGTTGTCCGCCCGTGATGCGGGTCGAGGTGTTGGCCAGATAGCGCATTGACTGCTGCGGTTCGACCCACGGACCGCCCGACTGGCTCCAGCCCGGACAGTTGAAGATGCCGATGTCGATGCCCAGTTCCGTGGCGGTTTTCAGTGCCGTGTGCATCACCTCCCACCATGCTTCACTGTAGAATTTGACGGGACCTTCGCCCGATTCGCTGTCTTCGAGTCCGATGTTGCCGATAAAGGCGCGGTCGATGCCGATCCGCTTCATCGACTCCAGATCGCGGCGTACGCCGTCGGCGCTGATGTGGTTCGAAATCCAGTACCAGTAAACCGATGTCTGTATCGAATCGGGTGTTTCCGCGAAGCCCGCCGCCAGCTCGTTGCCGGAGATGGTTTTCCGGCCGTCGCATGATGCGAGCGATAATAACAGGGCGAGTGCCGGAAGTAAAAAGCTGTTCTTCATGGGTTGGTTTTTAACATTGTTCGTTTTCGTCATCCGGCTCCCTGCGCCGCGACCTCTGCGGCCGCCATGTCGGGAGTCGCGCCCGCCGCTTTCATGCGCCGTATGAGAAGTTTGCCGTCAGCCAGCACGCAGAGCGTCCTGTGGTCCGCACCCGCGAAGCAAAGCGATGCGACACCTCCGGCTGCGGGTTGCAGGATGGCCCTTACGCGGCCGTTGTGGTCGCAGACTTGTATGCCGGTCGGCGTGGCGGCGTAGAGATTGCCCTGCCGGTCGCACTGCATGTTGCCGCGCGGCCGCAGGTGATCGGCGTAAATGTTGTGCAGGCGGTACCACTCCTGCCGGCAGTCGAGCGAACCGCCGCGGCGCACCACGTAGTTGTCGATCCAGTCGGAATACATACGCGAAGATAATAACATTTTGTGATTCGGAAACAGGGCGAGCCTTTCTCCGCCTTCCGGACAGCCGCCGATGGTCCGGAGGGTCCCGTCCGCGCCGATGCGTACGATCCGGCTCCCGTGCTCCTTGTCGGTCGAGACGATCAGTTCGCCGCCGGGACCTGCCGGAATTAGCGTCCTGACGCCGGGAAGCCGGGCGATTGTTTCGGATGCGCCGCTGCCGGCGTAGAGCCGGATGCGGCCTTTGCGGTCCGTGGTGTAGATGCCTTTTGTGCTGGCCGCCGCCGCTTTTTCGCCGCGGGGCAGTTCTAAGAACGGTTCCGTTTGTCCCTCTGCCGTGACCGAGCGGACACAACCCCGGTCGTCGGAGACGAACAGCCGTCCCGCCGCATCGGACATCAGTTGTCCCGCGGGGGTGAAGGAGAGCGGAATCTCCCGCCACTCGGCGCCGGGTTCGAGGATGGCCGCAAGCATGTCGTTCTGCGACGTTCCCACCGTAACGCGTGCGGGCCAGTCTTTCCAGAGCCAGCGCATCGCTTCGGGGAATATTCGTGCGGCGCCGATGTCATCGTGGCCCGTGTCGCCCCACGAATGGTTGGGCGCGTAACCCGCGAAGTCGAGCGCCGAGAGCATCAGCCGGTTGGCTTCAAACCAATGGCCGAAGAGCGGGTTCCAGACGTCGTGCACGTTGTCTTGAATGAAGATGCGGAGCGGTTTGGGTTCGGTTTTGCGAATCAGGTAGGGATATTCGTGGCCGCCGCGCATCGAGACATAGGTTCCGACGACGCTGAATACTCGGCTGAAAAGGTCGGGACGCTGCCATGCCGCCGTGAACGCGCAGATCGCGCCGCTGCTGCCGCCCGTAATCAGGCGGTCGTTGGGGTCTTTCGACAGCCGGACCGCCCGGCCGTCGGCCGTCGTGCGACGCTCGGCGTCGGGCAGCAGTTCCCGCTCGACGAAGTCGGCGAACCGCTCGTCGATACGGTCGAATTCGTTGCTTCGGTTGAAGCGCACGGGATTGCCCTGTTCGTCATTCACGGCGCCCGAAGCCATGAAAACACCGATGATGACCGGCAGTTCCCCGTCGGCGATCATCCGGTCGAAGACCGCCGGAGCGTCGTAATGGATGCAGTCCATGTCCAGATAGAGACATGCGGGTTTGTCGCCCCGGTATGCTGCCGGAACGTAAATCCAGTAGTCGCGTTCGGTCCCCGGATAGATTTCCGAGCTGGAGAGCCTGCACCGGATAATTTCGCCGGCGGGCGCGGCATGCGTTTCCGGCGCGGCGGATGTTTCGGGCACGTCCGGCGTGCCGGGGTTCATGGCCTGCGACGGCGGGGCCGCCGCGAGCGTCAGAAAAAAGGCTATGGAGAGCAGTCGTCGCACGGCCGGTTATTTTCGGGTTACGATAAAGAGCGAACGAACGGCCGGAATCCGGACTGAAACCAATGTGCGGCCCTTGTCTGTGCGGAATTCGGCGGACACTGTCTCTCCCGTGTGGGGATTCCACAGTTCGACCGTGCCGAATTCGCCCCGCAGCGAGATTTCGCCCGCGAAGGGCCGGGCGGTGGTGTTCGTGACGAAATAGAAGTCGCGTCCGTCGCGCTGCTTGTGCGTATAGTTGATGAATCCGGATTCGTCGGGTTGTGCGTCCGGAATAATCACGTCCGCTTCGCAGCCCGTCTGTGCGAGGGCGTCGGCCATGCTTTGGACCGTCGTCCGGGGGACGAAGACGAACTTGCCGCCCCGGTCGTTGGTTGCAGTCGCTTCTGCGTCGGGTGCCGCCGTTCCGAAAATGGCGGCGATCAGCGACTGCACCTCTGCATCGCGGCCGAATTCTGCGGAGTGCGACGGCAGCGACGCCAGTGCGATCACCTTGCCGCCGTTGTCGTAGAATTCGCCGATGCGGGCCAGCGCTCCGGCCGAGATGTAGCCGCCTCCCGGAATGACGAGTACGCTGTATTCCTGCAGGTTCTCGGCATTGTTGAGCCGTAGGCGGTCGCCTTCGACCGACACTTTGCCGTCCGTGAGGTTTTCGGGGTGGATGTAGGTGAAGTCGCGGTGCAGGTCGTTGGTGAGCATGCCGCTCAGCGCGTAGTTCACCACGTCGTTCGGATGCCAGTTGGCGATGGGAAGTCCCGATTCGGCGTCGCGGAACATATACGATTCGGCCTGAATGGCGTTGATGGGCCACAACACGGCGATGTCGGCGATGCGGCGGCCGCCCTGCAGCAACATGCATGAACGTCCGGTCGAGGTGCTGTAGCCTTTCAGCGCGGGACCCAGCAACGGATTTTCGGGAGCGATCAGCGGCGGGATGCGTACCGTCTGAGGATCGGTGTCGTACCACATGCCGTGGGGAACGACGAAGTTCACGCCGCGCGCCATGGCTTCGAGCGTGGTGCGGTAGAGCATCGCCGAATCCATCTCTTCGGGGTAGGCGCCGCACAGCTCCGCGCCGACAACGGGCTTGTCGCCCAAATCGGCTGCCGAGCATACCTGCTTGAAGCCGTTCAACCCCCGTCGGAAGCAGAGGATGGCGTCGAGCAGCGGAATGTCCACATGGCGGTAGTATTTCAGGATGTCGCCGTGCGCCACGACCGAATTGGGACTGTAATTCTCAGGCGGATGGCCCATGCTGCGCATCCGGCGCACTTCGGACCATTCGGAGACCTGCCGGACGTATCCTTCGGCCATCAGCTCCGAACGGATGTCGTAGAAGGCGATGCGTGCCGCGCCCGTTTCGGGTCCGATGTCGTAGAAGAGCGCAGGGTAGTAGAGCGCCGGATTGCGGCCGTACTTCTCGCGGAAAATCTCCGTGATGGCCGGGGTCCATGTCTGCTCCATATGCACGAAGCCCACGTCGTCGAAGAATGTTTTCCGGATAACGTCGCCGAAATAGGATTTGTAGCGTTTGTCGTATTCGCCGTAGGTCATGCCCAGCAGGGTGCTGACGGCTTCGGGCTGCATGTAGTCCACCAAGTGGCCGTGTACGCCGCCCACCGAATAGCTGCAGGTGAACAGCATCACCTTCCATTCGCCCTCCGGAACCTGCCACTCCAATACGCCGTCGCGGTAGGCGTCGCCGAGGTCCGCGACCTCTTTGGTCTGCGGATTCAGGGCCGAAACGGCCATGACGGTCGTGGCGGCGTTGGGCCGGAATTCCTGCCGGAAGCGGGTGCCGCCGTGCGCCGCGAATTCATGCTTGGCGAGGAATTTACGGGTGTACTGCGGATATTCGCGCAGCAGGCGTCCGCCTGCCGAACCGCTCGGAAAGTCGATGTCGTCGTAAAGGATCACCTGCGTTCCGTTGCGTTTCGAGACTTCGAGTATGTCGGTGTAGCGGTCGAAATACTCCCGGCCGAGGTATTCGGGACTCATGCCCGGACACATGAAGCCTTTCTGCCAGTGGGGCTGGGCCGTGACGGGAAGCACGGCCACGCCGCCGAAACCCGCCTTGTCGCGGGCCTCGGTCAGTTGGCGGTCGATGTGCTCGCTGGTCAGGGCGCCGTTCAGGTGCCAGAAAGGCTGGGGCCGGAATTCGTTCGCGGGGTCGCGGAACGCCTCCTTCAGCGGGTCGCCGCCGCAGGCCGCCAGACCGGCCGCCGCGAGCAGGGCGAATACGATGCGTTTGGTTCTCATAGCGTTGGGGCCAAAGGCCCGGATTTATTCGATTTTGCCTTTGTAGCGGATTTCATCCCAGTCTTCGACGCCGATCACGGCCTTGTACGGCTCGCTGACCTTTTCCCATTCGGGCGTCTCGAAAGCGCGCACCACGTCCCAGATGGGTTTCTTGCCCAGCGGATCGTCGGCGTAATCCCAGAATTTGCGCAGTCCCAGCCGCAGTCCGCCTTCGCCGTGGTCGTCTGCCCAAAGGTGGTAGTAGTAGCACTTCACGTTTTTCATTTTGCGGATCTTTTCCCATGTGTAGGCCATGCCTGCGGCTTGGTCGAGGAGCGACTTTTCGCTGTAGTCGGGCGAGTTGAGACCCTGCTCGGTGAAGTGGATTTCGCGCGGCAGGCCGCGGTAGCGGACTTCGGGCAGTTCGACCCATGCGTTCAGCACTTCGAGGTTTTTGGGGGTCAGGAAAGGCGTGTCGAAACGGTAGGTCGCCTGATCGTCCTCCCATGTGCGCGGATTGTTGATGTCCTGCGGATAGGGGTGGAATGCTACCGCCCATTGGAAGTCGCCCTCCTGACGGCAGAAGTCCACGAGGATATTCAGCAGGTCGCGGCCCTCGTAACTGCGTTTGTTGCTCTTGCGGTTCCAGTCGTGGTCCATCGACACGAGCACCTGCGCGTTGGGGTCGTACTGGCGCGCGATGTTGTAGACCGTGCGCATCGACTTCTGGTAGAGATTCATGTAGGAGAGCATCCGGCGGTCGCCCGCATTGGCCCAGTAGAATCCGTTCTGGATTTCGTTGTGGACGATCCAGTGGTGGATGCGGCCCCGCTCCTCGGAACTGTAGCGCTCGCAGAGGTAGGTCATCGTCGCGGCGTAGGCTTCGAGACCCGTGCGCGAGAGGATGTTGGGCATGGCAAATGCGGCGCTGCCCTGACGTTCGGGGTGCGCGGCTTCCATCATCCATGTTCCGGGCGTGAAGTCGCGGTCGAGCGGCAGCAGCAGGATGGCCGAGATGAGCCAGCCGTGCTCCTTCGCCTTGCGGGCGTTGAGGTCGAGCAGCCGGATGGCGTGGCTGTTCTCGTCTACGTACCATATCCGGCCGCAGTATTCATAAGGCTTGCGCCCCGGTGCAGGATCGGGGAAGAGAATTTCGTTGAGCATGATGTTGAAGTTCGCACCGCCCACGCCCAGTTCGACCATGTCCTCGTGGTCGAACGGACACCCTCCGATGCCTTTCAGTGAGGTTGCCGTCACTTTGCGCAGCTTCTCGCGCGGAGTGATGTCGTCGGGGTAGTGCACGGCCGAGAGCAGTTCGTAACCGCCGGCGGTCCTGCGCACCACGGCCCAGCCGGAGAGAAGACGGTCGTGCTTGTCGGCGGCGAAGCGCGGCAGGGTGAAGCGGAATTTTCCGGCTTTGGCCAGCGGCAGGAATTCGCCGGTCTCTTTCAGTGCGGTGTAGTCCTCCCACATCGGGATTTCGGCCAGTCCTACCGCGGCGTCGGGTTTGCCTTTGAGGATACCTTCGACAGTAACTTTCGATTCTGGATAGGAGACTTCGACGTGCGTCACGGACGAGGGAAACGACGTCTTGAGATAGGCAGCCAGCCGGTCGCACTGCTCCCGGTCCTCGCGGTCGCGGCGTTCGATGTTGCCCAAGATGTCGCGGTCGCGGTCGTTCATGGCGCGCAGCTGCAGTCCGCTGATGGTGAATTTGTTGCCGCCGTTCATGCCGAAGCGTATGCGGATCCACGATACCGGGCCTGCGGGCGGCGTATCGGTGCAGGAGATGTCGTAGGCGTTCGACGACCACCCCTCGGTGCGGGGCAGTTCATAGAGGTTCCCCTCGATCAGATGGGCGTTGTCGAGCTGCCCCACGAAGAGCGCCAGCGACATGATGCCCGAAGTGTTGAAGCTGTTGAACGCCAGCATCGGATATTCGTCTACGTCGACCGGACGTTCGGCGTCGAGGAATACATAGGGATCGACGCCCGTGGTGGTGATCACGTAGTCGTCGCCGCGGCGTTCGACCGTGACGTTGTTGGAGTCGGACGGCCGGATGGTCAGTTTGACCGGACCCGTTTCGGGACCCGGCGCGGCGGCCCGTGCGACGGTGTTTCCGGCGAGCAGCAGCAGGCAGCATGCGAGGTGTCTGAATTTCATTTTTTTTCGAGTGAAAGTTAGCGATTTTATTTTGTAATTGTTCCCTTGTAGACCACGTCGTCCCAGCTTTCGATGCCGATGACGTCGAGGTAGGGGGCCGAAACGCTTTCCCAGTCATCCTGTCCGAAGGCCCGGAATACCTCCCAGCTCGGCTTCTTGCCCAGCGGATCGGCGGCATCGTCGCGGTATTTGCGCAGGCCCAACCGCAGCGAGCCTTCCTCACGGGCGTCGGCCCAGAGGTGGTAGGCGTAGCTGGTGACGTGTTTCATATGCCGGATCTTGGCCAGTGAATAAGCTACGCCAGCGGCCTGATTCTGTAGTGACAGCGGTTCGTAGTCGGGGGTGTTGATGCCTTGCTCGGTGAATTGGATTTCACGCGGCCGGGTGCCTTTGTAGCAGACTTCGGGCAGTTCGGCCCATGCGTCGAGCACTTCGAGGTTCCGGGGCGTAAGGTACTGTGTCGAGAAGCTGTAGGTGGCCTTGTCGTCAAGCCATGTACGCGGATTGTTGATGTCCTGCGGATAGGGGTGGAAGGCGATGCCCCATTCGAAGTCGCCCTCCTGACGGCAGTATTTCACGAGCTGTTCGAGCAGTTTCACACCCTGATACGAACGGTCGGAACCTTGATCCGTCCAGCCGTGGTCGAGTGAGATGAGCGACTTGGCGTTGGGATCGTACTGGCGCGCGATCGTCTGCACGAGCCGCATCGAACGCTCGTAAAGATTCATATAGGTCTCCAGATTGCGCCTGCCGGCGTTGGTCCAGTAGAATCCGGCCTGAATTTCGTTGTGGATGATCCAGTGGTGGATGCGTCCGTACTGCTCGGTGCTGTAGCGTTCGCAGAGGAAATTCATGGTCGCGGCATAGGCTTCCACGGCCTCTTTTGACAGCATGTTGGGCATCGAGAAGGCCGCGCTGTATTCGTTTTCGGGGTGGGCGACCAGATCGAGCCACGACCCTTCGGCCGCGCCCCGGTTCACGGGCACCAGCAGGATGGCTGAGACCATGAGTCCCAGCTGCTGCGAGATTTTTACGTCGTGGTCTATCTGTTTGATCATGCTGCCGTTCACGTCGGCGTAATAGGTCTTGCCCGCATATTCGTAGGGTTCGCGCCCGCCGCCCGGATCGGTGTAGAGAATCTGGTCGAGGATGATGTTGAACGTGCCGGTGGCGATGTTCAGGTCCTGCATGTCCGCATGGTCGTACGGACAGCCGCCGATACCCTTGATCGAGGATGGAATCATTTCGGGAAGATTCGTCCGCGGATTGTCGATTCGGTCGGTATGGTGTACGGCCGAGAGCAGCGTATAACCGTTGCCTTCCTGCCGCACCACGGCCCATCCCGAAAGCAGGCGGTCGCGTCCGTTTTCGGCGAAACGCGGGAACGACTGCGATATGGAGCCGCCTGTAAGAGGCGTGAAACTTTCGACTGCGGTGAGTTTGGTCTGGTCCGCCCACATCGGTATTTCGGCCAGTCCGACGCCGTCGAAGTCCGTCGCGTCGGTCGTACCCGTTACCGAGACGGTGCCGGCCGTGTAATCCGCCGTGACCAGCTCTATTTTCGACGTGAAGCTTTTGGTGAGATAGCTGTTCAGCCGTTTGGTGAGTTCCTGCTCCTCCTTGAGTCGGTTGGCTTCGTTCTCCGCGGCTTCGATCTCCTGCTTGTTGGGTTCGCGCAAAACCGGATTTTTCAGGCGGAACGTATGTTCGCCGTTGAGTCCGAAGCGGACGCGCACCGATTTGAACGGTACGGTGGGCGCCTGTTTGACTTTCGAGAGGTTGTACGACACAGCCGACCACCCTTCGGTGCGGGGCAGCGTGTAGTCGCCGTTTTCGAGCAGATGGTCGCCGTCGCACACTTCGCCGACGAAGATTACCAGCGGCAGTGTCTCCGTGGTGTTGAAACTGTCGAAGGCGAGCATATACTGCTTTTTGAAATTTACCGGAATCGCGGCGTCGAACCAGATGTACGGGTCTAGGCCCGTGGTGCGGATGATCCATTCGTCGCCCTCCTGCGTGAAGGTGATGTTGTTGAAGTCGCGGTTGCGGATCGACAGCGGAATGCCCTCCACGGCGGGTTTTTCGGGGTCCGGCCCTTCGGGTTCGAGCGGCGGGAGACGGTCGTTGCCGGAGCATCCCGCGATGAAGCAGAGCGCGGCGGATAGGGTGATTGTCAGCAGATTTTTAAACAACTGTCGCATGGCGGTCGGATTTAGTCGGGTTGATTGCGTTAATTCGCGGAAGCCCCCGTGCCGGTCGGACGGAGGCTTCCGCGGTGGCGGTACAGGATTATTTGTTCCCGTGGTTGGGGTTGACCAGACGGATGTTGCGGATATAGAAGGTCGGGGTGTGCGCATTGGCGCCGACACCTACGCGCATCCACGTCCATGGTGCGGCTGCTGCTTTGTTGGGTACGTCCTCCATAAAGTTGCAAGTCACCTTCACCCAGTCGGTCGATATGGGAATGAAGTTCTTGCAGTCGGAGCAGAAGTTGGGCCATGCGGTGCTTCCGAGGAAGATGATCAGCGGGGTGTTTTCCACTACCGTGGCGCCTTTGACTTCGAATTCCAATACGTTGTAAAGGTTGAATTCCGCGCCGGCTGCCTTGTCGTCCTCGTCGAGCTGGATGTCCATGAAGAAGAAGGCGTCGAAACCGTCGGTCCAGTCCACGAAGTAGGAGCCGTCGGCCTGCGGGGTGATCTCCTTGCAGGCCTGATGGTCGGTCGCGCGGATCGTCACGTCGTAGTAGGCGGGCTTTTCCTTGGGCGGAATGATCGTAGGGCCGTCCTTCTCGTCGCACGAAGAGAGCAGGAGCAGCGGGAGGAGAGATAAAAACAGAAGGAAGCGTGTTCTCATAGTTTTAGTTTTTTATAGGTTTTCATATTTGTATCGGATGTCGGTGCGGCGGTTATTCGAGGAAGAAAACCTGCCGCAGGGGGACGGAGACGGGCGAATTGTCCGCATTGACCTCCATGATGTCGCTCATGTAGTCCCACCATTTGCGGACGACGGCTTCGCCGCCCATCTCCTGCGAGGAACCTTCGCCGCCGATCTCCTGATAGGCGAACAGTGAGAGGGTGTCGGGATCGTAAAAAATCGAGTAGTTGCCGATGCCGCCCTCTTTGAGCAGCAGCTTCATTTCGGGCCAGAGACGGGCGTGGCGTTTTTCGTATTCCGCCTCACAGCCGGGTTTGAGCTTCATCTTGAAAGCCAGTCGTTGCATAGTTTTCGGATTCGGGTTTTAGGTTGTCGTTCTGGTTGCCAATGCCGCGGCGGGGCAGTGGGCGTTTTGTTTCGGGTTATACAAAAGTAGGGAGATGTTTTTGCTCATAAATTAAACTTTTTGATATAAGGATTGAAAAAAATGACATTTCAAATGAACCGCTTTCCGACGCTCCTATAGTATATACGGCGATCGTTTCCAGCCTGCTGGATTGCGCGGATTGCCTAAAATTGCTATCGTGTCATTTTTTCAAATTTTTCTATCAAAATGATTAATAAAACTCCTGTAAATCCTCTCTAATTTTGTTTAAAACTTAAAACTGACAGAATCTAATCCGATTATTAACCTAAAACTTCCTGCTCTATGAGATAAGGAATTTCCCCGGCTCCGTATCTTTTTCCTGACAGGTCATTATTGAAAATGACAGGAGCGATCCACCCGACAAAAAACCAAATCATACAATCTGTTTATTAACCTAATCCATGAACAAATGAAGAATATTGTCATGAACTTCTATGCGAAATCGGGACTCGACCGGTTCGGCGCATGCCTGAAGCGGAACGTGCTGTTCCTGCTCCTGCTGGCCGGCTTTTCGGTCTCCTCGGTTTGCGTGTGTGCGGCCCAGCCCAAGATCAGTGTGACCGGTACGGTCCTCAACGAGGCGGGCGAGCCGATGATCGGCGTCAATGTCGTCGAGAAAGGTACGACCAACGGCGCTTCGACCGGCGCCGACGGCACTTTCGCCGTCGAGGTGAATCCCGGAGCCGAACTTCAGGTCAGCTATGTGGGTTACGTCACCCAAACGCTGCCGGTCGGCAACCGGACCTCTTTCGAGATTTCGCTCGAACCGAGCAACAACCTCGACGCCGTGGTAGTGGTCGGTTACGGTACGATCGACAAGCGGTCGCTGACCAACTCGGTTTCGAAAATCACGCAGGACGACTTTATAGCCGGCACCAGTTCGCCTCTGATGGCTATTCAGGGCAAGATCCCCGGTCTTTCGATTCAGTCCACCAATGGTTCCGACCCCAACTCAGGTGCTTCGCTCCAGCTGCGCGGCGTAAATTCGGTGAGCGGCGATCAGGGACCGCTGGTGGTGATCGACGGTGTACCGGGTGCAGAGATCGATCTGGTGGCCAAAGAGGACATCGAGTCGATCACGGTATTGAAGGATGCGTCGGCAGCGGCTATCTACGGCACCCGCGCTACGGGCGGCGTCGTGCTGATTACGACCAAACGTCCGCAGGCAGGCCGCATTTCGGTCAATTTTTCGACCGAGCTTCAGTTGGAGTCGATCGCCAAGAAGCCCGATTTGCTCTCGGCTTCCGAATTTCGCGAATACGGACGTACGGGCGTCAATAACGTCTATGACTTCGGTGGTTCGACCGACTGGTATGACGCCGTGACCAAGTCCTCGCCTTTCAGCCAGCGCTACGCCCTTTCGGCCAACGGCGGTACGGACAAGTTCCGCGTGAGCGCCAGCGGTTACGTGCGCGATGCGGAGGGCGTCGCGATCAAGAACGACCGTCAGGAGATCGGCGGCCGCCTGAGTTCCTATTTCAAATTCCTGAACGATCGTCTGGAGCTTTCCGCGACGATCAACTATACCAATGTCAATTGGACCAACGTCGATAACGGCATTTTCGAATGGGCATCGAGCCTGAACCCGACCTATCCGATTTACGATCCTGCCAGCGAATCGGGCTACTATATGATCCTGAACCAGCCCTATTTCAAGAATCCCGTGGCCGAAGTGAATCTGCGCGACAATTCGAATTCGTCGAGCCTGATGCTGGCCAACGTTTCGCTCAAACTCAACCTCACGGACCATTGGTCGGTGACGGCACAGACCGCCTACAAACATGTGAAGAACAAGTCGGAGAATTTCGTTTCGAAGCTGCACCGCGAGTCGCTCGAAAACCATTACAACGGCACGGCTTCGCACAGTTTCTCACAAGCGATGGACAAGATGCTCGATCTGACGACCAATTACGACCGCCGTTTCGGCCGTCACAACCTCAATGCCGTGCTCGGTTATTCGTTCCAAGAGTTCAACGGCGACAACTTCTCGGCCAGCAACTCCGACTTTCAGGTGGACGGTCTGGGACCGTGGGATCTCGGCGCCGGAACCTACCTCTCGGACGGCAAAGCCGGTATGGGTTCCTACAAAAGCCCTACGACCCGCCTGATCGCCTTCTTCGGCCGTGTGAACTATTCGTTCGACGACCGCTACCTCGTGACGCTGAACCTGCGTTACGAAGGCTCTTCGAAATTCTACAGCGACCGCTGGGGGCTTTTCCCCGGCATCTCGGCCGGCTGGCGCATTTCGTCGGAGAAATTCATGCGCAACGTCCGGGCCGTGGACGACCTGAAGCTGCGCGTAAGCTACGGTACGACGGGTAATCAGGGTTTTAACACCAATACGGCCTACCGTATGTATTCCAAGGATTCGTGGACCTATTACAACGGTCAGTGGATGACCGTCTACGGCCTGATGCACAACCAGAACCGCGACATGAAATGGGAGATCAAAAAAGAGTTCGACGTGGGTCTGGACTTCTCCCTCTTCAACCGTCGCCTGAGCGGCCGCATGGACTACTTCAGCCGCAAGATCGAGGACGCCATCTACAGTGGTATTCCCGTGGCTTCTCCCCCGGCTGTCTACGCCACTTCGACGGTCAATATCGGCGACATCACCAACAAAGGTTTCGAGTTCGAACTGAACGGCCGTGTGGTGGATACCAAGGACTGGACGTTCGATACGTCGCTCGTAGGTTCGTTCGTCGGCAAATCCCGGCTGGAAGGCATGGCCAAGGATACCCATATGGAATTTCAGGCGATGCCTCACGGCGGCGGTTCGGCTGTGCGCATCTTCGGCGGTCAGGAGATCGGACGCTACTTCCTCTACCGCTTTGCCGGCGTCCGTGAGGAGGATGGAACTCCGATGATCTACAGCAAGGACAACAAGGTCATCCCCTATGCTTCGGGTACCGACGAGGACCGCGTGCAGACGGGCAACGGTCTTCCGAAGGCGGTGCTTTCGTGGAACAACACGGTGCGTTACCGCAACTGGGACCTCAATCTCTTCTTCCGCAGCTGGCTGGGACAGGACGTTTACAACGTGACGGACATGATTCAGGGCGTGAACTGCAAGATCACCGAAGGCCAGAACCTGCTGCGTACGGCTTACCGCCGCAACAAGGCGATTACCAATACCGACCGTCTGATGCTGCTCGATTATTGGCTCGAAAAGGGCGACTTCCTGAAGCTCGACGCCGTTACGCTGGGTTACACGCTGCCCCGCAACAAGATCAAGTACGTCGAGAAGCTGCGCTGCTACTTCACCGTGCGCAACGTATGTACGCTGACCGGTTATTCGGGTCTCGATCCCGAAGTGAACGTCAATGGTCTGGCGCCCGGTTTCGAGGGTATGAGCCAATATCCCCGCACGCGTTCCTTTATTCTGGGTATCGAGATCGGTTTCTAATCTAAAGACGAGTTAAAACTATGAAAAAATATATTGTAAAGAGCATTGCGGCCCTCACCGCCTTGGCGAGCGTCGCGGCCTGTACCGACCTCGATCCCGTATGGTACAGCGAGGTGACTCCTGAGACCTTTTTCAAGACAAAAAATGATGTTTATTCGGCTATGGGGCGTCCGTTTACGCACCTCTATGCTTCGGAGATGCGCGGCGACGGTGTCGGCTTCTGGTTTCTGCAGGAGCTTTGCGCCGACCAGTTCGCGGTGATCCAGAAGGAGCAGAAATGGACTGGCGGCGACTGGTTCCGTTTCCAAGACCATAGCTGGGGCACTTCGAATCCCTTTATCAACAATGCGTGGAGTCTGGTTACCACGGGCGTCGCCCTGTCGCTCGAAGTGATCGAGGACCTCAAGGCGGCCGACTACGCCAAAGTCGGATTTACCGAGGACGACCGCGCCGGGCACATCGCCCAGATGAAGACGCTGATCGCCTACTTCTACCTGCGCGGTCTGGACTTCTACGGCGGCATGCCGATTTACGAAGGTACCGTGGGCGTCGATCCCCAGCCCCGCAGTTCGGCCAAGGATACCTACCTGCATATCGAAGGACTGCTCAAAGAGTCGCTTAAAGTATTGCCGCTGAAGGACGAGACGACGGAGATCGACTACACGATCAATCGCGGTGCGGCGGCCGTTCTGCTGGCCCGGCTCTATTTCAACGCCCAGACCTACATTAATGAGGACCACTATTCGGAGTGCGAAACCCTCTGCAGCGAGATACTGTCAGGTAAATACGGCAACTATTCGATGGCCTCCGACTGGCGTGAACCGTTCGGGTTCAGCAACCTCAACAGTGCCGAGAACATCTGGGTACTGCCTTCGGCCCTGAATAAACTGCAGAACAACACCTATGCGGCATGGTTCTACCAGCCCAACATGATGGACCAGTTCTTCGGCCTGAAGGGCGCCGGAACGATGAACGGAATTACGATCATGCCGTCGCACAAGCCTAATGGTGATCTTTATACGGACGCCGATTTCAAATTGGGCCGCACCTTCGCCCGTTTCAACGATGCCGACCTGCGCAAGAGGTGTTACAAGTACAACGGCAACGGCGATTACGAAGGCCAGCTTCTGTTCGGTCCGATCGCCAAGAACGGCAAGTCGGTCGTCGTTTCCGGGCAGAACAGCGTGCATGACGGCAAGCCGCTCGAACTGGTGGACTACGTCGGCCGCACGTCGCTTGTCGGCACGACCTATCCGTCGCTCGACGCCGTTCCTTCGACCAAGTATGAAGGTGAGGAGAACACCGGCGTACGCCTTATCAAATACCCGATCGCTCCGGACGACGATCCCAACCAGTGGAAAGCCGGTTTCGTGATGGCGCGTCTGGCCGAAGTGCAGTATATGCTGGCCGAGTGCAAGTGGCGTGACGGCGATAAGGGCGAGGCCGCCCGGTTGATCAACGACGTGCGTAAGCGTAATTTCGAGAACGAAGCCGATCCCGATCCCTGCACCGCCGCCAACCTCGACGAATGGCGCATGCTGGTCGAGTGGGGTATCGAGTTCCTCGGCGAAGGCCGCCGCCGTACCGACCTGCTGCGCTGGAACAAGTTCGTGGAAGCCGACTGGTGGGATCACAAGGCCACCAATAATCCCTATTTCAAGGTCTTCCCGATTCCCAACGACGCGATCAGCGGCAACCCGCTTATCGAGCCGAATCCCGGTTACGGACAGTAACGGTTGAAAAGAAGAGGTGCCGGAAGAATCACCGGCACCTCTTTTAAAAAGCATGCGACCCGACAACTGCGGGATTTTTATTCCTGTATGAGGGCGTTGCCCTGCGTCAGATGCCGGTAATCGGCGGGCGTCACTCCGTTCTTCTTTTTGAAGGCCGTGAAGAAGTATTCGTGGTTTTCGAATCCCATCAGATAGGCGATCTCCTTGATGGGCATGGAGCTGTTTGTGAGTAGTTCTTTGGCTTTGGAGAGCTTCATCTCCTGAATGTACTGCGCCGGGGCGAATCCGGTGTACTCCTTGAAAATCTTCCGGAAGTTCGAATAGCTCATGTTCAGCTCTTCGGCGATCTGCTTGGGGCGGATGGTTTTGAACTGATCAGCGATCAGGATCTTTGCACGGCCGATCTGGTCGATCACTTCGGAAGTTTCGAAGACGTAGTTCTTGTCGTAGGAATAGGCCAGCCCCAAGAGGTAATTGACGATGCCTGAGAGTACCTGCTGGAATCCCGACTTCTGTTCGATGGCGACGCGGATGGCCTGCTGGTAGTGCTGGACGATTTCGTTGTGGATGCCTACGTTGTAGATCGGTTTTTCGCGCGTAAAGAAACTGCTTGCCGTCCAGTAGTCGATGTGTCTGCCTTGGAATCCGATCCAGAATTCGTCCCATCCGGTTTCGCGGTCTGGCATGTAGTTGTGCCACTCGCCGGGGAAGAGCAGGAACATGTTGCCCTCGCCGACGGGCTGGTAGCGTCCGTAGCCCGTGGTGCGGGATGCGAATCGTCCCCTTCCCCGTGTGATGTAGAGCAGCTGATACTCGTTGAGTACACGCCCGTTGTCGGTCGAGAACAAGTAGCGCGAGGGGTGGTTGTTCGGCGGATAGGACATGTGGGCGGCGATGTTCTGGAAACCCACCGAGTTGATGGTCATGCCCCATTTCAGGTCGGTTTGGCTGATGGCCAGATACTTCAGGTGAATGGAATTATCCATTGCGGAAAAAGTTAGGTTGACGAGACTGCAATATAGTGAAAAATATCGTATAAATGTAATATTTGGACAATGAGTCTGCAGCATTTTATTGCGTTCGACTTGGGCGCGACGAGCGGCCGGACGGTTCTGGGAACGCTCTCCGACGGAGAGCTTCGGATCCGCGAGCTGACCCGCTTCCCCAATCGGATACTGCCGCTGGGCGGCCACTTTTATTGGAACATATTTTCCCTGTACGAGCAGCTTTGCGAAGGGCTGAGGGCCGCGGCGCGCGAGGGAATCGAGATCACCTCGGCCGGTATCGATACGTGGGGTGTCGATTTCGCATTCGTCGGCAGCGACGGTTCGCTGCTCGGAATGCCCTATGCCTACCGGGATCCCCATACTGAAGGCGCTCCGGCAGAGTATTTCGCCAAAGTGCTCTCCCGCAGGGAGGTATATGCCCGGACCGGCATCCAGATCATGCCCTTCAACTCGCTTTACCAGTTGTACGCCCTGCGAAAAAAAGGGGCTTCGCAGCTCGCCGCCGCCGCGAAGCTGCTCTTCATGCCCGATGCCCTGAGCTATCTGCTTACGGGCAGTATGGTTACCGAATATACGATCGCTTCGACGTCGCAGCTGCTGAATCCCCGCACCCGAAGGATCGAATCCGAACTGCTGGAGAAGATGGACATCGACCCGTCGCTTTTTTGCGACGTAGTGATGCCCGGACATCGTATCGGTCTGCTTGACGAACGGTTGGCGGCCGATGTGGGGCTGAAGCAGATTCCCGTCGTAGCCGTGGCCGGGCACGACACCGCGTCGGCCGTTGCGGCCGTTCCTGCCCGGAACGAGCGGTTCGCCTACCTGAGTTCCGGCACTTGGTCGCTGATGGGGATCGAGGTGCGCGAGCCTGTCATCGACGACCGCACGTCGGCCTGCAACATCACCAACGAAGGCGGTGTCGAGGGCACCACGCGCCTGCTGAAAAACATTACCGGTATGTGGCTGCTGGAGGAGTGTCTCAAGGTCTGGGCGCGCGAAGGCCGGGAATACGCCTATTCCGAACTGGTGGAGATGGCGCACTCGGCGCCTCCCTTCCGGATTTTGATCGACCCAGACGACGAATCGTTCGCCCGTCCGGGCTGCATGCCGGCGGCTATCGCCGCATTCTGTACCCGGACGGGGCAGACTCCGCCCCGCACTCACGGGGAGACCGTCCGCGCGATTTTCGAGAGTCTGGCCCTCAAATACCGCATGGTGCTCGACGGTTTCCGGGCGCTGGCACCCTTCCCCATCGAAAAACTCCATGTCATCGGCGGCGGGTCGAAGAACGCGCTTCTGAACCAGTTCACTGCCGATTCGACCGGCATTCCCGTCGTGGCGGGACCCGCCGAGGCGACGGCCATCGGCAATGTCATGATGCAGGCGTACGCCGCGGGACGGGTGTCGTCGCTGGCCGAAATGCGCCGCATGATCGCCCGCTGCGTGCCGACTGAAACCTTCCTGCCGGGAAACGCGCAGGAGTGGAACGCGGCCTATGAAAGATTTGAAACCCTGCTCGCGGGAGCGGCCGCTGGCGGGAACAAACAGTTCAATTAATCCCATAAAAAACGATAAATACCATGAAACAGGACCAAATTATCAAAGCTTACGAAGCGGCCAAGGCGCGTTATGCCGAAACGGGCGTGGACACCGACGCGGCGCTCGCCGCCCTGCAGCGGATTTCGCTGTCGCTGCACTGCTGGCAGACCGACGACGTGACGGGTTTCGAGAACCCCGACGGCCAGCTTACGGGCGGCATTCAGGCCACCGGCAACTATCCCGGCAAGGCCCGCAACATCGACGAGGTGCGCGCCGACATCGAGAAGGCCAAAAGCCTGATTCCCGGCCGCCACCGGCTGAGCCTGCATGCCATATACGGCGATTTCAAGGGCAAAAAGGTGGACCGTGACCAGATCGAACCCGAACATTTTCAGAGTTGGATCGACTGGGCGCGCGCTAACGACATGAAGCTCGACTTCAACTCGACTTCGTTCTCGCACCCCAAGAGCGGCGATCTTTCGTTGGCCAATCCCGACAAGGCCGTCCGCGATTTCTGGGTCGAGCATACCGTGCGCAGCCGCCGCATCGCCGACGAAATGGGCCGTCAGCTGGGCAGCAAGGCCTGCCACAACATCTGGGTGCACGACGGTTCCAAGGACCTGACGGTGAACCGTTACTATTACCGTTCGCTGCTCAGGGAGTCGCTCGACCGCGTGTTCGAGCACAAGTGCCCCAATGTGAAAGATGCCGTCGAGTGCAAACTCTTCGGCACGGGCCTCGAAAGTTTCACGGTCGGTTCGCACGAGTTTTACATGGGGTATGCCGTCAGCCGCGGACTGATGGCGACGCTCGACATGGGCCATTTTCATCCCACGGAGGAGGTCTCCGACAAAATTTCGTCGATGCTGCTCTTTTCTCCCGAAATCCTGCTTCATGTCAGCCGTCCGGTGCGCTGGGACAGCGACCATGTGGTGATTTTCAACGACAGCGTGCAGATGCTGGCGCAGGAGATCGTCTGGGCCGGGGCGCTCGACCGTGTGAATGTCGGACTTGACTACTTCGACGCTTCGATCAACCGTATCGGCGCTTATGTCATCGGCAGCCGTGCGACCCAGAAGGCGTTCCTGCTGGCGATGCTCACGCCGATCGAAAAACTGCGCGGATACGAAGCCGGAGGCCGCTATTTCGAGCGTCTGGCACTTCTGGAGGAGAGCAAGTCGATGCCGTGGGCCGATGTCTACAACTATTTCTGCATGCAGAACGGCGTTCCCGCGGGCGAGGACTATATCGCCGACGTGGAGAAGTACGAGCGTGAAGTCACCTCGAAACGCTAACCGGTCATGGATACTTTTCTCGGCCTGTTGATCATCGCCGTCGGCAGCTTCGGCCAGTCCAGTTCCTATGTGCCTATCCGCAAGGTGAAGCAGTGGAGCTGGGAGAGTTTCTGGCTGGTGCAGGGCATTTTCGCATGGTTGGTGTTCCCCTTGGTGGGTGCGCTGGCCGCCGTGCCTTCCGGAAGTTCTCTTTTCGCACTGCTGGGAGCCGGCGGCGCGCTGAAGGCGATCGTCTACGGCGCCTTGTGGGGCGTCGGGGGCCTGACGTTCGGTCTGTCGATGCGTTATCTGGGCGTGGCGCTCGGACAGTCGGTCTCGCTGGGGACCTGCTCGGCGTTCGGTACGCTCCTGCCCGCATTTTTTGCCGGAGGGGACCTGCTGCACGGTGACGGACTGCTGTTGCTGCTGGGGGTGTGCGTCACGCTGGCCGGTATCGCCGTGATCGGCTATGCGGGTTCGTTGCGGGCGCGCAATATGAGCGAGGAGCAGAAGCGGGCCGCCGTCCGTGACTTCGCCCTGACCAAAGGTCTGCTGGTCGCCTTGTTGGCGGGCGTGATGAGTGCCTGTTTCGCGCTGGGACTCGACGCCGGAGCGCCGGTCCGCGCCGCTATGCAGACCGCGGGCGCCGATGCGCTCGTCGCCGGACTGCCCGTGATCCTGCTGGTTACCTTCGGCGGATTCCTGACCAATGCGGCCTACTGCCTGCGCGAGAACCGCAAGAACCGTACGGGCGGTGAATACATGGCGGTGAAAGGCCGTCGGCTGACCGTGAACCTGCTCTTCTGTGCGCTGGCCGGCGGATTGTGGTACTCGCAGTTCTTCGGACTCGAAATGGGAAGGAGCTTTCTCTCCGGCACGCCCGTTCTGCTGGCCTTCTCGTGGAGCATCCTGATGTCGCTCAACGTGCTCTTCTCCAACTTCTGGGGCATCGCCCTCAAAGAGTGGAAGGGCAGCGGCGCACAGGCGGTCTCGATGCTCGTGCTGGGACTTGCGATTCTTTTGTTTTCCATCTTTTTCCCCTCGCTGTTTTAAAATCTGCAATCCATGAAATACAACCGACAATTAACAGAACGCATCGCCGAGGTGGCCGAAGTGGCCGGATACCTCTGGCAGAAAGGCTGGGCCGAGCGCAACGGCGGCAATATCTCCTATAACGTTACCGATGTGGCGGACGACGCGCTCCGCGCCCTTCCGCCGCTGGGCGAACCCGTTGCGCTGGCCCGTCCGGTCGAAAACCTGTGCGGCCACTTCTTTCTGGTGACGGGCACCAACCGCCGCATGCGGTACGTCTGCTCCTCGCCGATGGACAACATGGCGGTCATCCGCATCTCCGACGACGGCCGCAGCTATGCGATCGTAGCTGAAAAATATATTTCACCCACCTCGGAACTGCCCTCACACCTCTCGATCCACGACTATCTGCTCGGCAGAGGCCGCAACCAGAAGGTTGTGATCCACACCCATCCCATCGAACTGGTGGCGATGACCCACAATGCAGCGTTTCTGGGGCGGGACGTATTGAGCAGGCTCCTCTGGAGCATGATCCCCGAAACCCGCGCGTTCTGTCCCAAGGGCGTCGGCATCGTGCCCTATGCGCTGCCCGGTTCGATCGAACTGGCCGATGCGACCATCGCGCAGCTCGACGACTATGACGTGGTGTTGTGGGAGAAGCACGGCGCGCTGGGCGTGGGAGAAAACGTCATCGAGCCGTTCGACATGATCGACACGCTCTCCAAGTCGGCGCAGATCTACATGTCGGGCCGTGCGATGGGATTCACGCCCGCAGGCATGAGCGACGCCCAGATGCAGCAACTCAAGGAGGCTTTCAACCTTTAAACCGGACGGATTATGGCTGTGAACAGAATCATTCTCAACGAGACCTCCTATTTCGGCGCCGGGGCGCGCCGTATGCTGGCCGATGAATTCCGGGGGCGCGGCTATGTCCGGGCGTTTGTCGTTACGGACAAGGATCTGATCCGCTTCGGCGTGGCGGGCAAGGTGACCGGTGTACTGGACGAAGCGGGTATCGCCTATGAAATCTTCAGCGATCTGAAGCCGAATCCGACGGTGAAGAACGTGCAGGCCGGGGTCGAAGCTTTCCGCCGTTCGGGCGCCGATGCGATCGTCGCCATCGGCGGCGGTTCGGCGATGGACACGGCCAAGGCCGTCGGCATCATCGCCGCCAACCCCGCGTTCGGTGACGTGGTCTCGCTCGAAGGCATGGCGCCGACCGCCAACCGCAGTGTTCCTGTCTTCGCGCTTCCGACGACGGCGGGCACGGCTGCCGAGGTGACGATCAATTATGTCATCACCGACGAAGCGAATACCAAGAAGATGGTGTGCGTCGATCCCAAGGATATTCCTGCCGTCGCTATTATCGATGCCGAGCTGATGGCCGCCATGCCTAGGGGACTGACCGCCGCTACGGGTATGGATGCGCTCACGCACGCCATCGAAGGTTATATCACCAAAGGCGCGTGGACGCTGACCGACATGTTTGAACTGAAGGCCGTCGAGTTGATCGCCCGCTGGCTTCCCGCCGCCGTGGAGAACGGCGCCGACACCGAGGCCCGCGAGGGGATGGCCGTGGCGCAGTATATCGCCGGCATGGGCTTTTCGAACGTGGGGCTGGGACTGGTACACGGCATGGCGCATCCGCTGGGTGCATTTTACGATATTCCTCACGGCGTGGCCAATGCACTGCTGCTGCCTTATGTGATGCAATACAACATGGAGTCGTCGCTGGTCAAGTTCGGCGATGTGGCTCGCGCCATGGGCGTCGATACGGCGGGCATGGACACCCGGCAGGCGGCTCAGGCCGCCGTCGATGCCGTCCGGGCGCTGGCTGTCCGTGTAGGTATTCCGCAGCGGCTCTCGTCGCTCGGCGTTCGTGAGGAGGATCTGCCGCGGCTGGCCGCATCGGCGCTGGCCGACGTCTGCACGCCCGGAAATCCGCGCGATACGAGTGCCGAAGAGATTCTGGCGCTTTACCGGGAGGCTTTTTGACCGGCAGCCTTTTGATGACCGCTGTATGAAAAAGGATCGGCCTGCATTCAGGCCGATCCTTTTTGTATGTGGAAGCGCTCCCGGAACCGCCACGGGCTTATGTATTTTCGGAGCCTGCCCGGTTCCTGTTTGTCAGTCAATAGCCTCCCGGCCGAGCGGCCTGATTTTTATGTTCCGGTAGGCCACTTCGTCGAAATGGTCCTGCAGGGCGATTCTGCCGCGCGGGAATTTCCCGAAATCCGCGCCGTTGAATTTGTCTGCCCCGTTCCATTTGCTCCGGGCGATCATCCGTTGCCATTCGGGGCTGTTCATATCGACTTGTGCGGTTATGATTTCGTTGAGTCGGAAAGTCACCTTCCCCGCCTGCTTCAGGATGCGGACCCGATTCCAGCAGCCTGCCGGATTGGGGCGCGAGGTTTCGGATGCGTCTATCAGGTCGTACATCGCCCCGGCCAGATGCGTGGGGTCGAAACGGTCGGCGCCTGCCCGGTTGTCCAGCACCTGCATTTCTACGCCGGTACTCGACGCCCAGCCGTACTCCGGACCCTCCTTCACTCCGAAGAAGATACCGCTGTTGCCGCCTTCGCTGATTTTCCACTCCAGCCGCAGGTCGAAATCTTCGAATTCCGCATCCGTGACCAGATCGCCGCGCCCCTTTTCGCCGGGCGGGAGCCTGAACCGCAGCTCCCCGTCGCAGACCGTCCAGCCTTCGGCAGCTTTGTCCCGGTTGAAGGTGTGCCATCCGGCGGTCGTGACACCGTCGAAAAGCAGTATCCAGCCTTCGGCCTCTTCTTCGGGCGTCAGCGTATTGGGCTTTTCGGCCGGTTGCAGCGCTTTTGGCGGCACCGCTTCCGGGGTCGATGCGGCTTTTGCGGATTCGGACGTGCGTGCGGCCGTCAGGCCGAGGATCAGGGCGCCTGCGGCGAGCAGGGCGTATTTCAAGGGTTTCATATGTTCGGGTGTTCAGAGGTTATGTAACATGCCCCAAGCGGCGAGCAGTGCGAGGTAAGGTCCCAGTTCGCGGCGCAGCTGTTCGACGGCCCGCTGCTTGTAGCGGTTCACCGATTTGACGCTTACCTGCATCTCTTCGGCTATTTCGTCGTAGGTGCGCCCTTCGAGAGCGCTTTTCACGAAAACCGTGCGGTAGTTTTCGGGTAGCCGTTCGAGTGTTCGGTGCAGCAGGGCGTAAAGCTCTTGGGGACCGTACAGCGCGTCGGGCGACGAAGCGTAGACCGGTTCCTGACGGGCGCAGTTCTCCATGTACCCCAGTTCGTAGAGCCGGTGTTTCAGGTGGTTCAGACAGCGGTTTTTGACGGCGCTGTGCAGGTATCCGCCCGCCGTGCCGTCCCGCAGTTCCATTTCGGGCAGGCGGTCCCACAGGGCGGCGAAGATGTCGGCCACGATGTCCTCGGCCGCAGGCATCTCCCGGACGAAGCGGAAGGCGTACAGACATAGCGGGGCGTAATACGCCTCGTACAGTTCGCGGAAGAGTTCTTTCCCCCCCCCTCGTTGTCCGCCGTCCCGGTGATATGTCATTCGTCGTGGAATTTTCCGAGTAAAATTAGGGATTAATTCGGTGCGATGCAATCCGAATATGCTATTTTTCGGATTTTTTGAAAAAAAGTCGGCTGAGCTGTCCTTTTTTCCGGCGCGGGTTGTATTATAAGAAAAGAACGATCCCGAATGGAGCGAAATAATACGAACCTGCCTGATCCCGAACTGTTGCTGCGCTACCTGCGCGGTGAACTTCCCGATGCCGAAAAAACGGCCGTGGAGCGGATGGCCGCCGCCGATCCGCGGCTGTCGGACATACTCGGCGACATGCGCCGCGCCGAAGCGCTTTCGCAGGACCTCGTCCGCATGGAACTGCTCGACGCCGAAGCCGGATTCGGCCGCGTGCAGTCGCGTATTCGTGCCCGCGCCCGTGAAAGGGTTTTCCGGCGCGCCGTGCGCTGGGCGGCAGTACTGATGCTGCCGCTGTTGGTCAGCTCATTGGTTTTCGGTTGGCTTTATTACAGAGAACGTATGCCTGAGGAGCTTTTCGCCGAGGTTGCAACCCCGGCCGGGACGGTTATCCGCTACGACCTGCCCGACGGTTCGGTGGTCTGGCTCAACGCCGGAAGCCGCCTGCGCTACCCGGTGCGTTTCGCGGGCGGCAAACGTGAGGTCGAACTCCGGGGCGAAGCCTATTTCGAGGTCGAAGCCGACCGCAAATCGCCTTTCTATGTCCATACCGACGCCGGCATGAGCGTCTATGTCTACGGCACGTCGTTCAACGTCAACGCCTACGACGACGAACCCGCGATCCGCACGGTGCTCGAAAAGGGCCGTGTGAACGTCGTCGCCCCCGACCGCACGACGGTGCGCATCGAGCCGGGCGAGCAGGTGGTTTTCGACCGTAGGACGGGTGCGCTGACCTGCTCGCAGGTGCGCGTCGAGGATGAATGCGCATGGCGCGACGGACGACTGGTGTTCCGCAATACGCCCCTCGACGAAGTGCTGCACCGGCTGGCGCGGCATTACAATGTCGATATCGAATTCCGCAACCACTCCGACGAGGTGTTCAGATACCGCGCGACCTTCCGTGACGAGACCCTCACCCAGATCTTCGACTACCTGAGCGCTTCGGCCGACATCCGCTGGCGCGTCGTGGCTCCCGAACGGCGTGACGGCGACAGCTACACGCGCCGCCGCATCCTCGTCGAACAGTTTTAGACCGACCCCGAACCTGCTTCTGCAAATACTAACCTACGATGAAACCTTCGCCTATGGAATAACTCCCGACGCTTTTCTTGGAAAACAGGAGGAACGGCTGCAAGGCAGCCGCTCCCCGGACTTGCCGCGGCGTGTCGCCAAACCCCGCCGCGGACGCTAACATCAGTTTATCAAATCCAACAAACTTCAGTTATGTGCAAAGATATGAAAAATAATCCTTCATTTATTGCATTTAGACACAAATGTTTCTGCCCGTCGGGACCCGGTTTGCGGCTGTGGCTGCTGCTTGCGGCGCTGTGGCTTTGTCCGCAGTTGCTGCCGGCTCAGCAGACCCGGAGCGGAGTGCATCTTACGCGCACGACCGTCGACGAGGTCATGAACTATATCGAGGAGCACTCCGACTATACGTTCCTTTACAACGACAAGACCGTGGACCGTACGCGCCGCGTTTCGGTCGATAATGCGGCGGGCGACATCCGGGCGATTCTCGATGCGGTTTTCGCCGGGACCGACGTCCGTTACGACATCCGCGACAACCAGATCATCCTCTCGGAGAAGCGGCCGCAGAAGCAGGCAGGCAGGGACGACATGATCGCGGGCCGTGTCACGGATCAGAACGGCGTCCCGCTGGTCGGCGTGAGCATTCTGGTCAAAGGCTCCGCGCGCGGCACCACGACCGATGTTTCGGGCCGGTTCGTGCTTCGCATCGAACCGGGCGACGTGCTGGTGGCCTCCTATCTGGGCTACGAAAGCGTCGAGGTCGCCGCCGATTCGCGCACCGGCGTCGAGATCCGCATGCAGGAAAGCTCCAAGGCGCTCGATGCCGTGGTGGTCACGGCGCTGGGTATCAAGCGCTCGGAAAAGGCCCTGTCCTATAATGTGCAGGGCGTGAAGGGCGAAGATATGAACATCGTCAAGGACGCCAACTTCATGAATTCGCTCGCTGGCAAGGTGGCCGGCGTCTCGATCAATGCCAGCGCGGGCGGCGTCGGTGGTGCCACCCGCGTGGTGATGCGCGGCACCAAGTCCATTTCGGGCAACAACAACGCCCTTTACGTGATTGACGGTGTGCCGATTCTCAACGTCACCGGCGGCTCGGTGGACAGCGAATACGGACTTGCCGGCGGCGAGGGCATCTCGGACATCAATCCTGAGGACATCGAGTCGGTGAACGTGCTGACGGGACCTTCGGCCGCGGCGCTTTACGGTTCGGCGGCAGCCAACGGCGTAGTGCTCATCAACACCCGAAAGGGCAGTGCGGGGAAACCCAAAATCACGGTCAGCAACAATACGACCTTCTCCAACCCTTTTATGATGCCCGAATTCCAAAACACGTACGGCAACAAAATCGGCATCTACGCCAGCTGGGGCGAAAAACTCGCGAAGCCCTCGTCGTTCGACCCGGCCGACTTCTTCAACACGGGTGCGCTCGTGCAGAACAACGTCTCGCTCTCGACGGGCAACGACCGGCACCAGACCTACATTTCGGCCGGTACGACCAACGGCACGGGCATTCTTCCCAACCACGAATATTCGCGCTACAATTTCACATTCCGCTCCGTCACCAAACTTTGGCGCGACCGCCTGACGCTCGATTACGGCGGCAGCTACATCATCCAGCGCAACCAGAACATGTCGGCGCAGGGCAAGTACTTCAATCCCCTGACGGCGGTCTACACCTTCCCCCGTGGCGAGGATTTCTCGACCGTGCAGGCTTACGAACGTTTCGACACGGGCCGCAACATGTTTCTCCAGTACTGGCCGTGGGGCGATCAGGCCATGAACATGCAGAACCCCTACTGGGTGCAGTACCGCAACATGCGCACCAACAAACGCGACCGCTACATGCTCAACCTCAATGCCAAATATCAGGTGAACGACTGGCTCGACATCGCGGGCCGCGTGCGCATCGACAACACCGTGGGCGAGAACGAAAAAAAGTACTGGGCCAGCACGATCCAGCTCTTCGCCGGCGAGAACGGCAGTTACTTCGCCAACAAACAGCATGTCAAGCTCTTCTACGGCGACGTGATCGCCAATGTGGACAAGCGTCTGGGCAAGGACTTCACGCTGGCGGCCAACGTGGGCGCTAGCTGGTCGCGCGAACGCTCCGATCTGGTGGGCGGCGGCGGTAAGCTCGACATTGCCAACTTCTTTACACTCAATAACATCATCAAGGAGTACCGCACGCTGGAACAGAACCGGAAACATTCGATGCTCACCGTTTCGGCCTTCGCCAACCTCGAACTGGGCTGGCGCAGCATGCTCTACCTGACCGCCACGGCTCGCAACGACTGGGCGTCGTCGCAGAGCGGCACCGAGCAGCTGTCGTTCTTCTATCCCTCGGTGGGCCTTTCGGCCGTCGTTACGGAGATGGTGAAACTGCCCCGCTGGATATCGTTTCTCAAATTGCGCGGCTCCTATGCCGAGGTCGGTTCGCCGCTTCCGCAGTACCTCTCGTCGGCAACCTACCAGTTCAACAGTTCGACGGGTTATTACGAGACCTACACCCGCTTCGTGCCCGATAAGCTCTACCCCGAAATGACCCGTTCGTGGGAGGTCGGCATGGATCTGCGCCTGTGGCAGGAGCGCCTGACCCTCGACATCACCTACTACAAGTCGAACACCAACAAACAGACTTTCCAGATTCCTATTTCGGGCAGTTCGGGCTATTCCTCGATGGTCGTGCAGTCGGGCTGCGTGCAGAACAAGGGCGTCGAGGCCGTGCTGGGCGTGAAGCTTCGGTCGGGCGATTTCTCCTACAACGCGTCGTTCGCCTACACGCTCAACCGCAACAAGATCAAGTCGATGGTGCCTTACTATACCACCCTCGACGGACAGGTCGGCTCGTTGAACCAGATCACCAAATCCAATATCGACGGCGGAGCCGCTTCGTTCCTGCTTCGTGAGGGCGGCACGATGGGCGACCTGTGGACCAAGAATGTCATCAAGAAGGACGAGGACGGCAATTACTTGGTCAATGCCGGCGGCAAACTCGAAATCGCCGCGCTCTCGCAGAAGGTCGGTTCCGTCCTTCCCAAATACACGCTCTCGATGAACAACGACTTCCGCTACAAGGGATTCCGCGCCGGTTTCCAGCTCCATGCCCGCGTTGGCGGCAAGGTGCTTTCGGCGACGCAGGCCTATCTCGACGGTTACGGCGTGTCGAAAGCCTCGGCCGCAGCCCGCGACAACGGCGGCGTCCCCGTCAATCAGGGCAAGGTGGACGCCGAGACGTGGTACACCACGATCGGCACCGGCAAGGTCTATTCGCACTACATCTACAATGCGACCAACATCCGCCTGCAGGAGGCGTCGATCGGCTATACGCTGCCCAAGCGGTGGTTCCGCGACGTCTGCTCGATCGACATCTCGCTCGTGGGCCGCAACCTGTGGCTGATCTACTGCAAGGCTCCCTTCGACCCTGAGTCGGCCTCCTCGACCGATACCTACTATCAGGGCATCGACTTCTTCATGCAGCCCAGCCTGCGCAGCTACGGTTTCAGTGTCAAACTCAACTTCTAACACGAAATTACCATGAACTTTAAACTAGGCATACGTCTTCTGGCTTTCGCGGCGGCGCTCTGCATGGCTGCCTGTGACTTCGAGGACATCAACCACAACCCCCACGAACCGACGGACAAGGACCTCGAACCCGACTATTACGGCACGGGCCTGCTCTTCATGCAGATGCAGAATTACGTGATTCCGGTCGAGAAGAACCAATATCAGCTCTGCGAGAACCTGATCGGCGACACCTTCGGCCGCTACATGGCTCCCACCAACGACGGCTGGAAGCAGAACCACGCGACTTTCAACGCGTCGCTGGCGTGGCTCAACTCGGCTTTCAACAACGTCCTTCCCAACATCTACTCCGCGTGGTTCAAGCTTCGCGCACTGACCGGCGGCAAGGGCGAGCAGTTCGCTTGGGCGCAGCTGCTGCGCATTGCGGCCATGCACCGCATGACCGACAAGTACGGCCCGATTCCCTACTCCGAAGTCACCGGAAACTCGATCGCCGTGGCCTACGATCCGCAGGATCAACTCTACAAACGGCTTTTCGACGATCTGGACGACGTGATCGGCGAGCTGACCAACTTCGTGCAGAGCAATCCCGGCCTGAAGCCCATGGAGCGTTACGATCTGGTTTACGCCGGCGATTACGCCAAGTGGGTCAAATTCGCCAATTCGCTCAAACTGCGTATGGCCATGCGTATCGTGAACGTGGAACCCGGTTATGCGCAGCAGAAGGCCGAGCAGGCCGTGTCGCATCCGCTGGGCGTGATCGAGACGCAGGACGAAAGCGCCTTCATCTCCCTCAAACAGAACCCGATCTATGTCTGCTGGAACCCTTACAGCGATACGCGTGCCGCTGCCGACATCGTCAGCTACATGAAGGGTTACAACGATCCGCGCATGGAGAAATATTTCACGGCTTCGACCTTCAAAGGCAATCCGTGGGTCGGCCTGCGTTCGGGCATCACCGTGCCCAAAAAAGACTGGGCGCTGGCCTATGCGGCTCCCAATTTTCCGGCCTCCGACCTCAGCCTGATGTGGATGAACGCCGCCGAAGTGTCGTTCCTCAGGGCCGAGGGCGCATGGCGCGGCTGGGCGATGGGCGGCACGCCGGAATTCTTCTACAAGCAGGGCATCGAACGTTCGTTCGAACAGTACGGACTTTCGGGAGCGGACGACTATGCGAACGATTCGACGCTGAAACCCGCCGATTACGCCGACCCCAACAAGGACTACAGCTACAGTATCAAGGCCCGGACCGACGTGACGATCAAATGGGCCGAGGACGGCCGCGAGCTGGAGCGCATCATGACCCAGAAGTGGATCGCCATCTACCCGCTGGGACAGGAGGCGTGGAGCGAACAGCGCCGCACGGGCTATCCCCGCTTCTTCCCCGTGGTGGTCAATAACGGCGGCGACAACGCTCTCACGGAGGGCCTCGCGCGCCGCATTCCCTATCCTCCGGCCGAGCAGGAGCACAACGGCGACAACTACGACGCGGCCGTGGGCCTGCTGCACGGTCCCGACGATTATGCGACCCGCCTGTGGTGGAATCCCGAACAGTAACCGTTAAAAATCAGAGAAAGATGAAATACGCTATTATAAGAAGAGGAATTTTCACAGTTCTGGGTGCGGCGGTTTTCGGCGGCGCCCTGCTGGCGGCCGGATGCAGCGACTGGACCGAATCCCGGCCCGAATTCATCGACAAGCCGGGTCATACGGCCCGATATTACGCCAGCCTGCGCGACTACAAGAACTCGGACCACGCCCGCTATTTCGGCTGGTATGCCGGCTGGGTGGGCACCGGCGCCCGCATGTCCAACTCGCTGCGGGGGCTGCCCGACAGTCTGGACATCGTTTCCTTGTGGGAGAACCAGACCAATCTCGACCGCAACCGCATGGAGGACATGCGCTATGTCCAGCAGGTCAAGGGTACCAAGGTGCTCTTCACCTTCATCGTGCGCAACTGCGGCGACGGCTGTACGCCCGCCGAACACGCCGGGTCGGTCGAGGAGAAGAGCGCCTTCTGGGGTTTCGTCGAAAATGACGACGCGGCCCGCGAAGCGGCCTGCCGCAAATACGCCAACGCGGTCTGCGATTCGCTGTTCAAATACGGCTACGACGGCTTCGACATCGACTTCGAGCCTTCGTACGGCTATTCGGGCAATATCGCCATGAAGGCTTCGGTCGATCCCAAACCGATGCTCTGGTTCGTGGGCGAGCTTTCGAAGCGCATCGGCCCGCTGTCGGGTTCGGGCAAGATGCTGGTGATCGACGGCGAAACGTGGTCGTCGCCCGCCGAGCTGGCTCCCGTCTACGACTACATCATCGAACAGGCGTACGAGGCGCGGGAACCGGAGGACCTTCAGGATCGTTTCGACCGCTATATCAAGCACTTCTCGCCCCATCGCGACGCGGGGGAGCTGGCCCGCATCTGGTTTGTCACCGAGAACTTCGAGAAACACCGCGGCACGGGCGGCGTGGCGTATGTCGAGCAGGACGGCACGACGATGAATTCGCTGCTGGGCATGGCCCGCTGGAATCCGACGCTCGACGGCCGCACAGTGCGCAAAGGCGGCTGCGGCGTCTACCGCATCGAAACCGAATATGCGCTCAACACCCGTAAGGGAACCTTTCCGTGGTCGCGCGAGGCGATGCAGGCGATGAATCCTTCGAATAACTGATAACATTAGCTTTGTAGAGTATGAAAACCAGAAATAATATATTCCGATTAATGTGCATGGCCTCCGCGCTGTTGCTGCTGGGCGGCTGCGACGATGCGAAATATGGGGTGATCCGCCATGCGGTCTACTTCACCGACGCCGAGGATTCGCCCCAGAAGAGCGTGGTCATCGAGGAGAGCGGCGGCCGGATTCCCATTACGGTCCGCTCCGTGGGTCGCGTCGAAAGCGATGTCACGGTGCATTGCGTGGTCGATCCCGCCGTGCTGGACGACTATAACGCCAAGGCGGGCACCAATTTCGCGCTCCTGCCCGAAGCGATTTACACGGTGCCCGAAAGTTTCCTGATTCCGCAGGGACAGGCTGTCTCGATCGCCGGAGTCATCGACGTCGGGGCCTATACCGAGCAGATGAAGAATTCGGGATCGCAGTTCGCCCTTCCGCTGCGTCTTGTCAGCGGCGAAGGCGGCCCGCAGCTGCTGGCGTCGTCCGAGTGTCTCGTGCTGTCGCTCGATCAGGTGATCGTCACCTCGGCCATCGTGTTGAGCAAGGCGAAGGCCCCTTTTATCCACCTGCCCTTCTCGCAGGCTTACGAGCTGAGCCAGTGGACGCTGGAATTCCGTTTCAACAAGTCGATGATGACCAACACCGTCGGCCAGAACATCGCCTTTGGCGGCGACGACGGCGGTTACGAAGTCCGCACGGCCGTGGGGGCTTCGCACAAGTTCTATGCAAAGGTCAATACCGTCGAGATGTCCACGCCCGCGACACTCGAAGCCAACCGCTGGTACCACGGCGCCGTGGTCTGCGACGGCGTGACGGTCAACGTCTACCTCGACGGCGAGCTGGAGATTTCGAAGCCCGCGCCGGGCGGCATCCAGAAGTTCCGCGCCCGCTTCGCCTTCGGCAACGGTTTGCTGATGGCCGGCGAGAAGCTGATGGGCAGCGAATGCCGTCTTTGGAGCGTGGCCCGCACGCAGAGTCAGATCAAATTCAACATGTACCGCGTGAATCCCGAATCGGAGGGGTTGCTGGCCTATTGGCGTTTCGATGAGGGGGAGGGCCGCGAGTTCACGAATCTGGCCGATCCCAAGGCTCCCAAGGCCTACCTCGCCAAGTCGATCAGCGCGGCAGCCCAGCCGCCCTACACCGGTGAGCCGGAGTGGGTGCACGGCGTGCGCTCGGACGAAAACTAACCGATACGATGCGTCCGGGCATAAGGCCCGGATGCATCGCAATAAACCAAACACATGGAACTTACGAAAATAATTTCTCCGCTGCTGGCGGCCGGGACCGTGTTGCCCGCCGCCGCGCAGCCGCAGGCCGGGACGACGGCACCCGAATCCCGTAAACAGCCGCATATCATCCTGATCGTCACCGACCAGCAGCGCGGCGATGCGCTTGGGTGCTGCAATCCGGCGGTGCTGTCGCCCAATCTCGATGCGCTGGCGCGTGACGGCGTGCGCTTCACCCGCGCCTATTCGTCGGCTCCGAGCAGCACTCCGGCGCGCGCCGGACTCCTCACGGGCATGTCGCCTTGGGGGCATGGCCTGCTGGGTTACGGCAAAGTCGCCGAGCATTATCCCTTCGAGATGCCGCAGCTGCTGCGCGATGCGGGTTACTGGACGCTGGGTATCGGCAAGATGCACTGGACGCCCCAGAATGCCACGCACGGTTTTCACGCGACGCTGATCGACGAGAGCGGCCGCCGCGAGTCGCCCTATTTCATGAGCGACTACCGCAAGTGGTTCGCCTGTCACGCTCCGGGACTCGACCCCGACGCCACGGGTATCGGCTGGAACGCGCACCGCGCGGCGGCCTATGCGCTGCCCGAAGAGCTGCATCCCACCTGCTGGACCGGCGGGCAGGCCGTGGCGGCCATCGAGGGCTTCCGCTCCGGCAAACCCCTCTTCCTGACCGTTTCGTTCGCCCGGCCGCACAGCCCCTACGACGCTCCGCAGCGGCTGGTCGACGCCTACGACAGCGTCGATATTCCCGGTCCCGCCGTGGGCGACTGGTGCGCCGGATTCGGACGCGCAACCGATCCGGAGAAGAATCCCGACGCCGCATACGGCGATTTCGGCGCCGCGTACGTGAAGAATTCGAAGAAGCACTACTATGCCTCCGTCACCTTCATCGACGAGCAGATCGGCCTGATCCTCCGGGCGCTGCGCGCGAGGGGCATGTACGACGACGCGCTGATTTGCTTCGTCTCGGACCACGGCGACATGATGGGCGACCACCATCATTGGCGCAAGACCTATGCTTACGAAGGTTCGGCGCATATCCCCTTTATCGTGAAGTTTCCCGCCGGAACCTCCGGCTGCCCGGCTCCCGGTGCCGTTGACGACCGCGTCGTGGAGCTGCGCGATGTGCTGCCGACTTTCCTCGACGCGGCCGGCGTCGGGATTCCCGACGGCATGGAGGGACTCTCCCTGTTGGGCTGCGGTCCGTGGCGGCCGTGGCTCGATCTGGAGCACGCCACCTGTTACAGCGACGACAACTACTGGTGCGCGCTGACCGACGGCCGCTGGAAATACATCCGGTTCGTGCATACGGGCCGCGAACAGTTGTTCGACCTTGAGGCGGACCCCGCCGAACTGCATGATCTCGCGGGTGGGAAGCGTCATGTCTCCGAACTGAACCTGTGGCGTGCGCGGATGGCCGAACATCTGCGCGTGCGGGGCGAAGAGTGGGTGCGGGACGGAAAACCCGTCGTGCGCGGGAAAACATTGCTGTATGGTCCCAATTATCCTGAAAATTGATTAAATTTGATTCGTTATGCGAAAATGGCGATATATCGTGCCGGTCGTCGGTGGCTGCCTGCCGCTGGCCGCTGCGGGGCAGGGGGCGGCCGAAAAGCCGGCGTCCCGTCCGAATGTACTGTTGATCTATGCCGACGACGTGGGTTTCGGCGACCTGAGCTGTAACGGTTACGGTTCGGTCCCCACGCCCCATGTCGAACGGCTGGCGCGCGAGGGAATCCGCTTCACCAACGCCCACTGCGCCGCTTCGACCAGCACTCCGGCGCGCTACTCTATGCTGACGGGCGAATTCGCATGGCGGCGGCCCGGAACCGGCGTTGCGCGGGGCGACGCCGCGGCGATCATTCCGGCCAGTTGTTACACGATGGCCGACCTGTTCCGCGACTGCGGCTACCGCACGGCCGTCGTAGGCAAATGGCATCTGGGACTCGGCTCGCAGACCGGTGCCCAGAACTGGAACGAAGAGGTGCGGCCCAATCCCGCCGATCTGGGATTCGGCTACTCCTACATCATGGCCGCCACGGCCGACCGCACGCCCTGTATCTTCATGGAGAACGGCCGCGGCGTGAACCTCGATCCCGCCGATCCTGTCGAGGTGAGTTACGAACGGAATTTCCCCGGCGAGCCTACGGGCCGCGACAACCCCGAACTGCTGCGCATGCACCCTTCGGAGGGACACGACCAGTCGATCGTGAACGGCATTTCGCGCATCGGTTACATGCGGGGCGGCCGGAGCGCCCTGTGGCGCGACGAGTATATCGCCGACAGCATCGCCTGCCATGCGGTGCGCTTTATCGGCGACTGCGCCGCCTCCGGCGAACCTTTTTTCCTCTACTTTGCGACCAACGACATTCACGTTCCCCGCGTGCCGCATCCTCGCTTCGCCGGGAAGAGCGGACTGGGGCCGCGCGGCGACGCGATTCTGTCGTTCGACTGGAGCGTCGGGCGCGTTCTCGCGGCGTTGGACAGCCTGGGGCTGGCGGAGAATACGCTGGTGATCCTTTCGAGCGACAACGGTCCCGTCGTGGACGACGGCTATCGGGACGGCGCCCGCGAATTGCTGGGCGCGCATAAGCCCGGCGGAGACTTCCGGGGCGGCAAATACAGCATCTACGAAGCCGGAACGCGTGTGCCTTGCATCGTGCGTTGGCCCGGAGCGGTACCCGCGGGCGTGGTGACGGACGCACTGGCCGGGCAGGTGGACTGGTTCGCCTCGCTGGCCGCGATGCTGGGCGCGACACTGCCCGAAGGGGCTGCGCCCGACAGCGAAGAGCATCTCGCCACATGGTTCAGGGGCGGGAAGGGCCGTGCCGTGCTGGCCTACCAGAGCAACAACGAGAATGTGACGGTCACCGACGGCCGCTGGAAGTATGTGCCTCCCTTCACCGGACCGCGCTATGCGTGGGGTACGGGCATCGAGCTGGGCAACAGTCCCGGTGACCAGCTGTACGACATGCAGGCCGATCCCGAAGAGCGGCGCAACCTCGCCGCCGAACACCCCGCCGTGGTCGAACGCCTGCGCGGAGAGCTGCGAAAATTAGGTTTCCGATTTAAAAAATAACAGCCATGACCCTTTCTTACGACAAAATCCTGCTGCGCGCGGCGCTTTGCATGCTGACGCTGCTTCTGACGGGTGCCTGCTCCCGGCGCGGCCCCGTGCTCACGTTCCGCGAGGCGGACGACCCTACGGCCGATACGCTCGCCGACTGGTCGGGCGTCGCTTCGGGCCTGCATGCCGCTTGGGGCACGACCGACAAGCGTTACGCCCGCTCCGTCGTGCCCTGCGCCGCGGAGTCCGAATGCCGCCTGACGGCATGGCGCGGCGAACGGGTTTCGGCCCAGCTGGTGCTGTGGAGCGCCGACAGCGTCGGCGGCGTGGAGTGCCGCATCGCGAAATTCCGCTCGGACGGCGCTTGTCTTCCCGCCGGAATCGCGCAGGCCCGCTTCGTGCGTTACGTGCTGACCGACACGTTCGGTCCGGGCTGCGGCCACCGCAGGGACGGCGATTTCCCTGTTTCGCTCGCGGCCGACATGCTTGACACGCTCGGCCGCTTCGACATGGATGCGCGCACCGCGCGTCCGGTGTGGCTGACCGTCTCCGTGCCGGACGACGCGCCGGCAGGCGTCTACCGCTCCTGCGTCGAAGTGACGGGCGACGGCGTGAAAAGCCTGAAATTGCCCCTCAAACTCCGCGTGCAGGAGCGGCGTTTGCCCCGCCCTGCGGAGTGGAGTTACCACCTCGACCTCTGGCAGCATCCTGCGGCCGCGGCGCGGGTAATGGGTCTCGCCTTGTGGAGCGACGCGCACTTCGAGGCCCTGCGTCCGCTGGTGCGGATGCTCGCCGACGCCGGACAGAAGGTCGTCACGGCGACGCTCAACAAGGACCCGTGGAACCACCAGTGTTTCGACGCCTATGAAGACATGATCCGCTGGACCAAGCGCGCCGACGGCACGTGGGAGTACGACTATTCGCTCTTCGACCGCTGGGTCGGACTCTGCGCCGAGGAGGGGATCGACCGGCAGATCAACTGTTACTCGATGCTTCCGTGGAACAACGAACTGCACTATTACGACGCGGCGGCGGACCGCATCGTCGAGATCCGGGCCAACCCCGGAACGCCCGAATTCGAAGCGATGTGGCGACCCTTCCTCCGGGATTTCGAAGCGCATCTCGACGCGAAAGGATGGCTCGGCAAGTGCTGTGTCGCCATGGACGAGCGCTCGCCCGAAACCATGGATGCGGCGATCGGCCTGCTGCGCAGCGCGGCTCCCGGACTGGGAATCGCCATGGCCGACAACCACGCCAGCTATAAGCGCTATACCGATCTGGACGACGTCTGCGTGCAGATCGACTGCCGCGTGGCCGACGAGGACCTCGCCCGGCGCCGCCGCGACGGACTGCTGACGACCTATTACGTCTGCTGTTCTTCGGCATTCCCCAATACGTTCACCTTCTCCGAGCCGTGGGAAGCGGTCTATATGGCGTGGTTCGCCGCGGCGTGCGGCTATGACGGCATGCTGCGCTGGTCGTATAACTCGTGGCCCGCCGACCCCGTGCGCGACTCGCGTTTCACGGCATGGCCTGCGGGTGACACCTACCTCGTCTATCCCGACGCCCGTTCGTCGATCCGCTTCGAGCGGTTGCGGGAGGGGATTCAGGATTACGAGAAGATCCGCATCCTGCGCGGCGAGCTGGCTTCGGACAACACCCCCGAAGGCGCCGCGAAACGTGCCGAACTCGAAGCCGCGGTGCGTCCCTTCGAAATGCACGACGTCTCGCAGCCGTGGCCCGAACTGCTGCGCAAAGGCAAAGAGACGATCGCCCGGCTGAGCGAATAGCCGCGGTATGCAGACGAATCGGGAGAGGACCCTTCGGAGTCCTCTCCCGATTTTTTACCGCCTTGCGGTCCGCACTATGCGGCGGAAGCGCCTCTCCCCGTCGTTACTGCCGATATCCGGCCGGATGAGGGCCGTCGTTTCAAATTCAGAAAACGCCTTACGGTTATCCGTAAGGCGTTTTCTGAATTTACATTGTCATGCGGGCGTGCTGGAGTCGTGAATTCGACTTCTCCTCTCCCTCGCGGCGGGGGTATGAAAGAATCCGAATCCGGCATGCTAGTTTTTCGGTGCGTCATGATCCGTGAACGGCATCTTTTCGGGATTTGCTCCCCAGCTGCGGTTGGGGCGCGGACCCATTTGCAGGAAGAGCGTTCCGCCCTGCTGCAGCTCTTCGTGTGTGAACCACGGGCGGTCGATCGGCCTGCCGTTGAGCGTGGCGGACTGGATGTATTTGTTTTGTGCGGATACATCCGGCGCTTCCACCGTAAAGGTTTTACCGCCGCCGAGGTCGATTGTCGATTTTTCGAAGAGCGGGCATCCGATGTCGTAGACCGGGCGTCCGGGCGCTACCGTGTAGAAACCCATGGCGCTGAGTACGTACCAAGAGGCCATCTCTCCGTAGTCTTCGTCGCCGCAATACCCCAGCGGACCGTCTCCGTACCATACGTCCATAATCTGACGGACCCGGCGCTGGGTCATCCATGGCTGTCCCGCGTAGTTGTAGAGGTAGGGAATGTGCCATGTAATCTCGTTGCCGTGGGAGTACATGCCGATCCATCCCGTCATGTCGGGGTATTGTTTCAGAAAATCGTATTTCTGATAGAGGGGGACGTTGGTTTCGAACATTGTCTGGAGCTTGTCCGTGAATTTCTCCCGGCCGCCCATCAGGCCGATCAGTCCTTCCACGTCATGGGGGACGTACCACGTGTAGTTCCAGCCGTTGTTTTCGGTGTAGAACTCCCGTCCGCCCTGTCCTCCCGACCAGATCGGATCGAAAGGTTCGATCCAGCGGCCGTCAGCCGTCTTGGGGCGCATGAATCCCGTCGCGGTATCGAAGACGTTCTGATAATTGAGCGCCCGTTTCAGGTAGTATTGGTAATCCTCTTCCTTGTCCAGCTCTTTGGCCAAGATGCTCATGCACCAGTCGTCGTAACAGTTTTCGAGGGTGATGGCCACCGATTGCCGCCCGAATCCTACCTCTTTGACCCATTCCGGCTGGTCGGAGGGCTTGGCCGGGAAGAATCCCTTCTCCCAGTACACCTTGTCGAGTTCGGTTCCCCGCCAGTCGTTCGTGCTGGGGCGCGAGAGCATGGTCGCTTCTTTGGAGTTGCGTTTCATCGCCTCGTAGGCAGTTTCGATGTCGAAATCGCGGTATCCCTTCATGTAGGCGTCGGTGATCGTCGCCGTTTCGTGGCGGCCGATCATATTGCGGAACCCTCCGCTGTTGACCAACCAGTCGCCCTCCTGCTGCATCCGGACGTAGGAGCGCATCAGGTCGTTCTGGATTTCCGGCTCAATCAACAGGCATAACGGGAAGAGCGAGTGGTGCGATCCCCAGTTGGAGCCGACCTTGTAGAAGTTATGGCCGCCGGTTTCGTGCACCTGTTTGTCGAACCGGCTGTAATAGCGTCCTCCCTGTTCGGTCAGGTCGATGGATTGGCTGCCCAGCATCACGCGGTAGAGCGCCGTATAGAAAATGGTTTTCTGCCGCTGCGTGCCTCCTTCGACTCTGATTCTGCCCAAAGCGTCGTTCCAGATTTTCCGGGCGTCGTTTTTCGTTTTTTCGAAGTCCCAATCCGGAATTTCCGCCGTCAGGTTTTTCTTCGCCTGCTCCATGCTGATGAATGACACTCCGATTTTGACCATGATCTCCTCGTCGCGGGATGTCCTGAATGAAACGCAGGCGCCGATGCGCTCGCCCTCCTGAAAGTCCTTTTCGCTTTTCGACGAATCGTTCCAAGTAATGGCCGAGCTGAACGGTTTGCTGAACTCTGCGTAGTAATAGGCCGTCTGGGTGCTGTCCACCGTCTCGGTGGATTCGATGCGGTTCTCCCCGGCGATTCGGATCGTCCGGTTGTTGTTGATCAGGATATTGGCCTGCTCCGACTGCGGGAAGCGGAACTTGTAGAATGAAGCGTGTTGCGAGACGGTCATCGCCGCGTCGATGTCGTAATCTTCGAGCAGCAACCGGGTGTAATAGGGGGTTACGGTCTCGAAGTCGTGATCGAAACCGGATGCGTATTCTTCCGCTTCGACTGCGGGTGCGCCCGTCGTGGCCATGATCTCTGCGAGCGGTTTGGTGGCGTAACGGGGCAGCGCGCGGATCGAGAAGCCGGAGATCCGGTCGGCCAGATATCTGTCAGCCAGCGGCGGATAGGGATTCTGCCCGACCTGTACCATGCCGTGGGGCAGCTGGGTCATCGAGTTGGTGGCAACGAGCAGGTGGCCGATCGTTCCCGTGTTGGGATTGACGTAATCGACAGGCTCTTTTCGGGCCGATTCCGCGCACGAGACCAGACCGGCGAGAAGAATTGCAAGACAATATGAAAAGAGTGGTTTCATAAATGGTGGTTTTAGTTGAGTTCAGGTCTTGGGCTTAGGGCCTTTTTTCCCGGATCCGGTCCCGGATGAACTGGCCGTAGGGCTGTTTGACGTTGGTGAACCGGCATGCCGCGCAGCTGCCCGGAACGAGATTGTCCGCCGTGCCTTCGCCGTCCGAGAAGTTCCATGTCGCCCAGCTGACTCTCTGCTTGCCCGGATTGTCGCCGTCCATGATTTGTATCCATCGCTGCGAGGAGTCCAGATCGTATTTCCCCGAACCGTTGTACTCGCAGGTGCCCCATTCGGTCACGAATACGGGCAGACGGTCGAGGTAGTTTTGCAGGTTGTCGTAGTTGTAGTGCGAAGCGGCGTAAAAGTGGTAGGTGTAGAGGATGTTTTTGTACCTGAGCGGGTCTTTTACCACGTCGGTGAAGTCTGCGCTCCACTTGGGCGTGCCGCAGATCACCACGGCATTCGGAGAGTTGGTCCGGATGATCGGAATAACCCGTTCCGCGTAGCGTTTGACCACGGCCCACGTCACCTCGTCGCCGTTGGGTTCGTTGCAGATTTCATACAGCACATGGGGTTTGCCGGCGAATTTTTTGGACGCCCATGCGAAGAAATCGTCCGCAGTGTCGTATTTGGGGTCGTTCGGATCGCCCGGATGGAGTACGTGCCAGTCGATGATGCAGTACATGCCGTATTTTTCGCAGTAACCGACCAGCGTCTCGATTTTGCTGCGGAACTTGAGCGGATCGGTGTTGTAGCCGTTCTCCTCGGCGTAGAGCGCGAGCCGGACGACGTCGCACTGCCACTCTTCGGCCAGCGACCGGTAGGCCTCCTCGGTCTGGCATTTGCCGAACCATTGAAGTCCGTGCGTGCTCATGCCCCGGAGTTGGACCGCTTTGCCGTTTTGGGCGCATAACTGGATGCCGGAGACTTTCAGGGCGCCGTATTTTTCGACCGGGGTCTTTCCCGCCTGCCCGTCTTCGTTGTTCGGGGAGCAGGAAAATGCGGCTATCAGCGCTATCAGTGACAGCAGTTTGTAGTTTTTCATGGGAATTATTCGATGTTTAGATTAATATTGAGTAAATCCTTCTCCAAGGACGATCCGCCGACCATGATTTTGTAGTCTCCCGCTTCGACGACCCAATCCATGTCGTCGTTATAGAAGGCCAGTTTCGAGGCCGGCAATGTAAAATCGACCGTTTTCGTCTCACCCTTGGCCAGTTTGACCCGGCGGAAATCCTTCAGCTCCATGACCGGCCGCGTCACGCTGCTGTACAGGTCGCGGATGTAGAGTTGTACGATCTCCTCCCCGTCCCGGTCTCCGCAGTTTTTCACGTCTACGCTCACCGTGACCTTGCCGTCGCCGGGAATCCTGTCCTGAGACAGCCTGAGGTTGGAGTAGGCGTAGCGGGTGTAGCTCAACCCGTAGCCGAACGGGAAAAGCGGCGTGCTTTCGCCGATGGCATAGGGGTGGAAGTACATCGACGGTTTGTGGTTGTATACCATCTGCAACTGTCCTACGTGGCGGGGAACGGTTACGGGGAGCTTGCCGCTGGGGTTCGCTTTGCCGTAAATGATCTCCGCTACCGCCCGGCCGCCGAAGCTGCCCGGCTCCCAAGCCTCGATCAGCGCCGCGGCGTGTCGGGCGATCCACTCCACGCCCAGTTGGCGGCCGTTGATCAACACCACGATGGTGGGAGTTCCCGTTTCGATAATACGCTGGGCGAGTTGCTGGCTGAGTCCGGCCAGCGCGATGTCCGACCGGTCGCAATCCTCGCCGCAGGTCTTGTCGCCCCAGTTGTTGCGCAGCGAATGTTCGCCGATTACGACGATGGCCAGATCCGATTTCCGTGCGGCCGAGACGGCTTCGTCCACTTTGGACCGGCTCATCCTGCGGATGTTCCACCCTTGGTCGATAAAGGTGAATTTCGAGGCCGGCGACTGCTCTTCGAGTCCTTCCAGAATGGTCGTCACGTTCTCTTCGGGCTGGGGCAGGGCCCAGTCGCCCAAGATGGTCTGGTTGTCGGCGTTGGTTCCGGTTACCAAAACCCGCATGGCTTTGGACGCGTCGAGCGGGAGAATCCCGTCGTTGGTCAGCAGTACGACGGATTTGACGGCCGCCTCGTAGGCGGTGGCCCGGTGTTTCTCGGTAAAGACGCTTTTTGAGATCTGCGCCGTGTCGGTGTAGGGATTCTCGAACAGCCCCAGTTTGAACTTCGCGGTCAGGATTTTCAGGCAGGCGCGGTTGACGGCGCTCTCGGATACTGCGCCCTCTTTGACCAGTTCGATCACCTTTTCGTAGAACTGGGGACCGTGCATGTGCATATCCATGCCCGCATTTACCGACTGCCGGAAAGCGTCCTTGTTGTCGGTCGCCGTGCGGTGCAGGTCGTGAATATGCTCGACGTCCATCCAGTCGCTGACGATGAAACCTTCGAATCCCCACTCTCCGCGCACCACGTCCTCCATCAGCCAGCGGTTCGAGTGGCACGGAATGCCGTTCAGCTCATTGTGTGCGGTCATCATCGAGTAGGCTCCGGCGTCGATGCCCGCTTTGAACGGGGGGAAGAATATTTCCCGTATCGTGCGCTCCGAGAGGTCCGTGGGCGAACCGTTGGTTCCGTTGACGGGCTGGCTGCCTCCCACGAAGTGTTTCACGCAGGAGAGCACGCGCCCCGGTTCGGAAAAGTCCCGGCCCTGATAGCCCCGGACCGATGCTGCGCCCATTACGGATACCAGATAGGGGTCTTCGCCGAAAGTTTCGCCCACGCGGCCCCAGCGCGGGTCTCTGGCGACCTCTACGTTGGGGTTGAAGGTCCATTGCGACCCGGTGGCGCGCATCTCGGCGGCCGTCTCCTCGCAAATCCGCTCTACGAGTTCGGGGTCGAACGTCGATGCTTGTCCGATACTGGTCGGGTAGACGGTGCATCCGGCGACCTGCGCGTTGCCGTGAATGGCGTCGATTCCGATGAGCAGCGGGATTTGCAGCGGGCTTTGGCTTGCGAGTCGCTGGAGATAATTGGCCTCCTCGGCCGTCAGCACATGCAGGAAGGAGCCGATCTTGCCGTTGCGGGTCATCTGCTCGACGTCGGCCGTGGTGATGCCCGGATAGAATCCTCGCGCCGTGTTGTTGTGCAACTCCTCTTCCGTCAGCTCTTTTTCCGCCGATTTCATATGCTCCAGACCTACCCACTGGCACATCTGGGCCACCTTCTGTTCGAGGGTCATACGGCTCATCAGGTCTTCGGCCCGCTTCTCCGCCGGCTGGGCGGGGTCCTTGTAAAGCGGGGCGTCTCCGCCCGAACAGCCTGCCAGCGCAAGCAGCGGGATGATATAAATGATCGGGTTTTTCATAGATCGGTTGTTTTTTCAGGTATTCGATTGATGGGATAGTATTTGCTCCGGACTTCGGTCCCGGAGATGATGATCACTCTTATGCCGGACGGGGTGTGGCAGAGCGGTTTGCCCGTCGCGGCCGTCGTCGTCATTTCTATGCCATTGTAATTGCCCTGCGCTTCTCCGTGCAGGTGTCCCGCGTAGACGGCTTTCAGGCCGCCCCGTTCGAACAGCTCGAAATAGCTGTGTCTTTGACTCCTGCCGATTACGGGATAGCCGTCCGTTTCGTCTATTTCGTGCAGGAAAAAGGGGTGGTGGGTGAAAAGGATCTTGACCTTTGCGTCCGATTTTCCGAGCTGCTCTTCGAGCCATGCTTTCTGGGCGGGTTCCTGCTCCGGATCGCAGTGCTTGATGTACGAGGAGTTGATGCCCAGCAGCAGATTCCCTTTCAGCGCGAGCGCAAAGCGGTCGGCGCCGTAATGCTCTTTGAAAACGGTGCAGTCGACCTTGTCGCCGGAGATCTTCTGGTCGTGGTTGCCGGGAAGACAGACGACCTTGATCTGTTTGTCCAGCCCGGAGATGACCGAGTCGAACGCCCTCCACTGCTCCGCATCGTCATACCGGTTGACCAGATCGCCGGTCACTACGACCAGATCGGGTTTCAGCCGGTTGATTCGCCGTACGGCTTCGCCGCATGCTTCGATTTCGAGGGTCATCTCCCTGTTGTCGCTCCAGTAACCGAACTGGGGGTCGGATAACTGTACGATCACCGTCTTCCCGCCTTCGGGCTTCACCCCCGATTCGAACGGGTTGGGGACGCTGCTCATGGTGAGAACTATGTGCGCTCCGTCTGCGATTTCGCCGTGACGGAGCCACGCTCTGCCGAGGGAGCGGCCGTTGAGCGTGACGGAGCCGATATAACGGTTCTCCCCGCTCAACCCTTTGGCCTCGATGACGATGCGGGCGCCGCGTTCCGTGGTCAGTACGGAGCGTTCGAATTGCGGACTGACGAGGTAATAAAGATCCTGCCCCGCATTGGGAAAGAGACCCACCGAGGTGAAGACGTACCACGCCCCCATCGCGCCGCTGTCCTCGTTGCCGGGATAGCCGCGCTCCAGCGAGAACTGGGTGTCCCTGATCTGCGCAACGTACTTTGAGGTCAGATCGGCCCGCGAGCAGTGGGTGAAGATATACGGAGCGAGGAATCCGGGCTCGTTGTTCAGGTCGATCAGTTTGCGGCTGAACCCGTGTTCCAGTCTTTCGACCGTCCGGCGCGGCCCTCCGCAAAGCTCGGCGAGCCGGTCGAACTGATGGGGCGCGAAAAGCGAGTAGACCCATGAATTCCCCTCGTAGAAATATTCCACCCACGAGCCGTATGTTTTTTTCGGGTCTATGGAAATCCATTGGCCGTCTTCCTTCCGTGGGGCGACAAACCCTTTGAAGCCGTCGCTTTCCAGCGAGGTGTCGAACAGCTTTTCCCAGCTGCAGGCCCTTTGCGAAAGCATCCGGGCCGTCTCATGGTCGCCCATACCTTCCGCCATGAGCGAGGCGCAATAGTCGTTGTAGGCGTATTCGAGCGAAGCGCTGCAGCTCATCGGCGATCCGGTTTCGGGCTGCCATCCCAGTTTGAGGTATTCGTGTGACCGGGTGTTGAGCGCGTGGAATCGGACGATGCGGTATGCCCGCGTCCAGTCCACTCCCTCGACGCCTTTGAGCCATGCGTCCACGATGACGTTGTCCACGTCGTCGCCGCCCTGTTTGGCTTCCCATTCCAGCGAACTCGTGTAGGTCGGCTGACATGCCCCGGTGCGTTCGAAGCGTTCGATGAAGGAGTTGATGCTCCGCGCCACGTAACTCTCGTTGAGGAGTGTCATCAGCGGATATTTTGTCCGCCACGTGTCCCATATGCAGTAGTGGTCGTCCATGTGCGGCGTGTCGGAGTCGGTATGGGGGTTGTCGCCGGTGCGGTCGCGGGCCATCAGAAAACTGTGGTACAACGCCGTGTAGAAGATTTTCTTCGCGGTTTCCGATTCCGTGTCGATCTGAATCGAGCTTAGGCGTCTGTTCCACGTCTCGCGCGCCGCGGCCTTTGCTTTCTCGAAGTCGTGGCCCGGAATCTGCTCGGCGAGGAATTTGCGGGCGTTGGACTCGCTGCGCAGCGATACTGCGATTTTCAGCAGTACCGTGCCCGGCGCATCGAACGGAGGAAGTGCGATTCTGGCGTACAGTTTCCCGTCGCCGTCGTCTGTGACGGCCACCGAGCGCGGCGGCCGGTCCAGCGCGGCAGCGAAATAGACTTTGTAGGGCGCTCCGCTTCCGAATCCTCCGCGGTAGCTTCCCCACCCGCCGATGATTCCGGTTTCGGGGTCGTATGAGATCGCTCCGCCGAGAAATCTGCCGCCGATTTCGGGTTTGATATGCTGGGGAATGTTGTGGGCGATGTCGAGCAGGATGTTGGCGTCTTCCGTAGCGGGAAAGCTGAACCGGTAGATCGCGGCGTTGTGGGTCGGGGCCAGTTCCGTGCGGATGCCGTATCTGTCCAGAGTGACCGCGTAATAGTACGGCAAGGCGGACTCTCCCGATTTGGGAGAGTCGTGGCCTTGTTCGTCCGCTGAAAATCCGACCTGCGGCGAGAGCAGTATCTGTCCGTAACGCCCCCATCCCGTTCCGCTTACATGGAGCTGCCCGAAACCGCGGATCGGCTGCGACGGATCGTATCCGTCGTTCCCGCCTCCGGGCGTTTGCGGAGAGGGATTGACCGATCCGTGGGGCAGTTGGGGACCTATCACGCAATTGCTCTCGCCGCGGTTTCCCATAAACATGTCCACGTAATCTACTGGCTGTACCTGCGCCGAAGCCGTATGCACGGCAAGAGCCATGCATACGGGGATCAGCGATCGGATGCGGATTTTCATTTTCATGGGGTCTTATCAGTCCGTCTCGGCGGTTACCTCGATGTTGGCGCTGCGGCTCGTCTTGTGATACGCGGTGCTGACTTCGAGACGGAGTTTGTAGCTGCCCGGTTCGTTGAACGTGCGGGAGAACTGCGTTCCCTCCCCGACTTTGACGTCGTCCAGATACCATACGCCCGTCGTGTATTGCGAGGGTGCGAACTGGAGGGTTATGGTCAGGTCTTCCCCTGCCGTGACATTGTATACGGCGGGATTGCCCGAAGGCCACTGTCCAAGGATCGTGGGGAACGTTTCCTCGGAGATGGTCGGGTCGGAGTGCTCTTTTTCGCAGGAAATTATTATCAGCGGCAGAGCCAGCAGCATCAATAACGCTATTTTTTTCATCGTTCTCTTTTTATTATTTTAATAAGTACTGTTTTTGTCCCACCATACCGGCTTGGTCCAGTCGTCCCTGCCTCCGAGACGTTCGATGGCTTCCTGATAATTGACCGCGTTGTAAAGGCTTTCGGAGATCGGATAACTCAGCCGGCGCGGCATCTTCCCGTCCTTCGCGTCGCGGGTGTAGGCGTTGGACGGCGGGGTGAGTTTCGGGAATCCGGAGCGCCGCCAGTTGGCGAAAGCTTCGAACGGATTGGTCAGGTGAAGGATCCACAGCTGCATGTTGATCTGCTCCACTTCCGTTCCGGCCGTCAGCGGATTGGCGGCCAGATAGCTGTCGATCTCCGACTGGGGAATGGCCAGCGCCTTTTCGTCGTATATTTTCAGGAATCTGATGGCTTCGTTTACGCCTGTATTGTAAAGATCCTCCGGAGTTTCGGCGATTGCGGCGATGTTCCAGCGCACCTTGGCTTCGGCCAGCAGGAAGCAGGTCTCGGCGTAGGTCATGGCGATGCCGGGGGTGTTGGTTTTCAGGAATGCGTTGTTGAGCTGGGGATGGCAGCTTCCTCCCTGCACGGCTACCGATTCATTGTAGGCCTCCTTGATCGTGCTGCTGGACGCCATCAGCCAAGGCCAGCTGTCGTACCATGCGCGCCCTTTGGGAACGGGTACGAAGTAGCGAGTCGTTCCCGAACCCGAAACCTGTTTGTTGTACAATTCGTCGGTCAGGTCGATGCGTTTGAACGGCTGTTTCTGGGCGTGGGGGTCGTCATGGTAGTAGAGCCGGCTGATTACGAAGGTGCGCGGGTCCTTTTTGCTCGATTTGGCGTATTCCGGCTTCCAGTTGCTGCCGAGTTTCTTGCCGTCCTCGAAGTTGATGTTGTCGTTGGATTCGGCGCGGCCGTACCACATGTAGTTGAAAAGGGTCTCGCACAGGAACGGCGAGGGCGAGTTGTCTACCGACTGCCATATCTGGGCCAATGCGTTGCGGCGGTACTCTCCGTGTCCGGTGTCGTAAATGTCCGAAAAGGAGTTGAACATGGCGATGTCGCCGCTGGTCATCACGCCGCCGACGCTGTTTATGGCCGCTTCCGCCTGCATGCGGGCCGTATTGGCGTCGGCCTGAACCAAGCGCAAGGCCAAACGCAGACGCAGGGAGTTGCCGAACCGGCGCCATTTCTGATAGTCGCCCTTGAAGATCAGGTCGCCGCTCGCACTCCCGCCGTCGGCGCTGAGGGCTTTGACGGCCTCGTCGAGTTCGTTGAAGAAGTCGTTGTAGATATCCTGCTGCTTGTCGTATTTCGGGTAGTAGTCTTTGCTGAAATAGGCGGTGCCGGCAGCGAAGTAGGGTATGTCGCCGTATACGTCGGTGAGAATCGAGAAGAGGTATACCTTGAAGATACGGGCGATGGCGTTGAGGTTGGCGTAGCCGGCATCACCGTCCGTCCGGCTCACCAGATCGACGATGTTCTTGATCTGGTTCTGGTACATGAAGTTCCAAAGACTCTTGATCTGATTGTCGTCGTTGCGGTATTGGCCGCCGTAGTTGGTGGCGTCCCAGTTGCCCTGCATCTGTTGCGTCAGCGGGCTCATGTATCGGTTGCAAATCGAGCCGATGTCCATACTGCCCCATTGCCTGAGTTCGATGCCGGTGAGCTGGAAGTTCGGATTCAGGTTGGCGGATTTGGTAGGATCGTTGTTCAGATCCTTGTCCACGCACGAACCCAGTAGCAGGAGCGATAAGATGAGCAGTATATTGATTGGTTTCATGTTGATTAGAATTTGAGGTTAATGTTGAATCCGAAACTGCGGCGCGAGGGCAGCGAGCCGTACTCGATTCCTTTTCCGTTGCCGTTGTTGTAGTTGGAGTCGGGGTCGATGTTCGGAACGTTCTTGAAGATGATCAGCGGGTTTCGGGCTACGAAAGACAGGGTCAGTCCGTCCAGCGCCTTTCCGATCATCCTCCGCGGGAAGCTGTAGCTGAGCGTCATTTCGCGGATCTTGACGTAGGAGTTGTCCAGCACGAAGAACTGGGGAATGTTGTTGGAGATGAAGTTCCAGTAGCTTTCCGGGTTGCAGTAGCGGGTATTGGGCGCCCAGCTGATCGTGCCGTCGTCGTTTTTGACCTGAACTACGCCATCCACCAAATAGCCTCCCGTAGGATTCCATGCTGCCGTTTCGAGTCCGGCGGCAAGGCGTCCTTCTTCGGACTGGTACCAGCTGTCGCGTCCTTTGAGCGTCTTTTTGGAGCGTCCGGAGCTGTAGGTGCCCCGCATGGTCGAGGTGTAGAGGTCCGCGCCGACTTTGATGTCGAAGATGGCGCTCAGGTTCCAGTTTTTGAACCGGACGTTGGTGTACATGCCGCCGGTGAATTTCCAGTGGGCGTTGCCCAGCGCGGTGTAGTTGTCGCTGACCGAGGGGATGCCGGTAGTCGGATCGACGATGATGTCGCCGTTTTCGTTGCGTTTGTAATCCTTGCCCATGATCGTGCCCAGCTCTTCGCCCACCACGGCCATGACGCGGACGCCCGCTGCGCCTACCCATTCGGCGTTCTCCACTTCGTACATCTGCGATTCGCCCAGCGAGTGCACCTTGTTGGAGTTGCGCGCGAAGTTGAAGCCCAGATCCCACTGCCAGTTCTTGGTCTTTACGGGAATGGTGTTGAGCTTGATCTCGATACCTTTGTTGGTGAGCACGCCCGAATTGAGCAGAGCGGTCGAATAGCCGGTGCTGATGGAGGTGTTGACGTGGCGGATCTGGTCGCGGCTGGTCTGGCTGTAGTATGTGAAGTCGAGCACGATGCGCTTGTTCAGGAAGTAAAGCTCGGTGCCGACCTCCCACGAACGGGTCCGGGTCGGTTTGAGGTCGCGGTTGGGTACGGTCGAGTTGGAGATCTGACCCGACGATACGCCGCCGACCGGATGCGGATAGAGTCCGTAGTTGAGCGACATCTGATAGGGGCTGGTGTCGTTGCCGATCTCGGCCCACGAGGCGCGCACCTTGCCGAACGACAGGATTCTGGATACGCTCGACGGTAACAGCTCGGAGAAGATGAAGCTGCCCGATACCGACGGATACACGTACGTGTTGTTGATCAGCGTGGAGGTGTTGTCGGCCCTGACGGTGACGTCCAGATAGGCGAAATTCTTATACCCCAGATTGACCATGGCGTAAGCCGAATTGATCTGTTTCTGATAGGGCGATTCGACGATCGTCTTGTCGGAGAAACTGTTGATCTTCTTGATGTCGGGTTCGGCCATGTCCTTGCCCGTGATCGTGGTCTGGAAGTTGTCCACACGGTAGAGGTTCAATCCGGCCGTTCCGACCAGACTCATGTTTTTGCCCAAGTTGGTGCTGTAGGTGAGCACCGCGTCCGCGTTGATCGTGCGGTTGCTGTTGGTCTGGGTCTTCAGATAGCCCGATTCGTGGCTCGGCGTGGAGATCGGCGCGAAGTCCTCGAAACTGAACTCGGTGATGTCGGCGCCTCCGGAGAGCTTGAATTTCAGCTTGTCGGTGATCTTGTATGAGATGCTGGCCGAGGAGATCAGACGGTTCTTTTTGGAGGTGTTGCTCATCTCGTTGATGGTCCAGTAGGGATTGACCCGGTTCACGTCGCCGTTCCAGTTGTAGTATTTTCCCTCCTCGTCCTTATAGTTGTCCCGCAGCAGGTAGAGGTCGTAAGTCGAAGGCAGCGAGGAGAGGTTCTTGCCCACGTTGTTGCGGTCCCCTGCCAGAGCGGGACGGTTGTTCACTTTCTCGTAGACGTAGTTTACTTTTACGTCCACGTCGATCTTCCGCCCGATTTTGGTGTTGGTGCGGACCGTGAACGTGCTGCGGTTCATGCCTGAGTTCGGCACGATATCCCGGTTGCGCAGATCGGAATAGGAGAGTCTGATGCCGGCATCCTTGTAAATCTTGTTGAGCGTGATGCTGTTGTTGGCGGTTACGCCGAGCCGGAAGAAATCCTCGATGCCGTGGTTGGAGATGGTGTAGGGACGCAGTACGTTGTCGAAATACCATATTTTCAGATTCTTGTCGATTTTTGGGCCCCAGCTTTTCGAGGAGTTCGAGCGGTCGTCGATCGTTCCGTAGATGCGGCCGTTGGATCCCTGTCCATATATATATTGTACGTCGTCGAAGCGTGTCAGCTGCTGCTCTACGGTCGTGGTGGAGTTGATCTCCACGCCGAGGGACTGTCCTTTGCGGGACGAGGCCTTCTTCGTGGTGATCATGATGACGCCGTTGCCGGCCTGCGAGCCGTACAGGGCCGATGCGGCGGGGCCTTTCAGTACGGAGATGTTCTCGATGTCGTCGGGGTTGATGCTCGAAATGCCGTCTCCCAAGTCATATCCGCCGTCCTTGTTCGCACTGCCGAAATTGGTGTTGTCGATGGGCATTCCGTCCACTACGTACAGCGGCTGGTTGTTTCCCGTGAGCATCGAGCTGCCTCGGATCTCCACACGGGAGGAGCCGCTGGGGCCTCCGGCGGTCTGGCTGATGATCAGGCCCGGTTCGCGTCCCGCCAGCGAGTTGATGACGTTCAGCTCCCGCACCTTTTCGAACGCTTCGCCTTTGATGTCTCCTACCGAGTATCCCAGCGATTTGCGTTCGCGGGTCATGCCCAGCGCGGTGACCACGACGTCTTGGATCGTCTCGCTGGTCGTTTCGAGCTTGATGGTGAGGTTGGTCTGGGTTCCCACCTTAACCTCGGCTGTTTTGTAGCCGAGGAACTTTACTTCGAGGACCGATGCCGGGGTTGCCTGAATCGTGAATTTACCCGCGGTGGTTGTCGTTCCGGTCGTCGTTCCCTGAACGATGACGGTGGCGCCGCTGACCGGATTGTCGTTTTCGTCGGTAACCATACCGGACACGGTTCTCTTTTGGGCGTTACCCCCCCCCTGCCCATAGGCGGGACTCCCGAAAATCATTGCGCAAAATAACGGAAGCGCAGTGTAAATCAATAATAGTCGAATTTTGTTCATCGGGTTAATAATTTAAGTTGGTTTTTATAAAATGGGTTTTTCGCTCGGATTTTTTTGCCGTTAGCTAAATAAGACTTTTTTTGATTTAAATAGTGACTGAATATTGTATTTGTATGAAACAAAATTGCGATTTGCTTAATTTTGTAAAATATTTATAGGTTTGTATAATTATGTGGCATATGGAGAGGCGGAATTCGGCTTATCTTTAAAATATTAAAAATAAAGAAATACAGAGACGACTTTGTCGGTGGAAAAGATGGGCGGACGGATTCATATTTGGATGGTTTGTGTCGTGACGGCGTTCTTTGCGGTCGCAAGGGCGAATGCCGGAGCATATACGTTTAAAAGTTATCAGGTCGAAAACGGCCTTTCGCAGAACAGCGTGCTTTCCATCCTGCAGGACCGGGAGGGATTCATGTGGTTCGGCACCAAGGACGGACTCAACTGTTTCGACGGTTATTCGTTCAAGGTTTATCGCCGTCAGAGCGGCGTGGAGACCTCGCTGGGCAATAATTTCGTGTTTTCGCTCCGCGAGGATTCCCACGGCCGGTTCTGGGTGGGAACGGGCCGGGGCGTCTGGCTGTTCGACAAGGAGCGTGAGACGTTCCGCAAGTTTCGCGTCGAGGTTTCGGGCCGGGATATCCTGACCGCGCAGATCAGTGCGATCATGGAGGACGATGCGGGCGACATATGGCTGGCGACCCACGGGCAGGGGCTGTTCCGGATCGACAGGAATCTGGCGTGTACGCATCATTTCCAGACTCCGCAGATTCCGTCCAATTTCATCGGGTCCGTCGTTCAGGACAAGATGGGCTGCATCTGGGTGGGGACGGTCGGCAAGGGAATCGTGATGCTCGATCCCGCGACTTCGCGGGTCGATTCGCTGCCCGAATATGTTTCGGAGGGAATCCGGGACAAAGTGATTTCGAGCCTTTATTGCGACGACAACAACAATGTCTGGGTCGGCACGTCGAAAGAGGGGCTGCATTGTATCAACAACCGTGCGCTGCAGGTGCAGCACTACCTCGACAAATCGATTCTGAACATCCGGTCGATTACGCAGTATCTCGATGACGTAATCGTTATGGGGTCGGACAACGGGCTGGTCATGCTCGACACCTCCACCGGCGAATATCGCCTGACCAACAAGTCGCTCAACAGCAATCTGTCCGACAATTCGATCTTCTCGATTATCCGGGACCGGGAGAATTCGCTCTGGATAGGCACCTATTTCGGCGGCGTGAACTATTATTCCCCGTTGATCAATCGTTTCGAGCACTATTACTCCTGCAACGGGCACCGTAATTTCAACGGGAACATCGTCAGTCAGATCCGGCAGGACAAGAACGGGAAGATCTGGATAGGAACCGATGACAAGGGGCTGAGCCTGTTCGATCCGCAGACCGGACAGTTCGAGCCGAGTGCGTTGTGCGGCAAGGTCACCTACCACAACGTGCAGGCGATTCTTTGCAATGACGACTATTTGTGGGTGGGCCTTTACAACAAGGGAATCAACCGGATCGACTTGAAAACGGGCCGCGTGAAGAACTACGTCAGCCGCCCCGGCGACAGCACGGGCATCGACGACAGCAACATATTCGCCATCACACGGCTCTCCACGGGAGAGCTGCTCTTCGCCACGCCGATCGGGGTGAACGTCTATAACGCGGCTGAGGATAATTTTACGCGGATTCCGCAACTGGTCAATGTCTTTGTGAAATCCATGCTGGAGGATTATCTGGGCAATCTCTGGTTCGCCACCAACAACGAGGGAGTCTGGTGCCGGACCAAGAGCGGACAGTGGTGCCGCTACGTCAACAATCCCGCGGATGCCGGTTCCTTGAGCTATAATGCGGTGAATTATATCTACGAAGACCGGAAGAACCGGCTCTGGTTCTGTACGGACGGCGGCGGGGTGTGTCTGTGGAATCACCGGGACAAGACGTTCCGGACGATCGACGAAAACCGGGGGCTGCCCAACAATGTGGTCTACGCGATCGTCGACGATTTGAACGGGCATCTCTGGGTCAGCACCAACAAGGGACTCGCGGCGATCAGCGAGGAGGACTGGACCGTCAGGACCTACAACTCTTCGCAGCGGATACAGAACGTACTCTATAATTACAATGCTGTGCTCCGGGACCGGGACAATTATCTCTATTTCGGCGGCGTGAACGGCTTCGTCCGTTTCGATCCGCGGGAAATCACGCCCAACGATTTTACTCCGGCGGTCAAGATCACGGCGGTGAGCGTCCTGAACCGGGATATTCCCGTATCGGAGGACGGGGATAAACGGTTTGTGCTCAAACGCAATCAGTCCACCTTCCGGTTCGACTTCGTGCTGTTGAGCTACGTTTCGCCGCCGGATAATCTCTATGCCTATAAACTGGAGGGCTTTGACCGGGACTGGACTACGGTGCAGGGCTATCCGCACGCCCATTACATGAATATCCCTTCGGGAAAATACAGGTTCCGGGTCCGGGCCGCCAATAGCGACGGGGTCTGGAACGACCGGAGCGCCGAAGTGGAAATCGTTGTCAGGCGTCCGTTCTTTTCTTCCGTGGCGATGCTCGTTCTCTATACGGCGTTGCTGCTGGCCGGAATCTGGTTCTGGGTCCGAAGGTTCAGGTCCCGCGTCAAGGCGCGGAGCGAGAAGAAGTTTCTGGAAGACAAGATCAACTTCTTCACCAACATCGCCCATGAGATACGCACTCCGCTGTCGCTTATTACGGCGCCGCTCGAAAATATCATCAAATCCGGTGACGGCACCGTGCAGACGAGAGACAATCTGCACGTGATCGAACGCAATTCCAACCGCCTGCTCGAACTTGTCAATCAACTGCTCGATTTTAGAAAGATCGAGGAGGAGATGTTTATCCTCAACCGGGAGAGGACGGATATCAACGGTATTGTCCGCAAGGTGTACGCGCAGTATGAGTACGAGGCGCGGGCCAAGAACATAGACCTGCGGATCGAACTTCCCGGAGAGGAGGTCGGGTGTCTTGTCGATGCGGAGGCGATTTTCAAGGTGATCAGCAACCTGATGTCGAACGCCATGAAGTTTACCCGCGACACGATCTGGCTGGAGCTGTGCCGGGACGAGGGTACGGCGGTGGTCCGGGTGCGCGACAACGGGGCCGGACTCGATGACCGGGACGCCGGCAGGATATTCGATCCCTTCGTGCAGGGCAGCAACAATACGCTGAGTGCCGGTTCCGGGATCGGACTCGCGCTTGCGCAGGCGCTGGCAAGGAAAAACAAGGGCGAAATCGAGCTTGACCGCAGCTGCGGTCAAGGCGCCGTGTTCGTACTGACGCTTCCGCTGGCCGAAGCCGCTGCGGACGAATCTTTGGCCAAGCATGCGACTCATTCGTTCGGAGGCGCCGCCGAGGACAATCGCCAGCGGATTCTGGTTGTTGAGGACAACGATGAGCTGCGGGAATTCATATGCCGCAGCCTGAGCGACCAGTATACGATCGCCAGCGCCGTCGACGGAGTGCAGGCGCTCAAGGTTTTGGATAACGAGGGGGTGGTGGACCTCGTTATCTCGGATGTCATGATGCCCCGGATCGATGGATTGGAATTGTGCAAAAGGATCAAGAACGATCCGGCCTATTCGCACATTCCGGTAATTCTTCTCTCCGCAAAGGTGGACCAGTCGGTTAAGATCAAGGGGTTCGAACAGGGCGCCGACGTGTACATCGAGAAGCCGTTCTCGATGGACCAGCTCAAGGCTCAGATAGGCAGTGCGATCGAGAACCGGATGCGGCTGAGGGACAATTTTGTCCGTTCGCCGCTGCAATACCTCCGGGAGAACCACGGCGGCTGCGACATCCAGTTCCTCAACAAGCTGAACGATACGATTCTCTCCAACCTGACCAATACCGAATTCTCGATAAACGGGCTGGCTGAACTTTTTTGCATGAGCAGGTCCAGCCTGCATAAGAAGATCAAGGCGCTGACGGGACTGACTCCCAACGACTACATCAAGCTGATACGGTTGAACAAGGCGGCGGAGCTGCTTTCTTCGGGGAGCTACAAGGTGAACGAGGTGTGCTATCTGGTCGGGTTCAACACTCCGTCTTATTTTGCGAAGTGTTTTTATAAACAGTTCAACAAGCTGCCCAGTTCGCAATTGGACTGATTGTGCGGGCGGTTTGACCGCCGTTCTTTGTATTGTGCAATAACGTTGTATATGTGGCGCAGATATTGGTAGGCGCGGATCGCCGTGCCGGTTATATTTGCACGGCCGTCTGTATGATGGCGAGTGTACTAACCTAAATGATCTGTAGATTTATGAAAAGAATTGCATTAGCGGCGTTTTTGTTTGTGACGCTTGTTCTTTCTGCCGCAGAGCCGGCCCCTACGCTCAGGCGCAATACGGTGGACGAGGTGATCGCCGCCATGACGCCTGAGGAGAAGGTGCTCATGGTGATCGGCAACAAAAACAACGACCGGCGCAGGTATATCGGCGAAGGCTCCACTTGGTATTGCGCAAGGCTCGGTCTGATGCCGACCGTCATGTGCGACGGTCCTGCCGGAGTGCGCATGAAACCCTTCCGGGACGGCGACTCTACCAAAACTTATTACAGCACCGCTTTCCCCACAGCCACCGCGCTGGCCGCTACGTGGAATACCGAGTTGGCGGAGACCGTCGGCGGCGCGATGGGCAGCGAGACGCTCGAATACGGTGCCGACGTACTTCTGGCCCCTGCGATGAATATTCAGCGCGATCCCCTGTGCGGACGGAATTTCGAGTACTATTCCGAAGATCCGCTTCTGTCGGGGAAAATGGGCGCCGCGATGGTGCGCGGGATTCAGTCGCAGGGCGTCGGGACTTCGGTCAAGCATTTCGCGGCGAACAATCAGGAGAGCAACCGCAAGGGTGTCAATGCCGTCATCAGTCAGCGGGCGCTTCGGGAGATTTACCTGCGCGGCTTCGAGATCGCGATCAGGGAGGCTGCGCCGTGGACCGTCATGTCGTCCTATAATCGGCTTAACGGGGTGTACGCCTCCCAGAACCGCGACCTGCTGACCACGGTGCTGCGGGACGAATGGGGCTTCGACGGAATGGTGATGACCGACTGGTTCGCCGGCGACGACGGGGTGGCTCAGATGAAGGCGGGCAACGATATCATCATGGGCGGTTTCCCTCACGGTCATTATAAATACCATCAGCCCGAAATTCTCAGCGCGCTTTCCGACAAGACGCTCGATGAGGAGGTCCTTGACCGGAATATCCGCCGGATACTCGGCTTCGTCAAGAAAACGCCCTCTTATAGGGAATACGCCTGCTCCCTGAAGCCCGATCTTGCGCGGCATGCGCAGGTCGCTCAGCGTGCTGCGGACGAGGCGATGGTGCTGCTGAAAAACGACCGAAATACGCTTCCGGTCAGAAAACCGAATCGGGTTGCGCTTTTCGGCAAGACGTCCTATGATTTCATTGCCGGAGGCACGGGCAGCGGCGAGGTGCATTACGGTCATGCGGTATCCCTCAAAGAGGGGTTGTCGAACGTCGGGTTCCGGATCTCGTCCGCCGCGGACCGTTTCTACACCCGGTTCGTCGATTCGGTGTTTGCTGCCGGCGGGCACAAGAAATATGCGGTAACCCGCTCTCAGGAACCTTGGATCGACAAGGCTCTCGTCGAGGCGGAGGCGAAGGTTACGGACATGGGAGTCGTGACTCTCGGACGGTTGTCCGGAGAGGGCGTGGACCGTAAGGAAGAGGGTTACTTCACCCTGACCGCCAATGAAAAGGAGCTGATCGGGGCCGTGTGTTCGGCCTATCATGCACTCGGAAAAAAAGTGGTTGTCGTGCTTAATATCGGCGGGGTGATCGAAACGGCTTCGTGGAAAGAGCTGCCCGACGCGATCCTGCTCTCGTGGCAGACGGGCCAGCAGGGCGGCGCTGCCGTCGCCGAGCTGCTTCGGGGAACCGTCAATCCTTCCGGAAAGCTGCCCGTGAGCTATCCCGTTTCATATGCCGACGTTCCGTCGTCGAAATCGTTTCCGGGAATCCCCGCCGACCTGCCGGTCAACTCCTACTATAACGAGGGTGTGTATGTCGGCTACCGCTATTACACGACGTATGATGTCCCTGTGTCCTATCCGTTCGGTTACGGGCTTTCTTACACTCGGTTTGAATATTCCGATCTGACGCTGAGCAGCGATTCGTTTCCGGGACGGATCGATGTTTCGGTAAAGATTTCCAACACGGGCAAAGTCGCCGGAAAAGAGGTTGTTCAGCTCTATCTGACGGCGCCGGCGGTCTTGCAGGACAAGCCGGAGCGGGAATTGAAAGGTTTTGCCAAAACCCGGCTTCTTGCGCCCGGTGAGAGCCAGATACTCACCTTTACGCTCGATCCCCGCTCGCTCTGCTCCTTCCGCAGCGGCATCAGCAGCTGGGTGGCCGAGGCCGGAAGCTATGAGGTGAAGATCGGCGCTTCGTCGCAGGACATCCGTCAGCGAGCCTCCTTTTCGCTCGGAAAGGAGCTGGTCGTCGAGAAACTGCACGATGTCCTCGCCCCCAATGTGCCGATTAAGGATATGGGGACGACTTCGGCAAAAGTCCTTGGAACGGATCAGCCTTTCGACCACTACCATGAACTGGATTATAAATTCAACTGGCACTGGTAACTCTCCTTTTCCGTTCGTTCGGGGACGGCTCCCGGTTTGCACGCTTTTTTAAGCGCCTTTTCGTGTAATGTTTCAGACCTCCGAAAACCTCCTGCAGTTACCTGCAAGGGGTTTTCGGAGGTCTGTCGTGATATTTTATTTCCGAGGGGGCTTTGCGTCCTAATCGGCGATCTCCCCAAGTCCGGCAGGAGTGATCCGCCGTATTGGTGCCGGCCAGCTAAAATGGTGCGCTTCCCGCTTCTTTTTTTTCGAAAAAGAAAAACCGCATCAGAATTATTTCTGATGCGGTTTTCAGTGCCCAGGACAAGACTCGAACTTGCACGAACTAAACGTTCACTACCCCCTCAAAGTAGCGTGTCTACCAATTTCACCACCTGGGCCTTACCTCCGAATTTCGGATTTCGGGTGTGCAAATATAGGGTATAAATTTTAATCCGCCAAATTTTCAGGACGGTTAATGGCAATTTTTGTGCTTCTTCGGTTCCCTTATCCGGAAACGGGGCCGTTTCTCCGCCCTGCGGCGGCAAGGCGGGCCGGCCGGCCGCCCTGCGGTACGACGTGCATCGAATCCTCCGGCGGCGCCCCGGAACTACTCCCCGTGCTGCGGGGAGAGGACGAGCATGCCTGCGGGTCTTCGCGCGTCTTCCGGCAGCGAGATACCCGTTATCGGCGCGATGCCTGCGGCGCTCCGGCCCGGAGCGGGCGTGTAGGTGCGGCCCGTAATCAAGCTCAGGGCCTTGGCGAGCATCGGCTCCTCAGGCCCGAAATCCACCAGTCTGTTGTTCCAGTCGGGGACCGCATAATCGACCGCGAGTCCGGCCGGATTCACCGTCTCCTTTTTGGCGTTGTAGCCTTCGAACGTGATCGGGGCCAGCTCGTACGAATAGTCGCCGTCGTCGAACTTGTCGATCTCCATGCCCACGTTCTTGCCGTTGGTCTTCTCGCCGATCAGCGTCACGCCGATGTCGATTCCCCTCAACCCGTTGATGACCGCTTCGCTCGACGACGCCGTGCTGCCTGTCGTCAGCACATAGATGTTCTGCAGGCCGAGGGCGTACTGCTTGAGGTCCGCCCCGTAGTAGTCGCCGTAGCTGAAATTCTCGTAAAAGAGCGCTTTCTCCCGATCGTACGTATTGCCCGTCTGCTTCTGGGTTTTCGCCGGATCGGCCATGCGGCTGTCGTTGTAGCGGTAATACTGGAAAACCTCGCCGTCGCATTTTTCGCCTGCGATGCACGTCGCCAGCATCTTTGCCGAAATCACGTGTCCGCCGCCGTTGTAGCGCAGGTCGAGTACCAGATCGGTGATTCCCGCGTCGCGGAACTTCCGGAGGGAATCCAGCAGGTCGTCGTCATATGCCGCGTCGAACCCGTTGTAGACCATGTAGCCGATCTTGTGCTCACCCTCCTCGATGACCTCCGCGCGGAGCACCGGGTTCGGGTAGAGCCGTTCCGCCGTGAGGGTGGTCTCTTCACCCGTCTCCCGGACTTTGAAGAGGACCGACGCGGCTCCCGAAGGGCTTGTCAGCCGCTTGTATACGGGGGTGTATTCGCTCTCCGAATCGGCGATCTCGGCGCCGTCTATCTCCGAGAAGATCGTACCCCGTCTGAATCCCGCCCTGTCTGCCGGGGAGCCGGGATATACCGCCATCACGTAAAATCCGGCCTTCCCCGTGTTGGAGAACCGGACCACCCCCAGCCGGGCGAATCCGAACCCGTATTCCGTCTCCTTGCGGACGCCGTGATTGACGCCGCGCGTTTTCGGCCCCGTGGCCGCGCGGCTCCGGGCTTTGCGGGTGATGTAGGAGTAGAGGTTGTAATAATTCTGTCCCGCGCCGCTCGTATACCTCTTTTTGTCGAGGGTGTTGGAGGTCATCCCCAGCAGGGTCCTCGTCAGGAAGTTGTCATTGTCGGCGGCGTATTCGATCGTCAGGTCGCGGGTCATCTGCCCATACTCGCCGTTCCATAGATAGCGTTCAGCCAGATAGCTGTCTATCTTGTCGTTGTACGACTCCGTGGTTCCCGTGCCGCCGTTTCCGGTCGTATCTTTGGCGCAGGAACCCGCCGCCAGCGCCGAAAGGAGCGCCGCGGCCCATGCGCAGTGAATTATTCTCATCTGTCGAATCTTTTGTCCGCTAAAGGTAGCGATATTTTTCTATTTCCTCTTGCCGAAGTCCATTTCGCCGAACAAATAGCCCGCGCCGCCGATGCGGTCGATCACGAACAGCACGTAACGGATATCCACGGCTATGTTGCGGCAGATCGTCTCGTCGAAGGCCACGTCGCTCATCGTCGAACGCCATGTGCGGTCGAAGTTCACGCCGACCAGCTCGCCCCGTGCGTTGAGAATCGGCGATCCGGAGTTGCCGCCCGTGGTGTGGTTCGTGGCGAGGAAGCAGACGGGCACCGTCGTGCGGCCGTCGATCCGCGTGGCCCAGCGTCCGTACTCCTTCGAGGCGTGGATGTCGCGCAGCGCCTGTGGAATGTCGTAGTCGTAGATGTCGGGGTTGTCCTTGGCGATGATGCCGTCGATCGTGGTCCGGGGCTTGTGATACTCGCCGTCGGCGTATTCGTACCCCGCCACGTGTCCGTAAGCCACGCGCAGGGTCAGGTTGGCGTCGGGGAAGAACGCCCGCCCGGCATCCCACTCGCGCAGTCCCTTGATGTAGGCGGTGTAGAGTTCGTTGAGCCGTGCGCTGTTGAGGTTGCGCAGCGAGCGGGTGCCCAGCAGCCATTCGATATGGTCCTGCATCCGCTTGGCGCCTCTGGCCAGCGTATTGACCGCCGTGGTGTCGGAGCCTTCCCATACGTCGCTGAAAATCCGTTCGGCGAAGGCTTCGGGCGATCCTGCGGCCGCTGCGCCCGCGAGGAACTCCGGCGCCTGATACTGGACCGGACAGCGGCGCGCGTACTCGCCGAAGAGGTATCTGTAAAGGGCGCGCTCGGTCGCTTCGCGCTGTGCGAAGACTGCTTCGGCCCGCTCCGCGGCGGTGTAGCGCTTGGGCAGGGCGTCGAGGGTCTCGCGGGTGATCTCGCGTGCGAAGTAGGCGTCCGCGATGCGGGCGTATTCGGCCTTCAGGTCGGCCACGACGCTGCGGTATTCGGGTTTGTCCTGCGCCCACGCCGCGAAGTCCTGCTCGTAGGCGCGCTTCGAAGCCACCGTTCCCAGCCGGTTGATGCCCAGCACTTCGCCCTGCCATTTCTTCCATGCGTTGGCGATCGAGGCGTGTTTGGCGGCGTAGTGGATGCGCAGCGCCGGATCGCTCTGCTGCGCCGCCGAGATGATGTCGAGACGGCCCGTGCGGACGGCGATTTTCGCCGGGTCCGAACGCTCGGCGATGTAGGCCACGGCGTCGGAGAGAATGTACTCCTGCGTGTTGCCGGGGAAGCCGTAAATCATCGTGAAGTCGCCCTCTCCGACCCCCGCGGTCGAGATTTTGAAATGCCGCTTGGGTTTGTAGGGCACGTTGTCGGGCGAATAGGCCGCGGGTTTGTTGTCCCTGCCGGCATAGATGCGGAACAGCGAGAAGTCGCCCGTGTGGCGGGGCCATATCCAGTTGTCGGTGTCGCCGCCGAACTTGCCGATCGACGAGGGCGGGGCGGCCACCAGACGCACGTCGTCGAACTGTTCGTAGACGAACAGGAACTGCTGGTTGCCGTAATACATCTGCTCCACGGCGGCCTTGTAGCCCTTGCCTTCGGCCTCTGCCTTGCGGACGATCTCCTCCTGCGTCTGGCCTGCGGCCAGCCGGTCGGTCACCTCCTCCATGCGGACGAGGAATTTCACGTTGAGCTTCTCGTTGGGCAGCTCTTGGGCGCGCGACATGGCCCAGAATCCGTGGGTCAGGTAGTCGTGCTCGACGCTCGAATGCGACTGTATGGCGTCGTAACCGCAGTGGTGGTTGGTCAGCAACAGTCCTTCGGCCGAGATCAGCTCGCCCGTGCAGCCGCCGTCGAACAGCACCACGGCGTCTTTCATCGAAGCCTTGTTGATCGAATAGATGTCTTCGGCCGTGAGCCGGAAACCTTTGGCGCGCATGTCGTCGATGCGCTGCGAAATCAGGCTTGGGAGCCACATGCCCTCGTCGGCCGAGGCCGCGAGTGCGAAAAGCGAACAGATGAGGGTAAGCAGTGTGCGTTTCATTATTGCAGAAATTTTTCCAATTCGACGTAAACTTTCTGGATCGGCAGTCCCATGACGTTGTAGAACGAACCGTTGATCTTCTCGATGGCGGCGTAGCCGATCCACTCCTGAATGCCGTAGGACCCCGCCTTGTCGTAGGGGGCGAAGGTGTCGAGGTAGTAGCCGATCTCCTCCTCCGAGAGGGGCCGGAACCAGACGCCGCTTTCGGCCGAGAAGGTGTGCATGCGGCCGGCGGTGCGCAGCGTCACGCCCGAAACGACCGTGTGTCGGCGTCCCGAAAGGCGGCGGAGCATCTGCGCGGCCTGCCCGCGGTCGCAGGGCTTGCCCAGCACCTCGCCGTCGGAGATCACCACCGTGTCGGCCGTCAGCAGAATGTCGTTCGCTCCGAGCGGTGCGGGGTAGGCCTCGCTTTTGAGCCGCGAGAGGAACAGCGGTACCTCTTCGGCGGGCAGGGAGTCGGGGTAAATCTCCTCGCACTCGTATTTCGGGGCCGGTTCGTAGGGCAGGCCGCAGCCCGTCATCAGCTCCCTCCGCCGCGGCGACTGCGACGCCAGCAGCAGGCGGTAGGGTTCGAGTTTATCTTTCAGCAGCATGGTCTTGTTTTTAGGGTCTTTATTATTTAATGTTATATGCGGTTTTTGCCGTATCGCCTCCCGGCCGCCGCCTTTGGCGGCGTTTGCAAATCCGGTCCGCCCCGGAAGGGCTTCCTGCCGCCGTGCGGCGAAACCGGCGATGCGGAGCGTCGGAACGAAGGGCGCATAATCGTCTTTTTATCGGTGCGGAGTCTGTCTCCGCGCCGTCAGCGTATGTCGAAATTCAGCAGTTCGCGCCCTTCGAGCACGGCCCGCAGGTTGTCGCCGGGGCTGACCGGTCCCACTCCGGCCGGCGTGCCGGTGTAGATCAAATCGCCCATGCGCAGGGTCATGTACCGCGATACGGCGGCGATGATGCGGTCCACCGTAAAGAGCATCTGCCGCGTGTCGCCCGTCTGGCGGGTCTGGCCGTTCACTTCCAGCGTGAAGCGCAGTTTCTGCACGTCGCCGCCCAGCTCCTGCAAAGATACGAATTCCGGCGAAATCGCCGCCGAGCGGTCGAACGCCTTGCTGCGCTCCCACGGCAGACCTTCGGCGGCGGCCTGCCGCTGCAGGTCGCGGGCCGTGAAGTCGATGCCAAGCCCCACCTCCTTGTAATAACGGTGTGCGAAACGCTCGGCGATGCTCTTTCCCACGCGGTCGATGCGCACCACCAGCTCGCACTCGTAATGCACCTCCTGCGAAAATGCGGGGATGTAGAACGGGTCGTTGTTGCGCAGCAGCGCCGTGTCGGGTTTCAGGAACCAGATCGGCTCTGGGGAACACTCCCCGCAGCCCGGCCGGTTCCGTTCCGGCAGAGTCTCCGCTCCGTCCCCGGCTTGCGGCGACGGTTCTGCCGTGCATCCCGTATTGCCCCCGTCCAGCCAAGACTGTTCTGCCGTGCATCCCGTGGCGTTCCTGTTTAGCCGGGGCAGTTCTGCCGTGCACTCCGTGGCACTGCCGATCTGTCTCAGTCCTGACGGATACTCCGCTCCGCCCCCGGCTTGCCGAGACCGTTCGGCCGGGTATTCCGCCCCGCCCCTTATCAGGTGGTTCAGCTCCTCGGCGTGTGCGGCGTAATTGCGTCCTATGCAGATGATTTTCATGGTTTTCCGTTACTGTTTGTTGTGATCGTACCGCTGCGCCCGGACCAGCATCCAGACGACGTAGACCGGAAGGTAAATTACATAGACGACCGGCAGGGCATCCTGCTGGCCGGTCAGGTTCAGGACTGCTGCAAGTAAAACCCATAACGCCCCGATAATCACCAGATGCCGCCGCATGAACGACGACAGTCCTGCGACATCGACGTTTTTCTTCTTCTCCGCAGGCATGGTGTTGTAGCCCGCAATCAGCATCGGAAACCGCTTGACCAGCAGTCCGACGACGATCAGGAATACGCCGGTGAGGATGTGTATGCAAATTTCGTCCATAACTTCAGGTTATTGTGCTTCGGTCGCATGCAGCTCTGCGACCATCCGGGCGGCGAATCGGTCGCTGGCGCCGGGCCCTCCGATAACTTTGCGTAATTCGTCGAAGTCGGAGAGCATCTTTTCGCGCTTGGAGCCGCCTTCGACGACGGCCCGCAGTTCGCGCTCGGCGCGCGTGATGTCAAGCCCCGACTGGATGATCTCCGCAACCGCCTCGCGGCCGAGGTTGAGGTTCACGAGCGACACCCAAGGCACGTTCAATACGTAAGGCTGCAGTTTAACCTGAAACCATAACGTTCTGTAAACCACCACTTCGGGAATGCCGAGCAGCGCCGTTTCGAGCGTCGCCGTACCGGAGGTCACCACGGCGGCTTCGGCCGCGGCGAGCGTTTCGTAGGTCTGGTCGCAGACGTAGCGGATGTCGCTGCCGGCCATGTACTGTTCGTAAAGCGCCCTGTCCAGCCACGACACGCCCGCGACGACGAACTGGTGGCCGGGGAACTTTTTCGAAAGGTCGGCCATCAGCGGCAGGTTGTCGCGGATCTCGCCCCGGCGGCTGCCGGCCAAGAGGGCGACGATCGGCCGCCCGTCCAATCCGTTGCGGCGGCGGAATTCGTCGGGCGAGGGGAGCGCGGCGCGTTTCGCCTCGATGGCGTCCACGAGCGGGTTGCCCTCGAAAATCGGTTCGATGCCGTGCTGGGGGAAGTAGCTGCGTTCGAAGGGGAAGATGATGAAGAGCCGGTCCACGTATTTGCGGATCGCCTTCACCCTCCATTCGCGCCACGCCCAGACCTTGGGGGCGATGTAATAGAAGGTGCGGATGCCGTGCTCCTTGGCCCAGCGGGCCATCTTCATGTTGAAGCCGGGGTAGTCCACCAGAATCAGCACGTCGGGGGCGAACGCCGCCACGTCGGCCTGACATTCGAGCATCTGCCGCTTGATCGTCCGCAGGTTTTTGAGGACCTGCACGATGCCGAAAAACGAGGTTTCGCGGTAGTGCTTCGCCAGATTCGCCGCGCCGCCCGCGGCGGCCATGCGGTCGCCGCCCCAGAAGCGGAACTGCGCTTCGGGATCGGCCTTGCGAAGCCCTTCGATCAGGTTTGCGCCGTGCAGGTCGCCCGAAGGCTCGCCGGCGATGAGGTAGTATTTCATAATTGTTCGAGAGCTTGCTTGCCCAGACTCATGATGTATTCCAGATTTTTGTCGTTGGTTACCTTTATTTCATAATCGCCGTTTCCCCAATGACCTATGGATGAAATGTCGCGGGCCAGCCCTTTCGGGTCGTATAGGTTGCCGTGTTTGACATTGACGAAGAGTTTCAGCCCGCTTTTCTGTATCTCGATGTCGATAATGTTCCGGTTCTCCTTTTTAAAAGCGACGTACAGTTTCTGGGGCTTGACTTCGATGCTGTCCGTCAGGTTCAGAATCGCCGATTTGTACCGGTCGTACAGTGCTGCCGTTTCGTCGGACTTTCCTTGAAGCAAATCTTCCTCTGTGTAGGTCTTTATCTCTTCGGCCACCGTTCGGATCGACGTGTTCTTTCCGGCGATTTGTTTGATGCTTTCCGCGGTTTTGCTCTTTTGGATGGGAGTGACGGCGATTTGTCCGTTTTCGTATCGTTTGGCTTCCCAAAGTTCGATGGAAAAATCCTTGAAGTCGGTGGCTGCGATTTGATTCTCTGTAAAGCTGGTCGAAACGAATGCGACACGGGTCTGCGACCAATCCACGTCGGTTCTTTTAAGCTGGGCTTTTTTACATTCGTTGTATTCTACGATGAAGTCGGCCTTGTGCTGGAGCATCAGATTCAGGTAGGTGATGCCCTGATCGAAAACGCTCGTATTTCGGTCCCGTTTGTATTCGATGATTACGAACGCTTTTGATTGAGGATCGAAAGCGAGGGTATCGAGCCGCTTGTCTTTAATCGTGCATTCGGATTTCACGATCTCCAGATTCATGAGTGTCTGCAGATTTTGTTCGAATAAACGCTGGAGGTCCCGTTCCAGCCTGAACGGTTTCTCTTTTATGCGGGTGACGGAGCCGTCGGAGTTCGTTTTGAAAAGAATCATATCGGAAGTTTTTAGGTTTTTATTCGTTCAGCAGGTCGGGGCGGAGCTGCCGGGTGCGGTGGTAGGACTGTTCCTCCTGCCAGCGGGCGATCTGGGCGAAGTTGCCCGAAAGCAGGACGTCGGGGACCCGCCAGCCGCGGAATTCGGCGGGGCGGGTGTAGACCGGAGGCGCCAGCAGGTTGTCCTGAAAGCTGTCCGTGAGGGCCGAGGCTTCGTCGCCGATGGCGCCCGGAATGATGCGCACGACCGAGTCGGCGATGATGCAGGCCGCCAGCTCGCCGCCCGTCAGCACGTAGTCGCCGATCGAGATTTCGCGCGTGACGAGGTGTTCGCGGATGCGGTGGTCGATGCCCTTGTAGTGGCCGCAGAGGATGATGATGTTGTCGAGCGTCGAAAGCCGGTTGGCTTCGTGCTGGTCGTAGCGGACGCCGTCGGGCGAGGTGTAGATGATCTCGTCGTAATGCCGCTCGGACTGGAGTTTCTCGATCAGTTCGAAGACCGGTTCGCACTTGAGGACCATGCCCGCTTCGCCGCCGAAGGGGTAGTCGTCGGTGGTCTTGCGGCGGTCGTGGGCGTAGTCGTGGAGGTTATGGACGACGATCTGGACCAGCCCCTTCTCCTGCGCGCGGTGCAGGATGGATTCGTTGAGCGGGGAGGTCAGCAGTTCGGGGACGACTGTCAGGATGTCGATGCGCATGTTTCTGAATTGAAAAATTGAAATTACTGCGGGCGGAAGATGATGTCCTTGACGCTTGCGGCGGTCAGGGGGATTTCCCGTCCGTGTTCGAGGGTGAAGGCCTTGTAGCCCAGCGCCGTGAAGAGTTCGACGATGCGGGGGCGGTTGCCGCCGCCCGTCTCGACGAGCACCGTGGGGCGGAAGCGTTCGAGCAGCGGGCGCAGTTCGGTCAGCACCACCACTTCGTAGCCTTCGATGTCGCATTTGACGAAGTCGAGGCGTTCGAGTCCGGCGAAGAGTTCGCTGCCCCGGCGCATCCGGGCCGAGAACTCCGCGGCGGCCGCCGCGCCGCTGTCGTTGACGAAGTTCTGTCCCGTGCCGAAGTAGCCCGTTTCGCGCGCCGAGTCGTTGGCCATCGTGATTGGTTTGTTCTCGGTGCCCAGCGCGTAGGGGAGTATCTCGACGTTGCGGCAGCGGCGCAGGTTGCGGCGCAGGACGGCGAGGATCGGGGGAACCGGCTCCACGGCGTAGACTCTGCCCGCCGGGCCGGCCAGCCGGGAGAGCGTGCGGGCGTAGTAGCCGAGGTTGGCGCCGATGTCGACGGCCGTGTCGCCCGCGCGGACGAGCCGCGGCAGGTGGTAGACGTATTCGGTGGCGGGGGCGTAACGCCCGATGCCGAGCCGCTGCCAGAGGAAGAACAGGCGGCTCACGGCGCGCAGGTAGCCTTCGAGCGGCAGGGTTCGGTAGAGGATTTTATGGATCAGTGTCTTCACGTTTCCGGTGGTTTGCGGAGCGGATTTTCCCGGACGGCGTCCGCTGCGGTGTCGAGGCGGGGCCTCAGTTCTTGTAGTTCACTTCTTGGTTGAGGACCTCGACGACGAAGGGGTTGTAGAGCATTTCGTGGCCGATGGTCGATTCGGGGCCGTGGCCGGGGTAGACGCGGACCTCTTCGCCCAGCGGGATCAGGGAGTCGAGGATCGAACGCATGATCCACGAATAGTCGCCGCCCGGCAGGTCGGTGCGGCCGATCGACTCGCGGAAGAGCGTGTCGCCCGTGAAGAGCGATTTGGATTCGGGGTCGAACAGCGCCACATGGCCGGGGGTGTGGCCGGGGGTATGGATCACGCGCAGGACGGTATGGCCGAAGCGGATTTCGGGCGTCGTGTCGAGGTCGATGTCCGCCGGGGGCATCTCGCCGACCGCAACGCCGAAGATGCTGCCGCTGGTCGAGGCGTTGTCCAGCAGGAACTGATCCTTGGACGAGAGCGCGAAGGGGATGCCGTAGCGTTTCTTGAGGTGCGCGACGCCCAGCGTATGGTCGAAATGGCCGTGGGTGTTGACCGCCAGAACGGGTTTGAGTCCGTGCTGGGCGATGAAGTTGTCGAGCGCGGCGTCTTCGCGCGGGTTGCTGTTGCCGGCGTCGATGACGACGGCTTCGGAGGTGTCGTCCCAGACGACGTAGGTGTTCTCCTGTATCGGGTTGAATTGCAGGCAGGCTATTTTCATAATTCGGTCGTTTTTCGGAATCGTAATGTGTTTGTGCAAAGACTGTGCAGACTGGACGGGCCGGACCGCATCGTCTCCGGGCGGATGTTTATCATGGGCAAATATAGCGTTTTTTACCGGATTTTACCTATCTTTATGACCCGAATAAACTTACTCGACATGAAACGACTCGTCGCTTTGATTTTCGCGCTGGCCGTGTGCGGCACGGGAGCCGCGGCCCGGCCGGGCGCTTACAAGACCGTAAAAAATATAGCTTACCGTGACGCCGGAGGCGACCGGAACATCGACACGATGTGCCGGCTGGACCTCTATTATCCGGCGGATAAGGAAGGCTTCTCGACCGTCATATGGTATCACGGCGGCGGCCTGACGGGCGGGCGGCGCGATATCCCCGAAGCGTTGAAGGAGAAGGGATTCGCCGTGGTGGGCGTGGAGTACCGGCTCTCGCCGCACGTGAAGGTGGCCGACTGCGTGGACGATGCGGCTGCGTCGGCGGCGTGGGTGGTGAAGCATATCGCCGAGTATGGCGGCGATCCGCGGCGGATTTTCGTGGCGGGCCACTCGGCGGGCGGTTACCTGACCTCGATGATCGGGCTGGACAAGCGCTGGCTCGAACCCTACGGCATCGACCCCGACACGACGTTCGCGGCGCTGATTCCCTACAGCGGGCAGGTGGTGACCCACTTCGCGCGCCGCCGCGAGATGGGGATTCCCGACACGCAGGTGGTGGTGGACGACATGGCGCCGCTCAATTACGTGCGGCCCGACTGCCGCCCGATCCTGATTCTTTCGGGTGACAGGGAGCGGGAGATGCTGGGCCGCTACGAGGAGAACGCCTACTTCTGGCGCATGATGCGCGTGGCGGGGCATCCCGACGTGCGGATTTACGAGTTCGACGGTTTCGACCACGGCAACATGCCGCAGGCCGGGCACTTCGCGGCGGTGCGCTATATCCGCGAGATGGAGCGGAAAATGGAGCGGTAGTTGTGTAGAATCGGAGCTATGAAAATAAACGGATATGCGCTTTTGCAGGCCGCGGCAGCCTTGTGCGCCGCGCTTGCGCTGACGGGGTGTTCGCTGCTGAAGGTCGCCGTGGCTACGGGCGACCCTCTGTCGAAAGAGGAGATGAACGTGCGGACGATGACCCGCGGATTCTATTACGACATGGCCGCAGAGGTATCGCGCACGGCCGATTCGATCGCCCAGGCGGTGCCGGATGTGGCTACGCGGGTCGCCGCCGTGCGGTGGAAGATACGCGCCACGCGGGCGGGTGTTTCGGCTGCCATGCAGGGAATTCCCGATGTGGCGCTGGCCGACATGTGGATACTCTGCCGGCGGATGAACGAACGGTTTGCGGCGGCGCCCGATTCGCTGCTGTTCGGGGCGCAGAGCGGCATGGCGCGCGATGCGGCGGCGCGGCTCGACCGCCGGGCCGCGCGGCTGGCGCGGCAGGTGCTGGCGGAGGAGCGTTACGGGCTGATGGAGCGTTTTGTCGCGCAGTATGTGCGGGACAATCCCTCCGAAGAGGGGATGGAGGCTGCGAACACCACCCTTGCGTGGATCGAGTTCCTGCGCGAGAACGGCGTAGAGCACGCCTATGCGACGGGTTCGATCGCCGAAGTGCTGGCCGACGTGAACGACCGCGTGAGCAGCCAGACGCAGCAGCTGGCCAGCAGTGTCGGCTGGTCGAAGGACATTCTCGAAATGCAGCTGCAGCAGGACAGCCTGCGCATGGAGGTCGGGGCGCGCCTCGACTCGCTCGAACGCAGTTTCACGCGCATCGTCGTCGTGGCCGAGCATCTGCCCGAAATATCGGACCGGGTGCTGGACGAGCTGAACAAACAGGTGACGCAGCTGATATATACGATGAATTACAGCGTCGATAACGCCTTCGCCGATTTCGACCGCCAGCGCGACGAGCTGCAGCGGTATGTGACCGGAGAGCGGCAGGCGTTGGTCGAGCAGCTGCGGCAGACGGCCGGCGAGGTGGCGCGGACGACGCTCGACGCGGTGCCGGGGCTGGTGGGCAAGGTGCTGCTGTACGTGGTGTTGGCGCTCGCGGTGCTGATCGGGGGACCCTTTGCGCTGGGGTTCTGGCTGGGCGGCGTGAGGGCGAGGGCCAAAGCGAAGAGAAAGGAGTAGGCGGCGGCCCGGACCGGGCTGGGGTGTCTGAAACGGAACGGGTGCGGCGGCCTGATCGCCGTGTCGGCGGAGGTGAAGGGCGAGGGCGGCGCTTCGGCAAAATGCAAGCGAACTTGCTTTTGCCCTCAGCTTGCACTATCTTTGCCGCAAATTGGAAGACGATGGCTCGCAAAAAGGCAAATTATCCCCTCTTCGAGGGGCTTGAAATAACGACACTCGCCGCCGAAGGCAAGGCGATGGGACGCTGGAACGACGTGGTGGTGTTCGTGCCGCTGACCGTTCCGGGCGACGTGGTGGATGTGCAGATACGCTCCAAGCGCCGCAGGTTCATGGAGGGATTCGTGGTCCGCTACGTCAGAAAATCGCCGCTGCGCGCGGAGGCCTTCTGCGCCCATTTCGGGGTTTGCGGGGGCTGCAAGTGGCAGAACCTGCCCTACGAGGAGCAGCTGCGCTTCAAGACCGAGCAGGTGCGCGACCAGCTGACGCGCATCGGCAAGATCGCACTGCCGCAGATCGCGCCCTGTCTGGGGTCGGAGCAGACCCGGTTTTACCGCAACAAGCTCGAATTCACCTTCGCCGACCGCCGCTGGCTGACGCGCGAAGAGGTGGAGAGCGGGACGGACTTCGATGCCGCGCCCGCGCTCGGATTCCATATTCCCAACATGTTCGACAAGGTGTTGGACATCGACAAGTGCTGGCTTCAGCCCGATCCGTCGAATGACATCCGCACCGAGACCAGACGCTTCTGCATCGAAAACGGCTACACGTTCCACAACGCCCGCGAACACCGGGGGCTGATGCGCAATATGATCGTCCGCACGGCTTCGACGGGCGAGGTGATGGTGATCGTGGTGTTCGGCGAGGACGACCGGGAGCGGATCGCCGCGCTGCTGGACCATCTGGCGGCGTATTTCCCGCAGATCACGTCGCTGTTCTACATCGTCAACACCAAGTTCAACGATTCGGTCGGGGACCTCGATCCGGTTTGCTACAAAGGGAAGGACCATATCGTCGAAGAGATGGAGGGGCTGCGGTTCAAGGTGGGGCCGAAGTCGTTCTACCAGACCAATTCGGCGCAGGCGTACGAGCTTTACAAGGTGGCGCGGGAGTTCGCGGACCTCAAACCGGAGGACGTGCTTTACGACCTCTACACCGGGACGGGGACCATCGCCAATTTCTGCGCCGCGCGGTGCAGCCGGGTGGTGGGCGTGGAGTATGTGCCCGAAGCGATCGCCGATGCGAAGGTCAATTCGCAGATCAACGGCATCGGGAATACGGTTTTCTATGCGGGCGACATGAAGCAGGTGCTGAGCGACGGGTTCGTCGCCGCCAACGGCCGTCCCGACGTGATCATCCTCGATCCGCCGCGTGCGGGCGTGGACGAGCCGGTGATCGGCGTGATTCTGCGCGCCGCGCCCCGGCGGATCGTCTACGTGAGCTGCAATCCCGCCACGCAGGCCCGCGACTTGGCGCTGCTCGACGCCGATTACCGCGTCGAGGCGGTACAGCCCGTGGACATGTTCCCCCACACGCACCATGTGGAAAACGTCGTGAAACTCGTACGGCGATGAGACTGGACGGTTTCGGAATATTCGTCGAGCGGATGCCGGCCATGGTCCGCTTCTACCGCGACGTGCTGGGATTCGAGATCCGCGAGGATGAAAACGCCTCGAACGTCTATCTGGAAAAGGACGGAACGCTGTTTCTGCTCTACCGCAGGGCGGATTTCGAGAAGATGACCGGCCGCAGGTTCGGCTATGCCGGCCCGGTGAACGGGCATTACGAGATCGCCCTGAGCGTCGAAGACCATGCGGCGGTCGATGCGGCTTTCCGCGAGGTCGTCGCCAAAGGCGCCCGGCCCGTCATGGAACCCACAACCGAACCGTGGGGCCAGCGCACCTGCTACGTGGCCGACCCCGAAGGCAACCTGATCGAAATAGGGTCGTTCAAGGCATGATTCCGGAATGGGGATGCAGTATTTCGGATTTTTGGCGTTTTATTTGCAAGACAGTTACCTAAAAAACGGAAAATATGAAAAAACTGATTTTAATGGCGGCGGTGGCGCTGATGGCTCTTCCCGCGGCGGCACAGATGCAGGAGGCTTTCCCCAGCTATATTCAGGTGAACGGACGCGCCGAGAAGGAGATCACGCCCGACGAGTTCTACCTCTCGATCGTCATCAACGAACGCGACTCGAAGGGCAAGATTTCGGTCGAGAGCCAGCAGCGCGACATGATCGCGGCCCTCAAGCGGCTGGGCGTGAACGTCGAGAAGCAGCTGAAGGTGGCCAACCTTTCGAGCGAGTTCTTCAAGAAGAACACTTCGGTGGCGACGGCCAAGTATCAGCTTCAGCTGGGATCGTCGGCCGAGGTGGCCAAGGTGTGGCAGGCGCTCGACGGACTCGGAATCTCGAACGTTTCGATCCTGAAGGTGTCGCACTCGAAGATCGACGAGTATAAGGAGCAGGTGCGCGTCGAAGCGATGCAGAACGCCAAGCAGAGCGCCCAGACGCTGGCCGGGGCGATCGGGCAGAATGTCGGCAAGTGCTTCTACATTTACGACTCGAACAACAACGTGATGCCGGTGCTGTATGACAACATGGCCGTGATGCGCAGTGCGAAGGCCGGGTATGCCGAAGAGGCCGCGGCGGACGAACCGCTCGACTTCAAGACCATCAAGCTGCAGTACAACGTGCAGGCGAAATTCGTGCTGGAGTAGCTCTCCGGCGGCATATGCGAAGAGGATGTCCCGCGAAGGGCGTCCTCTTCGTCGTCTCAGGGTGTCGCGGACGGAGGTTGTCGCGCTTCGGGTTCCGGATTCGCGGGCGGAGCGCGGAGGAAGGCCGGGCGTGGTCGCGGACGAAGCCCGCCGGGTGCGAAAAACGGCGCCGGATGGTGCGGATTCCGAAAAATTGTACTATCTTTGTTTACTTTGCCCCTTAAAAAAGGAGGAGTTATGGAAAAACAGTTTTGTTTCAACTACGAGCATTATGCGGCTCTTGCCGAGCTGTCCGATGCGGACCGTGAGCTGGTTCGGGAGGCCGAACGGGCCACGGCCAACGCCAATGCGCCCTATTCGAAGTTCCGGGTGGGGGCGGCTGCGCGGCTGCGCAGCGGGAAAATCCTCTACGGAAGCAATTTCGAGAGCGAGGTCTATCCCGCGGGGCTTTGCGCCGAGCGGACGCTGATGTTCTATGCGCAGGCCAATTATGCCGACGATCCGATCGAGACGCTGGCGATCGCTTCCGATCCCTCGGAGCGCGAATGCTATCCCTGCGGCCAGTGCCGTCAGGTGATGGTGGACGTCGAACGCCGTCAGGGCGCGCCCATGCGGGTGGTCATGAGCGGCGGCGGCACGGCGACGGCCGTCGATTCGGCGGCGCTGCTGCTGCCCTTCACGTTCGTGCTCTGACCCGCAGCGAGCATGTCCGAGATACCGGCTTCGGCGGCGCGGCCCGCCGACGGCGGGGAAACGTTGCGTTGAAGTACAGGCCGCTTTTAGAAATACCCGAAAAATGTTCACTCCCGAAGATATCCTCTACGAAGACAATCATCTGCTGATCGTCAATAAACGCTGCGGCGATCTGGTGCAGCCCGATCCGTCGGGCGAAAGCGCGCTCGAAGACCAGATAAAGGCCTTTGTCAAACGCCGCGACGCCAAGCCCGGCGACGTGTTCCTCGGCGTGGTGCACCGCATCGACCGTCCGGTGAGCGGCGCGGTGCTGTTCGCCAAGACCTCGAAGGCCCTGACGCGGCTCAACGAGATGATCCGCGAGGGCCGCATCCGCAAGGTCTACTGGGCCTTGACCGAACGGACGCCCGACCCCGAAAGCGGCGAACTGCGCCATTACATCCTGCGCGACGCCCGCACCAACCGCTCGCGGGCCTGCGACGGGCCGAAGCCCGGCGCCAAGGAGGCGCGCCTGCGTTACGAAACGCTGGGGGCGGGGACCAACTATACGCTCGTCGAGGTGGAGCTGCTGACGGGGCGTCACCATCAGATCCGCGCCCAGTTGTCGAAGATCGGGTGTCCGATCCGCGGCGACCTGAAATACGGCGCACGGCGTTCGCTGCCCGGCGGCGGCATCTCGCTCCATTCGCGGCGGGTCGAGTTCGAACACCCCGTGCGCCGTGAACCCGTGAGCGTCACGGCTCCCGCGCCTGCGGACGACAACCTGTGGGCTTATTTCGAAACCCGTTGATTTACCGGAAAATATGCGATTGTTGATTCAGCGTGTGAAGAACGCTTCCGTCAGCGTCGGCGGCGTCGAGCTGTCCCGGATCGGGCAGGGCCTGCTGGTGCTGGTCGGCGTGGGCGTGGAGGACACGGACGAAGATATGGAGTATCTGGCGGGCAAGCTGGTCCGTCTGCGGATTTTCGACGACGGGCAGGGGGTGATGAACCTCGACGTGCGGCAGGTCGGCGGCGAGGTGCTGGTGGTGAGCCAGTTCACGCTGCAGGCTTCGACCCGCAAGGGCAACCGCCCGTCGTACGTCAGGGCGGCGCCCGAAGCCGTCTCGCGCCCGATGTACGAGCGTTTCACGGCCCGCGTGGCCGAGCTGCTGGGCCGGGAGGTGCCGACGGGGAAGTTCGGCGCCGACATGCAGGTGGCGCTGGTGAACGACGGTCCGGTGACCATCTGGATAGATTCCAAAATGAGGGATTGTTAACCGAAAAATAGAAGATGAAAAGATTATTGACAGTTTTGCTGGCAGGTATTTCCGCGGCTTTCGCCTCCTGCGGAGACGACGGCGCGGAGAAGGGGGACACGTGGTTCCTGAAACCCGAAGCGGTGGTTTCGGGAACGACGGCGGAGATCTCCTGCCGCACGAAATTCGCCGACGGCGTGCTGACCGAGAGCGGCGCGGGGTTCGTATACACGCGGATCGGAGCCGCGGACGGCTATTTCGACGCCGAGCCGGTGGAGGTGAGCGGGAATGCGCTTTCGTGCCGTCTGAGCGACCTCGAATCCGAAACCGACTACTTGGTGTACGCTTATCTGGAGCTGGGCGGCGCAGGGCGCATGCAGAGCGAATCGGTCTCCTTCCGGACCGGGACGGGAAGCGATCCGGGGAATGCGCCGGTATTCGGGCAGCCCGCTTACTCGGAGGTGACCTCCTCTTCGGCGGTGGTGAGTTGTACGTTCGCCTATCAGGGCGCGGAGCCTGTTTCCGAGGTCTATTTCCTCTACGGGACGGGCGGCGTTTCGAAACGCGAAGCCGTGAGTGCGCAGCCCGGTGCGAAGAGCGCCCGGCTTTCGGGGCTGGACGCTTCGACGGACTATACGTTCCGTTTGTGCGTCGCTGCGGGCGGAAAGACCTATGAGAGCGGAGAGGCGGCCTTTACGACCGATGCGGGCGACGGACCCGGACCCGGTCCGAATCCGGGGCTGACGAAGTTTTCGGGCTGGCCCGAACTGCCCGTCGAGGTGAAGAACGGCGATTACCATTACGCCTACCATACGATCAGCGACTTCAAGGTCGGGAACTACAACGCCCGCAATTACACGGTATGTTACAGCGCCGAGAATCACGGTCCCGTATGGGTGGCCGCGCCGCTGCACAACTGTTATGTGACCAAGAGCGGGAACCGCAGCTACAGTCAGGACCCGGATGTTCCGGCGGGCATACAGCCGGCGTCGAAGTCCCTCGCCGATCCCTACAACAAGGGCCACATGCTGGGCAACCGCGAACGTTCGAGAACGGCCGTCATGCGCAGGCAGGTTTGCTACTACACCAATATCGCGCCCCAGCACGGCGGGACGTTCAATACGGGAGGCGGCGCGTGGAACAACCTCGAAGATCTGATAGACACCTATTGGGATTCGACCGAGAGTGCCAATGTGGGCGATACGCTCTATGTGGTCGTCGGGGCTTACTACAAGACGTGGACCGACTCGTACGGCAATACGGCTTCGCCCAAGAAGGCCGCCTTCGGCGGTCAGCAGGCGGGTGTTCCGACCATGTTCTACTACGCCATGCTGCGGACGAAGAACGCCAAGTCCGGCAAATCGGTGCTGCGCTGTTCGCGCGAGGAGCTGCAGTGCGCGGCCTTCGTGATGAGCCATGCCATGCAGAAGGGGCACAAACCCTCGCGCAGCGATATGCGCAGCGTCGCGGAGGTCGAGCGGCTGAGCGGGTTCCAGTTCTTTACCAACGTGCCCAATGCGCCCAAGGATACCTATAACCCTTCGGACTGGGGATTGTAGCGATGTATGCGTGGGGCGATAACAGGCGGTTCAACTCCTATTCGGGGTATTTTCGCCGCATGTTCGGCTGCCGCGTGCAGAAACTGTCGGTGGACGCCGGGTTCACGTGTCCCAACCGGGACGGAACGATAAGCGGGGGAGGATGTACGTTCTGCAACAACGGGGCGTTCACTCCCTCGTACTGCATGCCGGCCAAGGGGGTGCGGCGGCAGATCGAGGAGGGGATCGAGTTCCACCGCAGGCGTTACCGCACGGCGTCGAAGTATCTGGTCTACTTCCAGTCGTTTTCGAACACCTATGCGCCGCTGGAGCGGCTGAAGGAGGTGTACGGCGAGGCGCTGGCGCATCCCGACGTGGCGGGCATCGTCGTCGGCACGCGGCCCGACTGCGTGGACGCCGAAAAGCTGGACTATTTCGCGGAGCTGGCGCGCGGGAGGTACGTGGCCGTCGAGTACGGCATCGAATCGACCCGCGACGAGACGCTGCGGGCGGTGAACCGCGGGCATGACTTCGCCTGCGCGCGCCGCGCCGTGGAGATGACCGCCGCGCGGGGACTGCACGTCGGGGCGCACTTTATCCTCGGACTGCCGGGCGAGACGGACGCGATGCTGCTGGAGCAGGTCGTGGCGATCAATTCGCTGCCGCTCACGACGCTGAAATTCCATCAGCTGCAGCTCTTCCGCGGCACGGCGATGGCCGCCGAATACGACGCCGATCCCGGCCGTTTCCGCTTCTGGGAGATCGGCGAGTACATCGACCTTTTCGTCGAGGTGCTGCGCCGCCTGCGGCCCGATCTGGTCGTCGAGCGGTTCGCGAGCGAGGCGCCGCCCCGCTACCATTACGGCCGCAACTGGGGGCTGGTGCGCAACGAACAGCTGCTGGCGATGCTCGAAAAAAGATTGGAGGAACGAAATGCGTATCAAGGCGAAATTTTTGTATCTTTACAGTCGCTGTGATAGGTTCGGACAGGCGGCACCGCGGCAACCGGCGAATTTATTTGCCATTGCGCCCTGCCTGCACTATGTCTTAGATAGGCGGCGCTCCGGCAAAATGCAAGTGAACTTGCTTTTGCCCTCAGTTTGCACTATCTTTGCCTTCGCAATTGCTAATATTTCCGTACCGAAATGAAACCCATCATTAAGGAGCTGATGCTGAAGCCCGTCAAGGAGTATTTCCTGATGACGGTCGGCATGATCATGTACTCTTTCGCGTGGATCGGCTGCATCCTGCCCGCCAAAGGCGTCGGCGGAGGGGCCGCGGGTCTGTCGCTCGTGTTGTGCCATGCCGTCGAGGAGTGGCTCGGCGTCTCGATTCAGATCGGTACGATGGTATTCATCATCAACGGAATACTGCTGCTGATCGCGGGATTCATCATCGGCTGGAACTTCGGCGTGAAGACCGTCTACTGCGTCGTGGTGATCTCGCTGGGGATGAACTTCTGGCAGTCGGTGCTGCCGGAGGGCGACTTCCTCCACCTCGAACGTATCCTGTCGGTGATCCTCGGCGGCATACTGGCCGGCATGGGCGTGGCGATGTGCTTCGCGCAGGGCGGCTCGACGGGCGGCACGGACATCGCCGCGATGATCATCAACAAGTACCGCACGATCAGCTACGGCAAGATCGTCATCTACTCGGATTTCGTCATCATCGGATCGTCGATGCTCGTGGGATTCCATATCGACACGGTGATCTACGGCTATGTGATGACGGCGGTCTTCGGCTATACGGTCGATATGATCATGGCCGGGAACCAGCAGTCGAGTCAGGTCTTCATCGTGACGCACGACTATGAGAAGATGGCGGAGGCCATCGTCGAGAATATCCACCGCGGCGTGACGCTCATCGACTCGCAGGGGTGGTACACCAAGAAGCAGTCGAAAATCGTCATGGTGGTATGCCGCAAGCGCGAGACCGCGATGATCCTGAAATTCGTCAAGACGATCGATCCCGACGCCTTTATGACCGTGGGGTCGGTGATGGGCGTTTACGGCAAGGGATTTCAGGCGCTCAACAAACTCTGATGCCCCTCTATGCCGACATAGTACTGCCGCTGGCGCAGCCCGCCTATACGTTCGCCGTGCCCGAAGGGATGCACGTGGCGGAGGGGACGGCGGTAGCCGTGCAGTTCGGACCCCGCAAATTCTATACGGGCGTCGTTTGGCGGGTGCATGACCGCCGTCCGCCGTTCAGGACAATCAAATCCATACAGCGCGTGCTGTACGACGCGCCCCTGCTCTCGGTGCAGCAAAAGGCGCTCTGGGAGTGGATCGCCGCGTACTACATGTGTTCGGCGGGCGAGGTGATGCGCGTGGCGCTGCCGTCGCTGATGAAGCCTTCGGGCGATACCGAGGAGGAGTTCGCCGAAGACGAGTTCCGCCCCCGCACGGAGTGTTACGTGGCGCTGGCGCCGGAGCTGCACGACGAAGGGCGCCTGCACGAGGTCTTCGAGAAGCTCGGACGGCGCGCGCCCAAGCAGTACGAAGCCCTGCTGGAGATCGCGTCGGCGGGGGACGAGACCCGGATTTCGACGGGCGAGGTGGCCCGCCGCCTGCTGCGGGCCGACTATGCCGTGCTGCATGCGCTGGAGCGCAAGGGGCATATCGTCTGCACGGAGCGCGAACGCACCGTCGAGCGGGGCGGCTCGGCGTTCCGGCTGCCCGAACTGACCGCGCCGCAGCGCGAAGCGCTCGGTTCGCTGCGGGAGCAGTTCGCCGAAAAGCCTGCGGCGCTGCTGCACGGCGTGACGGGGTCGGGGAAGACCGAGATTTACATACACCTGATCGCCGAAACGCTGGCGCGGGGCGGCGACGTGCTGCTGCTCGTGCCCGAAATCGCCCTGACGGCGCAGCTGATCGGGCGCATGGAGCGCATCTTCGGCAGCCGCGTGACCCCCTATCATTCGAAACTTACGAACCGCCGCCGCACGGAGACCTACCTGCGGCTGAACCGCTCCCAAGGGGGCGAGTTCGTCGTCGGCGTGCGGTCGTCGATATTTCTGCCGCTCAAGCATCTGCAGCTGATAATCGTGGACGAGGAGCACGACGCCAGCTACAAGCAGGCCGATCCCGCGCCCCGCTACAACGCCCGCGACTGCGCCGTGGTGATGGCCCGCCTGTGGGGCGGCCGCACGCTGCTGGGAAGCGCCACGCCGTCGCTCGAAACGTGGCTCAACGCCGAGGGCGGGAAGTACGGCCGCGCCGTGCTGGCGGAGCGTTACGGCGACGCCCGCCCGCCCGAAATATTCGTTTCGGATACGATCCGCGCCGCCAAGCGCGGCGAGCGGCATGCGCATTTCAACAAACTGCTGCTGGACAAGATGGAGGAGACGCTGGGACGGGGCGGGCAGGTGATGCTGTTTCAGAACCGCCGCGGATTCTCGCCCTACGTCGAGTGTTCTCAGTGCGGGTGGACGGCCCGCTGTCCTCACTGCAACGTGACGCTGACCTACCACAAGGGAGGCGCCAGACTCGTCTGCCACTACTGCGGCTACACGGCCCCGGTGCCGGCGAAGTGCCCTTCGTGCGAGGTGACGGAGGTGCTGCCGCGGGGGTTCGGCACGGAGAAGGTCGAGGAGGAGATCGCCCGGCTCTTCCCCGAAGCCCGCGTCGCCCGGCTGGATCGTGATAGCGTGACTTCCGAGCGGGCGTTCAACGCCATAATCTCCGATTTCGAAGCCCGCAAGACCGATATTCTGGTCGGGACGCAGATGATTACGAAGGGATTCGACTTCGGCGGCGTGTCGCTGGTGGGGATTCTCAATGCCGACAACCTGCTGAACAACCCCGATTTCAGGGCTGCGGAGCGGGCGTTTCAGCTCATGCTGCAGGTCGCCGGACGCGCCGGACGCCGCTCGGACGGCGGCGAGGTGGTGATTCAGACCTCCGAGCCGGGGCATCCCGTGATCCGGCAGGTCGTGGCGGGCGATTTCGCCGGGATGGCCCGCATGCAGCTCTCCGAACGCGAAGCGTTCTTCTATCCGCCCTATGCGCGGCTGACCTCGCTGACGCTGCGCCACCGCGACGTCGCGCTGCTGCGCCGCGGCGTCACGGAGCTGGCGGCGCGCCTGCGCGTCAGGTTCGGCCGCCGCGTGCTGGGGCCGATGACGCCCCCGGTGGACCGCATCCGCGGCGAGTATCTCGCGGGGCTGCTGCTCAAGATCGAAAGCGGCGCTTCGTCGGCCAAGGCCCGCTCACTGCTGGCCGCCGAGCTGAAGGCGTTCGCCGAAAATCCCGAATTCAAAACGATAACCGTCGTCTGCAATGTCGATCCTCAGTGACCTGCTGCGCGACGTCGCGGCGCTCTTCTTTCCGCCGCGCTGCCCCGTCTGCGGCGCCCCGCTCGCGCAGGGCGAACGCACGGTGTGCACGCTGTGCCGCACGACGGCGCCCCTGACGGGGTTCTGGCTTGAGGCGGACAATCCCCTGCTGGAGAAGTGCCGGGACATGCTGCCCGTCGAGCGGGCTTCGGGGTTTCTCTACTACATCCACGGAAGCGGGTGGCGGGAGCTGATCCGCGGATTCAAATACCGCGGAGCGTGGCGCACGGCCCGCGCGATGGGCGAGTGGTACGGCCGCTGTCTGAAGGAGAGCGGGCTGTACGACGGGGTGGAGGTGGTCGTGCCTCTGCCGCTGCACCCCGTCAAGCGGTGCAGGAGGGGGTACAACCAGTCGGAGTACATCGCCGAGGGGATCGCCTCGCAGCTGGGTGCGGAGGTGGACCGCCGGAGCGTCCGCCGCAAACGCAATACGGAGAGTCAGGCCCTCAAGCCGCGGCGCGAACGCGCCCGCAACGTCGACGAGGCTTTCGCGGTGCGCCGTCCCGAACGGCTCGAAGGGCGGCACGTCCTGCTGGTGGACGATGTCTTCACGACGGGCAGCACGATGCTTTCGTGCGCCGGGGAGATGCTGCGCGCCGCACCCGGATGCCGGATCAGCATCGCGGCACTCGCCGTCTCGCGGCGGGAGCTGGGGGTGAGGGAGTGATCGGAAATTAAAAATTCTTTTTCAACAGGGCGTTATCCCCTGCTGCGGGGACTGTCTGCGGGTGAATCGTGTCATCAACACGATTTTCGACAACAACTTTGCCGCGGCCGTTTTGTTTTCTCCGCCCGAATCGCTATTTTTGGGCTTTGAACGAAAGCATAAATCATGGCTAAAGATTATAACCCCTCCCAACGCAACAGGGAGGCATTCGAGGCGCTGACCGACACCGCCGGCAACGTGCCCCCGCAGGCGGTCGAACTGGAGGAAGCCGTGCTCGGCGCGCTGATGCTGGAAAAGGACAGCATCATCGCCGTGCAGGAGTACGTCACGCCCGACGCTTTTTACACCGAGGAGCACCGCACGATCTACCGCGCGATCGAGGAGCTTTCGATGGAGCTGAAACCGATCGACCTCTATACCGTCACCGAGCGGCTCAAGGCCAAGAAGGAGCTGAAGAAGGTGGGCGGCGCGTCGTATCTGGCGCAGCTGACGCAGAAGGTCGGTTCGGCCGCCAACGTCGAATTCCACGCCAAGATCATCGCCCAGAAGTACGTGCAGCGCGAGCTGATCCGCTCGGCGACCGAGATTCAGAAGCGGTCGTACGACGAATCGACCGACGTGACGGAGCTGATCGGATATGCCGAGGGTGAGATATTCAAGGTGGCCGAAGGACACGTCAAGCGGTCGGTGCAGGCGTCGAAGGATATTCTGGCCCGCGCGCTGATGCAGATCGAGGAGGCGTCGAAGAATACGAGCGCCTTCAACGGCGTGCCGTCGGGCTTCATGGCCATCGACCGCGTGACGCTGGGCTGGCAGCTCTCGGACCTGATCATCATCGCAGCACGCCCTTCGATGGGCAAGACGGCGTTCGTGCTCTCGATGGCCCGCAACATGGCGGTCGATCACGAGCAGGGCGTGGCGTTCTTCTCGCTCGAAATGTCCGCCGTACAGCTGATGATGCGTCTGATTATCGCCGAGACGGGACTGAGCGGGAACGACGTCAAGTCGGGCCGTCTGACGCCCGAACAGTGGCGGCATCTGGAGTCGGCGACCAAGCCGCTGGGCAGCGCGCCGCTCTATATCGACGACACGCCGGCGCTTTCGGTCTTCGAATTCCGTTCGAAGGCCCGCCGTCTGAAGATACACCACGACATCAAGATCATCATCATCGACTACCTACAGCTGATGACCGGCAATCAGGATTCGAAAGGAAACCGCGAGCAGGAGGTGGCCTTTATTTCGCGTACGCTCAAGGCGATTGCCAAGGAGCTGAACGTGCCGATGATCGCGCTGTCGCAGCTGAGCCGTGCCACCGAAATGCGCGGCGGCTCGAAGCGTCCCCAGCTCTCGGACCTCCGCGAGTCGGGCGCCATCGAGCAGGACGCCGACATCGTGGCCTTCATCCACCGTCCGGAGTATTACGGCATCAATCAGGACGAGAACGGCATGCCGACGGCGGGTATGGCCGAGATCATCCTTGCCAAGCACCGTAACGGCGCCGTGTGCGACGTCAACCTGCGCTTTCTTAAGGAACAGGCGCGTTTCGCCGACGTGGACGACACGATGCTGCCGCCGTCGCAGGCGGCTGACAGCCAGCAGGCCTACGACGACTATGCCAGCGGTTCGAACGCCGTGCCGGGAGCCGGAATCGGCGGCGGACTGGGCGCGGGAATCGGCGGCGGGGAGTTCGACCCCAATCCGCCCGCGCTGAACGACGAGGCGCCGTTTTAGAGCGAGTGCCGTTTTAGAGCGAGTGCTGTTTTGGAGGGATGCTGCGGCCGGAGCGGAAGGTGCGGCCGATGTGGCCGGCGAAGTCGGTGCGGCTGAGGCGGTCGGTGCAGGCGATGCAGGCAGTGCGGCCGACCGTGGAAGAGGCAGGTAACAGAATGGTTAATTGATAATATTTTTCTGATAGATGTTTGTCCGGACCTATGCAGGGGCGATCGTGGGGATCGACGCCGCGGCGGTGACCGTCGAGGTCAATATCGCCGGCGGCGGATTGGGAATGTACCTCGTGGGGCTGCCGGACAGCGCCGTGAAGGAGAGCGAGCAGCGCATACGTGCGGCGTTCGAGAACTCCGGGGAGCGGATGTCGGGCCGCAAGGTGGTCGTGAGTCTGGCTCCGGCCGACCTGCGCAAGGAGGGTGCGTCGTTCGACCTGCCGATCGCCGTCGGGATTCTCGCGGCGATGTCGCGGGTGAACGCCGAAACGCTTGCCGGGACGATGTTCGCCGGGGAGCTGTCGCTGGACGGGACGCTGAAACCCGTGCGGGGCGTGCTGCCGATGGCGGTGCGCGCGCGGGAAGAGGGATTGCGGCGGCTGGTGCTGCCGGCGGCGAATGCCGCGGAGGCGGCCGTGGTCGAAGGCGTCGAGGTGATCGGGGCCGGAAGCCTGAAGGAGGTGATCGGACTGCTGAACGGCGAACGGGAGATGACGCCGGCGGTGCCTGCGGACGGGGAGCCGTTCGGGGTGGCGGGCCGTTATGAAGAGGATTTTGCCGATGTGAAGGGCCAGACGCATGTGAAGCGTGCGCTGGAGATAGCCGCCGCGGGCGGTCACAACGTGCTGATGATCGGGGCGCCGGGTTCGGGCAAGACGATGCTGGCCCGCAGGATGCCGACCATCCTGCCGCCGCTGTCGCGCGAAGAGGCGCTGGAGACCACCAAGATACACTCCGTGGCCGGGAATATGGCGGCGGGCGGTCTGCTGGCGCGGCGGCCTTTCAGGGCGCCGCACCATACGATTTCGCAGGCGGCGCTGATCGGCGGGGGACAGTCGCCGCGGCCCGGCGAGGTGTCGCTGGCCCACAACGGGGTGCTGTTCCTCGACGAGCTGCCCGAATTCGGGCGCAGCGTGCTGGAGGTGCTGCGGCAGCCGCTGGAGGAGAAGAGGGTGACCGTCTCGCGGGCGAAATACAGTGTGGAATATCCCGCCAACTTTACGCTGGTGGCGGCGATGAACCCCTGTCCGTGCGGTTATTACAACCATCCGGCGAAGGAGTGCGTATGTTCGCCGGGGTCGGTGCACCGCTATATGAGCCGGATTTCGGGTCCGCTGATGGACCGGATCGACCTGCATGTGGAGGTGACGCCCGTGCCGGCGGCCGAACTTTCGGCGGCGGCGCCCGGCGAGCCGAGCGCCGCGGTCCGCGAGCGGGTCGTGCGGGCGCGGGAGGTGCAGGCGGCGCGTTTCGCGGGGACGGAGGGCGTGCATACCAACGCCATGATGAACGCGGCGATGCTGCGCGAATACTGTCGGCCGGACGCCGCTTCGGCGGTGCTGCTGGAGCGGGCCATGGAGCGGCTGTCGCTCTCGGCGCGGGCTTACGACCGCATTCTGAAAGTGGCCCGCACGATCGCCGATCTGGCGGGGCGCGAAACCATAGCGGCGGCCGATGTGGCCGAAGCGATCAACTACCGCTCGCTGGACCGGGGAAACTGGGGGCGGTAAAAGGTGGACGAAAGGGCGGCGAACGGGAAGAATTCGTAATTTTGCAGGCGGCTTGCCTTGGAATGTTGTCCGGGGCGGAGGCCGGCACCCCGGTTTTCGGATCGCCGGGTCTTAGGACCGCCGGGGACGGCCGCCGGGGGCGGTGCGGCGGTCGGGCCTTTGAGTTGTCGGGGCCTTCGGGCTGTCGGAGGCGGGGTTGAAAGATATTGATTGTAAGTAAAAAAGATAAAATAGCATGACAAGGAAAATCATCCTTTCGGGCGGCGGAACGGGCGGACATATCTATCCGGCCGTGGCTGTTGCGGAAGCGTTGAAACGGCGGTTCGGCGACGGGGTCGAGATTCTCTTCGTGGGCGCCGAGGGCAAGATGGAGATGGAGAAGGTGCCCGCGCTGGGCTACCGCATCGTGGGACTGCCCATAGCGGGCCTGCAGCGGCGCATGGACTGGCACAACCTCGCGGTGCCGTTCAAGGTGCTGAAGAGCGTCTCGATGGCCAAGAAGACCATTCGTGAATTCGGGGCCGATGCGGTCGTGGGATTCGGCGGCTATGCCAGCGCCCCGGTGCTGTGGGCCGCGCAGCGGCTGGGCGTGCCGACGGTGATTCAGGAGCAGAACTCCTATGCCGGGCTGACCAACAAGATTCTGGCCAAGCGTGCGAAGCGCATCTGCGTCGCCTATGAGGGGATGGAGCGTTTCTTTCCGGCCGGCAGGATCACGATGACGGGCAATCCCCTGCGGGGCCGTTTCTCGAAAGAGGGGGCCGACCGGGGCGAAGCGTTGGAATATTACGGCTTTACGCCCGATCTTCCGGTGGTGCTGGTCGTGGGCGGATCGCTCGGAACGCGGTCGCTGAACGAGATGATGAAGGCGTGGATACTCGCGCTCGAAGGCGCGGACGCTCCCGTGCAGGTGATCTGGCAGACGGGCAAATATTATGAGCGCGAGATGCAGGCGTTCTTGGCGGCGCATCCGGCTGCGAATATCTGGCAGGGGGCCTTCATCGACCGCATGGACTATGCCTATGCGGCGGCCGATCTGGTCCTCTCGCGCAGCGGGGCGGGGACTGTCTCGGAGTTGTGTCTGGTGGCGAAGCCCGTGTTGTTCGTGCCCTCGCCCAATGTGGCCGAGGATCATCAGACCAAGAATGCCAAGGCGCTGGAAGCCAAGGGCGCGGCGGTCGTGGTGCCCGATGCCGAGGCCCGGACGGCGGCCATGAGGCGGGCGATGGAGCTGCTCTCGGACAAGGAGGCTTTGCGGACGATGAGCGAAAACCTCGAAAAGCTGGCGCGCCCCGATGCGGCGGAGCGGATCGTGGATGAAATCGAAAAGGTAATGAAATAGCGCCGCTTCCGGCGTTTCCCCTGCGCCGCGCGGCGGGTGTTTTTGCCGTGCGGGCGATGAATGCGGCGGGGACCGTGCGGAGGGAGGAGCGGTGCGGAGAACGATAAAACTTAATCGGATGGAGTTTCAAAATATCTATTTTCTGGGAATCGGCGGCATCGGCATGAGCGCCTTGGCGCGTTATTTCCTGCATGAAGGCAAGCGGGTGGCCGGTTACGACCGCACCCCCTCGCATCTGACGGACGAACTGGCGGCCGAAGGCGCTGCGATTCATTTCGAGGACGACGTGCGGCGGATTCCCGCGGAGTTTCTCGACCCGGCGGCGACGATGGTGGTGTATACCCCGGCCGTGCCGCAGGAGCACGGGGAGTATCAATATTTCGTGAGTCACGGGTTCTGCGTCGAGAAGCGTTCGCAGATGCTGGGACATCTCGCCGAGGGCAAGTATGTGATGGCCGTGGCGGGGACGCACGGCAAGACCACGACCTCGACGCTCGTGGCGTGGCTCAACCGCGGCGTGACGGGCGGAGGAAGCGCTTTTCTGGGCGGAATATCGAAGAACTTCGGCGGCAATCTGGTGCTGGGCGCGGGGGCGCGGCTGGCGGTCGAGGCCGACGAGTTCGACCGTTCGTTCCTGCGGTTGTATCCCGACGTGGCGGTGATTACCTCGGCGGATGCCGATCACCTCGACATTTACGGCACGCACGAGGCGGTGAAGGAGGCTTTCTCGCAGTTCGTGCGGCAGATCAGGCCGGGCGGGTTCCTCATTATCAAAGAGGGGGTGGATATCGTGCTGGACAATCCGCAGATCACCGTTTACCGCTATTCGTACGACGTGCCGTGCGACTTCTACGCCCGCAACGTGCAGCTGCTCGAAGGCGGGCATTACCGCTATGACATCGTGACGCCCGGCGGCGTGGTCGAGGGGTGCACGCTCGGCATTCCGGGATGGGTCAATATCGAGAATTCGGTGGCGGCCGCGGCGTCGGTATGGTGCGCGGCGCAGGCCGAAGGCACGACGCTCGATGCGGAACGGCTGAGAGAGGCGCTGGCGTCGTTTGCGGGCGTGAAGCGGCGTTTCGAATTCTATGTCAATACGCCGAAGCAGGTTTACATGGACGACTACGCCCACCATCCGCGCGAGCTGGCGGCGACGCTGACGTCGGTGCGCAAAATGTTTCCGGGACGGCGCATCACGGCGCTGTTCCAGCCGCACCTCTACACGCGGACGCGCGACCTTTACAGGGAGTTCGCCGAGGCGTTGTCGCATGCCGACGACGTGGTGCTGCTGCCGATCTACCCGGCGCGCGAGGAGCCGATCGAAGGCGTGACGTCGGAGATCATCGCCCAAGGCGTGACGGTGCCGTGCCGCATCGTGGAGCGGGCGGCGCTGGCCGATACGGTGGCGGCGATGGACACGGACGTGGTGGTGAGCTTCGGTGCGGGCAACATCGACGCCTGCTGCGGGGCGATCGCCGAAAAGCTGAAAGCGAAGAGTTAGCCGGGAGAACGGCGGCCGGGGCGCATGTCCGTCGGGCCGGATGTAAAAACCGCAGAAGACGAAACGACGGATAATTAGAGAATAAAGACGATTTTGAGAAAATACCTCCGATACGCACTGCTCACGCTTTTGTGGGGCGCCGTGGCCGCATATGTCGTTTATGCGGGGACGGCGGCGGGGAGACTGCGTGCCGGGAAGAAGGTCGGCAGGGTCGAGATCGAGGTGGTGGACAGCTCGTCGATGGGCTATCTGGTGTCGGGCCGCATGGTGCGCGAGTGGATCGCGCACAGCGGAATCAAGACGAACGGCACGGCAGTTGATGCGGTAGAGCTGGCGGCCATCGAGACCCTGATCGCCAAAAACGGATTCGTGGAGCGCGTGGACGCCTATGTGACTTACGGCGGCGTGCTGCATATCGACATCAGCCAGCGCAGGCCCCTGCTGCGGCTGCTGACCGACGGCGTGGATTCGTACGTCACGCCCGAAGGCTATGTCTTCGCCGCGCCGCGCGCCTCGTCGCTCTACGTGCCGGTGGTGACGGGGGCTTACCGTCCGCCGTTTCCCGCGTCGTTCGTCGGCTCCGTGCGCGGGCATATCGACCTCGAACGGGCGAAGATCGACAAGCGGATCGCGGAGCTGGAGCGTGAGAAGTACCCCTTCTTCCGGCGCGAACTGCAGAACGACCGCAACATATCGGCGCTGCGCCGCATGCGCATCAAGAAGCAGTGGTGGCGGATGGAAAGCTCCGCGGCGTTCGATGCGCGCGTCGAAGAGCTGCGCGCCCGCAAGGCGGAGCTGCGGCGCAAATACCGCTACGAAGCGCGTCTGGTGCAGGAGGGAATAGACCGCATCGCGCAGCGGCAGGAGGCCGAAAGGCTGAAACAAAAAAAGTTGGAGAAAAGCTACGAAGATTTCATGAAACTGCTTACCTTTGTAGAGTTCATCGAAGATGATGACTTCTGGAGGTCGGAGGTGGTGCAGATTGCGGCGCATACGACCCCCAGCGGAGCTTTAGAGGTGGAGCTGGTGCCCCGGAGCGGCCGTCATACCATCGTCTTCGGACGTATCGAGCAGGTGGAGCGCAAATTCGACAAATTGCTGTGTTTCTACCGCAGCGGTCTTATGAACATCGGTTGGGGAGAGTACCGGACAATAGATATCAGATACAACGATCAGGTGGTTTGCAAGAAATAAAAGGATTATACCGTGGAAAGAAAGAATTATACCGTTGCCGTCGATCTGGGTTCGTCGAACGTCGTGGTAGCTGTCGGCGAGAAGAACGCCGAAGAGCGGCTCGATGTGGTGTGCGTCGTGTCGAAACCCGTCGAGGGGGTCAATGCGGGCAAGATTGAGAATATCGAACTGGTGAGCCGCGCCATCCGCGAAGCCGTGTCGGAGGCCGAGGAGCAGTTGGGAATCCGCATCACCGAGGCCTATGCCGGTATTTCGGGCGACTTCGTGCGCTGTGCGCGGCATATGGACCACGTCTTCGTCTACGATCCGCAGAACGGTGTCAATCAGAAGGACGTCGATGCGCTGTTCGACCGCATGCGCAACGTGCAGGCGCCCGACGACGAAACCATCATGGACCGCGTACCCCAGAACTATGTGGTGGACGACAATCAGGAGGTGAAGAATCCCGTGGGGTCGTTCGGCAAGAAGCTCTCTTCCACGTTCAACTTCATCCTCTGTCTCAAGACCCCGATGCAGCGGCTCGACATGGCCCTCAAGCGGGTGGGAATCAAGATGCTGAGCGTTACGTCGAACGCCATAGCCACGGCCGAGGCGGTGCTGCTGCCCGACGAGAAGGAGGAGGGCGTGGCCGTGGTGGATATCGGCGGCGGCGTGACCGACGTGGCGGTGTATTACCGCAACGTGGTGCGTTATATCGCCACGATTCCGATGGGGGCGACGGCGATCAACCGCGACATCCGCACGATGAGCGTGCCCGAAAAGCATGTGGAAAGTCTCAAACAGAAATACGGTTCGGCGGTGGCCGAGCTGGCTCCCGAAGACAAACTGATCCGTGTGAACGGCCGCACGGCCCGCGAGGCGAAGGATATTCTGCTGCGCAATCTGGCGACGGTGATCGAAGCCCGCGCCACGGATATCGCGGAGTTCGTACTGCAGGAGATCAAGGATTCGGGATACATCGGCAAGCTGGCTTACGGGATCGTCCTGACGGGCGGTTCGGCCAAGCTGAAGGACCTCGACGAACTGTTCCGCCGGGTGACGGGCATGGATGTGCGCGTCGCGTCGGCCGAGACCGGGATTGCCGAGGAGTCGAAAGAGAAGACAGCCGATCCGGCTTACGCCACGGCGGTCGGCATTCTGCTTAAGGGCGCCGAGCAGGGCGCCTGCGCGTTCGTCGAGCGGCCCGCGGCCCGGCCTGCGGAACAGCAGGGCTTCCGGCCCCCGCAGCCGCAGCCCGCTCCTGAGTTCCGTCACACGCCGCGCTTCCAGCAGCCCGTGCAGGCGCCGCCTGCAGCTCCGGCGGCGGAAGAGGCGGAGGAGGAGGCCGCCGCTTCGGGAGGTGAGGAGACTCCGGTGATCGAATCCAAGCGCAAGCGCAACTGGAGCTCGATTTTCCAGAAGACCTTCGACAAAATCAACAGCAGCTTCACGGCGGCCGAGGACGAAGAGATTTAAGGGATAATTTGCCGCGCCCCGGTTTCCGGCCGCACGCAGCGGTCTTACAGCGGTGTTTGCGGCATGAATTTCGTGCTTGCGGGGGCGGTCCGGCGATGCGGAGGTCCGGCAATACGGAGGTCCGGTAATGCGGCCGTGGTTTACACCGGTTTCGGCCGGGGAGCGGTTTCTGCAGATGTGGCGGACAGCCGGGGGAAATCCGGACGGCGGATGCCGCGGATGCCGGGAGTTGCGGACGGGAAGCCGGGCGGCGGTTTTTTGAATTCCGCGGATTGCGGACGGAGAGCCGGCTGCGGGAATGATTTATAGTTAAGAATGTGGAGAAAGGAGTTAGAGATATGACAGACGAATTGATGTCGGAGATCAAAGCCCCGAAGACGGACGGTTCGATCATTATGGTGGTGGGCGTCGGCGGAGCCGGCGGCAATGCCGTGAACCATATGTGGAACCTCGGTATCCGGGGTGTGACGTTTCTGGTTTGCAACACCGACCAGCAGGCGCTGGACAAGAGTCCCGTGGAGTTGAAGATACGCCTCGGCGCAGAGGGACTGGGGGCCGGAAACGACCCGGAAAACGGCCGCCGCGCGGCCGTGGAGTCGCTGCCTGAGATTCGTCAGCACCTCGAAGAGTCGGGGACGCGCATGCTCTTCATAACGGCGGGCATGGGCGGCGGAACGGGTACGGGCGCGTCGCCCGTCATCGCCAAGCTGGCCAAGGAGATGGGGCTGCTGACCGTGGCGATCGTCACTTCGCCGCTGGCCGTCGAAGGCAAGATCCGCTACGAGCAGGCTTTCAGGGGTATTGAGGAGCTGCGGCAGAACGTGGATTCGCTGCTGATCATCAATAACGAGAATATTCTCGAAATATACGGGCGCCTGTCGCTCAAGCAGGCGTTCGGCAAGGCCGACGACATTCTGTGTTCGGCGGCCAAGGGCATCGCCGAGATCATCACGGTGGAGAGCGACTTGGTGAACGTCGATTTCGCCGACGTGTCGAAGGTCATGCGTGACAGCGGCCGCGCCCATATGGCCGTGGCGACGGCCGAGGGCGACAACCGTGCCGAAGCGGCGGCCGAAGCGTCGCTGCGTTCGCCGCTCTTGGACCACAACCTGATTTCGGGGGCGAAGAACATCCTGCTCAACATCTCGGTCGCGGATGCCGACGGCCTGATGTACGAGGAGGTGGTGCGGATTCTGGAGTACATTCAGGCGCACGCCAGCGTGCAGGACGACAACGGCGTGATTCACAACGCCAATATCATATGGGGTACGAGCGAGAAGCCCCAGCTGGGCAATGCCATCGAGCTGGTGGTCGTGGCCACGGGATTCGCGGGCGACGTATCGGCGGCGGGGACGATGAAGCAGATCATTCCTCCGGTGCGGAGCGTCGAGCCGGCGAAGGACCCGGTGGCTCCCGTGCTGGAGCCGATCAAGCCGGTCGTGCCGCCCAAGGCCGCCGTGCAGCGGCCGCCCGAACAGGTGATGCTGGGGGCGAAATCGACGCGTTACAGCAACATCGAACTGTTGCTGAGCAAGCCCGCCTATCAGTCGCGCAACTCGAAATTCGTCGTGCAGATGCCCGGCGGACGCAAGGAGGTGCTGAAGGAGGAGAACGATTCCGGCCAGCAGGCGCAGCAGGATGCGCAGGGCGGATCGCTTTTTGATTAACTAATAGACCGCCGGTTTGGAGGAGACTACAACTTCGTGGATTACGTTTAACGGGTTTTCGGCCCATATCGCCGTGCTGTGTGCGGTGACGCTGGGCCTGCTGTGCGTTTCGGCGCTCGTGTCGGGCGCTGAAACTTCGTTTTTTTCTCTGTCGCACAACGATATACGCCGCCTGCGCAAACGCACGACGGCGTCGGCCGAGGCGGTGCTCCGCCTGCTGACGAACGTGGACCTGCTGCTGGCGACGATTCTCGTGGTGAACAATCTGGTGAATATCTGCATCGTCATCCTCACGTCTAGCATCATAGATTCGGTTTTCACCTTCCTGCGGTTCGAATTCCTCTTCAAGACCGTACTGGTGACCTTCCTGCTGCTGCTCTTCGGCGAGATACTGCCCAAGGTGCTGGCGCAGACCATTCCCGTGCGCTTCGCGCAGTTCGCCGCGCGGCCCCTCACGGTGCTGCGGTGGATTTTCTATCCGATCTCCTATGCGCTGGTGCGGACGAGCAGCCGCATCAGCGAGAAGGCTTCGCACAAGAGCGAGATTTCGCTCGACGAGCTGGCCGACGCGGTGGACATGACCCAGAGTTCGAGTCCTGAGGAGCATGTGATGCTGTCGGGAATCGTCAATTTCGTCAATACCGAGGTGCAGGAGATCATGAAGCCCCGCGTGGACATCACGGTGCTCAACATAACCGACGATTACGAGACGGTCAAGAAGACCATTATCGAGTCGGGATTTTCGCGCATCCCGGTCTACGAGGACGACATAGACAACATCAAGGGAACGCTTTATGTCAAGGACCTGCTGCCTTACATCAACCACGGCAGCGAGTTCGGCTGGCAGCAGCTGGTGCGCAAGCCCTATTTCGTGCCGGAACACAAGAAGATCAACGACCTGCTGGCCGACTTCCAGTCCAACAAGATCCATATGGCGATCGTCGTGGACGAGTACGGCTCGACGCTGGGACTGGTGTCGCTGGAGGATATCATCGAAGAGATCGTGGGCGAGATTTCGGACGAAAGCGACGCCGACGAAAGTTTCTTCACGCGGCTCGACGAGAAATGTTTCATCTTCGACGGCAAGAGCCATCTGGGCGACTTCGAACGGGTGCTGGGGCTGGACGAGGAGATTTTCAACGACGTGAAGGGCGAGGCCGAGACGCTGGCCGGGCTGATGCTCGAACTCAAGCGCGACTTCCCCCGCAAGGGCGACGTCTTCACGTCGCACGACATCCGTTTTACGGTGCAGGAGATGGACGGGCACCGTATCGACAAAATCCGTGTAGATCTGCAGGCATGACGAAGAGGCTCTTCATCGAGCCGCCGATGACCGAGGCGGAAGCCGCCGCGCGGGTGACGCCCGGCGAGCGGGCCGCCGCGCAGGAGTTTCTGCGCGAACGCCGCCGTAGGGAATTCCTGACGTGGCGCGCCGTCGTGCGCCGCGAGCTGGGGGACGACGTGCCGATCGCCTATGATGAGACGGGAGCGCCCGTTGTTCCGGGGCGCGAGGTGCATATCGGGGTTTCGCATTGTCCGGGCCGGGTGGCGGTCTGCATATCGGATGCGCCGTGCGCCGTCGATATAGAGCCGGAGTCGCGGGATTTCAGCCGCGCCGCGCCGCGTTACATGTCGCTTGCCGAGCGGGCGCTTTCTGACGATCCGCTGCTGCCCGCCGCAGTCTGGTGCGCGAAGGAGACCCTATACAAATATGCCGGGCGGCCGGGGCTGGATATGCTTTACGACCTGCATGTCGAGGCGGTCGATTTCGAAGCCGGAGTCGTCGTGGGGCGTATCGCGGACGGGGAGCCGCTGCGGCTTTCGCTTAAGCGCGCCGACGGGTTTATCGTCGTATATATTTTGTAGTTTCGGGGCGTGTACCCGATAATAATCCTCTAAAATCTCCGCCTTGGCGGGGATTTTTGTTGTATTATGCCGGATTTTTGTTGTATGCCGGATTTTTCGGCGGGCCTTTGCCGGATTGAGGCTGGTTGTCAGGCGGGTTTTTCGGCGGCTTTTTTTGCTTGCCGATTGTTTTTGTCGGTTTCGGAGGGCTTAGGCCGGGAGCCGTGCGGCTGGAACTGGACGTCGAGGAGGGATGCGGGGGGAAGGCGGGGATGGAATCGGAGCTAAGATTGCCGTCGGCCTTAGAATGCTTCCGAAGCGGTGAAGAGGAATGCCGAGGAGCGTTTGCGGTCCCACGGGAGGTTGTGGTTGCCGTGGACGCCCCAGCCGTAGTCGAGACGGATGTTCATGCGGTTCTTGAATTCGAAGCGGTAGCCGCAGCCGAAACTGTAGAGCGTATTGTCCCACCGGAATTTGTCGGTGCCCCAGACCTGACCGCCGCCGATCCAGCCCACGATGCCGTGACGGCGGTAGATTTTCTGCCGCAGTTCGATCTGCGTCTCGACGAGCCGTTTGTCGCGGTAACGTCCCTCGTAGTAGCCGCGCATGCGTTCCATGCCGCCCAGCTTGGCGTACATGTGCCACGACGGGGTGCCCGCCGTGCAGTCGGCATAGAGATCGTAGGCGAAGATGGCGCCTTTCCAGAGTTTCTGATAGAAGTCGAACGTCAGTGTGAAACGCCCGAAGTTACGGCGCGTATTGCCCAGCCACTGGGGATACCATTTGGCTTCGGCCTTGATGAAGATGCCTTTCGAGGCGTTGAAGGTCACGTCGCGCGTGTCGTACTGCGCGAAAATGCCGAGGTTGGTGTTGAAGGCGTTCGGTTTGTCGCCCGTGGCGGCGATGAAGTTCGAGAAGGGGTCCTGTTTCTCCGGGTCGTAACGTTTGTTGTCCTTATATAAATCGTAGAGTTCGCCGATTTGACCGCCGGGTTTTTCCTTTTCGTGGTTGTCGATTGCGGTGAAGTACTCTCCCATGCCGCTCGACTTGTATTTGGCGCCGGTGTAGTCGATGCCGCCGCTGACGCCGATGTAGAACCGTCCGACGAGCGACGTGCAGTAGGAGATGCGGAAGATGCCCATCGTCGTGGTCAGGTCCTGTGCATAACCCTCTTTGCCGGCCTTGTGGCCCACGCCGTAGAATGCGCCCGGAAAATAGACGAAGGCTCCCGAATAGCTCAGACGCCGTTTGTTGTACTGGAAGATGTTGTCGCCCGAAAAGCGGAGCAGCAGGAATTTTTGGGTCGTGATGTTGCCGTAGATCGAGATGTTGGAGGGAGCGGTCACCGAGTCCGTGCGGTCGAGACGGTACAGACCGGCGACGAGGAAGCCCAGACCGAAGCCGACGTCGGACGAGTAGTTGGGACCGGGGGCGATGCTCCAGTCGATCTTTTTCTCGAACGTGCAGTCCACGTTCGAGCGGCTGTAGTAGTCGATGATCCGGCGGATAAAGCCCTTGCGCTGGGCAGGTGTCGTGAGCGCCGCCGTGTCGGCGGGCTGGCGGCCCGGCCGCGCTTCGGCTGCGCCGATCCGGGACAGAGCCTCCTGAGTCGAAGGAAAATTGTCTTTCGAGGTGTCGGCGGTTTGGGCCGTTGTCGTGAATATCGTCAGCAACAGGCTGACCGTTAGGATGATCCTGTATCCCTTTTCCATTGAAAGTGAGGTTGAAGGCGGCCTAAAGATAGCAATTTTTCGCCAATGTTCAAAATGGACACCCGCGCGGAGCTTTCGGACTGTCCCGATACGGCGATAAATTTCTATCTTTGCAGGGGCGGCCGGAGCAGGTGCCGGCTGTCCGACTGCGGGAACCCTCTGACTGTCCGGTTCGATGATTGCCGGACATGCCCGGTTGTCGGACACGCTGATTGCCCGATACGCCCGATTCCCGGATCGGAAACCTGCCGCACCCGATGATTGTCGGAACAGATTGTTGAACTGTATGGAAATTACACGACCTCTACCTTCGCCGAATCCGGTTGAACAGACCGACGCCGCTCTGCTGCAGACCGCAGAGGAGGTGTCCGATGCGGTTTTCCGCAGCGTGCCCGTGCCCCCGCTGATGCGCGAGCATTTCTGGGTGCAGTCGTCGGTGTTTGCGGGCTGCATTTTCCCGGCGCCCGTGTTGCAGGGTTCTCATTTTACGGATGTTACGTTCCGGAATTGCGACTTGTCGAACGCCGATTTGTCGGGATGCAGTTTCCAGCGGGTAGAGTTCGTGGAGTGCAAGCTGGTCGGCGCCAACCTTTCGGAGGGGACGTGGCAGCATGTCGTTTTCGAACGCTGCAAGATGGAGTTCGCCAATTTTACGCTGGGAAAATTCCGGGGCGTCCGTTTTGCCGGCGGAACGATGCGCAGCGTCGGATTTGACGAATGCCGGTTCGAACGTGTGGAGTTCTCGCTCTGCGACCTTACGATGGCGGAATTCAGTCGGACACGGTTGAAAGGGCTTTCGTTCGTCGATTCGGATATTCGCGGAATCCGGGTAGGCGATACCGGATCGTTCGAGTTGAAAGGTTTGAAAGTCAGTGCGCTGCAGGCTTCGGAGCTGGCGCGTCTTCTGGGACTGGAAATCGAGGGATAATCGTTATTCAAAAAATTTACATAATTCTTAAAAAATATTAATAAAAATGTTTGGAAGTTTGTTTTCCGGGCATTACCTTTGTCGCATCTTAGATGATAAAATATTTTAAAAATTATTTAAAATTATTTAGTATGAAGGCGAAGATCAATGCGTGGTTCCGTACCGCTATGGTTCTGTTGGGAGAGAGCATCAAACTGAGAGCGATGTAAGGCTCCCCTTTTTTGAGACAACAAATTAAAACTTCGATATACGAAAGAGTCCCGGCCGCAAAGCCGGGACTCTTTTATTTTGGGTTTCCGCGGGGGGCGGACTGGATTGCATCCGGGATGCAGGGTGAAGTGCGCCGGATTTCAGCAGTTTGTTCCCGCGGGTTGCTCCCGCTGAACGGGCCTGCCGGCGGCCGGCCCGGAACTGTTCCGCGGACTGCGGTATTGGAGCGCTCCGCTGAATTGTTCCGCCGTTTCGTACGGTCGGCTTGTTTTACGGGACTGCTCCGTCCGCTATTTGAGACCCAGCCGCTTGGCGGTCTCCTTGGGCAGTGCGTTCTTGTTGACCATGATCGAAGTGGTCTTGTACTCGACGAACGGCCGCGAGAAGTACCAGAACCCGTCGTAGGGCGGGCGTACGTCCCACGAATTCTGGACCTTGAAGTAGCGGTTGCCGGCCTGATCGGTCGCCGTGCCCATGATGACCATGCCGTGGTCGTCGGTGGTCTCGTAGTTGTCGAACGCCTGCTGGCGCATCTCCTGCGTGATTCTAAGCTCCTTGCCGGGCTTGTCGAACTTATAGAGCGCATCGTCCTTCTCCTTCTGGGTCAGTTTGCCCCAGCGCTCGGCTTCGGTGCCGTCCATGTTCGCAAGGTCGGCTTCGGGGATGATGCCGATGGCTTTGGTACGGCTGAAACCCTTCTCGCTCACGTCGGTGCCCCACGATACGGGGTAGCCGTTGGCCAGCGCGTTGTCGATGACGGTCATCATCTCGTCGAGCGGCAGGTTGTAGACCGTGCCCCACATCCAGTTGTCGGGAATCTCGATGATGAACTGCGTGTAGAACGGATGATGCGTGAAGGAGGTGATGTCGATGTAGTCGTCCATGTCGATCGGCAGCGATGCGGCGAACGACCGGGGCGTATACTCCTTGCCCTCGTAGGTGAATGTTTCGGGCATCCGGCCGAAATACTCGTCGAGGATGGCGTCGAAGCCGCGCTTCCATGCCGTCGAAAGCGCTTTGTCCGAGGATTTGCCGCTGGCTGTGATCACGGCGTCGAGGTAGGCCTTCAGCACGAGAGACAGTTCGTGGAAATCGGCTTTCTCGGTGCCGTAGTTGAAGCCCGGATAGGCCTCCTGAGGTACGATGCCGTGGTTCTTGATTCCTTCGGTCACGTCGTGCGAAGCACCGCCCTCGGCGAAGTTGATCTCGCCGTGCATGCGGACGTATTTCACGGCCTTGTCCATGAACGTGTGGCGCACGATCCACATCTCGGAGAGGTGGACCGGACGGCCGCCGGCGCGCAGGATCTCGCCTTCGAGGAACGAGAGGGTCGAGTAGCACCAGCAGGTGCCGCTGCGGTGCTGGTCCTTGACCGGGGTCATGGGGATCAGCTTGACGTCGGTGAATCGGTATCCCTCCGGCTCGGTTGCGGCGGGAGTTTGCGCTGCGGCCGCGAAGGCGGTGCAGAACGCAAGGGCTGTCAGCAGGAATTTTTTCATCGCTTGTGCTGTTTGGGTATTGGTGTTCGGTTACTTCTTCGAGGAAGAGACGATCTTCCGGCACTCTTCGAGCGTCAGCGTCTCAGGCTTGGCGCCTTTCGGCAGGCGGTAGTTCTTGCCTTTGTAGGCGATATAGGGTCCGTAACGGCCGTTCTTGACCAGCATGTCGGGATCTTCGGGGAAGCTGCGCAGCGGGGTGTTGGCCGCGGCTGCGGCAGCCTGCTGGGCGCGTACGACCTCCACGGCGCGCTCGTAGGTGAGCGTGTAGGGGTCGTCGCCCTTCTGAAGCGAGGCGAATGACTTGCCGTGGCGCACGTAGGGCCCGTATTTGCCGATGCCGACCGAGAGCTGCTCGCCCTCCAGTTCGCCGAGGTCGCGGGGCAGGGCGAAAAGCTCCAGCGCCTCTTCGAGCGTGATCGACTCGATCAGCTGGCCCTTCTTGAGCGATGCGAAGCGTCCCTTTTCGCCTTCGTTGCCTTCGATCTCGACCATCGGGCCGTAGCGGCCGATGCGGGCCTTGACGACATGTCCGGTTTTGGGGTCGTTGCCCAGAATGCGGGCCTGACTCTTCTTGTCGGTCTGCGTGCCGATGGCCGTATCGACCATCTGGTGGAAGGGTCCGTAGAAGTCGTGGATCATGGTGTCCCAAGTGATGTCGCCGTCGGCCACGCGGTCGAACTCCTTCTCGACGTTAGCCGTGAAATTGTAGTCCATGATGGGCTTGAACTGCGTTTCGAGATAGTCGTTCACGACCATGCCGATGTCCGTGGGCGAAAGGCGGTTCTTCTCCTTGCCGAAGTTCTCCGTGAGGTTCTTCGAGGTGAGTTTGTCGCCCGTGAGCGTGAGCTGGACGTAGCCGCGTTTCTGGCCCTCCTTGTTCTGTTTGACCACATAACCGCGGTTGATGATCGTGGTGATGGTCGGGGCGTAGGTCGAAGGACGGCCGATGCCCAGCTCTTCGAGCCGCTTGACCAGCGACGCCTCGTTATAGCGGGCCGGGGCCTGCGTGAAGCGCTCCGTCGCGGTGATCTGGGTCGAAACGACCCGGTCGCCCGCGGTCATCTTGGGAAGCAGGCCTTCGCCGCTCTCGGCGGCCTGATCGTCGTCGGTGGACTCGGAGTAGAGACGCAGGAAACCGTCGAAACGGACCACTTCGCCCGTGGCGACGAACTGCTGCGACGAGCCGGACATGTCGATCACGACCGTCGTGCGGTCCAACTCGGCGCAGACCATCTGCGAAGCGACCGTACGCTTCCAGATCAGGTCGTAGAGTTTCTTCTCGGCGGGCGTGCCCTCGATGGTGTGGTTCTCGATGTACGACGGGCGGATGGCCTCGTGGGCCTCCTGAGCGCCTTTGGTCTTGGTCTTGTAGTTGTGCCACGACGAGTATTTCTCGCCGTAGAGCTTGGTGATCTCCTCCTTGCACTGGGCGAGCGCCTGTTTGGAGAGGTTCACCGAGTCGGTACGCATGTAGGTGATCAGACCCTGCTCGTAGAGGTGTTGGGCGACGGACATTGTCTGCGAGACGGACATGCCCAGCTTGCGGCCGGCCTCCTGCTGGAGCGTCGAGGTGGTGAACGGCGGCGCCGGGAAGCGCTGCGCGGGTTTCTCCTCGGCCTTGGCCACGGTGAAGGTGGCGCCGATGCAGGTGTTGAGGAACTCCTCGGCCTGCTCGCGGGTCTCGAAGCGCGACGAGAGCTCGGCCTTGAAGATCGTTTTGTCGGGATCGCCGGCGGCATGGAACTGGGCGACGACGCGGAAGTAGGGCGTAGAACGGAAGGCGATGATCTCGCGTTCGCGCTCGACGATGAGCCGCACGGCAACGCTCTGCACGCGGCCTGCGGAGAGCGACGGACGCACCTTCTTCCAGAGGACGGGCGAGAGCTCGAAGCCGACCAGACGGTCGAGGATGCGGCGCGCCTGCTGGGCGTTGACCAGATCCATGTTGACCGTGCGGGGCTGCTCGATGGCTTCGAGGATGGCTCGCTTGGTGATTTCGTGGAAGACGATACGTTTGGTCTTGTCGACGGGGAGACCCAACACTTCGGTCAGGTGCCATGCGATGGCTTCTCCTTCGCGGTCTTCATCGGACGCCAGCCAGACCGTTTTGTCCTTGGCCAGCTTGGTCAGCTCGTCCACCACCTTTTTCTTGTCGGCCGGGATTTCGTAGACGGGTTTGAATCCTTCGCCGATGTTTATTCCCAAGTCCTTTTTCGAGAGGTCGCGGATGTGTCCGAAACTCGATTTGACGACATAGTCCTTGCCGAGGAATTTCTCGATGGTTTTTGCCTTGGCCGGGGACTCGACGATTACTAAATTTTCCTGCATGCGTGTATGTTACTTTTCAGAAATGCGAAAACCTAAGTATGTCACACTTAGGTTTCGCTTTTCAGGCTGTTTGTCTCTTATTTGATCAGGTTGTACGTGACGTCGATCTTGATCGGAACGTCCTCCTCGGTCACGCCGTCGGGCGTCATGCCCTGAAGGACGCTGTACGTCGTCGTATAGACGCTGTAGGCTTCGGGACCCAGATAGATCGTGCGGTTCTTGATCTTCTCCTTCAGCTCGTCCCACGGAGCGTCCGCTCCGAGTTCCGCCTTGGCGGACTGGTAGCTGTTCCACAGACTCTGGGCGTAACCCGTGATGTCCATCACATAGCAGCCGCGGCTGCGGTTGATGTAGCCGCCGTAAGCGAGCGTCGTGCTGTAGTTCTGCTCGTAGGCATAGGCGTAGTCGGGAATGGCCGAAAGCGTCTTGTAGTTGGTGTAAAGGCCCAGACGGGTCTGCGACTTGTCCATCTCCTCGATCATATGCGCCATGTCGGTCAGCTTCGTCCAGTCGTAATTGCTGCCCTTGAAGTAGATCGACATGCGGACCTGAGTCATGGCGAGCGTCTTGAAGTTCTGGGCGCCCTCGTTGCCTGCGACGATCTCGGCTTCCAGCGCGTCGAAGAAGGGCTTGTCGAACGTGATGGCGGTTACCACGCCGCCCATGCCCTCGACGTAGATCTGGTCGTAGGTCGGATGGCTCGTGATCGGCTCGGAGGTCTCCTTGGCGTCGGCGATGTCGAACTTGGCATCCGCGCTGGTCGCCATGCCGTAGTCGCGGCGGATCGTATTGACCGAAACGTTGCCGTACTCCGTGGAGATGCTCGTATTGTAGAATATGTAGCCCATGCCGATCGTATCCTTGATCAGCGTCGGATCGCTCTCGACGCGGTTGCGCGCATAGACCATGAAACCCGAACTTTCGAGTTCCGTGGCGTAGATGTTGCCCTTGCCCTTCTCCTGCTGGTCTTCGGCCGGAACGATGTAGAGACCCTTGAACTCCTCCACCCACTGCTTGAGACTGTCGGTGCTGTAGATCGAGTAGTCGTCTTCGTAGGCGGTGCCCGAACCTTTCTGGAGCATCAGGCGGTCGATGAAATTCTGGGTTGCCGGGGTCGTGTTCATGGTGACCGCCGTGGTGGCGGGACCCGTCGTCTCGCCGTCGGGGAAGGTGAAGGTGAAGACCGGCTCGTCGTCCGCGCCGATAACGCCCTCCTTGACGGGGTCGAAGTTGAGGTAGAAGACCGTGTCGCGCTCGGTTTTACCCGCGGCGACCGGCTTCTCGGTCAGGTATTTGTTGCTCTTGATTTCGTAGACGTTGTACTTCTGCGGCGTGAGCGTGTCGTTTCCGTAGCTGGTGATCGTGATCAGGATCTGCGCCGAGTCGAAGATCGGGCGGTAGCCGAAATAGCCCTCCTTGACCTCGTAGACGTTGAGGTACTGGGTCAGGAATCCCGCCGTGCGGAGTCCGAACGTGTCGCTGAGCATCGAGCCCATGTAGCCGTAGGAGATGTTGGACGCCTTGAGCGAGTCGCTCTGGAACAGACGCGTCTCGACGTATTTGGCCGCATCGAGTTTCCCCGCGAGCGTCCGGGCGCCGAGCGTCGTGTAGCCCACCTTCATCTGCTGGTTGTCCGGCACGAGGTTCGAACCCAGCGTGTCGTCGACCTTGGTACAGCCCGCGAACGTCATGAGCGCGGCCGCAGCCAGAACGGCGGCGGCGCGGAACATGCGGCGGAAATTATTGCAATGCTTCATAAAATCGGTTGTAATTATCGAAAAAGTCCGCTGCCTCAGGCGACTGGTATTCGAGCATCGGCTTGCCGCCTGCGCGGGCGATCTCCAATACCTTCGGGTCGACATCCGGGGATGCCGCGACCACACCGTCGGCATACTCCATAACGAAACGGCAGAGATTTTCGTATGACGGGGTGTCGAGAATTGCGAGATTTTTATCTTTGACCCCTTCGCCGGCGATCTTCTTGCCGAAGGCCTTGTCCAGTTCGCCGGGGAAGCCGTCGCCGTAGAGCGAAACGACGATCTTCACGTTGCGGAAGATGGGGTCGTCGGCGAAAATCCGCTTCAGGTAGACCGGAATCACGCTCGAAAACCAGCCGTGGCAGTGGACGACGGTCGGTGTCCAGCGCAGTTTCTTGACCGTCTCCAGCACGCCGCGGGCGAAGAAGATGGCCCGCTCGTCGTTGTCCGGGAAGGCCCTGCCCTCCTCGTCGGTCAGCACGAATTTGCGCGAGAAGTAGTCGTCGTTGTCGATGAAATAGATCTGTACGCGGGCTGCGGGGATGGACGCGACCTTGATGATGAGCTGGTGGTCGTTGTCGTCGATAATGAGGTTCATACCCGACAGGCGGATCACTTCGTGGAGCTGGTGCCGGCGTTCGTTGATGCAGCCGTAACGCGGCATGAACGTGCGTATTTCATTCCCACGCTCCTGCATCGCCTGCGTGAGAGCGCGGCAAAGTCCGGAGCTTTCCGTCTCTGGAAGATACGGGGTAATCTCCTGACAGACGTACAGAATCTTATTTGCCATGGTTCGAGTGTTTTGTCTTTGGACTTCCGTTTTCGCCGCCCGGCATCTCCAGACGGGGCCGGATCGGTCCGTGCTTGGCGGAAACGGTCGCTATCTGTTTTGCAAAGATAGTGAAAAAATCTTAAAGAATGAGCATTGCGTCGCCGTAAGTGCCGAATCGGTATCCTTCCTCCTTGGCCACCTTGTAGGCGTTCATGACCGTTTCGTAGCCGCCGAAAGCCGCAACCATCATCAGCTGCGTGGAGTAGGGCAGGTGGAAGTTGGTCACCATGGCGTCGGCCACCGTGAATTCGTAGGGCGCGAAGATGAACTTGTTGGTCCAGCCCTCCATCGGCTTGATCATGCCGTTGGTCGAGACCGCCGTTTCGACGGTCCGCATGACGGTGGTGCCGATGGCGACGATCTTGTGCCCGTCGCGTTTGGCCGAATTGACCGCTTCGGCAGCTTCGTCCGTCACGAAGAACTGCTCGGAATCCATCTTGTGTTTCGAGAGGTCCTCGACGTCCACCGTGCGGAAGTTGCCCAGACCGACGTGCAACGTGATGAAGGACTTGTCGATGCCCTTGATCTCCATGCGCTTCATCAGGTGCTTGGAGAAGTGCATGCCGGCCGTCGGGGCGGCTACGGCGCCTTCGTGCCGGGCGAAGATCGTCTGGTAGCGCTCGGCGTCCTCCGGCTCGACCTTGTCGCGCACCCACTTGGGCAGCGGGGTCTCGCCCAGACTGAAAAGCGCCTGCTTGAACTCCTCGTAGGAGCCGTCGAACAGGAAACGCAGTGTGCGGCCGCGCGAAGTGGTGTTGTCGATCACCTCGGCAACCAGCAGGTCGTCGTCGCCGAAGTAGAGCTTGTTGCCGATGCGGATCTTGCGCGCAGGATCGACCAGCACGTCCCACAGGCGCAGTTCGCGGTTCAGCTCGCGCAGCAGGAAGATCTCGATCTCGGCGCCGGTCTTCTCCTTGTTGCCGTACAGACGGGCCGGGAAGACCTTGGTGTCGTTGAAGACGAAGAGGTCCTTTTCGTCGAAATACTCGATGATATCCTTGAAGATGCGGTGTTCGACGGTGCCTTTGGCGCGGTTGATGACCATCAGGCGCGAGTCGTCCCGGTTTTCCGTCGGATGTTTCGCCAGCATTTCGGGGGCGAATTCGTACCCGTATTGTGATAATTTCATGGTGAAAAAAATACTCTTTTTACGTCTTAAAAAACAAAACAGATTATTTTCTATACGCAAAAAAGTCTATTTTGTTTCAAGTTCCTCCAACTTTTTGAGAAATTCTTCGAATTCAAAGGCTTTTTCGAGCGTAAAGCCGCCGCTGCGGGTGCGGCGCAGCGACGTCAGGTGGGCGCCGCTTTCGAGCGCCTGTCCGATTTCGTGGGCCAGCGAGCGGATGTAGGTGCCTTTGCTGCACCGCACGCGGATGCGGATGCGAGGAAGGTCGTACTCCAGCAGTTCAAGTTCGTAGATGTTGACCGTCGCCTTGCGCATCGTGACCTCCTCGCCGGCGCGGGCCAGCTCGTAGGCGCGCGTGCCGTCGATCTTCTTGGCCGAGTAGACGGGAGGCTCCTGAAGCCGCTCGCCCGTGAGCGAAGAGAGGGCTGCGAGGACCTTTTCGCGCGTGATATGTTCGGTGGGGAAGGTGCGGTCGACGGGGTGTTCGAGGTCGTAGCTGGGGGTCGTGGCGCCCAGCATCACGTCGGCGACGTACTCCTTCTCCTCGGCCTGCAGCGCATCGACCATCTTGGTGGCGCGGCCGATGCAGACCAGCAGGATGCCGGTGGCGAGCGGATCGAGCGTGCCGGCGTGGCCGACCTTGATTTTCCGGTAGCCGAGGCGGCGCAGCGTGAATTTGATTTTGCGGACCACATCGGTCGAGGTCCAGCGCAGGGGCTTGTCCAGTACGGCGATATAACCCTCTTCGAAGTTGAGACCCCGCAGGTCGATCGGTTCTTTCATTAACAGATATAGCTTAGGATGGATACGAGGCCCGCGGCGGCGCAGTAGAGCGCGAACCAGATGAGTTTGCCTCGCTTGACGATCTCGATCATGAATTTGCAGGCCAGACAGCCCGTGACGAACGAGGCGAGGAAGCCTGCGGCGAGAGGACCGGCGGCCACGCCGGCCGTGAGGTCGCCGCTGACGGCTTCGAGCAGCGTCTCGCCCAGAATCGGAGCCAGCACCATCAGGAACGAGAATTGCGCCACGGCGGCTTTTTTGTTGCCCAGCAAGAGGCCCGTGGCGATGGTCGTGCCCGAACGCGAAAGGCCCGGCATGGCGGCGCAGGCCTGTGCAAGGCCGATGATGAAGGCGTCGCGGTAGGAGATGGTCTCCTTCTGGCGGGGTTTGGCGTAATAGGCGAAAGCCAGCAGTGCGGCCGTCAGCAGCAGCATGGCGCCCACGATCACGAGGATGTAGGGGGCGTCGAGCAGGGCGTTGATCCGCTCCTTGAACAGGAAGCCGACGAAGCCGATGGGAATCATCGAGAGCACGAGTTTGAGCACGTAGGCCTGCTCGGCGTTGAAACGGCGCGAGAAGAGACCCTTCAGAAGACGCCACACTTCGCTCCAGAGTACGACGATGGTGCTCAGGACGGTGGCGGCATGGAGCGCCACGTCGAAGGTGAGATTCTCTTCGAGCTCGACGCCCAGCAGCTCTTTGGCGATCTGGAGGTGGCCGCTGCTCGAAACGGGCAGAAATTCGGTGATGCCCTGCACGATGCCGAGCAGGATGGCTTGTAGAGTGTCCATTTACGGATAAGCGGGGTTATGAGTCGTCGCGGCGAATGCCGGACCTTGGGTTGCGTGAATTATTTGTATCTTTTCAGGATGGCGTAGATTTCGATCACGAATCCGCCGATCACCAGAATCGGGGCCAGCGTGATGCGGCGCCATGAGAACATCGCGTAGTTGAACTGGTCGGGCGAATCGCTGCCGCCGCCGGCCATCAGCACGAAGCCCAGCAGGATCACGGCGAAGCCGATCGCCAGCAGGACGTAGTTGCGGCGGGTAAGCGGCATTTTGGGGTTTTCCTGCTCCGCAGGGGTGTTCTTATTCGCTTTTTTCATTTAATAAAGGTATATCTTGTTCGACTTCATGTTGACGAATTTGTTGAGGGCCGCGACGGTGAAGAGTCCCGATATGACGACGCCGCCCGCAATCATCGCGCCGAGGATGACGGCGATTTTGCCGCTCTCGGCGATGGTCGTCAGTTCGGGGACCGCTTCGTTGAGTCCGAAGACCGAAAGCCCGAACAGCAGCGAGGCCCCCAGTCCGGCCAGTATGCCCTGCGTGATGCTGCTGCCGAGGAAGGGCTTCATGATGAACCACTTGGTAGCTCCGACGAGCTTCATCGTATTGATCAGGTAGCGTTTCGAGAAGATCGCCAGCCGGATGGTGTTGCTCAGCAGGATCAGCGAGATGATCAGCAGCGCGCCGCCGAAAAGCAGCAGGACGAGCCGGATTTTGCCCACCGTGGCGTGCAGCCGCTCGGCCATCAGCGCGGGATAGCTGACCCGCTCGACGCCCGCGATTCCGGAGACGGAGGCGATGAAGCCGTCGAGAAGCTCCTTGTCGGCCGATTCGGCCGTGAGGGTCAGCTCGAACGAGTCGAGCAGCGGATTTTCGCCCAGAATCTCCTCGAATTCGCTTTCGAACATTTTGCGGAATTCGGCGTCGTCGGCCTTATCCTCCTTCGAGACATAGGCGACGGTCGAGACCAGCTCCTCGGCGGTGAGCCGTTTGTTGATCGTTTCGCGCTGTTGGTCCGAGATGCCGTTTTGCAGTTCGACGGTGACGGCGATGCTCTCCTGCAGGGTCTGGGCGACCTTCATCGCGGCGACCATCAGGTAGCCTACCGACCCCAGCAGGAACAGTACGAGCATGATGCTGACGGTCGATACGATGTAGGAGTTGCGGACTTTTCGTTTAAGTCTCTTGTCGTCTTTCATAGTCTTATGCCTTTTTCTTGCGGAAACAGTATATCAGTGCCGCGGCGGCGCCGAGCAGGATCAGGAGCGACGAGACGAGCGTCACGGCCTCGGCCGCGGCCCAGCCCGGAGCGCGGAACCGCCACTCGACGGTGTGCCGGCCGGCGGGCAGTTTCATGGCGCGCAGGATGTAGTCGGCCCGGAAGCCGGGCATCGCCTCGCCGTCGACGTAGGCCGTCCAGCCGTGGTCGTAGAATATCTCCGAGAATACGGCGACCGACTCTTCGGGGGCCGTGTATTCGTATTTCTGGTAGTTGGGACGGTACTCCGTGAGCGCGATGCCGCGCACGAGCGTCGTATCCGCCTGTCCGCCCGCCTGCCACTCCTCGGCGAACGCCTTGTCGGCGGGGGCGGCGACGGCCGTCGTTTTCAGATCGACGCTGCCCAAGAGGTCGATCTCCTGCTGCGGGGTGTCGGCTGCGACGATCCCCTCGACGAACCACGCCGGACCGTTGGCCGTCGCGCGGCGCACGGCCTGCGGCTGGCCGTCGTCGCCGGGGACGATCAGGTAGCGGGTGTTGAGCATGTCGAGCACCGCGTCGTTGCGGTAGCTCAGGTAGCGGTCGATCAGGTCCTGATAGCGGGCCAGCTTGGCCCCGTGGTAGCCGCCGACCGAACGGTGAAAATAGGAGGTCGTGGCGTCCTGAAACGGGCTGACCGTGAGGTTGAGGACGCGGAACCCCGGATCCTTGTCGGCCAAGATCGCCTTGTCGGCGGTCGTGGCCGTGATCTGCCGGCGGCGCGCCGAAATGAAGTCGTCGTGCGAGAGGAACCGCAGGTCCACGGGAACGAGGTCGAGCAGCATCACTGCGCCGAGCAGCGCCGTGAGTGCGTATTTGTTGATTCTGCGCAGGGCGAACAGCGCCACGCCGCCCGCGGCGAGCAGGATCATCAGCAGCGAACGCCATGCGTCGGCCTGCATCATCGAAGCGCGTTCGGCGGCCATGGCGTCGGCCGTGGCGATGCCCATTTCGGCGTCCATGCCCCGGTCGAGGTACTCCTGTATGTTGTTGGCTTTGAGTATCTGGTGGAACTGCTCGGTCATCATCGCCGCGCTCTCTTCGCGTCCGAAGTCGAAGAGCGAGCCGCCCGCGACGGCCAGCAGCAGGCAGAGGCCCCCCGTGACGCCCGCGGCCCAGCCGAGGGCCTTGAAGAGCCGCCGGCGCGGAATTTCGTCGCGCCAGAGCCGCATCAGCGCCAGTGCGCCGAGCAGGGGAACCGTCCACTGCACGACGACGAGGGCCATCGAGACGGTGCGGAATTTATTGTAGCCGGGGAGCCAGTCGAAGGCCAGTTCGGTGAACCACATCAGGTTGCGGCCCCATGCCAGCAGGAGCGTCAGCGCCGAGACCGCTACGATCCACCACTTGTTGCGGCCCCGGACCAGCGCGACGCCCAGTGCGGCGAGGAAGATCGCCGCGGCGCCGAGGTAGGTCGGACCGCCGGTATAGGGCTGCGTTCCCCAGTAGGCGGGCAGCTGCTGCGCGGCGCCCCGCAGTCCGTAGTCGTTGAGCACGGCGGCCACTTCGCCGTCGGGGGCGAAGGCCGTGCCCGATTCGCGGCCCATGAAGTCGGGAACCAGCAGGTTGAGACTCTCCGTGCGGCCGTAGCTCCACGCCGTGGCGTAGTCGAGGGCCAGTCCGTTTTTGGACGTTTCGGCGGTCGAAGCCAGCTCGGAGCCGCCGCGCATGGTCTCCTTGGAGTGTTTGGCCGTGTACCAGAGGGGCGAGAAGTTCGAGCCGACGGCCAGCAGGCCCGCGGCGGCGAGCACGGCGGTGCGGAGCGCGAAATTCCGGAAATGCTTCTCCCGGAAGGCCGTGACGCCTTCGCTGATCCAGAAGGCGGCCATCGCCAGCAGGAAATAGTAGGTGATCTGCGGGTGGTTGGCGCCGATTTCGAGCGACGCCGTGAGCGCCGTGAGCGCGCCTCCGGCCCACATGTTGCCCCGCAGGGTCATCCACGCGCCGCCCATCATCAGCGGGGCGTAGACCAGCGCCCACATCTTGGTGATGTGGCCTGCGCCGATGATGAGCAGGAAATAGGTCGAAAGTCCGTAGGCCAGCGACGCGACGACGCCCACCCACGGATTGACGCCGAAGATCAGCAGCATGAGCCACATGGCCGTCATGGCGAAAAAGAGGAAGGCGGCGGGGGTGTCGATGATCTTGACGACCCGGCCGAGGGTGTTCTTGACGAGCTGCGCCGGGTAGGCCACGTTGATCAGGTAGGCGGGCATGCCGCCGAACATGCGGCCCGTCCACTGGGGATCTTCGCCCGTGGATTCGCGCATGTCGTTGATATCCTTGGCCATGCCGTCGTACTGCATGACGTCGTGCTGGGGCAGCACCTCGCCGCGGAACTGCGGGGCGAAGTAGACTGCGCTCACCACGAAGAAGAGCGCGAGGGCCGCCGCGGCCGGCAGCAGCCGGCGTATGATCGTTTTCGAAGATTCCATATTTCAAGTCGTTATCCGGTGGCCGGAGACCGTGCAGGCTCAGGGCAGATGCCGGGCGCGGTCCGCATTCCGCCGGGGCGCACGCTGTCTGAGTGAACGTGTTAAGCTTCGCAAAGGTACGAAAAAACATTTACTTGACGAGCGGCGATTGCGAAAAATCACTATCTTTGCCAAAGATATGCGGCGACCCGGTGTGCGGAGGATTTCCCGAATCGGACTTCGCTCCGGGCCGTGTTGCGTCCGTTGCCGCGAACAGAATAGGCTTTATGATTACACTCGATACGATCCGCAAACCCGTGACTGCGGAACTGGAGGCGTTCGACGAATTCGTCGACCGTCAGTTTACGGCCGAGGGGGAACTGCTCTCCGACATGCTGCGCTACGCCCTGTCGTCGCGCGGCAAAGGCATCCGGCCGCTGCTGGTGCTGTTGTCGGCCGCGATGAATTCGCCGGTGGCGGAGGCAGCCAAGGGACGCCGGGTCCATCTGGCCGCCATGCTCGTGGAGATGATTCACGTGGCGTCGCTGATTCACGACGACGTGATCGACGAAGCCGACATGCGCCGCGGCAAGCCGTCGGCCAATGCGCGCTGGCAGTCGCACAAGGCGGTGATTCTGGGCGACTACATTCTGGCCCGCAACCTGAGCATCGGTCTTGGGAGCGGCCAGTTCGATTTGGTGACGCACGTCTGCGGGTCGATGGCGGCGCTCTGCGAGGGCGAGGTGCTGCAAAGCGAGTGCGCCGAGAAGCACACCATGACGCGGCAGGCGTACCTCGACATCATCTATAAGAAGACGGCGTGCCTGATCGGCGTCAGCGCTTCGGCCGGGGCGATGGCCGTGGGCGCTTCGCAGCAGAAGGTGGCCCTGATGCGCCGCTTCGGCGAGGCCGTGGGCATGGCATTCCAGATACAGGACGACATTCTCGACTACACGCGCACGGCGCAGACGGGGAAGCCCGCGAACAACGACCTGCGCGAGGGCAAGATCACCCTGCCGCTGCTGGCCGTGCTGGACAAGGTGCCGGCCGAACGCCGCACGGAGCTGCTGGGGCGGCTGGCGTGCTGCCACGACGACGAGGAGTCGGTGGAATACCTGCAGCGTACGGTCGAGAACGAAGGCGGACTGACCTTCGCCGCCGAGGTGATGCGCAGCTATATCGCGCGGGCCGTGGAGATGCTCTCGGAATACGAGGCGTCGGATTACCGTACGGCGCTGGCGAACCTCTGCGCCTACATCGCCGAACGGGACCGGTAAACGGGAAAACTCATTAACCTAAATTTCATAAAACTCAATGGAGACGAAAAAACAAAATTACACTTTGCCGATCATTGTGATGATCTTCCTCTTCGGTATGATCTCATTCGTGACGAATCTGGCATCACCTATGGGTGACATTCTGAAGTACCAGTTCAATGTGCCCAACTGGATGGGAACGCTGGGCGTGTTCGCGAACTTCATCGCTTATGCGATCATGGGGTATCCTGCCGGCAACATGCTGCAGAAGTACGGCTACAAGAAAACCGCACTGGTCGCTATCGCCGTCGGCTTTACCGGCGTCGGCATCCAGACGCTCTCCGGCTCGGTCGAGAGCTTCGGCGTCTATCTGCTCGGCGCCTTCATCGCAGGTTTCTCCATGTGTTTGCTCAACACCGTCGTGAACCCGATGCTCAACAAGCTCGGCGGAGGCGGAAACAAAGGCAATCAGCTCATTCAGGCGGGCGGCTCGTTCAACTCGCTCTGCGGCACGGCGGTCATCATCCTGACCGGCCTGCTGATTCCGGAGGGTATCAAGAATGCGCAGATCAGCAACGTATTCCCGCTGATGTACGGCGCATTGGCCATTTTCGCATTCGCATTCATCGTGATCGCGCTGACGAATATTCCGGAGACCCAGAAGACGGAGGGCAAGAAAGTCGCCGAGACGTCGAAATACAGCCCGCTCTCGTTCCGTCACTTCATTCTCGGTTCCGTGGCGATTTTCGTCTATGTGGGTGTCGAAGTCGGCGTTCCCAACGTGCTGCAGAAGTGGCTGCAGAATCCTGAGCTGAATGTGCTGGGCAGCGGCGTGAACGTCGAGGCTATCGCAGGTTCGGTCGCCGCCACGTATTGGCTGCTGATGCTGGTCGGCCGGCTTCTGGGCGCGATGATCGGCAGCAAGGTGTCGGCGAAAAGCATGCTGATGGTCGTATCTTCGGCCGGCCTGCTGCTGACGCTGGGCGCCATGTTCGCGCCGAACGTGCCGGTCAACCTGCCGGTTTTCAACGGCGCGGAGGGCTTCGGACTGGTCAACGTGCCGGTGAGTGCCGCGCTGCTGGTGCTCGTCGGTCTCTGTACTTCGGTCATGTGGGGAGGCATCTTCAACTTGGCGGTCGAGGGATTGGGTAAATATACGGAAAAGGCTTCCGGTATTTTCATGGCGCTGGTCTGCGGCGGCGGTATCCTTCCCCTGCTGCAAAACGGCATCGTCGATTTGACGGGCGGCGTAGGCTACCTGACGAGCTATTGGGTGATCGTAGCCGGTCTGGCCTATATGCTCTACTATGCGCTTATCGGTTCGAAGAACGTCAACAAGGATATTCCGGTGGACTGATGCTCCGGTCGGAAAACGAAAAATCCCGGCGCCGCAAACTCGGCGCCGGGATTTTTTTGCTGTAGCCGGGGAGGGGCGGCGGCTGTTTGCCGGGGACGGGGGTTTGCAGAGGGAGGGAATGCCTAATCCGGCCGGCGGAATGGCGCGCAGGGATGGGCCGGAGCCGGAGCCGGGAGCGGAGAAGGGGCTGCACAGGAGCAGGAATGCGGATGCGGAGAGCCGCCGCAGACGGCGAGATGCAGGCGGCGGGGAGATGCAGGCGGCGGGGAGGTCGGGCAGGAAACTGAATGGCGGGCCGGAATAAGAAGCGGAGGACGGGGCGGGCTGAAAGGGACGGGCGGCGGTTTCGGATGGAAGAGACGGCGGATAAGAGAAAAGGCAGCCCGAACTGAAAGACGGCGGCTATGAATATGAATAAGAAACAAGTGATGCGCTGGTGGGCGTCGGACTGTGAGCCTGAGAGGGACGGACTGCGGGACGGAATGGAAAGAACAGCCGGTTGAAGAGAAGGGACGAAGCGAAGGGGCGGAATGAAAACGGAACGGGGTGCAGGGTGCAATAAAAAACAGGGAAGCCGGAGCTTCCCTGTTTTTCTTGCTGACCGTCCGGATTATTTCTTGTCCGCGCTGGTCATGCGCTTCTCCTTGATGCGGGCCTTCTTGCCGGTCAGATCGCGCAGGTAGTAGATACGTGCGCGGCGTACTACGCCGACCTTGTTGACCTCGATCTTGTCGATGTGGGGCGAGTAGAGGGGGAAGATACGCTCCACGCCCACGCCGCCCGAAATCTTGCGGATCGTGAACATCTTGGTCTTGCCCGAACCCTTGATCTGGATAACTACGCCGCGGAAACTCTGCACGCGCTCCTTGCTACCCTCGACGATTTTGTAGGATACGGTGATCGTGTCACCGGCCTTGAACGACGGAACATCGGCATCCGTCTTTGCCCACATCTGCTCGTTGACGAGCTTGATGATTGCGTCTTTGTTCATTGTTGCAACAATTATTGTGTTTCGCACCCAACATTCCCGCTGTGCCCGACTTACCATACGGATACCCTGATCCGTAATCCCGCGTCCGCGGCTTCGGACCGCCTGAGCCGTCCCCGCCGTCTTCCGCAACCGCGCGGCACCCAATGAAAGAGGTTGATATACGCCCTGAAAGGGAGTGCAAATATACGAAGTTTTTTCATTCGGCGCAAACGGGGTGTAAAAATATCGTTTCGGGGCGCGATTTATCGTTGTCTTTACGGAAAACGGGGGCGGTTCGGGCGGAACGGGGGCGGGCGGAACGGGAGACGGCTTTGGTAAAGCGGAGGGTGGCTTGGACACAACGGGGCCGGCTTGAGCAAAAGGAGAGCCGGTTTTGGTAAACAAGGGGCGGCATGCACAACGGGAGGGGCGCTACGGACGCAACGGGATGGCATGGACACAACGGGACGGCATGGACAACAAGGTGCGCCACGGACAAAACAAGGTGCGCCACGGACAAAATCGGAAACAAATTTTCGTTTTGTCGCCCGCCTTTCACTATCTTTGCGGGGAGACAGACGCCGGACCGGCAGGTCGAATGCCGGGAAAATTTTGTGCGGATACGCATTTGAGAACGGTTTGTGCTGTCTTTGCGATAAATTTGAGACTATGAAGGAAGAGAGACTGATACTTGTCACCAACGACGACGGATACGATTCGAAAGGACTTGCGGCGGCCGTGGAGGTCGCGCGCGGCTTCGGCCGCGTGGTCGTGGTGGCGCCCGAAACGACGCAGAGCGGCATGAGCCAAGCCATCACGATGTACAACCCGCTGTACCTGCGCTGCGTGCGGAAGGAAGAGGGGCTGGAGGTGTACGCCTTTTCCGGCACGCCGGTGGACTGCGTGAAGATGGCGTTCGATTACCTGCTGCGCGAAGAGCGCGTCGATCTGGTGATTTCGGGCATCAACCACGGCTCCAACTCCGCCGTGAACGTGCTTTATTCGGGGACGATGGGCGCGGCGATCGAAGGCAGCTTCTACGGCTGTCCCGCCGTCGGGCTGTCGCTCGACGATCACGGCGAGGATGCCGATTTCGAGGCGGCGGTGGCGTACGGCAGGCGGATCGTGGGCAGCGTGCTCGAAAACAGGATCGAGCTGCCGCTCTGCCTGAACGTGAACGTTCCGGTCGGCAGGCCCGACGAGCTGCGCGGCATCCGTCTTTGCCGCCAGAACCGCGGCTTCTGGCGCGAGGAGTTCTACCGCCACGAGGATCCCCGCGGCAGGGAGTATTTCTGGCTTACGGGAGCCTTCGTCAACGAGGAGCCGGAGGCGCAGGACACCGACGAATGGGCCTTGTCGCACGGTTACGTCTCGGTGGTGCCCGTGCAGGTGGACCTGACGGATTACCGTCAGCTCGGAGCGCTTGCCGAAGTGCTGAAATAATCGTATATTTGCAGTAAAGTAAATAGTCAGGCCTATGCTGATCAAAATCCTGCTCGTCATTTCGATCATCGTCCAGACCCTCGCCACGGCTTACGCCCTGCGGCTGGTACGCGCCACCAAGTACAACTCGGTGTGGATTCTCTTCATCGTGGGCTTCTCGCTGCTCTCCGTCGAGCGGTTCGTGCAGCTGCTGATGGCCGGCGGGCACTACGTGCCGCGCTGGTGGTTCGGCTATCTGGGGATCGTGGTCTCGGTATGTCTGTCGATCGGCGTCATGTACGCCCACAAGCTGTTCAAATACATCGACCGCCTGAACCGGCAGCGGCAGCTGCTCAACAAACGCATCCTTACGGCCGTGCTCCGCACCGAGGAGAAGGCCCGGTCGCGCTTCTCGAAGGAGCTGCACGACGGACTCGGCCCGCTGCTGTCGTCGGCCCGGATGTCGCTCTCGGCGCTTTCGCGCGAGGAGCGCTCTGCGGACCAGCGCGAGATCATCGACAATACGACCTATGTGATCGACGAGGCGATCCGTTCGCTGCGCGAGATATCGAACAACCTCTCGCCGCATGTACTCAACGATTTCGGACTGGCGCGCGGCGTGCAGAACTTCATCGACAAGAGCGCGGCGATGCACGACGCGAAGATACGCTTCACGACGAACCTCCGCACGGAGCGTTACGATACGGATATAGAGGTGATCCTCTACCGCGTGATCTGCGAGCTGATAAACAACTCGCTCAAGCACGCCGTCTGCACGTCGATCAACCTGTCGCTGTCGCAGAACGGCTCGGAGCTGGCTCTCGACTATACGGACGACGGGCGCGGGTTCAATCCGCAGGCGATGATGGACTGCGGCATGGGGCTTTCGAACATCTCGTCGCGCATCAATTCGCTGGGCGGGACGTTCGACATTTCGAGCGCCAAGGGCAAAGGCATGCGCGCCGCGATCCGGGTCAATACGCAGCAGGAGCCGGCGACCCCGAAGCGCAAACGCCGTAACCGGTAAAATCATGGAACGCAAAATAGTACTCGTAGACGATCATTCGCTCTTCCGCAACGGACTGCGGGGGCTGCTCGAACGCTGTGCCGGGTGCCGCGTCGTGGGCGAAGCCGCCAGCGGCGAGGAGTTTCTCGCGATGCTGCCCGGACTGGAGACCGACGTGGTCTTCATGGATTTCGCCATGCCGGGACTCGACGGGGCGCAGACCACCGAACGGGCGCTGGCCCGGCGGCCCGACCTGCGGATCATCACCCTCTCGATGTTCGGCGAGGAGAGCTATTATTCGCGCATGGTGCAGGCCGGGGCGCGGGGATTTCTGCTGAAGGATTCCGATATCGGCGACGTGATCGAGGCCATCGACGCGGTGATGTCGGGCGGGAGCTATTTCAGTCCCCAGCTGCTTTCGTCGCTTACGGGGCGGATGCGTACGCGCGACGACGTGCCCGATGAGCAGCTTTCGGTCCGCGAACGCGAGATTCTGGTGGCCGTGTGCCGCGGACTGTCGAATCAGGAGATCGCCGACGAACTGTTTATTTCGAAGCGCACGGTGGACAAGCACCGGGCCAACATTCTCGAAAAGACCGGCTGCAAGAACACCGCCAGTCTGGTCGTTTACGCCATCCGCAACGGAATCGTCGAAATCTGACCTCCTGAAATCCTGATGTCGGGAAAAATCGTCCGGCCGCATGCGTCTGTATTCGCGTGCGGCGTATTGGTATGCGCTGTTGGCTGCAGCGCGTTTACAGCAGCGGCGAGAAGACCCGCATGAGCGATTCGGCGACGCGGCGGCTCCGGGGGCGGCGGAACCATTCGGCCGGGGTGAGCGGATGGCTGCGCGACTGGTCCTCTTCGAAGACGGAGGCCATGCGCGCCGTGAACTCCCCGTCGTAGACGAAGGCGTTGACCTCGAAGTTGTGTTCGAAACTGCGGAAGTCCATGTTCGCGGAGCCGATGACCGAGAGCATGTCGTCGATGATGAGCAGTTTGGAGTGCAGGAATCCCGGCATGTAGAAGAGTATCTTTACGCCGGCCTTCATCATGTCGTCGAGGTAGGAGTGCGTCGCCAGATCCACGACCTTCGAATCGGAGCGTGCGGGGAGCATCAGCCGCACGTCGATGCCCGCCAGCGCGGCCTCCTGCAGCGCCGAGTTGAGGACGTCGGACGGAAGGTAGTAGGGGGTTTGGATCCATACCCGCCGCCGGGCGCGGGCGATGGCGTAGCTGTCGGCCTGCAGCAGCGTCCGCCATTTGCCGAAGGGACCGCTGGAGACGATCTGCATGATATTGTCGGTGAAACGCGCCGCGGGGGGATAGTATTCCGCCGCGGCGATCTGCTGTTTGGTGGTCGCCGACCAGTCGCTCAGGAACGACGCCTGAAGGCCCGCGGCGCCGCTGCCCTCGATCCGGAAATGGGTGTCGCGCCATGTGCCCCACCGGGTGCCGCGGACGTAGCGGTCGGCGATGTTCATGCCGCCGAGGAAGCCCACGCAGCCGTCGATGACGGCGATCTTGCGGTGGTTGCGGTAGTTGACCTTGCTGGTGAAGAGCGGGAATTTGACGTGCAGGAAGGCGTAGACCTCGATGCCTTCGCTGCGCATGCTGCGGAAAAAGGATTTTTTGGCCCCGCTGCTGCCCACGTCGTCGTAGAGGATGCGCACCTCGACCCCTTCGCGGGCCTTTGCGATCAGTGCGTCGCGCAGGCGGCGGCCCGTTTCGTCGTCGTTGAGGATGTAGTACTGGATGTGGATGTGGTGCTTTGCGCAGGCGATTTCGGTCAGCAGGGCCTCCATCTTCGACCGCCCGTCGGTGTAGGTGGTGATCCGGCTGCCGTAGAGCGGAATCGAGTGGCTCGTGTTGGTCAGCAGGGCGGCCAGCGGGCGGTACTCTTCGGGCAGGCCGGGACCGTCGGTGTGCTCGGCCTCTTCGAGTTGCATGGTGATGCGCTTGCGCGTCCGGCGCGAGATGATGCGCTGTTTGGAGAGGTTCTGGCCGAAGAAAAAATAGAAGATCAGCCCCACGACGGGGGCCAGCACCAGCACGATGATCCACGGCAGCGTCTTCAGCGGATTGCGGTTGTCGGTGATGACGACCAGAATGATGCCGAGGATGGTGACCGAATAGATAATCAGAAAAATGTATGTCAGAATTTGCTGCATACGGGTTTCTTCATCGGTGCGGAGGACCGCCGGGCGGGGTTACTGCCGGGGCTGCTCCGGAAATTTCAGCAGGTAGAGCAGGTGCTCCACGCCGCGCACGTAGTTGCGCTTGTGGTTTTTGGGCGAGTAGACGTAGCAGTCGATGGTGAAGACGCGGCCGGTGGCCGTATCGACGGTCGTGTAGCTGACGAACGGGCCGCCCATGAAGTCGCCGTGGACATCCCAGAAACCGCGCAGCTCGCACCACAGGCGCCCTTCCAAGCGGAACATCCGGTAGTCGGGTTCGAACGCTTCGGAGGTGGTCATGTACGAACCGTCGGCGGGGCCGGGAATGCGGGCGGCGAATTTGTTGCGGGCCGCGAGCAGGGCGCCCGGCGAGAGCGACTCCTTGCCCTGATAGGGGTAGGAGTAGATGAAGAAACCCTGACTGGCCGTGGGGTATTCGTAGCGCGCCCAGAGGAAATCCTTCTCGTCGGCGGCCAGCACGTAGCCTTTCGGGACGGTCATGTCGACCCCGAACGTGCTCTTTATCGCCTTGGCGACGCGCTGTTCGGAGAAGGCTTCGGCGAATTTGACCGCCCGGTCGCGCTCGGCCTTTTCGAGCACCTGCACCAGACTTTCGCGGTGCTCGGAGAGGTAGTCGGTGAGCGCCTTGTCGTCGGGACCCTGCAGGGTCAGCACGATCTGCGGTTCGGCCGTCACGTCGTACTGGACGGCGATGTTGGTCGCGGCGAGCGAGGGGTCTTCGACGATCTTGAGGATGTTGCGGTGGTCGGCGACCATGCCTGAAAATCCCCGTTCGGTGACGCGGAGCACGTCGAACAGCGGCTCGGTCTGGTTGAGGTAGGGAACCGGAGCCGTGAGTATCGAGCGCAGCGTGTCGCCCAACTCGCCCGTCCACTCCTGCTGGGGGCAGACGACGATCAGCTCGTAGGGGGAGCCTTGAGCGGTTTTGAGCCGCGATTTGGTCAGCGAATGGAATGCGTCGCAGGCCGTCATCGCTGCGAAAAGGGCCGCGGCCGCGGCAATGCGGAAAAACGTTTTCATAGCCGGTCGTAAGTTGATTCTACACACAAATATAGCTAATTTTTCGGAAAAGCGCGGATTTTCACTATTTTTGCAGGATGATAAATTCCCCGCCCGGACCGGCACGGACGAAACGGTTCGCCGCTGTCGCGGTCTGCGCGGGCTTGGTCCGGAATAGGAAACCATGCGTTTAAAACCACCGAAAATAATCCGCCGGCTGATGCCGGACCTGATCTGGGAGATCGACGACCCGGAGGGCGTGTTCCTCACGTTCGACGACGGACCGACTCCCGGCATTACCGAGTGGATTCTCGCCACACTGGACAAGTACGATGCCAAAGCGACGTTTTTCGTGTTGGGAAAAAACGTCGAGATGTATCCCGACCTGTTCAGGCGCATCGTCGATGCGGGACACAAGGTGGGCAACCACACCTATTCGCACCAGAAGGGGTGGGGCATGAGTCTCGAACGCTATACGGAGGATGTGGATTTTGCCAACGACCTGATTCATAGCGAACTGTTCCGGCCCCCCTATGCGCGGATCACGCCGGCGCAGGCGCGGTTTCTGGGGCAGCGTTACAAGCTGGTGATGTGGGATATCATTTCGCGCGACTACAACCGCAACCTCTCGCCCCGGACCTGCCTGAGGAACGTGACGAAGTATCTGGCGCCGGGGGCTATCGTGGTGTTTCATGACAGCGAGAAAGCCTTCCGCAACATGCGCTACGCCCTGCCCCGCACGCTGGAGAAAATCAGGCAGATGGGGCTGAAATGCAAAGCCATCGAATTCTGACATGAAGATCGTCGTCGCCATAACCGCCGCCAGCGGCGGTATTTACGCCCGGCTGACACTCGAACGGCTGCTGCGCTCGTCCGAAGTGTCGCAGATCGCGCTCGTATGCAGCGCCCGTGCCCGCGAAGTGCTGGCGCACGAGGGTGTCGTGCTGCCGGAGGACGGGCGTATCCGGCTCTTCGGCAACGATGATCTGTTCGCGCCGCCGGCGAGCGGCTCGGCCCGCTACGACGCGATGGTCGTCGTGCCCTCGACGGTCGGCACCGTGGGGCGCGTGGCGGCCGGTGCGGCGCAGAGCCTGATCGAGCGGGCCGCCGACGTGATGCTCAAGGAGCGGCGGAGGCTGGTGTTCGTGGTGCGCGAGACGCCCCTGTCGCTGATCCACCTGCGCAACATGACGGCGCTGACCGAAGCCGGGGCCGTGATCCTGCCCGCATGCCCTTCGTTTTACGCCGGGGCGCAGGACGTCGAGACCCTCTGCGGTACGGTCGCCGACCGCGCCGTGGCGCTGCTCGGCGTCGATGCGGAGCACTATGAATGGGGCGAATAGGAATTTACGGATTTTTTTCGTAACTTTGCGACCTCGAAAAACATCTAAACAGAATACCTTTATGGCAACTACAGCTGACATCAAGATCGGTATGTGCATCGAACTGGATGGCAAGACCTTCCAGATCGTGGATTTCCAGCACGTGAAGCCGGGGAAAGGCCCTGCTTTCGTGCGCACCAAACTCAAGAACCTCGAATCGGGCCGCGTACTCGACAACACCTTCTCCGCAGGATCGAAGATCGAACCCGTACGCGTCGAGCGCCGTCCCTATCAGTTCACCTACGAGGATGATCTGGGCGCCCACTTCATGCACACGGAGACCTTCGAGGAGATCAATATCGACAAGAACCTGATCACCAACTACGACCTGATGGCCGACGGCCAGATCGTCGAGGTGATGTTCCACACCGAGAAGGAGACCGTGCTTTCGGCCGAGCTTCCCCCGATCGTGGACATGGAGGTGACCTACACCGAGCCGGGCATCAAGGGCGATACCGCATCGACCAACTCGCTCAAACCCGCCACGGTCAATACCGGCGCAACGGTCCGCGTGCCGCTGTTCATCAACACGGGCGACAAGATCCGCGTAGACACCCGCACGCGCGAATATTACGAGCGTATCAAGTAAATCGCCGGGCGACTGCCGGTTCCGGGCCGAACGTCCGGATCGAAAATAAACGGGGGCTGCTTTCAAAAGCAGCCCCCGTTTATCGGTTTGTGCGGCGGTCAGTCGCCGACCTTATACATGACGTAGAAGAGTTCCGTCGAACTGCGCCACATGTTGTCGTAGAACGAGTCGCGTCCCGGTTCTCCGGCGGCGCTGGGCAGCAGGAAGCGGAAAAGCCGGTTGTTGCCTTCCGTGCCGAAGATCATGGTCGAGGAGACGTTGTTCTGCGTGATCTTCATCTGGTTGGTGGTCAGGTCGAGGGTCCACTGCGATTCGCCCGGCGGAAGCAGGTGACGCAGACGCGGGTTCATGTCCAGCGGGGCTTCGACGCTGTAAGGCGCGTAGACACCCCAGAAATTGCCGTACGCCCCGTCGTCGCCGGCCGAATGGACGAGCGTTCCGGTGAGTTCGTTGTCGGAGATCTCGCCGAGCGTGATCGTCACCCGGTCGTCGTATTCGGGAAGTCCGTAGGTGCCGAATTCGCCGCTGCTGAGCTGCGTCGTCCAAGCTCCGTCGCCGACGCCGCTGACCCGCTGGTTGCACGCCAACTTGACATCGACGATGCGCCATGTGCCGAGGAAGAACGGATCGTAGGTTTCGAGGTAGATCCACCAGTCGAGCCTGTGTCCCGACCGGGAGGTCACGGTGATGCGCGCCCGGCGTTCGGGGTTGCTGAAATTGAGCACGTCGCCGTTCCCGACGCTGGCGCTGGCGCCCTCCGAGACGACGATTCCCTTGACGGGAACCCGGTCGTAGGCGAAGCCGGGAGTTTCGAGGATATAGACCGTTGCGGTGGCCCGGCTGCCGTCGCGGTCGATGATGGCGGTTCCCATCTGTCCTTCGACGCGCAGTTCGAGCAGCGAACGTTCGTTGCCGGAAAGGTCCTCGTCGATGGTCTTCGTACACGATGACAGGGCCGTGACAAGCAGAAGGGCGGTCGGTATGAGGTATTTTTTCATCTTCGTAGTGTCTATTTAACGTTCGGATTCAAATCGAGTTCGCGCTGCGGGATCGGGTAGAAGGCCGCCTGCTCTTCGGAGAGTTTCGTGGCTTCGGGAACCGTAGCGGTGACCGACGCCGTGCGGCGCAGGTCGTAGAGGCGGTTGCCTTCGAACGCCAGTTCGAGGGCGCGCTCCTGAATGACGGCTTTGCGGAATTCGGCGAGACTCATGCCCTCCGGCAGCTCCGGGATTCCGGCGCGCCGGCGGATTTCGTTGACCAGCGCCAGTCCTTCGTCGGGACCGGCCGCTTCGGCGAAGACGAGCGCGATGTCCGAATAGCGGATCAGGAAGGGACGGGCGCTGGTGCGTTCGCCGATGAAGTCGGGATCGACGTATTTGGCCGAGAAGTAGCCGCGAACGGGAGAGGGGGTGACGAGTTTGCCGGTCTGGTCGTAGATGTCCTTGTGGATCAGCTCCGTGCGCCGCTTGTCGGTGGCGAGGAAGGTCTTCTCCACGAAGTTGTCCTCGATCAGGAAGACGCCCCAGCCGTTGCCGTTGCCCTTCTGGAGGCTGCCGTCGCTGTAGCGGATGTAGATCGGCGCGGAGCCGTTGTTGGGCAGGAACTGAAGCGGGATTTTCGAATACATGCCTTCGTGCGTGCCGCTGCGGTCGATGCCCATGATGAAGATGTGTTCCGGTCCGTCGGGTTTCGTAACGTCGTAGATGCTGCGCAGGTCGCTGTCGAAGTTGTACGTCTCCTTATAGTCGAAAACCACCTTGCGCGACCAGTAGGCGGCCTGCGTGTACATTTCGTCGGCGTTGCGCGGCGCCGAGGCGTAGCCGGGAGCCTTGCAGGCGATGCTCGACGCGAGCGTCAGGTAGACTTTCGAGAGCAGGGCCTGCGCGCCGACCTTGTCGATGCGGCCGAAGACCTTGTTTACCGTGAGCATCTTTTCGGCCGCGAGCAGGTCCTCCAGAATCCGGTCGTAGATCTTGTCGATCGACTCGGCCATCTGGGGCGTCGTCTCTTCGAGCGACGAGATCGGCTCGGTGTAGAGCGGAACCCGGCCGTAGGCCCGGACGAGGTTGAAATAGTTCCATGCCCTCAGAAACAGGGCCTCGCCGACGACGCGGTTTTTCACCGTCTCGTTCAGATTGCCTCCCGAAACGCGTTCGATGACCGTGTTGGCGCGGTTGATGCCGATGTAGCAGTATTTGAAGTAGTACATCGTCAGCTCGGTTTCCGAATTGACAGTCCATTGCTGCAGCATGTGGATGTCGCCCGGCTCGTCCGATTTGGGATACATCGTTTCGGTCGGGATGTCGCCCAGATACCAGATTCCGCGGAGGTATTCGAGGTAGTTCAACGCATTGTAGGCGTACATCAGGCCCGATTCGGCATCCTCCTCCGTCTTGTAGAAGTTGTCGCTCGAATAGAAGCCGTAGGGGGTCTCGTCCAGCGAGCAGGCCGAAAGCATGCCGACCGCAGCGAGCGTGAATATGATCTTTTTCATGGCTTGTCAGAATTAGAAGTTAAGGTCGATACCGACGGTGTATTTGCGGAGTTTGGGATATCCGCCCCAGTAGATGCCGTCGAGTCCCACTTCGGGGTCGTATCCGTCGAATTTGGTGAAGGTGTGTACGTTGTCTATGTTGGCGTAGATGCGCATGCCCTTGAGGAACCTGCGGTTGAAGTGGAGGTTGTAACCGAGGGTGATGTTCTGGATGCGCAGGAACGAGCCGTCCTGAAGGAAGTAATCCGACAGCCAGTATTGCCGGGCATTGTTCAGCCGCGGGAAATCGTTGGTCGGATTGTCCGGAGTCCACCGCTTGGCCTTGACGCGCGGGCTGAACGTATAGTTGTTGTACAGCACGTCGTTGCCGTAGACGCCGTAGAGGAATACGGAGAGGTCGAGGTTCTTCCAGCGCAGCGAGAGGTTCAGGCTGGCCGTGAAGTCGGGATTGGGGTCGCCGATGATGCACCGGTCCTCCGGCGTGATGGCGTAGTCGCCCGTCAGGTCTACGTATTTCAGTTCGCCGGGGCGGTCTTTCAGTCCGTCGGGGTCGATGAATCCGGGGTCCTGCCCCTCCTGAATGATGCCGTCGACACGGTAGCCGTAGAATACGTTCATCGGATGGCCTACCGCATAGATGCTGGCGTTCTGGTTGAACATGGAGATCGGTTCGCCGGTCACTTCGTAGTACATGCCCGTCAGGTAATCCTGCGAGAGACCGCTCGAAATGGCGTCGCCCAAGCTTACGACCTTGTTGCGGTTCATCGAGTAGATGAAGGTGGCCGAGAAACTCCAGTCCCTCGTGTGGACGATGTCGCCTTCGAGGCTCACCTCGAAGCCCTTGTTCGTCACTTCGCCGTCGTTGACCCATATTTTGTCGTAGCTCGACGACAGGGGCAGGTATTTTTCACGCAGCAGGTCGGTGGTCTTTTTGTAGTAGACGTCGGCGGTCAGCCGCAGGCGACGGTCGAAGGCTGCGAAATCGACGCCGAAATCGAGCTGCGAGGTCGACTCCCACTTCAGGTCCGGATTGGCGATGCCGCCCCATACCATGTACCGGTTGTTGGCGCCGGTGCGGCCCACCTCGTAGCCGGGGCCGATCACGGTCGCCCACTCGCCGTTGTGCCAGAATTTCTCCATGCCGTATCGGTCGAGGGTCTGGTAGCTGCTGATGCCCTGATTGCCGGAGGCTCCGTAGCTCAGGCGCAGCTTCAGTTCGCTCAGCCAGCGCGATTGCTTGAGCCACGGCTCGTTGTGCATCTTCCAGCTGACGGCCCCCGAAGGGAAGTAGCCCCACTTGTTGTTTTTGCCGAATTTTGTCGAGCCGTCGGCGCGCATGGTGGCCGTCAGCAGGTATTTGTCCTTGAGCGAGTAGTTGATGCGCCCGTAGAAGGAGAGCAGCTTGCTCAGGTAGTACCCGTCGTTGTATATCTGGCGCAGGTTGGGGTTGCCGGCGTTCATGTTTTCGTTCTGGAGGACGTCGTTGACGAATCCGCGGGCGGTCGTGTAGAGTCCGCGGCCCGTGTCCCAGTTGTAGGAGTGGCCGGCCATGACGGTCAGGGCGTGGTTCTCGTTGAACGTGCGGCTGAACGTCAGGTAGGTCTCCGACATGAGGTTCTGGTTGAACGAATTGTTGATCTGGGCGATGCCGCCGTTGTCGTTGGCGTCCTGCGAAGTGTTGCTGGCGCGGTACACGTCGCCGACCGAGGTCTGGTAGCGGTAGTCCAGCTGCGAGTGGATCGTCAGCCCCTTGACCAGCTCCCAGTCTACGGCCAGCGAGGTGACGAAGTCGCGGCCGGTGGTTTTGTTCAGCACGTTATCCAGAATGACCAGCGGATGGCCGAAGTCCTGCGCCCCGGCCAGATAGTAGTTGCCCTCCTTGTCGTAGACGGGCCAAAGGGGGTTGCGGCCGTATTCGAGTCCGTTGCTGATGTTGCGGTTGGTGATCGAGAAGACGTTGTAGGAGGTCAGTTTCAGGTTCTTGTAGAGGTTGTAGGTGACGCCGAGGTTGGCGTTGATGCGCTCGTAGGAGTCTTTCTTGTACAATCCCTGATTGTTGTGGTAGTTGACGTTGAGGTTGATCGAGGCGCGGTCGTTGGCGCTGCTGATGGCTGCCGTCGTGCTGTTCAGGACGGGGGTTCTCAGACAGAGGTCGCGCCAGTCGGTATTGGCCCATTCGCCGTTCTGTATCTCAAGCAGCGAGGGATAATAGATGCCGCCGATGGTCTGGCCGATGTAGATGGGGTTGAGTCCGGCGTTTACCTGCTCCTCGTTGGTGACCTGAGCCATGAGCATCGGGTCGTACCAGATGTCGAGCGGGTCGGAGAGCTGGCTGATGACCGTCTGGTGCTTGACCGAAATGTTGGTCTGCCCCTTTGCGGCCGACTTGGTCGTGACGAGGATCACGCCGTTGGCGCCCCGCGATCCGTAGATTGCCGATGCCGAGGCGTCCTTGAGAATCTCGATCGACTCGATGTCCGAGACGTTGATCTGCGAGAGGTTGCCCGCATCGCCCATCGGGAAGCCGTTGACTACGACGAGCGGCGTGTTGGAGCCTTCGAGCGAGCTGTTGCCGCGGATGCGGACGATCGCTCCCGCACCCGGATCCTGCGAAGTGTTCAGCACCTGAAGACCTGCGGCACGGCCCTGAAGCAGTCCGTCGACCGAAGTGGAGGAGAGGTTGTCGAGCGCCCCCATTTTGACGGACGCCACCGAACCGGTGAGGTCGCTTTTCTTTACGGCGCCGTAGCCGACCACGACCACCTCGTCCACGAGTTTCGAATCGTCTTCGAGCGTGATCGGGTAGAAGGTCGCCGTGGTGACCTCCTTTTCCGCCGTTTTGTAGCCGAGCATCGTGATCTGCAGGGTCGCACCCTTTGCGGCGCCGAGTTCGAACGTTCCGTCGGCTTTGGCGGAAGTGCCGTTGGTCGTCCCTTTGACGATGACGCTGGCCCCCGCGACGGGCTGACCGGCCGGGTCCGTGATTTTACCCCGGATGTTCTGGGGCTGGGCCCAGACCGTTCCGGCGGCCAAGAGAAGAACGGCTCCCAGCAGGAACCGGCCCAAGTTGGTTCGTAAGTTTGGTTTCATAGGGTTGTTATTTTGTTGGTTGTCAGTAGCTCATGTATTCCGAGGGCAGCGGGTCGGGCTGCATCTCCCCGGCCAGATAGTCGTCCAGACAGATGAAGGTGCCGGCGGTCCAGCCCAGCATCGCGGGCATCTCGTATTCGTTGCTGACATCGGTCGTTCCCGTTTCCACGTTGTATTTTTCCCAGAGGTTGCCCGTCGTCTTGAACGACTCGGTGACTGCTTTCATCCATTTGACGGCGATGCGTTCGGCCTCTTTGCCGTATCCGTAGCGGGCCAGTCCCATCACCGCATAGAAGCAGACCGGAGGCCACGTGTTGGGATAGGACCACTGGTAGGGGTAGTCGTAGGGCTTGTCCTCGCAGGCGGCGATGCCGTAGGGGAATTCGAGCCGCACGAGCGCCTGCACGATGTCTCCGGCGTATTCACGGGGTACGGCGCCGGTGTAGAGGAGCGAGAAGACCGCTCCCGAAAGCACGTCGGAGCGCCGGCCGTTGACATAGTCGTAGTCGTAGAACTGTTTCGCTTCGGGGTCGTAGCAGTATTCGAGTATCCGTGCCCGGCGAAGCTCCGCTTTGGCGATCCATTCCCGGATCTCGTCCGTGCGGCCCAGCTCCTGCGCGAAGCGGGCGAAGTTCACCTCGTACATGAAGAGGTTGGCATTGAGGTCCAGCGGGCAGAAATCCGTACACCGGCGGTCGTAGCGCGGGTTGAAGTCCCAGCCCGATTCGGCTTCGGCGACGAAGTCAAGCCCCAGTTTGTGGAGCCGTTCGGGGGTGTAGCCCTTGTCGAAGAGGTCCGTTCCGAGGCGTTTGCCGCCGGTGACCAGAAATTCGTCGACCAGAGCGTCCGATGCGGAGCTTCCGTAGCGGTTCAGTCCGGTAGGCGTCAGGCGCTCCCGCATCCAGAATCCGTACTCCTCCTTCAGGGTCTCGTATGCGTCGGCGAGCCACTGCTTGTCGCCGGTCAGCCGGTAGATGCGGTCGACCATCATGGAGAGGTAGGGCGTCTGCGACCGCGCTTCGTAATAGGTTCGGCTGCCGTTGTAGACCTTGCCGAAGCGGCGGACCATGTAGAGCAGGTTGTCGGTGTTGCCTTTGGCCAGTTCGGGGTGGCCGTCCCGGACGAGTCCCTCGTTGGTGAAGAAGGTGTCCCAATAGTACATTTCGCGGAACATCGCCCCGGCTGTGGGAACCGTGTAGGGGTAAGGCAGGCCGATGAGCGTGGCGGTGTCGGCGGTGCAGTGCTGGACGGTCGTGTGCCAGTTGTCGCGGATGAACTCCCGCACGGCCGGCACGTCGGGGTTCTGCGGGCGGCAGCCGGCGAATGCGAGACCTGCGGCGGCGGACATGACGATAAGTATTTTTTTCATGGGTATCTGTTTTTCGGGGTTAATAGGTGTCGGCCAGTGACATTGATTTCAGGCGCCGCGCAAGCTCCTTGGCGTTCAGTTCCGACGCCACGCGGACGGTGCGCGTTTCGCCCGGCATGAGGTCGAAGAAGTTGTCGGAGAAGTGCGCCGTTTCGCCTTCGACCGACAGATAGACGCCCCGCGCGAAGTTGTCCGACCGGACGGTGACGTCGTACTCCCCGCCGGCCCGGTCGACCTTGCAGTGCAGGGTCGCTTTCGGGTAATTCATCGTTTTCTGCTGTACGAGGAAGTAGTTGTTGCGGTATGTCTTCCCCGCAGCGGTGAATGTCGCCTGAATGACGACCTCTTCCGGAGCGGCTCCGTTCAGCAGCGTCCGGGTGTCGATGGCGGCGACTTTCGTACTGGCGTTGGCCGGGACGTCGATCTGCTGTTCGAACTCCCCGGTCCGGCCGCCCGTCAGACGCACCGCCCGGACGCACAAGGTGCCTTTCTCCGGAGTGAGCAGGTCGGAAACGGCGTAGATGTCGAGCCGTCCGCCGTCGAGGATCGGGGAGATCAGTATGTCTGCGAATGCGTAGCGGGCGAAGTAGTGCTGCGCCTTCCAGACGCCGTACCAGTCGCGGCTCGACCACGAAGCTACCGGCCAGCAGTCGTTGTGCTGCCAGTAGAGCGATCCCCAGCAGTAGCCCTTGTCGCGGCGGTGCGCCTCGATCGCCGTTTTGATGGCGTCGCCCTGCAAGATCTGGGAGGCGTAGAGGAACGACTCGAAATCGCGCGGTTCGTGGTATTCGTTCAGCAGGTAGCTTTTGATCAGGTTGTTGGCGTGCTCGCCGCCCCGCTGGTGGGACATCATGACTTCCGACGTGATGTCTTGGTCGCCGGGCAGCGGCGCGTAGCGCTTCACCGTTTCGAAACACGGGAACGACTGGAACCCGTATTCGCTGAAGAAACGGCTGCGCTGGCGGTTGTATTCGGTGATGGGCTTTTTGGCGTGCCATACCTCCCAGTAGTGCCGGTCGCCCTCGTGGTCGTTGCTCATCGCGCCGTAGTCCGAGAAGGGCGAGGTGGGCTGGTAACCCATGTCGGGGGCGTATTCGGCCACCACTTGGGCCAGCATGCGGTAATACTGCTCCTCGTACTGTTTCCAGATGATCTCGGAGTATTTCGGGTCGACTTTGTCGACGTCGTATTTCCAGCCGCTGAGCCACGAATCCTGATTCTCGTTGTTGCCGCACCAGTAGACCACGCAGGCGTGGTTGCGCAGGCGTTTGACGTTGTCGACAGCCTCCAGACGCATGTTCTCCAGCAGCGCTCCTTCGGCCGGGTAGACCGCGCAGGCGTACATGAAATCCTGCCAGATCAGGATGCCCTCGCGGTCGCAAAGCTCATAGAAGAAGTCGTCTTCGTAGATGCCGCCGCCCCAGACCCGGAGCATGTTCATGTTGACGTCGACCGCGTCTCGGATCGTGCGTTCGTAGGTCTCGCGGGTGACGCGGGGCAGGAAGCAGTCGCAGGGGATGTAGTTGGCGCCCTTGCAGAAAACGGGTTCGCCGTTGAGCAGGAACCGCAGGCTGCGTCCGTAGGCGTCGGGCTTCTTTTCGACGGTGACGGAGCGGAGTCCGACCTGTGCGCTGTGGCCGGCCAGCACGCGGTTGTCCAGCTCCACGGTGGTGCGGAAAGTATAGAGGTGCGGTTCGCCCATGCCGCGGCACCACCATAGTTCCGGATGGTCGATCGTGAACGGGACGCTGACCCGGTTCATGCCCGCGTGGAGCTGCACGCTGCGCGAACCGAGCACCCGTTTGCCGTCGGAGACGGTGACGACGGCGTTTTCGACGGGCGCAGCCGCTTCGATCTCCACCTGCGTCTCGACACGGGCGGCTTCGGACGAGACCTCCGTCTGGCGGTGGAATACGTCTTCCAGACGCAGCTCGTTCCAGCCCTGAAGTTTTACCGGACGCCAGATGCCCGACGTAACCAGCCGCGGACCCCAGTCCCAGCCGTAATGATAGCCCGCCTTGCGGGTGAAGGGGCTGAGTTTTTTCCCGTCGAGTCCCCCGTTGTCCGCCTGATCGTTCCAAGCCTCGTAACGGTAGGGCAGGGATTCGTACTGCGGCAGGGCCTTGTTGATCGGGGAGTGGAAATAGACGCGCAGTACGTTGCCGTGCTCCTTGAGCAGGGGTTTGACTTCGGCGGCCCAGCGGCGGAACATGTTGTCCGCCGTCAGGATCCGGGTTTCGTTCAGGAAGACGTCGGCATAGGTGTCCAGACCGAGGAACTCCAGCCGGACGTGTTCGTAGCCGCGCGTCAGCGTTCCGGCGTCGAAGGAGACTTCGTAGATCCAGTCTTCCTTGTCGATCCACTGCAGGGAGCGTTCGTTGAGCCGGTAGTAGGGATCTTCGATCAGTCCGTTGTCCAGCAGGTCGGTGTGCACCACGCCCGGCACCGTCGCCGGATGCCATTCGTTTCGGTTCGCCTGTCTGAACTTCCAGCCGGAGTGAAGCGGCATCGTGTCGTTGGCGGCCGATCCGATCGTCGCCGATCCCGCTAAAAATAATGTCATAATTAACTTCAGAGTTTGTTTGTGCATGACTAGTTCTCTTTGGTGAGGGTGAGGGTCATCGTGTTCAGGTTCAGATTGATGGTGTAGGTTCCCGACGTATATCCGAAGCGCGACGGATAGAACTGCGGGTCGCCCTTGGCGTCGCTCGTGGCCTGATCGTCGATACGGATCACCGTGCCGAACGGCGCGTCGGGGGTCTGTCCGTACCAAGGCCACCAGCCGTCGGACGAAGCGAAGATCTTGAATCCCTTGTAATCGCCGTCGAAATTCATGGCGACACCCGTGGCTTCCCATTCGTTGTCGCCCTTCTTGGGCAGGTAGGTGCGGCTCTCCCAACCGCCCGGAGTGGCTTCTCCGGTCATCGAATAGGCGGTCGAGTAGTCGATGCTTTTCGCGGTGAGCGTCATCTTCATCGTGTTGAGGTTTACCTCGATGTCGTATACGCCCTTGCCGTAGCCGAGTTTGCCGGGGTATACCTGCGGCGCGTCGGTGTCGGTGACAAGCTGCAGAGAGATGTTGTCGGCCGTGGCGTCGTCGGTCATGGCGTAGTAGACGCCCCAGTTGTCGCGTTCGGTGAACATCTTGAAGCCTACGTCGCCGTTGTCGCCGAACGTCATGTCGATATTCCGGGCGCGGTAGATGCCCTCTTCGGCCTTGGCGAGCTGCGTGCCGTCCCACGTCCAGCCCCATGTGAAGCAGCCGCCGAGCAGGTAGAGCTGTTCGGGCAGCGGCGCTTCGGGCAGGTCGCCCGTGCGGGTGAGGGTGAGCAGCTTCGTGTCGAGGTTTACCTCGATGTCGTAAACGCCGTTCTCGTAGCCGAACGATCCCGGCTGGAACTGCGCTTCACCGCTTTTATATACGGCGATCTTTCCGAACGTCTCAGCCGAAAGGTCCTGTGCGGCGAAACGGGGGTCGTCCGTGTCGTTGACGTTGCGCGAGAAGTAGAATTTGAAGCCGTTGTTCAGGCTCATGGGCTGCACGCGCAGCTCGACGCCGGAGGCCTGATACAGGTGGGAGCCTTCGCGGCTTTCGGGCAGTTCGAGGCCCGCGTTCAGATCCCACTGCCACGGGGTGGCCGCACCCACCATGATCAGCGAGGGCGGGAAGTTCGGATAGGTCGTCTTCGGCGTTATTGCGCAGTTTTTGATCTCCGACAGCTGGGCGTCGAACTCCTCGTCCGCGTTTTTCGCATATACGGCGAACCGCACCGCCGCTTCGGTGCCGGCTTCCAGATCGAAAGTGTTGAGAAGCAGCTGATTCAGCTCGCCGTGGGTGAAGTCGTGCGTCAGGGCCGCGCCTTTGTCGATGACGACCGGACCGGAGAACATGTCGCGGTCGGTCAGGTTGACGTAGAGCGTGTAGGCGACCTCGGTCTGCTCGTCGTCGGTCGCGGCGGTCCATTCGGCGTGCAGGGCCGGTTGGTCGGAGTGCTCCGGGTCGATCAGCACGGCGTCGGCCGAAAGGGTCAGCGCGGGGGCTGTCAGGGTTGCGGGTTCCGGAACCGGTTTTTCGGCCGTGTCGTCGGAACTGCAGGCGGCGCCCAGCAGGAGGGCGGCGGCGAGGCCTGCGGTCAGAGAGTAGAGTTTTCTTCGCATATAGGTTGGTTTTTGATTGGATTGATCGGGTGTCGTTGCCGAAAACAAAATTATCGTTTTGTACGAGCCTGCAATAGAAAGGTTCGAAAAGCAAAAAAGTTTGATCGAATCGTATTAATTCTGCGCTTTTTTTGCGCATGAAAAAGTCCTGAAAAGTGTGTTTCACGGATTTTAAATATTATTAAAAACAATGGAACGGAATATATACGGGTTGAATCGCTGGTATTATGTGATCTTTTCATTGTATTATTCGATTGAATTGTGTCATGGCTCTTGGAAAATACTTTCCGGCGATGTAATTTTACCTAAAACCTTGCAGCTGAATATATAATATGCTGTAAATCATTGATATAACCTAAAAACTATAGGCCTATGAAAAAACTCTTCCCATTTTTATGCCTGCTGGTCCTGCTGCCGGGAGCCGCTATGTGTCGGGATAAGACCTATACGATTCAATCACCCGATTGTTCGTTGACCGTCACGATCGGATGCGGTGATCGAATCGTATATTCCGTCCGATCGGATACGAGTCAGATTCTGAAGCCTTCGCCCTTGGCTGTGAGGCTCGTTTCCGGCGAATGCTGGGGCCGGCGGAGCCGGGTGGCCGGAGTGCGGCGCTACCGGATCGACGAGGTGCACGACGCACCCATTTATAAAAAGCGGAAGGTGGAGGATCGCTGCAACGGGATCGTGATCGATTTCCGGGAGGGATTTTCGCTGGAGTTCCGGGCCTATGACGACGCGGTGGCTTACCGCTTCGTCGCGCGTCAGCCCGGCGAGGTGCTCGTCGCGGGCGAAGAGGCCCGGTTCCGGTTCGCTCCGGGAGCCGTCGCATTCGTGCCCTATGTGCGCGACACCCCTTGCAGGCACGACGGACTGGCTTTCGGCGAGCAGTTCATGCAGTCGTTCGAGAACACCTATATCCGTACGCCGCTTTGCGAAATGGACTCCGCCCGCTTGGCGTTCCTGCCGCTGCTCGTGCAGACGGCCGGGGGTGTGAACGTCTGCATCACGGACGCCGACCTCGAATCCTATCCGGGCATGTTCCTGCACCGAAGCGGCGCGGACGAACTCGAAGGCGTTTTCGCGCCCTCTCCGCGGAAGGTCGTGCCGGGCGGTTACGACCGCATGCAGGGCGTGGTCGAGGAGTACGAGCCGTTCATAGCCTCCCTCGCGTCGGGAGACCGGCTGCCGTGGCGGGCGCTCAGTATCGTGCGGCAGGATATCCGGCTCGCGGACAACGATCTGGTCTGGAAGCTCGCTTCGCCCTGCCGGCTCGACGATATTTCGTGGATCGAACCCGGCAAGGCCGCGTGGGAGTGGTGGAACGACTGGGGGCTTTCCGGCGTGGACTTCACGGCGGGGATCAACCAGCCCACCTATGAATATTACATCGATTTCGCATCCCGCAACGGTCTGCGCTACCTCGTTCTGGACGACGGCTGGAGCCGCGATCACCATTCGCCGCTGGAGATGGCCCCCGGACTCGATCTGCCGGCGCTGGTGAAGTACGGCGAAGAGCGGGGCGTGGGGCTGATCCTCTGGCTCGGCTACCTCCCGTTCGCCGAACAGATGGAGGAGCTTTGCGAGCACTATTCCGAAATGGGCATCAAGGGATTCAAGGTCGATTTCATGGACAGGGACGACCAGCAGATGGTCCGGTTCGTCTACGATGCCGCCCGTACGGCCGCACGGCACAAGCTGCTGCTCGACCTGCACGGCATATTCAAACCTGCGGGAATCCAGCGGACCTATCCCAACGTCATCAATTTCGAAGGCGTGCACGGGCTGGAGCAGGTCAAATGGTCGCCCGTCGAGGTCGATCAGGTTACCTACGACGTGACGGTGCCCTTCATTCGGATGATGGCAGGACCGATGGATTATACACAGGGCGCCATGCGCAATGCTTCGAAAGCGAATTTCCGGCCGGTGAATTCCGAGCCTATGAGTCAGGGAACCCGCTGCCGGCAGCTGGCCGAGTATGTCGTGTTCGATGCTCCGCTCGCGATGCTGTGCGACTCCCCGTCGGCCTACGGACGGGAACCCGAATGCCTGCGCTTCATCTCCGGCGTGCCTACCGTTTGGGATGAGACCGAGGTGCTCGCCGGCGAGGTCGGCGACCATATCGTGACGGCGCGCCGTCACGGCGACGTGTGGTATGTCGGGGGACTTGCCGGCTGGGACGGCCGTACGGTGCGGGTCGATCTCTCGCTGCTGCCCGAAGGGACGTATGCGGTGGAGCTGTTCCGCGACGGCGAGAACGCGGCGCGCATCGCCCAAGACTATGTCCGGGAGGAGTTCCTGCTGGCTCCCGGTAAATCGTTCGATGTGAAGATGTTCCCCGGAGGCGGTTTCGCCGCCCGGATAACCAGACGATAGCGTACGGTCATGCGACTTAGGGAAAAGATCGGTTACGGACTCGGCGACACGGCCTCTTCGATGCTGTGGAAGCTCTTCAGCGTCTACCTGATGTTCTTCTATACGGACATCTGCGGCATCGACGCATGGGTGGTCGGCGTCCTGTTTCTGGTGACGCGGATCTGGGATTCGCTGCTCGATCCCGTCGTCGGGCTTCTGTGCGACCGCACATCCAGCCGGTGGGGGACCTTCCGGCCGTGGCTGCTGTGGGGCGCCCTGCCCTTCGGGGCGTTGGGCGTCCTGACCTTCTACATGCCGGAGTGGGGAGCGGGCGGAAAGGTGGTCTATGCGACCGTGACCTATTCGCTGATGATGATCGTCTATTCGTCGGTCAATGTGCCCTACGCCGCACTGCTCGGCGTCATGTCGGCCGATCCGCACGAACGCACGGTGCTCGCCGCGTTCAGGATGACCTTCGCCGCCGCAGGCAGCATGGCGGTCGTGCTGGCGGTCGAGGCGCTGGTGAAGGCTTTCCGGCCGTGGGCCGGGCCGTCGGGAAGCTGGACCGCGGCGGTCGCCGTCGTGGCCGGAGTTGCCGTCGTGCTCTTCTTCGTGACGTTCTCAACGACACGCGAGCGGGTCCGGCCCGTGCGGACGGAACGCCATCCGGTGCTGGTCTCGCTGCGCGACCTGCTGCACAACAGGCCGTGGCTGATCCTTGCCGGCGCGGCCGTATGTCTTCAGGTGTTCAATGCGTTTCGGGAGAGCGGTACGATCTATTTCTTCAAGTATTGCGTGGCCGGCGAGACTGTCGGCACGGTGTCGTTCGCAGGGGTCGCCCTGACCGGGTCGGCCCTGTTCCTCGCCGTGGGACAGCTTTTCAACATTGCGGGCATCGTGCTGATCCCCTTCGCCGCGGACCGGTTCGGACGCCGGCGGACGCTGGTAGGCGCCTTGCTGCTCACGGCCGTTTTCAGCTTCGCCTTCTATTTCGTGCGGCAGGGCGGTTATTCCGTGCTGCTTCTGGCGCAGGCGCTCATCAGCCTGAGCGTCGGCGGGGTGCTTCCGCTGCTCTGGGCCATGTCCGCCGATACGGCGGACTATGCCGAACGGCGTTCGGGCCGCCGGGATACGGGGCTGATATTCTCCTCCTATTCGATGGCCCAGAAGATGGGCTGGGCGGTCGGAAGCGCCGCGACGGCGTGGATACTGTCGCTGGCCGGATTCGAAGCGAATGCCGTCCAGTCGCCGGCTGCGCTTACGGTTATAGGGTGTCTGCAAAGCGTCTTCCCGGCTTTGGCCGCTTTGGGGACATGTGCCTTCATTCTGTTTTATCCGCTGGCCGACGCCCGGCCCAAATAAAGATCCGTTATGCCCAATCCTGACATATTGACCGAGATACCCCCTATTTCAGGGCAGGACTGCTTCGTCGTGTTCGACCGTTACAAACGCGAATTCTGTTTCCCCGTGCATATCCACAAGGAGTACGAGCTGAACCTTGTGTACGGAGCGCGGGGGGCGACCCGCATCGTGGGTGATTCCGTGTGCGAAATATCAGACAGGGATCTGGTCCTGATTACGGGTTCCTACCTCGAACACGCGTGGCTGAACGGCAATTTTTCGAGGAATGCCGATGTTCATGAGGTCTGCGTGCAGTTTTCGCCCGATCTGTTCGAATCGGGGTTCATCGACAAGAAGCAGTTCTATCCGATCAAGAAGATGTTCGAGTATGCGCGCCGCGGCATCGCATTCTCCGAAGAGACGGTTTCCCGTGTCGAGCCGATCGTGGAGAATCTGATACGCAGCGAAGACAGGTTCGATTCGGTGCTCAACTTCCTGATGCTTCTCAACTGTCTGGCGCGCGAGAGCGATTACCATATCCTCGCCCAGCGCTCCGTGTCGATCGAAAACAACGTCAACTACGACATGCCGCGCATCCAGAAGGTGATGCAGTACCTGAACGATAATTTCCACCGGGACATATCCGTCGCGGAGGTAAAGGCCCTCGTGAACATGAGCGAACCGACGTTCAGGCGTTTCATCAAACGCCACTCCGGCAAGAGCTTCGTGAATCTGCTCAACGATATCCGGCTGGGGGCGGCTTCGCGCATGCTGATCGAAAACCCGACCAAAAACATTTCGGAGATCGCCTACAAATGCGGATTCAACAACCTTTCGAACTTCAACCGGATCTTCAAGAAGGGAAAGGGGTTGACTCCCAGTGTGTTCAAGACGTTCTACACCCAGAAGAAAATATCCGTATAAATTCAACCTAAAACTCAAAACGACATGAAAAAGAAATTGCTGTTTTCTGCGTGCGCCTGCATGGCTGTTGTCCTCGGTCTCGGATGTTCCGAGGTGAACGGTGTGCCGAGCCGCGCTCCTTCGGGGTATCCCGAAGGCCCCAAGACCATGGTCGATGCCGGCGCCACGGCCATTACCCGGACGCTCTATGAAAATCTGTTCGTGCTGGCCGAGCGGGGGACGATGTTCGGTCATCAGATACCGACGCTGTACGGTCTGGACAACAACAGAAAGTGGTGGGCCGGCGACGACACCGACCTTTCGGACACGAAGTACCTGACGGGCAGCCATCCGGCGGTCTGCGGCTGGGAGCTTTCCAACATCGAGCTGGACATGGAGACCAATATCGACGGAGAGCTGTTCACCGAAGTGCGCAAGCACATCATCGCGGCATTCGGACGCGGAGCCGTCAATACGATTTCGTGGCATTGCGCCAATCCCGTTTCGGGCGGAAACTCGTGGGACGGGACGCGCGCCGTCTATTCGATCATTCCGGGCGGCGAGAACCACGAAAAGTTCAAAGGCTGGCTCGACAAGGTCGCCGATTTCATGCTGAGCCTCAAGTCGCCCGAAGGCGAGCCTATTCCGCTGATTTTCCGTCCGTGGCATGAGCATACCGGCTCCGGCTTCTGGTGGGGCAAGGGAAATGCGACGGCGCAGGAGTTCGTCGCCTTGTGGCAGTTCACGATCTCGTACCTGCGCGACGTGAAGGGGCTGCATAATCTGATCTGGGCCTATTCGCCCGATATGATCCATCTCAATTCGCGCGACGCCTACCTCGAATACTGGCCCGGCGACGAATGGGTCGATATTCTGGGACTCGACGCCTACGACCGCAACGGTGCGGACTACGACCACAAGGGATTGCAGATGATCCGCCTGATGAAGAATATCGCCTATACGAAGAACAAACCGTTGGCGCTGACCGAAACGGGTCTTGAGAACAACAATCCTGAGGAGTCGAACTACTACAACAAGAAATGGTGGACGTCGATGCTCTACAAGATTATCGAGAACGAGCCTGTATCGTTCGTGCTGTTGTGGCGCAACGGCGATTTCCCGACAAACGGCGGGCATTATTTCAGCGCTTTCCGCGGGTGCTATTCCGAGAAAGATTTTATGGATTTCTCCCGGAAGGATCAGATCCTTTTCGAGGACGACCTGCCGGATATGTATAAGCCTCTTAAGTAGCGGTCCGGTGAATAAAAAGGATGCCCGAAAGGCATCCTTTTTATTGTGGCGGGTCTGTCCGGTTATTCGAATTCGGCCATCACGCGCTCCATTTTCCGGCGGATTTCGGCGGTGCAGAGATTGCCGATGCTGCCTTCGTGGGTGTGGCGCACCTCACGCGTCGGGCGGTACTGGCCGCGCTGTACGGCCATGCCGACCTGTTTGTAGGCTTCGCGGAAGGGAACGCCTCCGAGTACGAGCCGGTTCACGTCTTCGACCGTGAAGAGGTAGTCGTATTTCGGGTCGTCGAGGATGCCGGCGTTGACTTTCAGGTGCGCGAGCATGAAGTCGCACATCGAAAGGGTGCGTTTGATTTCGGTCGTCGCCGGGAAGAGGATGTCCTTCAGCAGCTGCATGTCGCGGTGGTAGCCGATCGGAAGGTTGGCCGTGAGCAGGGCGATTTCGTTCGGCACCGACTGCAGGCGGTTGCAGCGGCCGCGCATGATCTCGAAGACGTCGGGGTTTTTCTTGTGGGGCATGATGCTCGATCCCGTGGTGAGGTTGTCGGGCAGCGACACGAAGCCGAAATTCTGGCTCATGAAGAGACATACGTCCATCGCAAGGCGACCTACGGTGGCGGCTATGGCCGCGATGGCGCTGGCCGCGGCGCGTTCGCTCTTGCCGCGGCTCATCTGCGCCGCCACGACGTTGTAGTGGAGCGTTTCGAAGCCCATCAGACGGGTGGTCATCGTGCGGTCGAGCGGGAACGACGAGCCGTATCCGGCGGCCGAGCCGAGTGGGTTCTGGTTGGCGATATGCCATGCGGCGGCAACGAGCCGCATATCGTCTACGAGCGTCTCGGCATAGGCGCCGAACCAGAGTCCGAACGACGAGGGCATGGCGATCTGCAGGTGGGTGTACCCCGGCATCAGCACCTCCTTGTATTGTTCGCTCAGGCCTTGCAGCCGGTCGAACAGCGTTTTTACGGAGTCGGCCGTCTGGCGCAGTTCGTCGCGCAGGAAAAGTTTGAGGTCCACCAGCACCTGATCGTTGCGCGAGCGGCCCGAATGGATCTTCTTGCCCGCGTCGCCCAGCCGCCGCGTGAGCATCAGCTCCACCTGCGAGTGGACGTCCTCGGTGTCCGGCTCGATCGCGAAGCGTCCGGCTTCGATCTCGGCGGCGATCTCTTTCAGTCCGGCGGTCAGCTCCTCCAGTTCGGCGGAGGTCAACAGCCCGATCTTTTCGAGCATGGCGATGTGGGCCAGCGACCCTTCGACGTCGTATTTCGCCAACCGCATGTCCAGTTCGCGGTCGTCGCCGACGGTATATTCCTCGATCATCTTGTCGGGCTCGAAGCCCTTGTCCCAAAGTTTGGTTGCCATAGCGTGTGTGTATTCGTTTCTCACTTCGTACCGGTTCCGTATTGCCGGCGGCCGGTGGTTTGCGGCGGTGCGCCGCGTTTGCAAATCTGTCTTCCGCACGGGGCGGGTGTCTTTCGCGGCGGGGATTCGGCCGCCTGCCGCGCGGGGCGGCGTCAGAGGATTCCGGCGAGTTGCCGGATGAATTCTTCGTAAATCCCGATTCCCTCCCCGATCTCCGAGAGGAGCACGTATTCGTCGGCCGTGTGGGAGCGCGACGACTCTCCCGGACCCATTTTGAGCGACGGAAAGGGCATCAGGGCCATGTCCGACGTGGTGGGGGAGACGTAGCTCCGGCGTCCGGCGGCCTGCGCAGCGCGTGCGAGCGGGTGTGCGGCGTCGAGCGCCGAGGCGCGGATGCGTGTCGAGCGGGGCACGGCTTGGGAGCGCAGTGCGCCGCGCAGGATTTCGACCGTCTCCTCGTTGGTGTAGGCGTCGGTCGTGCGCAGATCGACGACGAAGCGGCACGAGTCGGGCACGACGTTGTGCTGGGTGCCGGCCGTGATCTGCGTGACGGCGATGCCGATCGGCCCCAGCAGTTCGGATACGCGGTCGAAGCGGAAGCTGCGGAGCCGCGCGATGTCGTCGAGTGCGATGTAGAGCGCGTTTATGCCCTCGTTGCGCGCCGCATGGCCGCTTTTGCCGCGGGCTTCGCAGTCGAGGACCACCAGTCCCCGCTCGCCGACGGCGGCCTGCATGCCCGTCGGTTCGCCGACGAGCGCCATGTCGATCGCTCCCAGCTGCGGAAGCAGGGCGCGCATGCCGTGTTCGCCCATGCACTCCTCCTCGGCCGAAAGGGCCAGCAGGAGGTTGAAGGGCAGAGGCTGTTCGCGGAAGGTCAGGAACGTCCGGGCGAGCGACACGACCGAAGCTCCGGCGTCGTTGCTGCCCAGACCGTACAAACGGTCGCCTTCGACGGTCGGGGTGAACGGGTCGCGCGTATAGGAGGCCGCCGGGCGCACCGTGTCGTGGTGCGAGTTCAGCAGGAGGGTGGGGCGCGCCGGGTCGAAGTCCGCGGAGCGGGCGAAGACGTTGTTGTGCAGCCGTTCGGGCGCCGCGCCGCGCTCCTCAAGGAAAGCGAACAGCAGGTCGGCCGTGCGGCTTTCGTCGCGCGAGGTCGAAGGCGTTGCGATGAGCCTCCTGAGCAGTTCGACCGCTTCCGTCGTTTTTGCATCCATGCTCTTCCGTTTTTTTCGGCTCCGGCGGTCCGGGCGGACTGCCGGAACCGGGGGTTATCTGATGACCGTTCCCGTGTCGTTTGACAGGTTGTCGGAATGTTTGATCGTGACGCTCCGAACGCCGTTTGCGACGGCCTTGAGGGCGTTCTCGATCTTGGGGATCATGCCTTTGCTGACGACGCCTTCGGCTTTGAGCGCGGCGTACGATCCGGCGGTGATTTCGCGGATCAGGGTCGTCTCGTCGTCGGGGTCGCGCAGCACGCCGCTCTTCTCGAAACAGAAGACCAGCTCCGCGGGGGCTATCTGCGCTGCGCCGAGGGCTATGGCCGAAGCCACGCTGTCGGCGTTGCAGTTGAGCAGCGTGCCCTGTCCGTCGTGCATGATGGCGCAGAAGACCGGGGTGACGCCCGCTTCGAGCAGGCGTCCGAGCAGCCGGGAATTGACCTTCTCGATGTCGCCCACGAAGCCGTAGTCGATCGGCTGGGGGGCGCGGCGGCGGGCCGTGACGGCGTTGCCGTCGGCGCCCGACATGCCGAGCGCGTTGCACCCTTCGGCCTGCAGTGAGGCCACGAGTTGTTTGTTGACCAGACCCGCGTAGACCATCGTCACCACGTCCAAGGTGCCCTTGTCGGTGATGCGGCGGCCGTCGACCATCTGCACCTTCAGTTCGAGCCGTTCGGCGAGCCGCGTGGCGACTTTGCCGCCGCCGTGGACCAGTATTTTCGGGCCGGGCATCGCGGCGAAGTCCGCGATGAAGCGTTTCAGGACGGCGGGGTCGTCGATGACGTTGCCGCCGATTTTTACTACCGTGATTTTCTCCATTATCCGAGTCCCTCCAGCAATCTTTTGAGTACGACCTGCGCCGAGATTTCGCGGTTGGCGGCTTCGGGGATCACCAGACTGCGCGGCGACTCGATCACCTCGTCGGTGACGATCATGTTGCGCCGCACGGGCAGGCAGTGCATGAAGAATGCGTTGTCGGTGAGCGCCATCTTTTCGGCGTCGACGGTCCATGCGCGGTCGCGGCAGAGGACCTTGCCGTAGTTGGGATCGGCGTAGGCCGCCCAGTTCTTGGCATAGACGAAGTCGGCTCCTTCGAGCGCCTTGCGCTGGTCGTATTCGACGCGCGCGCGGCCGACGAACTGCGGCGCAAGCTCGTATCCTTCGGGGTGGGTGATGACGAAGTCGTAATCCGCGGCGTTCATCCACTCGGCGAACGAGTTGGGCACGGCCTGCGGCAGTGCGTTGGGGTGCGGGGCCCACGTCATGACCACCTTGGGACGCTCCTTGGTCCTGTACTCTTCGATCGTGATCAGGTCGGCGAAGCTTTGCAGCGGGTGGCGCGTGGCGGCCTCCATCGAGAAGACGGGGCGGCCCGAATAGCGGATGAACTGCTCCAGCACGCGCTCCTCGTAGTCTTCGGCCTTGTCGTTGAACTTGGCGAACGACCGCACGCCGATCACGTCGCAGTAGGACCCCATGACGGGAATGGCTTCGAGCAGGTGTTCGGCCTTGTCGCCGTCCATCACCACGCCGCGTTCGGTTTCGAGTTTCCATGCTCCCTGATTGACGTCGAGCACCATGACGTTCATGCCGAGGTTCATCGCGGCCTTCTGCGTCGAGAGGCGCGTGCGGAGACTCGAATTGAAGAAGAGCATCAGCAGGGTCTTGTTGCGGCCCAGTCCGGTGAACTGGTAGCGGTCGCGCTTGATTTCGAGCGCTTCGGCGACGGCAGTGCGCAGGTCGCCGATATCTGCCGCACAGGTGAATTTATGCATATCGTTTTCGTTTTATCTTGTTTTGTCTGTCGCTTGCTTGCGGAGGGCTTTTGTCCGCGGCGGTGCGCCGCGTTGGAGTCTGCCCTCCCCTGACTTTCCTCCGCAGAGGGGACTTGTCGTATCGCGTCCGGGATTTTATTTTCCGCGGAGCGTTGCGTCGAATGCGTCGAGGAAGCGGTCGGCCAGTTCGCGCGTCAGGCAGAGCGCGGGCAGCAGCCGCACGGTCGAAGCGCCTGCGCCGCCCGTGAAGACGTGTTTTCCGAAAAGGAGTTTTTTGCGGAATTCCGCGCCCGAACCGTCGATCTCGATGCCGATCATCAGGCCGCGGCCGCGGATCTCTTTCGGTCCGTCGGCCTTACGCAGTTCGCCGAGCAGGTATTCGCCCGTGTCGGCGGCGTTCTCGACCAGCTTCTCGCGCTCCATGACATCCAGCACGGCGATGGCCGCCGCGCAGGCGAGGTGGCTGCCGCCGAAGGTGGTGCCGAGCAGTCCGGGGCGCGCCTCGAAGTGGGGCGCGATCAGCACGCCGCCGATCGGGAAGCCGTTGCCCATGCCCTTGGCCATGGTGATCAGGTCGGGACGGATGCCGGCCCACTGGTGGGCGAAGAAGCGTCCCGTGCGGCCGTAGCCCGACTGGATTTCGTCCAGCACGAGCTGGGTGCCCGTTTCGGTAGCGGCTGCGCGCAGGCCGCGCAGGAATTCGTCCGTGGGACAGTGGATGCCCGAAACGCCCTGAATGCCCTCGATGATGACGGCGGCGAATTCGCGCGTGGCGAGCTTGGCGCGGGCCGTTTCGAGGTCGTTCAGCGGGGCGAATTCCACGTTGGGCGTCCCGTTGAACGGCGACCGGATGGAGGGGTTGTCCGTCGCGGCGACGGCGCCCGACGTGCGGCCGTGGAAGGCTTTGGAGAAGGCGAGCACCTTGGCGCGGCCCGTCTGAAACGACGCCAGCTTGAGTGCGTTTTCGTTGGCTTCGGCGCCCGAATTGCAGAGGAAAAGGCTGTAGTCGCCGTAACCCGATGCGCGGCCCAGCTTTTCGGCCAGCGCGGTCTGAAGCGAGTTTTCGACCGAATTGGAGTAGAATCCCAGCCGGGCGGCCTGCTCCGAGATCGCCTTCACGTAGTCGGGCTGGGCGTGGCCGATCGAGATGACGGCATGTCCGCCGTAAAGGTCGAGGTACTCGGTGCCTGCGGCGTCGTAGACGAAGCAGCCTTTGCCGCGCACCGGCTCGACGGGGTAGAGGGAGTATACGTTGAATAGTGTCATGGCAAAAATTGTTTGGCATCTTGCTTCCGATTGCGGTAATCACGGCGTGCCGCCGTGTATGCAAGTCTGACCCACCCCCAAACCCCCGCCTCAGGCAGGGGCTTGGTCCGCCGCATGCGGCGGAAAGCGAATCCCGGAAAGCGATTTCGTTGTTTCTAAAATGCGGACGCTTTGAGCCGAAGCCCTTCGCCCTCGTCCAGTCCGAACATAAGGTTCATGTTCTGCACGGCCTGTCCCGACGCGCCTTTCAGCAGGTTGTCGATGACCGACACGACGTGCAGTTTGCCGTCGTACTTGGCCACGCTCAGCAGGGCCTTGTCGGTATTGACGACCTGTTTGAGATCGACGCTGCCGGCGGCGACGTGCGTGAAGAGGGCCGGGGCGTAGTAATCCTCGTACAGCCTGCGGGCCGCCGTCTCGTCGAGCGGGCAGTCGGTGTAGACGCTGGCGAGGATGCCGCGGGCGAAATCGCCGCGCATCGGCACGAAATTGACGGCCTTGCCGAAGCCGGGCTGCAGGCGTCGCAGGTTGCGTCCGATTTCGATCAGGTGCTGGTGCGTGAAGGCTTTGTAGACCGAAATATTGTCCGTCCGCCAGCTGAAGTGGGTCGTGGCCGAAGGCTTTACGCCCGCGCCCGTCGAACCCGTGACGGCCGTCACGTGCACCTCGCCCGTCAGCAGGCCCGCCGCCGCGAGGGGCAGCAGCGCCAGCTGGATCGCCGTGGCGAAACAGCCCGGATTGGCGACGCGCTCCGCCGTGCGGATGCGGTCGCGGTTCAGCTCCGGAAGTCCGTAGACGAAGCCGTCGCTCTCGTCGCGGAAGTCCTGTGCGAGGTCGATGATCTTCACGCCGGCGGGAACGTCGTGCGCTTCGAGCCATTTGCGGCTCTCGCCGTGCGCCGAACAGAGCAGCAGCACGTCGATCGACGCGAGGTCGCAGGTGTCGGCGAAGCGCAGTTCGGTGTCGCCCTCCAGTCCGCCGTGCACGTCGGCGATGCGGTTGCCCGCATTGCTGGTGCTGTGGACGAAGGCGAGCCGGACCTGCGGATGGTTTACCAAGAGGCGGATCAGTTCGCCGGCGGTGTAGCCGGCGCCTCCGATGATGCCTGCGCGTATCATTTCTCGTTGCGTTTCTGGACGTTGTGGTAGATTTTGATCTGGTTGCCGAGGATCTTCGTGAAGCCCTTCACGTCGTCGGCCGTCCACGCCTTGTTCACCTCGCCGTATTCGCCGAAGTCGGTCTTCATCAGGTCGTAGGTCGAATCGACGCCCACGAGCGTGTAGCTGTAGGGGCGCAGGATCAGTTCGACGGTGCCCGTGACGTTGCGCTGCGACGAGACGAGCATGGCTTCGATGTCGCGCATCACCGGTTCGAGGTACTGCGCCTCGTGGAGGAACATGCCGTACCAGTTGGCGACCTGCTCCTTCCAGTAGATCTGCCACTTGGTCTGGGTGTGCTTTTCGAGCATCCTGTGCGCGGCGATGATGAGGATCGGGGCGGCGGCTTCGAAGCCTACGCGGCCCTTGATGCCGATGATCGTGTCGCCGATGTGCATGTCGCGGCCGATGCCGAACTTCGAGCCGACGGCCTCCACGGCGCGGATGGCCTCGACCTTGTCGGCGTAGGGCCTGCCGTTCACGGCGGCGATTTCGCCCTGCTCGAAGGTGATTTTCAGCCGCTCCTCGCCCGATGCGGTGATCTGGCTCGGATAGGCCTCTTCGGGCAGCGTCTGCTCGGAATGGAGCGTCTCCTTGCCGCCGATCGACGTGCCCCAAAGCCCCTTGTTGATCGAGTACTCCATCTTCTTGAAGTCGGCTTCGAAGCCGTGCTTCTTGAGGTAGTCGATTTCGTATTCGCGCGTCAGGGTCATATCGCGCGTCGGGGTGATGATCTCGATTTCGGGGGCGAGCACCTGAAACGTCAGGTCGAAGCGCACCTGATCGTTGCCGGCTCCGGTCGAGCCGTGGGCCACGCAGTCGGCGCCGATCGACTTGGCGTATTCGATGATGGCGATGGCTTGGAAGATGCGCTCCGAGCTGACCGAAATCGGGTAGGTGCCGTTGCGCAGGATGTCGCCGAAGACCATGTATTTGATGCTCTTTTCGTAGTACTCCTGCTCGATGTCGAGCGTGGCGTGCCGCACGGCGCCCAGCGCCACGGCGCGTTTCTCGATGTTCGCAAGCTCCTCCTTGGAGAAGCCGCCCGTGTTGGCGATGGCCGTGTAAACGTCGTAGCCTTTCTCCTCCGAAAGGTATTTTACGCAAAACGAGGTGTCCAGACCGCCGCTGAACGCCAGAACTACTTTCTTCTTTTCCATTTTATATCGGTTTTATTTACTTCAGGTGAAACAGTTTCTTGAATTTGTTCTTGAAGAACATGACGTAGGGCGCCCAGCGCGACTGCGACTGCGGAGGCTCCTTCGCCGGATCGTACAGCATGCCCGTACAGAGACACATGCGCCGGTTGTTGCGCTGCAGGATGTCGTAATTGCAGCATCCCTGACAACCCCGCCAGAACTCTTCGTCCTCGGTAAGCTCCGAGAAGGTCACCGGCACGTAGCCCATGCGCGAATTGAGCTTCATCACGGGCAGCGACGTAGTAATACTGAATAACTTGGCGTACGGAAATCGTCGTCGGGCCAGCTCGAAGGTTCGTCGTTTGATACGCTCCGCGAGTCCCATATGGCGGTACTCCGGATCGACGATAAGTCCTGAGGTGGCGACGAAATCGCCGTGACCCCAGCACTCGATGTAGCTGAAACCGATTAGTTTCTCACCGTCCAGCGCCACGACGGCCTTGCCACCGGTCATTTTTGCGGCGATGTATTCGGGCGAACGTTTGGCGATGCCCGTGCCACGCTGCAATGCCGACTCGTAGATCAGGTCGCAGATACGCTGGGCGTAGTGGGCGTGCGACGAGTCGGCAAATAAGACGCTGATAGAGTTGTTATCCATTTACTTAGTTATGTGGGTAAAATTGTGTGTGAATCAGTTGTTGATGCGGAAGGCGCGCTGAACGCCCTTGATGCGCATGATCGAATGGATGAGCGTATCGACCACGCCCGCGCCGGGCACCTCGACGCTCACCGTGCCCGCGATGCAGCCGTTGGCCAGCGAGGCGAAGTTGATCGAGCGGATGTTGAGTTTCAGGTCGCGGCTGATGACTTCGGTGATGTGGTTGGCCATGCCGGTCGTGTCGGCGGCGACGATGCGCAGCGAGACGCGGAACGCCCCTTCGGCCGTCGAACGCCAGCGGGCGTCGATGACGCGGTAGGGGTAATTCTCGCGCATGCGCTTGGCGTTGGGACAGTCGCAGCGGTGGATCGTGATGCCCGAATTGATCGTCACGAAGCCGAACACCTCGTCGCCCTTGATCGGGTTGCAGCATTTGGCCAGCTTGTACTGGATCTTCGAGATGTCGTCGTCGATGACCAGCGCGTCCTGCGCCGCGGGACTCTCCTTGGCGTTGTGGACCTTGTTGCGTTCGGCTTCGGCCGCAGCGGCGCGCCGCTGCTCGTCGGCTTCGCCCGAAATATGGCGCGTGAGGATCTCCTTGATGGTCCCCAGATCGACCTTCTGCGTGGCGATCAGGGCGTAGATTTCGGTGCCCGTGCGGACTTTGAAGTATTTGACCAGATAGGCCACCGCCTCGTCGATCGTGAGCGGGAATTTCCAGTTCTTGAGCTTGCGTTCCAGCTCCTCGCGCCCCATGCGGGTATGCTTGGCCTGCTCCTCGCGCAGGAACGATTTGATCTTGTTGCGGGCCTTCGACGTGACCACGAAGTTGAGCCAGTCGGATTTGGGCGTCTGGTTCTTCTGGGTGAGGATCTCGACGATGTCGCCGTTGCGCAGCTGCTCGCGGATCGACACGGCCCGGTTGTTGACCTTGCCGCCGACGCACGTCGAGCCCAGACTGGTGTGGATGTCGAATGCGAAGTCCAAGAGCGAGGCCCCTTCGGGCAGTTTCCGCAGGTCGCCGTTGGGCGTGAAGACGAAGATCTCGCCCGAAGCGGGTTTGGCGTCGAAGCGCTGCGCCAGCGAGTGGGTGGTGTCTTCGAGCAGTTCGCGCAGGCGGCCCAGCCAGACTTCGCTGGTCTGCGCGCCCTGATTCACCCCCTTGTAGCGCCAGTGCGCCGCGATGCCGCGTTCGGCTACGGCGTCCATGCGCTCGGTGCGGATCTGCACCTCGACCCAGCGGCCTTCGGCCGATACGGTGGTGTGCAGCGATTCGTAGCCGTTGGATTTCGGGATCGAAATCCAGTCGCGCATGCGGTTGGGGTTGGGCGTATAGAAGTCCGTCACGACCGAATAGGCCGTCCAGCACTGCGGCTTCTCCTGCTCTTTCGGGCAGTCGATGATGATGCGGATGGCGAAGATGTCGTAAACGCCCTCGAACGGCACGTGCTGTTTGTGCATCTTGGTCCAGATCGAGAAGATCGACTTCGTGCGGCTCTTGATGTGGTATTTGATGCCGAGTTTGTGCAGACGCTCCTCGATGGGGACCAGAAACCGCGCGATGAAGGCTTTGCGTTCGTCAGCGCTCTCTTCGAGCTTGGTGACGATGTGTTCGTAGTCCTTCGGTTCGAGGTATTTCAGCGCGATGTCCTCCAGCTCGCTTTTGAGACTGTAGAGACCCAGCTTGTGGGCGATCTGGGCGTAGAGGTTCATGCTCTCCCAGCTCTTCTTGCGCCACTTCTCGTGCGGGAAGATCTCCAGCGAGCGCATCACTTCGAGCCGGTCGGCCAGCTTGATGAGGATGACGCGGGGGTCTTCGGAGTAGGAGACGAGCAGGTCGCGGAAATTCTCGGCCTGCTCCTTGGCGACCTTCAGTTTCAGTTCCGAGATGTTGCACATCCCGATCGTGATGCCGACGACCTGCTCGCCGAAGCGGCTGCGGATGTCGGCGGTCAGGGCGAGGAACTCTTCGGCCGGGAGCTGTTTGTGGGCCAGACGTACCACGTCGTGCAGGATGGCCGAGATGGTGGAGTTGCGTCCGAGTCCCACTTCGGAGATCACGATTCCGGCCACGGCCGCGGCATGCGTCAGCAGGGGGCTGCCGTCATAGCGAGTCAGGGACGCAAGCTTCCCGTCGGCGTAGACCAGCGCCTCGTCCACGAGTGCCTGAGTCTGCTCCGAGAAGTTCGCGCGCACGAGCGTGCGGAGTTTTTCGTAACGTGAAAAGTCCATTTTTCCCTAACCGCATAACCTTGACGGCAAAGATATGAAAAAAATTCATAAATTTGGCACATCGGACCAATACACCCGATTATGACGAAGAAAAAGGATGCTTATGTCTCGACCGTGGGGGAGGAGGTCGCCAATACGGTCACGCACGGCGTGATGTCGCTGCTGGCGCTCGTGGCGCTTCCCTTTGCGGCCGTGTGGGCCTACGCGCACGACCCCGACCGCATTCTGGCATCGGTGTCGGTGAGCATTTTCGTGATCTCGATCTTCCTGATGTTTCTCGCTTCGACGCTCTACCATTCGATGAATCCGGCCTCGAAACACAAGGCCGTGTTCCATATCCTCGACCATATTTTCATCTACGTCGCCATCGCCGGAAGCTACACGCCGATCGCGCTGTCGGTGATCGGAGGGTGGCAGGGCGTTTTCATCACGATCCTGCAGTGGGCGATGGTGCTGTTCGGCATCTTCTACAAGTCGCTTTCGCGCAAGACGATTCCCGCCCTCAGCCTGACGATCTATCTGGTCATGGGGTGGACGATCGTATTTTTCATGCCGCTTTTCGTGCGGCAGGCGTCGACGCCGCTGCTGGCGCTGATCGCCGCGGGCGGCGTGCTCTATACGCTCGGCGCGTGGTTTTACGCCCGGCAGGGATTCCGCTACCACCACATGGTCTGGCACCTGCTGATCAATCTGGCTGTGGCGGCCCATTTTACGGGAATCGTGTTTTTTCTGTACTGAGTGCGGGTTCTACGGTAAAACGCCCCGAAACCTGAGTTTCGGGGCGTTTTAATGCGGGTTCGGAGAGCTTTACTCTTTGGGTTCGTATGCCGAACCCCGGTGGCAGAAGAAGATCATCGGGGCGTAAACGTAGTATGTTTTCGTCCGGTCGTAAGACGGGGTCGTATACATGTCGTAATCCGAATAGCGGAAGTTCATACGGCCGTTCTCATCTTTGGTGACGTTGATGGCAAGGGTGCGGGGATCGCTTTCGATCGCAAGGTCCTCGACGGTGAACGTACCTGTCGTCTTGTCGTAGGTGTAGGCTCCCGATACGCAGAGAATGGCCAGTGTGCCCTGTTCCGGAATCTGCTGGCCGCTGTAAATGACGATTTTGTCCTCGGTGATATTGATGTTCGTGAAAAGGTAGCTGCCTTCGTATTCGTGATTGGCGAAATCTTCGGGCGTACCTTTGATTTCGTTTTCCGGATCGGCATTGTAGTCGTTGGCGTACTGTTCGCAGTAGGCGCGGATCGAAGGGAGCGTAATATAGTTGCCGAGGTCGTCGGTGGCGAAATCCTGTCCGTCGTCGGTCATCTGATAGCAGATGCTTTTGCCTTCGTCGAGGTCCCAGCGGTAACCTTCGGCTTCCCATGCTCCGATAAGTTCGTCAAGGTCTATTTCGTGCGATGTATCCGGAACTTCGGGTTTTTCAGACTCTTCGGGAGCCTCCGTGCTCGGATCGTTCGTGTTTTTGTCATCGCTGCAGGAGACAAGGACGGCCAGCGAAAGAAACAGCGCTACCCCCCCCCAGAACTTTACGATTTTCGTCATCTTTTTCATGTTTGCTTAAAAATTGTAAGTTAATATGCGAAGAATTCTTTTGAATCGTTATATCCTGCGAATTTGCAGTGGTTTAAACGCAGGCAAAATTATAATAAAATTTTTTAATAACAAATTTTAAGCTGGGAAAATGCCTGCTGGCGGTGTTTGAAGGCTTGTTTGTAGCGATGCGGCGGAAGTTTTTGAGTTGTAATGTAATGAATTGTAATATAGATAACTGATCGTCTTCTCCGGCCATGATTACAGCCGGAAAAGACGGTTCGTGTTTTTTAATAGTGCTGATTGCGGAGACGGCGGAAAGCCGCTCACGGGTCTGATCAATGCTTGTAGACGACGTAAATATGGTCTTTCGGCAGGGCGTAAAGCCGGCGTTCGGCCTCGGAGAAGGTCGCGGCGTAGTCGATGTCCGCGGCCTCGAAGCCCGCGGCGCGCAGCCGGTCTGTGTAGTCCGCGCCGTAGATGCGGCGATGGTCGTATTGTCCGAAGATGCGTGTCCGTTCTTCGGGATCGGTGATCGAGTCGTCCTCGTAGGTCTGTTCGTAGTCCGGTTCCACGGGCGAGAGCAGGATGCCCCAGCCGCCGGGTTTGAGGATGCGGTAGAGTTCGTGCAGCGCCCTGCGGTCGTCGGCGACGTGTTCGAGCAGGTGGTTGCAGAGGATCACGTCGACCGAATCGTCGGCCAGCGGAATCTGCTGCACGTCGAAGTGCAGGTCGGCCAGCGGGCTTTCGAGGTCGGCGGTGACGTACTGTCCCGGATGCCCTTTGAAGTGGGGTTTCAGGTGGCGCATGATGCAGACTTCGGGCGCGATGTGGAGCGTGCGGGGAAAATCCGTCAGCAGGTCGGTCTCACGTGTGAGGTAGAGCCACAGCAGGCGGTGGCGTTCCAGCGACAGACATTTGGGACAGAGTGCGTTGGCCCGTGACCGGACATAGCCGTAGGGCATGAATCTGCGGTATCGGGAGCCGCAGACCGGACATTCGACACCCCGGCCTTTGTAGAACAGGCCCGCGGCGGGAACGGCCCAGCCGGCGACATGCTGCAGAAGCGGCCGCGGCACGTGGTTGAGCATCCATTTGATAAGCTTTTTCATCGCAGGTGTGGTTTTATTCCCGCCAGTGTTCGGGGCGGTTCAGGGCGTCGGCGCATACGACCCGGCCTTTGGGTCCTGAAAATCCTTCGTTGGTCAGCGCCTGTGCCATCCAGTAGTCGGCGTGTTTTTCCGCGATCGGGTAGGGAGCCGGGAATCCCAGTTTTTCCGCTCCGGGAATGAATCCGTGGCGCGGGTAGTACTCCTTGTGTCCGAGTACGAAGACGAGTTTCGCGCCCCGCTCCCGCAGCAGCTGCAGCCCCTCGGCGATCAGCAGTCGGCCGACGCCCTGCTTCTGGCAGGAGGGAACGACGGCGAGCGGTGCGAGGAGGTAGAACAACGGCCGGTCCGGCTCAGCGCCTGCGATGCGGCACCGGGTGAACAGGATGTGGCCGACGGCCTCCCCGTCGCGCAGTGCGAGCAGCGAGACGGCCGGTCCGGCAGTCGGATCGGACAGCAGTTCGGCGGTCAGCCCGGCCTCCTTGTCGTAGCCGAAGCCTTTTTTATGCACTTCGACGATCGCCGCGAGGTCGGCGGGGACGGTTTCCCGGATGACGATTTCCCCGGACATCACGATTCCAGTATTTTGGAAACCTCCTCTTCGGCCTTGCGCAGCCGCGATTTGCAGCCGGCGATCAGCTCCGTGGCGCGTTTGACCTCGGCGGCGAGGCTGTCCACGTCCATCTCTTCGTTGCGGAAGCGGGCGAGAATCTTCTCGATCTCGGCCATCGCTTCGGCGTATGTCATCTCTTTCTTTGCCATATCTGTTTTTTGTCGTTGCGTGTTCGCTGCCGCCGCTTTGGGGCGGTTCCAGGGCAGGCCGGGGAGAAAACTCCGCGGCGGCTTTATTTCGGTTCGGTGCTTTGTGCGGTACCGAGGATCGTGCCGTCGGCGACTTCGATTTCGAGGGCGTCGCCTTTGCGGACGCCGCGGGCCGACACGACGGCTTTGCCGCCCGTGCGGACGACGGCGAAGCCCAGCCGGAGGATGCGCTCCGGGGAGCGGCCGGCGATCAGTTCCGCGGCGTTGTCGAGCCGTGTGGCCTGCCGTGCGAGGAAATTGCGCACCGCTTCCGGCAGCAGGGCCGAAAGGTGTTCCGCGCGGAGCCGCTGCCGCGTGAGCAGGTCGCCGCTCATCTGGCGCAGGTCGCCCGTGAGCCGTTCCAGCCGCACCTCGGAGGCATGCATGGCGGCTTTCGTGGCATCGTGCAGCTGCAGGGCCGCGTAGTCGAGCCAGCCTTCGGTCTGTGTCATCCGTTCGACGAGCCATCCGGCTACGGCCGTCGGGGTTTTGAGCGCCGTGTGGGCCACCATGTCGGCGACGCTGGTGTCCTTGTCGTGGCCTATGCCGGTCAGGATCGGCAGCGGGAACTGCGCCACGTGGGCGCAGAGCCTGTAGGCGTTGAAACAGTTGAGGTCGCTGGCCGAGCCGCCGCCGCGGATGAGGACCACGGCGTCGAATTCGTCCATCCGCTCCGCGACGGCGCACAACGCCGTGACGATCGACTCCTCGGCCGCCGCGCCCTGCATGAAGGCGTCGAAGAGCGTCACCTCGAAACGGTAGGGGCTTTTGGCCAGCTCCTTGCGGAAATCCTGATAGCCGGCGGCGTTGGCGCTCGATACGACCGCCACGCGCTGCACCACGACGGGCATCGGTGCTTCGCGGTTCATGTCCCAGACGCCCTCTTTCTGAAGCTGGGCGATGGTCATCTGCCGCTGCCGCTCCATGTCGCCCAGCGTGTAGGTGGGGTCGATGTCGGTGATCTGGAGCGAGAATCCGTAGAGTTCGTGGTAATTGACGGCGACCTTGGCCAGAATCTTGATTCCGGCGGCGAGCCGCTGGCCGGTTTCGGCTTCGAAGTATCCTGCGATGCGGGGGTAGGCCGTGCGCCAGATCACGGCGCGCGACTGGGCCAGCGGAACGCCGTTGTCGCCCCCTTTTTCGACCAGTTCGAGGTAGCAGTGGCCTGAGTAATTGACCTTTATTTCGGAGATTTCGGCGCTGACCCATACGGGCAGGGCGAAACGCTCGTGGAGGGTCTCCTTCACGAGCCGCTGCAATTGGGAAAGGGTGATATGTGAGTGCGTCTGCATGGGTTAGCGCCAGACCAGTTCTACCTGACGCGGCATCAGCTTGCCTTCGGGAAGCTGGATGTGCAGGATGCCTTCGCTCTCGACGGGTGTGCCGTTTTTGCGGGCCGGCGTCCAGCGGGGCGCTTCGGCGACGGCTTTGAGCACGCGGCGTTTGAGACGGCTGTCGGTCGATTCGAGTTCCTGAGCCACGACCGTGTCGCCTTCGGGCGTTACGGTGTAACGCAGGACGATGCGGGCGGCCGGTTCGTCGTCGCCCCACTTCACCTGCCGGGCGATGTAGCCGCTGAAGGTGGAGTCGGCCGTGAAAACGGCGGACTGGTCGTAGCGGAGCGTGACGAGCATCACCCCGTTTGCGGCTTTGTCGCCGTAGCGGGCGATGGTCTCCTCGTCGGCCGGGAGCATCTCGACGTTCTCGATGTCGTCGGGCGGGATCGACGCGATCTGCTCGGTTTCGACGCCGTTGACTATATATAAAGGCTGCTGCGCCGCAACGGGAAGCGTTGCGGCGAGGAGTGCCGATATAAACAGAAAGTATCTTTTCATGCGGTGCTTTTTCCCGGTAAACGGTCGCTGGGGCGGGAATATTGCCCGGCCGCCGGTGTCGTTCGGTACGTGCGAAGATAACGGTTTTGCTGCGGAACGCCAAATTTTCCCGCGATTTTCGGTCCGCAGGACGGTTTGCAGGGCGGTCTTTCCGGGTGTTGCGTGCGGAGCGGGTCTTTCGGGCCGGGTTTCGCGGGCCGGTATTTGCCGATGCATTTGTCGGGTGTCTTTTGCCGGGCCGGGTGTCTTTTCGGGCTGTCCTTGATAGCGCGTCTTGCGGGGGCTTTAGCAGGGCGGCCTTTAATTGTGCGTCTTGCGGAGGGGGCTTCGCAGAGCCGTTTTTGCCGGGCGTCTTTGGGGCTGGCTGATGGTTCTGAACCCAGCGGCAGGGGCGGAACAACGATGCGGCTTTTTGTCCGGCGTGGTTTTGGGCCGGGCCGGCTTTTGACTGGAAGTGGCTTTGGGCCGGGGGCGGCTTTTGACCGGGTGTTTTTTGTCCGGCGTGGCTTTGGTTCGGGGCGGCGTTGAACCGACACGGCTTTGGGACCGGGCGTTTGCGGATTCCGCGGCAACTGCAGAGCGGCGTTACCGGATCTCCTCCCACCCGCAGCGGGCGAGGTCGGCGCAGCCGTTGGTCTTGAAGCGTACGCCCTCGGCTTCGAGCAGTTCCCGCTGCTGCGTCCATCCGGGGACGGTGCGGCCTGCGCTGTTGACGACCCGGTGGCAGGGCAGACCCGCCGGAGCTTCGGCGAGCGCGCGACCTACGCGGCGGGCGTGGTCGGGCATGCCGATCAGCCGGGCGATCTGCTTGTAGCTGACGACTCTGCCGGCGGGAATTTCCGCCACGACGGCGTAAACCTCCGCGTCGAAGTTTTCGGGCATGCGCATGGGGGCGTGCCTTGGGCGGATTAGAGTTCGCTCTCCTTCAGACGCTCGGCGTTCTCGGCTACGATCAGGTGGTCGATCACGTCCTGAATGTCGCCGTCCATGAAGGCGGAGAGGTTGTAGATCGTGTAGTTGATGCGGTGGTCGGTGATGCGGCCCTGCGGATAGTTGTAGGTGCGGATCTTGGCCGAACGGTCGCCCGTCGAGACCATCGTCTTGCGCTTCGAGGCGATTTCGTCGAGGTACTTCGAGTATTCGAGGTTGAAGACGCGCGTACGCAGCTCCTCGAACGCCTTGTCGAAGTTCTTCAGCTGGGATTTCTGGTCCTGACACTGCACGACGATGCCCGTCGGGATGTGCGTCAGGCGGATGGCCGAATAGGTCGTATTGACCGACTGGCCGCCGGGGCCGGACGCGCAGAAGATGTCCTTGCGGATGTCGTTCATCGAAATCTCGACGTCGAACTCCTCGGCTTCGGGCAGCACGGCCACCGACGCCGCCGAGGTATGGACGCGGCCCTGCGTCTCGGTCTGGGGCACGCGCTGCACGCGGTGCACGCCCGATTCGTATTTGAGCGTGCCGTAGACGTTCTGACCCGTGACTTTGAGCACGACCTCCTTGTAGCCGCCCGCGGCGCCGTCCGAGAACGAGGTCATTTCGTAGCGCCAGCCCTTCGACTCGATGTATTTGGTATACATGCGCAGCAGGTCGCCGGCGAAAATGGCCGCTTCGTCGCCGCCCGTGCCGCCGCGGATCTCCATGATGGCGTTCTTCGAGTCCTGCGGATCCTTGGGGATCAGCAGCAGCTTGATCTGCTCCTCCATCTGCTCGATGGCGGGTTCCAGCTCGGTGATCTCCCCGCGCGCCATTTCGCGCATCTCCTCGTCCTTGTCGTTGGCGAGGATGTCCTTGGCTTCGGCGAGGTTGGCCAGAGCCGTGCGGTAACGTTCCGAGGTCTCGATGATCGGTTCCAGCTCCTTGTACTCCTTGTTGAGCTGTACGAACTGCTTGACGTCGGCGATGACTTCGGGGTCGGTGAGTTTCTGTCCCGTCTCCTCGTATTTCAGTTTCAGGCCGTCGAGACGGCTCAAAATGGTGTTGTCTGCCATATATTGCTTTATTTTGACTGTAAAAGAACAGCACCGGCCGAGCGCGTAGTGTCAAATCCGTTTGAATTCTGCGGGGCGCAGTCTGTCCGGGCAGGAGTTTTATTTCCGGCAAAGGTAAGAAATAAAACTGAAAGAAAGAGCAGGTGAGTGCAAGAAGGTTTTAACGGGGCCGTCAGCGAAAAACAAAGGGCGGGAAGAAGCCGGATGAGGTTGGGGCGGAATGTCATCCCCGGAGTTTATTGAAGGCAGGTTCGAAGAATCGTGCTCTGTACGCTCTCGGAGACAATTGTTTTGCCTTTTTGAAAAGGCGGTTGAAATGCGGAATGTCGTTGAATCCGACGGCATAACAGATCTCGGCGATTGACAGCGGTGTGGTCTTGAGCATCTCGCATGCCGTGTCGATGCGGTATGCGGTCAAATATGCCAGAAAGGTTATGCCTTTGCAGCGTTTGAAAAAGGAGCAGAATGCCGAGCGGTTCATGCACACTTCTGCGGCGATGTCGTTTAAGGAGATCGTGTGGGTGTAATGGCGCATTACGTAGGTGCAGATATGCTGCATGCGCCTTACGTCGTGTTCGATGCGTATGGGCCTGCCTGCAAAGGTCGTGTCGGACGAAGTGAATACAACAGAAAGCAGTCGGAGCATTTCGCAAAGGCGTCCCAATTCGTTCGTTCCATTCATCTGTATAAGCATTTGGCGGATGATGCGGGAGCTTTCCGGGCCGAAGTTCAGGGCATTGACGGGAAATTCTATTCCGTCAAGGCTGTTTCGCATTTCGGGGAATGTCTCCATGCACCGTTCCACGAAAGTGTGGCTGAAGGCGACCATCAGGTAACGGATATGTCCGTCCTTGTCTGTCGAGTCGGGTACGAATTCCCAGCGATGAAGCATGGAGGGCGGTATTAGCGCCACGTCGCCTGCCGAAAATGGCTGCAGAGTGTCGCCCGTCATCCGCTGTCCGCATCCTTGGATGACGTAATATAACTCCCATGCGTCGTGGCGGTGCAGTTTGGCTTCGATGTCGGGATTGATGCGGGCATCTACGAAGAAGAAGGAGTGGTTCTTCACGTCGGGCAACTCATAAGGAGTGATTGTTTTTTCCTGCATGGATTTTTTAATGGCTCGAATGCAAATATACGACAATTATTCGATACAATTGCGCAAATATATAACAATGTCAGGACCTAACTTTGCAACGGTTAAATAAATTAAACATTATTGATTATATCACGATGGAATTTTATCAGGTACTGGAGAAAAGAAGAACCGTCCGCGATTTTTCGGACAGGAAGGTCGATGATGAAGTGTTGAAAAGGATATTGGAGGCCGCGTTTAAGGCGCCGACCAACGATCACCTGCGACAGTTCGAGTTTGTGGTGGTGCGGGGGCAAGAAAGGATCGGGCGGATTATCTCGCCGGTTTCAGAGAATACGCGGAATATTCAGCAGACGGGACTCGAAGTTGCCGGGAATACGATGGACCGGGACGAGTATGCCATGTTCGTTGATGCGTTGCCCAAGCAACAGCGGATGCTTATGCAGAGCGGTTGCCTTGTTTTGCCGTTTTTCCGTCAGAAAGATTGTCCGCTGTGCCGCCCTGCAGATCAAAGTTCGCTCAACTATTTCGCTTCAGCGTGGGCGGCTGTGGAAAATATTCTGCTGGCAGCGACGGCGGAAGGACTGGCCTGCGCGTTTCGTATACCGATCGGTAATGAGCCGGAATATGTCAAGCGGATGGTCGGCGCTCCTGACGGATATGAGTTCACCTGCTTTCTTGCCGTCGGCTACGCTGCGGAAGATGCGCATATATGCAAGCAAAAAGTCATCAGTGTAGAGAGTAGAATTCACTGTAATATCTGGTGATTGCAGTGAAGGATTGGCATGGAATTTGGATTCCGTATAGCGGCCGGCTGTCGAAAACAGCAAAGGGCGGGACTTGTAAATAACAAGTCCCGCCCTTTGCTGTTGCCGGTCGTGCAGCGGCTATTTGTCGATTCCCTGCAGCCAGTCGAGCACGGTCTGCTGCCACTGCTCCCTGTATTTGAAATTCTTGCGGATGCCCCAGCCGTGGCCGCCTGTCGGGTAGATGTGCATAGAGGCCTTGACGCCGTTGTCCTTCAGTGCGTTGTAGTAGAGCGTGCTGTTTACGGGCGGGACGACGCGGTCGTCGTCCGAAAGCAGCAGCAGGGTGGGCGGGGTTTCGCTGCTCACGCGGTTCTGGAGCGAGTACCATGTGTCGGTCTCCGCGTTGCGCTTGTCGCCCAGGAGGGCGTTGAACGACCCTTGGTGCGCCTTGCCTTTTTCGGCCGTGATGACCGGGTAGAAGAGGATCGAGAAGGCGGGTTTGGTGCGGGCGAGCGTCGAAGCCGAGGCGGCGAGGTGACCGCCTGCCGAACTGCCCACGATGCCGACCTTGTCCGCCGTGAAGCCCGTGGCTCCCGCTTCGAGTCCCATCATGATGCGAAGGGCCTGCTCGACGTCCTCCAGCGGCACTTCGGGGTGGCCGTTGGGCATGCGGTATTTGAGCACGGCGGCCGTGATGCCGTGTTCGGCGAACCACTGGGCCATTTCATAGCCTTCGTAGTCTATGCACAGCTTCACGTAACCGCCGCCGGGGCAGATTACGACGGCCTGTCCCGTGGCCTTCTCCGGAGCGGCCGGGAAGATGTAGAGCACCGCTTCCGAAACGTCGGTGAGGCGGTTCTTTTCGGGTTCGCGTTCGGGCGTGGCGATGCCGTTGCCGTGGGGCGCAGTCTTGTTGTCCCAGATTTTCAGCGTGCGGGTCTGCCCGTAGTCTTGTGCCGTTGCGGTGCCTGCCATAAGCAGAAGTGCTGTCAAAGTCGTTGCGATTCGTTTCATGGACGTGTCGTTTTGGTGCGGATCAGATGACGATATTGATGATCTTGCCCGGCACGACGATGACCTTTTTCGGGGTTTTGCCTTCGAGCCATTTCTGCGCTTCGGGCAGCGTCACGACGTCGGCCTGCATCTGGGCGGGCGTCAGCGACGTGGCGTACTCTTTCTTGAAGCGGAGTTTGCCGTTGATCGAAACCGGGTACTCGAATGCGCTCTGCGCGAGGTGTTTCTCGTCGTAGACCGGATAGTCGGCCGTGCAGACCGAGGTGGTGTGTCCCAGCGCCGCCCAAAGTTCCTCGGCGATATGGGGCGCGAAGGGGGCGAGCAGCACGGTCAGCGGCTCGATGATCTCGCGCTTGTTGCACTCGCCCAGCTCGTTGAGGCAGATCATGAATGCCGAGACCGAGGTGTTGAACGAGAAGTTCTCGATATCCTCGCTGACCTTCTTGATCGTCTTGTGCAGCGTGCGCAGCTCCTTCTCGTCGGCCTTCTCGTCGGTGACGATCAGCCTGCCGTCGCGGTCGTAGAACAGCCGCCAGAAACGGCGCAGGAACTTGTAGACGCCGTCGATGCCGTTGGTGTCCCACGGCTTGGACTGTTCGAGCGGGCCGAGGAACATCTCGTACATGCGCAGCGTGTCCGCGCCGTAGTTTTCGACGATGTAGTCGGGGTTCACGACGTTGTAGAACGATTTGGACATCTTCTCGATGGCCCAGCCGCAGACGTATTTGCCGTCTTCGAGGATGAATTCGGCATCCTTGTATTCGGGCATCCACGCGCGGAAGGCGTCGATGTCGAGGATGTCGTTGCGGACGATGTTCACGTCCACGTAGAGCGCCTGCGTCCGGTACTGCTCCTTGAGACCCAGCGAAACGAACTTGTTGGTGCCGACGATGCGGTACACGAAGTTCGAACGGCCCTGAATCATGCCCTGATTGACGAGTTTGCGGAACGGCTCCTCCTCGCATACCACGCCGAGGTCGTAGAGGAACATGTTCCAGAAGCGCGAGTACATGAGGTGTCCCGTGGCGTGCTCGATGCCGCCGACGTAGAGGTCCACGCTGCGCCAGTATTCGTCGGCTTCCCGGCTGACGAGCGCCTGATCGTTGTGCGGGTCCATGTAGCGGAGGTAGTAGGCCGACGATCCGGCGAATCCGGGCATGGTCGAAAGTTCGTAGGGCCAGCCTTCCGGCGTCGCCCACTCCTTGACGCGGGCCAGCGGCGGTTCGCCCTGCTCCGTGGGGCCGAAGTCGGCGACGGGAGGCAGTTCGAGCGGCAGTTTGTCCTCGGCGAGCGGGTAGGCGATGTCGTTCTTGTAGTAGATCGGGAACGGCTCGCCCCAATAGCGCTGGCGCGAGAAGATGGCGTCGCGCAGGCGGTAGTTGATGCGCTTGCGGCCCAATCCGCGCCGCTCGATTTCGTCGAACATGAGACCGATCGCCTCTTTTACATCCTTGCCGTTGAGGAAATCCGAGTTGATTACTTTGCCCGATTTGGCGTCGTACGACTCCTGCGAAATGTCGCCGCCCTCGACTACCGGAACGATCTCCAGCCCGAAGTGGCGGGCGAAGGCGTAGTCGCGCGAGTCGTGCGCCGGAACGGCCATGATGGCGCCCGTGCCGTAGCCTGCCAGCACGTAGTCCGAAATGTAGATCGGAATGGCTTTGCCGGTGAAGGGATTGACGGCGTAAGAGCCTGTAGCCACGCCGCTTACACGTTTCGTCTCGGCGATGCGTTCGCGTTCCGAACGCTTCTTGGCCTGACAGATGTATTCCTCGACGGCGGCCCGGTTTTCTGGCGTCGTCAGGCTGTCGACCCACTCGTGTTCGGGGGCGATGACCATGAAGGTGACGCCGAAGATCGTGTCGGGGCGGGTGGTGAATATTTCGAGTTTCCGGTCCGAATCCTTGATGTCGAAGAAGACCTGAGCGCCTTCGGAGCGGCCGATCCAGTTGCGCTGGATCTCCTTCAGGGAGTCGCTCCATGCGAGTTTGTCCAGTCCGTCGAGCATGCGCTGGGCGTAGGCCGTCACGCGCAGAAGCCACTGCTTCATGCGCTTCTGCTCGACCGGATAGCCGCCGCGGACCGAAAGTCCGTCGTGCACTTCGTCGTTGGCCAGCACGGTTCCCAGCTTCGCACACCAATTTACCATTGTGTCCGCGCGGAACGCAAGGCGGTAGTTCTGCAACGTCTGCTCCTTCTCGGCCTCCGACATGGCGCGCCACTCTTCGGCCGTGAAGTGCAACTCCTGCGTGCAGGCGACGTTCAGACCTTCGGTGCCGTTCCGCTCGAAGGTTGCGGTCAGCTCCTCGATCGGGCGGGCCTGCTGCCTGTCGTTGCAGTAGTAGGAGCCGAACATTTTGAGGAACGCCCACTGCGTCCATTTGTAGTAGCCCGGATCGCAGGTGCGGACTTCGCGGTCCCAGTCGAACGAGAAGCCGATTTTGTCCAGCTGCTCGCGGTAGCGGGCGATGTTCTGCTCGGTGGTGACGGCCGGATGCTGGCCCGTCTGGATGGCGTACTGTTCGGCCGGAAGGCCGAAGGCGTCGTAGCCCATCGGATGCAGGACGTTGAAGCCCTTCTGGCGCTTGTAGCGCGAGTAGATGTCCGAGGCGATGTAGCCCAGCGGGTGGCCCACATGTAGGCCGGCGCCCGACGGATAGGGGAACATGTCCAGCACATAGAATTTGGGCCGCGACGGATCGGTCTCGACCTTGTAGGTTTTATCCTCCTGCCAGCGGCGCTGCCACTTGGACTCGATCTCCTTGAAATTGTACTCCATGATATAGCTCGGTTCTGATTTGTCGCTTTGTTGCGGATTTCCCGCAAAGATAGGAAAAAATGTTTTACAGGGTGCAAAAGGGTGTGAAAAAAGGCGCTCCTGCGGGGAGCGTCTCCGGGTGCGGCGGCGGATGCGGATTTCCGCAGCCGTTTTGCCGGACGCGGACGGGCGTTGCCGTGTCGCGGCGGTGTCGTGCTGTACCGCTGTCGCGCTGCTCTGCTGCTGTTCCGTTGCGTGGGCTGGTGTGGGCTGCTGTTTTGCTGTGCCGGCGCAGGGTGTCGCCGACGTGCCGCGGCGGTGCTTTGCGGGCGGTTAATTGATCAGGATGCTCGTCACTTTGGCGCCGGGGTTGAAGTCCTGCGCCGAGATGCGCGGGGTGACGCCGCCGGCGTGCGCTTTTCCGAGCTTTTCCCGGCCTTCTTCGCCGAGTCCCGAAACTCTGTATGTCATGCCGTTGAGGGTGATGACGAGCCGTCCGTCGTTGTCGGTCTGGGAGATGCCGCCGTTTTCGAAAAGGTGTTTTACGTCCGTTCCCGGCGCGATGCCGTCCGTCGATCCGACTCCCGGTCCGAAAATTTCGATCGATTCGATTTCGTCGCCGTACGCCCGCGCCTCCATGACCGGCTCCCCGGCCAGCGTGAAGTGCAGCACGGTCTCTCCTTCGGGAGTCCGGTCGGTCGTGAATGCGTCGTAAAGCTCCGGATGCGACGCCGGGATCTGCGCGGCGGACACGGTGAGCAGGACCGGTCCCGCGCCGAGCGGATTGGCCGTGAAAAGGGGCTGGCGGCGGCTGTCGCAGGCCGAAATGCAGAGCGCCGCCAGTGCGAACGCAAAAGTCGTGAGGAGTCGTTTCATGCTTCGTTCGGAATTTTTGCAAATATAGCGAAATCGGCCGGATGGCCGCGATGCCGCGGTCGGTGCGTGCCGGCGTTCGGAACGGATGTAAGCCGATGATAAATAGCCGGTTGTTGATTTATGCATAAGCAAAAAGTTATATGTTTTAGATTTGTATCAGCAAAAAGAATTGCAAAACGGCTGAAATGCAGGAAAACAGCGAAAAAAGATGCTCATATATATTGTAATTCCGAAAAAATGCGTACCTTTGCAGTCCATTTTGGACAATGGAGATAGATTTTTTAACAATTAAAAGGACAGTTTAAGAAATGCCAACTATTCAACAGTTAGTGAGAAACGGTCGAGTTCGCATGGAGGATAAGAGCAAATCTCCGGCACTCGCCGCGTGTCCCCAGCGCCGAGGCGTATGTACCCGCGTGTACACCACGACCCCGAAAAAGCCTAACTCGGCTATGCGTAAGGTAGCACGTGTAAGATTGACCAACGGCAAGGAGGTCAACGCCTATATCCCCGGAGAAGGCCACAACTTGCAGGAGCACTCCATCGTGCTTGTCCGCGGCGGTCGTGTGAAGGACCTCCCCGGTGTACGTTATCACCTCGTGCGCGGCGCGCTCGACTCGGCAGGCGTGGACGGCCGTCGTCAGCGTCGCTCGAAGTACGGTGCAAAACGCCCCAAGGCCGGTAAATAATCACAAGAAACATTAATTTTAGACAATTTTCGAATAAACAATGAGAAAAGCTAAGCCAAAAAAGCGAATTCTACTTCCGGATCCGAAGTTCGGAGACGTGTCCGTGACCCGTTTCGTGAACAACCTTATGCTGGATGGTAAGAAGAGTATTGCCTACACCATTTTCTACGATGCGTTGGAGCTGGTGGGCAAGAAGATGAAGGATGCTGATAAATCTCCGTTGGAAATCTGGAAACAGGCCCTTGAGAACATCACACCCCAAGTCGAAGTGAAATCGAAGCGTATCGGCGGTGCGACGTTCCAAGTTCCGATGGAGGTTCGTCCGGAGCGCAAGATTTCTATTTCCATGAAAAACCTTGTCCTCTATTCCCGCAAGCGCGCCGGCAAGACGATGGCAGATCGACTCTCAGCAGAGATAATGGATGCCTTCAACCAGCAGGGCGCCGCCTTCAAACGCAAGGAGGAGATGCACCGCATGGCCGAGGCCAACAAGGCATTCGCACACTTTAGATTCTAAAAAAGGAGACTGACAGATGGCAACCAGAGATTTAAATTACACTCGCAATATCGGCATCATGGCTCACATCGATGCCGGTAAGACCACCACGTCGGAGCGTATCCTTTTTTACACGGGTAAAACCCACAAGATCGGCGAGACGCACGAAGGCGCAGCCGTTATGGACTGGATGGTTCAGGAGCAGGAGCGCGGTATCACGATCACCTCGGCCGCGACGACCGCATTCTGGAACTACAAGGGCAACCAGTATCAGATCAACCTGATCGACACTCCGGGACACGTGGACTTCACCGTCGAGGTGGAGCGTTCGCTGCGCGTGCTGGACGGCGCCGTTGCGACGTTCTGCGCCGTGGGCGGCGTCGAGCCTCAGTCGGAGACCGTATGGCGTCAGGCCGACAAGTACAACGTCCCCCGTCTGGGTTATGTCAACAAGATGGACCGTACGGGCGCCGACTTCTTGGCCGTGTGCGCGCAGATCAAGGAGCACTTCGGTGCGACGGCCCTGCCGGTCGTTCTTCCCATCGGCGCCGAGGACAAGTTCGAGGGTCTGGTAGACCTTATATATAATAATGCGATCTACTACTACGACGACAAGACCGTACGCGACAACTTCGAGCTGAAGGAGATTCCCGAATCGATGAAGGCCGAGGCTGCCGAATGGCGCGCCAAGCTCATCGAAGAGGTTGCGGCGACCGACGACGCCCTGATGGAGAAATTCTTCGAGGATCCGGATTCGATCACGGCCGAGGAGCTGCTCGCAGCTATCCGCAAGGCCACGATCTCGATGCAGGTCGTGCCGATGCTCTGCGGTTCGTCGTTCCACAACAAGGGCGTACAGAAACTGCTCGACTACGTGATGGCTTTCCTGCCTTCGCCGCTCGACGTGCCCGCAGTGACGGGTATCAACCCCAAAACCGAGAAGGAAGAGACGCGTAACGCCTCCGAGGACGATCCGTTCTGCGGTCTGGCGTTCAAGATCGCTACCGACCCGTTCGTAGGCCGTCTGGCTTTCGTGCGCGTTTACTCCGGTAAACTGGACGCAGGTTCCTATGTGCTGGATACCCGCAGCGGCAAGCGCGAGCGTATCAGCCGTATCTACCAGATGCACGCCAACAAGCAGAATCCGATGGAGACCGTCGGCGCCGGCGATATCTGCGCTGCCGTAGGTTTCAAGGAGATTCGCACGGGCGACACGCTCTGCGCCGAGAATGCACCGATCGTTCTGGAGCAGATGACCTTCCCCGAACCGGTGATCGGTCTGGCGGTCGAGCCTAAGACCCAGAAGGACCTCGACAAACTCGGCATCGCGCTGGGTAAGCTGGCCGAGGAAGACCCCACCTTCACGGTGCATACCGACGAGGATTCGGGACAGACCGTCATCAGCGGTATGGGCGAGCTGCACCTCGATATCATCGTAGACCGTCTGCGCCGCGAGTTCGGTGTGGAGATCAACCAAGGCGCTCCTCAGGTCAACTACAAGGAGGCGCTCACCAAGACGGTTCAGCACCGCGAGGTCTTCAAGAAGCAGACCGGCGGTCGCGGTAAGTTCGCCGACATCATCTTCGAGATCGGTCCCGCCGACGAAGGTCAGATCGGACTCACGTTCGTGGATGAGGTCAAGGGCGGTAATATTCCCAAGGAGTTCATTCCTTCTGTTCAGAAAGGTTTTGCTTCGGCGATGGACAACGGCGCTCTGGCCGGCTACAAGATGGACTCGATGAAGGTTACCCTCAAGGACGGTTCGTTCCACCCGGTAGACTCCGACCAGCTCTCGTTCGAGATCGCTGCCCGTAACGGTTACCGCGCAGCTGCTCCCAAGGCCGGTTCGGTGATTCTGGAGCCCATCATGTCCGTGGAGGTCGTGACCCCTGAGGAGAGCATGGGTGATATCATCGGCGACCTGAACAAACGCCGCGGACAGATCACCGGCATGGAGTCCAAGGGCACGGCTCGCGTCGTGAAGGCCAAGGTTCCCCTGTCGGAAATGTTCGGCTATGTGACCGTGCTCCGCACCATTTCGTCGGGCCGCGCCACTTCGTCCATGGAGTTCTCGCACTTCGAGGAAGTTCCTGCCAACTTGGCCAAGGAGATCATCGAGAAAGCGAGTGGTAAACGTAAGGATATAGAATAAGAAAACATATGAACCAGAAGATTAGAATCAAGTTAAAGTCATTCGATCACAATCTCGTGGACAAATCGGCCGAGAAGATTGTGAAGACTGTGAAGAGCACGGGCGCCGTTGTGAGCGGTCCTGTGCCCCTTCCCACGCACAAGCAGATTTTCACGGTGAACCGCTCGACTTTCGTCAACAAGAAAGCCCGCGAGCAGTTCCAGCTCTGCACCTTCAAGCGCATCCTCGACATCTATTCGTCGACGCCCAAAACGATCGACGCGCTGATGAAACTGGAGCTTCCCTCAGGTGTGGAGGTCGAAATCAAGGTGTGATAACGGAAGGCTTGTACCTGTTGAGTATAGCAACGAAAGATCACTTTATTTATAACAAACAATCGACAACAAATGTCAGGACTTATTGGAAAGAAAATCGGAATGACTTCCGTTTACAGTGCCGAGGGTAAGAATATACCATGCACTGTCATTGAGGCTGGTCCGTGCGTTGTTACGCAAATCAAGACCGTGGAGAAGGACACCTACGAAGCGGTACAGATTGCCTATGACGAGAAAAGTGAAAAGCACACCAGCAGCAGTTTGTTAGGACACTTCAAGAAAGCCGGCACTACCCCTAAGCGCAAAATGGCTGAATTCAAGGGTATGCCCGAAGTGAATCTCGGCGACACGCTTACCGTGGAACTCTTCTCGGAAGAGGACTGGGTGGACGTGACCGGGATATCGAAAGGTAAAGGCTTCCAAGGCGTTGTGAAGCGTCACGGTTTCGGCGGCGTGGGCGGACAGACCCACGGTCAGCACAACCGTCAGCGCAAACCCGGTTCGCTGGGCGCATCGTCCTATCCCTCGCGCGTCTTCAAGGGCAAGCGCTTGCCCGGCCAGATGGGCGGTGAGCAGGTCAAGGTTTTGAACCTGCGCGTATTGAAAGTTATTCCTGAGAGCAACCTTATCCTCGTGAAAGGTTCGATTCCGGGAGCAAAGGGTGCTTATTTAACAATTGAGAAGTAGTATGGAATTAGCTGTTTTAAACACACAAGGAAAAGAAACGGGTCGTAAGGTAGTTCTTTCGGACGCCGTCTTCGGCGTGGAGGCTAATGACCACGCTATCTACCTCGACGTGAAGCAGTATCTTGCTGATCAGCGTCAGGGTACGCACAAGTCGAAGCAGCGCAACGAAGTCGCCGGCTCGACGCGCAAGCTCAAGCGTCAGAAAGGCACCGGCGGCGCCCGTTGCGGCAGCATCAAGTCTCCGCTGTTTCCGGGCGGCGGCCGTATCTTCGGTCCCCAGCCCCGCGATTACAGCTTCAAGCTCAACAAGAAGCTCAAGCAGCTCGCTCGTCGCAGCGCTTTGACCTACAAGGCTCAGGCAGGTGCGATCAGCGTCGTGGAAACCCTCTCGCTGGATGCTCCCAAGACCAAGGCTGTCGTGGCTTTGGCCGACGCACTGAAAGTTGCAGACAAGAAAGTGCTGCTGGTTCTCCCGGAGTCCAACGCCAATCTTCAGCTTTCGTGCCGCAACCTGCCTTACGTACAGCCCGTGCTGGCTCAGAACGTCTGCACCTACGACGTGATGAACGCATCGGCGATCGTGATGGTGGAAGGTGCCGAGAATGTTTTGAATACGATGTTAGCTTAAAAACGCAAGACACACAATGGAAATTATTATTAAGCCGGTTTTGACCGAAAAAATGACGATTCAGGGCGAAAAGTTGAATCGCTACGGTTTTATCGTTGACGTGAGGGCTAACAAGCTGCAGATTCGCAATGCCGTAGAGCAGATGTACAACGTCGTCGTGACGAATGTGAACACCGTGAACTACATGGGCAAACTCAAGAGCCGCTTTACCAAAGCCGGGCTTCTGGAGGGTCGCGCTAACAACTTCAAGAAGGCTATCGTCACCTTGAAGGACGGAGATAAGATAGATTTTTACAGTAATATCTAACGAAGATGGCAGTAAAAAAATTCAAACCCGTTACTCCGGGTACAAGACATAAGATCATCGGTACGTTCGACGAAATCACGACGAATAAGCCTGAGAAATCGTTGCTCAGCCCCCAGAAGAATTCGGGCGGACGCAACAATTCCGGTAAGATGACGGTCCGCTATATCGGCGGCGGTAACAAGCAGATGTATCGTAACATCGACTTCAAACGCACCAAGGACGGCATCGCTGCAACTGTAAAAACTATCGAGTACGATCCCAATCGTACCGCACGTATTGCACTTCTGGTATATGCCGACGGTGAGAAGAGCTACATCATCGCACCGAACGGACTCCAAGTGGGGCAGACCGTGGTAAGCGGCGCAGGCGTCGCTCCCGAAGTCGGAAACACGCTCTTCCTGAGCGAGATTCCGCTGGGTACGGTCATCCACAATATCGAACTCTACCCCGGTCAGGGAGCCGCGATGGCTCGCTCCGCCGGTTCTTACGCCCAGCTGCTGGCTCGTGAGGGCAAATTCGCCATCATCAAGCTGCCTTCGGGCGAGACTCGTATGGTACTCGTAACTTGCCGCGCTACCGTGGGTGTCGTGTCGAACATCGACCACAGCCTCGAAAGCTCCGGTAAGGCAGGTCGTGAGCGTTGGCTCGGCCGTCGTCCGCGCAACCGCGGCGTGGTGATGAACCCCGTCGATCACCCGATGGGTGGTGGCGAAGGCCGTGCGTCGGGTGGTCACCCCCGTTCGCGCAAGGGTCTCTTGGCCAAGGGTTACAAGACGCGTAATCCCAAGAAGACGACCTCGAAGTTTATTATTTCCAAGAAGAAAAAATAATTAAATAAGAGTACATAATGAGCCGTTCATTAAAAAAAGGACCGTTTATCGACCCCAAGCTCGAAGCGAAAGTCGTCGCTCAGGCCGAAGGTAACAAAAAGTCGGTCATCAAAACTTGGTCGCGTGCAAGTATGATCTCGCCTGACTTCGTAGGTCAGACGATCGCTGTCCACAACGGAAACAAGTTTATTCCGGTGTATGTAACAGAGAATATGGTAGGACACAAGCTCGGTGAGTTTGCTCCCACCCGTAACTTCCGCGGTCACGCAGGTAACAAGAAAAAATAGGTAGAAAATGGGTGCAAGAAAAGCAATAAAAGCCGAGAAAATCAAGGCTGAGAAGAAGCAGAAAGCAATCGCTGTTCTGCGTGATTGCCCGACCTCTCCCCGCAAGATGCGCCTCGTGGCCGACATCATCCGCGGCGTCGAGATCAACAAGGCATTGGGCATCCTTCGTTTTTCGAAGAAGGAGGCGTCGATCCGTATGGAGAAACTGCTCAAGTCGGCTATCGCCAACTGGGAAGCCAAGAACGAAAACGAACGTCTGGAAGACACCAAGCTGTGCGTGAAAGAGGTATTCGTAGACGGAGGCCGCATGCTGAAGCGTATTCAGGCTGCGCCTCAGGGCCGCGCTCACCGCATTCGCAAACGTTCGAATCACGTGACGATCGTAGTTGATAAAATGGTAACCGTAGAAAACAAGTAATCAGATGGGACAGAAAGTTAATCCGATAGCAAATCGTCTTGGTATCATCCGCGGTTGGGATTCCAACTGGTTCGGCGGCAAAGACTTCTCCGAGAAGCTGGTCGAGGACGCCAAGATCCGCAAATACCTGAATGTCCGTCTGGCCAAGGCAAGCATCTCGAAGATCATCATCGAGCGCACGCTGAAACTGGTTACGGTAACCATTTCCACCGCCCGTCCGGGCATCATCATCGGCAAGGGCGGTCAGGAGGTCGACAAGCTCAAGGAAGAGTTGAAGAAGCTCACCGGCAAGGAGATTCAGATCAATATCTTCGAGGTAAAGCGTCCTGAGGTGGATGCCGTCATCGTAGGCCAGAACATCGCCCGCCAGCTGGAGGGCCGCGTATCGTTCCGCCGCGCCGTGAAGACGGCCGTGGCATCGACCATGCGCATGGGCGCCGAGGGTATCAAGATTCAGGTTTCCGGCCGTGTAGGCGGCGCCGAGATGGCCCGCAGCGAAACCATCAAGGAGGGTCGTATTCCGCTGCATACGTTCCGTGCCGACGTGGATTTCTGCCTGACCGAGGCGCTCACGAAAGTGGGTATTCTGGGTGTGAAGGTTTGGATCTGCCAAGGCATCGTGTACGGCAAGCGTGACCTGTTCGAGATTGCAGGCGCATCGGCGCAGGCTCCTTCGGGAGACCGTGGCGAGCGCGGTGATCGCGGAGACCGTCGCGGCCGCGGAGACCGTCGCGGAGGACGCGGCGACCGTGGCGACCGCGGTGGTGACCGTCGTCGCAACAACAACAATAAGTAAGTCGGACCTTTTTAAAGCAAAACAACAATGTTACAGCCGAAAAAGACCAAATTTAGAAGAATGCAGAAGGGTCGTATGAAAGGTATCGCTCAGAGAGGTAACCAACTTGCATACGGATCGTTCGCAATCAAGGCACTTGAATCGACTTGGATCACAGGTCGTCAGATAGAGGCGGCCCGTCAGGCCATCACCCGTTACATGAAGCGTGAAGGTCAGCTCTGGATCCGCATCTTCCCCGATAAACCCATCACGAAGAAACCCGCCGAGGTGCGTATGGGTAAGGGTAAGGGTAATCCCGAAGGATTCGTGGCGCCCGTTACTCCCGGACGTATTCTCTTCGAGGCGGAAGGCGTGCCCTTGGAAATCGCGCAGGAAGCCCTGCGTCTGGGCGCCCAGAAACTGCCTATTACCACCAAGTTTATCGTACGGCGTGACTACGTCGAAACCACAATCTAACGAGACGACAAGATGAAAAGTGCAGAAATCAAGGATATTTCGATCAAGGACCTGCAGGAGCGCATCGAGACTGAAAAGGCGCAGCTGGCGAAGCTGAAGGTGCAGCACGCGGTGTCTCCCGTCGAGAACCCTTCTATCATTAAGAAAAATCGCAGAGATATAGCTCGCATGCTGACAATCCTGCGTCAAAAGAACGCCTAATAAGGAATAACTATGGAAAGAAATCTTAGAAAAGAGCGTATTGGGGTGGTTGTCAGCAACAAAATGGAAAAGACCATTGTGGTTGCGGTCGCACGCAAAGTGAAGCATCCCATTTACGGTAAGTTCGTCAACAAGACGACGAAGTTCGTCGCTGAGAGCCTCGACGAGACCTGCAAGGAGGGCGATACCGTGCGCATCATGGAAACCCGCCCGCTGAGCAAGACGAAGCGTTGGAGATTAGTACAAATCATTGAAAGAGCTAAGTAATTATGGTACAGCAGGAAAGTAGACTCATAGTAGCTGATAACAGCGGTGCGAAGGAAGTCCTCTGCATCCGGGTGCTCGGCGGCACCAAGCGCCGCTACGCATCTATCGGTGATAAGATTGTGGTGGCTGTCAAGAGCGCGACTCCTTCGGGCGACGTCAAGAAGGGCGCCGTGTCGAAAGCGGTTGTCGTAAGAACGACCAAGGAAATCAGACGCGCCAACGGTTCGTACATTCGTTTCGACGACAACGCCGTGGTGCTGCTTAACAACCAGGGTGAAATGCGCGGTACTCGTATATTCGGCCCCGTAGCTCGTGAGCTGCGCGACCAGTATATGAAGATTATCTCCCTCGCACCCGAAGTATTGTAATCATAAAAACAATTTCGGATATGTCAGTGAAATTACATATTAAGAAAGGGGATATGGTCCAAGTCATTGCCGGTGACAACAAAGGCCAGCAGGGCAAAGTCCTGAAGGTCGAGGTTACGAAGCAGCGTGCCATCGTCGAAGGCGTGAACCTCTGCAAGAAGGCTACCAAACCCAACGCGCAGAATCCCCAAGGCGGTATCGTCGAGAAAGAAGCGGCGATCCACATCTCGAACTTGCAGGTGCTCGACCCCAAGAGCGGTAAACCCTCGAAGGTGGGCCGCAAGCTCAATGCAAAAGGTAAATTAGTCCGTTACGCTAAAAAGTCAGGGGAGGAGATCAAATAATGGCATACGTACCTACACTCAAGACACAATATAAGGAGCGGATCGAACCCGCCCTTATGAAGGAGTTCGGTTATTCGAGCGTCATGCAGTGCCCGAAGCTCACGAAGATCGTTATCAATCAGGGTATGGGACAGGCTGTAGCCGATAAGAAGCTTATCGACGTGGCCGAGGCCGAGTTGACGCAGATCACGGGCCAGAAAGCCGTGCAGACGCGTTCGCGCAAGGACATCTCCAACTTCAAGCTGCGTAAGGGCATGCCCATCGGCGTGCGCGTGACGCTGCGCGATACGAAGATGTACGAGTTCTTGGAGCGTCTGATCGCCGTGGCGCTGCCCCGCATCCGCGACTTCAAGGGTATCAACGAGAAGTTCGACGGTCAGGGCAACTACACCCTCGGCATCACCGAGCAGATCATCTTCCCGGAGATCGACATCGACAAGATCACCAAGATCTTCGGTATGGAGATTACGTTCGTTACCACGGCCAAGACCGACGAGGAGGCTTACGCGCTGCTCCGCGAATTCGGCCTTCCTTTCAAAAACGCTAAAAAGAATCAATAAGCTATGGCAAAAGAGTCAATGAAGGCACGCGAGGTAAAACGCGTGAAACTCGCAAACCGCTATGCACACAAGCGCGAGGAGATTGCTGCCAAGTTGAAGAGCGGTGAGATCGACCACGAGGAGGCTTGGGTTGCGCTTTCGAAGCTGCCCCGCAACTCGAATCCGATCCGCCAGCACAACCGCTGCAAGATCACGGGCCGTCCCAAGGGCTATATCCGCCTGTTCGGCATTAGCCGTATCCAGTTCCGCGAGATGGCTTCGAAGGGCCTGATCCCCGGCGTTACGAAAGCAAGCTGGTAATATTTTCGGATGCCGGATCAGGTCCGGTATCCGAAAATTCATTTTCTACCGGGAGGCAATCCGAAGGGGGAGGGGAGTAGGGCTGTGAAGGCTCTAAGGTAGGCTAAGTTCGTCCGAAGGGAGGGACAAGGTTTGCCGGTTAAGCTCATCTGAAGGAGAAATCCCGGATACGAGTCCGGATTTTGAGGGCGCAAGCCCGTGGACGGACGGCTGTCGCAGAGACGGCCCGGCGTCGGAGAGGGGCTTTGCAGGAGGGGGAAACCCGGAATGCGGAGCGTGAATCCGGCGATTGTGCGCAGGCCGATGAAGCCTGCCGCAGTCCGATACCGCAGAGATCGGGGCTTATATGGGTGCAGAATCCGAGTAGTTACGTCGCAATGTCGAGGAAAGTGCCGCCGCAAGCGGTAACTTCTCGGCGGCGGGGCGGAAATCGAGGGGTTAGGCATTTGGTTACAAATTTCTCGGACCAAGGGGCCGGAGAGAGACCGCGCAGAATGCGTACGGCACGGCGTAACCCGTTGAATGACGGGGCGGCGCGTGTGGATGCGGATGCGGCGTGACGGGCGGGCGGAAAGTCGTCGCAGCGTCGTCGGACGGAATCTTCTCCTGAAAGGCGGACGGTTGTCGATGGGAATTTTTGTACGGGTCATGTTAGCAACACCTCAGTGCTAACATTGTCCGTATTCCGGCATCGGCACTTAAAACGCTGAAAATAGGCTCGTAACTTGGTTTTTTGAGAAATAATATGTATATTTGCGCGCTTTATCCCCATGCCGAACGGCCTGTCGGAGAGCGCAAAAGCGCTGAACGTGAGGCGCAAAACGAAAAGCATCCGAAGCGGCGGCGAGTCTGTTGAAAGATTCAAGGCGCTGAGGACCAAATAATTAACTAATTCATTAATTTTTAACTTCTATTCGTTATGACTGATCCTATTGCGGACTTTCTGACCAGAATTAGAAACGCAGTGAAAGCCAACCACAAGGTGGTTGAAGCTCCTGGCTCAAAAATTAAGCAGGAAATCACTAAGATTCTTTACGAGCAGGGTTACATCCTCGCTTACAAATTCGACACCGACGAGAAAGGTCATCCGTCGATCAAAATCGCCCTTAAATGGGACGCTGCCACCAAGGGCAACGCCATCAAGGACCTCAAGCGCGTGAGCCGTCCGGGTCTGCGCCAGTATGTGTCGGTGGCCGACATGCCCCGCGTGCTGAACGGTCTGGGCATCGCCGTGCTCTCGACTTCGAAAGGCATCATGACCGACGCCAAGGCCCGTAAGGAAAACGTGGGCGGCGAGGTGCTGTGCTACATCTACTAACGGAAATTTTTAAACAAGAACAACAATGTCAAGAATTGGTAAATTACCTGTAAACCTGCCCGCCGGCGTTACCGTAGAGGTTTCGGCCGACAATGTGGTAAGCGTGAAAGGGCCACTCGGGACGCTGAGTCAGAAAGTGGACTCGGACATCAAGGTAGAGGTCGGCACGCACAAGGACATCCACACCGGGAACGAAATTCCCGCCGTGCTCGTATCGCGTCCTACCAACCAGCCCCGCCACCGTTCGCTGCACGGTCTCTACCGTGCGCTGATCAACAACATGGTCGTCGGCGTATCGAAGGGCTACGAAATCAAACAGGAACTCGTGGGCGTCGGTTTCAAAGCCGAAGTCAAGGGCCAGATCCTCGAAATGAGTCTCGGTTACTCGCACGACACGCATTTCATGCTTCCCAAGGAGGTGACCGCTACCGCCGTGACGGAGAAGAAGGGCAACCCGATCGTAACGCTGAAGAGCATGGACAAGCAGCTCATCGGCCAAGTCGCCGCCAAGATCCGTTCGCTGCGCAAGCCGGAGCCGTACAAGGGCAAGGGTATCAAGTTCGTCGGCGAGCAGTTGCGTCGCAAGGCCGGCAAATCAGCAGGTGCTAAATAGTAAATAGTCTAGAGTTATGTCATTGAACAAGATAGAAAGAAGAGAGAGGATCAAGATGCGTATCCGCAAGATCGTGAGCGGAACCGCCGAACAGCCTCGCATGACTGTATATCGTAGCAACAAGCAGATCTACGTGCAGTTTATTGATGACCTTGCAGGTGTGACCATGGCTGCGGCATCCTCGCTGGACAAAGAGGTGGCGGAAGCCGCCGCCGGCAAGAACAAGTGCGAAGTAGCCGCCCTCGTGGGCAAACTGGCTGCCGAGCGCGCTGCCGCCAAAGGCATTTCGTCCGTAGCGTTCGACCGCAACGGCTACCTGTATCACGGAAGAGTTAAACAGCTGGCCGAAGCAGCACGCGAAGGCGGTCTTAAATTCTAAGCGATTATGTCAAATACCAACATAAAGAAAGTACGCACTAGCGATCTCGAGCTTAAGGACAGACTCGTAAGCATTCAGCGTGTTACCAAGGTAACCAAGGGAGGTCGTACATTCAGTTTCTCGGCCATTGTCGTCGTCGGTAACGAGGACGGCGTCGTAGGCTACGGTCTGGGCAAGGCTTCGGAGGTTCAGTCGGCCATCGCCAAAGGCGTGGAGGACGCAAAGAAGAATCTTGTGAAGATCCCCGTTATCAACGGTACGATTCCCCACAAGCAGGAGCTCCGTTTCGGCGGTTCGCTCGTCATGATCCGCCCGGCCGCTCCCGGTACGGGTATCATCGCCGGCGGTGCCATGCGTGCCGTGCTGGAGTCGGTGGGCGTGAAGAACGTGCTCGCCAAGAGCAAAGGTTCGTCGAACCCCCACAACTTGGTGAAGGCTACCATCGGCGCTCTCTGCGAGCTGCGCGATGCGCACAGCATCGCCCGTCTGCGCGGTATCTCGATGGACAAGGTGTTTAACGGTTAATTTCGTAGAGACAAATGGCAAGATTGAAAATCACCCAAGTCAAAAGCCGCATCGGCGCAACCGAGCGTCAGTGCAAAAACCTCGACGCGCTGGGACTGAAGAGGATCAACGCGAGCGTCGAGCACGACGACTCGGCGATCATCAAAGGCATGATCGAGCGCGTGAAGCACCTCGTCAAAGTGGAGGAGGTAGCCGTCAAGAAGGCTGCAGCGCCCAAGGCCAAGAAGGCCGAGGCTACGGAAGCAGCAGCAGAATAAGTTTAACAGCTAAGAAGTAATTTTACGATGGAACTCAATAATCTCAAACCTGCAAAGGGTTCAACGCACCACGACAAACGTATCGGTCGCGGTGCCGGTTCGGGTCACGGTGGCACGGCCACGCGTGGTCACAAGGGTGCGCAGTCGCGTTCGGGTTACTCGCGTAAGCTGGGCTTCGAAGGCGGTCAGATGCCGCTCCAGCGTCGGCTCCCCAAGTTCGGTTTCACCAACCTGAAACGCGTTGAATTCAAGGCGATCAACCTCTCGACCCTTGAGGAGCTGGCCGCCAAGAAATCGCTCGCCGAGATCACGGTAGACACGCTTATCGCCGCAGGTTTCATCTCGTCGAAGGACAAGGTGAAGATCCTCGGTAACGGTGCTGTTACCAAGGCGCTGAGCGTAAAGGCTCACGCATTCTCGAAGAGCGCCGAAGCTGCCATCACGGCCGCGGGCGGCAGCGTCGAAAAACTCTAGGAACCCTTAGAAACCGAAAATTATGAATCAGTATCTCGTTGTTGGTGTCGTCTTTTTAGTGGTAATCGCTCTTTTGGCGACCAACAAGAAATTGGTTGAAACGCTCAAGAATATCTACAAGATCGAGGAGCTGCGCAAACGTGTGATCTACACGATCGGGCTGCTGCTGGTCTACCGCTTGGGCAGTTTCGTAGTGATTCCGGGCATCAACCCCAACGCCTTGGGCGAGGGGTCGGCTTACGCCAGCCAGCTGGAGGGCAACGGACTGCTGGGTCTGTTGAACGTATTCTCCGGCGGCGCATTCGGCAACGCCGCGATTCTTGCGCTCGGAGTCATGCCGTACATCACCGCCTCCATCATCATCCAGCTCATGGGTATGATGATCCCGTATTTCCAGAAAATGCAGAAGGAAGGTGAGAGCGGCCGCCGCAAGATGAACCAGTGGACGCGCTTTCTGACGATCGGCGTGCTGATCCTGCAGGGCCCGGCGTATATCGCCAACCTGTATCATCAGGTCCCCACTGCGTTCGTTTACGGCAACTCGTTCGGCTTCGTTGCCTATGCGACGACGATCCTGATCGCGGGTACCATGTTCATCATGTGGCTCGGCGAGAAGATCACGGACAAGGGTATCGGTAACGGTATCTCGCTGATAATCATGATCGGCATCGTGGCACGTCTGCCCCATGCGCTGTTGGCCGAGGTCAATGCGCGCTTCCAGACCGCCAGCGGCAGCGCCATCATGCTTATCCTCGAACTGGTGCTCCTGTTCCTCGTCTTCATGGCGACGATCGCCCTCGTGCAGGCTGTCCGCAAGGTCCCTGTACAGTATGCAAAGCGTATCGTCGGTAACAAACAGTACGGCGGCGTACGTCAGTACATTCCGCTGAAGATGAATGCCGCGAATGTGATGCCTATCATCTTCGCGCAGGCTCTGATGTTTATTCCGGCGCTGTTCTCCGGTACGGCTTTCGCGGCTGCTTTCAGCTCGATGACCGGCTTCTGGTACAACTTCACGCTTGCAGTGCTGGTAATCGCGTTCACCTACTTCTACACCGCGATTATCATCAATCCTCAAATGATGGCCGATGACATGAAGCGAAACGGCGGCTTTATTCCGGGTGTGAAACCGGGTAAGCAGACCGTGAACTACATCGACACCATCATGACGCGTATCACGCTCCCCGGTTCGTTCTTCCTTGCCATCGTGGCGATTCTGCCCGCTCTGGCGATGAAGTTCTTGGGCATACAGCAGGCGTTCGCCTACTTCTACGGAGGTACGTCGCTGCTGATTATGGTCGGCGTGGTGCTCGACACTCTGAAGCAGATCGAGAGCTACCTGCTGATGCGCCACTACGATGGTCTGATGAAGACCGGACGTATTCAGGGTCGTCATTAGGAGTTTTCCGAAGAGTTCTTAGCGAAGAATGATATATATAAAGACAGACGAGGAGATAGAGCTGCTCCGCGAGAACAATATACTGGTGTCGAAGACACTGGCGGAGGTGGGTCGCCACATCCGTCCGGGTGTCACCACCAAGTTTTTGGACTCGATTGCCGAGGATTTCATCCGCGCGCACGGAGCAGTTCCCGCCTTCCTCGGATATCAGGGATTTCCCGCTTCGTTGTGTGTATCGGTAAACGAACAGGTAGTTCACGGTATCCCATCCTCGAAATGCGTCCTCAAGGAGGGCGACATCGTTTCGGTCGATTGCGGTACGTTTATGAAGGGGTTTGTTGGTGATTCGGCGTATACGTTCGCCGTCGGAGAGGTTGCCGAGGAAGTACGGCAGCTTATGGAGGTCACCAAAGAGGCTCTTTATAAAGGTACGGCGCAGGCTAAAGCCGGCAACCGCGTAGGCGACGTGTCGGCAGCCGTGCAGGAGTATGCCGAAAGCTTCGGTTACGGCGTGGTGCGGGAGTTGGAGGGACACGGTTTGGGTCGCAAGATGCACGAAGACCCCGGTGTTCCGAACTACGGCGCCCGCGGCAGAGGACCGCTCCTCAAGGAGGGAATGGTCATCTGTATCGAACCCATGATAAACATGGGGACCAAAGCGGTGGTTTTCGAAAGGGATGGCTGGACAGTCCGCACGCGCGACCACAAACCCGCGGCGCACTACGAGTTCGCCGTCGCGGTCCGTAAAGACGGTCCCGACGTGCTGACGGACTTTAGTATCATCGAACAGGCAATTAACAAGTAAGACTCTATGGCTAAACAGGCTGCTATTGAAAGGGACGGCACGATCATCGAGGCCCTGTCCAACGCGATGTTCCGCGTCGAGCTGGACAACGGACACGTGCTCACCGCCCATATCTCAGGGAAGATGCGTATGCACTACATCAAAATCCTTCCCGGAGATAAAGTTAAAGTGGAGATGACGCCCTACGATTTGACGAAGGGACGTATATCTTTCCGGTACAAATAACATTAGATTGCTTGAAAATCATGAAAGTAAAAGCATCCATCAAGAAGAGAAGCGAGGATTGCAAGATTGTGAAGCGTAAGGGGAAACTCTACGTCATTTGCAAGAAGAATCCCAAGTTTAAAATGCGCCAAGGGTAATGTTTAAACGGTTTATTAAAGAAGAAAAAGAATTTATATGGCACGTATAGTCGGTGTAGATTTACCAAAAAATAAGAGAGGCGAGATCGGCTTGACCTATATCTACGGTATCGGTCGTTCGACGGCTCGCAAGATTCTCGAAGTCGCTGGCATCAGCTACGACCTCAAAGTACAGGACTGGTCGGACGACCAGATCGGCGCAATCCGTTCGACGATTGCCGACATGGGCATCAAAGTCGAAGGCGAATGCCGCTCGGCCGTCCAGCTCAACATCAAGCGTCTGATGGATATCGGCTGCTACCGCGGCATCCGTCACCGTCTGGGGCTTCCCGTTCGCGGTCAGTCGACCAAGAACAACGCCCGCACCCGCAAGGGACGCAAGAAGACTGTCGCAAACAAGAAAAAGGCAACAAAGTAATCTTTAGAGAATTATGGCAAAGAAAACTGGAACAGTTAAGAAAAAGGTTGTTAAGGTCGGTGCCGTGGGTAACGCTTACGTACACTCCACTTTCAACAACGTGATCATCACCATCACCAACGAGGTGGGTGACGTCATCAGCTGGTCTTCGGCCGGTAAGATGGGTTTCCGTGGTTCGAAGAAGAATACTCCGTATGCCGCACAGACCGCTTCGGCCGACTGCGCGAAGGTCGCTTACGACATGGGCCTGCGCAAGGTGAAAGTGTATGTCAAGGGACCGGGTGCCGGTCGTGAGTCGGCCGTGCGCACCATCCACGGCGCAGGTATCGAGGTGATGGAGATCATCGACGTTACTCCGCTGCCGCACAACGGTTGCCGTGCTCCTAACCGCCGCCGCGTATAATCTGCGTCGGGGTAAGGAATATTTCTAAGGTTTTAAAAAAGTCAAAACAATGGGAAAATACATAGGACCAAAATCGAAGATCGCCAGAAAGTTCGGCGAAGCTATTTACGGTGCGGACAAGGTGCTCGAAAAGCGCAACTTTCCTCCCGGACAGCACGGTCTGGCGCGTAAGCGCAAGAAAGTGTCGGAGTACGGCACGCAGTTGAGCGAAAAACAGAAAGCCAAGTATACGTACGGTCTGCTGGAGAAGCAGTTCGCACGCACGTACGATCAGGCGGCCCGTATGGGCGGCATCACGGGCGAGAACCTGCTGAAGCTGCTCGAATGCCGTCTGGACAACGTTGTTTACCGCTTGGGTATCGCCCCGACGCGTGCAGCTGCCCGCCAGCTCGTTTCGCACTGCCATATTTGTGTGAACGGCAACGTCGTGAACATTCCTTCGTACTCGCTGCGTGCGGGTGACGTCGTGTCGGTTCGCGAGAAGTCGAAGAGTCTGGAAGTGATTTCGGCATCTCTGGCCGGCGGTTCGAAGAGCCGCTACGCTTGGCTTGAGTGGGATAACGCCTCGATGAGCGGCAAGTTCCTGCAGAAGCCTGAGCGCGAGGAGATTCCTGAAAACATCAAGGAGCAGCTCATCGTCGAGTTGTACTCGAAGTAGTAATCAAACAAATTCAAATATATTATGGCAATATTAGCATTCCAGAAACCTGAAAAGGTTATTATGCTTGAATCCACTTCATCGTTCGGAAAGTTCGAGTTCCGGCCGCTGGAGCCCGGATTCGGTATGACTGTCGGTAACGCTTTGCGTCGTATTCTGCTCTCTTCGCTGGAGGGTTACGCAATCACGACTGTCAAGGTAGCCGGTGTCGACCACGAGTTTGCCGCTATCCCCGGCGTGATGGAGGATATGTTGAAAATCATCCTCAATCTGAAGCAGGTTCGTTTTATCCGCACAGTCGATAATCAGGATGCCGAGAAGGTCTCCATTAACGTTGCGGGTGTGACGGAGCTGACTGCCGGATATATCTCGAATTACCTCTCGTTCTTCAAGGTTTTGAACCCCGATCTGGTGATCTGCCATCTCGCGCCCGGCACGAAGATGCAGATGACGCTGACCATCGGCAAGGGCCGCGGCTACGTACCCGCCGAGGAGAATACTCCCGCCGAGTGCGAGTTCGGAACGCTTCCGATCGACTCGATCTTCACCCCGATCAAGAACGTGAAGTATTCCATCGAAAACTATCGTGTCGAGCAGAAGACCGACTACGAGAAATTGAATTTGGAAATTACTACCGACGGGTCGATTCACCCCAAGGAGGCTCTGAAAGAGGCCGCGAAGATTCTCATCCAGCACTTCATGCTCTTCTCCGACGAGAAGATCACCGTCAACATGGAAGACACCAACGGCGCCGAAGAGTTCGATGAGGATATCCTCCACATGCGTCAGCTGCTGAAGACCAAGCTCTCGGATCAGGACCTGAGCGTCCGTGCCCTGAACTGTCTGAAAGCCGCCGACGTGGATACGGTGGGGGACCTCGTGAAGCTCAACCGCAACGACCTGCTGAAGTTCCGCAACTTCGGCAAGAAGTCTTTGACGGAGCTTGACGAGCTGCTGACCTCGCTCAACCTTAAGTTCGGTATGGACGTATCAATCTACAAACTTGACAAAGATTAATTATGAGACACAATAAGAATTTTAACCACCTTGGCCGTCAGGCGGGACACCGTAAAGCGTTGATGTCGAATATGGCTTCGTCGCTCATCCTGCACAAGCGTATCGAGACCACCGTTGCCAAAGCCAAGGCCGTTCGCCAGTTCATCGAACCGCTGGTGACCAAGTCGAAGGACGACACGACGCACTCGCGCCGTATCGTTTTCTCGTACCTCAAGCAGAAAGAGGCCGTAACCGAGTTGTTCCGCACCATCGCGCCGAAGATCGCCGATCGTCCGGGCGGTTACACCCGCATCCTGAAGACCGGTTTCCGTCTGGGCGACGCTGCCGACATGTGCATCATCGAGTTCGTCGATTTCAACGACGCTTACACGCTGGGCATCGCTCCCGCAGCCGCAGCCGAGGCTAAACCCAAGACGCGCCGTTCGCGCAAACCCGCAGCGAAAAAGACCGACGCTGTCGAGGAGGCTACCGTTGTCGAGGGCGAAGCCAAGAAAGCCGCACCCAAGAAGGCCGCTGCTCCGAAGGCTGCGAAACCGGCCGCTCCCAAAGCTGCCAAGGTTGCCGCTCCGAAGGTTGCCAAGAAGACCAACGTGGGCAAGAAAATGTAGTTTTCCGTTTAATCGGAAGACGATCGGAAAATCCGGATACCCCGATGGGTGTCCGGATTTTTGTCGTTTGTGCGGGTGAATCTGTCGTTTATGCGAAGGATTTGTCGTTCGGCGGAAAGATTCGTTGTCGTGCGGGAGGAGTGCGGCGGATGGTTTGTCCGTTACTACTGCCGGCGGGCGGAAACTTTGCCGGTTCGGAGACATTCTCTTGTCCCTTGTCCGTCCGTCGTCCGGCTGCCGGGGACCTATTGGCGGTTCAGCCTATGGGTGAAGGCCGGATAGACGAGGCCCGTGTAATTCGCTTTGGCGGATTCGATCGTGGCCGTCATCCCGTCGTAGGTGTCCGTGAAGGAGACTTCGTAGAGGAAACAGCCGCGGTAACGGTTGTTTTTCAGCAGTTCGTAATAAAGCTCTCCCCAGTCGATCAGTCCTCCGTCGTAAGGCTGCAGGTGCTTGTCCAGCGTGCCGGATTGCCCTTCGGCGCCGGGATTCTGCTGGATGTGCAGCGTGCCGAGGCGTGTGCCGAGCTTTCGGAGTATGGCGACGGCGTCGCCGTTTCTGGTCGGATTGATATACGACCCGTTCAGCGGAATCAGGGCGTGGCCCGTATCGAGGCAGACGCGCACCTGCTCCAGCCCCTCGCCGCTGAGCAGGGCGAGCATCGTTTCGGCATCGTAGGCGACGCTTCGGGGACAGTTTTCCACGCAGAGAATCGTGTGCAGGCCGTACGTCGAATTGCAGGACGCGATGTGGGTCTGTAATTCCCTGAGCGATTTCCGGCTCTGGACCTTGCGTGCCGCGAAGTCGTTTCCGGTGGTGAGTATCGTGCCGGTGGAGGGGTGAATTACGAAATGCTTGGGCGACATGTGTTTCGTGACGCTGGTTATCACGGCTTTGAGTTTCGCTACGGCCGTGGTGCGGGCCGTTTCGTCGGTCGCCGAGATGTCGTATGTCCGGTAGGGCAGATGGACGCCCCACAGGTTTGCCGCGGCGGAGCCGATTGCCGCTCCCGCCTCGGAAAACAGTGCGTCGAGTTTCGCATCGGACATTCCTTCGGCGAAGACGGTGGCGTCCTGTGCCATGATGTCGATGCACATGCCGGCCGCCGCGGCGCGTTTGCAGTTGGTCGTGTTGACCTGTTTGAGTGTAATCAGTTTGCCCGGTTTGAGCTGCAGCCGGGAGATGTCGTCGTTCGGGGCGCCCAACGCCGTCGTCGGTTCGACGACGGTGATTTTGCCGTCGCCCGTTTCCGGATCCTTGTCGTCGGAGCCTCCGCAGTTGCAGAGGAGCGCGGCGGCCAGCAGCGGAAGTATCCGTGTTTTTTTCATTTTGCAGGAGGTTGATTGTAAACGATCGGCGGGCGGGGGATTGTCCCTCCGCCCGCCGGATCGTGTGAAAGTGTTCGTTTAGTTTTTCCTGACAACGATGTTGTCCAGACAGATACGGCCGTTGGCGCTGGTAGATCCTGCACCTGTCGTATCCCAGCATATCTGGGTTTCCGCCGTCGCGCCTTCGATGGTTATCGAGAAATTGGACCATTTCTTCAAGGCCTCGTTTCCGTGTTTGGGGCAGTGCGCCGATGTGATATTGATCGACTTGCCGCCGCTTTCCGGAGCGATCGATGCGGCCGAACCGCTGCCTTCGACGACCACTTGCGCCGAAGCGATTGTTCCGGCATTCAGTACTTTGACGGGAATGTCGTGTTCCGATGCAAACCGGACGGCGTCGAATGTGACGGTGACGGTCGATGCCGCGGTCAGTTTTGACAGTTTGGGCGTGGTCAGCACTCCGTAATACATATTCGAACCCGAAGCCGAATTGGAGAGACGGACATATCCCGGAAACTCATAACAGTATTTGATGCCCCAATCCGTCAGTCCCCGGTTTGCGAGATAGGCCGGTGCCGCATCCTTGTCGGAACTGATGTTTATGCCGAACGTCGTGTAACTTGCAGTAGCCGTGGCAGGTTCGGTGCCGTCGATGGCCGCAGGACTCGTGGATGCCAGTTTTCTGCCGCTGCTTGCCACTTTCCCCGTCTGGATCCAGTCGCCTCCGTATACCATCAGATCGAAATACTGTTCCAGAACGATCGACGGATCTTCGTTCTCGACGAGTTTCAGACGATAGCGCGGAGTCTTGTCGGCGTTGGTGCAGTCGATCTCGACGTCTATTTTGCAGGTCGATCCCGAAACATTGACCCAGAATTTATTTATATCAGCATCTTCGGTCTTGGCCGTCATTTGTCCGAGACTTTCCCGCACGTAGTATACGGCTGCCGGGTAGGTGTAGAACGGGACGGTCGCATAAACGCTGTTTACGGTTCCGACGCCGCCGTTGCCGCTGTAAGCGGTGAACCCGTAAGGCGTGTTCTCAATCAGGATGGTGATGTCGTCCGAGGCCTTGCAGGTGATCGCAGCGGTATAGATGCCGGATTCCGACTCTTTGAGTTCGTACAGGCTTCCGTCGGAAGTCCTTGCCCATACGCCCTCCGAAGTGTCGATCAGCTGGAACGGAAGCGTAAGCTCCTCCGAATCCTCCGAATCGGGCAGTTGGCCCTTGGCGTATATGGTAAAGGTGTTTTTCGCTTCCGGATCGAATCCGCTCTTGGTGATTTTCAATACGTCGGCTCCGACTTCGGTCCATTGCGTCTCGTCGTTGAATTTGTAGGCATAGCCGATGGCGCCTTTGACGGCTTGCCATGTGACGACGACCTCGTCTGCGGCTTCGCCTCTGGTGCATGACGGGGCCGGGGTCGGAAGCGTCGGGTCGATGTCGAAATCGACGGTGCGTTCGGCCGAGTCGGTCGTGTGTCCCTGATTGCCGACGGCATAGATGCGGAACGTATGCGAACCGCGCGAGAGTCGGGTCAGTTTCAGGGTTGTGGTCGCTGCGTCGACGGTCGTGTATTCGGTGGAGTTGTCCAAAGCATAGGCATAGCCTTCCGCTTTTGTGACGGCATCCCATTTGAAAGAGGCGGTCGCCAACTCGGTCGTAACCGCAAGTTTTTTGGGGCTGACCAGCTCGATGCTCATGACCTCGTCGTCCGACGATTCGCACGAACTCAGGCCGAGCGCCAGAAGCAGGCAGGGGAATAATAATAACTTTTTCATATAGGTTCGGTTCTTAGTCTGTTTTTAATAATCCAGATGGTATATGCCGGGATGCGAATCGGGGTCGGTGAAGACCGTCTGTTCGTATTTGTTGCCGAAGCGGTCGATCGCCTCGACCTTTACGTCCGCATCGGGATTCGTCAGCGTGTAATAGAACATGTGATCCGTGGCCTTGTTGTAGCTGCTGCTGTTGTTCAGGATGCCGATGTGGTAGGCCACCGTCCATGCGTCCTTGTCCGAATACTGGGTCATGGTGCCGGTCATCGTGCCGTTTTCATAGACATTGACGGTCCAAGCGGGGTCCCAGTTCCAGATGTTCGCGACGATCTGGCCGGCGTTTTTCTTCGAGAAGTAGTACGAAGCGTCGCCGCCGCCGGTGAATTTGTCGGACCCGCGGTAGAGCCGGATCTGGAAATCTTCGCCGTGCTGCACCGATTTGTAGTTCCACTCCTTCATCGCGGCGCCTTCGATGCGGTAGATGCCGAAGCCGATGGGCGTGCCTTCGGTGCAGACGGTCGAACGCCACCATGCGCCGCAGGAGGTGCCCGTGACATGCTCGAAGATCTCCTTGCCGTTCTTGGTGTGGATGTGGTTGATGTTCGAGTGGGTGTGGGCCGACATGATCGTTGCGTATTTGTACTGCGAGAGCAGCTCCAGCACTTCGTCGTAGTAGGCGTATTTGCTGTTGCGGAAGGGAATGTGGACGCACAGGATCACCATTTTATCCTTCGGAACATAGCTCAGGTCCTGCTTCAGCCACTCGTATTGCTCGGCGCTGAAACCGCCGGTGTAACCTGCGCTCTCCTGACATTCGTGGATGATGTTGTCCATCGATACGATATGCACGTCGCCGCGGTTGAACGAATAGTCCACCGGACCGAAGAAGCTTTCGTATTTCGCGCGGGCCTCCTTCTCGTTGGCCGTCGGGAATTCGTGGTCGTGGTTGCCGATGGTCGAGAATACGGGGATTCCCGTCTGTTCGGGCTGCAGGGCCACCACCATGTTGCTGTAGAGCGCCCATTTGTTGTTCACCAAGTCGCCGAGGTGGATGGCGTAGCACGGGATGTCGGCCGAGGCGGAATACTCCCGGATGTCCTTGGCCGCTTCGCGCTTGAACCGGACGGCGTGCGCCGCCTCGTTGATCTGGGGGTCGCCGATGCAGATCAGGTCGAACCGGGTTTCGGGGGCGTCCAGCGCCGTCAGCGTGAAGTCGTAGCGGGCGGTTTCCGGTTTGAGTTTGGTGAAGAATTTGGGCAGTTTGTAGGTCTTGTGCATGTTGACCTTGTAGCCCGAAGGCAGGGAGTAGAAGACGAAGCCCGATTCCGCGTTGCGGGTCAGCACATACTGGCCCTCGGCGTCGGTTTGCGTGCAGGTGAAGCCGTCGCTGACGACAACCCCCGGAACGGGGTTGCCGTTTGCGTCCGTGACATATCCGTAGGTGTCGCCGCCGTCGGGAACGATCTCTCCGCCGTTTCCGCCGTTATTGTCATTGCCGTCGCTGTCCGAGCAGGCCGCGAAAACCGCGATCGAGCAGAAGAGAAGCAGCAGTCTGTATAGCCGTTGTATCATGGTGTGTTTGTTTTTATTGTTATTCCTCGATTGAATGGCCGGCATAACCGGGGTTCTGGGTTATCAGCGGATTGGCGATGCGCTCGTCCTCCGGAATGGGCCACAGGGCGTCTTTCATCGGGTCGTAGGACATCGTGATGAATCTGCGCAGGTTCATATCCTTGCCGTCGAACGTCTGGCCGTTGTAGGTTACGTGCCAGTCGGAGTCGATCGTCGGTACGGCGTTCGATACCGAACCGTCGAGAGCCGGTGCGTAGAGCGTCCCGGAGATGACCGATTCGGCCATATCCCAGCGGCGGATGTCGAACCAGCGGAAACCCTCGTTGCAGAGTTCGACCATACGCTCGTAGCGCAGCGCCGAACGCAGGCCGTCGCGGCTGAGGTTTTCACCGAGACCGGGCATGTGTGCGCGGCTGCGGATCGTTTCGATGTCGGCTTTGGCGACGCTGAGGTCGCCGCCGTTCCACTCGATGTTGGCTTCGGCGCGGATCAGATAAAGCTCGGCCAGACGCATCAGCGGATAGCTCAGCACGCATACCGAACTGGTGCCGAATGCATTGTTGTATTTGTACTCCTGAATGTCGAGGTATTTGCGCCACAAGTAACCGCACGGGCCTTTCGAACCGTTGGCGCCGTATTCCGATTTGCTGCCGTAGGCTTCCGAGTTTGCGACGTCTACGCCTTCTTCTTTGTCATTGTAGTTCTTGATGGTCTGGGCGGAAGGATTGGTCTCGAACTGCATGCCCAGTACGCGGGAACCCGGACGTACGCAGAAGAGATCGAGACGCGGGTCGCGGTTCTTCCACGGATTCTGGTAATCGAACAGGGGCGATTCCACGATCGACTTGCCGTCCGTGCACTGGATGGCGTCGAGGAAAGCCTGCGTCGGGCTGAAGTAGGAGCAGCCGCCTGCGATACGCGGCGCCGCATAATAGCCGGCATTGTGCTGGTTGCTGGAGATCGCCGTATTGTACTGCAAGGCCCAAATCCATTCGTCGCTGTTCTTGTGACCGTTGATGCCGAACAGGTTGGAGGGAGTGGGTTCGCCCTTCGTGTGGTCTTCGCCGCAGTAGCGGATGTCGTATGCCTGAAGGGAATATCCGCCCTCTTCGGCCAGTTTCAGCGCTTTGTCGGCATAATAGGCTGCCTCTTCGTAATATTTCCAGTTCAGACAGATGCGGGCTTTGAGTCCGTAGGCACCTGCGCGTCCCAGACGTGCCGATCCGTAGCTGTTCTTGTTGTGGCGGATCGGCAGAAAGTCGAGCATTTCGTCCGCAAGATCTTCGTTGAGAATCCGTGAAATCACCTCTTCTTTCGGCGTGCGCGTGTAGGTGTCGCCCAATTTCAGGGTGTGGTCGATGTAGGGGATGTCGCCGTAAAGCTGGCAGCCCCAGTCGTAGAGGAAGGAGCGGACGAGCAGCAGCTCGGCTTTATACATATTGTACTCCTGCTCGCTCATCAGCTCGCGGACGTTGTCGATGCCGTCCAGTACGAGATTGGCGCGGGCTGCGGTTTTGTAGATTTGGGTGTAGACTTTGGTCACCCATGCGTTCGAAGGCGGGAGTTTCGACTGCTGCTGGTAGTTGTAGTTGGCGGCGTTCAGACGCGATGCGCCGATGTCGGAAGCATTGTCCTGAATGCCGGGGAACGGCGTCGAGGATGCGTCGATCAGGGTAAGGCCCTTGTAGGTCGCGAAGACGCCCGCTTCCACCTCCGATTTCGTAGCCGGGAACGTGGACGCATTCGGACCGTTGAGATATGCTTTGTCGAGCGAGCAGCCCGTGATGAAGAGACTGCAGAGCGCTATGCCGGTGATTATTTTGTTTTTCATGGTTGTAATGCGTTAAAATTTGAGTTCGAGTCCGACCGTAACGATCTTTACCTGCGGATAGTTGTTCGCCGAGCCGAGTTTCACGACGTCGAAGTCGCCGCTCGAATCGCCTCCGTAACCCACCTCAGGGTCGTAGCCGTCCCAGAAGTTGGTGACCGTGAAGAGGTTCTGCGCATTGACGTAAAGATAGGCCGAATTGAGACCGATCCGGTGCATCCACGACTTGGGCAGTTCGTAGCCCAGCTGGATGTTCTTCAGGCGGAGGTAAGCGGCGCTTTTCATCCAGAACGACGAGTCGTACCAGTTGTTTTTGTTCGCACTCGTCAGACGCGGAGTCTTGCCGTTGGGATTCTCTGCGCTCGCCCAGTCGAGGTGCTCCTTGCGGAACGTACCGCCTTGGTTGCTGGGCATTACGTAATAGGTGTTCAGATAACCGTCCGTTTTGCCGACGCCTTGGAACAGCAGACCCAGACGCAGCCCTTTCCAGCCGAAGTTCAGGTTCAGGCTGTAGGTGTAGCGGGGGATCGTGCTGCCGACGATGTCTTTGTCGTTCTCGTCGATCGAGTTGTTGCCGTCGATGTCGGCATAGCGGATGTCGCCGATCTGGACGGTTTCCTTGAACTGCGGGCAGTTGGCGTTGACCCAGTCGGCCTCCTCCTGCGTGCGGATGATGCCGAGACTTTTCAGCGCATAGATGCTGCCGATGGAATAACCCTCCTGATTGCGCAGCACGCCGCTGGTCGAGGTCTTGCCGCGCATGTCGAGGATTTCGTTCTTGACGTCGGACAGGTTGGCCTGCACGCCGAACGAGAAGTCGCGCCACTGGTTGTTGTAACCCACGCTTACCTCCCAGCCGGTATTACGGACCTTACCCGCATTCTGGTAGGGAGCGTTGAGACCGATGCCGAGGGGCATGTCGAGTTTCATCAGAATGTCCTTGGTCTCCTTGCGGTACCAGTCGGCCGTGATGTTGAGCTTGTTGAAAAGCGAGAAATCCACGCCGACGTCGAGCATCGTGGTGGTTTCCCATTTAATGTCGGGGTTGGCCAGCGTGTTGAGGGTGACGAGCGAGTAGATATTGTCGTTCATCGAGATTTGTCCCATCGCGAGGTTCTGCGTGGTGGGATAGTAGCTGGCTGCGTCGCCGCCGGCAAGGTTCTGGTTGCCGAGCGTACCGTACGATGCGCGGAGTTTCAATCCGTCGATTATGTGCTTGACATCCTGCATGAACGGCTCCTCGGAGATGCGCCATGCACCCGATACCGAGGGGAAGTAGCCCCAGCGGTTCGATTTGTTGAAGCGCGACGATCCGTCGATACGCAGGTTGGCCTCCAGCAGGTAGCGCTCCTTGTAGTTGTAGTTCAGACGGCCGAAGTAGGACTGTATGGCCCACTCGTAACGGCGGCCGGAGTTGTCCATGTTGTCGATTTCGCCTACGTCGATCTGGTCGTAGTTGTAATTGAAGACCTGACGGTAGGCCATCAGGTATTTATAGTCGTACGTGTTGCGCTCGGCGCCGAGAATCAGTTTCAGGTCGTGGCCGCTGAAGTTGTGCTTGAAGGTAGCCAGAAAGTTGTAGTTGCCGTAGAAAGCGCGCGAACCCGATTCGGTGAGGGTGGCATAGGAAGCGGAGGTCAGCGTGGAGGTGCCTTTGTAGTCCTGATAGGTCGTAACGGGCTTCTTCCAGTTGTGGCGGTTGGTGGTCGTATAGCGCGGCGCCAGCATACCCTGCAGGGAGAGCCATTTTGCAGGCTCGTAGGTCAGCGTGATGGCTCCCGAAAGCCGTATGGTGTTGGTGTTGTTGCTGCCGCCGTAAAGCATCAGGGCTACGGGGTTCATGCCCTGCATTCCCAGACCGTTGTAAAGACCGGTCGAAAATTGGTTGGGAATGTCGGCCGGACGGGTGTTCATGTAGTTGAAGATCGTGCTCTGATAGGGCGAGGCCTTGCGGTCGTCGTTCGAGAACGAAAGGTCGAGTTTCATCGACAGTTTGTCGTTGAACTTGACGTCGGCGTTGTTGCGGAACGTGTAACGCTGGAAGTCTGCATTTTTGATGATGCCTTCCTGATCCACGTATCCCAGCGTGGTGAGCATGCGTACGCGCTCGCTGCCCACGCTGAGCGAAACATTGTGGCTGTGGGTGAAGCCCGAACCGGTCAGCACGGCGTCCTGCCAGTCCGTATTGGGATAAAGATCCGGGTCCTTGCCCCAGTTTTTGCGGTATAGCGCCATATCCTCGTCGTTGTAGTTGGGAATGGGGGTGCTGCCCGGCTTTTCGCCGTTGAGGTCCACGCCGTCGTTGAGGTACATGGCGCGTGTCAGCTCGCGGAATTCGAGCGCATTGACCATGTCGGGCAGGTCGGTCGGCGACTGCCAGCCCACATAGCCCTTGTAGGTGATGGAGAACCGCTCCTTCGAACCGCGCTTGGTGGTTACGAGGATCACGCCGTTGGCGGCGCGCGAACCGTAGATGGAGGAGGACGCGGCGTCCTTGAGGATGGAGATGGATTCGATCAGGTTGGGATCGACGCTGTCCAGACTGCCCTCGATGCCGTCGATGAGCACCAGCGGCGAGGTCGAGCTGCCGCCGAAGGAGTTGATGCCGCGGATGCGGATCGCGCCGCCGTCATCGCCCGGTGCGCCCGACTGCGTGGTGACGGTGACGCCCGGAGCCATGCCCTGCAGGGCGGCCGAGGTCGAGACGATCGGGCGTTTGTCGAACGCCTTCGAGTCGATGGTGGCCACCGAACCCGTCACGTTCACCTTTTTCTGGGTGCCGTAGCCCACGACGATGACTTCGTCGATCTGCGCATTGTCGCTTTCGAGCCGGATGTCGTAATCGGTCTTGGTGGTTACTTCGACCGAAGTCTCCTTGTAGCCGATGTAGGAGACGGAGAGCCGCTGGCCGGGAGCCGCCGCAATGGCGAACTTGCCGTTTGCATCGGTCGTGGTACCCCCCCCCGGCTGAGTGCCTGTAATGACGATCACGGTAGCTCCTACGAGAGGCATGCCGTCCGCGTCGGTGACTGTTCCGCGGACTGTCGTCTGGGCGTGCACGGCCACACTCAGGCAGCATGCGATGACCGCTGCCAACAGTTTTGTTAAGGTGCGTAGCTGTTTTTTCATAGTTGGTGGAATTAGTAAAATTTTAAGGTCTTTGGTCTTGGGATAAAACACCACGGGGCAGACGCGATGCGCCTGTCCGTCGGAAGGAATCCGGGTTATTGGCCCGAAAAGGCCGGAAATTCAGGGTTCATAATGCGATGTCGTTTGTCTTGGTTGTGTGTGCGGGTGTTTTCTCTTTATTGTCTGAATTATGGGTGGAGTTTCTTTTTGTTGTCGTAAGGTATTCTTTAGGCGAAAGGCGTGCTCGAAAGAAAATGCGCGTCGGATTATGCGGGAATTCCGAGTCCGATACTTATTCGGAGCGATTTCCGTTTGTTGTATAAAATATAGGTATAAGGCCGGCGCATTGAAAAAGGATTGTCGGAGGTTTTTGCCGCATGAGCTTCGGAGAAACCGCCCGGATTACAGCGAAATGCCCGGTCCGCCGGATATGCCGTCCGGAAAACGGAACGTCCGTTTGCCCGGCAGGCAGAGGATGAGGTCGTCGCTGTAAAGTTAGTCATTATTTGCTTTTATTTGTTTTTCTTATCTTTTTCAGGGGTGAATTTATATTTATTTTTTGTATTTGCAAAATTTATTGCCGAAAATTTTCTTTTTGTAGCAATATTTTAATATATTCGCAAAGTCAAATAAAGGGTTTTGCTCTCTTTTACCTTTCGTTTACCGGACGATTTGCACTGAAAACAAGCTATAATGGAACACCTGTACGTTATTGGAATAGACTACGGCACCGACTCGGTGCGGGCGTTGCTGGCCGACGCCGAATCGGGCGAAGAGATCGCCGTCGCCGTCTGCAATTACTCCCGCTGGGGCCGGGGTTTGTACTGCGATACCGCGAAGTCGCAGTTCCGCCAGCACCCGCTGGATTATCTGGAGGGGCTGGAGCAGGTGCTGCGGCAGGTCATTGCGCAGTGTCCTGCGCCGGAGGCGATACGCGCCATCGCCGTGGATACGACTGCCAGCACGCCGTGTCTGGTCGATCGTACCTGCACGCCGCTGTCGCTGACGGCGGGTTATGAGGAGAATCCCGATGCGATGTTCGTTTTGTGGAAGGACCACACGGCGCAGCGGGAGTCGGAGGAGATCACCGCCCTCTGCGCCCGCGGCGAAATCAATTACGCCCGCCGTTCGGGCAACCACTATTCGTCGGAGTGTTTCTGGTCGAAGGTCCTGCACCTGCTGCGGGGTTCCGAACGGCTGCGCCGCGATGCGTGGGCCGTCGTCGAGCTGTGCGACTGGATTCCGGCGGTGCTGACCGGTTGCCGCGCTATGGAGGATTTGCGGTCGGGGCTTTGCGTCGCCGGGTCGAAGGTGATGTGGGCCGAAGAGTGGGGCGGCTATCCGCCCGAAGAGTTCTTCGCCGGACTCGACCCCGTCCTGCTGCCCGTCCTGCGGCGTCTGCCCGTCAGGACGTACGGCTGCGATACGCCCGCAGGTACGCTCAGCCCCGAATGGGCGGCGAAACTGGGGCTGTCGGAGCAGGTCGTCATCGGAGTGGGGAATGTCGACTGCCATTCGGGCGCCGTCGGCGCGGGCATCTGTCACGGGACCGTGGTGCTGAATCTGGGTACGTCGGCCTGCTACATGGCCGTCATGCCGCCCGAAAAGATGGGCGGCCGGATGGTCGAAGGCATTTTCGGTCAGGTGGACGGCTCGATACTTCCCGGCATGGTCGGATTCGAAGCGGGGCTGTCGGCCTTCGGCGACGTGTACGCGTGGTTCAAGCGCCTGCTCTGCTGGCCGCTGCGCGAAATCCTGCTGCCTGCCGATCCTGAGAACGAGACGCTCCGCGCGCTGGCCGCGCAGACCGAAGAGCGGTTGCTGGCCAAACTGGCCGAAGCCGCCGCGCAGCTGCCCCTTCGGGCCGATGCGCCGCTGGCGACCGATTATCTGAACGGCCGCCGTTCGCCCTATCCCTGCAACCGGCTGACCGGTTCGGTCGTGGGGCTGAACCTTTCGGCGACTGCACCGGAGCTTTATTACGCCTTTGCCGAGGCGACGGTTTTCGCGACGAAGGCCATACTCGACCATCTGGCGGAGAACGGCGTGGAGATCGGACGGCTGGTGGGCATCGGCGGCATTTCGCAGAAATCCCCCTTTGTCATGCAGCTGCTCGCCGATGTGACGGGCATGGCGATCGAAGTTTCCGGCAGTGCGCACTCCTGCGCGCTCGGCGCCGTGGTCCATGCGGCCGCCGCCGCGGGACTCTACCCGTCGGTCGGTGCGGCGCAGCGGGCGCTCTGTCCGTCCGTCGCCCGTGTTTACACGCCCGACGCCGCGAAGTCGGGCATATTGGCCCTCCGCTATGAGCGTTACCGCGCTTTGGGCGCTTTCACCGAGAACCTTTTTATAAACCGATAAGCCAAAAGAAACCCGAATGAATTTACTCCAAAACCCGAACAAGCGTCGTTGGTATATTGTGGCGACGATTTTCGTCGCAATCATCTGCAACTACCTCGACCGCCAGCTGTTGTCGATCCTCAAACCCGAAATCCTGACCCATTTCGGCATCGAAGACCTCCAGTACGCGTGGATCGTCAACGTATTCCTGATCTGTTACGCCATCATGTATCCCATATCGGGCATTCTGGTGGACCGCTTCGGTTCGAAGAAGGTGATGCTGGGAGGTATCGTCGCATGGTCGCTGGCCTGCATCGGCGGCGGCCTTTCGACCAACGTCGTCGAATTCACCATCTGCCGCGGCATCCTCGGACTGGCCGAGCCGACGATCTTCGCCGGACAGATCGTGGCCGTCACGCTCTGGTTCGAGAAACGCCACCGCGCCACGGCCAACAGTCTCTGTACGGCGGGCGGTTCGCTGGGAACGGTCATCGCGCCGCTGGTCATCGCGTGGATGGCCCGGTTCCTGCCATGGCACGACGTCTTCATCGTGGCCGGTCTGGTAGGTCTGGTGATCGCCGTGGCATGGGCGCTGATCTATAAGAATCCGCCGCAGGAGGTGCTGGCCGTCACGATGGCCCCCGATAAGGACGAAGTCGCGCGGAACAACGGCGAACAGCAGCGGGCCTTCACGTGGGGCGAGCTGTGGACGACGCGCTCGCTCTGGGGCGTGCTGCTGATCCGTCTGATCAGCGACCCCGTCTGGTATTTCTGCTGCTTCTGGCTGCCGGGATACCTGCGCAGCATGGGCGAAGCGCAGGGGCTTTCGCAGCAGGCTACGCTCGACATGATTCAGTATATCGGCGGACTGCCGTTCCTGTTCGGCGCCGTGGGCGGCATCCTTACCTCGGTCTGGTCCGACTGGCTCGTGCGCCGCGGCATGCCGGCGCTGAAGGCCCGCAAGACGATGATGATCCTCATGGCCTTCGTGGCGCCGCTGTGTATCCTCACGCCCTATGTGAGCGAGTGGCAGGCCGTGTCGTTCGATGCGCGCATCGGGCTTGTGGTGGCGATCTTCAGCCTGATCGCGATCATGTGCCTGAGCTGGCTCTACACGATCTGCGTGGTCATCGCCGAGGCATTCCCCGTGAAGAACGTCGCCAGCGTGGTCGGCATCACGGCCGGCGCGGGAGCCGTGGGCGGCGCGGTGTTCAACATTTTCATCGGTTCGCTGCTGGCGACGATGGGCAACGTGCTGTTCGCCGTCATGGGCGTGATGCACCTCGTCACGGCCGTTATCCTGTGGCGCATGGTACGCCACGAAACACCCAAAAACGTAAAATAAACCTTAAAACATTGCAAATATGGCAAATCAGAAAAAAACGATTACGGAACCCCGGCGGGAGATTCCGGTTCGCGCCGAAGTGGACGTGCTCGTCGTGGGCGGCGGCCCCGCGGGCATCATGGCCGCACGTGCGGCGGCAGGCAAGGGCCTGCGCGTCATGCTGATCGAAAGCCGCGGCTATCTGGGCGGCAACCTGACCATCGGTCTGCCGATTCTGGGTTATCTCGGACGCAAGGGCAACCAGATTATCAAAGGACTGCCCCAGCTCTTCATCGACCGCCTGCGTGCGCGGGGCGCCGCCGGCGAACACCGTCCCTGCAAGCTCCATGTGAGCCTGACGATCATCGACCCCGAAGAGGCGAAGACCGTGGCGCTGGAGATGCTGCAGGAGGTCGGCGTCGAGGTGCTGATGTACGTCTTCTGCGTGGACGTCGTTAAAAACGGCGACGCCGTCGAAGGCGTCGTCGTCGAGAGCAAGGCGGGACGCGAGGCGATCCTCGCCAAGACGGTCATCGACTGTACGGGCGACGGCGACGTGGCCTGCCGTGCGGGCGTCGAGTGCCGCAAGGGCGATGCCGACGGCGGTATGCAGCCCCCGACGCTGATGTTCTGCATGAAGGGCGTCGACGTGCAGAAACTGCGTGATGCGCTGGTCGGCCGACCCGATGTCTTCGACATGGACACCATGCCCGCCGAGCAGTTCCGGACCGGGAAATTCATCACCGTCGGCCTGCGCAACCAGATCCGCAAGGCCGAAGAGGCGGGGTATAAGATTCCCGTGGCGCGTACGATCCTCATCACCGGCATCAAGGACGACGAAATCTGGGTGAACATGTCGCGCGTGAGCGGCGTCGATGCGACCAAGCCGGAAAGCTATACGCACGGCGAGGTGGAGGGCCGCAAGCAGATTTACGAACTGGAACGTTACCTGAAGAACTTCATTCCCGGTTTCGAAAACGCATGGCGCGAGAAGGTGGCTCCCTTTATGGGCATCCGCGAGAGCCGCGTGATCGTCGGCAAATATATCCTGACGGCCGAGGATATCCTCGCCTGCCGCCGCTTCGACGACGCGGTCGCCGTGGCCAGCTATCCGGTGGATATCCACCATGCCACGGGCGGCGACTGCACGCTCCACTGGTGCGAGGACTGCTACGACATTCCCTACCGTTCGCTCGTGCCGGCCGCGGTCGAGAACCTGCTGGTTGCGGGCCGCTGCTCGTCGATGAACCACGAAGCGATGGCTTCGACGCGCGTGATGTCCACCTGCATGGCGCTGGGCGAGGCCGCCGGACGTGCGGCGCGCATCGCGCTCGAAGAGGGCGTACGCCCCTCGGCGGTCGATGTGGAGAAGGTGCGGGAAGAACTGCGCCAGACCGGTGCATACCTTCGTTGATACGGTTTTTTGGTTAGATAATGTTTAAACCGGGTGAGCCTGTGGCGGGCCGGATTCCGCCCGCTGCAGCGCTTGCTTTAAGACTTGAACCGATGAAGAAGAGTTTTATGCTGTGTCTGGCAGGCTGTCTTGCAGCCTGCGTTACGGTTGTCTCCGCAACTGCGGCGCGTCCGGCGTCCGGGCAGCCGGCGACCCGCGTCATGACCTGCAACGTCCGCATCACGGGACTGCCCGAAGACGAGACCGCAGGACGCCGCTGGGAGGACCGCCGCGACGCCTGCCTGAAGGCGATCCGCATGTACAGACCCGATGTGATCTGCATGCAGGAGGTGATTTACGATTCGTATAACTATTTCAAGGAGAAATTCTCGGATTATGTCGCTTACGGATTCGCCGGTCCGGAGATGGACCCCTATACCGAGGGTTATCACTTTATCGGCAAGAACGTGATTTTCTTCAGCAAAAAGCGCTACGAGTTCGTCTCGTCGGGCTGCTATTGGCTGTCGGAAACCCCGCTTGCCGCGGGCAGCTGTTCGTGGAACACGATGCGCGCCCGCCACTGCAACTGGGTGCGCCTGCGCGACCGGAAGAGCGGTGCGGAGTTCCGCGTGCTGGACATCCACCTCGACCACAAGTCGGACGATGCGCGGCGCGAGCAGATGAAGATGATCGTCGGGGAGTGCGCGCAGTATGCCGACGGCTTCCCGCAGATCATCTGCGGCGATTTCAATTCGGGAATCGAAAATGCGCCCGTCGCGTGCCTGCGCGACGCCGGGTGGCAGGAGGCGTACGAGGCCGTACACGGTCCCGGCGAAGCGGGCTTCACCTATCATGGGTTCAAAGGCCCGGATTACCGAAAAAAGAACGCGCGCCGCATCGACTTTATCTTCGTGCGCGGCAACCTGCGGCCCGTCTCGGCGGAGATTCTCCGCGACAAGGTCGATGGTCTGTACCCCAGCGACCACTACTTCCTGATGTCCGATTTTATCATTCAGTAACCGAACGAAAAACAGATGAGATTTACAAAACTATTCGCGGCCGTTCTCTGCTCCCTCGCGGCGCTGGCCGCTTCGGGACAGAACCTCCGGGACGAAATAGCTGCAAATCCCGGCAAGTCCGGCGGCGTATATTATGTCTACACCTACGACAATCCCGTGCTGACGCCTGCGCCGAAGGGTTATAAACCGTTTTATATCAGTCATTACGGCCGGCACGGTTCGCGCTGGCTGCTGCACGACAGCGAATACGACGAGGTGATGGCCGTTTTCCGGGCCGCCGACGCCGCGAACGCCTTTACCGAGCGGGGACGCGAGGTCTACGGCCGGGTGAAGCGCGTCTACGACGACGGCATCGACCGGGGCGGCGATCTTTCGCCCCTCGGCGCCGAGCAGCACCGGGAGATCGCCGCGCGCATGTACCGCAATTTCCCCGAAGTATTCCGCTCCGGCGCGGTCGTCGATGCGCAGGCGACCCTCGTGGTGCGGTGCGTGTTGAGCATGGCGGCTTTCTGCGAGCGGCTCAAGGAGCTTAATCCCCGTCTGGAGGTGTCGCGCACGGCGGGCCGCAGGACGACGCGCTACCTCAATTTCTACAGCAAGCCGACCAACCCGACGCTCAGCCGGGAGTACCTCGACTTCATCGACAAGGGCGGTTGGCTGGAGGAGTACGAGCGGATCGAGGATCGGTTCGTGCGTCCCGACCGGCTGATGTCGGAGCTGTTCGCCGACGGGGAGTTCGTGCGGACGATCGACGCGCAGAAGCTGATGAAGGGCCTTTTCTATTTCGCCGCCGACATGCAGAACGTCGGTCTGGGAATTTCGTTTTACGACCTCTTTACCACCGACGAGCTTTACGGGCTGAACGTGTACGACAACTATAAGTATTACGTGATCCGCGGTCCCTCGCCGCTCAACAGGCGTTTTCCGCAGTATTACGCCAAGGCGCTGCTGGAGGATTTCCTCACGCGCGCCGACCGGGCCGTGGAGGGTGGAGCGGTTTCGGCCGACCTGCGGTTTGGCCACGACGGCAACCTGATGACGTTCGTGTCGCTGCTGCAGTTCGAGGGGTGCGACGTCGTGGAGAGCGATCCTGAGAAGATCGCCCAAATGTGGCCCCTGTATAGAATATCGCCGATGGCGGCCAATATCCAGCTGGTCTTCTACCGTAAGAAAGCTTCGGACGACGTGCTGGTGAAGTTCCTCTACAACGAACGCGAGGTGCGGATTCCCGTCGCAAGCGATCTGGCGCCTTACTACCGCTGGAACGACGTGCGCGACTTCTACCGGAACGTGATGGAGAACCTGCCTGACCCGGCCGGGAAATAGGCCGGCGGCGTTTCGGGGCGGGACGCTCCGGGACGGATATGAAAAAAGCTCTTCCCGGAGGAAGAGCTTTTTTGTTTGCGGTCGGGACCGCTTATTTAGCAAAGCCTTTGCCGATGCTGAGGAAATCCTCCGCCTTGAGGGCTGCGCCGCCGATCAGGCCGCCGTCCACGTCCTCCTTTGCGAATATTTCCGCCGCGTTAGAGGGCTTGCACGAACCGCCGTACAGGATCGCCGTCTCTTCGGCTGCTGCGCCGAACTTCTCGGCCAGCACCTTGCGGATGTAGGCGTGGATCTCCTGTGCCTGCTCGGCCGTTGCGGTCTTGCCCGTGCCGATGGCCCAAACGGGTTCGTATGCGATCACGAGGTCCTTGTACTGCTCGGCGGTGAGGTTGTAGACGACCTCTTCGATCTGGGCCTTCACCACGTCGAAGTGCTTGCCGGCTTCACGCTCTTCGAGGTTCTCGCCCACGCAGTAGATCGGCGTCAGGCCGTTTGCGTAAGCTTGCGCCATCTTCTTGTTGAGCGTCTCGGAAGTCTCGCCGTAGTACTGGCGGCGCTCCGAGTGGCCGAGGATCACGTACTTGCAGCCCAGCGCCGCGATCATCGAAGCGGCGATCTCGCCCGTGTAGGCGCCTTTGGCTTCGGTTGCGCAGTCCTGCGCGCCGAGTGCGACGTCCGAACCCTTGAGCGCTTCGGCAACCGTCGAGAGGTGCGTAAACGGAGGGCATACGATGAAATTAACGCACGAGCATACTTCGCCGCGGCCTGCGACGATGTTCTTGGCCAGTTCTACACCTTCGGCGGGAAGCGTGTTCATCTTCCAGTTGCCGGCAACAATTTTCTTTCTCATATTCGGTTTGTTTTTATAAGTAAAATAAATTTTCCAAGCGGAATTATTCCTCGCACCATTTTTTGACCTCTTCGATCGAGGGTGCCTTCAGGCCGAGTTTGTTTTTCTTGTTGAAGCCGCACAAGTCGTTGAAGAACTTGCCCGGAGCGAGCTTTTTCAGCGCTTCGACCGTAATGTAGCCCATTTTCTGGATCACGGGCACCCACTCTTCGGGAACGCCGATCTCGGTGTATTTCTCCACCGGATCGCTCACGGCTTTCTTTTCGGGGCGCATCTGCGGGAAGAATAGCACGTCTTGAATTGAAGCCTGATCGGTCATGAACATTGTCAGACGGTCGATGCCGATGCCCATGCCCGAACACGACGGCATGCCGTATTCCAGTGCGCGCACGAAGTCCATGTCGATGAACATCGCTTCGTCGTCGCCCTTTTCGCTCAGCTGGAGTTGCTCTTGGAAGCGCTCCAGCTGGTCGATCGGGTCGTTCAGCTCGGAGTAGGCGTTGCAAAGCTCCTTGCCGTTGACGAAAAGCTCGAAACGCTCCGTCAGTTCGGGGTTCGAGCGGTGACGCTTGCACAGGGGCGACATTTCGATCGGGTAGTCCGTGACGAACGTCGGCTGGACAAGCTCCTCCTCGCAGTACTGGCCGAAGATGGCGTCGATCAACTTGCCCTTGCCCATCGTCGCGTCGGTCTCGACGTTCAGACGCTTGCAGGCTTCGCGCAGCTGCTCTTCGCTCTGGCCGGTGATGTCGTAGCCGGTCTTTTCGCGGATGGCGTCGGTCATCGACAGGCGGCGGAACGGCGCTTTGAACGAAATCTGCTTGCCGTCGAGCGTCAGCTCCGTCGTGCCGTTTACGGCCACGGCGACTTTTTCGAGCATCTGCTCGGTGAATTCCATCATCCAGAGGTAGTCCTTGTAGGCCACGTAAATCTCCATGACGGTGAATTCGGGGTTGTGCGTGCGGTCCATGCCTTCGTTGCGGAAGTTCTTGCCGAACTCGTAGACGCCGTCGAATCCGCCGACGATCAGTTTCTTGAGATACAGCTCGCTGGCGATGCGCAGGTACTGGTCGATGTCGAGCGCATTGTGGTGCGTGATGAACGGACGGGCCGCGGCGCCGCCCGGAATAGGCTGGAGAATCGGGGTTTCGACCTCGACGTAGCCTTTCGAGTTGAAGAACTCGCGCATGGTCGAGATGATTTTGGCGCGCTTGACGAAGACCTCGCGCACCTGCGGATTGACCGCCAGATCGACGTAACGCTGGCGGTAGCGGACTTCGGGATCGGTGAAGGCGTCGAACGTCTGGCCGTCCTTCTCCTTGACCACGGGCAGCGGGCGGATCGACTTCGAGAGCACCGTGAACTTGCGGCAGTGCACCGACAGCTCGCCCGTATTGGTATGGAACGCGAAGCCTTCGACGCCGATGAAGTCGCCGATGTCGAGCAGTTTCTTGAACACCGTGTTATACAGCGTGGGATCGCCTTCGGGGCAGATGTCGTCGCGGCGGATGTAGACCTGAATGCGGCCCGTGTGGTCCTGCAATTCGAAGAACGAAGCGCTGCCCATGATGCGGCGCGTCATGATGCGGCCTGCGATGCGGACGTCCCCGTAGTTGCCCTTGGTCTCGTCGAAGTTTTCGGCGATCTCCCGCGCCGTGGCCGTCACTTCGTAACGGGCGGCGGGGTAGGGGTCGATGCCCAGCTCGCGCAGGGCTGCGAGCGACTGTCTCCGGAGCTGTTCCTGTTCACTGAGTTCGATGCTCATATCGTATGTTTTTGAATGTTTTGACTATTAACCGTGCAAAGTTAATAAATTCTGCCGAAATACGAACCGGGCGCGGCACGGAATGAAAAAGAGCCGCATTTTTTGCGGCTCTCCGTATTGTCCGGGAAGCGTCGTCCGGGCGAGTTGTCCGGGGCGGAAGCTATTGTCCGGGGGCATTGGGATGCGTCGTCCGGAGGCCAGTCTTCCGGGATGTGTTAGCCGGCGGCGGAATCCCGGCGGATCAGACGGCGGTAGGCCCGCAGTGCGGCGTATCCGAGCGCGGCGCCGACCAGCGTGCCCCATACGAGGTCCATCGGGAAGTGTTTGCCGAGGTAGATGCGCGAGTAGCAGATCACCACCGAGCAGACGACCATCAGCCCCGTGAACCAGCGGCGGCGGATTGCGCCGCAGGCGAGTACGGTCAGCGCGACGATGGTCGCGGCGTGCGCCGAGACGGTGCCGTACATGCCGCTGACGGCTTCGGGCGGGACGTGGACCGCCCAGTGGTGGGGGACTGCCTCGCGGCGCATGACGCGCAGCGAATCGGGCGTGATGTCCAGCCCTTCGAGCGAGGGGGTGAACATCGGGCGCGGGCGCGGTTCGAAATCAGGGAGCAGGCCGCCCAGCACTCCGTTGCTCTTGAAGATGCCCGACACCATGTCCGCGAGTCCGATCGCCGCCAGCATCAGCGCCGTGAAGATCAGCATGCCGCGCCAGCCGCTGCGCCGCCATACCAGCCAGAGGATCAGGGCGTAGAGCGGGAGCCACATGGCGGTGCCCGAAACGGTGAGCATCACGCGGTCCAAGGCGGTGCCGCCGTCGAAATTGAGGGCCGAGAAAAGGTCGTGGTCGAAGGTATACATGGGTCAATGGATTTGTCGTAAATGGTCGCAAGCCGTTTTAGGCGCATTGCCGGAAGTCTTTCCGGGGAGCGGGGCCGGACTTGCAGACACGGCCGCCGGCCGTGGAAGGAACATGCCGGGATGCAAGGCGGTCGTCATACGCAGTTTAAAACTGAAAGTAGATGAACGGTTGTATGTCGCTCGACTTGACCTGCATCACGCACCAGATCATCGCCGCCGCCATGACGATCTGCAGGACCAGCGGTGCGTGCGACACCAGCCGCTGCGCGAAGCGGTCCGCGCGTCCGGGCATCAGGTGGAGCAGGAAGCCTGCGGCGATCAGGGCGAAGGCGCCCGCATAGCCGGAGACGACCTGCGGGATCATCGCGGCGTTGAAGTTGTAGAAAATCTGGTGAAGCATCAGCTCGACGGTCTGCATCGACTCGGCGCGGAACATCAGCCACCCCAGACAGACGAGGTTGAACGTGAAGAAGATGCCGGCCGCGCGGCTCCACCAGTGCATCCGGTCGCCCGTGGCCTTGGCGCCCGGCACGACCGCCATCCAGAGCTTGTGCAGCGCCAGCGCCGCGCCGTGCAGCGCGCCCCAGAGGATGAAGCGGACGGCGGCGCCGTGCCACAGTCCGCCCAGCAGCATCGTGATGAGCAGGTTGCCGTAGGTGCGCAGTTTGCCTTTGCGGTTGCCGCCCAGCGAAATGTAGAGGTAGTCGCGCAGCCATGTGGAGAGCGAGATATGCCACCGCCGCCAGAATTCGGTGATGGTGGCCGACTTGTAGGGGGCGTCGAAGTTCTTGGGGAACCGGAATCCCAGCAGCAGGGCGATGCCGATGGCCATGTCCGAATAGCCTGAGAAGTCGCAGTAGATTTGCAGGGCGTAGCCGTAGATGCCCGCCAGACATTCGAAGCCCGAATAGAGCAGCGGCTCGTCGAAGATGCGGTCGACGAAGTTGAGCGAGATGTAGTCCGAAATGATCGCCTTCTTGAACAGACCCGTCAGGATCAGGAAGACGCCCGTGCCGAACATTTCGCGCGTCACGACGATGGGGTTCTGCCGGATTTGCGGGATGAAGTCCCTTGCGCGGACGATCGGCCCGGCCACCAGCTGCGGGAAGAACGAGAGGTAGAACAGGTAGTCGCACCAGTTGTCGAGCGGCTTGAGCTGACCGCGGTAAATGTCTATGGTATAGCTCATTGACTGGAAAACGAAGAACGAGATGCCGACGGGCAGGAAGATGTTCTGGAACTGCATGAATCCCTGCCCGAACATCTGGTTGGCGATGTCGATCAGGAAATTGGTGTACTTGAAGTAGGCCAGCATGCCGAGGTTCACCGCCACGCTCAGCAGCACGAGCCACCGCTTTGCCCGCGTCGAGCGGGCGGCATGGATGCCCTTGGCGATCCAGTAGTCGCTCGTCGCGGCGAAGATCAGCAGCAGGAAGTAGATGCCGCTCGACTTGTAGTAGAAGTAGAGCGAAAAGAGGATGACGTAGACGATCCGGGCCATCGGGGCGCGGCGGAACATGCTGTAGACGAGCATGAATCCGGCGAACAGAAACAGGAACAGCCCGCTGCTGAAGATCAGCGGCGACGAGGCGTCGTACGTGAGCAGCGCCTGCAGCTTTTCCGGGATGCCGTCCAATGCGGGGAGTGTCATTTCAGCGGTGCGTTGAGGGTTTCCGGCGGAATGCCGGGGATCAGGTCGCGTTCGATCCGCCGGCGCCGCAGGCTGTCGAGCACGGCCTGCTCGGCCTGCCGGCGGATGCGTGCGGCTTCCGCTTCCGTATAGGCCCGGAACGCCCCGGCGTTGAGGGCGTCGAAGAGCGACCACGCCACGCGCCGGCCGCCGGCGTAGTTGATGTGCGTGAAGTCCTTGCCGGCCCAGCCGTTGGCGACGAACTGCTCCATGCCGCCCAGCGAACGCATGGCGTCGCAGGTGGGCCAGAAGGCCGCTCCGGTGTTCTCGGCGGCGCCCCGCTGGTAGCCGAGCATGTGGGGAATGGCGTCCATCGGTTCGAAACCGGCGTCGGTCTTCACCGAACGGTCGCTGACGCCCAGTACCAGCACGGCGGCGGTCGGGAAGCACTGGCGGACGTAAGCCACCATCTTCTCGATCTGGCCGGCGTAGTTGGTGTAGTTGCTCACGCCCGTCTGCATGATGTTGAGTCCGTATTGCAGGATCACGAGGTCGTACCCCAGCAGGGCGTTCATCTGCGCATTGACCGACGGATTGGTCCAGAACATCGCCTGCCCGTTGTTGCTGCGCACCGAGTAGTTGTCCACCACCACGCCGTCGGCTTCGAATACCGCGCCGTAGCCGATGAATCCCTCGTTGCCGGAGAGCACCTTGAACGAGAGCGAGCGGACGTGGGGAGCCGTGACGGCGATCTGGCGTATGTTCGGGGCGCCTTCGACCGTGAATTCACGGCGCAGCGAGTCGTTGAGCGTCAGCTCCACGCGGCTTTCGCCGGGGCTGATGAAGAAGACCCGCGCCGCGGTGCAGGTGTCGAGCCGCTTGCGGTAGTCGGTATTTTCCCAGCGGGTCGAAGCGCCGGCCGCAGGCTGGCAGACCCAGCCCGAAACGTAGAAGTTCTCGCGCAGGTTCTGCGGCGCGGCCTTGCGCTGCATGATGTTGTAGGAGGTCCAGCCTTTCGACTGGGTTTTGATCGTGCGGCGGAACGCCGTCAGGGGCGAGGCCATCGGCGCGAAGCCTGCGCCTCCGCCGCCGTAAGCCTGCTGGAGCCTTTCGCGCAGGTCGGCCGTGAGGATGTCGCCTTCGATGAACGAGTCGCCCAGCACGGCGATGCGCACCGGACGCCGGGCGCAGAGCAGTGTGTCGTAGAAGGCCCGCAGACGGCTCGAATCGGGCGTGCCGAAATCCTCGATCTCCACCAGCGTCGGGTTCAGCCGGGTGCTGTCGGGAACGACCGGCATGTGCCGGATGCTGTCCGGGGCGAGCGTCCATTCGAAGGTGATCTGTACGGGGCGCGGCGCGGAATCGGCTTCGATCCGCTCCGCTTCGATCCGTTCGGCGACCTGCTCCATATCGACGTGGAAATCCTCTTCGTCGAAGAGCGCAGGCTCCTCGGCCGCGGCGACCGCGTCGTCGAACGCCACGAGGTCCGAGAGGATATTGGCCCGGCGGAGTTTTACGCCGCCCAGACTCTGAGGGGGGATGAAACTGACGGCCGTCAGCACTGCGATCAGCGCCAGCGCCGCGATCCATCCCCGGTGGATGCAGTCTTTTTCGGGGGTGTTCATCCGGGAATCAGTCGCGCCGTCCGAGGATTACGAAGACCCAGTAGAGAACCGATGCGACGGCGCTCAGTGCGGCTACGAGATAGGTGCGTGCGGCCCAGCCCAGCGCCTCTTTCGCCTGAGCGAGCTGCGCTCCCTGCATCGTGCGGCTGACCTGCAGCCACTCCAGCGCGCGGGCCGAGGCGTTGTACTCCACGGGCAGCGTGACCAGCGAGAAGATCGCCGACATGGCGATCATGCCTACGCCGATCCAGCACAGCAGGGCGTTCTGCGTGGTGGTCATGAGCACCAGTCCGAGGATGATGACCCATGTGGCGGCCGTCGAGGAGAACTGCACGACGGGCACCAGCTGCGAGCGGAGCGTCAGCGGCGCGTAGCCTTGTGCGTGCTGCACGGCGTGCCCGCACTCGTGGGCGGCGACGGCGGCCGCGGCGACGCTGGTCGAAGAGTAGACGCTGTCGCTCAGGTTGACGGTCATCGTCTGCGGATTGAAGTGGTCGGTCAGGTGGCCGCTGACATGCGTCACCTTGACGTTGTGGATGTGGTTGTCGCGCAGCATCTTTTCGGCCACCTCGGCGCCCGTCAGCCCGCCGGGGAACTGGACTTTGGAGTATTTGCGGAACACCGACTGCAGGCGCGCCTGCACGGCGTAACCGGCGATGCCGATCACGATGATCAGTATGTACATTCCGATCATGGCTGCGGAGTAGTGGATTCCCTGAGAACCCGAATCCGCGTAATATCCCGACTGAAGCAGGGTCAAAAGCATGTGTGTCATAGTCTAACGGTTTTTTCTGTATGTGTAGTAAGCGCCCGCCTGCTGGGAGGGCATCAGTACCATTTCATTAACGTTCATATGGGCCGGTAATTGTGCGGCCCACGCGATCGCTTCGGCGATGTCGTCGCCCGTAAGCGGGGTGACGCCGTCGTAAACCCGGTCGGCGCGCTCCTTGTCGCCGTGGAAGCGCACCTCGGAAAATTCGGTCTCGACCATGCCGGGGCGGATCTCCGTCACCTTGATTCCGCTTGACAGCAGGTCGGCGCGCATGGACTGCGAAATGGCGTGCACGGCGTGTTTCGAGGCGCAGTAGACCGCGCCGTTTTCGTAGGCTTCGGTGCCGGCGATCGAGCCGATGTTGAACACGTGGCCGCCGCCCGCGGCGACCATTTTGGGCGTGACGACCCGCGTGACGTAGAGCAGTCCCTTGACGTTGGTGTCGATCATGGCGTCCCAGTCGGCCGTGTCGCCTTGGTCGATGTGTTCCAGCCCGGCAGCCAGTCCGGCGTTGTTGATGAGCAGGTCCACCCGTTCGAGGGGGCTTAGGAATTTGCGGACCTCCGCTTCGCTGCGCACGTCGAAGACGAGCGCGGTGCAGCGGCCGCCCGCCGCTTCGATTTCGCGGCGGAGCGTTTCGAGCCGTTCGGCGCGGCGTCCCGTCGCCGTTATGTCGTATCCTTCGGCCGCGAGCCGGAGCGCCGTGGCGCGTCCGATGCCCGATGTGGCTCCCGTGATCAGTGCCTGTTTTTTCATAAAGTGGGTTTATGATGGGCAAAAATACGAAATTATTATGTTACTTTGCATAAATTTTCCAGCAAATTAAGCAGCCGTGAATCTCGCCTTTTTCATCGCCCGCCGGACGGCGCAGCGCACCCCGGAGAACAAACCCGGTGTGATGGAGCGTATCGCCGTGATTTCCGTGGCGTTGAGCGTCGCGGTGATGCTGCTGGCGATGGCCGTGATCATGGGTTTCAAGCAGGAGGTGTCCCGCAAGGTGGCCGCCTTTTCGGGCCATGCCGTGGTGAACGGCGTGCGGGGCGTGGGGACGCTCGATTCGGCCCCCGTGCGCCGCAGTGCCCGCGCCGAGGAGCTGATCCGCACCACCGAAGGATTCGTGTCGCTGGCCCCCTATGCCGTCAAGGGCGGTATCGTACGCACGGCGGATGCCGTGCGGGGGGTGATGCTCAAGGGCGTGGACGGGGATTACGACTGGTCCTCGTTCGGCCAGTGGCTGGTGGAGGGCGAGCTGCCCCGTGTGGGCGATTCGGTGCGTACGAAAGATATACTGCTGTCGCGCGGCATGGCCGAAAAACTGATGCTCGGCGTGGGCGACAAGGTCGAAATGCTCTTCGTCGAGACCGGAGACAGGCCCCGGCGCGACCGTTTCAAGGTGGCGGGAATCTACTCGTCGGGAATGGACGAAATGGACGACGCGGTGATCATGACCGACCTGCGCAACGTGCAGCGGCTGGCGGACTGGGCGGACGGCGAGATATCGGGCTACGAGATTTTCACCTCGGACTTGGCCGGAGCCGACGATTTCGCCCGCAGGCTCGGACGGGCCCTGCTCTACGACGATGCCGACGACACGGCGAACCTCGCCGTGAGCAGCGTGACGGAGCTTTATCCCAATATTTTCGACTGGCTGAAGGCCCATGACGTCAATGCCGCGGTGATTATCGGCATCATGCTCGTGGTGGCGTTTTTCAACATGACTTCGGCGCTGCTGATCCTCGTGCTGGAACGTACGCGGATGATCGGCCTGCTGAAGGCGTTCGGCATGCGCAACGCTACGCTGCGGGAGGTGTTTCTCTGGCGGGCGGCGTTCGTCACGCTGCGCGGACTGGCGTGGGGCAACGCCGCGGGGCTGGCCGTGTGTCTCGTGCAGAAATATTTCCATGTCGTGAAACTCAGCTCCGAGGGCTACCTGCTCTCCGAAGTGCCCGTCGCGCTGGGGTGGGGCTGGTGGCTGGCGCTCAACGCCGGCGTCGTGGCGGCGATCGTCGCGCTGCTCGTGGTGCCGGCCTGCATAGTATCTACCGTAAAACCCGACGAATCGATCCGATACGAATGAAACCGTACAATACCGAACAGACCAAGAAAGAGGAGGTCCGCGAGATGTTCGACAACATCGCGCCGAAGTACGACCTGCTGAACCATACGCTCTCGATGAGCATCGACCGCATCTGGCGCCGCCGCGTGGTGCGCATCGTGCGCCGCTGCCGTCCGCATCGGATACTCGACGTGGCGACCGGCACGGGCGATCTGGCGATCGAGATGGCGCGCCGCATCCGCGGCGTGCAGGTGCTGGGCGTGGACCTTTCGGAGGGGATGCTCGACGTGGCGCGCCGCAAGGTGACGGCGCGGGGGCTTGACGGGCGCGTCGTGCTCGACGCGGGGGACGCCGAACACCTGCATGTGGCCGACGCATCGGTGGATGTGGCGACGGTGGCTTTCGGCGTGCGCAACTTCGGGGATCTGGATGCGGGGCTGCGCGAAATGGCCCGCACGATAAAGCCGGGCGGCAAGGTCGTTGTACTGGAGTTCTCGCGGCCCCGCAACCGGCTGTTCAGGGCGTTGTACGAATTCTATACCTATAAGATACTGCCCCGCATCGGCGGCATGGTGTCGAAGGACAAGCGGGCTTACGAATACCTCCCGGCGTCGGTCGGGGAGTTTCCGGCGCCGAAGGAGTTCATGGCGATGATGGAGCGCGCGGGGTTCAGGGAGTGCCGCGCCCGGAGCCAGAGTTTCGGGATCGCGCAGATTTACACCGGACAAAAGTGACGATGAACGCAAAACGCATACGACCGGGCAGTGCGCCCTCGGATAACCGCTTCTGCCGCCGGATTCGCTCTTCGGAAGAGGACGCGTCGGCGGGAAGGGGCGGCTGCCGTCCCGCTGCGGCGGGCGGGGACGGGCCGGGGAATAGGCTTTGCTTCCGGTCCGGTGCCGCGGATGGCGTTTCGGGCGGCGCCGGGCGCGGCGGCAGGGCTTTGGGGCGCATGCTGTTCTGCATACTGCTGCTGTGGGTCGTATTGCCGTTGGGCTCCTGTCGCCGGATGGCCGAGAAGGCGCAGCGAAACATCCGGCTCGAAGCGGTCGAGAAGGCCCGGCGGCAGGGGTTGTCGGGGGCCGAGATCGTATTGCGCGTAAAGAACGGCACGGGGCACAAGTTGAAACTGGAGAAGGCGTCGCTCACCGTTTACTATGCGGGAGGAGTCGTGACGAAGGTCGCTCTGCGCGAGCCGGCCGAGGCGCCCCGTCGTGCGACGGCGAGCGTCACGACGTTGTGGCGGATCCGGACTTCCGACCCGATGGCGCTCCATGTGATGACCAAGAAGATCCGGGAGGACGATATTTCGAAGATCGGCGTCTCGTTCGCCATAGAGGGGCGCGGCGGTCCCGCGCGCGTAAAAATTTCGCGGGAGATGATGCCGTTGTCGGAATTTTTGAATATCTTTGGGCTGTCGTTGAACGACGTGAAAAACTATCTGGAAGAGTAATGCGCAGATCGCTGACCATCCTGCTGATTCTTTTTGCCGCCGCGGCTTACACGCCCCTGCGCGCGCAGTCGTTGGATGCGTTCAAGGAGCGGCTGGCCGCTCCCGTGGCGTCCGACGCCGCATTCGGCACGGCAAAGGTCACCGTTACGGAGTACGGCGACGCGGCGCGGGCCGTGGACGAAGCTTCGCGGGCGGGCGCCCGCCTGCGTTTCCCCGGTTACCGGGTCTGCATCTTCTTCGACAACGGGCAGGACGCCCGTGCCGGGGCCATCGCCGCCAAGCAGCTTTTCGAAGAGAACTATCCGGGAATCAAGGTTTACATGGTCTATGAGAATCCCTACTTCAAGGTCGCGGTCGGGGACTGCCTCACCACGGAAGAGGCCATCATTCTCAAGGGCAGGGTGTCGTCTGCTTTCCCCAAGGCTTTCGTCAAGAACGAAACCCTCTCCATTGCCGACCTTTTGAACTGAAAAACTTCCCTTTTCGAAAGTTTTTTAGTTTTTTATTTGCATTTATCCTGCTAATATCTAACTTTGCGGCGTTACAGAAAAACTAATAATTAAACATTTGACGTTATGAAAAAGATTTTCTCTTTTGTCGTCGTTATGGCTGCCGTCGCAATGGTAAGCTGTTGCGGTAATTCGAACAAAAAGGCTGCCGAAGGCGAAGCTGCCGCCGCTGCCGCTACGACCGAAGCCGCTGCCTGCACGGAGTGCACCGAGAAGTGCGACTCGACGGAGGCTTGCTGCGCCGAGAAGTGCGATTCGACCAAAGACTGCGCCGAGAAAGCCGAGGGCGAGTGCTGCAACAAATAGTTCTTGTCAGGCATGAGAGTGAAGGAGATTCGAAAGAATCCCCTTTTTTTGTGTCCGTATTTCCGGTCGCGGGGGCGGTGCGGCGCGTCTGTCCGGGCATTGCTGTTTTCTGAAAGCTATGGTCCGAGGGCCGAAAGTCATGGGGCATGAGCTGAGAGTCGTGAGCCGTGAGCCGGGATGCCGGAGCCGTTGAACCGGTGGGCGGCGTCTGCGGGGCTTTGCCGCGGCGGGGCCGTGCGGAGTTCTCCGGCGCGGAATGTGCGGTGTATAGCTGAAAAAATATATCTTTGCGAAAACTCTTGATACCATGAAAGTACTGCTGATAAACGGAAGCCCCCGTCGCGAGGGAAACACTTTTATAGCCCTTTCCGAGGTCGCGCGGACCTTGGAGTCGGAGGGCGTGCAGGCCGAGATCGTCCATATCGGGACCAAGGCCGTGCAGGGATGTATCGCCTGCGGAAAATGCGCCGAGCTGGGGCATTGCGTCTTTTCGGACGCGCTCTATACGACGGTGCGGGAGAAACTCGCCGATGCCGACGGAGTCGTCGTCGGTTCGCCGGTCTACTATGCCGGTCCCAACGGGTCGCTCTGCGCCCTGCTCGACCGTGTGTTCTATTCCTGCGGGAAGTATCTCGCCTACAAGCCCGGCGCAGCGGTCGCCGTATGCCGCCGGGGCGGGGCGAGCGCGACGTTCGACCGGCTGAACAAATACTTTACGATTATGAACATGCCGGTCGTTCCGTCGCAGTATTGGAACAGCGTCCACGGACGTCTGCCGGGCGAGGCCCGCGAAGACGCCGAGGGGCTGCAGACGATGCGCGTGCTGGCCCGCAACATGGCCCGCCTGCTGAAGGCGGGCGTCGGTCCGGCGCTGGCGCCCGAAGCCGAGGAGCGGCAGTGGACGCATTTTATCCGGTAGCGGAGCGCGGTCGGACGCGGAGCGCCGGATTGAGTGCGTCGCGGATGTGTACGAAGGGAGCTTGGCTCCCTTTTTTTGTCGCACGGACTTCGTCCGGGGTGCTTCCGCTCTATTGTCCACGCATACAGCGGGGTGCGGAAAAGCCCGAAAAAATATCGGCCGGAGGAAGCGGTTTTATGGAAAAAAACGATAACTTGCCGCCATGAAAGAGACCGTGCTCGAAAAACTCAAGGTGCTGGCCGAATCGGCCAAATACGACGTCTCGTGCGCGTCGAGCGGCGTTACGCGCCGGCATCGCGCGGGCGGTGTCGGCAGCACGGCGGGGTGGGGCATATGCCACTCTTTCACGGCCGACGGCCGCTGCGTCTCGCTGCTGAAAATCATGCTCACCAATGTCTGCATTTACGACTGCGCCTACTGCATCAACCGGCGCAGCAACGACATCCGGCGGGCCGCCTTCACGCCGGACGAGCTGACCGAGCTGACCATCGAGTTCTACCGGCGCAACTACATCGAAGGACTGTTTCTCTCGTCGGGCGTCGTCCGCAACCCCGACTATACCATGGAAAGGATGGTCCGCGTGGCGCGCGACCTGCGGACGGTGCACCGTTTCAACGGCTACATCCACCTGAAAAGTATTCCCGGCGCCAGTCCCGAACTGGTGGCCGAGGCGGGGCGTTACGCCGATCGCATGAGCGTCAATATCGAAATCCCGACCGAACGCAACCTGTTGCTGCTGGCTCCCGACAAGAACTATGAAAGCATCTACCGCCCGATGAGTTACATCCAGCAGGGGGTGCTGCAGAGCGCCGAGGAGCGCGGCCGTTTCCGCCATGCGCCCCGTTTCGCTCCTGCGGGGCAGAGCACGCAGATGATCGTCGGGGCCACCGACGAGAGCGACCGTGACATTCTGCTGCTTTCGTCGTCGCTTTACGACCGTCCCACGATGAAGCGCGTCTACTATTCGGGATTTATTCCGGTGAATCCCTACGACAAGCGGCTGCCTGCGCTGGACAAAGCCCCGCTCGTGCGCGAGAACCGGCTTTATCAGGCCGATTGGCTGATGCGGTTCTACGGATTCCGTGCCGAGGAGATCGCCGACGAGCAGACGCCCCGGCTCGATCTGGATATCGACCCCAAACTGGCGTGGGCGCTGCGGCATCCCGAATTTTTTCCGGTCGATGTGAACCGCGCGGACTACGAGGCGCTGCTGCGCGTGCCGGGCGTCGGGGTCAAGTCGGCGCGGCTGATCGTCAGCTCGCGCCGTTACCGCACGCTGACCATGCAGTCGCTGCGGCAGATCGGCGTGGTGATGAAGAAGGCGCAGTATTTCGTCCGCTGCCGCGAGCTGACCACGGGGCAGGGGGTGAACGAACTGCGGCCGGAGCAGGTGCGCCGCCTGCTGACTGCGCCTAAACGGCAGAAACCGGATAAAAACGAAGGTCAGCTGACCCTTTTCTGAATGCGATGTTGGTTTTTCGTTACGATAAATCTTTCGACGGGCTGCTCTCGGCGCTGTTCGACGCCTATGCGATGCGGGCGTTCCCGGAGCAGCTGATCGGTCCCGGAGAGCCGGAACCGCTTTTTACGGAGCGCGTGCACGAGGTCGCGACCGATCCGGCGCACGCCGCCCGTGTCTGGCGCGGACTGGAACGCAGGCTTGTCGTCCGGGCGCGTTCGATGCTCGTCTACGCATGGCACGGGGAGCAGGAGCGGAGCGATCTGCTGATGCTGCGCTGCATGCGCCGGGTTTTCGACGAGGGCGGAGGCGTGCTGGCCGATCAGGCCGATCCCGACATGAAGGCGCTGCACCGGCTGGCGCTCAAAGTTTCGCACGAGTGCGAGCGGCTCAGGCAGTTCGTCCGGCTTCAGAAGGCTGCCGACGGCACCTATTTTGCCGCCGCCACTCCCGAACACGACGCCCTGCCGCTGTCGCTGGATTACTTTACGGACCGTTTCGCCGACCAGCGGTGGCTTATCTACGACCGGCGGCGCGATTACGGATATTATTACGACGGGCGGACGGCGCGCCGGGTGACGCTCGAAGACGACCGCGGCATGATCGCCGACAAGCTCGCCGACCGTTGGCTGGCCGAGGACGAACGGCAGTTTCAGCTGCTCTGGAAGAATTATTTCCGGGCGCTGGCGATTCCCCAGCGGATCAACGAGCGTCAGCAGCGGCGCATGATGCCCCGCCGTTACTGGAAGCATCTGACCGAAATGGAGTGAACGGGAGGTGTTGGCGCCGGAAATGAAAAAGTCCGCAGAAATAATCTGCGGACTTCGGTTTTGCGGGGCTTGCGTGTTTCACGCCTCTGGCGGAGAGGAGGGGATTCGAACCCCTGAAACCCTTTAGGGGTTTACTCGCTTTCCAGGCGGGCCAGTTCAACCACTCCTGCACCTCTCCTTGCGGTTCGCAAAGGTAATAATTATTTTCAGAATTTACCAATGATCGGCGATTTTCCGCTGCCGAAAAGATAAATTCGGCCCCTCCGGCGGCCCGGCCGTTTTGCCGGGCGCCGATCCGCAGCCGTTTTCGGAGGGGAATCCTCCCCGTCGCCGATTTAGAACGGATAGCCGATGGCCAGATGGAAACCGAGTCCGTCCTTGAAGCTGGAGATGTTGTAATAGCCCGTTTTGTCCGGATTCGGGTAGGGCGTGTGCAGGCCGATTCCGAGGTCGGCGCGGATGACCAGATAGCTGATGTCGTAACGCAGTCCGAAGCCCGTTCCCAGAGCGATTTCGTTGAGCAGCCCTTTCCATTTGAGTTCGGCGCCGGGACGCTTGGGGTCCTTTTTCAACAGCCAGATGTTGCCCGCGTCGAGGAAAACAGCCCCGTTCAGCCGTCCCATGATGCCGAAGCGGTATTCGACGTTGGCCTCCAGCTTGAAGTCGCCGGTCTGGTCCAGATAGCCGTTGCGGTCGTCTGCGGGCGGGCGGTAGCTGCCCGGACCCAGCGACCGGATCGTGAAGGCCCGGATGCTGTTGGCTCCGCCGATATAGAACTGTTCGCTGTAGGGCATCACTTCGGAGTTGCCGTAGGCGTATCCCACTCCGACGAGAAAACGGGTGGCCAGCCAGTTGTTGCGGCGTCCGATGCGGTGGTAGAACTTCACTTCGCTCACCTCCTTGACGAACTGCGAGAAGCGGTTGCCGAACAAATGCTGCGGCTGTTTGCTGCCGAACAGGCTCAGGACGCCCGAAAGGATGTTGCCGGCCGAGGTGACGCTGTTCTGCCAGTAGAAACGGCGGTTGCCGGTGCGGCCGTAGGTTTTGTCGAAGGTGTAGGTGTAGTTGATCGACGGAACGAACTGGTTGCGGAAACTCATGGCGATCGCCGGATTCTCGTCCATCGTCTTGTCGAAAGCTTCGGTCGTGTGCAGCAGTTTGTTGTAGGTCAGCTTGAATACGGTCAGCGAATGGCGGCTGTAGGGCGAAGTCTGGAAATTGTAGCCCGCCGAGCCGCTGAAGGCGATCAGCCGGAAGAAGCTGGGGCGGTTCATCAGGTCCACGCCCAGCTGGAACGTCGTGCTGCCGGGGTATCTCAGCCTGCGCGTTGCGAACGACGGCAGCAGCAGCCGCGGAATGTTGAGGTTGGCGTTCAGCCCCAGTTCGTAGGAGTTGAGCCGCGACGAACGGCCCCCGGAGTTCTTGTTGCCCGTCTGCCATTCGTACGAGCCGTTCAGCTTCACGGCGAGCACCTCGCCGCCCCGGAAGAGGTTGTTGTTGCTGACCTTGAAGGTGATGCCCGGACCGATGAAGCTGTTCGACTTGGAGGTTACGTCGGTCTCCAGCGCCGCTTCCAGCGGATAGTCGAACTGGGCGTCGATGACCACGTCCAGCGTGTCGGCGCCCCGCAGCGAGTCGAGCGGCGTGACGCCCAGATTGACCGAGCGGAAAATGCCCAGTTTGTTGAGGGCGGTCTGCGTGCGGTTCTGTGCGTCCACGGTGAAGAGCTGGCCGGGTTCGAGCGAGAGCGTCCGGGAGAGTATCTTCGGGCGTATTTTCATCGGCCTTTGGGCGATGACCCGCACGTCCCGCAGGCGGAACGTATCGGCCGGACCGGGTTTGATGTTGGTGAGGCGGACCGTGATGTCGCCCACGCGGTAGGGTTTGAGGGCCACCTCCGGGACGTTCGGTTTGAGGTTCAGCCGCAGGTCGACCCGTCGCCGTTCGACGGTCGTGTCGGCGAGGTATTCCATGTATTCGGGCCGGAAATAATAATAGCCCCTGTTGCGCAGCAGCTGCGATATGCGCTTGCGTTCGAGCGTCAGCGAGTCCATGTTGTACTGCGCCCCGACCCGCAGCAGGGAGGTCGCCCGCATGCTGTCGATCAGGGGCTGCAGGCCGCCCCCGGCCTGCGGGTAGGAGATGTTCGAGTAGTACCACGGCGGCGCGATGCGGAGCGTATAATAGACCTTGGCCTTTCTGCCGTGCTTGCGGTAGAGCAGGGAGTCTTCGGCTTGGGAGCCGAAATAACCGTAGTTTTCGAGCACCTGCTCGGCGACTTTGGTCCGCAGTCCGGGCTGTACCTTGGAGATCAGCACGGGCTGTTTGGCCAGCCGCTTGTAGAGCCAGTATTTGAATCCCTTCTCCTTCGGCGTGTAGAGGTAGTTGTAGGCCCAAAGGCCGATCGGCAGCGGCGTGCGGAGATAGGGGCTGTAAAGCGGGTTGTTCGGGGCCACGGAGAGCGGCTCCTTCACGGCCGATTCGGCCGCTGCGGAGAGCACGACGCCCGAATCGGGTTCGATCCGGATCTTCCTAACTCCCGTGTACAGGACTTCGTCCGTTCCCAGACGCCGGGTCGTGGAACAGGCCGCCGCGAGCAGTGCGGCGCAGAGGAGTATGCAGCTATTTCTGACGCGCATCGGACTCGTTTCGTTTTTGTTTTTCCTTTTCCGCTTTGGGACGCATCGGTTTGAACAGGTCGCCCAGCCGGAGCAGTTTCTTCCGGATGACGAAGCCCACGCCCGTCTCGGTGATCTCGCCTTCGAGGATGCTTTCGTAGCCGGTGTGGCGGAAGACCTTCAGGTACATGTTGTCGCGTTTGGTCAGCATGTATTCGAGCGAAATGTCGTCGATCAGGTTCTCCTTCAGGTTCTGCGACGGGTCGGCGTCGGTGCTGAACTTGCCCCCGATGACGGCGCGCACGCGGTTGCTGAAGAGACTTTTGGACAGCCGGTACGAATAATCGGTCCGCTGGCCGTTCGGGTCGTCCTCGCCGTAGGAGTCGATGCCGAAGCTGAGGTCCACGCCCTTCAGGTTGTTCTGCGCCCACTGGTTCAGCTCTTTCTGTATGAACGAGTTGAGCGGGTTCTCGGTGCTGACCTTGGCGGTCGTTCCCGGACCGGTGTAGGTGTTGTAGATGAGCAGGTTCATCGCCTGATTGGCCCGCTGTTCGGCCGTCAGCGAATTGAGCTGGTTCTGCATCGTGAGGTCTTCGGGGGCGGACAGCCCGAAGCTGACTTCGAGGTCGTTCAGCGTATTGCGGATATTGATGGAGATGTTGAAATTCACCGAGCGCGAATCCTGCCCGTCCGCGGAGACGCTGGCCCGGACGGTTTCGACCGCCGTAATGTTGAAGGCCGGGTCGGCGACGTTTCCGACCCAGTCTACATAGCTGTCCGGCGTGATCTTGAATATCTTCTGGGAGATCACGGGCGGATTGTAGCGCACCGTCCCGCCCGAAAGGACGTATTTGCCTGACAGGCTGACGTCTCCCAGCGGATTCATCGTGAAGGTCAGGTTGCCGCCGCCCTGCAGGTCTATCCGGTTGCTGCCGTCGGCGGAGAGGTCCACGGCGGCTTGGACGTCGTCGTTGATGTCGACGTTCAGGAGGATGTCCATGCCGCCGATCCGCACCGTCGGGGTGGCCTCGGCGAAGCTTTGGTTGTCCATGTCGCGGAACGAAACGAAGGTCACGATGTTCTGCGGACGCTCCTTCACGTCCATCGGCGAATCCTGCATGACATAGTTGATGTCGGTGTTTTTGAGCAGTGCGACGCTGCCGCGGACGACGAGTTCGTCCAGAGGGCCTTTGGCCGTCGCGTCCAGATCGAGATAGGCTTTCCCGTAGACGGCCGTTCCCTCCTTCCGGGCCACGTTCACGAACTGGAAATCCGACGCCCGCAGCGCGATGTCGGCCGTTATGCGGCCGAAGTCGGTCAGATCGACGTAGCCTCCGATCGTCAGCGGGCTTTTGTTGGGGGCGGTGACCGCAAAGTCGTCGAACAGGACCCGGCTGTCGTCGATGCGGATCGTGTCGGAAGAGAGACGGAACGAAGTGCCGATCATCGGCACGCGGACCTCCGTCTGTGCGAACTGCAGGCCGCCGTTCAGCTGCAGCCGTTGCGGTGTTCCGCCCGCGTGGAGCTTCCCGGAGAGGATGCCGGAGAGACGGAGCATGTCGGCGGGCAGAAAGACGTCGGCCCGCTGCAGGGGGAATCCGGGGATCGACGCCGTGAGGTCGAGCGGGCTTTCCCGCTCTTTGCGGTAGTCGCCCCGCGCGGTCAGGACGTCGGCGCCGTCCAGCGTGAGCCGCACGTCGGCCTGCTGTTCCCGCCCTTGTGCATAGCGTACGCCCAGCCCGACGTCCCCGAAGCGCTGCTTGTCGTACGAGAGTCCGGCGACGGAGACGTCGCCCCGGACGGCCAGCGAGTCGGCGCCCGTGTTCAGGGTCACGGCGGCGCCCAGCACGCCGCCGACGGGCGGGGCGGAGGGGAGCATCGCCAGCGCCCCGCCGATGTTCAGCCCTGCGATGTCGAGCCGGATGCCGCGGAGCGAGTCGGTTTCCGGAACGGTATGGATCGCAAACCGCTGGTCGCCGTGAGTCATGTCGAGGTCGGCGCTCAGGTTTCCGTCGAACCGGTAGACGAGGTAATTGCCGGGATTCACCGTCCACGGCTCGGAGCCGAATACCGGGGCGAGGGGCGTTACGGACGCACGGATCAGGCTGTCGTTCCACGCTGCGTCCACCCCGAAGCGGAATCCTTCCCGGCCTGCGCGGTTCTTTTGGTAGAAATTCACCGCTCCCGTGTTCCGTACGACGTGGCCGTACACTCCCGCGAGGGCTATGTTGTCCAGATTTCCGGGGGCGTTCGCCACGCGGAGGGCATATTCCAGCCGGCTCCCGTTCTGCACCGCGGACGCCGTCAGAGTGTCGAGAACGATGCTGCCGTAAGCCAGTTTTTCCACGCGCATCCGGAGCGATACGGGCAGGGAGTCGCAGTTCGTGCCGGCGATGTCGAGGTTGCTGAAAGCGATTCTTTTGGTTCTCAGGAAACTGCTGAGGATGTTGTCGCGTCCTGCCGAGACCCGCAGTCCGAAATCGGGCAGGACCGTTTTGAGCGAATCCATATCGACGTGCTGCGAGCGGATCTGCTGCGCCAGCACCCCGGCGCTCCGGGACGCGGCGGCGGTCAGCGAATCGAGCGGTTCGGGGGCGGCGAACGAGAGCGTCAGATCGCCGGAGGTCAGTCCGGCGCGGGTGGCTGCGGTGTCTGTGCCGAACGTGACGTTCGTCCGGCGGATGCGGTCCGTGCGGTTTTTGCTGCGGATTACGATGCTGTCCAGCGTGAGACGTGCGGCCATGCCGCCGGCATCCGAAGCGGAAGCGTCGGCGTCGAGCGCGAATGATCCGCCGATCTGCTCCGGGGTGATTCCCATGTCGGCCAGATCGAAGTCGAAGACATTGCCCGACACGCCGATCCGCTGTTCCCGCTCCGTCAGCGTTCCCGAAACGGACAGCAGCAGACGAAGCGCTTCGTCGCGGTCGTAAAGGCGGCCGGAGAGGTGCTGGTTTTCGAGGTCCGCATCCAGCTCTATTCCGCCGAAATCATGGCTCCGGTACTCCGCGCGGCCGATCCGCATCCGGACGCTTCCCCGTGTCTGCGGCAGCAACGGATCGAATCCGGCGCCCCCGGCCGTCAGCGTGAAATCCAGTGCGCCCAGCGAGTCGGCCGGAAGGAAACGGTTCAGCGGAAGGCTGTCACACAGGACTTCCGCATCGTATATCTGTTTTTCAGGGTCGATCCGGCCGTTCAGCGTCAGTTGGCCGCCGTCGGCGGTCAGCGTCGAAGCGAGCGAGTAAAGTCCCCGGTCCGCGTCCGCCGCTCCGCGGAGCGTGAGCCGTTCGGGAATCGTCACGCGCCGCCGCAGGGCCGTGTCGGGCAGCAGCTCCAGCAGAAAAGCCATGTCGCGGAACTCCCCTTCGAAACGGGCCGCGGCTTCCAGCCGCTTCGGGGCGAGCAGGTTTTTCGCGGTGCCGTTCACCGCAAGGTCGATATGTCCGGGCGACGAGATGTCCAGCCCCGCCTTTTTGATGTCGCCCAGCGTTCCCGCCGCCGAAAGCTTGATCCGGACGATTCGGTCGTTCAGCGCGGCGGGAATCAATTGCGGATAGAGCAGTTTTATCTCCTCCGTATTCAGGCTCGCCGAGAGGTCGGCGGTCAGCGGGGTGTCGGGCGCCATTCGCATGATTCCGGCTCCGGCGTGCGCCTCGGCCCGGACGCCGGAAAGCGGCGTCGCAAGCTCGAACCCGGAGAGCGAAATGCCGGTGGAGTCCATTGCGAACGCCCCGGCGGCATTCCGTACGGACAACCCGCTGCGCTCGGTGAACGCCAGCCGGCGGATCCGAAGGGCGATGTCGGCGCCCCGGTTGTAGATCGAATCGACCGACAGGTCGAGCGGCGAGAGGACGATGAACGCCGGATCGAATCCCGCCGCGGGGCGGTGGTGCAGCGTTCCGTATTCGAGACTGTTGTCGTTCAGCGCGACGCTGCCGACCCGGACGGTCCACGGCAGGGCGGGAGCTTCGCCGTCGTCGGCCGCTGCGTCGTGGGGTGATGATGCGTTGTCGGCGGCCGCTGTTTTATCGGGGTGCGCCGCTTTGCCCGGAGTCGCTGTTTTGTCGGAGGGCGCCGCTTTGCTCCGGACCGTCGTTTTGTTCGAGGCCGTTCTCTTGTCCGGAACAGCCGTCTTGTCCGGAGCCTTTTCTCCGGCGTCCGCCGGGGCCGTCAGGTAGGCGTATCCGCCCCGGTTCAGCAGGATGCTTTTCACGGATACCTGCCGGCTGTCCAGCAGAACCCGGCAGCTGTCCACCTCCCCGTCCGGCAGGCGGACGGAGAGGTCGGTTACCGCGGGGGCGGTCCGCATCCCGAAGGCGAGGTTTGCGACCGTCAGTTTTCCGACGTCGATCTGCCACGGCAGGGCCGCGGCGCTGTCCGCCTTTTCGGCGGGAGCGCTCTCCGCCGTGTTCAGAAATACATCCCCGTCCGTCAGCGCGATGCGGGAAATGCCGACCGTTTTGGCCGGCAGGCCGACCCGGCAGTCGTTCACGGCGAACTGTCCGGCGGCGACCTTCAGGTCCATGCCTGCCGTGGAATCTATGTAATGCGCCGCGAGTTTTGCCAGTTCGAGACTCCGCACGGCGACCTCTTTGCGGAGCAGGGGCCACACGGCGACATCCAGCGAAAGGTGTCCGCAGGAGAGGAGCGTGTCGCCCTTGTCGGTCAGCAGCGTATTGTCCACGGACAGCCGCAGCGGGAAGGAGAGCCGCAGACGCTCCACTGAGAGGTCCATTCCGAGCGTCCGGGATGCGTAGCCGACAGCCTTGCCCCGGACGAAATCCTGAACGGCCGGGATGTAGAGCAGGGCGGGGACCAGCATCAGGACGAGGAGGATGACGAGCAGCGTCCGGAACGTATATTTCAGTATCTTTTTCAGCATTTGCAGAGTGACTGATTCCGTGTTTGTCAGGCGGCGACGCGTCTGCGTGCGATTGTCCGCCCGGTGCGCGGGGCCTGCGAAATTTCGCGCAAATTACTAAAAACCCGATGATCGGGCAAGGGCTTCGCTCCCCATAAACGGTCTCTTTTTAAACAATTATCGTCTTTTCCCTTCCCGTGTTGCCGCCGGTCGTGCGAAAAGTCGTTTAAACGTTCCGGGCGGATTCCCCGAAATCGAACCGCAGCTGCACGCACTCGGCGCAGGCTTCGGGCGAATTGCCGACCGTAAGGCCGATCAGGCGGATCTTCCGTCCGCGGAAATCGACCGCCGCCAGCAGCTCCTCAGACACCTGCCTGAGCGTTTCGGCCGAATTGACGGGAGCGAAAAGCGTCTTCGACCGGGTTATCTGGCGGAAGTTGTCGAACTTGAGTTTCAGCACGACGGTCTTTCCCTTGAATTCGTGCCGCATCAGGCGGTTCCAGACCTCTTCGCGCACGGCCGACAGCTCCAGCCGCAGTTGTTCCCGGTCGTCGGTATCTTCGGCGAAGGTCGTCTCCGCGCCGAGCGATTTGCGGATGCGGTTCGGTGTGACCTCGCGTTCGTCGATGCCGCGGGCATAGCCGTAATAGCTGTGTCCGGCCTTGCCGAAATGGCGGACCAGCTCCGCTTCGTCCCGCAGCCTGAGGTCGGCGCCCGTATGGATTCCCATGCCGTGCATCTTCCGGGCCGTCACCTCCCCGATGCCGAAGAACCGCTCGATGGGAAGGGCCGCGACGAACTCTTCGATCTGTCCGGGCGGGATCGTGAACAGTCCGTCGGGTTTCCGGTAGTCCGAAGCGATCTTGGCCAGCATCTTGTTGACCGATATTCCGGCCGATGCGGTCAGTCCGGTTTCGGCGAGGATGCGGGCTTTGATCTCGCGGGCGGCGAGGGTCGCCGAGCGCAGGTGCGTCACGTCGAGGAACGCCTCGTCGAGCGAAAGAGGCTCGACGAGTTCGGTGTAGTCGCGGAAGACGGCGCGGATCTGCCGCGACACCTCCTTGTAGACGTCGAAACGCGCCGGCACGAAGATCAGGTTCGGACAGAGCCGTTTCGCCAGCGCGGAGGATATCGCCGAACGCACCCCGTAGGGCCGGGCTTCGTAGCTGGCCGTGGCGACGACGCCCCGCGGGCCGTCATGGCCGACGGCGATCGGTCGGCCCCGGTATTCGGGGTGGTCCCGCTGTTCGACGGAGGCGTAGAACGCATCCATGTCGATGTGTATGATTTTCCGTTGCGTCATGGTGGTGATTCCTGCAAAGATAGTGAATAAATGCCGCTCTTTCGTCCGGTGATTTTGCGTATCTTTGTCTCCGGATTAATTCTGAAGAAAATGGCGGACGACTATTTAGGACGGAAAATGGAGGAGTATCTGGCCCGGACGGCATCGGGGCCGCGCAATCGCAGGCCGTTGGCGACGCTGGGCAGGCTGCTGCTCAAAAACCGGAGCCATCGCGGTTACGACGCGCGGTTCGTCGTGCGCGGGGATCAGCTCCGGCGCATTATCGGCGTGAATGCCAAAATCCCCTCGGCGCGGAATCAACAGGTGCTGCGCTTCCGGCCCGTACTGGCGGACGAGGCTCCCAAAGTATTGCCCCATATCCGGCTGGGAGGGGCTTTGCCTGAACTTCATCTGCCCCTGCCGGGGACCGAGCCGAACGCTTTCATCATCATCTGCTCGACGGTCGCCGAGGACCGCTATGTCGATATCGATCTGGGCATTTCTGCCCAGAGCATGCTGTTGCAGGCGGTCGAAATCGGGTTGAACGGCATCTGCATCGGAGCGTTCGACAAGGAACCGATCAGGCGGGAGTTCGGACTGGATGCGGAGCCGCTGCTGATTCTCGCTCTCGGCAAGGGCATCGAGAAGATCGAGCTGACGGAGATCGGCTCCGGCGGTGACCGCGCCTATTACCGGAAAAACGGGACGCACTATGTTCCCAAAATCCGTCTGGAGGATTTGCTGATCGGGTGATGCGCCCTCTTCCGTGTCGGGCGGATGGCCGTGCGGCAGGTTAAAGCCCCGTGCCGTTGGCCGCGAGGATGCCGGCGTTGAGATAGGTGGCGAAGAGTATCCAGCAGAGGTACGGAACGAAGAGCCACGCCGCTCCGGCCCGGATTTTCCCGCTCTGCGCAATGTAGGCGGCGACGAGAATGTCGAGCAGCGCGATGTCGATCATTCCCAGCAGGGGGCTTCGGCATACGAAGAAGAGGATGCTCCACAGCACGTTGAATCCCAGCTGTGCGAACCATAGCGTCATAACTCTCCGGCGCAGGGGCGAGGCGGAGGTCAGAACCAGTCCGGCGGAGAGGCCCATGCAGAGGTAGATGATGCTCCATGCGATGGGAAATGCCGCATTGGGCGGCGTCAGCGCAGGTTTTACCAGATGCGGATACCATTCGCGGATCGCGTCGTTCTGCCACCATCCGACCAGCCCTCCCAATACGAAGCAGAGCAGTGTGGGAAGAATATAAGCCCAAGCCTTTTTCATCGTTCAGCCGTTTCTGATCGTGTGTGCAAAATCGGTGCCCGCCCTGTTGCCGGACGACCCGGCGGCGTGAATCCCGTGCAGGTCTGCCGGACGGTCGGCGGATAAAAGACGGGACTGCCTGAACCCGGTCAGACAGTCCCTTGCGACACTCTATCGAAAGACGAACTGCGTCGTTAGCAGTTGCCCTGCGATTTTTTGGTGTACTGGTTGTGTCCTTCGGGATTGTTGCTGCGCGATACGCGGCCCGTGGCGGACGTCTGGCTTTTGGCGGTTCCCCGGCTCGTCGAGCTGGCGTGCGAGGTGGTCGTGCGGGACGACTTGGTCGCCGATTTGTTTTGTCCGGTCTGCGTGCGGCCGGCGGTCTTGTTGGTTGACTCTTTCATGACTGATAAAGAATTTAGTTTGACATTGTGCTGTCGTTCGTACCGAAAAAACCTTTCGGCCGAAAGCAAGTTTGTAACGCCGCACTGTTGACGCAATATGCGGCGTTGCTCGGAAAGAATACAAAACGTATACCATTCCGGCCCGGCAGGCCGCTCTTTCGGCTGTTTCGGCTGTCCGGGACGTGTTATTTCTTGACCCAGACGGCCAGTTTTCCTCCGTGTACCCTGAAGAGGGCCTTGCCGTCGTCTCCGATGACTATCTCGTCGTCGTAGCTTCCCGTGATCTCGTGCCACGTCTCATTGGCATGCGTTACGCCTACGGACATCACCTTTTCGCCGTCTTCGCCGTTGGAGAGCAGCAGCGCAAGTCCCGAATCCGGATGCTTCTCGTCGCCTGCGCGGGTGAACCCCACGGTGTTGGGATGGTCGAAGTAGTCGGTCTGTTCGCCGAAAGCCCGCGAGCGGCGTGCGTCGAGCAGTATGTCGAGAACGGCCCGGTGGGGCGACGCTTCGCCCTTCATGCTGTAATAGTCGCCGTAGAAGATGCAGGGGTACCCCTCCTTCATCAGCAGGATCAGGCCGTACGCCAGCGGCTTGAACCACGACTTGACCTGCGATTCGAGCGAACTGCCGCGCTGCGAGTCGTGGTTGTCCACGAACGTCACGGCGAGCGTGGGATATTTCCGCACGAGGGTGTCGTCGAGCAGCGTCCGCAGGTCGAAATCGCGTCCCTGCTGCGAAGCGGTGAAGAGTTTGAAGTGAAGCGGCGCATCGAACAGGTCGATCTGGTGGTCCACGGCGTCGAGGTAGGCTTCCAGCGACTCGAAATCGCCGCTCCAGTATTCGCCGACGGCGTAGAACTCCTTGCCGCGCGAAGCCCGGACGCTGTGCATGAATTCGCCGATAAAGGTGTTGCGGATGTGTTTGAGCGCATCGAGACGCATGCCGTCGGCATCGAGCGTTTGGGCGATCCATGCGCCCCAGCGTTTCATCTCCTCGATCACTTCGGGATGGTCGAAATCCACGTCGTTGAAGATCAGGAAGTCGTAGTTCCCGTTCTCGCCGTCGACCCCTTCGCTCCACTTCTTGCCTTCGCCTTGGATGAGGTAGATGGCCCGTTTGCCGGTCTCGTATACCTGATCGGTTCCGGAGAAGTGGTACCAGTGCCATTTGAAGGGGGAGTATTTGTCGCCGCGCCCCGGAAAGGTGTATCCGGTCCAGCCTTCGACTTCGACGGGGGCGCCGATCACCTGCTCGCGGTTTTCGGGATCGACTTCGCAGGCCATGAATTTTTCGGTGTAGTCGGCGCCGGTTTTCTGGTTCATCACCGTGTCGATATAGACCGAAATCCCGTTGGCGTGCAGCGCCGCGATCGCCTCCTCCAGCTCCTGCCGCGTGCCGTACTTGGTGCGGACGGTGCCTTTCTGGTCGAACTCGCCCAGATCGTAGAGGTCGTAGACGGCGTATCCCTCGTCCTGCTGTTCGTCGGCCTTGTAGGCCGGCGGGATCCAGACCGAGGTGACGCCGACGTCGTGCAGGTGTCGGGCGTCCTCTTTCAACTGCGTCCACAATTTACCGTCATTGGGCAGATTCCATTCGAAATACTGCATCATTACTCCGTTTTTCATAGATATATGTGTTTGATGTTTGCGGTGTTTTGCTGCAAAGCGCATGCAAAACAGGAAGAACGCTCCGGCTGAAATTCCGGAGCGTTCACACCCAGCGGGCCGACGGGATATTTAGTCCTGTTCGACCGGCTGGCGGCGGGACGCCTTGGTGTCTTGCGGATCGTACTCGCACCACCGGAGGTTCTTCTCCGGCGTCGCCTTGCGGATTTCGCCGCTGCGCTCCTTGCTGAGTTTCTTGTCCGCACTGCGCACCGAAGCTTCGGTGCGGGGTGTTCCCTGCGGTTTGAGCTGCGTGAGTCCGTCGGTTTCGAGCACCTGCTCGCGCGGGTCCTCGACATAGAGCCACTCTTCGCCCAGTCCGGTGCTTTCGCCTTCGTTCCACGGGCCGCGGGCGTCCTCTCCCGTCGAATGATTGGAGTAGATGTTGCTGTAGCGGGGATCGCTCTGGAGCACTCCCGGCGGGAAGTTGGGCTGGATGGTCCCCAGCGCCGCTTCGAACTGCTGGAAGTGCGCCACTTCGCGTGTCATCAGGAAGTTGAGCGTGGCCAGTACGTCCTTGTCGTCGGTGAACTGCATCAGGTATTCGTAGACGATCTTGGCGCGCGATTCGGCAGCTATGTCCGAACGCAGGTCGACCGTCAGGTCGCTGTTGGCATTGACGTAGGAGCCTTGCCAAGGCACGCCGTTGCTGTCGGTGAGACGCGGACCGCCGCCCGTCAGTACGCCGAACTGCGGATTGATCGAAAAGGCCGAATGGATGAAATCGTCCTTCGAAATGCTTTCGCCGAAGACGTCGTTGCGCTCGGCCGCATCCTTCAGGTTGCCGTTGACGCCGGCGAGCAGCATCTGGATCGTGGCGCCGACGATTTCGAGGTGGCCCAGCTCCTCGGTGGCGATATCCATCAGCATGTCGTATTTGTCCGGATAGGGGTTGTGGCAGGCGAACGCCTGCACGAAATACTGCATCGCGGCTTTCAGCTCGCCGTTGCCGCCGCCGAATTGTTCGAGCAGCAGCCGCGCGAAGCGGGGATCGGGTCTCGATACCCGCGCTTTGAACTGGAGTTCTTTGGAATGGTAAAACATATATTCGCTGTATTAAGTTGAACATGCCGGAAGCCGGCCTGACTATCGTTTCTGCTTGAGACTCTCCTCGTTCATGCGGCTTCCGATGCTCTGTTCCCGGTCGGAGCCCTTCTCCTCCCAGTACGAGCCTTTCTTCGAGCCGTATTGCTCCTTGTTGTCCGGCTGTGGCCGGTAGCTGCTGCCTTCGGTGCCGCCTGCGTGCATGCCGCTGTTGTCGCGGTTGTGGCTCCGGCTGTCGAGGTCGTTCGTATTGCCGTTTTGCATCGGGGCGCTCTGCGTATCGTTTTGCTGTTCACGGCTTTCGCCGTGCATCTGGTTTGTCTTGTCCATAATCGTGGTTTTTAAATGATTCGGTTTAATTTGTCCGTCCCCGATTCGGGGCGGTCGTGACCTTCGGTCTTGACGATCTTGTTGTAAAGTCCCATGATCAGCAGCGGGGCGGCCCACTGGCCGACGAGCAGCGCTGCGGATTTACGGCCGCGGAACATCATGCAGGCCGAGACCGCCAATGCGCCCAGACCGGCGCTCAGGTAGACCATCGAGGGAATTTTGGAGGTCTTTTTTTCTACGGCAACGGTAACCTTGCCTTCTTGTGATTTGTCGTTTGTCATGATTGTACGGGTTTAAAAACCGGAGCAGTTTCCTGCTCCGGACGCAATTAACACACACACGACGATCCTTAGTAGATCGTTATCTTGACGATTCCGTCGACGGCGGGAACCGGGTAGGTGTCGCCGACTGCGCTGATGGCCTTGTCTTCGGGCATCAGCGTTCCGCCGAAGATGGACTGGGCATTGCCGGCACCGGGGTACTGGCTTACGGCCGTACCGTCGTCGAGCAGAACGGTCTTGCTCGTTACGTCGCCTTTGGTCAGGGCGTTGAGTTCGGGACCGTTGGCGAAGAACCAGTCGTTCGAATAGCCGAACATCGTTGCGAACGCTACCTTTTCGTTGGCCGCGGCCTCATAGGTGCATTCCATGCTCTCGCCGGGCAGGGCGGTGCGCGTAATGGTGTAGATCTTGCGTACCTGCGGGACCTTTTCGAGCGAAGTTTTCAGCTGTCCCGGATCGCCGCGCTGTGCAAGAGCCGCCAGACCGAGCTGGGCGTCTTTCTGTCCCAGCTGATAGATCGGGTTGGTGTTGCCCGTGTAGACCACTACGATGGCGCCGTGCAGCGTGGTGATGATACCCGTCTGGTCGGCTACGAGCGACTTCAGGGGATCGACGTTGCCCGCTTCGGCCAGCTTGGTCAGCTCGACGCCCGATTTCTGATCGACGCTGAAGAACGGCTTCTCCGCCACCAGCTTGCCGTCGAGCATGTTCGATACGACGAATACGCCGCCGGAGAGCGGAGTCTCGTTCGAGGTGCCGTTCGAGATGTTGGAGATCGTGCAGGTGAACAGCGACTGTACGGCGTCGTAAGCCAGACTTACCTGAAGCAGGCTCGAAGCCGCCGGGTAGGTGTGACCCTCCGTGTCCGTACCGTTCACTTCGCTCACTACGCCGGCCTGAGCTACGCCCGGATGGTTGACGCTGGGGCCGGGCTGTTCATTGACGCGGGTTCCGTTGTCCCAGAGTTTCACGGCATTGGCTATGACGCCGGTATAGGGGACGCCCGAATCGTTGAAGAGTGCGATACCCGGATTCTCAGGGGCGAAGAACAGGTCGTTGGAGTAGGAATACATGGTGGCGAACATCAGCCGCTGCCCTTTGGCCGCATGGAATGTGAACGAGGTCGTCGCACCGGGAGCCACGGCGGCGAACGTGCCGCTCTGAACGTAATTCTTCGTCGGGATTACGTTTTCGAACTTGATCGTCGGCTTCGTGCCGGGGGCGCTGTTGTCGTCATCGTCGTCACAGGCCGTAAAGGCGAATCCTGCGAAAAGCAAAGCCGCAGCGAATGCGGTGAAAAAGTACTTTTTTTTCATAGTTGATAGAATGATTAATTAAGTTAATACTCGGTTAAACCGTTATTGCCATTTATATTAAGGTATATGCTCGTATTTGTTGTCCGGCACCCTTTTCGATGCAGTTGCGTGCATCATTTATGCCATGAAAAACACTTTTGGATGGATTGGAAAAACGCGAGGATGGATCTTGCTGCAAAACACGCAGTAACGGGAGGATGGATTTTTTCGGGTTTTCGGACGCTGGGGTAAAAGCTTTTTCCTGCGGAGGTTCGGACGCTGTTCCGGCAGATTTTTTGCGGACTCCGGACCGTAAGCCCGCCGCTCCCCGGCCGGGGAGGCTCCGGGTGAAATAACCACACAAACGGGACTGCGATGACAAAAAACCTTTTGACCCTGCAACGGGACGAGACTACCTTGTGCGAAGTTTACCGCCGGCTGGCCGGACTGGAAAAGGATCCGGTCCGCCGCCGGACGCTGCTGCGTATCATGCAGGACGAAAGACGCCATTGCGAGGTCCTCAGAAGCCGTACGGGCCGTACGGTGGCTCCCGATCCCAAACGGGTTTGGTGGTACGTGGGAATGGTCAGGGTGCTGGGCCGTGCTTTCGTGGTCCGGCAGATGGAGCAGTGTGAAAAGGGTACGGAGGCGAGCTATTCGCGCTATCCCGAACGCGAAGAGTTCGTGCGGATAGCTTCGGAGGAGCGACGTCACGGGGAGGAGCTGACGACGCTGGCCGGCGGAATGCGATTGTGCTACATAAGTTCGGTCGTGCTGGGGTTGAATGACGCTTTGGTCGAGTTCACGGGCGCGCTGGCCGGATTCACGCTGGCGCTGAACGAGCCGCGGCTCGTGGCGCTTACGGGCGGCATCACGGGAATTGCCGCGGCCCTTTCGATGGCGGCTTCCGAGTACCTTGCGACCAAGTCGGAAAAGGGCCGGGAGAAGCATCCGCTTCGGGCTGCGGTCTGCACCGGGGTCACCTATCTGGTGACGGTCGCCATACTGATACTTCCCTATCTGCTCTTTTCGAGTGCGCTTGCCGCGCTGGGAGTCATGCTTCTGGCGGCCCTTACCGTGATCGCGCTGTTCAATTACTATTACGCCGTGGTCCGGTGCGAGAGTTTCAGACGGCGTTTTTTCGAAATGGCCCTGCTGAGTTTCGGCATCGCCGGAATCAGCTTCCTGATCGGTTATATCCTCAAACTGTTTACGGGTGCGGACGTATGAGGCGGCCCCGCAGTCCGTTCGTGCTGTCCGGCAGGCCGGATCCGGACATGCGGCGGCTTGGGCGTCCCCTGAAAAAAACTGATTCTCAGCATGAAAAATATTTTTCGGACAATTTCAACCTCAATGGAATACCATTTGCAGGTATTCCGGTATCATTCATCACTTAAATTCTTTATATTATGAAAAAAATTCTTTTACTCGTCGCAGCTGCGGTATTTGCTTTTGCCGTGAACGCTGCTCCCCAGAAGGTGGATTTCGGTAAACTGCCGAAGAATTCGCAGGAATTCATTCAGAAGAACTTCCCCGGCGAAAAGGTGAAGGCCGTGGAGATGGACCGCGAGGCGTCGTGGGACAAGTACACCGTCTACTTCAACAGCGGCAACCAAGTCTCCTTCGAGGGCGGCAGCGGCGATTGCTCGCAGATCATCATGAAGAACGGTTCGGTTCCCATGTCGGTGATTCCCGCCAAGATCAAGACCTATGCGGGCAACAACTATGCGGGGCAGCGGATCGTCATGATGGAGACGACCGCCGACGGCTACAAGGTGGCCCTCGCGGACAAGACGGTACTCGATTTCGATAAGGACGGCAACTTTACGAAAGCTACGAAATAGTTTTTGCCGTATGAAAAGCGCAGGGGGCGACCGTCGTCAGGCTCCCTGCGTTTTTATGTCTCGAACGGGCCGTGCAGGCCCGAATTGTAATTCTGTCATGCCATGTGTTATCATATTTTCCTCGCTGCCGGGCCTGAGGAGCTTGCCCGGCATTTCGGCCGGAAGGCCGATCTGATCCGTAATCTCCGTCCGCCCTTGCGTGCCTGCGCGTTTTCGCACCTCCCCTATCCGGTCCTGACCGGGGACGAGCAGATCCGGTATTCCCGCTGGGGGCTGATTCCCTATTGGCTGCGCAGACCGGAGGATGTCGTGACGGTCCGCAACCAGACGGTCAACGCCCGTGCGGAAACCATTTTCGAAAACGCCTCGTTCCGGGTTCCGATCCGCCAGAGACGGTGTCTGGTTCCCGTGAGCGGATTCTACGGGTGGCGCCATGAACAGCATCGTAAGATCCCCTTGTACGTGACCCTGAAGGAGCGTCCTCTCTTCTCGTTGGCCGGGATTTTCGATCGCTGGTACTGCCGCGCGACCGCTGCGTGGACGACGACATTCTCGATAATCACTACCGAAGCCAATCCGTTGATGCGCTACGTCAACAACGCCAACGGCCGGATGCCCGTCATCCTTCGTTCCGACGATGAGAGCCGCTGGCTCAGTCCCGCGCTGTCCGATGCGCAGATCGCCGCACTGCTCAAGCCTTATCCGGAGCAGGAGCTGCACAGCGAACCCGTGCGGTGCGACTTCATGCACGAAGTCGCTGCCGATCCGGGCATACTCGTACCCGCTTAGACGGGCGCAGCAAAAAAGGGAAGTCCGAAGACTTCCCTTTTCTTTTGCCGCGGCTGCCGGGTCATACTTTCTCCTTGATTCGGTTCGCCGCCTGCGTCGCAGTCTCTTTTACCTTGTGCGCGGCTTTGGTCATGCCCTCTTTGGTCGCGTTCTTGACTTTCGTGCCGGCCTCTTCGATTTTGCCGGCCATCTTGTGAACGCCCGTTCGGGCTTCGTTCTTCGCTTCGATGGCCGCCTCTTCGGCGTCATCTTTCAGCTTCTGCATGTTTTCCTGCAGGTTGTGTCTGGCCTGCTGGCCGTGTTCTTCTACCTTGTGAACCGCTTTTTCGGCGTGCTCCCGGTAGGTTTCGTTCTCTTTAGTCGAATACTTTTCCATAATTACATCGTTTTAGCGGGTTTGTGCCGTGTGAACAGCGATACGATCCACAGCAGGACGATGGCGCCGATGATCGACGAGAGGAAAGTTCCCCATGTGCCCGTCGGAACCCATCCGAACAAAGAAACGAGCCAGCCGCCCAGCATGCCGCCGATCAGACCGACGATCAGATTGACCAGCAATCCGGAGCCGCTGCCCTTGAAAATCAGGCTGGCGATCCATCCGGCCGCCAAGCCGATGAGTAAATACCATAAGAAATACATAATTTTTATAATTTTGGTTGACAATCAGGATAATACAAAATTTGTACCCCGGAGGATGAACTTTCGGGAAATTATTCGCAGTATGCGATGAGAGCCGAGGAGGGGGCCATGCGGACGACCTCTCCGGAGAGACGCTCGCGGCTGTCGGGATCGATCCGGCCGTCGCGGCAGACCACGATCCGCTCCGCTTCGGGAATCCGGAATTCGGCCGGATGGCGGTTGCCGTTGTAGGCCACCAGTATCTCTTTCCACGCATCGCCGTTGGCGTGTTCGCCCAAGGTATAGGCGATCACGCCCGAATCGCCCGTGTCGAGGAACCGGAGCCACTGCCGCAGCCCTTCGGCCGTCGGGATGCGGAATGCCGGATGCGCTTTGCGCAGGGCGATCAGTTGCCGGACGTAGTCGAACAGCCCGCGGTGTTCGGCTTTCAGCGCCCAGTCGATTTGGTTGACGGCATCGGGCGAGCGGAAGCTGTTCGGTTCGCCCTGCTTGTCCTGCATCATCTCCTCGCCGGCGCGGATGAAGGGAACGCCCTGCGCCGTGAGCAGGATGGTGTGTATCAGTTTGTCGATCGGGAGCAGCTCCTCTTCGGCACGGTCGCCCGTGACGGAGAGCCGCAGTTTGTCGATGACCGTGTAGCCGTCGTGGCTGGCGACGAAGTTGACCGCTTGGGACGGGGCGGCTGCGTAGGGCACGGAGCTGTATAGCAGTCCGTTGTAATCCACCTGAGGATGCTGCGTGGCGCCGACGATCCCGAATTTCACGGGTTCGTAGTGTCCGCCGATATTTCCGGAAGCGTATCCGCAGGCGTGTTCGTCGAACGTGCTGCCCCGCACGGCGTCGCGGAAGTCGTCGCAGAAAACGGCGATGCCCTCCATCTGTCCGACGTGGTCCCGCACGGCCCGTTTTTCCGGCGGCAGGGGAGAGTCGGCCGCAAGCCACCCCTCGCCGTAGATGAAGATGGTCGGGTCGATTTTCGACAGCTCCTCCCGGATGCGGTTCATCGTCTCGATGTCGTGTATGCCCATCAGGTCGAACCGGAAGCCGTCGATATGGTACTCCTTCGCCCAGAATTTGACGGACTCGACGATGTAGTGCCGCACCATCGCGCGCTCCGAAGCCGTTTCGTTGCCGCAGCCGGAGGCGTCGGAATAGGAACCGTCGGCGTTGTGGCGGTAAAAGTAGCCGGGGACGGTAAGGTTGAAATTCGAATGCTCCACCGAGGCCGTGTGGTTGTAGACCACGTCGAGAACGATGCGCATGCCGTTCCGGTGCAGGCTTTGCACCATTTGCTTGAACTCCCGGATGCGTGCCGCGGGGTCGGCCGGATCGGTGGAGTAACTGCCTTCCGGAACGTTGTAGTTCTTCGGGTCGTATCCCCAGTTGTAGGTCTTGTCGTTCAGTCGGGCTTCGTCCACGGTCGCGTAATCGAAGGAGGGCAGGATGTGTATGTGCGTTACACCCAGCTCTTTGAGGTGGTCCAGTCCCGACGCCTCCCCTTGGGGTGTCTTGGTGCCGGTTTCGGTCAGGGCGAGGAATTTGCCTTTGTTTTCGATCCCGGAATCGGGGGCGACGCTGAAGTCGCGGTGGTGCAGTTCGTAGAGAATGATGTCGGAATACATTTTCAGTTCGGGCGCACGGTCCGCCTCCCAGCCTTCGGGATCGGTCTCGCGCAGGTCGATTACGGCCGCCCGGTCGCCGTTTACGCCGACCGCCTTGGCCCAGATGCCGGGCGTTTCGTCCAGCCATTTCCCCTCTTTCTCGATCTGGAAGGTGTAGAAAGTCCCTTTCAGATCGCGCTCCGCGGCGACGCGCCATGTTCCGTCGTCGGAGGGCCGCATCTCCAGCCGCTCCTCCGGTTCCCCGCCTTCGCCCGAAGCGTAGAGGTTCAGCCGGACCTTGTCGGCCGTGGGCGCCCAAAGCGTAAAGACGGAACGCTGAGGGGTGTATGTCAGTTCCAGATCGCTCCCGTAATAGACGGGATATCGGTCGAACGAATCGGGCTGTCCGGCCGCTGGATGGTTTTTCTGAGTCGTCATGGGATGTTTTTTAGGAGTTCTGAATTTGCGTACCGTCTGCGGCTGCCGGTTCGCCGCCGGCTTTTTCCGCGTCGTCCTGATGCACGAGCAGCGTGCGTGTGGGGAAGGCGAATGTGAGTCCCGCTTTGGCGAAGGAGTCGAGGATCTCCAGATTCACGTCCGACGTCGTTTTCAGGACGTCGCCCTGCTTCTCGATGTAGTAGTAGAACGTGACGACCAGCGCCGAGTCTGTGTAGTCCGAGAAGTAGGCTGTGACGTCCGACGGATTTCCGGAAACGTCCTTGATCTTCGCAGGGATGGCCCGCAGTATCTCCAGCGCCTGTTTCATCTTTTCGGCTCCCGTGTCGTAGGTCAGCCCCAGCTTCACCATGGCCCGCCGCATCGGCTCCGAGGAGATGTTGACGATGGAGGCGTCCGTGATCTTGTAGTTCGGATAGCTCGTGATGCGCCGGTCGTAACCCAGTATCCGCGTGCTGCGCATGCCCACGTCGACCACGGTTCCCTCCAGCCCGTTCACGTTGATCGTGTCGCCGATGCCGAAAGGCTTGTCCGTAAAGATGGTGAATGCGCCGAAGATGTTCTTCACCGTGTCCTGCGCGGCCAGCGCGAAAGCGATGCCGCCGATGCCCAGCGTACCCCACAGCGCATTGATGTCGACACCCACGTTGCTCAGGGCCGTTACCAGACCGATGATCCAGATCAGGACCAGAATCGTCCGCCTGACCACCGGCATCATTTTCACCGCATGGCCGTCCGACCTTTGTCCCCAGTACTGCTGGAGCAGGGTCGTGGAGAGACGTGCGAGGACCCACGTTATGTCCAGTATGATCAGTATGCGGTAGGCGTTGTCGACGTACTTCACCAACTGGTCGGGATAGACCAGCCGGTGAATGGCGATCCAGATGCCCAGCAGCATCACGGCGAATTTCAGGGGCGCTTCGAGGGAGTAGTAGATGATGTCGTCCACCCGGTTGTTCGTGCGGGCGATAAACGGCTTTATGACCTTCCTGCCCAGCAGGGAGAGCAGTTTTACGACGACGAACGCCCCTATTACGATGAGTATGGAAACGACCCATGTCTGGACCGTATTTCCCCAAATTTCATATTCCAACATTTTTCGATCGGTTTTAAATTATCTGTTCAATTTGTTATTTATGTCTCCTCTTTTGCCATCCGGATTTTTACAATGGCGCATGCCGCGAGGTTTTTTTCTTATCCGGAGATTCAATTTTTATGCCTTTGGAGACAAATTTGCACGATTTCGAAATGAAAATCTGGTTGAGGATGAGGATGATAATTCATAAATCGAGGAAGAAGGCGGTGTGTATCACCGTCGCAGGGCTGCTTGCGGGCATCGCCGGCGGACTTGTTCTGTACTATGTCCGCGACGTCGTTCTGGGGTGGTGTTTCGTGATAACGGCGGGCTTCGCCCTGTTGTACGGCATAGGGTCGCTGTTCGACCGCCGGCCCTATATCGTCCTGACCGAATACGGCATCACCGAACCGTTCGCGATCCGCGAGCAGATCGAGTGGGATGCCGTCCTTTACGCGGACGACTTCTATTTCCGGGGCCAGTACTGGGTCCGGCTGCTGCTCGGCCGCGACTACAAGCCGCAGCTCATAAGGCCGGCTTGGTTCTGGCGGTTCGACCGTCTCTACGAGTCGAAAGGCGTCAAGGCGGTTTATATCCGTACGATGGGACTGGAGGTCGATTCGATGCGGCTGGCCGCACTGATCCGCAGGATGAAAGAGGCGGATATGTCCGAGAGGATCGGAGTGCTCAGGGAATTCCGTTCGGAGTGACGCGGAATTCGGTGTACTGTTTCAGCCGGTTTTCAGGTACACCGAATAGGCCACCGCCGACCTGCGTTACATTGCTTTTTAATGCCTGTGGACTAAATACACAAAACCCTGCAAATGTGTGATTGCAGGGTCTTGCTATTTTATTTGTTGTATTTCTGCGGAGAGAGAGGGATTCGAACCCCCGGTACAGTTGCCCGTACACCGCATTTCGAGTGCGGCCCGATCGACCACTCCGGCATCTCTCCAATCTCCCGGACGAAAAACCTTTCGTTTGGGACTGCAAATATAGACATATTTTTTATTTCTCGGCATTTTCGTGCGAAAAAAATTTCAGTCTGCAGGAAAAAATGCGGCTATAGCGGTTCGTTTTGATGCTTTTGCCAAATAATTTCTATCTTTGTATCAGGCGGACAAGTGCAGTATTGCTGCGCTCCGGCCGTTTATATGGTGAAAACGATACTAAAAGCGGTATGGTTTTCGTTTATTGGAAAAGAACTAACGCAAACACCATGTGCGCTATGAAAAAGTTGAATATTTTAATTGGAACCCTTATCCTGTCCGCAGGATTGGCCGGCTGTTCGTCGAGCTACTATGCGTCGTCGGGGTATGCCAACGACGATTTGTACGCTCTGCACGATAAAACGGCCATCGCCCGCAAGCAGCAGGCCGCTGCCGAAGCCCGCAAGGCCGAGGCCGAGGCGCGCCGCGCCGAGTGGGAGGCGAAGATCGCCGAAGCGCAGGCTTTGGCTGCGGAGAACGGTTATTACGACGAGTCGGGTTCGAACCCTTATAACGATATTCTGGCCGATACGTACGAGAGTGCCTATGCGCGCCGTCTGAGGGGATTCGAGTCGCCGACCTACCGGATGCCGTCGAGTTACTACAACTTCCGCTACGGCAGTTCGTTCACCTATGCCACGGCGTACGATCCGGCTTTCTACAACATCATCATTTCCGGCGACGAGGTCTGGGTCGAGCCCAAATACATAACCTCGATGTTCGGAACATGGGGCGGCACGCCTTACGGCGGCTGGTATTTCGGCTGGAACTACTCGCCCTCGTGGTGGGGCTATCCCAGCTACGCATGGGGCGGCTGGAACTGGGGCTTCGGCTTCACTTGGTACGATCCGTGGTGGGGTCCCGGATGGCATCCCTACTGGGGACCCGGTTGGGGGCCCGGATGGGGCGGCGGCTGGCATGGACATCACCATGCGGGATACAGGCCCCGCGACTATTACAGCAATCCCGGCGGACGCGGCAGGAGCTACACTCCCGGCCGGAGCACTTCGGGGGCGCGGTACGGCAACGGAGGTTATGCCGGCGGTTCGCGCGGCGGCGGCCGCAACGGCTCCTACAGCACCAGCTACGGCAGCCGCAACGGCGACAGTCCGTTCAGCAGCGGTTCGCGCGGCAGCAGTTACAACAACCGAGGCAGCAGTTACAACAACCGCGGCAACAGCTATAACAGCGGTTCGCGGGGCGATTTCAACAGCGGCTCGCGGAATGACTTCAACAGCGGTTCGCGCGGCAGCAGCTACAACGACCGCGGCAGTTCGAGCAGCGGCAGCAGTTTCAACAGCGGCGGTTCGCGGGGCGGCAGCTCCGGGGGCGGTTACAGCGGCGGCGGCTCGCGCGGCGGCAGTTCGGGCGGCGGAGGACGCGGTTATGGCAGTCGGTAGCAACTAAAACGGAGAGAATTATGAAAAGCATGAAAATAGTGGCATTGTGCGCGGCCTTCGTTGCTGCGGCGCCTTTGCAGGCGCAAAATACGGGTCTCGAATTCGGCGGTTCGGTGCTGAACCACGACATGTTGTGGGCTACCGATCTGGCGCAGCTTTCGCAGACGCACGTTTTCGGCACGGCCCGCGTGATGGGTATGGGCGGGGCTTTTACCTCGCTGGGCGCCGACTTGTCGTCGATGTCGCTCAACCCGGCGGGACTGGGCATGTACCGCCGCAACGAGATTTCGCTCACGCCGCTCGTGCCCATGGCGAAGGCATCGACCGCGGGAACGGCCTCGTGGAAGGGAAACAGCAAATCGCAGTTCGCATTCGCTAACGTGGGCGTCGCCCTGAACGTCTTCGAGAGTTCGAGAAGCTCCCTGACCAGCCTGACGCTCGGTATCGGCATGAACCGCATCGCGGATTTCAACAGCCGCTACTCGTTTTCGTCGGAATCGCGCTACGATCCCGACCGGCCCGACCGGCTGATGCCGACGATCGCCGATATCTTTTCGCAGCAGATGAATAATTTCGGTGTAAGGCCCGACCGCGAGGCCGAGGGCGGAGGCCCGAACGGACCGGTTCCCGTCGATGCGTGGAATCCCAATGTCTGGCCGGCCATATTGGCCTACGACGCCTATATGCTGGGGAACTACGGAACGGTGAAGGACCCGATCTGGGCGGTGGAGCGTATCGGCCGCAACGCCTCGGTGCTGCATTCGATGGATGTGGTGAATTCGGGTTCGATCAACGAGTTCACGATTTCGATGGGCGGCAATATCAACAATATCCTCTACTTCGGCGCGTCGATCGGCATTCAGAGCGTACATAAGAAACTGGGCGTCACCTATCAGGAGGAATACGGCTATTTCAACACGGACGGCATCGGACACGACGGCAGCGGCAATGCGCTCGCCGAGCAGCTCGACGTGATGAATCTCTATCAGGAGATGGAGATGAACGGCAGCGGCGTGAATTTCAAGCTGGGCTTCACCGCACGGCCCCTGACCGGCCTGCGTGTCGGCGTGGCTTTCCATACGCCGACCTACTATTCGCTCGACTATTCCTATCGGGCCGATATCTTTTCGGATATCAGGAATAATGCCGACAACAAGGTGGCTACGGTGGGAAACGCCACGCCACGGGCCAACAACAGCGGCGGCAACAGCTGGGATTTCACCTCGCCGGCGCGCCTGATGTTCGGCGCTTCGTATACGTTCGGCACTTTCGCCATCGTGTCGATCGATTACGAGCGCGACTGGTACAACGGGATCCGCGTGAAGAACGTTCCGCAGTATAACTACTTCTCCGAAGAGGACTACAAGGCGGAGTTCAAGCATAATTTCCAAGGCACGAACTCGATCCGTGCGGGCGTCGAGGTCAAGCCGCTGCCGATTCTGGCCCTGCGCGTGGGCGGCGGTTATACCGATTCGATGCTCAAGGAGCGGGATTTCTATGTGAACGACGCCTATACCAGCATGCCGACGACCTATGAGAGCTACTATTTCTCGGCCGGCGCCGGCGTGAACCTCGGACGCAACACGACGCTGGATCTGGCCTATCAGTATGTCACCAACAAGCAGACGCAGTACCAGCTCTTCTTCAGCAGGCCCGAAAACGGCGGCGACATGGAGACGTGGAGCGGTCTGTACGACACCTCTCTGAAACGTCACTATCTGGCCGCGACGCTCAGCTTCCGTTTCTGATGCGGCCGTTTCGTCAATATAAAGGTCCGTCCCGGTGACGGACCTTTATTTTTTTATTATATTTGCAGGCTGAAACAAAATCAAAAATAAAGATATATGGCAAAGGAACTCAAGGACCTCACCAAGTCGGACGAGAACTACTCGCAGTGGTACAACGATCTGGTCGTGAAGGCGGGGCTGGCCGAGAATTCGGCCGTACGCGGTTGTATGGTCATCAAACCCTATGGCTATGCCATCTGGGAGAAGATGCACGACGCGCTGGACAAGATGTTTAAGGATACGGGGCATCAGAACGCCTATTTCCCGCTGTTCATCCCCAAGTCGTTCTTCTCGAAGGAGGCTCACCACGTCGAGGGCTTTGCCAAGGAGTGCGCCGTGGTGACGCACTACCGTCTGAAGAACGATCCCGAAGGCAAGGGCGTCGTCGTCGATCCCGACGCCAAGCTCGAAGAGGAGCTGATCGTGCGTCCGACCTCGGAGACGATCATCTGGAATACCTATAAGAACTGGATTCAGTCGTACCGCGACCTGCCGATCTTGTGCAACCAGTGGGCCAACGTCGTGCGCTGGGAGATGCGTACGCGCCTGTTCCTGCGCACCGCCGAATTCCTGTGGCAGGAGGGCCACACGGCGCACGCCACGCGCGAGGAGGCTGTCGAGGAGGCCGAAAAGATGATTCATGTCTACCAACGGTTCGCCGAAGAGTGGATGTCGCTGCCGGTGGTGGTGGGCCACAAGTCGCCCAACGAGCGTTTCGCCGGAGCCGAAGATACGCTTACGATCGAGGCGCTGATGCAGGACGGCAAGGCGCTGCAGAGCGGCACGTCGCACTTCCTCGGCCAGAATTTCGCCAAGGCGTTCGACGTGCAGTACGTCAACAAGGAGGGCAAGCTCGAATACGTGTGGGCTACCTCGTGGGGCGTTTCGACCCGCCTGATGGGCGCGCTTATCATGGCGCATTCGGACAACAACGGTCTGGTGCTGCCGCCGAAACTGGCGCCGATTCAGGTGGTGATGATTCCCATTTACAAGGGCGACGACCAGCTGGCCGAGATCCGCACGCGCTTCGAGGCCATTGCCGCGCAGCTCAAGGCCAAAGGCATCAGCGTGAAGATCGACGACCGCGACAACGTGCGTTCGGGCTTCAAGTTCGCCGAATACGAACTCAAGGGCGTTCCGGTGCGTCTGGCGATGGGACCTCGTGACATGGAAAACGGCACGATCGAACTCGTCCGCCGCGACACGCTCGAAAAACAGACCGTTTCGCAGGAGGGACTCGTGGAGCGTATCGAGGGCCTGATGACCGAAATTCAGGAGAACATCTACCGGAAGGCGCTCAACTACCGCGAGTCGATGATTACCAAGGTCGATACGTGGGAGGAGTTCAAGCAGGTGCTCGACGACAAGGGCGGCTTCCTGCTCGCGCACTGGGACGGCACGGTCGAGACCGAGGTGGCGATCAAGGAGGCCACGAAGGCCACGATCCGCTGCATTCCGATCGACGCGCCCGACGAGGAGGGCGTATGCGTCTTCTCCGGCAAGCCGTCGCACCGCCGCGTGCTGTTCGCCCGCAGCTATTAGTCTGCGGCGTGCGCGATGCCGCGCGATCGGATGGAATATCCCCGGCGAATATCCGCCGGGGATTTTTCGGCCCGTTGTGTCGGGTGGTGCCGGCCGTGCGGAGAGTTTCGGGATGGGGTAATCCGGCCGGAAAAGCGATCGCCGGTCTTGTGTTTCCGTAAATTTCACTATTTTTGTTCATTGTCGTAAAAACGTGCGTTATGTCCGGTGAGGCTGAAATCCGCAAAAAGAAAATATACCGTGTGACCTTTATCGGTTTCGCGGTCAATCTCCTGCTCGCCGGGATCAAACTCGCGGCGGGTATTCTGGGCCGAAGCGGCGCCATGGTCGCCGACGCCGTACACTCGTTCTCCGACATGGCGACCGACGTGGTGGTGATCGCCTTTGCCAAGATTTCGGCCAAACCCAAGGACGAGGGACATGACTACGGCCACGGCAAATACGAGACGCTCGCCACGATCATCATCAGCCTTGCGCTGGCCGCCGTAGGCACGGGGATTCTGGTGAACAGCATCGGTGCCATCCGCGTCGTTGTGGACGGAGGGCTGCTGCCCCGTCCCGGCACCGTGGCGCTGCTGGCCGCCGCGGTCTCCATCGTCGTCAAGGAGATTCTTTACCGCTATACGGTGCGCGAAGGCCGCCGGGTGTCGAGTCCGAGCATGATCGCCAACGCATGGCATCACCGCAGCGACGCCCTTTCGTCGCTGGGAACGCTGGCCGGCATCGGGTGCGCCTATTTTCTGGGCGATAAGTGGCGCATCGCCGACCCGATCGCGGCGCTCGTCGTGGCGGTTTTCATTTTCAAGATCGCGTTCGACCTGATCCGCACCGGACTCGACGAACTTCTGGAACGTTCGCTTCCGGAGGATGTGGAAGAGGAAATCCTGCGTGTCGTTGCGGCGAATCCCGAAGTGCGGGAGCCGCACAACCTGCGCACGCGCCGTATCGGCGCGTCGATCGCCGTCGAGGTGCATGTGCGCGTGGACGGCGCGATGAGCGTCTGCCGCTCGCACGAGCTGACCGAGGACATCGAACGCCGCCTGCGCGCCCGGTTCGGCGAAGGCACGATGATCGCCATTCATGTCGAGCCGCTCAAGGCGGCGTGCCGTGCGGAGTGATGCCGGGTGGCGGGGCGGATTTCCGCGAAAAACGGCGTGCCGGTTCACCCGCCTCTTCGACCGTTTCGCCTTGACCGCTGATTCCGAATAAAATGCCTTTCGGTGCTGTTCCGGCACGGATTTTGCTGTTTCTGCAATCCGAATAAACAGGCCGGGACATTCCCGCCGGAGTAGAAAGAAATTTGGATTTTCGGAAAAAAGTGTTTATCTTGCCGCTGTCAAGGCTCCGGAAACTCCGGGTTTCCGAAAGCCCGAACGATGAAATTATCGACATACACAACTTAAAAAGGATTGCCTATCGGGAAAAGTCTACTCTTAACTACATTTAGGAGACAAGAGTATGAACGTGCAAGTATTAAGTGACCAGGTATTGCTTAATCACTACCTCTCAGGTGACCAAAGTGCCATATCCAAGCTCATCGAACGCCATAGCCGCCGTGTGCGCGACTACATCAATATGATGGTGAAGGACCGCGATGTTGCAGAAGATATCTTCCAAGAGACATTTATCAAAGCCGTGCGTGTAATTGACGACGGCCGCTATACGGACAACGGGAAGTTTCTCTCGTGGGTTTTGCGCATCGCGCACAATCAGGTGATCGACTATTTCCGCGCCCAGCGGCAGAACAAGGCCGTCACCGAAGCCGAAGCCGGATACGATGTATTGGGATCGCTGCGTTTCGCCGAGCGGAACGTGGAGGACGCCATGGTCAGCGAACAGATCGAGCGCGACGTGCGCGCATTGGTCGAGCTGCTCCCTGCCGAGCAGCGCGAGGTGGTGATGATGCGTTATTTCGCCGGTCTCAGTTTCAAGGATATCGCCGAGCAGACCGACGTGAGTATAAACACCGCGTTGGGCCGGATGCGCTATGCGCTTATCAACCTGCGGCGGATGATCAAGGAAAAAAATATGATTTTGTGCTGACCGGCACACAATATTTCCAAAGGCGCGGCGTTTAGTTAGTACAAAGCAAAATTACAAGATGCCTATGGAGGATATTGACAAAAACGAAGTTTCGGACGACGGCATCTCCGATGAAGAAGAACTTCTGCATCGGGAGGTGATTCAGGGTGATGCGGATCTTTACTACCTTCACCACTACCTCTCGGAAGTTTTTCGGAATGGGGATAATTTTTAAGGGTTAATTTTTGATGGGGAAGGGCGCCGGGAGGCGCCCTTCATTTTAGGGGATACGGCCCGTTTGCGCATCTCTTTTTTAATTGGACGATTATGAAATTCAGCAATGTGAGATTATTGGTCAGGGACTATGAAAAGTGCTTCCGGTTCTATACGGAAAAACTCGGTTTGGAGGCGGCGTTCGATATCGAAGGCTGTTACGGCAGTTTCAAGGTGGCCGAAGGCATCGAGGGGTTGGCGATATTTACGTCCGACCTCATGGCGCCTGTCGCCGGCAATGCAGACAAGGAGCTGCCGGCCGGCTGCAGGGATAAGATGATGGTGTCGTTTGAAGTCGACAATGTGGACGAAGCCTTCGAAACGCTCTCTGCGAGGGGCGTGGAGTTTGTCAACCGTCCGACCGACATGCCCGGCTGGGGAATGCGGGTCGTGCATCTGAGGGACCCCGAAGAAAATCTGATCGAACTTTTTACGCCTTTGGCAGCGAACTTATGACACGCATACGAATCAAACGCGTTTACGAACCCGCCGCTCCGGACGACGGCTGCCGCGTGCTGGTCGATAAACTGTGGCCGCGCGGCGTGCGCAAGGATGCCCTGCATTACGACGTGTGGGCCAAGGAGATCACGCCCAGCCCCGAACTGCGCACATGGTATCACGCCGATCCGCAGACCCGCTGGCCGGAGTTCCGGCGCCGGTATCTCGAAGAGCTGCGCGGCTCGCAGGCCGTGCGGGAGTTTGTCCGCCGCATCGCCGGAAATGAGACCGTTACGCTGCTGTACGCATCGAAAAATGCGGCCGAGAATCATGCGCTCGTCCTGCAGGAATTTCTCGAACACGCCGTGACGGAGATCGCGCACGCCTGACCGGTGTGATGGGCGGTTCGCTTCGGCCGTCCGGTTTCGTGTTTTCGGGGCTTGTGCCGTTTCCGGTTTCATCGGTTTCGCCGCCGGGAGGGGTGGTGTGCCGTGGTGTGTGCGGGAAAGGGCAAGGCCCTCTGAAGAGGGACTTGCCGTGTGAAACTTTTTTTGTGTGGCAGTCGCTGTTTGGGGACGGCAGAGTTCCCGGTGCGGCGGCGGAGAACAAAAAAAGCCCCTCGCTGCGAGGGGCTTGTACGGTGAGGCAGACTTGACGGCGTGCGGAAATATCAGCGGTTGCCGAGACAGCGGTGCGCCTGCCGCAGCTGGATCGAAAGCGAACAGGCGGCGATGCCGGCGAAGAGCAGCGAAATGCCGACCCAGATCACGACGGCCGTGGTGCCGAATACCAGCGGTTGGAACAGAATCCACAACGAGCAGAGCACCAGCAGGATGCCGCTGAAAACGGTCCAGCCCGATCCGGGAATCTCCATGGCGTTCATGTCGCCGCCCAGACCGATGGCGCTGAATCCGCGCAGCATGAGCCAGAAACCGAGGAAAATCGGGAGTGTGGCGGCCGAAAGCGCGACGTTGAAGATCAGGATGATGCCGAGGATGATTTCGATGATGCCCCCGGCCAGCATCCAGCCGCGGCCCGTGATGAAGTGTTTGTTGGCCGACGAAAGCACGACTTCGAGAATGCCCGAAAAGAGCATCAGCCAGCCGAAGACGAGCGACATGCCCAGATAGCTCTGGGTGGGGTAGACGAATATCAGGATGCCCACGACGAACAGGGCGATGCCGATGATCAGGAGCAGCCACCAGTAACGTACGGCCCGCTTCGAATTTTCGATCAGTGAGGAAAAATTGTTCATAGCATATGGATTTTCCTCCCTCCGGAGCAAATTGCATACCAGAGCCGGAACGCTCAAGTCCTGAGTATGCGTGGTAAAGGCCGTTTTTCCGCGGGTGTCGGATGCGGGTTTCCGTGGCCGTAGGTCGGCGCCTCACTGCCGCCGCAGATGTTTCGGCAGAGATCGCTTCGGCGAAGATGTTTCGGCGCGGGTCGCGTCGCTTCGCCGTAGGTCGCTTCAGTGCGGGATGTTTCGGTGCGGATCGCGGGCTTCCGGCGGAATGAGCCGGCCGGAACCGGGATAGCCGCGTTGAAGCCCGACCCTGTCCGATGCGCTATAATCCCGTCGGATCGTCGGCCTGCGCACGCTCCGGTTGCGGAGTTTCCAGCGGAATCACCTCGCCGATTTCGGGCCGCAGGAGGTGCAGCGCGGAGTCCGCGGCCAATGCCGCCTCGGTCGCCAGCGGCTCGTCCCAGCGGTGTTTGGCGAGGGCGTATTTCGAATGGTGGACGGTCATGATCCGCCTTGCACCCAGCTCTTTTGCGGCTTTGGCCAGTTGGTCGGGCATCGTGTGGATGTATTTCCACGCTTCGTCGTACTGGCCGTTTTCGAGGACGGCGAGGTCTATGTCCGGAAACTCTTCTCCGATCTCGGCGAAATGGCGTCCGTATCCGCCGTCGCCGCCCATGTAGATTTTCCGCGCTGGCGTTTGCAGCAGGAACGATCCCCACAACGTCTGATTGGACGACAGCCCGCGGCCGGAGAAGTGGCGCGAGGGGAGACAGCGGACGGTGAATCCGTCGCCGAGCGTCTGTTGTTCGTGCCAGTCCAGCTCGACGATCTTCGCCGGGTCGAAGCCCCAGTACTCGAAGTGCTCGCCCACGCCCAGCGGACAGATGACCCGGCCGATGCGCTCTTTCAGCTCGCGGACCGTGCGGTAGTCGAGATGATCCCAGTGGTCGTGCGTGACGATGAGGTAGTCGATGTCGGGCATCTCTTCGGGGCGGTAGATGTCGGTGCCTTTGAACGGACGGTTGAGCAGCGAGAGCGGCGCCGCGCTGCGGAAAACCGGATCGACGAGCGTCCGGCGCCCTTCGGCCTGAATCAGGTAGGACGAGTGCCCGAACCAGACCAGCAGGTTGCTTTTGGGATCGAGCGCCCGCAGGTCGGTGCGGATCGCCGGCACCGCATCGTCGGGTCGCAGTCCCTCCTGTTTGCGGAAGAGAAATTCCAGTATGCCGCGCAAACGGCTCTTGTCGCCCGTCATCATCGGACCGGCTTCCGTATTGCGGAACCGGCCGTCGCGGTAGTTCGGCGACTGCCGGATGCGTTCGAGCCGTTCGCCTTGGGGCAGACGCCCGAAACTCGGCAGACGGACGATGACGAATGCGGCGGCCAGCGCCGCGAGCAGGATGCTTGACAGTATTATCATTTTGCCTCTTTTTTGCTTGCCCGACATGATTTTTCAGGTTTGTATGGTGCAAATTTACCGTTTCTTCCGAGACGGTGCGTATACGGATTGCGGTTCGGGCTACCATTATTCCGGAAATGTCTCCGGCAACGGCCTCCGATACGATAAAACGGATTGATTTAACGTATATTGCGTGCTGTTCCGGGCTGTTTTGACCGACGATTCGGCTGATTTGTTCTATTTATTATGATTTAATGCCAAAGTTTTATATTTTTGTGACGGATTGTTTCTGCAATGTGATGCCTTATACGTCTTACTCTGAAAAATTACCGGGACCCGGTTGCCGGATTTTATTCCGCACTCTGGTCTTGACGTTCTGTTTGTGCCTGCTCTCCGGATTCGAAGTCCGGGCGCAGTCCGCGCAACGGAAGTTCGTGGTCCGCGGCCGCGTTACCGATGAGGCGGGAACGCCCCTTGTCGGGGTTACCGTCGTGGAACACGGGACTTCGAACGGTGTGGCGACCCTCTCCGGAGGCGAATTCTCCATCGGCGTCGCTCCCGGCGCCGTGCTCGACGTCTCGTGCGTGGGCTATGTGCCCCGCAGTGTCCCGACCGAAAACCGCACCGGGTTGGACATCACGCTGGAGGAGGACGTGAAAGCTATCGCCGACGTGATCGTGACGGCTCTGGGACTGGAACGCAACTATGCCGACCTGACCTATTCGGCCGACAAGATCAAGGGAACGCAGCTCACGAACGTCAAGTCTTCGAACATGATTCTCTCGCTCGCGGGCAAGTCGGCCGGCGTGCAGGTGAACGAAAGCTCTTCGGGTGCGGGCGCCTCCTCCAAGGTCAGCATCCGCGGCGTCCGCTCGGTGGCCAGCGACAATCAGCCGCTGTACGTGGTCGACGGCATGCCGATTCTCAACTCTTCGCCTGAGCAGGCCTATACGGCCATCGGGGGTGTCGCCGATGCGGGCAACCGCGACGGCGGCGACGGCATCTCGAACCTCAATGCCGAGGACATCGAGAGCGTCTCGATCCTCAAGGGCGCCCCGGCGGCCGCGCTGTACGGCAGTCAGGCCGCCAACGGCGTGATCCTGATCACGACCAAGAAGGGCAGCGCCGCGAAACGGCAGCCCGTGACCTTCACTTCGAACCTTACGTTCCAGAGCCCTTTCCGCCTGCCGGACTTCCAGAACCGTTACGGGGTGAGCGGCGGCGTCGAAAGCTGGGGTGCGCGCGCCGCGATGAAGGCTTACGACAACGCCGGGGATTTTTTCCGGACGGGCGTTACGGCGATGAACTCGCTGTCGGTCTCTTCGGGCACCGAGCAGATGCAGACCTACTTCTCCTACGCCAATACCGCCGAGCGCGGAATCACGGGCTCGAACCGCCTGATGCGGCATAACTTCAACCTGCGGGCGACGACCGGGCTGTTCCGGGACCGGATCAAGCTCGACGGCAACATCAGCTTCATGCGTCAGGTCGTGAAGGACAAACCGGTGCCGGGCGGATTCTACATGAACCCGCTGGTCGGGCTTTACCGTTTTCCGCGCGGCGTCGATATGACTCCCTACCGCGAGCATTTCGAGGTCTATGACCCGGACCGCAAACTCAGCGTGCAGAACTGGATCGCTCCGAGCGACGATTTCGAACAGAATCCCTATTGGATCACCAACCGCATCCGCAGCAAGAGCCTGCGCAACCGGGTCATGGCCTCCCTCTCCGCCGACTGGAAGGTGAACGGCTGGCTGCGCATCCGCGCCCGCGGCAACGTCGACTATATCGACGACAAGGTCCGCCAGAGGTTCTACGCCTCGACGGCTCCGGCGCTGGCCGGGAACAACGGCCGCTACATCGAAAGCGGTTATTCGGAGACCCTTTTCAACGGCGAGGTGCTGGCCCTCTTTGACAGGCGGTTCACGCCCGACTGGACGTTCAGCGCTACGGTCGGCGCTTCCCTGAACGACCGCACGGTGAATTCGCTGCGCATTGATTCGAAGACCGCGTCGCTCTATTACCCCAATGTGTTCAACGTGGCCAACATCGTCATGAACAGCTCGGCCTACGTCGACGAGCAGATCGAGGCCCGCCGCCAGATACAGTCGCTCTTCGCCACGGCTTCGGTCAAATACGCCGAGAGCCTCAACCTCGAAGTCACGGGGCGCAACGACTGGGCTTCGACGCTGGCCTACACCTCGCACGAGGGCAGCGGGTTTTTCTACTGTTCGTTCGGCGCGTCGTGGGTCGTCGGCAAGATGTTCAAACTGCCCGAATGGATGTCGTTCGCCAAGGTGCGCCTGACGTGGAGCCGCGTGGGCAACGATATTCCGATGTTCATCACCAACCCGAAGGCCCACATTACGGCCGGCGGGGGCATCAACGCCGCCGATGCTGCTCCGGGCACCGACCTCAAGCCCGAAATGACCAATGCGCTCGAAGCGGGTTTCGAATGGCGTTTCTTCGGTGACCGGCTGGGAATCAACGCCACTTACTACAAGACCAACACCCACAACCAGTTCTTCAAGCTGCCGGCCCTGTCGGGCGAAGCCTATGCTTTCCGGTACGAAAATGCCGGCAACATCGAGAACGAGGGCGTCGAGGTGTCGCTGAGCGCCTATCCGGTTTACGGCAGCGGTCTGACGTGGCAGTCGGTCGTGAACTTCGCGCATAACAGGAACCGGGTGATAAAACTGCACGACGAACTGCGCGAATATGCCTACGGTCCGTCGAGTTTCTCGTCGTCCTACGCCATGAAATTGGTCGAGGGCGGGGCGATCGGCGACATCTACGGCCGGGCGTTCGAGCGCGACGCCGACGGGAATATCGTTTACGAAACCGAAGGCGATTACGCCGGCCTGCCCCGCACCGCGGGCGACGGCAATACCGTCAAGGTGGGCAATGCGAATCCCGTGTTCGCGCTGTCGTGGAGCAACACTTTCTCTTACAGGAGCGCGTCGCTGTCGCTGATGCTGGACTGCCGTTACGGGGGCCGGTTGCTGTCGCAGACCATGGCCGATATGGATTCCTACGGTGTCTCGGCCGCAACGGCCGACGCCCGCGACCGCGGTTACGTGACGCTCGAAGGGCGGCGTATCGACGACGTGAAGGGATTCTACAAACTGGTCGGAGGACGCGCCGGCGTGACGGAATACTACATGTACGACGCCACGAATATCCGGCTGCGCGAATTGGCCGTCTCCTATGCGCTGCCGCAGAAGCTGGTCCGCCGCACGCGGGTGCTGAGCGGCGTCACCCTGTCGTTGGTCGCGCGCAACCTCTTCTTCATTTACAACGCCGCGCCGTTCGATCCCGATCTCATCCTTTCGACGGGCAACGACAATCAGGGAATCGAAGTGTACGGCATGCCCACCGTGCGCAGCGTGGGATTTAACATCAAACTGGAATTTTAAGCATGAAATGCCGGCATACATATCTTTTCGCGGGACTTTGTGCGCTGCTTCTCGGCGCGTGCACGGGTAATTTCCGCGACATAAACGACGACCTCTCCGGCATTACGGACGGCGAGCTGGAAGCCGACAACAACGGCTTGGGATACCGTCTGGGCATTATCCAGCAGGGGGTCTATTTCAATTACGATTTCGGCAAGGGCAAGAACTGGCCTTTCCAGCTCACGCAGAATCTCAATGCGGACATGTTTTCGGGCTACATGCACGACCCGAAACCCCTGCAGGGCGGGAGCCACAACTCCGACTATAACCTGCAGGACGGCTGGAACAGCGCCATGTGGCAGTTCACCTACTCCTATGTGATGCCCGAAATCTACCGGCTAGAGCAGACCGCTGCTGAGCTGATGCCGCCCTTCTATGCCATTGCGAAGATACTCAAGGTGCTGGCCATGCAGCGGGTGACCGACTATTACGGTCCGGTGATTTATACCCGTTTTGGCGCGCAGGGCGCCGAGTACGTGCCCGACGGCCAACGGGAGGTCTACATGCGCTTCTTCGACGATCTGGATCAAGCTTCGGAAATCTTGTCGGATTATGTCGCGGAGCGTCCGACGGCCGGCGAATTTGCGAAATTCGACCTGCTGCTCGACGGCAGCTATGCCGCATGGCTCCGCTTCGCCAACTCCCTGCGCATGCGTCTGGCCGTGCGTCTTGCGTCAGTCGCGCCGGAGAAGGCCCGCGCGGAGTTCCGGAAGGCGGCCGCCGACCCGTACGGGGTGATCGAGGTCAATACGAACAATGCGGCGGTCGAGACTTCGGGAATCTACTCGAATCCGCTCGGCGCGATCAACCGGAGCTGGAACGAAGCCGTCATGAACGCCTCGATGGAGTCCGTGCTGACCGGGTTCGGCGATCCGCGTATCGCGAAGTTTTTCGAACCCTGCGCCGACGATCTCGTTATTACGGACGACGGCGGGGAATCCGTTTCCGTTCCGTTGAAAGGGCAATATCACGGCATCCGTCAGGGAACCGCCTTTTCGCATAACTATTACGCCGCCTTTTCGCGGCTCACCGTCGAGCCGACGACCGAAGTCGTGCTGATGTCTGCGGCCGAAGTGTGGTTTCTGCGCGCCGAAGCCGCCTTGCGGGGATGGACCGATGAAGACGCCGGAACGTGCTACCGCGCCGGTGTCTCCATATCGTTTGCCCAATGGCAGGTGTCGGGTGCGGAGCAGTATCTGGAAAACGACGCTTCCGCGGCCGATTACCGTGACCCGATCGCCCCGGAGAACGATATTGCGGCCCGGTGCCGCGTGTCGCCCCGCTGGGACGAGTCGGCGGCCGCCGAGATCAAACTCGAACGGATCATCACCCAGAAGTGGATCGCCATGTATCCCGAAGGCTGCGAAGCTTGGGCCGAGCAGCGGCGGACGGGTTATCCGCGTCTGTTTCCGGTGCGCTTCAACCATAGCAAGGGCCAGAGCATCGACACCGAGACGATGATCCGCCGCCTGCCCTATCCCGCGACGCTCGAAACCTCGGACCCCGAACAATACGAAATGCTTCTGAAAGAGCTTGGAGGTCCCGATCACGGCGGCACCCGCCTGTGGTGGGACACGGGGCGCAATTTCTGAGACCTGTCCGTCGGCCGGAAACTGAAACACACCGCTTTTGCGGTGTGTTTTTTGTTGTGTCCGGCGACGTCCGGCCGATTGTTCGTGTGCGGTGATGCCCTGCGGCGTTGCCCGGCTTCTGGGCTTAGCCCCGGCTCTCCATGCTGTCTACCGAGGGGTTGACCGCCACGACGTCCTGTTCGATCTGCTGCCGGGAGGGAGTTCCGTTTGCGGATGCGGGGGCGATGGGGCCGTCGTCGGAAATGTCGTCCGGCGTGATCTGGGTGCGCGTGGTTTCCTGAGTCTGCTGCGGATCGGCGGAAGGCTGTCCCACTTGCATTCCGCCCTTGTTTTCCCGCAGAGCTTCCTTGTCGTATGCAGGTCGTTTCATAATTCGAATTCTTTTTTTGTTCCGCGTGCAAAGGTCATACCATAGGGCGGCCCGCTGCGGGATATCGTCTCCGAGGTGAATTTGCACGGAATTTGGGGCGGGTGCAAAGGTATTCACCGTAAACCGGACGATTATGAAAACAAAAAATTTGTTGCTGGGTATGGCCGCTGTCTGCGGCGGTTCCTTTCAGGCGGTCGCCTGCACGGGCATCGCGCTCACGGCTGCTGACGGCAGTTATGTGCAGTCGCGCACCATCGAGTGGGCCCGCGGCGTTTTGCAGAGCGAATACGTCGTCATCCCGCGCGGTCAGCGGCTCCGCTCCTTCACACCCTTGGGAGCCGACGGCATGACCTTCACGGCCAAATACGGCGTCGTGGGGCTGTCCGTGGTGCAGAAGGAGTTCATCGCCGAGGGGATCAACGAAGCGGGGCTGTCGGCCGGACTCTTCTTCTTTCCGCAATACGGAGGGTATGAACCCTACGAACCGGCGCAGAACGACCGCACGCTCGCCGATCTGCAATTCGTGGCATGGGTGCTGACGCAATTTTCGACCGTCGACGAGGTCAAAGCCGCCGTCGGAGGCGTGCGCATCGTCGCGTTGGAAAAGACGTCGGTTGTACACTGGCGCATCGGAGAACCGTCCGGACGGCAGGTCGTGCTGGAAATCGTCGGCGGAGTGCCGCATTTTTACGAAAATGAGGTCGGTGTGCTCACCAACGCCCCCGGTTTCGAGTGGCAGCTCACCAACCTGAACAATTATGTGAACCTTTATCCGGGCGACGCCCCCGTCCGCCGGCTGGACGGCGTAACGCTGCGGCCTACGGGCGGCAATTCGGGGTTCCTCGGCCTTCCGGGCGACGCCACGCCGCCGTCGCGCTTCGTGAGGGCCGCCTTCTACCGCGCCACGGCTCCGCAGCGCGCCACCGGGTTCGAGACCGTACAGCAATGCTTCCACCTGCTCAACAATTTCGACATTCCCATCGGCATCGAACATCCCGAAGGCGAGTGTCCGGACATTCCGAGCGCCACGCAGTGGACCTCGGCCATCGACCTGACCAACCGCCGGGTCTATTACAAGACCGCCTACAACAATACGATCCGCTGTATCGACCTCGCGGGGATCGACTTCGGGAAAACGGCCTATCAGTCCCATCCGCTGGACCCGAAACGGGAACAGCCCGTGGAACGGATCGCTGTTCCGGAGTAAGACGGCGGTTGCGGTCCGTTTTCGGCCGCTTCTTCGTCGGCGTCGCCGGGGCTGAACTCCTCGTCGGCGAAAAAGCCGGTTAGTCCCGTGAGCTGTTTCTGGCGCAGCAGTGCGTCGCGCTCCGTGCCGATATGGCGCATGGTCCACCGGTCGGACCGCCGCGTCCGGATAGGTTTCCCTTTTGCAATCGGCCGACGGGGATTCCCTGACGACCGGTTGGCCGCTGGGTGTGGTTCCCGGCCGGCGGCTATCGTATCCGCCGGACCCATATATCTTCTCCCTTTGCATTCGAAGACAAAAGGCTGCCCGCGGCAAAACCGGACTGCTTTTTCATGCCCGTCCCGAATATTGGTGTGGAAGCGTTCCATATCGGCTTGGAAAGCTTCCCCGGATTCCGGACCTTTGCCGCGCAAACGAAAAAAACGGCTTTCCGACCATGTCTGTACGACCTTGCGAAATACTGAACTGCGGGGATGTCTATCTTTTTCCTGAGACGAATTCCCGGTGTCAGGGCCGCTCCTCGCTATGGAGCGTGATCGTCTTGCGGAAGAGGAATGTCGTGCTCGAATCGGATACGGGGGATTATCGGCATTTTGCGATGTGGCGGCCCCTTGCCGTCGGTTGCCGTTATTGCCCACTGGCGAAACGCTCCCAATTTCGGGATTATAGGGTGAATCTCACGTATGCCGAAATGCGTAAAATAGGATAAGGATAATGTCGTCCTGCTTAAAACTTTAGCGGTTATGAAAAAGGATAACGAGAGTACCTATCGTTACTATCGTGTCGTAAGCGTCAAAAAGATCGATCGGTGGTTTTTCGACCGATACGATCATCGCAGAACCCACGCGAAAATCTATGAAACGGTCATCCGGCCCAAATTCGGGATGTGCGAGAACACGTTTCTTGACTACCGTCATGAACCGGACGAGCTGCTGGAACTGTTTCCGCAGTCGGCCAGCGTCGAGTTTTCGCTGTGGCTTCCGACAGTACAGACCAAGTACATGGTTCCCGCCGAGGCGAATCGATTCAGCCTGATGCTCTGGGATTCGATCGACAAGGCTTTTCGCTGTATCCGGCGACGGGAGCCGGGCTGCTGCATAGACGCCGACAAGTTACTGACGTATATGACGCTTTATCTGGAAGAAAGATCATCCGTCGGGATGAAGTGACGCAACTTATGAATGAAGAGAGGGGCTGTCCGAATAATTCGGGCAGCCCCGGTATTTTCGTGCGGTCTTTTCGTTTTCGGTTCGGGGAGTCGGCCGAAGTTTTTGCAAAATGATGATATACAGTCGATTTTCCTCTTTTTGCGCCGGACGGGCAACAAAAAAGGAGCCTCGGAAAAAGGCTCCTTTGTGCGGATAAAGGTGCTCCTGCACATTTGTAAGCCTAGTGTATATCAGCGATTTGCGACGCTTTTTCGGTGCCGATTCCCGCATCGCCTACCGTCTTTTTGCATGGTCTTGCGTCCGCCTGCCTGTTTTGCCTGCGCCGCCGCCGTATCTCCTTGCATGACAGTACAAATATAGCGATTTTCGGCGAAAAATCCAAACGCGAAGATTCTTGGAGATGCGGGCAGATTTTTATCGTCAAATTGAGCATTATTCGTATTGTTAATATTATGCATTAATAGTTGGTTGTTTGAATGAAATTATGTGAATCGTATCAAGCTCGATTTATGTTCGATATCGATTTTATAAATGAAAAAATAATTTGCGTCATAAGATGACATAAATAAACATTACCTTTGTATTCATAATATAGTCTTAGTCATCACTTAAAACTTTACAATATGGACAGGCTGGGGTATAGTCAGATAAATTTTTTGTTCATTCTAACTTTAATACAAAGAGACGATGGACAAAAGAAACAAACTTTGGAGGAGAGAACAACAGAACCGGGTGTTTAAAGCTCGCATGGTTTATCATGCCGCTTGCGGGTGTGGAATCAAGAAAGCGGATGGTAACTGGAATAGACATCCTCATTGGTTCGAGTTGGCAAGGGTGAAATGGATGCAGATCTACAAAAAAACAGGAACGCCATGCAGTTGTTGGTTGTGCCGAGGAGAGAAGTATGATCGCAGGGGATATGTAAAGGAAACATTGCGGATTATAGCCGAAGCATAGACAGATTCGTATGCGTCACTTTGAAATTTAGTATTGTCAATATGTTGAATAATTTAATATTTAGAGCCTCATAAGTGTTTAATCGACTCGTAGAAAGTTACGGGTCAAACCTTATGAGATCATGAGCAGAAGCAGGAAACGAACACCCGTCAGCACGATCGCGTGTTGCAAGTCGCAGAAAAAGGACAAGCAGTTATGTAACCGTCTTTTTCGTAGCCGATCCAAACGATTTATCCGGGACGGTAAGGAGCTGCCGCTTCGGCTTCGGGAAGTAATGAATATTTGGGATTTTGCCGGTGACGGCAAATGCTATTGGGGCTATGATTGCAAGTATTTCGAGAAGTTGATGAGAAAGTAGCAGTACGCTCTCCTTTACTTTTGGGTAAGGGAGAGCGAATTGTATTTGGGTGGCTGTAAAATAATCGCTTCGACGGATTTTCGATATTTCAGGCTTATTCGTATCTTTGTTTCTATGGACAGAGGGGAGATTATCATTTACCAGACGGCAGACGGCGAGACCCGCTTGGACGTTCGCATGGAGAACGACAGCGTGTGGCTGACGCAGGCGCAGATTGCGCATTTGTTCGGAGTTGACAGAACGGTTATTGTCAGACATGTCAACAACATTTATAAGTCGTCCGAATTGGAGCGGGACGTAACATGTGCAAAAATTGCACATGTTCAGCATGAGGGGCAACGGCAAGTGCGACGTATGATTCCATTTTATAACCTCGATATGATTCTATCGGTGGGCTATCGCGTCAATTCCAAAAATGCCACTCAATTTCGTATCTGGGCAAATAAGGTCCTGAAAGAGTATCTAATAAAAGGCTATGCAGTCAATAGCCAGGCCAAGGCCGAGCAGTTGGAGGAGCTGAAACAAACCGTTCATCTGCTCTCGAACGTGTTGTCGGCAAAGGATGTTACGAAATCCGAGGCAATCGGGTTGCTGCGCGTGATTACGGACTATACTTACGGTCTCGATACGCTCGACCGCTACGATTATCAGCAGTTGGAAGTGTCGGCTACTACGACCGAGGAGCCGTTTCATGCGACCTATGAAAATGCGATGGAGGCGTTACAGGTGTTACGCGACAAGTTCGGAGGCAGCGAGCTGTTCGCCCACGAGAAGGACGAGTCGTTCAAAAGCACGATGGGCGCAATTTACCAGACTTTCGGCGGGCGGGACCTCTATCCGAGCGTTGAGGAGAAGGCGGCTAATCTGCTCTATCTGACGGTTAAAAACCATTCGTTCAGCGACGGTAACAAGCGTATCGCCGCTTTCCTGTTCCTTTGGTTCTTGGAAAACAATCGGATTCTTTACCGTGCTGACGGTTCGCGCCTTTTGGATAACAATACACTGGTCGCCCTGACGCTGATGATTGCCGAGAGCCGCACGGAGGAAAAAGACGTGATGACGAAGGTTGTGGTGAATCTGATCAATAAGAACAATTGACACGATAACAGCGTGTCGGATATCGGAAAAGTGATGAAACCTATGAAGCCTAGTCATTTTATGAACCGAGTTTTATTGTTTGTATTGTTGCTAGTGGTAGGCAAAGGTGCTTTGTCGCAGGAGCGGATAGATACACTCTACTATAGCCGTTCGGGGATGACGGTGCGAAATCCGGTTTTTGCCGATTATTATCGACTGGCGCTTTATCCTGCGGATGCGGCGGGGCTCAAAATGTTCAAGGATTTTTATATTTCGGGAGAATTGCGGAGAGAAGGGCGTTTTCAGACAATCGATACGCTTGATGATCGCCGGACGGTGTTTGACGGAGATGTTGTTTCCTATTTCAAGAATGGTCGCATGTCGGAAAAATCATATTATTCGGAAGGATTGTTGGAAGGCGAATATCGGCAATACGACGAGAATGGAACGTTGAAAACACGTGCGTCGTATGCCGGCGGCGAATTGTCCGGGATGTACGAGGCATACAACGGAGACGGCTCCTGCCGAATGGTGGAATATCGTGCAGGGCTGCCGGTTCATGATTATTATTTGCTGGCGGACGGCAGCGGGAACACGCTTAAATTCCGCATTGCGGACGACATGCCGGTATGGGAATCTCCGGTCATAACGGAGCGTTCGGTCGATTATCGGGACGGTGTGCCCTGGGAGGTCTATTTCAAAAACGGATTGACGATCGCCTTGACGGATGCCATCGTCCGGGATTACGGCAAGTGGCACCGGGTCGATCTGATTATCTCCAATAATTCATTGACGCCGGTCGAATTCAATCCGGAGACCGATATGACGGCCTATTCCGTAGACGAACACGATGTCGCCACCGATCTGCAGGTCTGGTCTTGCGATAGCTATCTGAAGAAAGTGAACCGGTCGCAGACCTGGGCCGCTGTTTTGATGGGCGTCAGCGAAGGAATGGCTTCTGCCGGCGCAGGGTATTCGACCTCCACGACGACCGGTTACAGCAGCTACGGCGGTTATTCGTCTTATACGACTACGACTTATAATCCCTCTGCGGCCTATCAGGCCAACATGGCCTCACGGCAGCGGATCGCTGATTTCGGTCAGGCCTTGCAGGACGAACAACAGGTCAAAAAGCTGGGATATTTGAAGAAAAACACGATATATCCCGGAGAATCCGTATCCGGATTTGTTCATGTAGCATGGATTAAAGGAGAGCGTGCCGTGTTCATTATCCGGATTGAAGGTGCCGAATACATTTATGAGTGGGGATTTGACAAGAAAAATGCGTTTTTATTGAATAAGAACAACTAAGCTGTACCCCCCCCCTAAAATTTAGTTGAGAAAACAATATCCGCAAGGTCCTGCAAATCGCTATGCGAGCCTTGCGGATACTGTTTCTAAGGTTTATTCCTTTGCGGGAAAGCGAAAAAAATGGGAAGATTTTGTACCTTTACCTAAAATATTCTATACAATGGCAGCGATGAATACAGCCGACATCGGCTTTGAAAAGGAAATATGGAAGGCGGCGGATAAGATGCGCGGAAATATTGATGCATCGGAATACAAATCCGTTGTATTGGGACTTATTTTCCTGAAATACATCTCGGACAAATTCGAAGCTAAATATCAACAGCTTGTTGCCGAAGGGGAGGGCTTTGAGGAAGACAAGGATGAATATACGGCTGAGAATGTGTTTTATGTTCCGGCAGAAGCCCGTTGGGAAGCTATTGCCATTCATGCACACTCTCCCGAAATTGGAACGATCATCGATAATGCGATGCGGGCGATTGAGAAGGAAAATAAGCGGTTGAAAGATATTCTTCCGAAAAACTTCGCGCGTCCCGAGCTCGACAAACGCCGTTTGGGTGAAGTTGTCGATTTGTTTACAAATATTCGGATGCATGAGCACGGCGATTCGAAAGATATTTTGGGTCGTGCTTACGAATATTGTCTTTCGAAGTTTGCTGAGGCAGAAGGAAAATTGGCAGGTGAGTTTTATACTCCGGCTTGTATCGTTAAGACGTTGGTGAACGTATTACAACCTTATAAAGGTCGTGTTTACGATCCTTGCTGCGGTTCGGGTGGTATGTTTGTACAGTCTGCACAATTCATCGAGAGTCACTCTGGAAATATCAATAATATATCGGTTTATGGTCAGGATTCCAATCCTACGACATGGAAAATGGCGCAGATGAACTTGGCGATTCGCGGTATTGAGGCCGATCTCGGTCGATATAATGCGGATACCTTTTTCAATGATTGCCATCCAACTCTGAAGGCCGATTTCGTGATGGCCAATCCACCGTTCAATTTGAGCGATTGGGGGGCGGATAAGCTGGCGGATGATGTGCGTTGGAAATATGGTACGCCGCCCAACGGCAATGCCAACTTTGCGTGGATTCAGCATATCATCCACCACCTTGCCCCGACGGGACGTGCGGGCGTTGTGCTGGCCAACGGCTCGCTGTCGAGCCAGAGTGGCGGTGAGGGCGAAATCCGGCGACGATTGGTCGAAGCGGATTTGGTTGATTGTATCGTAGCCATGCCGCCGCAATTGTTTTACACAACGCAGATTCCGGTGTCAATCTGGTTTTTCAACAAGGATAAGAAACAAAAGGGCAAAACCCTTTTTATTGACGCTCGTAACTTAGGTACAATGGTAACGCGCAAATTGCGCGAATTGACCGATAGTGACACGGTCGATCCGACAAAGCGCGGCGATATTCAGCGCATTGCCGACACCTATAATGCTTATGTTGCTGGAAAATTGGAGAATGAAAAAGGATTTTGTGCGGTTACCTCTGTCGCAGAAATTGCCAAGCAGGATTTTATTCTCACGCCCGGTCGCTATGTGGGCATTGCTGCGCAAGAGGAGGACACCGAACCGTTTGAGGAGAAAATGACACGCTTGACGGGCGAGCTTTCTGGACTATTTGAAAAGTCGCACGAGCTGGAGGCAGAGATCAAAAAACAGTTAGGTAGTATTGGGTATAAATTGTAGCAAATATGGGCTTAATTCTTAATGACTTAAAAAATGTATGTGAATTAGAACATGTATGTGACTATGTAAATAATCGCACAACGAGTAGTATGAATTATATCTCTACGGAAAATATGTTACCCAATAAAGGTGGTATAAGTGAATCTACAATAATACCGCCTGGAACTACAATTGAATATAAAATTGGAGATATTTTGATCTCTAATATTCGGCCATATTTCCAAAAAATATGGTGTGCTGATAGGTGCGGTGGGTGCTCTGCGGATGTCTTGTGTATTCGTGCAAAAGAAAATACAGATAGCAAATATTTATACTATCTGTTGAGCCAGCAAGCGTTTTTCGATTACGTAATGTCGGGAGCAAAAGGGTGTAAAATGCCTCGAGGGGACAAAAAACAGATTATGCAATGGCCTGTAAATATCCCCGCAATAGATGTGCAGAAAAAAGTTGTAGCTATATTATCTTCTCTCGATAATAAGATCAGACTCAATCGACGGATAAATGATAATTTAGAGGAGCAGGCCAAAGCGTTGTTTAAGTCGTGGTTTGTGGATTTCGATCGAAACGAATGGGTTCACTGTGAATTAGGAGATATCACACTTATTACTGCTGGAGGTGATAGGCCTTCAAAATATACTAATAAAAAGACTATTGAGTGTCATGTTCCTATATATTCTAATGGAATAGATAATGAAGGATTATATGGTTATACAAATGTTGCAAAAATTCATGAGGAAAGTATAACTATTTCTGCAAGAGGAACTATAGGTTATGTCTGTTTGAGATTAGAACCATATGTTCCTATTGTCCGGCTAATTTCAATAATCCCTAATAAAAAAGAGTTGTCTGCAAAATATTTATACTTGTGGGCATTAACTCAGAATATTACAGGAACGGGGACGACTCAGCAACAATTGACTGTTCCGATTTTCAGAAAAACTCCAATATCAATACCCTCTGACACTAAATTGAAGCAATTTAACTCTATTGCTGATCCTTTATTTAGTCAAATTGAATCTAATAAAAAAGAAAACATAAAATTATCCACTCTCCGTGATACCCTTCTACCCAAACTCATGTCCGGCGAGCTCTCCGTCGAGGAGGTTTCCTTCGATTAGCTTGCTAAATTATCATTTAT